>Ga0210409_10000025_pt1 | contig 403753 bp, 347 predicted proteins | sample IncBWH17MmetaG_FD_161649 | JGI IMG/M metagenome (GOLD analysis project Ga0210409, IMG submission 161649) | Forest soil microbial communities from Barre Woods Harvard Forest LTER site, Petersham, Massachusetts, United States - Inc-BW-H-17-M | ecosystem: Environmental > Terrestrial > Soil >...
CCGTAAGGGATAAGAAGGGCCCAGGAAGACTACCTGGTTGATAGACGGGAAGTGAAAGCGCAGTAATGTGTGAAGCTTACCCGCACTAATCGCCCGTTCGGCTTGACCATAAAATTTACTCGGTGCAGAAACAGCCGTCAGGACTCAGCTGTGAGCTTTCAGTTCGAAACTGTTCGAAAGCTGCAGCGTGCTCAGCGACTGGTCAGAAACTGGACCAGACTGAGATCAGTACTGACGACTGGCGCCGACGAAAAGCCGAAGTAACAAGTGGCAGAAATCGGAAGTAAACAAATATGAAAGTAAGCCACACCCAATCTATTCAGTTGTGAGGTTTCGTCCTTGGTTTTGCCGGGGAATGATCTTTGAAAAATCGTCGCGAAAGCGACACCGAAATGGCGGATCGAGATCCCTCGCCGCAGCAAACGCGGCTTCGGGATTTCGGCAGCAGGCTCCCGCTTCGCTCACGCCTGCTAGACGCCTCAAGTTGTCGGTGATCTTACCGCGGGGGCTCCACCCGTTCCCATCCCGAACACGGAAGTTAAGCCCCGCAGGGCCGATTGTACTGCACGCGAAAGTGTGTGGGAGAGTAGGTCGTTGCCGGCATTAAATAAAGGCCAGTCTGAGAAATCAGATTGGCCTTTTCCTTTTCTGTCGTCAAAGTCTGGCGCGGGCGCCCTCGCCCGCGAACCCGCATCAGGAACTCAACTCTGGCTCGACCCACAGCCAGCGATAATCCTCCGCCCTGGCCACCAAACCCGCCTTCACTGGATTCTGCCGAATGTATTCACATTTCTCCCGCAAACTCTCGTCCGAACGCAACACATGGTCGAACGACTCTTCTTCCCAAACCGGCCCTGAAGTCCGCAGAAGTCTGTTAATGCGATGCGCCGTCGTGCTCTTCAAACATTGCAAGATGTCCACCATAGCGAAAGGCCGGTCATTCTCATCCCGCAAAGGCAAGAACAATAAATGAACATGATCCGGCATAATCACGGCTGCGTACAGATGAATTCGCGGCGGCAGTGTGGCGCGGGTGCCCTGGCCCACGAGTGGCCGAAGGCCGCCCTCCCGCAGACAATGTTCAAGCACAAGATCACGAGCCTGATCCGGCAAGATCAAATGCGCACCAGTACAGAAAGTGACGAATAACGCCGCATCCGCTTTCTGCAGATGAGGGAGCCTTCGGCGATAGCAATACTTGGTCGGTGCACTGGTGGACATGAGGCTGAATGTTGGGCGGGCGCCCTCGCCCGACATCTCCATACCACAGATAACCGCTGCCGGATTTCGTGTCAGTGACGGCCGAACAAGTTCACCTAGGCTCTTCCCGGAATGGGATCTCCGGCGAACTGAGCCGTTTTCGCGGGCGAGGGCGCCCGCGCCACACGTGTGTGGGAGAGTAGGTCGTTGCCGGCATTAAATAAGGGCCACGTTCAGAAATGAGCGTGGCCTTTTCCGCTTGACACATTATTCTTGATTCGATGTCAGATGAAGTTACGACACTGTACCGGCCTGTAGGGCAAGCTGAACTCGATCTGATCCGGTCGTCCGGATTTTGTAGGTTTCCGTCCCGATTGCCACAACAACCGTTCTTCTACCCTGTGCTGAGTGAGCGGTATGCGACGCACATTGCTCGTGACTGGAATACGAAAGATGAGAGTTCGGGTTTCGCCGGATACGTGCTGCGCTTCCGACTGCGGACCGAGTTTCTCAGCAACTACGAAGTGCACACCGTGGGCAGCACTGAGCATCAGGAGTATTGGATACCTGCACAGGATCTACAGAGAATGAACGAAAGCATTGTTGGAACCATCGAGGTTATTTCGGAGTTTCGGCGAGATAAATGAGCCCTCTATGCCTTATCGATAAAATTGTCCGCTACTTGCAGGCCGTTAATCACCGCGCAATAGAGTCCGCTCCAACTACGCTGCCAGCGCCAGCCCTTCTTGGTTCCTGGTGCTTGCCGCTCAAGATAATCGGCAGCTCGATCAGCTGAAAGAGGCTCTCTGCACTTCGGGCAACGCGGCGAATTACCCACGTTGAATTTCCCGCCACATTCGCATGGCCTCAAGTACGGCTCCATTTCTGGAGCAATTTCGGCCTGTGTGCACTTCACGCCTTCTGGCCATCTTTTGCTCCATCCTGAGAGAATGGCGGTCCTGCCACATGTATCGCAGTAGGCGTAGGACGTATCACCGAATCCGTTGTGAAAGATCTCGATCGCGAAGTTCTCTCCGCAAGGTTCACACGTCCCGGTCATGATCATGATTGTAGTCCGTGGAAAGAGATCCCTCGCACAGAACGCTTCGGGATTTCGGCTGCGGGCTCCCGCTACGCTCACGCCCGCAAAGCGCCTCAAGTTAAGCTCCGCAGGGCCGATTGTACTGCACGCGAAAGTGTGTGGGAAAGTAGGTCGTTGCCGGCATAAATAAAGGCCACGTTCAGAAATGAGCGTGGCCTTTTCCGTTTCCGCGGGTGTGCACGATCTCCAACGGCATGCGATAAGTTGGGTGCTACACTGCCCTTTCAATGCTCCAGAGAATGAAGGCGACTATTGAGAAGCAGTGGAGGACGCTTCTCTTGTTTATGGGCGTGGCCGCCCTTCCCGACCTGTTCAAAGAATTCTTTCGAGCCAAGGCAATGGATTGGATGGCTGCTAAGCTCGGTCCAGTGGGAATGTGGTTGGTGGCGAATCCCGCTGGGTTTTTGACCGTGGCTCTCATCTGCGTCCTAGTAGCCCTGTCGCTTCTCGTCATTGTTGAGGCAGTGTGGCCGCCCTCCTCGGTGATACTGGACGCCAACGAACGACCCTTCAATCGAATTGGAATGAGCGACACTTGGACCTTGCGGTTCGGCTTAGTCACCGGCCTGATCCTAATTCTCGTTGCCTACGGATCGTACCGATACTATGCGTACACTCATAGACCCCCAGCCCCTGCATCCCCTATGCACCTTGCCCTTTCAACTTCTCCTATTCCGTTCAACGATCTTGTTCCGCTGAAGAAGGGCAAAGACATCGCTCCCCACCCTTGCTCTCTCAAAGGGCGCAAATCATATCAGTCCTTAGAGGAACTACCCGGAGGTCGTGGCTACAAGAAGCCCTATCTTGTGATTGAGCCAAAGACGTTGTTACTGCAGCAGACTGCAGACCGGAAGGACGACGTTGAGCTGTTCATGGAGGTTACAGTCGTCAACCGGGGGGAATCGAGCATCGCCAAAGATTGGAAACTCTGCTTTTTCTCAGGTGACCAGGTTCATTGGTACGGCGCTGAGCAGGTCACCGAAGAAAACAAAATTGATTTTCATGCCAACCAACCGATGCCCGATGTCACATCTCAGCCGATTGAGCATGGCAAGGCCGTGAGAGGCTGGTTTCTTTTTTACGTGCCGGGCAATCTGATGAAAGATTGGACATACGCGGGGGGTCTGAAATGTCGAGACTACTTGGAGCATGAATATGAGACTACTTTCGGCCCGAGTTGAGAGTCGCGTCGAGGCTGTCGGCTGCGATGTATTCCCAGATTTCGTCGAGGTCGGTGTAGGCGTCCGGGTGGAGGACAAATCCGTTCATGAACCGGCGCGACGCTCATCGCTCTTTCGCCTAAGTTTGGCAAAGGCTTCTTCGCCGTCAAGCGGCTTCACACGGCCGCTTTTGAGGTCGTCGTAGCGGCTATCCAGCATCTCGCGAGTCTGGGCAAGTTCTTGCAGATAACCTGCCATGGCGTCCTCGATCAAGTCGTTGGGTGCGCGCCCGGTTTTGGCGGCTAGTTCTTGAAGACGAGACTCGATTTCGGGTCGAAGATGTACTTCCACAGTTGCTAGTCTAGAGAGGCTGGCTGGCAGTGTCCACAGATATCTCCCGAATCGATACTCGGGCCGGAGTACATAGATCCTTCGTTGGCAGGCCTTCGCTTTGCGAAGGCCTGCGCTTCCTCAGGATGACAGGGTGGGTTGAAGGATTGCGACCCTCAGCGGCTAAAGCCAAATTGATGGTGCGGCTTATCGCAGCGCTGAAGCGCTGTGCCACCCAAAGGCTGGAAATCGAGAGCAAAGGTCAACATCAACGGCGGCGGACAGGAGTGTCCGCCCCACATGAGTTTTGTGTTGACTTAGCCTTGCGATATTTTGTATCCTTCTTATATAACCTTAATGGCTTTATGGAGCCTCTTCGGACGGGATTGTCCGAGGGGGCTTTTTGTCTCTTGGAAGTGTCGCGGGTAAAAATGCAGATCCCTCGGCTTCGCTCGGGATGACAGATTTTTGCTCGGGATGACAGTTTTTCCCGATGACAGGGTTTCGCGAGTGATGGAGTTCAAGAAATGAGGAGTGAATGGTTATGAGCTTGGGTGTGGTGGTTGGAGATTTGTTTGCTGCGGTGGAGATTGGGGACTTATTGGCCTCGGCGGATCGTCGAGATAAAGGGGGAATGGCTCGGTTTACCGGGAAGCGGCGGGGGGAGATGGCGGAGGCGGCGTTTGTGGCTAAGGCGGTCAGCCTGGGATTTGGGGTGGCTAAGCCTTGGGGCGATAGCGATCCGTTTGACTTTATTGTGCAGGCGGGTGGGAGGCTGTCGAAGGTGCAGGTGAAGTCGGCGCATTGCGTGGGCGAAGACGGCACCTACAGTATTCGGGCGCATGGGCATGACATGAAGGCGTATCGGGCGGATCAGATCGATGTGCTGGTGGCGTACGTGGTTCCGGAGAATGCGTGGTATGTGTTTCCGGTGCGGGCGCTGCGGGGGATGCGATTTGTGAAGTTGTTTTCTGGGAGCCGGAAGCGGCGGTCGAAGTTTGAGAAGTATCGCGAGGCTTGGGGATATTTGCGGGGGTGAGGTTGAGGTGGCCGGTAGGGCCGAAAGTGTGTGGGAGTCCTTCGATTTCGCTCAGGATAAAGTCCGGTCGGGTTGTCGGCATAAATAAAGGCCGATCATCGAAGCATGGTCGGCCTTTTTGCTCCTTAAAAATTTTAGCGCTGCGGAGCCTGTGTCCTTTGTCAGGAGTTTCAGACTTTACTAATAGGTGAACGATTGCAGGCTTGTAAAGCCTCCGGCACCGACCAGACCGAACCCGATCCTTCTGGCGGGGTTAAGCACACAGCAAGTGGCAAGATTGTTCAACGGGCCACCTGTGAGGCTGTTTTTTAGATTTCCCTTTGCGTCGTATTCAAACAGGGAATTGTTGGAGCCATCACCGGCAATGACCACGAAGAGCCGATGCACGGGATCGAATTCGACATCACCGCCCACATTGGATCCTGGAAATTGCAGGCCGAAACCGCTTTCTTTCCCCAAGTCGTAGAACTCGACCATGGGAGGCGTGAACGGGCCGCCCTGCGTAGTAAAGACGGCGATATTCGTCACGGGATCAACCGCCAATCCGAGCACGTTCCCAACTCCCACCGCAGTGAACTCGCGGATGGTTCCCTTGACAAGGTCCACGATTGCCACGAGGGGGTTCGTGGTCGGGCTTCCGTTGCTTCCCACCAATACGCCGTGATCTAGCCGGCTGTTATAACCAATAAGGGGGGTGGCTCCGATATTTCCATCGGTGAAGGGAATCTGCGGCCCAAATGTGTTGGTCGAGATGTTGGAACTGAAGATGTAGAAAGGCACTGTTTCCACATCGCTCTGCTGAACCACGGCAACGGTCGATTCGCTTTTGTTGTTGCTGATGCCTTCCAGAAAATAATTCTTCTTAATCGCCAGCGACCATTTCCCCGTGAACTTGTTGGAACTGACCGGGTTCAAGGTTAGAAAATGATTCTTCGCGACGAAACCCACTTCCGTCTGGAAGTCGACCACCCCAACGTGGTTGTAGATTCCGTCGGTGACGTAATCGTCCTGCGTATTGGTCTTCTTGGCGACCACCTTGATGATTTTGCCTGTGGTCTGATCGAAAGCCTCGGCCGCTACTACGGCGTTGTCACCGTTCCCCGCTACGTACTCAGTCAGGATGCCTTCGTTTCCGCCCCGGTCGATGTCGTAACCCAGAATGAAGCCGCCAAACTTGGCGTGTACGATCACGGATCGCGAATGGGGAGAGGCATGGGCGCTCCCTGCGTGCACATCGGAAGCTACAGCGATTGTGGCCGCGCACCAGGCCACGAGCAGGGCTAGTCCCACTCCAAGGTCAATTCGTTTTACACGAAACCTCTTGCTACCCGAGTTCCTCATGAAGTTCCTCCGGAAAATGATGCTTATCGTACCCAGGGTCTTTGAACAGCGGAAGGACTTTAAGTCAGGCTAGCCCAACAGATGTCATGACGGTGTCAAAAGTCTGTAAAGAATGAAGTCTCGGGGGGATGGCTCGGCCTACCCGTCAATGTCGGGCTAGTGGATTCCGTAGCCTTCCGCTAGCGATTTTCCAGTTCTTGCGCGTGAAGGGGTGACTTCGAGCAGGCGGGGATACCAGACGAGCGGCACGGTTATGACGCGGTCCTCGCACAGGTTCACGCTGATTGTGTCGTCGGTGAATTGGACTTCCAGCACACGCTCATCCGGCGGTGATGCCGACGAACTCATTCCATGTCCTCCCGAAGTCGGTGACGCGAATTCGTCACCATCCGATTGGATCTCGCGCAGCTCGTCCCTCAGCGGTTGCGGAAGACCTTAATTCTGTTACCTCAGCGGCTAAAGCCGGGTCAAGGTGATGCCGTTACCGCCCCGCTGAAGTGTGTGCGTGAGAAGTAACCTTTCGCCCCGCTGGGCCTTGTCTCGTTCCTACTTTACCCATGGCTTACGCCATGGGCTGTATTCTTACGCCGCTTCGCGGCTGCAGACTCATCGTTTTGTTCCATCGCGTGGTGGAAATTCTAGTTCTCACGCACCCACTGAAGAGCTGCGCCATCCAAAGGCCGGAAATCGTGAACAAAAGGCATCAACTTCAACGGCGGCGGACAGGAGTGTCCGCCCCACACTTGCTTCTACTGGGAAGCGGTCGAGATTTGAGAAGTATCGCGAGGCTTGGTGGATTTTGCGGGTTCGGTTGGGAGTGAGCGGTAGCGCCTCAACATCAAAGGCGACGAATCTGACGTCTGCCTTTGCCTTTGGCTGGTGGCCCAGGTTCGCGTCCGCGGTTCTCGGACGCCAACCTGCGGGTCACCACCCGATCCGTTTATTTCCCGCTACAAGATCGAAATGGCGATCGCGGCTCAGTAATGGAAGCTCGTGCTGGCGGCAAAGGGCTGCGATCCAGACATCGTTGGTTGGAATCGGCTTGCCCTGTTGTCTTAATTCGAGGGTGATTTCCGCGTAATAGTGCGTGGTCGGTTCATGGATGTCCAGCACCAGGCAGTCCTGCAGCAGGCCCTTCAACCAGTTCGCATAGCTGGCCCGGTTCCGCGACTGTGCGATGCCATAGCGATACTCCCCAAGCACAATCACCGGAATCGCCACCTCGTCGGCGTCAGCCAGAAGGGCGATGACTGCCGGATCATCGTCGGCGGCGGCGGACAGGGCGTTGGTATCGAGAATCATTTCCAGAAAATCATTGCCAGAGTTCCCGGTCAATCTGCTCGAAAGCCTGCTCCACGCGCTTTTCGACCTGCTTTCGTTCCTTATGGAGATGTTTGAGCTTTCCCAGATGTTTCATCCAAGGCTTTTCCTGGGACGTGGTCCTCAATTTCTCCTGGACAGCTTCGGTGACCAACTGGCGCAGAGGGATCCCGCGTTCGGCCGCCACCGACTTGGCTCGGCGGAACAAGAAGTCGGGGATTTCCAAGGTTGTTTTCACGCTCCCATATTACCATATTTACGGGACAAACCTCCGTCAATGCGAGGACGACAACAATATCTGCTTGCGCAACTCTCGGTTTCCGGCTAGCCGGAGGAAGCGGTCGCGATTTGCGATGTATCGCAAGGCTTGGCGATTTTGCGGGTTCCGGTTGGGGAACCCGGCAGGTGCAGGACACGTACTAAGGCTTGAACCTGGTGGGGTCGATATGCACATTCTCCGCAGCATGATTCTGGTGCTTCTTTTTCTTGGGGCTAGTATCTCGGACGAAGAGTTGGCGCGCCGCGGCAAGATTCGCGAGGACGCTCCTGTCAAAGCCTCGCTTGAGATTACGATTCACGCTCCAACTGAAAAAGTCTGGCTTCTGCTGACCGATGTGAGGGGTTGGCCGAAGTGGCAGACGGATATCTCAACTGCGGAGATGACTGGTCCGCTGCAAGTGGGAACGACCTTCTCATGGACGACCGGCGGTACGCACATTAAATCGCGGGTAGCGCTGGTGCAACCCTGCACTCAGTTCGCTTGGACGGGGTCGGCGTTCGGGGCTACGGCCATCCACCTCTGGAAGCTTTCGCGGCTGGCTGACGACCAGACGATCGTGAAGACCGATGAATCGATGCACGGCTTTCTGCTTACCCTCTTCTACTCGTCGAGGAAACTGGAGGAGACCGATCAGCGCTGGCTGGATCGCCTGAAGCTGGCAGCGGAGAGCGGGGGGTCTGCCGGTTCCCATCTCGAACGCGGAGATTGAGCCACGAATCTGAAAAAGATGGCGAGCCGGGCACTCGGGGTGTATCCTCGCGTGGGCCGGGCAAACGGACGTCCCGGTTCACCCCTTTCCATGTCCACCATCAACGTAGAACGCGTCGGGCCGGCAATGAGCCCGGAGAAAAAACTGAACGCGACGACCTTGGCTGGTCGTAACGGGATTTTGCATCGCTATTTCTACTTTGCGATGTCGCTGTTGATGGCTGTCATTGTGGCTTCCGGCTTCAAGCGTACGGTCAACGACAACCTGTTTCATGCCGCGGTGCCGCGGCCCTTCATTCTCTGGATTCATGGCGCGGCTTTTGCCGGGTGGGTGATCTTCTTCATTTGTCAGTCCACGCTGGTCCGTATACACAAAGTCAGTTGGCATCGCTTCATCGGATGGTTTGGCGCCGGGCTCGCCACGGTGATGGTTCCCCTGGGCGTCACCACGGCCATCGTTATGGCGCGCTTTGACACGGTGCAACTCCATCAGAGCCGCGCGGATGCGGATGCTTTTCTGAGCGTTCCGTTCTATGACATGATCGCCTTTGGCGTGCTCATTGCGCTTGCCGTTTATTGGCGCACGCGGCCAGAGCTGCATCGCCGGCTGATCTTCATAGCAACCTGCGGGCTCATGGACGCGCCCGTCGCCCGCTTTGACTACGTGTTCGACTACAATCTTTTCTTTCCTTGCCTGGACCTGCTGATCCTTCTCGGCGTTGCGCGCGATCTGCTGGTCGATCGGCGCATCCACAAAGTCTACCTCTATGCCCTGCCATTACTGATCGTGGGCCAAAGCCTCGCGATGTACATGTGGCGGAGCAATCCTTCCTGGTGGCAGGGGATCACCCACGCGGTCATGGGATAGCCACACAGCCTGTGATCCTCAAGGGAACAGACATCCTCCTGGCCACATTTTGCAACTAACCTTTGGCGCCAGATAGCTTGTGCCGATAACGCTTTGTTGCGGGTGCACTTGGTACGCGGTACAAAGCAGCCGAGTAGAAGACTTGTCTTCTACTTCGAAAGTTCGTACCCAAAGGAGAAGAGATGAAAAACAAAGTCTGTAATTCGATTTTATGCGTGGCTCTTATTGTTTGCGGGGCTGTTTGGGGATCCGCACAGGAAAAGTCAAAGTCAGACGTAAGGACGATCACCGGCTGCCTGTCGAATGGCGACAGTGCCAAAGAGTTCCTGCTCACAGGAACGGATGGCAGCACTTGGGAAATCCGTAGCAGCGCAGTGAACCTCGCCCATCACGTGGGACACACCGTGGAAGCAACCGGAGTCGTCTCCAACTCCGCCATGCATAACATGAAAGAAGACACAAAAGACATGGCGAAGGATAGCGGCATGAAGAAAGACAACACCGAGCACGGCCATTTGAAAGTCACAGACTTGAAGATGGTCAGCGAATCCTGCAAGTAAAATCCGCAAGGATCCAGAGGGTGGCCCACCTTAACGTCGTGCGTTCGACGTCAGGGTGGGCACTCTGATTTGTGGACGCAGTCGCCGACTTCGCGTCAATTCCCGTGAACGCTAAACCGTGTCGGCCAAGTGGGCCGCCCGTCGATCAAAGTCCGTATTCGTCGTCTTCATCCTGGTTTTGTCCAGGACTGCTCCGGCCAGAGTTGCCCTGTTGACGAACTGCGCTCCAGGAATGATTTTCCTGTCCCCCTGCGTGTCCCTCACGCCCCCCACCTCCGCCCTGAGGCTGAAGGGTGCCGCTCATTCTGTCGCCATCGATGGTGCCGGTAAAAGCCAGCGTCATGGCGCGGCGGCGTCCCTGCATTTGCACGTTAAAAGAAATGTTGTTTCCCTGTACGCTGCCGGTCAGCGCCGAGGAACCCCGCGGGCCTTGAAACGTGCCACTCAGCTTGGAACCATCTTGCTGGATCTGAATTGTGGCTTGCTGCGAGCCATCCCGGCCCTGCCATGAAAGCTGCCAGGCACCACCGATATTCGTGGAATGAGACTGATTCGAGTCCGAATCCTGTGCCAGCAGAAGTGGCGGGGCGAGAAGACAGATAAAAAGAATGGGGTACAGCCGTTTGATCACATGAACCTCCTGAAACTGATTCTTCTATCCAAACACAGAGGAGACTCGGAGGGAGTAAAGAGTTAGTAAAGCGAAGTAAAGTTTTTTGTCGGCCGGGAGCGGGGACCCAACCTTGGCACTATTCGCCAAACACGAAGCGGCCCAACTGGTCTTCTAACTGCTTGACCTGCTCGGGGTCGTTGGCTGCGCGGAAGCGTTCCGCCAACTGGTAGAAGGCTTTCTCCTTTTGTCGTTGGGCTTCGATTCCCTGCTCGATGAGTTCTACTAGCACGCGATTGTCGCTAAGATTGCGCTGCCGGGCCAAGCTTTCGACCCGTCTGGATATCTTGGACGGCAAGGTTACACTTCGGCGCACGTGCTTTGCGCGGCTGGATTTCGCCCGGGATCGTTTGACCATTGCCATAGTAGCACCAGTATACACCATTGTGGTGCAAGCGTCAGTTCAAGCTCCCCGCCCTTCGCAAAGTGCGCGAAAGGCTCTAGACCGAAGCCCCTCACCCTTTATTGCGGGTCGATGGTCTTATTTGGACCCTGTCCTTCCACCGCCATTATGCGATAAAAAAGGCGCTTTCTAGCCTCCTCCAGATTCTTGTAGTCGATAAAGTTGTATTGGCGAGTGTCAAAGTGCACCTTCTCCAATTCGGACTTCTCACACATCCAGAATACGTTTCTACCTTGGCCTAGCATGTATCCGGATTCGAAGTAAACGCCGCCGCGCTGCCCAGTAAAGTCAGCAACCATGAATCGCGACCTTCGGATCTGGGCTATGATCTCATCATCAATCCGATTGACGTGTTCGAGTTCCTTCATACGGAGAGACTTGTAACCCGCTCCGATAATCGCGGGTTCGATGGCATCGGCGTAGAGCTTGTCTACTTTTTCGTCAAACCACATTGCCACAAAAGCAATGTCAGACTGTCGACCGCCCTTCTCTATTTCGAGCAGTCTCTGGTAGCCCTTGGCGGTCATCTTCGCTGACGAGCCAGAACCACACCTGTCCACATAACCGGCTTTTTCCAGCTCCTGAAGGTAAAACCTTGCTTCTTCCGCGTTGGCCGCGTGGATCAAGGAGTATTGCCTGTTACAGTCGAGAGCGGCAAACTGGCCGGGTTGGGGGGCCCTTGTGGATAATTCCCTCAGCGCTAGATCGAGCTTTTCTAGAACGGTGTACGTTGGGGTTTCTCTGAGAATTCCGTCAACGTGCTCAATGTCTATGAGTTCGGGCTCCGGTTTGTGCATGGCAAGATATCTAGAAAGAATATGGCCCTTGTTTAAACGGCGGAGCTTTTCGCATGCCTCCAGGGTTATCGTCACGTCTCCACAGAGCTCGCACCAGCCCTCAAATTTCTGTTTGTCTTTTCGAAGGTAAACATCGGCGAGGTTTAAACATACTGGGCACTTTGGCTGAGCAACCATAAAATGGTCGGGCGAGTCAGACGAGATTCTCGGCATTTCTGCTACTCCTTGTGGCACGATGCCCGGTTCTTAGCCACCCGATTTCGGCAGACTCTTCATAATCGCGTCGATCGAAACGGTAGGGCCGACGGAGGCGTCTTTGCCTCCCTCTAGGATGCCGGAGTCGCCAAACTGTACGACGGCCTCCACCAACCTGCTAAGGATTAAGTCTCTCTGTTCAGGAGCGCTCGCGGCCTCAACGAAAGCGCTCATGCTGTTGGCGACTCGGCGACGGTGCTGGTTGTACGCGGCCATATGAAAGTGAGCCCGAGCCATGCGAAGAAAAAAGGTAGTAAGAGCACCTATCGCAGTAAGGATGGTTATCCTAATTGCCGTCTTGTAGGCAGCCTCAGCTACCAAAATCTGGGTTGTTATCTTGGGATCGAAGGTTGGAGGATTATTGAGAAGGAACCGCGCAAACCAAAAGAACCCAGCGAATGCCAACGCTCCAAGCGCGCTCCAGATGAACGCTTGTCGGTTGAGCGACTTCTGAGCAGAATCGAATTGGTCTTGCGCAGCTTTGACCGAGATGCCGGCCGCAGTCAAGTTCGCACGGTCCTTGATTTTTGCCGCCTCGGCGCGGGCCGTAGACAAATACTGTTCCGCCTGTCCCTTGATGTTCTCCAACAATCTCGTGCTTTCTTCGCTCAATTGTTGTTTAAGCAGGCTGGCACCCTCCAGCACTCCAGTCTTCTCGATCGCCGTTGCTATGAAAGGGGACCAGTACTGAGCTATCGCGTCGAGCGGAGCGTCGAACTGCCGGGTAAGGTCTGACCTCTCCTGCGCGAAAGCTGTATCCGAAAGACCCGCGATCCGTTGGAAAAGTTGCACGACTTGATTCATCGAATTGTTGAACACGTCTACGGATTGTTGGGGAACCTTCTCGGGCGCGATCCCGGCAATGTTTATTTTTCTTCTAAGATCGCTCAAGATGTTCGCGGCCTCTGGAAATGCGAGCGGGCCGAGGTTTGAGCGAACTATGCCCTCGACCTTGATCGTTTCGATCGAGCCTGAGTAAGACCTTAGAAGGTCGATTGAGTTTTGGCTCGCCATTTCGAATTGTCTCCCCGTTTGATTCAGTTCTTGACGGTCATGGTTTCGGAGTCGACGGCTTTCTTGCCGGATACGCCTTCTAGTCCGGCGAGGATGCCGCGGTAATCGTTCTTGTCGCATTGCAAAGCGAGGCCGCCTTTTTTGTCTCCGTCGGCCCAGATCAATCCGATGTAGTGTTTCTTGGATTTGCTGAGGGCGATCAATGCGCCCACGCCCAGGGTGAAGACACCGACCGCAACCGCGGTGCCGATTCGGCGGTGCACGTCTTGGCCGTAGCTGATCTCGGTGATCGCCGACGCCGGTATCTTTACTACGTCTGCGTTGTCTTTCGCGATCCGGACCTGACTGGATTCAATGTAGATCTTCATGCCAGCTCCGGCCTTGGCATCGGGCAGTGAGCCTCCGTCGTAGGTGACCTTGTAGCCGTTTTCCGAGGCGAACATCGCGAGGGGCATTGCGATGCACAGGACAGCAGCGAGCACATGTTTCACGTGGTCTCCTTGGCGCTGAATCAGATTTCCTGGGGAAAAGTGCGGGGCCCGACAGCTTGGGGGAAGGAGAACAGTACTCCGAGGATTTCGGCCCGTCAAGGAAATCTGAATGAACTTGATGAGATCAGTGGTTCCATGCGGCCTGAATCAAGCTCGATGCGCGTCCCGATTTGGGACGCGGGCCTCAGCCGGACTGTTTTCCCTTGACCTTGTTCTTCCATCTTCGATAACATAGATAGAAGCACATTATCTAAGAGATAATATAGGATCTTTGACAACTTGGCCGAGGCAGATCTACTGGTAGTTTCAAAACCGAACCGCACGGGCTGGTAACTTCCATGTTTTGAATATTTTGCCCGTAACTACCTTTAGAACCATAGATCTGGAAGGCAAGAAAAATCCCAATCGTTTGTTTTCTAGATTTTGCGGGGAAATGAGAGTTTTTTTGCAGGAAATTCTGCACCATTTTCGCGACACTTTCAGAACGCGGAGCCAGAGCCGAGCAAACTGTAGAGCAGGACGATCAGGACGATGCCGGTGAAGATCATGTACATGCGATCTTTCTCGGCGGCGAATCCCCAGATGGATAGGGCTACGCGGAATACCGGCGTGGCGATCAGCAGAAGCAGTCCGAACTGGATGACGCCGCGACCGTGGAATCCAAAGGCGAAGCGGACGATTCCGCTGACGCTTTTGAGGTCGGAGGGCTCGCCTTGAAATACGCGGTAATTTGCGGGCTCGCGGCCATGCCGGGCCAAGTAAATGATTCCGCCGATTGCGACCACGAACGCTGAGAGCGAGACGCCGGCGCGAAGCAAGTTGCCGACAAGATTCTCCAGTTTCTGATCGGTCCAGACCGGATTTGGCCCAGGTTGATTTGGCCCAGCTCGATTTGCCTCAGTTTCCGCCAATTTAGATTCCTCCCGTCAGGCCTTTGTACAGCATCTGTAAGCCGAGCACGGCAATCACAACGCTGAACACGATGCGCAATACTTTAGTCTCCGCCTTGACGAGAATGCGGGCGCCCAGCATCGAACCGGCAAGGACGCCGAGCATCACCGGCATGGCCAGCGCGGGGTCGATGTATCCGCGGTTGAGATAGACGCCGGCGCTGGCGGCGGCGGTGACGCCAATCATGAAGTTGCTGGTCGTAGTCGAGACTTTGAAAGGAATCTTCATGGCCTGATCCATGGCAAGAACTTTCACCGCTCCCGAGCCGATACCGAGTAGTCCGGAGAGCGCGCCTGCGCCGAACATCAGGCTGAAACCAGCAGGCACGCGTTGCACATTGTAGTGCCGCATGCCTCCCTCTTCGGACGGGAAGTCTCCGTTCATCCGAAGCCGGGTTGCGAGAGGATCGGGCGGAAGGTTGCGTTGTGCCCGGGGCCGCGGCTTTCTCGATAAATACGCCGAATAGAGCAGCATCACACCAAAGATCACGGCGAGAGATCGGGTGGAAATGAAGGCCGCCAGAAAGGCTCCCACCAAAGCGCCGACCGTAGTCGCGATCTCCAGAAACATGCCAATGCGGATGTTGGAGAATCCCTCTTTCACGTAGGCGGCGGCTGCGCCGGATGAAGTTGCGATCACGGAAACCAGGGACGCTCCGATGGCATAGCGGATATCGACTTTGAAGAACAGGGTCAGCAGGGGAACGAGGACGACGCCTCCGCCGAGGCCGGTGAGCGATCCGAGGAGGCCGGCTACAAATGACCCCGCCGCCACCAGAATGGTGAATTCGAGAATGTTCATCACGCCCCCGCAGAACCAGCCCCGCAGAAAGAGTGTGCCACATTTGTCGAGCTAGAAGTGTAGCGCGGAGAGTACTGGCGTGGGTCAGGTTGAGATCATCCTGCGATTTGCAGTTGGCATTTGGCCAGTCTAGATTTCTTCGATCTGACATGCCGAGTTTGGTCGGCCCGCGGAAGCGGCGTCCGGGGCTACGTGTTCAGTGCCAATTCATTGAACATTTATCAAATATTCATCAACTTTTAATAAAGGGCACATAGCATAAACGGTCCTACAAGTCCTGCAAGGGAAATCGCACCAATAGTTTTTGCCGGTTGTCCATCTTTCGAATGATTCAGGAGGAGAAATGAAGCACGCAATGGCTTTGGCGTTGACGTTTGCGCTGGTAGGTGGCGCTTTCGCGGCGCCCGCACCGCAAGGTACGACCGCGGGGAGCAGCACGAGCACCAAAAAGAAGGCGGTCTCCAAAAGTTCTGCGACCAGCGTTTCGACCCAGCTCAGTGAAATGAAGCGGGCGATCGATGCGCAACAGCAACAGATTATGCAACTCATGAATCAACTGCAGAGTCGGGATGCGGTAATTCAGCAACTGCAACAGCAGGTGGGTCAGGTGCAGAGTGCGGCGAGCCAGGCAGCGCAGAAAGCCGATACGGCAGCTTCGCAAAGCGCTCAACAGCAGCAGGATGTTGCGGCAGTACGCACTGACGTGACTGACCTGAAACAGAACGCCACCAACGCTGCGCTCTCATTGCAGGAGACGCAGAAGAATATCAAAGACGCGCTCGAGAGCCCATTGGCGATTCACTACAAAGGAGTCACAATAACCCCGGGTGGCTTCCTGGCGGCAGAAACCGTGTGGCGCCAGCACGCACTTGGCTCGGATATCAACACCCCGTTCAACTCGATTACGTTCCCGGGCGCGGCGCAAAGCAACCTGTCGGAATTCTTTGGTTCCGGCCGCCAGTCGCGAATCTCGATGTTGACGGAGGGCAAACTTAGTTCGGCTAAGCTGACTGGTTACGTCGAGGCAGATTTCTTGTCGGCTGCGGTTACGTCGAATAACAACGAGAGTAACAGCTATTCGCTTCGGCAAAGACAGGCATGGGGGCAGGCCGCATTGAATAGCGGCTGGACGTTTACCGGCGGCCAAATGTGGAGCCTGGTTACGGAAACCAAGAAAGGCCTCGACAACCGCAGCGAAGCGTTGCCCATGACCATCGACCCGCAATATAACGTCGGATTCAGCTGGGCGCGCCAGTACGGATTCCGGATAACCAAGAACCTGGGCAATAAGGCTTTCCTGGGTTTCTCGGTGGAAGATTCGTCGGCGACTTTAGGGGGCCACGGCGCCAGCAACAACTTCGTCGTGGGCGAGCAAGGAACGAGCGGCGGTCTTTACAACCCGACCACAAATTACTCTTTCAATCCCACGCCAGACTTCATCGGCAAACTTGCCTTTGAGCCGGGTTGGGGGCACTGGGAGGTATTCGGCGTGGTCAGCGACTTCCGCGACCGGATCTACCCACTAGGGACGGCAACCAAGCCTTCCGCGGCCGGTGCGTTTAACAACACGGCGTGGGACGGTGGGATCGGCGCCAACATTCGCGGGACGGTCGCTAAGAAAGTGGACATTGGAGTCCATTTCATGGGCGGCAATGGTATCGGGCGCTACGGCAGCAGTCAATTGGTGGACGTGGTTGCCCGTCCCGATGGCGTTCTGGATCCGGTACGGAATTATCAGGCACTAGGGACGCTTGAATGGCATTCCAAAAAGCTGGACGTTTATGCCAATGTTGGCGGTGAATACGAAGACCGGACTGCGTTCGTCAACTCATCCGGAAAGGGTGTGGGTTACGGATCGACTCTGTTTAATAACTCAGGATGCCGAACTGAGACGCCTCCAACTCCGACAACCATCACTGTGACCACGGTGACGGGTACTACAACCGGGACGGCAACAGTTCCGGTAGGTGGTTCCGTGGGGACGCCTCTGACCGGCGGTTTTAATCCCGGCGGCCTTTCCAACTGCAACGGAGATACGAAGGACATCATTGAAGGCACCATCGGGTTCTGGTATCGCTTTTATGTTGGCCCGAAGGGCAGGATTCAATGGGGACCGCAGTATTCCTACATCGACCGCAATGTCTGGCGTGGTGTGGGTGGTACTCCGAACGCGACGGAAAATATGTTCTTCACGTCGTTCCGCTACTACTTGCCTTAGACCATAAATCCTCGCCTTCGCGCTGGTTCCGGAGTGGGGGCGAGGTTTTTTCTTTGATTGAATTTTGCCCGAGCCCGCACGAGCGCCTACATATGGATGCGCGGGCTACATTCATGCTATTGGCAGGGTGAAGTAAAAGACCGAGCCGTTGCCGGGTTGGCTGGTCACACCGATCTTGCCGCCGTGGGCTTCGACGATTGCCTTGGCGATTGCCAGGCCCATGCCTGTCCCTTGAACCTGCAGTCGCTGATCGCGACCACGATAGAATTTCTCGAATATCAACGACTGTTCGAAATCGTCGATGCCCGGTCCGCGGTCGGAGACGCTGGTCATCACCATGCGGTTCCCTACTTCTCCAGTGATTTGAATCGGCGATTCCGGGGACGAGTATTTGGCCGCGTTCTCCAGCAGTTGGGTTATGACTTGGGTGACGCGGCCGACATCCATTCGGACCGGGGGCAAGTTGCTGGGCAGTTGGAGATCGACGGGATGCTGTCCCAGTGTCGGCTTCGCTTTCTCAATTGCGGCCTCGACGGCTTCCTGAATGGGATGTGCCCCGAGGTGAAGCTCGAATTGGTTGGCGTCGAGTTGCGCCATCTCGGCAGCCTCGCCCACCAGCCGATTCAAGCGGTCACTTTCCTCGTTGATCACGGTGAGAAGTTCGAGACGTTGAGCGTCGTCCAGCGCAGGATTCGAGAGCAGCGACGTGGCTGAAGCTTTGATGGCGGTCAGGGGCGTGCGAAATTCGTGAGTGACGGAATCGAGCAACGCGGAACGCAGCTGTTCGCCTTCGCGAGAGGCTTCGGCGCGGGTGAGCTTTTCTACTGCCCCGGCGCGCTCGATCGCGATGGCAATCAGGCTGCTCATGGCTTCCAGGGTTTCGCGGGAAATCAGCGCGCCAGAAACACCCATACTGCCCACCACGCGGAGACCCATTCGAAGAGGCATAAAGACAGACTGTTTCACGGGATCGGTCATGGGCTCGCCGCGCATGCAGACCAACTGCAAATCGTGGGGCTCCAAGTCATGAGTACTGGGGCTCGAACGATAGACGTCAGCCCGGTTGGCCAATGCGATGGCCGCTGCTTTGACTCCGAGAGAGTCCACAATGTATCGCGGGATCGCGTTCAGTAGTTCGACCACGTTATCGCTGGATAGAAGTTGCTGGCTGAATTTGTAAAGACGTTCGGCCTCATGGCGCCGCTCGTTAGCGCTTTGCGCCTCCCGGCGTGCTCGCTCCGCCAGTTGACTGGCGATCATGGCCGTGACCAGGAAAGCAAATAGCGCGACCCAATTCTGAGGATCTGCAATGGTCAATGTGCCGACGGGGGGAAGAAAGTAGTAATTGAAAGCCAGTGTGGCGGCTACGGCCATGAAGATGGCAGGACGCAGGCCCCAGTTTGCGGACACTATCAGCACACCGATGAGAAAAGTAAGCGCGACGGTTGTGGGGTTTACCCTGATTACAACGTGGTAGACGAGAACCACGAGCAGTATGGCGAATGCCGTCGCCGCATAGCGCAGGGCCGACTTAAGCGCGGGTTGGTTCACGCCGCGATTGTAGCTGATCTTTGAAAGCGAAACTCCTCAGGTATGAATTCAAGTAAGACAAGCACCCACGCGAGGAAATCTCCTTTGGGTCCTTGGTGGTTGATGACGTACAAAGACTAGAACCACAGAGGACACGAAGGTACACAAAGGAAAAATGTGGGACCGTACCGGCGTACGCCCACCCTACACTAATTATCGACAATTTTGATTTGCTCGACGACAATAGCGCGATGCCAAAAACTCCTGAGCAGTGGCTGGAAGAGGCTGATCCCACGAAGAAGGGCGGTGTATTCAAGCTGTTCCTGGGCTACGCGCCGGGTGTTGGCAAAACTTTCAGCATGCTGAGTGAAGCCATCCGCCGGCATGCGCGGGGCGAAGATGTGGTCATTGGAGTGATTGAAACCCATGGGCGCAAGGCGACCGCCGAACTCGCGGCGAAACTGGAAGCCGTTCCTCGAAAGAAGCTGGAGTACAAAGGCACCGTGTTCGAGGAGATGGACGTCGATGCCATCCTCGCCCGCAAGCCGAGTGTGGTTTTGGTCGACGAACTGGCACACACCAACGTGGAGGGCAGCAAACACGGAAAGCGATATCAGGATGTGCTGGAGTTGCTCGATGCTGGCATTGCTGTGCTATCGACTATGAACATTCAGCATCTGGAGAGCGTCACGCCCACGGTGCAGAGCCTAACCGGAATCACCGTGCGGGAGACGGTTCCCGACTGGGTGCTGAAGCGAGTGAATGAAGTCGTGATGTCTGACTTGACTCCTGAAGCCCTTCAGAGCCGGATGCGTCGCGGAGATATTTATCCGCTCGACCGAGTGGGGCGCGCTCTGGGTAATTTCTTTCGTCCGGGAAATCTTATCGCGCTGCGTGAGTTAGCTCTCCGCCAAGTAGCGCAAGCGGTCGACCAGAGCCTGGAGTCCTACCGCGAAAAGGACGAAGGCAGCGGAAACGTGGCGGTGCGGGAACGAATTGCAGTGTGCATCAGTTCTAATCCCGTGGCGCAGTACTTGATTGCGCGCGGGGCTCGCATGGCTCAGGCCATGGGCGGCGAGTTGCACGTCGTGTATGTGGATATGGGCCAGGACGACAACCAGACCAACCAGAAAACACTGGCCGCGAATCTGCAGTTCGCAGAAAATGTTGGCGCGCAAATAACCAAGCTGAAGGCGAGCAGCGTGGCCGAGGCGGTGGCGGACTTCGTTCGCGAAAAGCACGTCACGCAAGTTGTGTTCGGACGATCAGCTACCGGGGGATGGAGGAAATATCTGTACCTCACTGCCATCAACAAATTCCTGCGAGATGCGCCTCCGGTGGACGTGCACATTGTCACGCAGGAGCCATCCTGATTCTTTCATGAATGAACATCGCCGCATTCTCGTAGTGGACGATGAGCCCCAGATCACGCGCGTGCTGAGAACCAGTCTCTCCAGCCAGGGCTATGACGTTCGCGTGGCCAATGACGGCGAAACCGCTCTCGAGATCATGAAGGACTGGATCCCGGATCTGGTGATCACTGACCTATCCATGCCTAACATGGATGGATTGCAGCTATGCCGGCAGCTGCGGCTTACGAGCAAGATTCCCATCATCGTGCTCTCGGTTAAGGGCGAGGAGAGGATCAAGGTGCAGGCTCTGGATGCTGGCGCCGATGACTACGTGACCAAACCGTTCGGGATCGAGGAATTGCTAGCTCGGGTGCGTGCCAGCCTGCGGCGTGTGCCGGCCGGCGACAACAACACATCAACGGCGATTGAGATTGGCGATTTCCGCATCGACCTGGCGGCGCACAAAGTTGTGGTCGGCCGACGCGAAGTCCACCTCACTCCCAAAGAATTCGATCTGCTGGTCTATCTTGCGAGCCACCCCGGCAAAGTGGTCACTCACCGAACGCTGCTGAGCGCAATCTGGGGCGGCCAGAGTACCGAACAGGTTGAGTATCTACGGGTGTTCGTTGGCCAGTTGCGCAAGAAGCTGGAACCCGAAGCCTCCTCACCGCGTTACATCGTTACCGAACCCTGGGTTGGATACCGCTTCGAGCCTGGCGAGTAAATTTCCTGTTCTCAATCTGCTGCGTCCTGACGAACATTCTACGAATTCTTTATTCAATCCTTATGGGTTTCATTATCCAATCAGTTGAGTTGAGGGAGTGGGAGTAAATGATCGTGCTGGGAATGGTAAACCTGCTGCTTTCGCTGGTTGGAATTCTGCCTGGGTTGCGCAGGAAAAGTTGGACCACCAACCGACCGGAAGATTCGGCCGCCAACCATGCACGTATCGAGCAACTCACTGAAGTCGTACAGAAAGGCTGAGAGGTTTATGTCATCGATTCATAACGTATCCGCGGAAGATTTGGCAAAACTATTTCATCACTATCACGAAGCTCTCGCACATGACTTCCACGGTCACGCAAGCCGGCAAGTTGATTTTTCCTGGGAGCAGGCTCCTCAAAACGAACGCAGACTGATGATCGCGGCAGCGCGGTTGACGCTGCTCGAACTGGCTGCGAACTCAGAGATGGAACAGGCTAATCGTCAGTATTTCGCCAAGCCGGGTGAGGCGGATTGGGGCTGCTAGGTTCCCCCAATTTGTCTTCTTTATGAAATCCTTACGAACTGCTTAGGCCACTTTTACGCCCGTAATTGTCAAATGATGATTGCGGCGTATCCGTCACAATTTGTGTGCGAACGGTCACCATGAAACTGGTCCTCGCATCATTGTGTGCAGGCGCGGTGGTTTTCATGCTGCGCTTTCTGGCCGCCTTGCTGAGAGAAGAAAGGAACCTCTCGCGACGACCGGTAAAAGTTTATTTCGCGAAGTTCAATCCAGCTAAGCGACGCGGAGAATTGATCTTTATGAATCTCAAGAACGATGTGCAGAGGTCTGCAATAGAAACTGGCAAGCGGGCGGCCTTCTTGGTAGCGGTTGCAGTGGCGCTGACCCTCCCGCTCCATAGTCAACAAACAGCCAATGATGTTTCGGCTAGCGCTGCAGGGTCGGTCAGCCAACAACCAGACGCAGCAAGTCAGCAAAGCGATCAGCAGATCGTGCAAGAGCTTGACGCCATGAAAAAGCGCATTGCGCAACTCGAAGCCGCGCTCAAGCAGCATGAAGCCGCAGAGAAACCGACCATGGTCCCTCGTACGGCGAAAGGGAGTGCGCCTGTAGCAGTCCCTGCAATTGAGCCAGTTGAGAATGCGGTTGAGACAACGCCCCAGACGGCTGCGCCCGCGAAACCGGCTAAGGAAGAGCCCTTTGCATTCGCTGACTGGACGTGGCTGAACGGCAATGCCCGTACCAAGACACCTGCCTTCGACTCAAAATTCTTCACTCCGGAAATTCGCGCCGACGTTGACTACATCTACGATCTTAACCATCCGAAAGATGACACCATCGGCGGATCCAGCGAAGTCTTTCGGTCGAACGAATTCCATGTGACACAGCTCGGCGTTGGCGGCGACTTCCACTATGACAACGTTCGCGCCCGCCTGATGACCCAATTCGGCTTGTATTCCCAGACAACCCCGCGCAACGATGCCAGCCCCGCGCGTGGACAATGGAATCTGGCCGATGCTTACCGCTATGTCTCGGAAGCCTATGGCGGATACCACTTCAACGCCTTGCATGGGATCAACGTCGACGCTGGAATCTTCATGTCCTATATTGGCCTGTTCAGCTACTACAACTTCGATAACTGGGCTTATCAGCCGTCCTACGTCTCCTCAAATACGCCGTGGTTCTTCAACGGAATGCGTGTACAGATTTTCCCCACGGCCCACTTGAAGATTGAACCCTGGATCATTAACGGATGGCAGTCCTACGGGCGATTCAATAACAGATTAGGCATCGGCGGCCAGATTTTGTGGCGTCCGAATGGATGGCTCTCAGTGGTCGGGAATCAGTACGCATTAGGAGAGGACGCGTTGAACACCCCGGGCCGAGTCCGTTATCACACGGACGACAGCATCGAGGTCAAATACTACGACCATCCAGAACGCACATTGAGCAAAGCCGCCTTCTCGCTGACCGGCGACATGGGATGTGAACATGGTGGCGGCGTAAGCTGCGCGGGCAATTCTACGCAGATTATCGGGGGCCAGCGCGTCCTCGCACCCAAGCAGGACTTCCTCGGATTCATGCTCTACAACCGCCTGTGGTTCCACAGAGACCTTTACGGCTTCACGCTGGGGGGCGGCAAGATCAACAATCCGGGACGCTATCTTGTACTGTTGCCGCCAATCAACGGCGCGACTGCCGCTTCCGGAACGCCCTACTTCACCGAGAATCCTGGCGATCCCTACAAGGCGTGGGACGCATCCGCTACTTTCGATTACATGCCCAGCCAATACCTTACCTTCCGGTGGGAGTTCGATCATCGTGCGGCGAATGTCCCGTATTTCTCAGGAAAGGGCGGCATCACACCGTCGGGTGGCAATACTGGCGCCCCAGGTTCGCTGGTACCAGGTTTTACGCCAGATCTCGTGAAAGACGAGAACCGGTTTGATCTGTCGATATTGGTCAAGTTTTGATAGTGGCGTTGGGCAATTCGGGAGGAACGTTTTATGCGAGATGCAATTTTCCTGGCGGTCACGGTGGCGTTCTTTTTGCTTGCTGTCGGCTATGTGCGGTTTTGTGATCGGATTCGGTGAGGTGAATGTCATGAGTCTTGAATCGATCCTCATGTTGGTCGTCTGTGTGTTGTTGATGGTTTACCTGCTTTACGCGTTACTGATGCCGGAGAAGTTCTGATGACGGCGAATGGTTGGATTCAGATCCTCGTATTCCTGGTGCTGATATTTGCGGTTACCAAACCGCTGGGCGTATTCATGGCTCGGGTTTTCAAACGCGAACGGACTTTTCTTGACCCGGTTGCCCGGCCAGTCGAGCGTTTGCTGTATCGCGTAACCGGCGTCGATGAGAACCACGAGATGCGCTGGACGGAGTATGCGCTTTCCATGCTGATGTTCAGCGGGGTCTCGATGCTGCTGCTGTATTTGATCGAGCGCGTTCAGCAATGGCTGCCGTGGAATCCGCAGAAGTTTGGCGCCGTCGCTCAGGACTTGGCTTTCAATACGGCCGCGTCCTTCACTACCAATACCAACTGGCAGAACTATTCGGGTGAGACCACGATGAGCTACCTCACCCAAATGGCCGGGTTGGCCTATCACAACTTCACTTCGGCCGCCGTCGGCATCGCGCTGGCGATTGCATTTGTACGCGGAATTGTACGGCGGGAAAAAGAAACCATCGGCAACTTCTGGGTGGACATGACGCGCGCCACGCTCTGGCTGCTAGTGCCAATGTGCATCGTCTGCGCCTTGGCCCTGGTGTCCCAAGGAGTCGTACAGAACCTGAAGCCGTACGACTCAGTGAAGTTGGTTGAGCCACAGCAAGTGCAGAAGACCGGGGCCGATGGAAAGCCTATGGTCGGTCAAGACGGCAAGCCGGTGATGGATACCGTGACCGAACAGAACATTGCGCAAGGCCCGGTCGCGTCGCAGGAAGCCATCAAGATGCTGGGCACCAATGGCGGTGGTTTCTTCGCTGCAAACAGCGGTCATCCGTTCGAAAACCCCACGCCACTTAGCAATTATCTGCAGATGCTTTCCATTTTCGCCATCCCCGCGGGCTTGACTTACACTCTTGGCCGCATGACCGGATCGCAACGTCATGGATGGGCGGTTTGGGCAGCCATGGCTTTTTTATTTTTGGCCGGAGTGACAACCGCTTATTGGGCGGAGGCCCGTGGCAATCCGCTGCTGCAGGGAGTGGATCAGCGCGTTACCAGGTTGCAGCCCGGTGGCAACATGGAAGGCAAGGAAGTCCGGTTTGGCATCGCGTCTTCTGCTCTATTTGCGACGGTCACGACTGATGCCAGTTGCGGAGCGATTAACAGTTGGCACGATTCTTACACGCCGCTTGGTGGAATGGTTCCTCTGGCGAACATCATGTTGAGCGAAACCGTTTTCGGCGGCGTGGGCGCGGGCCTTTACGGCATTCTGATCTACGTAGTTTTGGCTGTGTTCATTGCGGGATTGATGGTCGGCCGCACGCCCGAGTATCTGGGCAAGAAGATCGAAGCCTATGACGTGAAGATGGCGATGCTGGTCACACTGGTTTTTCCTCTGGTGATTCTGGTGCTCACCGCCATCTCGTCCGTACAGAGCTTTGGTACATCCAGCATCAGCAATCCAGGGCCTCACGGGTTAACCCAGATTCTGTACGCCTTCACATCCATGGCAGGCAATAACGGTTCGGCTTTTGGAGGGTTGAACGGGAACACGCTCTGGTACAACAGCTCGGGCGCAATGACCATGCTGGTAGGCCGATTCTTCATGATCATTCCGATGCTGGCCATTGCTGGCAATCTGGCGAAAAAGAAATATGTCCCGCCGTCGTTGGGCACGTTTCCAGTCACTACGCCGTTGTTTAGCGTGCTGCTGGTGGGCGTCATTCTCATCGTGGGAGCGCTGACCTTCTTCCCAGCACTGAGTTTGGGACCTATTCTCGAACACCTGTTGATGTCGGTCGGCAAGACTTTCTGAGGAACTATGCTAGAGAAGAAATCGAAATCTATCTGGGACATGAAGATCGTGCGCCGCGCACTCTGGGATTCCCTCGTGAAGCTGGATCCGCGGAACATGATGAAGAATCCGGTGATGTTCGTAGTCGAAGTTGGCAGCGTGGCTACAACCATCCTGTTGATCCGCGACGTTCTCAGACATCAAGGAGCATTCGGCTTCAATCTCCAGATCACGCTCTGGCTGTGGTTTACAGTCTTGTTCGCGAATTTTGCCGAGGCTATGGCGGAAGGCCGAGGCAAGGCGCAAGCCGACTCGCTACGCAAAGCCCGCGCCGAAACGATTGCCACTCGTCTACTGCCCGATGGCAAGACTGAACAGATTGCCAGTTCCAAACTCCGCTCCGGCGACCTGGTCAGAGTTAACGCTTGTGAGTTCATCCCCAGTGACGGTGAGATTCTTGAGGGTGTAGCTTCCGTAGACGAATCCGCAATCACAGGAGAGTCTGCACCCGTAATTCGCGAAGCAGGAGGCGATCGCTCGGCGGTTACCGGCGGTACGCGGGTGCTTTCGGACTGGCTAAAAATCAAGATCACGTCTAATCCCGGCGAGACATTTCTTGATCGCATGATCGCCCTCGTGGAAGGAGCCGAGCGGCAGAAGACGCCAAATGAAATCGCGCTGAACATTCTGCTGGCGGGGCTGACGATTATCTTTCTGCTTGCCGTTGTTACTCTGCAGCCGTTCGCGATTTATTCCGGATCGCCCCAGACCGTTTTCGTGTTGGTGTCATTGCTGGTCTGTCTGATTCCGACAACCATCGGGGGACTGCTCTCCGCGATCGGAATCGCTGGCATGGACCGCCTGGTGCAACACAACGTATTGGCGATGTCGGGACGAGCGGTCGAGGCTGCGGGCGACGTCAATACGCTTCTCCTCGACAAAACCGGAACCATCACCTTAGGAAACCGGCAGGCCTCAGAATTCGTTGCTGCACCTGGGATCACCGAAGCGCAAATGGCGGATGCGGCGCAGCTCTCTTCGTTGGCGGATGAAACTCCGGAAGGCCGCTCGATCGTTGTGCTGGCGAAGGAACGCTACAAGCTTCGGGGCAGAGAGTTGGCCTCGCACGAAGCCACCTTCATTCCTTTCACCGCGCAAACTCGCATGTCAGGCGTGGATATGGACGGCCGCGAGATCCGCAAGGGCGCGGTGGACGCCATCACGAAATACCTCACGCAGCACGGCACCATGCTTCCCAAGGAAATTCAAGCGGCCGTCGAAAACATCGCGCGTTCAGGAGGAACGCCACTGGTGGTCGCTGAAAATCGCCGCGCCCTCGGCGTGATTCACCTCAAAGATATCGTGAAAGGCGGAATGCGTGAACGCTTCGATCAGCTTCGCGCCATGGGAATCAAGACCGTGATGATTACCGGAGATAATCCGCTGACCGCAGCCGCAATCGCGCGAGAAGCCGGCGTGGACGACTTCCTCGCCGAGGCGACTCCGAAAGACAAAATGGACTTGATTCGCGGTGAGCAAAAGCAGGGCAAACTGGTGGCAATGACCGGCGATGGCACGAATGATGCCCCCGCACTGGCGCAGGCAGATGTCGGTGTGGCCATGAATACGGGCACGCAGGCAGCAAAGGAAGCGGGCAACATGGTCGATCTCGATTCCAATCCGACGAAGCTGATCGAGATCGTCGAAATCGGCAAGCAACTGCTGATGACCCGAGGCGCTCTCACTACGTTTTCCATTGCCAATGACGTCGCTAAATATTTCGCCATTATTCCGGCGATGTTCGCCGCGACTTTTCCTGTGCTGAATACTTTAAACGTTATGCAGCTCAAGACTCCGCAGTCGGCAATTTTGTCAGCTGTAATCTTTAATGCTCTGATCATTGTCGCCTTGATTCCCCTGGCGCTGCGCGGGGTGAAATATCGGCCCATGGGAGCTGCCGTGCTTTTGCGCCGCAATCTCTGGATCTACGGCGCTGGTGGCATTATTGTTCCGTTCGTGGGGATCAAGCTGATCGATATGCTCATTACTCGCGTGGGGATGGCCTGAGAGGTTTGTCATGAAAAAGAATCTAATAACGTCGGTCCTGATGACGATCGCCACCACAGTTCTGCTGGGAATCATTTATCCATTAGTGGTCACGGGACTGGCGCAATTGTTTTTCAAAGACAAAGCCAACGGCCAGCTCATTGTGCAAAACGGCAAAGTCGTGGGTTCGAGGATCATCGGGCAAGCATTTGTCGGTCCCGGATATTTCCACTCCCGGCCTTCCGCTGCGGGGAACGGATACGACGCCGCGAATTCGAATGGCTCTCAACTTGGTCCGACGAATCAGCACTTGATCGATCGGGTGAAGACGGACGTGGCTTCTAACCAGGCGGATAATCCGGGCCAGGCCGTACCCGTCGACTTGGTGACAACCTCAGCATCCGGCCTCGACCCTGACATTTCTCCAGCGGCGGCTGAATTTCAAGTTCCGAGAATCGCGAAGCAGCGCGGAATTTCTGCTGACCAAGTAAGGCGTCTCGTCCAGGCGCACACCGAGCCGCGCCAGTTAGGCTTTCTAGGAGAGCCGCGAGTCAACGTGTTAGAGCTGAATATCGATCTGGACACCAACCTCCCGCGAAAGTAACCAGAATTACGTAGCTCCGGACGTCCGGCCTCCATCAATTTATAGCGAATGCTAAACTCTCAATCGTGGCTCGCATCGATCATCTGGAATGCACAAAATGTGGCGCATCGATTGACGCCGCACGTCCGCAAACGGTTTGCCCGAAGGACGGCGGCGTGCTCTATGTGCGCTACAAGCTGTCAGCGCTAAAATCCAAGTTCACAACTGCATCGCTAGCCGGGCGCACCCCTACCATGTGGCGCTACGCAGAGGTCTTGCCAGAGGCTGAGCCGGTGTCGCTGGGCGAGGGCTTTACTCCGCTGTTGCCGTCCCGCGAGTTTCCCAACGTCTATATAAAGGATGAAGGATTAAACCCGACCGGCTCGTTCAAGGCTCGTGGCATGTCAGCTGCGGTCACGATGGCGAAGGCGTACGGCCTGAAAAAATTGGCCGCTCCCTCGGCGGGAAACGCGGGAAGCGCGCTGGCTGCGTATGCCGCTGCCGCCGGCCTTGAGGCGCACATCTTCATGCCCAAAGATGTGCCGCTTGCCAATCGAGTGGAGTGCGAGAGCTACGGCGCACACGTCACTCTGGTCGACGGCCTGATCAGCGATTGTGCGCGTATGGTTGCCGAGAAAAAAGAGAAGGAAGGGTGGTTCGATGTGTCTACGCTGAAAGAACCTTTTCGCGTGGAAGGCAAGAAGACCATGGGCTACGAAGTCGCCGAACAATTGGGATGGCGGATACCGCAAGGAATTATTTATCCCACCGGAGGCGGAGTCGGCTTGATCGGAATGTGGAAAGCGTTTGAGGAGATGCAGGACCTGGGCTGGATCGGCGCCGAGCGTCCGCAAATGATTGCTGTGCAAGCGGCGGGATGCGCTCCCATTGCGAAAGCGTGGGACGACGCGACGCCTACCGCTGAATTCTGGTCGAATGCGGCGACGTTAGCAGCGGGTCTTCGCGTGCCCAAGGCATACGGGGATTATTTAATTCTCGATATTCTCAAGAAAAGCGGGGGCGTGGCGCTGGCCGTGACCGATGACGAAATTATGGACGCGTTGCGCCAATGGGCTCGCGTCGAGGGAATTTTCGCTGCGCCGGAAGGAGCCGCCGCGCTGGCTGCGTATCGAAAATTGCGTGCCAACACTTTCTTCGGCCCGGACGACGCGGTTGTGCTTTTCAATACGGGCTCCGGGTTGAAATATCTGGACGTGATCGATAGCCAAAAGAATGCCGAGCAGGGGCCTGCTCTTGCCTCGCGGCACATCGGCGGAATTATTGGACCTTATTGAAAGAAGCATCAGCAGTTAGCACTCATCCCCTCAACAGTGAAGTCGAAATGGGACTGTGCTATCCAGATATGACCGAGCGTCTTTACTACCACGACTCTTTTCTCTATGAATTCGACGCAGATGTGTTGGAGCTTTCTGCGTCGAATTCTGATTCTCGTCCTGCGGTGATTCTGGATCAAACCACCTTTTATCCTACGAGCGGCGGTCAGGTCTTCGACGTGGGTTGGATTCTTCCCGATGAGAGTAGGGACGCGAACAACCGGCTGCGTGTGGTCGAGGTAACCGAGCGAGACGACGGGCAGATCCTCCACATCCTTGAGCATGCAGGGCCAATTCAGAAAGGCAGCCGCGTTCACGGGCTGATTGACGCCGAGCGTCGCCGCGATCACATGCAGCAGCATTCGGGTCAGCACGTGCTCTCCGCTGCGTTCTTGCGCTTGTTCAACCTGCCCACGGTTTCGTTTCACATGGGCGTGGAGTCGTGTTCAATTGATCTGGAAACGAAGACGCTGACTACCATGCAAGTCGAATCGGCCGAGGCTTTGGCAAATGATGCCGTCATGCAGAACCGTGCCGTAAGCATTCGTTTTGTGACGCAGGAAGAAGCGCGCGGCTTGGGATTGCGCAAAATTCCACCCATGGAACGCGACCAGCTAAGGCTGATTGAGGTGCATGACTTCGATCTGACCGCCTGCGGCGGGACGCACGTCGCCGCCACCGGACAGATTGGTTGCATCCTGCTGCGAAAAACTGAAAAGACGCGGCAGGGATGGCGCGTGGAGTTCGTTTGCGGCAAACGCGCGGTGGCTGCGGCTCGACGTGATTATGCCGTTCTGGCGGAGTCGGGCGGCCTGCTTTCGAGCCACATCTGGGATATTCCGCAGCAGGTACGAAAGATTCAGGAGGAATCGCGTGCCTCGCGCAAATCTCGCGAACTGTTGCTGGAAGAGTTGGCCGACTTGTATGCCAGCAAATTATTGGGAGAAAGTCCCGAGAGTGGCGGACGCAAAGTTATAGTTCGTGTTTTCCACGATCGCGATCTGACATTCATCAAGTTGCTCGCACAAAGGCTGACTCGCCAGAGTAAGGGAGTCGTTGCGCTTCTCGGCAGCACTCAGGATCAGGCGGCATTGGTGTTCGCCCAGTCCTCGGGTCAGCCCTTCGACATGGGAGCACTGATGAAGGACACACTTGCGCGCCTCGGCGGCCGCGGCGGCGGGAGCAAGGACATGGCGCAGGGCGGACCTTCACAAATCGAAGGGATGGAAGGAGCCCTTGCCGATCTCGCGATGCGGCTGAATTCAAAAACATAGCAAGCTACGTTTCTACAACGTGATTCTGTCCGTACAGACGTTGCTTGCAACGTCTCCCGCCGTGCTACATTCTCCTCAGCGGCTCTCTTCATTCGGCCAAAAATGGAACAGCGCCTCATTCTCGTTAATCTGCTGATCAAGCTCGGCGTTGCGGCCGCCGTGGCTAGTGTTTTGGTTCGTTCGGTCGAGTTTAAGTCTCTTCTGTTCCGCGAAAGCCGAGCCCTCAAGCACCGGGTCTACCTCATTCTATGGATCGGCGTCCCGATGGCATTGGGCGTATGGGTCCGCTTCATTCAAACCAGTTTTCTGGCTGGCGATTTGTCTTTCGAAACCACCGTCCTGCTCGGCGTTATTGGCGGGCGCTTTACAGGCATGGTGGGAGGCGCCCTGCTGGCTCTTCCGGCTCTCTTGCATGGGGAGTGGGCCACCCTTCCATTCAACCTTCTGGTGGGATTTGTCGCTGGACAACTGCGTACCCTCGCGCCCGACCGGGAGGATATCTGGTCGTTCTCTCCCTTTATCGATCTGAGCATTTATCGGATGATTCGCCGCAACCTGCCCACTCCCCGCCTGTTCGACTGGCAGATCATGTTCTTCGTCACCGTTGTGGCACTGCGTTTCGTGCAGACGGAGATTTCTCGCTTCCTGCCTAACGCCACGTTCAGCCTGGAAAGTCCTAACCTATGGATCGAATCGCTCATCTACGCAACGTCGGTCACCGTGATCGGTATAGAACTGAAAATCTGGAACAGTGTTCGTCTGCAGATCAAACTTGAAGAACAGGAACGGCTGCTGTTGCAGGCTCGCATGGAAGCGTTGCAAAATCAGATCAATCCGCACTTCCTGTTCAATACCCTGAACTCAGTTTCCTCGCTGGTGCGCTTTGATCCCGATACAGCGCGCGAACTGATCATCAAGCTGGCCACGATTCTGCGACGACTACTGAGTAGCGGTGAAGCTTTCGTGCCTTTGCGAGAGGAGGTAGAGTTCATCGACAATTACCTCGACATCGAAGTCGTCCGTTTCGGCCGGGACAAGCTGCAAGTGGTGAAGGAACTGGAGTCCACATCTCTCGACGTGATGGTGCCCAGCATGCTCCTTCAGCCGCTGGTGGAAAATTCGATCAAGCACGGCCTCGCCTCAAAGATTGAAGGGGGAAGCATCTTCCTGCGCAGCCGGTTGACCGGGTCTCACGTAATCATTGAAGTGGAAGACGATGGCGTGGGCATGGGTGCCGCGACCTTTTGGGAAAAACCAAGTGGTCTGGGTGGAACCGGGATTGGTATGGCAAATGTCGCCGAGCGGTTGAAAGTGTTGTATGGAGAAACGGCACGCATGACCATCGACAGCCATGAAGGCAAGGGAACGCTGATTCGTTTGCGTCTGCCCGTCCTGCCGAGTGAGGATTCGATTCCAGCCGCACTCTACGAAGAGCGTTCGAGCACGCGCCGGTAGAACTCTTCATATTGGGGAATAATTCTCGAGGAACAAAACCTGGACTGCGCTACTCCTCGACAAGCCTTCGCCATTTCCTGCAAGCGGCTCTCGTCGCTGAGCAATTCGATTGCGTAGCGCGCCATGGCGTCAACATCGCCCACATCCGCCAGGTAGCCACTCTTGCCGTGCTCGATCACCTCAGGCACGCCGCCCACGCGGGTTGCAATGGGGACTACTTCGCAAGCCATGGCTTCGAGAGCAGCCAAGCCGAACGACTCCAGTTCGCTGGGCATGAGGATCAAGTCCGCCAGAGCAAGCTTCTCGTGTACGTTGTCCTGCTTGCCCAGGAACAGCACATCATTGTGAATTCCCTTTTGCACGGCCAGCCACTCCGCGCGCGAGCGATCCGGTCCATCGCCGATCAGCAGCAGTTTCGCCGGAATCTTCTTGCGGACCCTATCCAAAATCTCGATGGTATCCGTGATGCGTTTCACCGGCCGAAAGTTGGACAGGTGCACCAGGATGCGTTCGCCGTTGGGGGCATACTCGAGCCGTCGCTTTGATGCCTCGGCATCACGCACGTAGACATCGCAATTCACAAAGTTGTAGATGACCTGGATGTTGTTTTTAACGTCGAACTCCCGCAGCGTGCGCTCGCGCAAATATTGCGAAATGGCAGTGACACCATCGCTTTGTTCAATGGAGAAGCGGGTAATTGGCAAGTAGGAGCGGTCCAACCCGACTAGCGTAATGTCAGTGCCGTGGAGCGTGGTCACAAAAGGCAGCTTCTGTCCCATGGGTTTCGCGGCTAGCATTTGGCGGGCTAGCAAAGCGCTTACGGAATGCGGAATCGCATAGTGTACGTGCAGGAGATCGAGAGCATAAAGTTCGGAGACTTCCGCCATCCGCGTGGCCAACGCCAAGTCGTACGGAGGATATTCGAAGAGCGGATATCGCGAAACGTCGACCTCATGGTAGTGAATGTTGGGATGAAGTTCAGTCAAGCGGATGGGCTGGGCATAAGAAATGAAATGAATCTCGTGTCCGCGCTCGGCCAGTTCCACGCCGAGTTCGGTAGCGACGACCCCGCTGCCGCCGTAAGTCGGATAGCACGTGATTCCAATCTTCATCCGGTCCTTTCAATGCCACTGTTCGGCTCTCTGATTCGATGGTGACCGGTGCGATGGGATTCAGATTTTGGAAGCTGATGGCGGAAAGATAGATGAAAATCGATTAGGACTAAGAATCTATGTTGCTGGCGCCCTTTGCCGATTGATTCCGGTTGAGTCCGACGTCAAGTTTCTCGAGATGCTGCTGCAACCGCTCCTGAACATGGTCGTCCAGTTGGGTGAACTCGATGCCCATACCCACGCCTCCGTCGCTGGCTCTGACCACGCCGCTGGTTTGAATCTTTTCCGAGTCCATCCAGAACGCGATTTTGACTTTTGTCCCTAGCGGCAACGGAAGTAAGGTCTCTACATAACAACCACGGCCGCCAATGTCAGTGGCGTTCGTCTGCATGTGAGTGCGCTGCGAATCCTCGAAGCCAATTTCCAGAGGAAACCAAACCTTGTGCCGAACATATCGCCGCTTATTTTTCGAAGAAGAGACCGCGGGCTTATGGGCTTTGGTGACTTCTTCCTCCCATGGGCTCTTCTGGCCGGGCAAAATTTGGACGCCCGCCTCAATCTGCCTTGCCACTCCGCCGTCGACCACCCACACCACCTTGAACCGGGCTTTCTTTTCACCGAATTGCACGCCGACCACGTCCCCAGCTTTGAGCGGATGATTGAGTTTAGTGAAGGTTGCGCCTTGACTGCTGAGATTGGTGGCGTTGGCATTCTGAAAAAATGGACGGCCGTCCGCATCCATGCCCCACACTCGCACCAGAATGATGTTCGCGAGCCGGGTTTCCGGTCTTCTATCCATGTTTTTCGGCTACCTTGTGCCGTATTCTTGGGGGATGGCCTATCATAACTTGGCACTTGAGCCCTTGTGACAGCAATTTGGGGCCGGTTCGTATCTAAAGGCCGTGTACGTTCGGGGAGTGAACCGCACCTCAGACGAGATCACGGTACGAAATAAGTTGAACCCCGCTTCGGTTCAATATTTCACGGGCTTCGGGCGAAGTCAGCAGTTGTAGTTCTTCTGCGCGGGATTCGCGCAGCCGGGTGCGGATTTTGCCCAGTTCAGCATCGTTATACCCCGGATGACAAACCAATTCCCAAGTGCCCTCCGGGAGGCTGTCTACGATACCTTCGAACAGACGAGCATCCATTGCCCCGGTGGCCACAATGCCTACGGTCCCGTCGGGAGTAAGCATACCCGCATCGGTCACGGACTTGCGAAACGTCTTGCCCAGCCCGCTGAGGACGGTGACTCTGCTGAACTGCTTCCACAAGCTTGGACGTTTTGCGACCAGGGACACGTGCACCGGTCCGAACGGATTACGCATAGCCCGGACGCCGCAGGCTTTAGCCGCTCGTAACAATGGCCCCAGCACTGGCGGAAATATGTGCGTGTGCTTGTGAGTATCCAGGTGTGAGACGACGATGCCGGAAGCTTGCAGTTTCCGAATTTGCGCTGTGGCCTCGGCTTCAATTTCGTCTCGATCGATGCTGCCGCTGACGGCGCGAAGTACAAAGCCGCTTAGACTGTCGTAAAAGCGACTGTCGTCAGAGTTTCCATTAGAGAGAGTGGGAGTTTGTCCGGCCCCGAGCACGGGCCGGCCATCGACCAGCACGACATGACAGCCGACGCTAAGCCGTGAGTTCGAGCTTAGGCGTGTGCGCGCATCGTCGAATGCGTGACTATTGGCCATGAGGGTTGCGGAGGTCACAATGCCTTGGCCGTGTGCTTCAATAATGGCGCGGTTCACCCCCACAGTGAGGCCGAAATCATCCGCATTGACGATCAAACGCCGCACGCGCCAGTCTAGCAGCAAAGAAGTAATAAGCAGCTGGCATTGGCAACCCACAATCAGCTATGCGGACGCGGTGGAGAAACCAGGAATGCTACTGTTTTCTACGTACTCGCTTTTTCGCGCATCATGCCAAACGTGTTTTGACTAGACCGCCTGACTCGACAAAGCAGAGCAGGGACCAAAGGCATCGCGAATCGGGCCGGCTGCCGTTCCGCTTCGCAGCGGCTGTATCAAACGGACTACGCTTGCGACAGACGGATCGGTCAGGAAAGGAAGTGATGTGCCAACGTGTGGCGTCCCCAGCGTGATCAGCCCCTGAATTCAGAGTGGCTTGCAGATCTCGTGCAGCATCGACAAAACAATTCGGTTAGAATCAATGCAGCAATTGAGTTGGGCGGTTAGCTCAGCTGGTTAGAGCGCCTGCCTTACAAGCAGGAGGTCGCAGGTTCGAGTCCTGCACTGCCCACCAAAATAACCAGTAAAAATGCGCATTCGAGCGAGGTACGCTGAGAGGCGCGTTGCGTTAGTTCGAATTGTTTTACTCTGGTTTTACTTTTCCGACTGATATACGTTGCTGCGTATCCTTGGGGACTGAATGGTACGCTTGGCCTGTAGAAATTAGGAGGTTGGCAAATGCCACTGCCGGACCATTGGCTAGCGTACTTTCACGAGAACCGTCTTCACAACGTTTACATGAACTGTCCACACTGCGAAAGGCCGAGTACGTTCGCGGTGACTCTTATCGCCCACGAAACCGTCGCTAATGTCACCTCCCACCACGCAATTCTGCACTGCAACTCTGTTACCTGTCGCAAACGGACATACGTCATCACGACCAAGAATGCAGCACAGCGCATTGAGCAGGACCGGCATAACGATTCGCTGATTCTTTATCCATCGGCGCAAGAGCCAACCCACCATACGTCAATCCCTAAGCCGATAGGCAAGGATTGGATAGAAGCGCAAAAGACTTTCAATGTGGGAGCGACAAAAGCGACGGCAATGATCTGCCGTAGAATCCTGTATGGCGTGATTCTCGATAAGAAGTGTCCAGAACATCCACTTCACGAAGGCATTAAGCATCTCTGTGCTAAAGAGCGATTGCCGTCTATTGTTGAAAAGTGGCTGGGCGAGATCAAGGATGATGGTCATGACGCAGCTCATCCATCGCGTGCTCTGGATGTGTCTGATGAGAACGTCGTGGAAACCATGGGATACACAAAAGAATTGCTTCGGTTCGTGTATATCGAGCCGTATGAACTCAACGAGCGTTTAGCACGAAAAGCCGCGACGACAGAAAGTACGCCTGCCAGCACTGCGGCGACAGGCGCGAAGTGAAAAAGTTGAAAAGCTGGGAACTCATCAAGGCGGCTTAATCTTTATTTGCCTTTACCTTCGCAGCCACAGCTATAACGTATCTAGAGGGAACAGCTACTTCCCTCCGTTGACTGGGCGGGCTGTTTGGGTCGATGGCAAAAACCATGCCAACAACTTCTTTTGCGTTATTTATGATCGGAGAGCCACAGTCGGGTTCCACAGCAGAAAGTGACGTAAAAAGTCGATATAGAAGCAGGTTGTCTTTCCTTAGAGGGTCTGGCCCGGCTCGATTTATATGACCAAACTCCGGACTCAAAGAACCCATGCCATTCGACTCAAATGCAAATCCGATCCTCACGATTTCGTCTCCACTCCTTGCTAAGCTATCTACCATCGTTGGCACCCAATATGCTTCAGGAATCTTCTTAATCCACTTGCCGCTGTATCCGGGCGGATTTCCCTTCTTATTACCAGCCTTCATTATCCCCGTCCACGCATGTATCTCTCTTTCATCAAACGGGTTGTGAAGAACTCGCACAATCGCAATTCCATTGTCTTGATCCTGTGCTATCAATTCTGCGCCAACCCTGTCTACACCAAGCGTGATGGCCGTGTTCTTACTTAGTAGCGCCGGTATGGGAATACCCACGACGAGTGGTCCGTGCCGAGTTAATACTTGCTGTAAACAGGTGGCTATATACCCCTCAGAGCTTATCCAGAATCCTGTCCCCAGAGGTTTAAATCCTCCCGATCCCTCTGCGTCTGTAGTTTCGAGGAGCTGTACTGCAATACCGTTGCCGAACTCTGCCAATTCCTCTTTAGTGAAAACGTGTCGAGGAACAGGCGTCTTTATATAGGCGACCTGCGGAGGGAATATGGGCCGCTCGATTCGGGGAACAATTGTCCTTTCAGTGGTATCTCTGATTTCACGTGGCACAGCGAAAAATAGGCGGTAGGCAAAAATAGCAATCCAGATGCATAACGTCACGCCAGCCACGATTAGGTTGTTTTGCCAACGCTCTTTCATGGCATCCCACCCTTTAGTAGCCCATTCAATGACGAGCAAAATAATTGGGATAGCCACAAATCCAACCAAGATGGCCAAGGTAGTAGTCCCCATGGCGGCAACTGATGAATACCACGCTCTTTGTAACAATTCCCACAAGAACGACCACATAACGCACACCTCCGCATTGATCTCCGAATGCAAAAATATTCGGGAGACCATGCAGAAAAGTATACGGTGTCAAAGGCATGAAACGTGCCTTCAATCATGTAGTCGGGAAACTTCATCGCGACTCTAAAAAAGCTTGGGAGCCGGAAAAGAGCACGGGAGAGACGACGAAGAAACTCCCGCGGGAGACTCGCCGGCTCCCTGCCGCACGCAGTCATGCCAAGCTGCGCGCCATGCCCGCAACGCCTCGTAAGGAGACAGACAACCACCATGCGGGAAGTTAATTCCTTTAGCCACGCTTCTGCAGTTCCAATCTCAACTTTCGACAGTCGGCCTCGAACTGCGCTGCACGATCCTCGGCGTCGTGAGCGTGCCGACCGCAAGGCTTGTCTGACTCGGGCTCGGCGCGAATTTCGCCCAGGCGCGGCAGTTCCTTGCCCAAATATTGACGCGCCAGTCGGGCGTATTCGTCGCTGTCCGGCTCGATTCCTGTGTCACGCGCAAAAGTTCGCTGCTCGTCTTCGAGCAATTCGTCGAGCAACGAGCGCAACAGCTTTAGTTTTTGCTTGGTCATCGGTTCTTCCTTTGTGCCGCAACTTCTAGAATGTTTTTGCCGAGAAATCGTTTAGCCGCACTTGCGAAATTGACCTCACCCACATCGTCACGATCAGCGACTCGTGCAAGCTCGCGTGAACAATGACATGGACGTCCTTGTTGCAACGCGTGATCCATGATCTTGATTTCTCGCCCTGCACGACCAGTTTCCACACAAGCGAGGTGGTTCCCGATCAGGTCGCGCATCTCGAAAGAGCCGTCACCATTCGGTCTGAGGTGATATTCATAGCCGACGCTGAGTTCCCTTCGCCCGTTCGCGATCTTGCGAATGAGCGACTCATCAGTCACGACCAAGTCGCCAACGACTGTGACATCTCCATTCGATAGAGGAGAACCTTTACGAATGTTCTGGCAATGCCCCGCACACACCCAGCGAGCGTTCGAGGTATCGACAAACTCCGTCGGATGAGAGTCGGTCACGCATTTGCCTTCGAGCGATGCAAGAAATGAGGGCGACAGCACTTCTTCCGGCGGGCGATACACATCGATCAGCTCTGACCCCGGAAGGCCCAATTCGCTGGGATAGTATTGCTGCCACCCGCTCCTGCAAAGTCTCGCGCCTTGTGCGATCAAAAAGCCCTCAGGAGTGCGAGAGAGCCGAGCCGAGATCGCGTCACCGAAGTAGCCTTGCATCTTACCCTCGGCCTCGCCGAATGATGTTGTCCACGCCAGACCCGCGATCCTCGAAACCGTCTGGTTCATTCGCAGTCAGCCGCGGAAAATCTTGCGCGTTCGGATCTACGCTGCTGCGTCTGCCGCTGACCGCAGCAACGTTTTCTGGGAAAGGCATGTTGTCATTCGGTCCGCCTGGGTTGATGCTCGACCCATAACCTCCAGAATTATTGAAGGTCGCATCGTGTGCGGGCATAGGCAATCCGGTGCTGCGATCAGGCGGTGCCGGTTCCGTTTCGATTCGACCATAAGCGGCATTTGCGAATTCGGCTTGCTCCAGCGTGCGCGGGGTTTCGCCCCCGACCTCGCGCAGAGTTTTAATCGGAGTCATCTGTTTCACTTTGTTTCTCCTTTCTTCTGAAGTGCGATTATCGATAGCCTAAGATTCCAGCCAAAGCCAACGGTCGGAGTAAGGCCCGAATCGAGCAGTGCTGGCAACGGGTTGGGATCTTCGCTCATCTCGGTCACGGCGTTCTTATCTACGGGGTCCATGCCAGCGACACCGATAAACGAATTTGCGATCTGCGTGGCTTCGTCAACGTTGGCGCACAGCTCGCCGAGCAGCAGACAGCTCTCGCGATACAGTTGAAAAAACTTGGCCCGTTTTCGCCGACTCTCAATGACCAGGTCATCGAATCGGTCGCGCTTGGTCGCAGCCTGTTGGCGCGCCTGCTTCTCTTCGGCAACAGTCAATTCGACACGGGCACGCTGCAATCGATCAGTAAGGATTCGAGAATCTTCGGCAAGTTCCGTTACCAGAGTCATCTCTTCTGGAGTCGCGGCGCCAGCTTGAATCTTGTCGAGCAATGGGGCGAGGCGCGCATCTAGCTCCGACTTCTGTGCGACCAGTTGATCGCGGCTGAGTGTCGCTGTCTCAATTGTGGCTGGTGGTGGAGCTGTGAATACTCCATGATCTCGAACTTGGGTAGCCATGTTAATCGTCCTCCTCCTTACTTGTGCGCTTGCGGTGCTGCGCGACGCCTGCGGGCGAGTTGCGAATCGCTTCTACAACCTCGTCCAAACGGTCGCGATCTTTTTCATCGCCACCTTCCCCGTGCCACATTTTGAGCCAGCGCCCGAGCATCTCCAGCGCCGCCAGCTTCGACCACAGGCGGATCTTCGAGACTGCGCCTTTTTTTAACGTTCGGCGAAAGTCAAAACTCCCGATGCAAGCAGCAGCGTCAGCATTCAGCTGTGGAATCGGTTTCAGCATTCCGTTTTTGTCGAACAAACTGCGGACATCGAGAAATGCGATGCGTGCTAATTCCTTGACCACCCGCGTGGCTTCGGCGTCAAGATCGCTGAGAATTTTCTTGCGCTCTCGGTCAATGACTTTGGCAATGTGCGGCTTTTTCAGAAGTTCTGCAGCCTGCACGCTGCCTTCACGTTTGTAACCTGCTCGTTCGCTGGCGTCCTTGCCATTGCCGCCGTTCGACAACCAGAAGCGGACGAACAAGGATTCCCTCAAGTTCAAGCCGTCTGCGTCTAGCCTCGATGTTTGCGTTTTTGTTGCCATGCCCTCACTCGTGCTAAGCGCAGCGCTCGTCCTTCCGGCGTGAAGCGTGAAATTATCTCGTGCTGCCGTTGCAAAAATTCGTACTCTTGCGAGACCCGAAAAAATCGCGCCGCCAGCTCCGCCATCGAGAGCTGGTCCAGAGAGCGCTCACCTCGGTCGGTGTGGTCTGGCATCGTGTAGTCGGCGTCCACGAAAACAAACTTCGCACAGCGAGGCGGGGCTTCCGAAATTTATCTGCGCGGTGAGGAATTACCGTGCAAAATCCTGAGGAATTAATTGCTTGCCAAGCCACAGATAGTGACAATATAGTGAACTCACTATGAAGAAACTTAACTGGCTAAAGAGAGAGAAAATGAAAGATCCCGACTACACACAGATTGATACGCAGCTCAGCGTTCAGAAGTTACCGCCAGACCTTCTCCCAAAAGTCAGAAAGTTCTGCAAGACGAACGATATTAAGATGCGGCGGTTCGTCGAGGACGCGCTACGACTGGCATTGAAGGAGCGCCTTGGTGCAAAACAATAATCCGCTCGACTATCTTGCAGACGGTGACGGTCCTAACGTGGTAACAGTCGATTTTTCGAATACACAGTCAGCACAGCCAGCACCGTCGTACACGGCACAGCTGCGACAGCTGTCCGAATACAAGCCTAAGAAAGTAATTTGGGAATGGGAGCCGTACATCCCGAAGGGCATGATCACAATGATGACTGGCGATCCTGGGTCGCTAAAAAGCTATCTGGCCCTAGCGATCTGCGCCTATGTCACGAATGGGCTGAGCTTATCATCTGGGCATGCGATGCAGCCCGGGACCTGCCTCTATCTCACCAACGAGAATGACCCGGAGTACGTCATCCGGCCACGCTTCGATGGTCTTGGGGGAAATGCAAAGAACTTCTTTCTGGTAGAGGAAACGCGGCGAAACGGAGACGCGCACCAGCTCACCCTGGCCGATATCGACATACTGCGCGATCTGCTCGAACACAAACACCTGCGACATTGCCGAGTGCTCGTCATTGACCCCATCCAGTCGTATCTCGGTTCTGGCGTAGATGCCTGGCGCTCGAACCAGACCCGCCCTCTACTCGACCAACTGGCGAAACTGACTCGCGAGCACAATGTGGCAACGATTGTCATCCGCCACGCACGCAAGTCGGGCAGCTCCCGAGCAATTCACCGAGGACTAGACAGCATCGACTTTACCGGCGCAGCTCGCTCGGAGTTGCTCATCGGTTCTACAGCGGACGCGAAACAACGCGCGATGATTCACATCAAGAGCAACGTGGGACCAATCGGCCCTCCCATCGAATTCAAGATCGAGCCGGGAGGATTGGCTGGTCAGTTCAAAATCTTGGGCGAAAGCACTCTGACGGCGGCCGATTTCTCAGCGCCCGAAAAAGGTAAAGGTGAAGACACTGCGCTTAACGACGCTCAGGAATTCTTAAAAGAGATGCTCGTTGAAGGCGCGTTGCCTTTCACAGAGATCGAGGAGCAAAGAAAGATTCACGGCATCGCCAGTAAGACTTTGCAGCGCGCCAAGCAGTCGTTAGGAATCAAGTCGCGTCAGTATCGCAAGGACGGAAAGCGCTGGTGGGAATGGCGAATGGACGAGTCAGATAGTCATCAATGACCAGCTGACTCGACACGAATTTTTGACGCTCTGCTCAGTCACGTAGATTTCTGACTATCTGACACAGAGAGATCCTAACTATATATAAATAAATATATTTAGTTAGTTAGTCAGATGGTCAAGTAGTAGTCACATGGTCATGTGTGCTTTTGATGCGAGCGCGCGGAATTTAGTCAGATGGTCAGATGGTCACTGTTAGAAGAGAAACTGCTCAGATGGTCAGATGGTCATCAAATGGCGAGGTGACAAGATGAGCTTGAAACAACAACGCGTCGCGCACAGTAGCGCTGGCTTGAGGCGGGGGATTTCTCAGCAAATTGCCGCATTCCATGTGATCGTAAAGCCGGACTTCGACGGCCTCGTGCGCCAGTTGCTGAAGTTCAAATTCCCAACGGTGTACACGCTCGATGACTTACTTCCGCTCTGTGGACTGAAGACGCGAGCCGACCGCGTGCATCTCAGCCGCGCACTGCGTCGGGCTGGCGTCACTCCTCTGCGTGGAAAGAAGATCATGCTCACTGATCCAACGACTATGAAGCGAATTCGGGCATACGTGTGGTGCATCAGTGACAAAGTGCCCGCTGATCTCAGAACCGACCGCGACGTTCGGCGGGAATACTATCGCCAGCGTCACGTCGAAAAGATGCGTCTGATTCATCGAATACAGCAGCAGATCGTAGCCTAGGCACGCCCTAGGATCGCCTAGAGGCGTCCAAACGAGCTTTCTTGAGCTGAGCGCTGTCTGCGCTGTGGGAGCGCTGAAAATAGCGAATTTTGGGAGGATTAGTAAAACCAGAGTAAAACGAGGAGAGAGTAGCTGCTACTCTAGCATTCAATTGCAATCGCTTACAACTGACTGTGGTCTGCTTCACAGCCAGAGGATTGCTGCACGACCGACCAAAAAGCCCACATCATCGTGACCGTGGGCGGGTGTAAGAAGGAAAAATCGGACCTGACACTCTTTGGTTATTCGAGTGTGATTTTTAGATTCAATTCCACGGAAACCAAGCGCATCAGTTTCCACAGAAGCAGCACAAGTAGATAGCTGAACATGAGCCTGCCTGTATCGCTGGATTGTATTGCGAAGGCGGCCAGTACATCGGCGGGCTTAGAACGGAGTATAGCAGGAAATACCAAAAAGCCCACAGTCAATCAATGCTGTGGGCAAAGACGTTCTACTTCTTGGCTGGCTGCTTCGTCTCGTGCTCTTTGATCAGCGCTGGCAGCTTCTTCAGGAACGGATCGTTCTCTTTCCATTCGTAGCGTACGCCCGGCGACTTGCCATTGATTCTGCGCAGATGGGCGCGTAGCTCTTTCGGCGTGATCTTCAGTTGCTTCGCAACTTCCTTCGTGCCTAAGACTGTGTCTGACATGGTTGCTCTCCTTCATCACAATCGTAGGATTTTCTGAGCGAAATCCGAAGGGCAAATCTACGCTGCCCGACGCCTGCCTCTTCTGGGCTGCGCTGGTTCGTTCGTGACCGTTCGTAACTCGATGAAGCTCACAAGATCAGCCTGCCGATAGCGCACCTTGCCGCCGATCTTGACGTAGCGGAGCGGATAGCGCTTGGTGCATCGCCATACCGCCAACGTGCTGATTGTGACGCCTAGCACCTTCGCAGCTTGCCGAGCCGTCAGCAATTGCAGTGAATCTTCGGTCATGATGCGCAAACTCTATCAAGTTTGCTGAAGGGTTAGTAATAGCAGCAAGTGAGCGACTTTCTGCACAAAGCCGCTGGGCATAAAGTGCGCGACTTACCGCTATTACGCGATTGGCGATGGTTCTGTACTGTGACTGAGCAAGCGAAGCCAGCAGAGGGAAGGTTACATGACAAAACACGAACGTAGGCGGCAACGCGTACTAAATGCGCTGGCTCGCTATGTGGTGAGCGTGATCATCGCAGAAGCCGAAGGCAACGAAAAGCTTGAAATGCAAATTCGCTCATGGTTCGCATATAGGATTGGTGAAGATCGCGCACCAGCGCAAACGGGAAACAACAAGGCATCTGGCATCTAAGCAGAAGCCGCTGCGTGACAAGTCTGCTATTGTGAAAGACCTACGTCCGCTTGCGGCTTTTGGTTTTACGCTGGTTTGACGCGAGTCGATTTTTTTCTCGGGAATACAGCCTGCGTACATGCTCCCCCGAAATGCCCTGTTCGTCGCCGCATTGCTCGAAGGCCGCCGTCCACTTCACCTTTTCACTCCGAAGTTGCTGCACTCGCATATGACAGAATCGTTGAAAATCGAGCTGCTCTTCGCGCACCTCCGCTCTTGCGTGTCGTCCCATGCGTCTGCTGTTGGCTGTCAGTCGGTCAAATTCGCTTCGGTGCGACGCAAGGCGGTCAGCGAGCTTAAAAGCCTTCTTGCTCTGCTCAGGGTCATCTCTAGCAACTTTGCGCAGTCGCTCCACAGCTTCGTCCAGCGGGTGCATCTTCTTACCCATTCGACGCCTCCAGCAGTTTCGGTCGCTTCTTGCTGCTAGCGATCAGCGCACGAGTTGCCAGCATCGCTGCATCACGCACCGGCGCGTTCTGCAATCGGGCGTAAATCTTGGTCGCTGCCAGCGATTGATGCCCGAGCATCGCACCAATGATGGGCAATGAGATTCCCGCTGATGCCATCCAACTCCCGAGCGTCCGTCTGAGATCGTGAATGCGCAGATTGGTGATCTTCGCACGCTTCAGCAACTGCTTCCATCCGCGCTTGAAGTCGCGCACGTGCCCAGATTTCCCGTCTGAGGGAAACACCCATTCTTTTTCTTTCTTAATGCGCCGGCGACGCTGTTCGAGCACCGCCAGAGCTTCGGGAACGAGCGGGACCACATGAGGCTTCTCATTCTTGGGGAACGGAATTGTCCAGTGCTTCTGCCCGTCTGCTGTCTGTGACAATTGCTCCCAGCGCATCGCCAGAACGTTTCCGCGACGTGCGCCCATGAATAGCGCCAGGTATACGAAGTCGCGCAGATCGACATTCTTCTCCCGTTTCAATTCTTTGAAGAGGCGCTGTACTTCGTCGGGCTGTAGAAACCTTTCGCGCTCCTTCTCGGGAAATTTCGTGATTGCTCCCGCTGGGTTCTCGCCGTGCCAGCGCTCTTCGGCGATTGCCCAGTTGATGACGCGACGAACCAGCTGGATTACGCGATTCGCGGAGTAATGACCGTGCTCTTTTCCGATTTCACTGTGTATGCTGGTCAAATCGTCCCGGCGCAGCGAGTCCAGCTTGCGATCTTCCAGCTGCTTCAGATGTCGCTTGAACATGGCACGCTCTTCTGGAATCGAGCGATCTGGGTTTTTCGCGTTGTCCTTGCGATATATCTCCAGATAATCTTCAAAGACTTCGCCGAGCGTCACTCCATTGCGCTGCTTGAACGGTGACGGGCCTTCGTAGTCATGTGCCTTCCAGTCTGCAATCGAAGTGTTGTACTCCGATGCCCTGGCGCGTGCTTGCTCGACTGTCATATCAGGGAATGCGCCGATGGTTTTCCATTTCGCTCGTCCATCGACTTTGCGAAACCAGAAGAACGAACGATACCCTGTGGGCTGCACAAGCACGCCCAGCCCGCGAACTTGCGTGTCGTGATAGATCGCTCGTTCTTCTCTGGGAGTCGGCAGAGCTTCGATACTGCGCTTGGTGAAGTTGATTTTGGTCGGTTTCATGCGCTATCCTTTCATCTCGACGGTTTAACTCTCGTCTTACTTTTCGGGTAAAACGAGAGTAAAATCTGTGAATCTTGCGGAAGGGTTCACGCAGACATTATACCCGTAAGTTGTTGATCCGTAAAGGATTAGTAATTTTCGTAAAAGATGGTGAATGAATCGCCGTCTGACTTACAAGCAGGAGGTCGCAGGTTCGAGTCCTGCACTGCCCACCAATTCTTTTCGTATGTTTACCTCACAGCCGATTGGATTTGTAAGCAGCCCCTACCGGAACACAAGCGAAATTCCCAAGGGCCTTGGCGCTAAGCACGACGCTGATGGCGTGCTCAAGATCTTGCCTGAGTTCGAGCCGGGGCTCACCGACATCGAGGGCTTCTCCCATCTCATCGTGCTCTGGGAGTTCGATCGTTCCCGTGGCTTCGAATTGCTTGGTACACCGCCTTCCGACAATCGACCGCATGGTGTGTTTGCGACCCGGTCGCCGCGACGTCCAAACCCGATTGGCCTGACTATCGTGGAATTGTGCCGCCGCGAAGGAGCCGAACTGCATGTCCGGGGCGTCGACATGCTGGATGGGACACCTGTTCTCGATATCAAGCCCTACTTGTCGAGCATCCCGTCCGAAAGATTACGCCGCGGATGGCTAGCGGAAGCCGAATTGCGTTCTTGATCATCTGAGGACCGCGGTTGAGGATTTGAGAACTTCCATTTGCATTGCCTGAAGCGGCAAGTCCACCAGAAATGTCGATCCCTCACCCGGTGAGCTCTGCACTGTGATCGACCCTTTATGTTGCTGCACGATCCATTGGCCGATGGCGAGACCGATGCCCGCCCCTCTGAGATCGCGGTTTCTTGCCTTGTCGACGCGATAAAACCGTTCGAAAATCTTCGCCTGGTCCTCGCGAGCGATTCCGATCCCCGAGTCGGAGACGCGAATGAACGCCGAGGAGCCCCTGCTTCCCAGGAAAATCTCTATGCTTCCAGGCGCCGGCGTGTATTTCGCGGCGTTGTCCAGCAAAACCGTCAGCAACCGCTGCAAGGCATTGCGATCTCCGAGAACAGTAATTTCGTGCCCGGCAATTCCGCAAGTGAAGGTGAGATTTCGCGCGGCCATCAACTCGCGCCACTGTTCGGTGACCTCACCAACCATCGCGGACAGGTCCACAGGAGCGATCCGTAGCGTTTCCCGGCCGGAATCCGCGCGAGCGAGCGACAAGAGTTCTTCCAGCAACCCTGATGTTCTTTCCGCCTCGAGGAGAATATGACGCAAGGCTTCGCGGTATTCGGCATCGCCTCGGGATCTTCTAAGGGCGATCTCGGCCTCAGTGCGAATCAGTGAGACAGGCGTGCGCAGTTCGTGAGAGGCATCCGCGGTGAATTGAGTTACGCGGATAAAGGCGTGCTCGATGCGTCCGAGCATTTCGTTCAAGGTGTCGGACAAGCGTTGAAGTTCGTCGCCGGTCGTCAGCTTCTCCAGCCGGTCGCTGAGGTTCGCGGCATTGATGTTTCGCGCGGTTCGCGTGATTGCGTCGACGGGCGATAAGGCCTTTCGGCTTAGCCAAAATCCCCCGGTTGCAGCGGCGAGCAGTAACAGCGGAGCAAATGACAGCAGGTAGCCTCGAAACAGAACCAGCATGTGGTTGACCTGATCGATTGGCACGCCCATCTGCACTGTGAAAACACGACCGTTCGCCTCGATACTTTGGGTCACAAAGCGAAGCGATCGTCCCAGTTGCTCGTCGCGATAGAGGGCCCGGGTTAAAACACCGGTAGCGGGAGGCGCCAAGGCATGTTGACGCAGGAAATCCGCGCGAAAAATCCAGACGCCATCGCTGTCGTCATAAAGCTGGAGATAGTCGCCGGAATGCTCGATCACATAAGTCTCGGCGACTTCTTCCTGTAGCTTGGCGACGGTAGCATTCTTCTTCTGGGCGCGCATAAAGTTGGTGAGGTCATCGATTTGTCCATGCAGAGCATCATCGGTCATGCGGTACAGACTTCGTCGCGCGAGAAACCACATGCCCGTGCCGAAGACGATTTGGGCGGTAAAGAACAGCAGCAGGTACCAGAGCGTGAGCCGAACGCCAATTGAAAATTTCCTCACATCAGACCTCCGACCGCATGATGTATCCCACCCCGCGCACGGTGTGAATCAGCCGCTCGCGACCGTGGTGGTCTACCTTGTGACGCAACAGACGCATGAAGGCGTCGAGTGTATTATCTTCGATTTGTGGCTCGCGTCCCCATACTGACAAGATCAACAAGTCGCGAGAAACGACCTGTCCAGCATCGCTCATGAGGCGTTCGAGCAAACTGTATTCGGTTCGCGTAAGGCTAATCGCTTCGCCGGCGCGGCTGACCTTGTGAGTATTTGGATCCAGCCATAAGTCTGCGACCTGGAGTTTTGGCGGTTGGCATGCGGCCGCTCTTCGCTTCACGGCACGCAATCGCAGGAGGAGTTCATGGAAGGAGAAAGGCTTTGTCATGTAATCGTCGGCGCCCAAATCCAAACCGTGTACGATGTCGGGAACTGAGTCTTTCGCGGTGAGCATGAGCACGGGGGTAGAATTTTTTTCCGTGCGCATCTGGCGCGCCAGATCGAAGCCGCTCATTTTCGGCAGCATCACGTCGAGGATTACGACATCAAATTCCCGCTCCCGAAGTTTGAGCCATGCCTGATCGCCGTCCTCTGCGCAGAAAACTGCGTGCCCCTCTTCGGTCAGTCCTCGCCGAAGCAATTCGAGCATTCGAGGCTCATCGTCCACAACGAGCAGTCTCATACGTTGGGGGTACATACTAACCACTAGAGAGTAAAACGGGTGCGAGCGGAAAGCGCAGTCTGAAAAACTTTTAACATTCCTTTAACATCGGCTTCACAAGGCCTTCCTAGAATCGCGAATCGTCAGCAATCACAACTCCGGCGGGAAAACTGTTTGTTCGCTGAAGTTGACATGGGAGGTCCGGCATGCTTTCGAGGTACGGTGCATTCATTATCGTCGCCTGTTTGTTCGGTCTACTCACCACATCGTCGTTGTTCGCCCAAGTCGATCGGGCGGTGCTTGAAGGCACAGTAATTGATCCCAGCGGGGCTACGATCGTTGGGGCTAAGGTCGTGACTCTGGAGGTTGACACAGGAATTAAGGAGGAACAGCGGACAAATTCGAAGGGTTACTACCGCTTTCCCGGCCTGGCGGTCGGTCGCTACACGGTGACAGTTGAGGATATCGGGTTCAAAATGCACGTGACCGAAAACGTTGCATTGCGGGTTGGGGAGACGCACACGTTAGACGTGCGGCTGGAAGTCGGTGCGAATGCCGAAAAGGTCGAAGTCACAGCCACGGCCGCTCCCGTAGAGCGCAGTTCAGCTGAAGCATCCACGGTCATCACTACAGATCAGATCCTGAACCTTCCCAACAACGGACGCGATTGGGCAAGTTTCACTCTTCTCGCGCCTTTCGCTCAAGATGATGGAGGTGGTGATCAGCGAACCATTCGCTTCGCGGGACGCGCCCGGGACGATAACAACTTTCAGTTTGACGGCGTCGATGCGGGCGGGATTCAGGAACAGGCTCAAAAGTCGCAAACCCGCTTACAAATTTCACAGGACGCGATCGAGGAGTACCGTGTAAGCAGCGCTTTGTATGATGCGGAGTACGGCACCCAATCTGGCGGCCAAGTGGATGTGGTCACTAAGTCTGGCACTAATCAGTTCCACGGCTCGCTCTTTGGCTACTTGAGAAACTCGGTTTTCGATGCGCGAAACTTCAATGACTTTGATATTAATGGCAATCCCGCCGTTCCTCCTTTTCGTTTTGGACAATATGGAATGAGCCTTGGTGGCCCCATCGTCAAGGATAAATTGTTTTTCTTCCTGAACTATGAGGGCCTTCGCCAGTACGGAGGCGCAACGACACGCGTGCTCGTTCCGTCACCCTCCATTCAACAGCAGACGCTGGCTCAATCGCCACAGATGTGCTCCATCCTTCAAGCTTTCCCGTGGCGTGCCTCAACCGGTTCCATCGGGAACTGCAATCCGGTATTCGTTTATCCTGACGGCGCATTCGTCGACCAGACCAGCAACGGCTTGCCTGACTCCGATCAGTTCACGGCGCCTGCGCCCACTACGGTCCATGAAGACACGTGGCTCGCGCGAATCGATTACAAAATTAACGACAAAACCACGTTGTATGGACGAGCACAGCGCGACATCAGCCTGGTCAGTGGCACCAACAGCAACAGCGTGCCATACGACTTAATCCAAACTATCAACCATCCCGCAAATTATTTCGTCGCCCTTCAGCGGACTTTTTCTCCGACCGTTCTGAACGAGGTCAAGGTTTTCGTGAACCGGGCTCCCTTTATAAACCCGCAGGCAAGCCCGCTTCCCTATGCCGTTCACACCAACGACTGGGCCACGATCAACGACGATAACGCGGATCACGAAGTGGGCACGACCTACGGGGTAATCGACAACCTTACATGGATGCACGGTCGTCACACATTCAAGACGGGCATGGAGATTCGACGGGTTCGTCTGAATCAAGGCAAGACCGCCGATAACAACCTCTATTTCGCCGATAACTCCGGCGCTTTGAATACAGGCTTTGTCAATGCGTCGCTTTATCAAATTGCTTTTACCGCCCCCTGGTGCTGCCACAAATATCGGCGCACCTTTTACATGCCTTATTTCCAGGATGAGTGGAAGGTAACTCCAACTTTGACCCTGAACCTGGGACTGCGCTGGGAATATTACGGCGTTGCCCACGAGGCCGACAATCGCACCACGGTCTTCGATCTCAATCAATTTCATGGAGTGTGTCTGGGCTCAGGCTCGACGAACGGCCCCTTTCCCACACCCATCAACACCTCTCCTTGTCCAACAAATCCCGCTCTCTATAATCCCGACTACCGGAACTTCGATCCCCGTGTCAGCTTTGCCTGGGCTCCGAGTGTCTTTGGCGGAAAGACAGTGATTCGATCGGGTTTCGGAATTTACCACGGTGCCGCTCAGAATGACGACCTGAACGCCGGCTTGGAGAGCGATCGTTACACGGCATTTGTCAATCTAGACCCATCCGGTCCAGGCACGCCGCTTTTGCCGGCTTATCAGCAGACAACCCCAAACCTGAGTGCGCTGGGAGGCAACGTTACAAACCTTCAACAGCCGCGCGCGTTGCAGCGGCAAGGACGCCGCGATCTTTACGTCGAAACCTGGGGTCTTACCATTGATCGCGAATTGCCCGCCAATTTTCTAGCGTCGGCGCAGTATCTTGGGTCACACGGCGTGCGATTGTTTTCTCGCGGAGGCGTCAACTTCTGCATCACCCCGCCGGATAGCACAGGAAATTGCACGCGTACGCTGGATCAGTATTATCCCGGCGGCGATCCCTACGGCTCTGTCGACTACAAATCCGATATCGGCGCCAGCACCTACGAAGCGCTGATGTTAAGTTTGGAACGGCGGTTCACGAACGGCCTCTCTTTCCAAACTCGCTATACGTGGTCCCATTCCATTAATGACGGTTCGGTTGGCGGAGGAGAATCGAATGGGCCAGAAAACGTGAATTGCCTCAAGTGCGACTTTGGACCTAGCATCTTCGACATTCGTCACAATTTTACGGCGGATGCGGTTTACCAATTACCCTTTGGACCGGGGAAAACATACTTGAATGAAGGCGGTGTGTTGGGGAACATTGTCGGCGGCTGGACCTTCAGCAGCCTTGGTCATTGGCATACTGGCCATCCGCTTACCATCACGATGAACATCTCGCCGACACAGCTCCCGGACGGCAACGACCAAACCACCCAGCGCCCTGACCTTGTTCCCGGAGTTCCTATATTGCTGCCGGGAGGAGTGCAGAATCACACGATCCCGATCAATCCTGCGGCATTTGCCCCACCGCCGCTCGCGGCAGGGACAGATCAATTCGGGGTTCCCTACGCTTCTTACGGTCTCGTGAGCCGGTTCGGCGACGCTCCGAATGGTCTGATTCGGGCGCTGGCCGCATGGCAGATCGACATGGCTCTGACGAAGACGACTAAAATAACCGAGCGTGTTTCGACCGAGTTCGGTGTCCAGGTATTCAACATTTTCAATCACGTTCAGTTAGGCGACCCCAACACTGGAAACCTGGCGTTTAACTATGTCCAGGTCGGTTCGGCGTGGACGCTTCAACCGGCGGGAAATCTCGGTCAGATCACTTCGACCAACAATTTCAACAACAACAACGACAATGCAGCTTCCCCGAATACTGGTACCGGTTTACCGCGGCAGATTCAATTTATGCTTCGTTTCGAATTCTGAACTGAAAGGAACTTTCTGGTGGCCGATCGACGCGGGACGTTATTTTCAACATCACAGATTGCCTTAATCTTGTTCGCATGCTTCATTTTGTTGGGTGCATCCACTTCATCTAGCGGCAACTACAGCGTGATCAAGAAAATTCCAATTCCCGGTCAGGGTAGTTGGGACTATCTCACAGTCGATGACGGCGCCCGCCGCCTGTACGTTTCTCACGGCACCCAAGTTGACGTGCTCGATTTGGACTCAGGCGCCATTGTCGGCAAAATCGAAAACACCCTCGGCGTGCATGGCATAGCGGTCGCCGCGGAAATCGGGCGCGGATTCGTCAGCGACGGGCAGTCTTCTACGGTCACGATTTTCGACTTAAAAACTCTGAAGACGATTGCAGAAGTGCCTACCGGAAAGAAGCCCGACGCCATCATCTATGATCCCGCAACCTCGAGGGTTTTCGCCTTTAACGGCGGAAGTAACAGTGCTACCGTGATCGAGGCGAAGGATGGAAAAGTGGCGGGCACGATCGATCTAGGAGGCGGTCCCGAGTACGCGGCAGCAGATGGCAAAGGCTACGTCTACGATAATCTTGAAGACGAAAGCCTGGTGCTGAAGATCAACTCCCGTACCTTGAAAGTCGAACAACGCTGGCCCACGGCGCCTTGTGCGTCACCTTCGAGCATGGCGATGGACCCGGCCAATCGCAGACTGTTTCTCGGTTGCCGCAGCAGAGTCATGGCCGTGATGAATGCTGACTCCGGTCAAATTATCACTGCTCTCCCTATAGGCGATCATGTGGATGCCACCGCCTTCGATGTCGAGACGAGGCTGATTTTCAATTCCAACGGTGAAGGCACCGTCACTGTGATTCACCAGGACAGCCCAGACAAATACTCAATGATCGAAACTGTGAAAACTTTGCCTCGGGCCAAGACCTCGGCGCTCGATCCCAAAACACACCAATTGTTTTTGTCGACTGCTGAGTCGGGACAGTTTGAAGTGTTGGTGGTGGGAAAGTAAATGAAGACCTGCCAAAGATTGTCGGTTGTCCTCGTTTTTCTTGGCTGTGCCGCCTGCACGCGTTCCCACTCGCAGATGCAGACGCCGCAGACACAGCCGGTTGCCCTGCAATTGCAAGTAAGCACTCCGTTCCGTTTCGTCGCCTATGGAGATTCGCGCTTCCACGATCCCAAAGACACGCAGGCGGCGAACCCGCCTGTCCGCCAGGCGCTGGTGCAAGCCATCGCGGAGGTCAACCCGGCATTTATCTCCTTCGGGGGAGACATTGTGTACAACGGCAATGACATGGATGACTGGAGGGTTTGGGACGCCGAGACCAGTATTTGGCGCGATAAGAAGATTCCTGTCTATCCGGCTTTGGGCAATCACGATCTGCATGGAGACGAAAACGTCGCGCTGGCAAATTATTTCCAGCGTTTTCCTGACCTGAAGATCAGCCGCTATTATTCCGTCCGCGCGGCCAATACCATGATGCTGGTGCTCGACAGCTCACTTGATGAAACCTCCGGTCCGCAAGGGCAATGGTTAAAGCAGGCACTGGATACGCTCCCTGTGGATGTTGACTTCGTCTTCATCGTTCTCCACCATCCTCCGTACACAAGCTCTTCGGATGCCAAGAAGTTCGGAGGAGGACACTCATCTCGCTCACCTGAACAAGCGCTGGCAAAGGAATTGGAAGCCCGCCAGCAAAATACCGCCGCCCGTTTCGTGGTTCTCTCCGGACACGTACACAACTACGAACGTCATGAGCACGGCGGTGTTCACTATTTTGTTCTAGGTGGCGCGGGAGCTCACGCGTATCCTATCGAACGCGCCGCCACCGACCCTTTCCAAAGCAAAGACATCAACTACCATTACTTGCTTGTCGAGGTAGATCGTCACCATATGAAGGCGACTATGAACCGCGTTGACCTCAGCAGCGGAAAGGCGGTCTGGACCCAACCGGACTCCGTCGAGATCACCGCGCCCGCTGCTGTTTCCACGGGTGCTGCTAGCGGCCGTTAGTTGTAGGGCAATCAGATAATCGCAATCGACAGCGGTAACGCAGACCAAAAAATGCCGGCCAGGTTTTTGAAACCTGGCCGGCTAGTCTTTCGACTTCTAGTACGTTAACCCCGGCTTGTTGCGGCCATGGCGTAAGCACTCTTCTGTTCCGTGGTGTCACGGATAGTTTGGAAGTAGACCGTGAAAGAGCGTTGCACCAGAAACATCAGCGGCAAAATAAGCAGCGGGATGTACCAGGCGAAGGCATGCGTGGCCAGTTTGGCCAGGCCCGCAACGCCCGCAGCCAGAACGAAATAAGGAAACGTAAGTTGCAGGATCCGTCTCCAGATTCCGAACAGGTTGCCGCTTTCGGTGAGTGCGATGATGCCCGCAACTGGAACGGTGTTGACCAGCAAGTAGGCCAGTGCGCCCAGAGCGAGACCAAGTCCGGAATTTGGCGCCGTTGCCTGCATCGTAAACCATGCAGCCTGGGCTGCCATCAGGGTTACGCTTACGTTGAATAGAATCTTGATGGGCTTCTGCTGACTGTTGTCAGACCAGAGGCACTGCACCAAGGTTGACGCGGCGGTGATCAGAAGCGCCTCAGCCAAGCTGAGTTCGCTGAGAGCCAGAAGGATGAACGGCAGGTTCACCGACATCGATCCGCTAAGCCGTGGTAGCGAGACTTTCAGCCGCGCTGCGAAGAGGGCGACGAAGAAGGTCCCGGTGAAGCGTGCGTAAGCCGGGTGTCCCCAAGTGAGCGGCACCTGGACGAGAATCCCGATGCCGAACAGAACCACGAGCCCGACAAGTATTTTGGTTTTTGCCGAGAGTTGTGTCATGGCTAGTTTTCTCCGTCCTGGCCATCACTGTAGGCCGAAGTTGCTGTCGAATTACCCCAGATTATGCTGTTACCCCAGACCACGCTGAAGCCTTGGTCCACGGTATTGCCCCACACGACGGAGTTGCCCCAAACTACCGAGTTCGCATTCAACACCGAATTGCCCCAGATGATAGAAGTGCCCCAAACGATTGAGTTGCCCCAAACGACTGAGGTGCCCCAAGTCACGGAGTTGGTGTTGACTATGGTGACCGTTTTCGCTACTGGATCGAAGGTGGCCGTTGGAGACAGCGCCACACCGTTAGCGACATCAGTGTTTGCCAATGCCTGATCAACGTCGAGATACCCTGCGCCGTATGTGAAGAGATCGTACTCGTTGTCGTAAACGTTATTGAAGACGTCGTAGGAGTTGCTGTAGACGCCAAACCCTTTCCATGCCGTCTTCATGATGCGAGCTTTCACCGTATCCGGTGTCAGCGTCGGATCTTTTTGCAGCATGAGCGCCACAGCGCCGCTGACCACTGGTGTCGCCATGCTGGTCCCGCTCAGCCGGAAATACTGGGTGATACAGGCTGGAGTGCAGGTTCCGGTGGGAGCGATCTCGAGACTCGGATTAGCGAGGTCGAGCGTGCTGTTCTTGACCAGTAAGGAGCCAACGCGGTTCCCTGGAGCGACGACATCGGGTTTGACGACGTGGTCCAGCAAGGTCGGGCCCTTGGAGCTGTAGCTTGCGATTGCATCATCTACCCGGGTGGCAGTTCCCAGTGTTCGGGTAGCGCCCACCGTGATGACGGCCGGATCGTTGCCCGGGGCGCCGATCGTGGCGAAACCGTGGGTGTGCATTGAATTGTCACGTCCGTTGTTTCCCGCAGCCACCACGACCACGATCCCGGCTTGCCACGCTTGTTCTACCGCCTGGCAGAGAGGATCGAGAGTGTAGCTTTCGAATACCGGCCGTCCCAGCGAAAGATTGATGACCCGGATGTTGAATTGGGTCTTGAGCTGGATGGCTCGCTGAATAGCAGCGATCACCTGGCTGTCAGTGCCGGCGCCGTTTTGATCAAGAACGCGAAGGTTGATCAGGTTCACATTCGGAGCCATGCCCACGATGGCTGCGGAATAACCAGATCCGCTGCCTGATGCTGAGCCGTTGCCACCGATAATGCCGCTGACGTGGGTGCCGTGTCCGTAGGCATCGACGGCGGAGGTATTTCCTGCGACAAAGCTTTCGCTGTGCACCACGCGGGTGCCGCTGGCGTTGCGAAAGTCCTTGTGATCGGCGATGCCGCTATCAATCACCGCAACTCCGATTCCGGTGCCGTCGAGGCCGTATTGCTGAGCAGCTACGTCTGCTTCCACAGCTGACGCGAAGCTCTCGTAAGTGTTCTTCAGACTAACCGGGCGATCCGGTGTGACATACAAAACATCGGGATCCTGCTCCAGCTTTGCCAGTTCGGAGACCGGAATTCTGAAAGCAGCGGCTTTGATGCTGTGCAGCCGGGTCTTAACCGTGGCGCCGCGAGCCGACATTCTCTGGTAGTGCATGGCGCGAGGCGTGACCCTGAACTGTACGATCACGTCAACCATGGCGTTGGGGTGACGACGATCGACGTCTTTGGCAACCTTGCTGGCATGATTTGCTACGCCGGACTTCAGGTCGCGAAGTTGTGGGGGCGAGGCTGCAAAGCTCGCCGTGGCGAAGAGTGCCGGAATTGCAAGATGCAAAAGCGTCTTCCGGATGCCCTTCCATTTTTCGGTAGATGGTTTTCGTGGCTTCATTGATGGGTCGCTCCAATCACTCCCATGACTTGTCATGCTGTCAGCTGCCCCATACTGCCGAGGCAATAACGGAGACAGCGTGGTTAAAAACCCTTGGGGGAATCACTTGGACGACTTCGTAGACCAGCGCCGTTACCAGAGCCAGCCATCCGATTTGGTTCTTCATACGCACGTGAACACTCCTCAGAAGTTGAACTACTTCGGTTGTCTTGATGCAGATCAAATACCAAAGCTAAGCTTATCCAACCTGCTTGTTATCAATTATTTAGCTCGAGTTTGGAGTTACTTCGGCGGGGACAGATTGTCCTCTACGCGTTGGGACATGGGGTATAAGTCAATGAAATGAAGAGGGATAAGTAGTTTGCCCGTACGGCGGGACAACTTGTCCCTTGGCCCGGGCCGGCAAATGCAGGCTAAGACTGGACTTCCCGCAACCGACGCTCAAGGAATCGGCGTTCGCTGTCGTTGGTAACAAGCGCGAGGGCCCGTTGGTAACTCTTCGCCGCCTCTACTGGTGAACCAAGGCGCCGCAGCAGATCGGCACGCGCCGCGTGCAGCAGGTGATAGTCGGCGAGATCGTCGGTTGCGGCCAATTGATCAATCAAGACGAGTGCTGGCGGTGGGCCATTCACCATAGCCACAGCCACGGCGCGGTTCAACGAGACGATAGGAGAAGGCTGCACGCGCTCAAGCAGATCATAGAGACGGACAATTTGCGGCCAATCGGTGTCTTCGGGTCGGGCCGCCTGACAATGCACGGCTGCGATTGCTGCTTGCAGCGCGAACGGACCAGGCCTGCCACTCAGAGCCTCTTCGACAAGAGGCAGCGCCTCCGCAATCTGACTTTGGTCCCAACGGCCGCGATCTTGTTCTTCGAGAACTACGAGATCGCCAGCGTCGTCAATACGGGCATCACGTCGTGCATCGTGCAGCAGCATCAAAGCGACGAGCGCAGTCGCCTCCGCCGGTGCCTGCGGCTTTATCAGTGATCTCACCAAGCGACCCAGGCGGATGGCTTCTGCGCAAAGGTCTGTCCTCACCAGCGGTCCAGCCCGAGTAGCTGCGTAGCCTTCGTTGAAGACCAGATAAATCACGGTCAACACCGCGTCGAGACGGGCTGCCATCTCGTTCGTCTCGGGTACACTATACGGAATGCCGGCGTCGCGGATCTTACGCTTTGCGCGAACCAGCCGCTGCGCCATAGTCGTTTCAGGCACCAGAAACGCCCGCGCTATTTCGTCCGTCTCGAGGCCGCACAAAGTTCGAAGCGTCAGCGCCACCTGCGCCTCCAGCGCGAGCGCGGGATGGCAACAGGTGAAAATCAAGCGCAGGCGATCGTCGGGAATTTCGCTGGTGTCGTAGTCCGGCTCTTCGATAGTGCGGACCATGCCGGAGGTGGCGTATGATTCAAGTTTTTCCTCGAACCGCGCATTGCGCCGGATGCGGTCGATGGCCTTGTGCCGGGCCGTCTGGACGATCCACGCGCGCGGGAACTCCGGAACGCCCGAAACTCGCCATTGATCGACAGCTGCTGCAAATGCTTCTTGCGCAGACTCTTCGGCGAGATCGAAGTCGCCGATAAGGCCAATCAGCGTGGCGACGATCCGGCCCCAATCGGAGCGATAAAGTGCTTCGACAGCGTCGGTTGCATCCAGTGGCATATCTGATTGTAAAATTTTTTCGAACGGGGTGTCGATTTATGCCATTTCCGTTCGACTTACCAATGGAGGCGCACAAATGAAGTACATGTTGCTGATTTATGCTGACGAGCAGATCTGGACCGAGTCCGAGCGCCAGCATTGTTACGGGGAGTCGACACAGCTCGCGCATACTCTCAGTTCGAATGGCCAGTTTCTGGCCGCTTCGCCGCTGCAGCCCGTATCGACAGCGACCAGTGTCCGCGTACGCGATGACAAACGCCTCGTGACTGACGGTCCGTTCGCCGAAACTCGCGAACAGCTCGGCGGCTACTTCATGGTCGAAGCCAAAAATCTCGACGAAGCGATTGATATTGCCGGACGCATTCCGGGCGCACGCAAAGGTACGGTCGAGATTCGGCCGGTAGTGGAGATTCACGGTCTGCCGACCGACTAGAGGCCACAATCTAAGAACTCAGAAACACACATGGAGGAATTATGCGATTCATGATGATGGTTAAATCCAACAAAGGCAGCGAAGCCGGCAAAATGCCGAGTGAAGATCTCCTCGCGGCAATGGCAAAATACAATGACGAGCTGATGAAAGCCGGCGTGCTGCTCGATCTCACCGGGCTGCACCCGAGCTCCAAGGGCGCGCGGATTAAGTTCTTAGGAGGCAAGCGTACTGTGATCGACGGGCCTTTCGCCGAGACCAAGGAGTTGATTGGCGGCTATTGGTTGATCCAGGTAAAGTCCAGGGAAGAAGCGATTGAGTGGGCCAAGCGCGCGCCTGCTCCGCATGGCGAGGACGCGGAAGGCGAGATCGAAATTCGCCAGGTGTTCGAGCTTGAGGATTTCAATCCCAGTGAGGCCATCGAACATCATCGCGAATTAGGAAAGCAGCTGGCGAAGAAGAAGCAGCCGGGTTTGGCTCGGGCTTAGTGAGTTCGTTTCGATAAATCGGTCAACCCAAACGTTATTGAAACAAACCAAAGGAGAACACCATGAAATTGAATTCTCATCTCACGTTCAACGGCCAATGCGAAGCCGCGTTTAAATTCTACGAACAATGCCTGGGCGGCAAGATCGTGACCATACTCACTCACGCGAACTCGCCGATGAGGGACCAAGTACCATCTGAATGGAGCAATAAGGTCCTTCATGCCGCCTTAACCATCGGCAACGAAACATTGATGGGTTACGACGCTCCACCGGAACACTATCAGAAACCTCAGGGCTTTTCGGTGGCACTCCATGTGAAAGACTCGGAGGAAGCAGAACGCAAGTTTCAGGCATTAGCAGAGAACGGGACGGTGCAAATGCCGATCCAGGAAACATTCTGGTCTCCCCGTTTTGGCATGGTAGTCGATCGCTTCGGGATACCATGGATGATCAACTGCGAGGCTGCCTAGTTTTCAGGATGAACAAAATTATCCCGGAGCCCAAGCCAAAGGCGACGAATCGCAGTCTATAAAAGAAGCAGGAAGAATGACAGCGAAGCTCAACCCAGTCGATTCACGAAAACATAATAAAAAACTCTAAGGAGACAAACGTAATGGCAACAGCACCCACGCACGAACAAGCGCAACTCCACCTGCAGGTTTTTGAACAGCGCCGCGAGGCCCGGCTTCGGCAGGCCCGCGACTGGTTCTTCAAGAGCTACTTCGCCGACACCTGGCCTGACGCGATGCGAGTCGCTGCGCCCGGGACAGAAGGCGGCACCAACTTCATGATGGTGGCAAGCTACTGGGAACAGACCTGCGCTTTGCTCAACTACGGTCTGCTTCACGAGGACCTGTTCTTCGAAACCACCGGGGAATTCTTCGGGGTATGGGAGCGGATCAAGCCAACCATCGCCGAAGGACGAGAACAATGGGGCAACAAGCAGTTCCTCGCGCATATGGAAAAGGCCGCGCAGCGCTTTGAGGTTTGGATGGACAAGCGTTCGCCCGGTCACATCGCTAAAATGCGCGAGTTCATGAAGCAAATGCGTGGCCAGTTGCAAAAGGCTGCGTAGAGCTCATAAGCAGCGAGACCGATAGCAACCGAGCCTGCGCCAATGGATGCTTCCCACGGCGCAGGCTCACATTTCGAATCCTTCCTTCAGGAGCGATCAATGAACCGAAATTTGACTGAGAGAACGATATTGAGAGCCTTGGCGCTGGTGGTCATGAGCGCGTCCTGGCAAGCCCATGCACAGGACACCAAAGCTTCCTATCCCAACATGGCCCCGCTTGACCAATACCTGATGACGGATCGCAACGCCGAGATAGCTTTGGCCCGTAGCGCGGCTCCCGAATCGATTTCACGCGACGCCAAGGTCATGGTTCTCGGACGGCATGGCTACGAGACAGCAGTTGAAGGCAAGAATGGTTTCGTGTGTGTCGTCGAACGAGCGTGGATGTCTCCGTCTGACCATTCGGAGTTTTGGAACCCCAAGCTGCGTGGGCCGCTCTGCTTCAATCCAGCGGCCGCGCGATCCATCCTGCCGCTCACGATCAAACGGACAGAATTGGTGCTGGCCGGACTTTCCAAAACACAAATCATGGAAAACCTGAAAGCCGCGCTTAATCGAAAAGAACTTCCCACCCTGGAACCCGGAGCGATGAGTTACATGATGTCGAAGCACGCGTACCTTACCGATGAGGACGGGCATAACCTGTGCCATCTGATGATTTACGCTCCCCTTACAGAGGGCGCCGCCTGGGGAGCAGATCTGCCCGGCTCTCCGGTTATGCTTGCTGGACAATTTCAGGGCGTTCCCGAGCCAGTAACCGTGTTCCTGATTCCGGTACCCAATTGGTCTGACGGCACGGCTGCGCCGACCGATGCGCACTGACATCCGGCTTCGGTCGGCGAAGTTGAGTTTCGCAGCAATTCGAAAAAGCTTAAACTGAAAGCCTCAAAAACGAAGTCGTTCGGGTTCGGACGCTGCAGCCACTGGTCATCTGAGGCCTGATAAACAAACATCCGCGAGTAACAAAGTTCGAGTGAAAGCGAAATTTACAAAAGGAGAGGGTAAGCAATGAGCAAGGTACGGGTACTGGTTGGCACGCGTAAGGGCGCATTTATTCTGAGCTCGGATGGTAAGCGCGAGAAGTGGGACGTGAGCGGCCCCCATTTTGCGGGCTGGGAGATTTACCACATGAAGGGATCGCCGGTTGATCCCGACCGTGTTTACGCGTCGCAAACTAGCGGCTGGTTCGGGCAGATCATGCAGCGCTCTGATGACGGAGGCAAAACCTGGCATCAACCGGGGACGCCGCCCGGAGAAGCAGCTGCGCCTGGCCCGCCAAAAACCGATAGCAACAAGTTTGCTTATGACGCCTCCGCCGCGCCTCTCACCACTCATCAGTGGTACGACGGAACGCAGCACCCCTGGGAATTCAAGCGAGTCTGGCATCTGGAGCCGTCGCTCAACGACCCCGACACGGTTTATGCCGGAGTCGAAGACGCCGCGCTGTTCCGCTCCAAGGACGGTGGGCAGAACTGGAAAGAAATCCCCGGATTGCGCGGCCACGGCACCGGCCCCAAGTGGCAGCCGGGCGCAGGCGGCATGTGTCTGCACACCGTGATCCTGGATCCGAGTAATCCCCAGCGGATATTTATCGCCATTTCAGCCGCGGGCGCTTTTCGTACCGATGACGGCGGCAAGTCATGGAAGCCGATCAATCAGGGACTGCGGTCCCAATACATCCCTGATCCTACAGCTGAGATCGGGCATTGCGTTCACCACGTCGCCATGAACCCCAAGCGGCCAGGTGTGTTGTTTATGCAGAAACATTGGGATGTCATGCGCAGCGACAATGCGGGAGATTCGTGGACAGAAGTTAGCGGGAACTTGCCGACTGACTTCGGCTTCGTTATCGACGTTCACGCCCACGAGCCGGAGACGATTTACGTGGTCCCGATCAAGAGCGACTCGGAACATTATGTGCACGAGGGCAAGTTGCGCGTTTACCGCAGCCGCAGTGGCGGAAACGATTGGGAAGCATTAACTAAAGGCCTGCCGCAGAGCAACTGCTACGTGAACGTATTGCGTGACGCCATGGCAGTCGACTCGCTCGACAAGTGCGGCATTTATTTCGGCACAAGCGGCGGCCAGGTATACGCATCAGCCGATGCCGGAGATAGTTGGGCTCCGATCGTGCGCGATCTTCCCGGGGTGCTCTCGGTCGAGGTGCAGACGCTGCCGTGATCGCTGAAATGATCAAACTAATATGATCCGAGTGATACTTCCACAACATCTGCGAACCCTGGCGCACGTAGGGAGCGAGGTTACAATCGAGGTCGAGGGCCCAGTCACCTTGCGGTCGGTGCTCGACGCCCTCGAAGGCGCCTACCCGATGTTGCGCGGTACGATCCGTGACCATGTCACGCAGCAACGCCGGCCGTTTCTGAGATTCTTCGCCTGCGAGGAGGATCTCTCTCACGAATCGCCCGATGCTCCCCTGCCCCACGCCATCGCGTCAGGCGCGGAACCCTTGCTCGTAATAGGAGCAATTGCCGGAGGCTAGGGTTGGAAGCTACCAGATATATTGCGGACTAAGTCATACTTCTTCATCTCGAGCAACGCGAGGGATCTGGGTTAGTGCCTGCACCAACGGTATCGCCATGGCGGGCCAACACCTGGATCCCTCGCTTTACCCGGGACGACAGTTCGTAATGGGTTACCCTATTCATTCGCTTATTCCCGAATCAACGAAGGAGGATTGTCCGGTGAAGCGATGGATCATTTGTGCGCTTCTGGCACTCGTAACAGTCAACCCAGTCTCTGCGCAACAGCCGGTTTCCAGCCAGAAAACTGTTGATCCCTACAAGCCAACTTTGGACCGTCTGGAATCGCTCACCACTCTCCCACTGCCGGAATGGCGCTTCCATTCGGACGTACCACATCCTGAGGATTCGGCTTTAGATGATTCAGCCTGGGAGACAGTGAAAGTGGGGGACAAATGGTCCAGCGGATCTCGCGTGCTGCGCCGCTGGATCGAGATCACCGACAAGATCAACGGCTATGCAGTGCAGGGCGCCCGCATCAAGTTGGACCTTCGATTCGACTTTGCGTGGAACAACAAAGGGCCAGTAACGATCGCGGTGTTCTCGAACGGAGGGCTGGTGTCGCGAGGGGATGACGATATGCAGCAGCCGATAACGCTGACCGAGAACGCCCAGCCGGGTCAGAAGTTTCTGATCGCGGTGCGGATCGATGCTCCTGAGGTCGAGACGCAGTTCCATCACGCTCAGTTGAGGATCGAGCCTCCGACTACCCGGCCGGATCCGGCGATGCTTCGAATGGAAATCCTGGCAGCGCGTCCGATGATTGCGGCCTACGAAGAGGGCCGGTCGGATCGGCAGCAGCAGTTCGATGCGGCGGTCAAAGCTATCGATTTTTCGCCGCTCGAAAAGAATGATCAGGCGGGCTTCGATGCGTCGCTGCGGCAGGCTCAAGACAAACTGCAATCGTTGAATCCGTGGCTGAAACAGTTTACGGTTCGCGCTGTTGGGAACTCGCATATCGATATGGCGTGGTTGTGGCCGTGGACGGAAACAGTTGAGGTCGTGCGCAACACGTTTCAAAGTGTGCTGGATTTGATGCGCGAGTATCCAGATTTCAAATTCACAATGTCATCGGCGCGAACTTATGAGTGGATGCAGGAGAAATATCCCGACATGTTCGAGCAGATCAAGCAGCGTGTAAAAGAGGGCCGCTGGGAGGTTATCGGCGGCATGTGGGTCGAGCCCGATCTGAATATGCCGGACGGCGAGTCGCTGGTGCGGCAAATTCTGGTCGGCAAGCGGTATTTTCAGAAGAACTTCGGCGCCGACATCAAGATCGGCTGGAATCCCGATTCATTTGGATACAACTGGCAGCTCCCGCAAATCTACAAGAAGTCTGGCATCGATTATTTTGTGACCAGCAAGCTGCTGTGGGCCACGGATTACACAAAGTTCCCATACCGCTTGTTCTGGTGGGAAGCGCCGGATGGGAGCCGTCTCCTAACTTACTTTCCGCACGAGTATGCCAATGATTTCGAACCCGAGCAGATGACGAAGGATTTGGCGTCCTATGCTCCGCTAATTTACGGAAGCCGAGTCACCGACTCGCCGCAGATGCTTTACTTGTACGGAATCGGCGACCATGGCGGCGGCCCGACCCGCACCATGCTGGATCAGGCGAATCGTCTTCGCGATCCCAACACGGTCTTCCCCAAGATTGACTTCAGCACTGCTAAGGAATTTTTCGCAGACCTGAACCAGGAGCTTCCAAACCTCAAAGTCCCTACGTGGAAAGACGAACTCTATTTCGAATATCACCGCGGGGTCTACACTTCGCAAGCGGACACGAAACAACGAATCCGGCGTGATGAGGAACGGATGCTCGATGCCGAGAAGTATGCTTCGCTAGGTTCGCTCCTCGGCCGCACGTACCCTCAAGATCAGTTCGAGCTGGCTTGGAAGAACCTACTATTCGATCATTTTCACGACGTGATGCCCGGCTCCGGAATCGCGGTGAATTATCTCGACGCCAAACGAAATTTGGAAGACGTTGCCCGCTCCGCCAAGGAGGTTACGGACGGTGCGCTCGACGAGATCCTTGCTCACATCAATACCCAAGGCGATGGTGTGCCGATCGTGGTATTCAATTCTCTTTCCTGGCCGCGAACTGAGGTGGTTGAAGCCGAGGTGCAACTTCCTGCCCACGCTGAACAGGTTGACGTAGCCGACGCGTCAGGCCACCGAGTTCAGTCCCAGTTGCTGGCGATGGACTCAGCCACGAACCGCGCGCACGTGCTCATCCTCGCGGATACACCAGCACTTGGGTACCAGACTTATTTTGTGCGGCCGGCAGCGAAGCGTGATGGCTCTGCGATGAATGGCCAAGTCGTCGAGGCATCCGGCGACACGCTGAAAAATGCCTACATCCAAATCAAAGTCGATCCGCAAACCGGATGCGTCACCAGCCTTCTCGATCTGCGAAATCAGACGGAAGCGCTAGCTCCATCGGGAACCGATTCAGGCGGTCCGAGGACATTCGTTTGTGGAAACCTCTTGCAGGCGTTCCATGACAAACCCCAAAAATGGGACGCTTGGAACATCGATGCCGATTTCGAGAAACAACATTGGGATTTGGATAAAGCTGATGACGTAAAGCTGATTGAAGGTGGGCCGCTCCGCGCCGTGATCCGCGTCAAGAAGCATTTCCAGAATTCCACCTTCGTGCAAGACATCACCATGTATGCCGGCATGCCGCGAGTCGATGTGAAGATGCAGGCTGAGTGGCACGAGAAACACATTCTCCTGAAGGCGGCATTCCCATTAAGCGCACATAGCGACAAGGCCACTTTTGAAATTCCCTACGGCTCCATAGAACGTCCGACCACGCGGAATACGCCAGCGGAGCAGGCCAAATTTGAAGTCCCGGCGCAGCGCTGGGCCGATCTTTCGGATGCAAAACACGGGTTCAGCCTGCTTAACGACAGCAAGTACGGATACGATGTAAAAGGCAATGTGCTGCGTCTTTCGTTGCTGCGTTCGCCGGAGTGGCCCGATCCGCATGCCGACGAAGGTCATCACGAATTTACATACTCTTTATATCCACACCCCGGAAATTGGCGGGACGCGCAGACCGTGCGTCGTGGTTACGAGCTGAATTACAAGCTGACCTCTGTGCAGCCGCACAAGCATGAGGGAACACTTCCGGCCGAGCATTCGTTTGTGCATGTTGAACCGGACAATGTGGTGCTGACCGCGATCAAGAAGTCGGAGGACGATCAGTCTCTGGTCCTGCGCTTTTATGAGTGGGAAGGGAAAGAAGCGAATGTGAGCATCCAACTTCCGCTGGGGGCGCAGTCTGCGTCAGAAACCGATTTGATGGAGCGAGAGACTGCTCCTCTTGCCATGCATAATGATACGGTCACGGTGCACACGAAGCCGTATGAGATCAAAACCGTGAAAGTCCGGTTTATGCTGCACGAGTTCCGTATCAGGCGCTAACAAAGTCATATTGCACACAGCAGCGCCTGAAGGCGCGCCTAAACTACCGGCCATTACGGCATCGCTGAAGCCGTGCCCTGATACGAATGGAGTATTTCGGCAGCGTGAGAGCGGGGCACACTCGGAAGACGCGCTACTGTCCCTCGCCTTTGTCGATCTTGCTGGCGACTTTGACTCCACTCAGCCCGCTGACATATTTGGCGATGCCCCGGTAGAGCGATTCGGCAATCTTCTGGCGGTAATCGGCCGTTTCCAGCCGGCGTTCATCGCCTGGATTGCTCACGAAAGAAATCTCCGCGAGGATCGACGGCATATTGGCTCCGATGAGCACGATGAACGGAGCTTTTTTCACGCCCCGGTCGCGCACGCCGGGGTTCTTCGCAGCGAGACCGGTGTGCAGCGAACGCTGTACGTCGGCGGCGAACTCCTGCGACTCTTCGATCTTCTCCTTCAGAGCGATCTTTTTCACCAGATCCTGAAGTTCGTGAATCGATTTTTCCGAGACCGCGTTTTCGCGTGCCGCCACTTCGAGCGCTTCTGGAGACGAGGTGAAATTCAAATAGTAAGTTTCTACTCCGCGGGCATCCGAGTCATGGCTTGAGTTCGCGTGGACAGAAACAAAAAGGTCCGCCGCTTCCTGGTTCGCGATTGCGGTTCGCGTTTCGAGCGGAATGAAGGTGTCGTCCTTGCGCGTGTAAATGACTTCGGCCCCAAGTCTGGTTTGCAGCAGCTTGCCAAGACGCCGACTGACGTCGAGAACCAGATTTTTTTCTTCCAGGCCGCTAGGGCCGATAGTGCCGGTGTCGTGGCCGCCGTGACCGGGATCGATTACGATTTTCCCGATCTTCAGTCCGAGCGCGCGAATTAGAGAACGGTCACCACTAGCGGTCGGTTGGGCCTCGCGAACATCTAAGTTGGCAACTGCCATCTTTCGCTTACTCTTGGCATTTCCGCTCTTGATGTGGTCGGAGGGCGAAGGCGTGCTCGAAGTTGTATTGACGCTGGCCGGCGTAATTTTGCCAGGTTCGATCCCGGGAGAGTCGAGCTTAGCGGCCGTGTCTTTGTCCTTTTCCAGAGGATCTTTCGCCGCCAGCGCATCATCGTCCGCATCGACGATAGTTTTCTTTACGCCGTTGCTGACTATCACTGAATTGCGCCGGACCGGTTTCTCCACCGCAGTTAGTGCCGCAGCTTCATCAGCATTCGCTGCGGAATCCTGCACGGTCTTGTCTGAGGACGTCGCTCCCTCCGCGGCCTCGGTCGTCGTTCCAACCTCTTTCACGATTGGGGCTTTGTTAGCGGGCCCATTATGAATGCTGCTGCTGTGGATATCTTTGTTATGGATATCGATGATTAGCCGCGGCGGATTCGACAGCAGCGACGCATCAAACTCGGACAATTCATCCAGATCGAGCACGACGCGCGTCCTTCCCGTTTTAAATTGCGCGGTGCGGATATCTTTCAGGAGTCCATCACTGACGTCGAAGGTCTTACCGGTCAGCCTGGAGTCGAGCTTGGTATTCAGCAGATCAAAAAAGATGCGGTCGGGGTGATCGATTCGCTGCGACTCGAACTTCACGCCCTGTTCGAGATCAATCGCAACCCGTGTATAGTCTGGCGTCGACCAGTGACGGATTCCGATTACTCGCGATGGCTTTCCGCTGGCAGGCAAAGCCGCTTCAGTTTCGTTGATCGAATTGTCAGAGGCCGCATCCTTGTCCGAATCAGAATCGAAGTCCGAGTTTGGCTTGGAATGTTTGGAATCCTTGTCGGGGCCTATCTTTGCTGCTTTCGATCTCAAGCTGGCTTGCGGCTTTGCTGGTTCGGCCAGAGCCTGGCGTGCTGCCTCGGCGAACTGGTTACGCGGATAACGCCGCAGGAATTCCTCAAAGGTTGCGTCGGCCCGAACCCTGTCATGGAGGTCGTCCTTATAGACCTCGCCAATCCTGAACAGCGCGTCGAAGCGGAACTTGCTGCCGGGATACTCGCGGCGAAGAAATTCGTATTGCTGGATAGCGGAGCGCAAAATGTCGGAGTCATTGAAGCGTCGTCCCATCTCCTCCGTCATTTGCGCGGCGGCAACCACGCTGGGATCAGCCCGGCCAGAAGTCGGGGCTCCCAAATAAACGCGGCGATAGGCGTTGATCACGCGCTCGTAGTCGAGCCGAGTCCGGCTCTCGATGGTGCGACCCTCCAATGCCTCCTGCATACGTTGAGCGGCGGCAAATTGCGAGTCGGCCCAGGCTCCGGATCTGTGCACGCGGGCATGCGCAGCCATCACCGGCAGTAGCAGCACAAACACAGCCGCACTCCAGCGCAGCACGCGTTGAATTCGATGTGAATTCTTCAATTGAACAGCCCGTAATCGCTATCGCAAAACTAGAAACGTGTACCTGGGATGACTGCGAACTTACTCATTCCTAAAACGCGCGTTCTCTCTCATTCCGTGTTACTGATGTGAAGCACGCCCCGGCCATCCCTCTCCACATGAATTGGATCATGGGTGGGGCTTTCCAGGAAGTGAGAACCTGGGTCCGATCCTCCGTAATACAGTTGCGTGATCCGCTTCACGTAGTTGCGGGTCTCGGCAAAATGCGGCACCCCGGCGCTGCGTGCCACCGCTCCCTGGCCCGCGTTATAGGCGGCCAAGGTCAGCTTTACGTCGCCTCCGTAGCTCTCCATGAGCTGCTTTAGATGACGAACCCCGGCATCGACATTTTGTTGCGGATCGAACGGATTCGCCACCTTTAGCTGCCGTGCCGTCTGCGGCATTAGTTGCATCAGCCCCATTGCGCCCTTGCGCGAAACCGCATTGGGATTGAAATTCGACTCCACCTTAATAACCGCACGGACCAGGTTGGGATCGACGTTGTGCCGCGAGGCCGCTTGGTCAATAGCGGCGTCAATATCCTGTGGAGAAAACGTCCTTCCGCGAACAAAGTCCGTGGGCGGGCCGGGTTGCTCCCCGAGATAATGGTTCACCTCGGCCGCTGCCGATCGCGCTGCCCGGACGTTGGCGGAAGGAACTGGCTTCCAGCGGCGCTCAGTAACGCTCCAGAACGCAAGCGAGGTCCGTCGAACTGACGCTTCGGAACGCTTGGTAGCAACCGCCGGAAGTGATTCATTGACGTAGACTTTCCGGCCATTGTCATCGGTGCTGCTGGTAATTACCGCGCTAGCACCACCGGATGCGGCGTCCGCTTGCACGTATGGCGTTGTGAATAAAAGGGAGGTCGCGACTACGGAACTAGCCATCAGGGCGAATTGCAGGTGCTTTCGCATAGCCGGGTGCCAGATGATCACGAAGGATGGTCAAACCGTTCACCATCGACGTGACGAATTACGGCACGGAAAAAGCCTCCGCACCTGCCCACCCGGACCTGAAGGAGAATCGTAAAACCAGAGTGCAATGATTATAGGGTGGCTAAGGTAGAGCGACAACTTACCAAAGGAGCATTGAACCACGATGGTAATCTCCGTAAGTATTTGAATAAATTAATGTTACCGGAAGGTAATCGATTAATGGAGGACCCGCGTCCTCGCCTGTCACGCGATCTGCTCAGTCGGAACGGTATTCCTGTCTGAGGGGCGGGGCGAGGGTCGTCCGCCCTCCACAAATTTTCCCCGCTGTAGTACGCTGCCTGTAATTCCCAATGAATGAATTGGAAACCTCCCAACGCCAAACGCCGGACTCACTGATGCTGTACGGCTTCTGGTATCGCGCCCTGCCCGGCGCGCAGATTACACGTGATCGCCTGCATAAGGCCGTGCTTCTGGAGACGCCTCTAGTCATCGGACGCGATCGCCAGGGAAAGCTCTTTGCCCTGCGCGATGCCTGTCCGCATCGGGGAATGCCGCTTTCGTGCGGCTGGTTTGACGGGCAGAATTTGGAGTGCAGCTACCATGGTTGGAAATTCGACGCCCACACTGGCCAGTGCCAGCTCATTCCTTCGATGACTTCCGGTCAGGAACTGAGAGTGGACCGGATCTATGCCGGCAGTTATGCCTGTGAGGAGAAAGACAACTACATTTGGGTATTCATTCCGGAGCCGCCTCCGGCCAGCGCCGGTTTCACCAAAGCGGTGGAACCACCCGCGCCCGCCCCGCGTGTCCCGACTTTCAATGGAAAATACAAGATCGCCCATTTGACGGCCGATCTGCCATGCAGCGTGGATCACGGCATCATCGGCCTCATGGATCCGGCGCATGGGCCCTTCGTCCACCAGGCATGGTGGTGGCGCAGCCGCCACAGCATTCACGAGAAACAAAAGAATTTCGAGCCGATTCCGATGGGCTTCCGCATGAGCGCGCACACTCCCAGCTCAAACAGTGCGCCCTACAAACTGCTGCGGCTTTACGCGGACGCGGACTCGATCACTACCACCATTGACTTTGTTTTGCCCAACCTGCGCCTGGAAACTATCCGGGCAGGGAAATACTGGTTCTCCAGCCTGACCACGGTGACGCCAATCACGTGCAGCCATTGCCGCATCGATGTAGTGGCTTGCTGGAATATTTTCCACTGGGTCCCGTTTGGACCTGCCTTGCTCAAGTTTGTGTTTGCGAAGTTCGTCGAACAAGATCGGCAGACGATGGAGAATCAGTCGGAGGGCTTGAAGCATAACCCTCACCTGATGCTGATCGACGACGCGGATCGCCCCGCCAAGTGGTATTTCCAGTTGAAGGCGGCATACCTGGAATCACGCCGTAACGGCGGAGTGATGCGTCATCCGATGCCCGGACCGGTCACGTTGAAATGGAGAAGCTAGCATCGGGCGGGGAGAGCGTAGCATCGAATTAAGATCGGCACACCTGAGACCGAGAGAGGAATTGACCAAGAGTGGATGCGCCTGACTTTGAATCAGCGACGCTGCGAGCATGCGAGCTTGTGCTGGCTAGAGACCCTCGGATCGGCAACATTCCGGGCGCACGATCTTCGAAGTCCGGATCAAAAGCGACTGCAAGATCGTCGAAGCAGATCAAAACTTCGAAGAAGCAGGCGAGCACGATCGCGGCGAACTGCTCGCAGCCGCCCCCGATCTGTACTACGTAACCGACCACTATCTTAACTACACCTCCGTGCTGGTTCGCCTGTTCCGCGTCACACTTGATGTCCTACGGGATTTGCTCGGCATGGCTCGCAAGTTTGTGACCGCGAGGAGGGCACGATGAATGGAGACCGTGGGCTAAAGGTTGTACTGGTGTTGTGGGATTGCTCTTTTCGGCTTTAGTTTATCCCCCGATGATATTTGTGCGGCAAGAACCTGCGTTGGCGATGATGCTCAGCCTTTATGTCACACTCGGCATCTTCTTGCTGCTGGCAGCGCGAAACCCATACGCTAATCGCAGACTGAAGAAACCTTCGCGAGGTCGTCTGCCTAACTAGCACTGAAGTGCGGAGCGTAGCTCCAACGTGCGATTGACTACCATGCAACCGAAAGGCAGTATGTTTTCACGCAACGTTTTAATTAAATGTTAGTCTTCCGCCCCGCCTGAGGCTCCTGCTTGGGCGGGGTTTTTTCCTTCATCTCCACCAAGCGCAGGAAACCATTCATGATGCCCAGATGGCGGTAAAGCCCGCGCATTGACATACCTCACCGCACGTCCTAGCATTCCTGCGAATGATCGGCCAGACCATCTCGCACTACCACGTCATCGAGATGTTGGGTGGCGGCGGGATGGGTGTTGTATACAAAGCCGAGGATACCGTCCTTGGACGTTTCGTCGCCTTGAAATTTCTGCCCGAAGACGTAGCTCAAGACACGCAAGCATTAGAACGGTTTCGACGTGAGGCACGTGCTGCTTCAGCGTTAAACCATCCAAACATCTGCACCATCCACGAGATTGGCAAACACGGGAACCTATCCTTCATCGTCATGGAATTTCTGGACGGCATGACATTGAAGCACCGAATTGCTGGTCGTCCGATGGAGACAGAGTTGATTCTGTCGCTGGCTATCGAGATTGCAGACGCGCTCGACGCAGCCCATGCAGAAGGCATCGTCCACCGGGACATCAAACCCGCAAACGTTTTTGTGACAAAGCGCGGACACGCCAAAATTTTGGATTTCGGATTGGCAAAGGTCATGCCCGTTCTCAGCAACGTCGGATTGCCTGGGGCAGCAGGGCAATCTACGCTCAGCTTGGAGGATCACCTGACCAATCCCGGAGCAGCGGTGGGCACAATCGGGTACATGTCGCCGGAACAAGTCCGCTGCAAGGAACTGGATGCCCGAACGGACCTGTTCTCCTTCGGAGTATTGCTATACGAGATGGCAACAGGGGCGATGCCATTTCGTGGGGAAAGCACAGGAGTGATTTTTGACTCCATTTTGAACCGGGCACCTGTTCCTCCTGTGCGGCTGAATCCCGATGTGCCCCCGGACTTGGAACGGATCATCAACAAGGCTTTGGAGAAAGACCGCAAGCTGCGCTACCAGCACGCAGCCGATATGCGAACGGATTTGCAACGCTTGAAGCGGGACTCCGAGAGCGGGCACGGTTCTGCCGCACGCTCGGACAAGGTAATTGTGCCAGCAGCTGCTGCGGCTGGGGTTGGGACGCTCTGGAAAATCGCGGCTGCCGTCTTAACCGTGGTCTTGCTTATGGCGGGTGGGCTCTACTATCGGTCGCATCAGCAAGGCAAGCGCCTGACCGAGAAGGACACCATCGTACTCACCGATTTTGCCAACAGCACGGGCGACGAGGTGTTCGACGACGCTCTGAAAACAGCGCTCAGCGTCTCCCTCCGGCAATCGCCCTTTCTGAATATGCTCTCGGACAGCGAAGTTGCGAAGACTCTGCAACTGATGACTCGTCCGGTGGACACGAAACTGACTTCCGAGGTAGCCCGCGAGCTTTGCCAGCGAACGGGCAGTAAAGCCTACATAGCGGGATCGATTGCCAGTCTAGGCAGCGAATACGTGCTGGGATTGCGGGCGGTGAATTGCCAGAGCGGAGACACGCTGGCGCAGGAGCAGGTAACAGCGGCGTCCAAGGAGAAGGTGCTGGTGGCGCTAGGCGAGGCAGCGTCCAAGCTGCGCGGTGAGCTGGGCGAATCTCTGGCTACGGTGCAGAGGTTTGATGTTCCGCTCCATCAGGCCACCACGTCTTCGCTCGAAGCGCTGAAGGCGTTCAGCCTTGGGCAAAAAACCAACAACGAGAAAGGCGACGCGGCAGCCCTGCCCTACTTTCAGCGTGCCATCGAACTTGATCCGAATTTTGCTTTGGGCTACACGGCAGCGGGGGCGGACTATTCCAATCTGGGCCAGCTTGAGCGGGCTAACGAGTATTACCGCAAAGCATTCCAGCTACGGGAACGTGCCAGTGAACGGGAAAAGCAGGCGATCACCGCCGACTACTACTTGAATGTAACCGGGGAACTGGACAAAGCCGCCCAGACGTATCAGGAAGAGATTGAGAGCTACCCGCGGTCATCGGTACCGTACGGCAATTTGGGTGTGGTGTTGGCCTTGCAGGGCCAGTATGAGAAGGCTACGGAAGCCACGAGGCAACTCATACGTCTTGCGCCGGATCAGGTTTCTTCATACGTAAACCTCGCTGACTACTCCCTCGCCTTGCAGCGCTTTGACGAAACCGGGCAGATCATCCACGAGCAGTCGCCCAAACTGGATGATTTCGCATTCCACGATGCTCTCTATGCTCTTGCTTTCCTTGGAGCGGATTCCCCGGCGATGGCGGAACAGCAACAGTGGTTTGCGAGTAAGCCGGAAGCTGAGAACTATGGCCTTTCGTTGGCGTCTGACACCGAGGCGTATGCCGGTCATTTGGTCAAGGCGCGGGAACTGACCACGCGGGCTGTGGACTCCGCGATACGGGCTGACAGCAAGGAAACGGGGGCCATTTTTCAAGATAACGCCGCTCTGCGGGAAGCGGCTTACGGCAATCCTGCGGAAGCGGGGCGGTTAGCTGCACAGGCTTTGAAGCTCGCTCCCGCGAGTCAGGGTGTCGAGAGCGAAGCCGCCCTTGCGTTTGCGATGGCGGGCAATACAACGCGAGCCGACTCTTTGGCGCGGGACCTGGGGAAACGATTCCCCCTGGACACTCAGATGCAATCGCTTTGGCTGCCAGCGATTCGGACAAAATTGGCGCTGGATAGAAAGGACCCGGCTTCCGCTGTGAATATCCCGCAAGCTGCTTCACGCCTTGAGTTGGGGCAAATTGTCTTCGTCAATAATCTCTCCTGCCTCTATCCAGTGTATGTACACGGAGAGGCATACTTGGCAGCCGGACAGGGCAGTGCCGCTGCCATCGAGTTTCACAAGATTCTCGACCACAGCGGCATCGTCTGGAACTGCTGGACGGGAGCGCTAGCGCATCTGGGAGTGGCTCGCGCCAACGCTCTGGAGTCGAGAACCTTGAAGGGCGCTGGCGCAGACGCCGATGCCGCCCGCGTCCGCGCGCTCGCCGCATACAAAGATTTCCTGATGCTCTGGAAAGACGCCGACCGTGACATCCCCATCCTGAAGGAAGCTAAGGCGGAGTACGCGAAGCTGCAGTGACCCATTCTTCCGTAGGTGATCGCGTCTGCTTTGAAAATGGTATACCACTGAGAAATGCTGGTGTCATACGGGGCACCGTACTTCGCCTCCACCTGCGCAGCCGTGTAGCTGCGGTCAGCAAGAGCAAGCATGAAGTAGGCGCCTGGGTGCTTCTCGCCTTTGACCGCCGCAATTTCGGAGAAAGGAAATGGCTGGTGCGCCAAATTGTTCGAACGCTACCGACCAAGAAACGCAGAGCGTCGGCGCAAAGCAGCGTTCTCCAGCAACTTCAAACAGGAGCAATCTTGACGGCATATAATTCGCGCGTTAAGGAGAAAAGAGAAAAACATGGCAACCTTCACAGATTGGATTCACAAGACAATCGCAGTCAAAATCGCTAGCGTCGATGAAGTAATAAAAGTGGAAGTCACACAGGTTGACAATAACGGCCTCTGGCTCAAAGGTGCGGACCTATCAGTGAACTACGTCAAAAATCGTACAAAGGATGCAGAGGCCGTCGTGTTTAGCAACCCGATTTTCTTTGTTCCGCATTCTCAGATTCAATGGGTGATGTCCGCTGACCCAAAATTTGAGGTATAAACGCCATTCAAGGGCGGGTAAGTACCCGCCTCTTTGGAAAAGTTTTGCCCATCCGGTAAATCCGGCCTACGTCGTTTTCAAACAAAGCGAGCGACCGTGAAATTCTTCAGATCAGTTCAGACGGCTTCAGGATGGCTCCATGGACGTTTCCACAAATCAGGAGCATGATCGCACTCACTTGCGGGATTTGCTCACCCCGTCCGCAAAAGTCAGGTGAGCCCAGTAGCGGGGTTGGGAGACCGGGGGGAGGTTTCCGACCCCCAAGGGTTTGGGCACGTCAATCACTGCAACGCAAACGAAAATTCACACAACCAACCACAAAAATTCTCAAGCATACCCATAACACCCAAACCCTTCTCCGCCAGCCCAGTGGTTTCCCCGAATTAGATAAGCTGTTCTCCCTAGTTCTTCGACACAGCGATCCCGCCCACGTCACGGGCAGCCGCCGTCCATCATGGGTCAGTGGCCATTAACAAACTGTGTGTTGTCGAGGCTCCAACTGCCGCCCAGTGCTTTGTAAAGCTGAACGATGACAAGCCTCCGATCGCGCGAGGTCTGGGAAAGAGAAAATTCAGCCGGATAGAGAAGCTCCTGAGCCTCCAGAACCTCGTAGTAGCTGGCGAGCCCGCCCCGATATCGCCGATTCGCGATCGCGACCGATTCAGTCAGGGCCCTGACCTCGTGCTTCTGCTGTTCCTCCATATCGCTCAGCTTCTGAGATGCGGTGAGGGCGTCCGATACTTCTTGAAAAGCCCTCAACGCACTCTGCGAATACTGAAACTTGGCCTGATCGAAGACGGCCTTGGCGGCCCGACGTTGCTTTGTCAATCGGCCTCCTGTAAAGAGAGGCCCCGAGGCCGACGCTGCAAGGGCCCAAATATCCGAGTTTCCAGTGGTCAGCGACGATAAATCCGTGCTGACCCTTCCAAACAGCGTCGTCAAGCCAATACGAGGAAAGAAATTCGCGTTCGCAACACCCACATTTGCCAAAGCGTATCTGAGATTATCTTCGGCCTGGCGAATATCGGGGCGTCTCTCCAGAAGCTGGGATGGGATTCCAGCGGGCACAATCGGAGGAGTGTGCAACCCCAATTCGGGTGGACTCCGCTTGATAGCACCGGGATTCCGGCCGACGAGAACACAAATCTGGTTTTCTTTTTCCGCAATCTGCCGCTCGGTATCATCAACCGTAGCCTGCGCGGCGGCCAGGGCCGATTCCGCGCGAGTGACCTGTAATTTGGATCCAATTCCAGCGCCAAAGCGCTCGCTGAAAAGTTTGTATGTCGCCTGAAAGGCGTCGCGGCTTTGATGAGCGAGTTCCAAATGTCGATCTAGTTCCACGAGTTCGAAGTAGGCCGCCGCGACGTCGCTCACAAGCGACAGCATGAAGCCACGGCGGGCCTCCTCAGTTCCCAGATAAGTCGCATTCGCCGCCGCCGCGGTGTTGCGAATGCGGCCCCAAAGATCAATCTCCCAGGCAGTGGAAAGACCGCCCACAAACAAATCATGCGTGGAAGCCCCAGCCGCCGGCAGATTCAGTGCAGGAACGAATCTATATGTGCCGAGATCGCGTTGTACTCCCGAGTCAAAGCCTACCGAAGGGTAGTAAGCAGAGCGCGCCACTCCAACGTACGCGCGCGCCTCTTGGATGCGCGCGATAACTGTACGCAAATCGTAGTTGTTCTTGAGAGCTTCCTTAATCAGGTTTTCAAGTAGCGGATCCGAATAGATGTTCCACCACGCCTGATCCGCCAAAGAGAACGAATCTGCACTCGCTTGCCCTCGAAACGTTGGAGGAACCTGCACCGCGGGTCTTTTGTAGACTGGGCCGCGCAAGCAACCACTTAGGAGAATCGTGGCCAGGAGAAGAATCGGGACGCCGCTTTTCACGACGAAGTCCTCCAAGAACTGACCTTATCCTTGGCGGATTCCACGGCGTAGAACGCGACCGGTATGATGAAGATGGCGAGCATGGTTGCGGCGAGCATGCCGCCGATCACTGCAGTCCCGAGGATTCGCCGGGATTCCGCTCCCGCCCCGCTTGCGATCGCGAGCGGAATCGTCCCGAGCACGAAGGCAAAGGCGGTCATCAAGATGGGCCGGAGGCGAATGCGGGCCCCTTCCAACGCCGCTTCCATCGCGTTCTTTCCGAGGAGACGTTCCGACCTTGCGAACTCTACGATAAGTATGGCGTTCTTCGCAGAGAGGCCAATCAGCATCACCAGACCAATTTGCGCGTAGACGTCGTTTTCAAAGCTCCTCATCCACAGTGCAACAAAAGCACCGAACACGGCGACCGGCGTGCATAGCAGAACGCTAAATGGAAGGGCCCAGCTTTCGTACTGGGCCGCGAGGATAAGAAATACGACGAGAAGCGAAAACCCGAAGATCATCGCGGGACTTACTTGAGAAGCAGCCTTGTTCTGCTGATATGAAAGAGCGTTCCAATCGTATCCCATATCTTTCGGGAGGACTTGATTAGCCACTTGCTCGAGCGCCTTCATGGCTTGCGCAGCGGTGTAGCCGGGAGCAGCCGATCCCGTAATCTCCACCGCGCGGTATTCGTTAAACCGGGAAGTAAATTCTGGTCCGGCCGCGGCCTTAATGGAAACGACCGAGGAGAGAGGCAACATCTCATTGTTCTTATTGCGGACAAAAAAGTTCGTGACCTCTCTGGCCTCGGTGCGAAAGCCGTTGTCTGCACCGATGTATACCTGCCAGGCGCGTCCGAAGCGGTTGAAGTAGTTCACAAAAAGGGAACCCATGAAGGCTTGAATGGTGCTGTAAACGTCTTTTACTTCCACGCCCTGCTTCAGGACTTTGTCGCGATCGACCGCAACTAGAACTTGAGGAACCTTGGCGTTCAATGAGCTGTTCAGGCGCGCGAGCTCAGGCCGCTTTTGAGCCGCTTGCAGGAACCGATCGGTATTTTCGGCCAGATAATCGACAGATTTTCCGGCCCGGTCCTCCAGCATGAAGCTAAAGCCCCCGGAAGTTCCGACCCCGGAAATAGCCGGTGGCGAAAAAGCAAAGGCGCGCCCCTCGGGCATTCTGTCGAGCTTATCGTTGACCGAATCCATGATGGCGGTGATGCTCGTATCCTTACTTTTGCGCTGGTCCCACGGCTTCAGCGCTACGAACACGAAGGCGCTATATGTGGCGTTGGTTTGCGTAAGCAGGCTGTTGCCCACGATGGTGCTGTAGTACTGAACACCCGGCGTGCTTTTGAGAACAGCTTCTACTTTCTTGGTGAAAGCGTCCGTTCGCTGGAGCGAGGCCGCATCCGGCAACTGGATGTTCAAATAGAAATAACCTTGATCTTCGGTAGGAAGAAATCCAGAAGGAAGCCTGTACCCCACCAGAAGAGCTGCGCCAGTTACAGCGCACAGCAAGAGCGCGCTTAAAGCCATTTTTCGGATAAGCGTGCCAGAGATGCTGACATATCGATTGGTCGCTCTATCGAATATTCGGTTGAACCCGCCAAAGACACGATGCAGAAAACCGGTGGACTCCTGGCGTGGCTTCAAAAGCAGAGAACAGAGCGCGGGACTCAGCGATAGAGCGTTGAAGGCGGAGATCAGCACAGAGACGGCGATCGTCACGGCAAACTGCTGATATAGACGCCCCGTGATTCCCGGAATAAAAGCTGTCGGAACAAAGACTGCAGCAAGAATAAGGGCAGTTGCGACTACCGGGCCACTAACCTGTTCCATTGCTTTTAGCGAGGCTTCTTTTGGAGTCAAGCCAGCCGCCAGGTTCTTCTCGACGGCCTCGACGACGACAATCGCATCGTCAACCACGAGACCAATCGCCAAGACCAGCCCGAATAATGAAAGGGAGTTGATGGAGAAACCCAGCATCGGAAAGAAAATAAAAGTCCCGAGAAGCGAGACGGGAACCGTCAGTGCGGGGATTAGAGTGGCGCGAACATTCTGCAGGAACAGGAATACCACGAAGATTACCAACAACAGGGCCTCCACCAGCGTGGTGATGATTTCGCGGACGCCTTCTCTGACGGAAAGGGTTGTGTCGAGCGAAACTACATAGTCGACGTCATCCGGAAACTTCTCCTTGAGTTGCGCCAGCATTCTTCGGACGCCATCGACGGCATCAATGGCGTTGTAGCCCGGCAGTTGAAAAACATTGATGATCGCGGCAGGAGCGTCGTTCATTCGCCCGATCACGTTGTAGGTCTGAGCTCCAAGTTCGATTCGGGCAACGTCCTTCATCCGAATGACAGAACCGTCCGGGTTCTCGCGAATCACGATATTGCCAAAGTCTTCTTCCGTGACCAGGCGCCCCTGGGCACGCATCGTGTAGGTAAACTCCTGCCCGCTTGGAGCAGGTTCCGCACCTACCTGCCCTGAGGGGTTAACGGTATTCTGCTGCTCAAGAGCATTGACGAGATCGGGCACAGTCACGCCGAGGCTGGCCAACTGATCGGGCTTCACCCATTGACGCATGGCGTATGCGCCCGCGCCCTGCACGACGATTGAACCGATCCCCCGGACGCGCGTGAGCGGATCCGCAATATTAATGTTGGCGTAATTCGCCAGGAACTTTGCATCTCGGCTACCCTTCGGGGAGTAAAGCGCAATGATCATCAAGGGGCTAACATGGGATTTTGCGATGGTCACTCCCTGGTTCCGGACCGAGGGAGGGAGTTGCGGCAGCGCGCGATTCACACGGATCTCCGAAAATACCTCCGCGATATTGGGGTCCATGTTCAGATCGAAATCGACACGCAGTTTCATGGTTCCATCATTTGCATTGAACGACCGCATGTACAGCATGCCTTCAACGCCGGCCATCGCTTCTTCAATCGGGGTTGCGACAGCGCTCTCGATGGTCAGTGCGTCGGCACCGACATAGTTGGTGGTCACGACAATTTCAGGAGGGGCAATGGCGGGAAACTGAGCGATTGGAAGGCGCTGCGCGAGCACGACTCCGACAATGACAATGAGAATCGAAATTACGATCGCGGTGACTGGCCGATTGATGAAGAATCTCGACATCAGGGCGCGCTCCCGCGGGCATCGGCCTGAGCCGAAGTTAAGGGCGGAAGCTGGGCGTCTTTGGGGTCGACCCTCTCTCCAGTTTTGATTTTCTGGAGGCCTTCAATCACAACGCGGTCATCCGCGCTCAAGCCTTGCTCAATGATCCAATAGGAACCAACACGGTTGGAAGCTTTCACGTTGCGGAATGCGACTCGATCATTCCCATCGACCACAGCGAGTTCATATTCTCCTTGCAATTCCTGCACGGCGCGCTGGGGAACCAACAAAGCATCCTTATCTATGCGAGTCGCAGTTCGAATCCTGGAGTATTGACCCGGACGCAAGACGTTTCCTGGATTCGCGAAGATACCCCGAATCCTGAGTGTCCCGGTTGAGGCCTCAATCTCCCGTCCAATAATGTCAATCTTGCCCTTATGGTCATAAACGGTTCCGTCCGGCAGGATTAGTTCCAAGTCCTCCCCTTGCTTCGAACCTTCAGTGAGGAAAAGCTGGCGCAGGCCCAAATACTCCTGCTCGCTGATAGGAAACTGCACGAAAATGGGATCGATTTGCGAAACCGTTGTCAGAAGAGCCTTTTGGTCCATCCCGACGAGGTCGCCGATGTTGGCGACTCGAATGCCCGCTATCCCGTTGATGGGAGACTTAATTTTTGTGTAACCCAGATTTAGCTGTGCGCCTTGAAGAGAACTGCGAGCGACCCCGATCTGCGCCTCTGCGGCTTTCACGGTAGCCAGAGCGTGGTTGTACTTTTCCTTCGCGGCCAGAACCGAAGCTTGATTCGCTAGGTTCGACTGAAAGGCATCATCCATCTCTTGCTGGCTTACCGTGCCATCCGTCACGAGAGGTGTATAACGCTTGACATCCAACTGGGTTTTCACCTGTGCGGCTTCAGCGCGGTTGATCTCGGCTTGAGCTGCATTCACGTCCGCGCGCGCCCGACTCAGTTCAGCGCTCGCAACGTTGAGTTGAGCATTTGCCTGATCCACGACCGCCTGGAAGGGCCGTGGATCAACCTCGAACAGAAGGTCTCCTGTTTTCACCAAGGATCCTTCTTTGTAGTTTTGAGCCAGAAGATATCCGGTGACTTTGGAGTGAATCTGGGCGTCGATATATCCAACGGTGGTTCCGATCCACTCTGAGTAGATAGGAACATCTGCGCGAACCGGCTTCGCTACTTCCACTTCGGGCAGCCGGGTCTTCGGTTTATGTGTGCACCCAACCAAACCCAGAACCATTACCCCAGCGGCGATCCAGAGGGGACTCCGCAGTCGGTGTCGGCTGGCCAACCCTAGATATGGATTCTGAGAAAACATGTTTCGAATTGTCTGGAGCGAGCAGGAGTCCGATGGAGCGAGCGCAGCGACAGAATGGATTTCCTTGACATCGCCACGCAAACAGTTGCTGCAAAGGAATCTGACGCTCATAGCGCTGCTTACGGGCGGGCAATTTACGTGCCAAAACTAGCAAACACACACGGGACGCTGAAGGGTGTTGGGAGTTGCAGGCACCACAGCGGTGCGCCATTTTCGTTCATTCGCGCATTGGTCGGAAATGCGGGGCTGTTCAGGCTCTTGGTTAATACTCGCGAAAACATCTCCCGCTCGGGAAGTTCCGGTCGAGCACCCAAATCTAGCGACCATGACCACAGACTGACAGGCGTGTTCACGGGCCGTCACGGTTCGCAAGCGTGCCAGCAAAACAGCGGTGGCACGTCACGCGATGCGGTTCGGTTAGTCTCACTTCGCTCGATCGGTGCGAGTGGAAGCGGACTTGCTGTGACGGTGAGGAAAAGATCGTGCCAGTTGCATGATGGCACCGGAAAGGTCAGAAGTGTTCATGGACCTGCTGTGATTTTGGCGACTCACTGGTTTCGACATGGCCTCATGCAGACCCAAATACCAATTCGGTTCGACACTCAGACTCGCAAAGGAGAAACAGCAATGAAAACGACAAAGGCGGTTAGATTTGGCCACATAGCATTAGCAACCGTCACCGGTCTTCTGCTGACCCTGCCGGTTCAAGCGGAAACTAAGTCGCACTCAGGGACTCTGATCGTTGAGCAGCCTGGGGATCTTCCGGCGATGGCGCAGACTCCAGGTCAGTCGCTTTTTCTGTACCAGGCTGGGGACCGCCAGACCTATCTCTACGTTGAGCAGCAAAATGGTGCGCGGCTTGCGGTCTTCGATGTCACGGATCCAGCAAAGATCAAGGCCGTAGCTTCAGTTCCGATCAATGCACCGGAAGCATTCGATTTTGTACGCTATTTGAACGATCGAACGGAACTTGTCCGATTCCGCGATAGTGGGCGCTTAGCAGAGCTTGATCTTCGCGAGGCCAAGAGCCCAACACTGCAGATCACGAACACTCTCAACGAGCGCGGCCGTGCTGAATCGCTGGGTCAGACGGGCGTGATGATGGTCAATGCACACTACAGATATGTTGGCGGCGTGGGGCACGACTATCAGTTGATGGATGTCTCAAATCCAGAGCACCCCACCCCTGTCGCCACTATCAAGCAGGTAAACCACAAGGTCGTCAACGAGGAGACTGGTACCACCTATCTGTTGGGCAGCGATGGTCTCACCGTGGTCCGTCGACCACGCGTTGAAGAAGACTACAAGGTAGAGCAGATTCAGGAGGAGTGGAACTGAATGTTGGAGACCATGGACGGCGCCAGTCGGCACGTTCATCGTGTATGGCTACGCACTCGATTCGTTGTCAAAGAAGTTTCCGGGGACATACTTGATGATCGGATTGGTAAAACCCCTGATAGGTCGAATACCTATCGGGGCTGGAGGAGTTAGTTCATGAACCGGCGCGGATTCTTGCAACTCATTGGGGCTACCGGTGTCGCGGCATTGACCGCTTCCTGCAGTCGAATCAATTCTGTGGCGGGGACTCTATCGAGTCCTTCGAACCTCATTCGATTCCCGGAAAAAACAGAGATGATCTTCCTCACCGACCGGCCGCCACAGTTGGAGACTCCGATTCACTATTTTCGACAGGACCTCACGCCCAACGAAGCTTTCTTCGTTCGGTGGCATCTCGAAGGCATCCCGACTTCCGTTGATCTTCGAACCTTTCGGCTCAATGTCAGCGGCCACGTCCGACAGCCGTTGCAGCTTAGTGTGGACGAACTTCGATCGAAGTTCGATCCAATCTCCATCGTCGCTGTCAATCAATGCTCGGGCAATTCTCGTAGTTTTTTCGAGCCTCGCGTTCCTGGCGGCCAGTGGAAACACGGCGCTTGCGGGAACGCCAAATGGACTGGTGTTTCGATGAAGTCGATCTTGGATCGCGCCCAAGTGAAGGCAGGCGCCGTGGACGTCTCATTCAATGGGCTTGACGTCCCACCACTGCCTTCTATTGCTGACTTCGTGAAGGCGCTTTCGATCGATCACGCGCGAGATGCGGAGGTGATGGTGGCTTACGCCATGAATGACCAGCCTTTGCCCATGGTGAATGGCTTCCCCCTTCGCCTCGTCGTGCCCGGCTGGTATGGAACTTATTGGGTAAAAGCTGTTAGTGACATCACCGTGTTGCCTCAGCCCTTCAGCAACTTCTGGACGGACAAAGCCTATCGCATTCCCAGCGCTCCCAATGGTACCGAGTCACCGAAGGATTTAGCCAAGGACACAATTCCGATTAACAAATTCAATGTGCGCTCCATATTCGTTCGTCCTGATCCCGATGAAACTTTGCATCCCGGAATGCCGACTGAAATTGAGGGCGTTGCTTTCGACTCCGGTTATGGCATCAGGCGAGTGGAGGTGTCGACTGACGGAGGAGCCAGCTGGGCGGACGCTCGACTGGATCCGGAAATCGGAAAGTATTCGTGGCGCCGCTGGCGGGCGTCCTGGACACCAAGAAACCGCGGGCAGTATCGACTCATGGCTCGGGCGACAAATGCGGCGGGAGAAACTCAGAGCAAGGAACAATGGAACCGCGCTGGTTTTATGTGGAATGTAATCCAGCAAGTTGACGTCAAGGTGGGATAAGAACGCATGACCCCAAAAACAACAATTATGGTTTTCGTGGTGGGGCTTGTGGCACTGCTCGCCGGCTGCGGATGTTCATCCAACGTCTCTAACGAAGCAGATCGTGGCATCGCCAACCTACAAGCGGAAGTGCTGGTTGATTCAAAGACAGACAATCCCGTTCATACCATCGTGATGCCGCATGACGAGCCGGAGTTTCCGCCGGGCCCTGGACGCGATGAATTCGTGTCAGCGTGTGTCGTTTGCCATTCACCGCGATACATCACGATGCAGCCGCGATTTCCCCGGACTACGTGGTTGAGCGAAGTCAAGAAAATGCAAGACACGTACGGCGCACATATTTCTGATGAGCAGGTGCTGAAAATTGCGGACTACCTGTTTTCCATCAATGGAAAGGCCGGCAATCGTCAAGCTCCGAAAGGCACGTATGGCGAATAACTTCGGCAGTGAGCATCCGTCGCGGTCGCCCGTACGCCTGGTGGGTTCTGTACTGCTACTGGGTACGCTGCTTGCCTGGTGGGGAACCCGCGACCATCGTCGTCTGTTCGGAGAATCGTGGCGCGGACCGGTTGCCGCCGCTGGTATGGCTCTTCCACAGGTCACCCAAGAAGAAAGTGCGTTGCTCGATCGCGGTTTCCAACTTTCAGAGCGCCAATGCGCCGGTTGCCACGAAATGGCCACGCGCTCCAGCGCACCCAGTTATCGGGAAATTGTGGCCTTCTATCGCCGCGGATTTCCTACCTCAGCCGGCAATCCGGATTTGCGCTCTCGACTCGCCTCGGCTGTAACCCATCCCCAGCCGGGATGGGGCAACTTCGAACCGGGTCCCACGGAGCCCGGGCTGTCGCTGGATGACCGAATCGCCCTTGCGAGTTGGATTCTGAACAGTTCCGATCAAAACAAGAATGCTGGCCAAGGTGTCGGTAAATGACAACTTTTGCACAAAACTTATCCAGTCGAAATAACGAAGCAAATAGCCGAGGTTCAGGGGCGCTTCCGTCGATTGAATATGATCTCGTCCGCGCCCACGTCGTTGCGTCACTCGTCACCTTAGTGATCTCGGTTCTATTCGGCATTACGGTGGCCGCAAAGTTCACCTTTCCAGAATTTCTGGGCAGCCACGCATGGCTTACCTGGGGAAGGCTTCGCTACAACCATACGCAAGGCATATTTTTCGGATGGCTGGGCAACGCCTTCCTGGCATTCTTTTATTATGCTGTGCCGCGCCTCGCAAATCGGCCGGTTTTGAGCCGCAAGCTCGGATGGTTTCTCTTCTGGATCTGGAATTTTGCGGTGGTCCTTTCCGGATGGACGCTGGTTCTTGCCGGTTTCAGCCAGCCACTGGAGTGGGCGGAGTTTCCGCTCGTCGTCGCTGCATTCGTCGTCCTTGCTTTTATTCTGATGGTCTTCGAGTTCGTCCTGCCATTTTTTAGAGCTCGGCTCTCTGATCTGTATGTCAGCGGCTGGTACATTATCGGCGGCATTATCTTCACGATGCTTGCGTACCCGGTCGGGAACGTTGTACCTAACCTTGTTCCCGGTGCGCGGGGCGCAGCATTCAGCGGTCTCTGGATTCACGACGCAGTAGGCCTCTTCGTGACACCTTTTGCTCTCGCCATCGCCTACTACGTAATTCCCGCAACCACGCAGCGCCCCATCTTCAGTCATTTTCTGTCGATGGTGGGATTCTGGGTGCTCTTCTTTACTTACCCATTGAACGGAACCCATCACTACGTCTATTCAGCGATCCCGATGGCGGCGCAGAAAGGCGCCATCGTCGCTTCTGTTTATCTCGGCATGGACGTGATTTTGGTCGTCGCCAATCTGCTGCTTTCCCTGCGCGGAAGCAGTGGACTCACCTCGCGGGACGTGCCGCTGCGTTTCGTCTGGTTTGGGGTTGGCTCCTATCTAGTAGTGAGCTTGCAGGGCTCGGTACAGGCACTGATGCCGGTCAATCGCTTCATTCATTTTACGGATTGGGTCATCGGCCACTCACACCTGGCAATGATCGGTTTCGCAAGCTTTATCGCGCTCGGCGGCATCGCCCATATGTGGCAACGCATCCCCGGAACACGCTACAGCGAGCGCATGATGAATTGGTCGTTCTGGCTTCTTGCCATAGGCCTGACGCTGATGGTCACCGACCTCACGATTGCGGGCCTGGTGGAGGCTCAGGTCTGGCAATCGAGCGCGCCGTGGATCGATTCTGTGCGTGCGGTCGGAAGCTACTGGCTGGTGCGCACACTCTCGGGCCTCCCTATTCTTGCGGGTTTTGTTCTTTTCTGGAGCGCTCTCGTTACCGGACCAAGGTCAGAGACAATCCCGTCCGCAGTCAGAACCGTGGCCGCAGAAGAGATTGTTGCATTCGAGAATGGCTCGACGGCGTCACAAGAGTTCAGCTGGACTCGCTGGCTCAGCCATGCGCATGTGGTCGCCTTGGGAGCCGGTGTAGGTTTCTTCGCTCTGTCGTTTCTCGTTCTTGCGATTATTCCAGGAAAAGAACTGGAAAATGAAATCAAGCGGGTGGCTCCGGTTACCATGGCAACGCTCACTGCCTCCGAACAAAGAGGCAGGGTTATCTATGGACGCGAAGGTTGCGCTTACTGTCATACCGAGCAGGTCCGGTCTCTCGCGGCCGATGTGCGGCGTTTTGGAGCGCCGACCGAACCGTGGGAAACGAAATATGATTATCCGCAGCTTTGGGGCACACGCCGCATCGGGCCGGATCTATCCCGCGAATTCAACCTTCATACCACCGACTGGCAACTCACTCATCTCTACAATCCCCGGCTTGTGGTGCGGGATTCTGTAATGCCCCCGTACCCATGGCTATTTGATGGCAGCCCGAATCAACCGACGCAAGAAGGCTTGGACGTGCTGGCCTATCTCCAATCTCTTGGACGCGCGCGAGAACTCTCTGGTTTTGACCGACAGACGCTGACGGTAAGTGTCCAGTCTGATACAGCGAACATGACGAGGCCGGGCGAACCCTCAGCGAAAGCCACTCCTCCTCTGGTTCCGATTGCCATGACGGGAGGATACAGCGTCAGCGCACCACTTCTGCATCCTGCGGCGGATCCGGATGACTTACAGGAAGAAGTGAGCCGCGGCGCAACCGTTTTTGCCGCCAATTGTGCTTCGTGTCATGGACCCGCCGGAAACGGCGATGGCAAGGCTTCAGCGAGTCTATTGCCGAAGCCGGCAAACCTGACTGCTGCCCGATTTTCCGATCAACGATTGAGCAGCGTGCTGTGGAATGGAGTCGCGGGATCCGCTATGCCGCCCTGGCGCCAGATGCCCACCGAAGACTTGCGCGCTCTTATTGCCTACATTCAAAACTTGCACGCTTCGGGTGCGGCGCCGGGAATACAAGAAACGGCGAGTCTGGATATAGGCAAGGCGCTTTTTGTCGCTACTTGCGCAAGTTGTCACGGGGACACCGGAGCCGGCAATGGATCGGCAGCCGGCGCCCTCGCTCCAGCACCAACAAATTTCCATCTTAAGAAGCCTACCGAGGAACGGGCATGGGATGTTTTAGAAAATGGCGTGCCGGGTACGGCAATGCCTCCGTGGCGGAACCAACTCAGCATAGATCAAAGGCGCGCCCTGGTCGAATTCGTGCGTTCTCTCTATGACCCACCGCAGGAGAACTCAGGACAATGATCAATCTAATTGTGATCGCAATTTCAGCCATTATGTTCGCCCTGCTTCTGGTCTGGTGGCGATGGCCAGCATTCCGCCTTTGGATCGAGGCACCGAAATATTCCATGCTTCGGCAGGAACGGCGCTTTGGCGACCAAAGCATGGAGCGAGAACCGGCCACGAACTTATCGTCGATGGCGAGCACGCGTAGGTCTCCATAGAGAAGCGGCATGAACATCTCGTGCTAGAAAACTTCCGAATCCGCATCTTTCGAACGGTTGCACATCACTTGAACTTCAGCCGCGCAGCCGAAGAACTGTTGTTGACGCAACCCGCCGTGACCCAACAAGTGAAGGCCCTCGAGGACGAACTCGGAGTTCCTCTCTTCGATCGAAGCGGAGGACGGATTACCTTAACGGTCGGCGGCAAGGTGTTGCTGCCGCTTGCCGATCAGATGAAAGAAATCTCCGATCAGGCTTTTGCCGCGGTTGCTGAAACCTCGGGAGATCAGGCAGGCGAGTTGGCAGTCGGGGCTTCGCAAACGATTGCGCAATACCTCCTGCCAAACTTCATTGCGGGCTTTATCAAGGCCCAACCACGGATTCGGATTGTCGCCCGCAGCGGCAACACTGAAGCTATCCTGGATGCCCTCCTAGCACACCAGATACAACTCGCCTTAATCGAAGGACCGGAGCAACGCAAGGATCTCAACATCGAACCATTCTTCCAGGACCATATGGTGCTCGTAGTCCCCACCAACCATGAATGGGCAGACCAGGAGGTTGACATCGAGGCGCTGAAGCAACAACCGCTTTTGATGCGGGAATTCGGCTCTGGCTCACGTCGTGTAATCGAAAAGGCGATTATAGCCGCGGGGTTGCGGAAACAAGATCTTCGAATCGAAATGGAACTTGATTCGACAGAAGGGCTACTCAGCGCGGTGGAGGCGGGTCTCGGCGTGACGTTCGTTTCACGGTGGGCTGTGCGCAATCAACTGTCGCTGGGAACGCTGAAGATTGCGCGCGTCCGCGGGTTGAAGCTCTCAAGACAATTCTCGATCGCGTATCCCGCCGGACCTGTCCCCACTGGCAATGTAGGGGCATTTCACAGATTCCTTTTGTCTACTTCGCTTGAACTCGCGCCTCGCCCAACCGGGAAGCAGTCTTTCATGCGAACTGCTCGCTAGTGTTTCCACCGTCTGCATCACCATCCATACGGCACTAATACGGCATAACAATTACTACTTGGACGAGGTGCGATGTTCGCGGGCACACTGATCTCAGAAAGGAAATTTACCAGGAGATTCAGTATGAGAACACAAGTTTTGGCACCCCTCGTATTCGCAGTCTTGACTATGACCCTCGCTGCGAACGCAATCACGAAGCCACACTCAAAGACCATCGTTGTACAGTCGCCGTCTGACACGCGAGTGCTAGCCCAGGAGAATAGCGAAGCGATGTACCTGCACAAAAGCGGCGATGGAAGGACTGTGCTCTACGTCGAATCAGCGGAAGGAACTAAGATTACGGCTCTCGATGTGAGCGATCCAGCTAAAATACACCGCTTAGCTGAAACTGAGCTGGGCGCACGCTCGCAATTCGATTTCGTCGAATCCGTCGGAAATCATAGTGTATTGGTTCGCTACCGCGACGGCGCAGGCGAAGCGCTGCTAAACCTCAAACACTGCAAACACCCCGTGCTCAGTGACGCGTCAGCTTTGACCGGTACGGAAGCCGCGGAGAAGCTCGGACAGACAGCGCTCTTGTCAGCGTCCACAAATGCTGCGGTCGCACCGATCGTTGATAGCGATCCAACCTACAAGGTATGGGACGACTCGAAAGCGTCTCATCCCAACTTACTGGCGACCATCCCAGGAGTTACACAGCGTTTGTCGAACGACGATACTGGCACGCTGTTTTTTCTTAGCGAGAACGGTATCACAGTGGTACGTAGGCTTCGGGTCGAGGAGGACCACAAACTTGACGTCATCTGGAAATCACAGACCTAGTGTATTCGGCAAGGACGAGGCCATGCGACATTCGCCTCGTCCTTGATATCTCCGTGTGTTGCCTATCCTCTGATCAGCACATTGAAAACGGCGGCGCGCGAGTCGGAGGGCATTACGCTCAGGGAGTTGGTGAAACGACTTTCAATCTAAACACGCGGCGCAAACCTAGCGGCGAAGGGTAAGGCTAAGGGTTAGGACTCGATACGAGCCTTCGCCAGCCCTAAACAGGTCACTACCCGTTTGGACAAAACCACAACGTTTGTAGAATTCGATGGCGTGAGTGTTGGCTTCATGGACTTGAAGCCAACATGATTCTGACTTCATCCGCTCAGCAAACGACAACACGTCCTGCATTAGCTTTTTACCTATTCCGTTCCCGTGAAATCGGTAGAGGAGGTAGAGTCGCTTGAGTTCGAAGGAAAAGAATGATGTCGCGCCTTCATCCGCGACGGCAACGGCGTAGCCGACAGCGCATTTTCCTATGCCCGTCTCGGCGATCCATAGTCGAATGCGATCGTCAGCCAGCATTCGACTAAAATCAGCTGGCGACAGTTCAGCATTGACGTATGTAACCAAGTCACTGCCGTTTGTGATCCCAGCGTAAGTTTCCAGAATCGTGGCTTGCGCGACAAGAGAAAGGACTCTTTCGTCGCCGGGTCTACAAAGCCTCGTGGCGAATTCTTGTGTCATTCATCTGCCTCGGCTTTGGTGGGTAGGGTGAAACAAAAACTCGCGCCGCGCGGAGAGTTGTCGGCAGCCCACAAGCGGCCACCATGCGATTCGATAATCGAGCGGCTGATGCGAAGTCCCATGCCGGTGCCGTGAGTCTTGGTGGTAAAGAAAGCGTTAAAGATCTGATCTGCCTGGTCCGGGGGCAATCCTACGCCGGTATCGCTGACCGACAGCACCAGTTCGTTGTTTTCGGCTGGCTGCGACTTGATGATTAGCTCACGCGGCCCATCCACATCGTGCATCGCATCGACGCCGTTCACGATGAGGTTCATCAGTACCTGCTGCAATTGCACTCGATCTCCTATGACACGGGGAAGATCTGCCGCCAGCTCGGTTCGGACTGAAATGGAGTGCCGCGATGCCTCGTCCCCCAGGAGGACGATCATCTCTCGAGCAACTTCGTTTACGTCAACCACCTCCCGTTGCGGAGTGCCCTTCTTGAAGAGCAGGCGGACCCGGTTGATGATTTCCGAGGCACGCTGTGCGTCTTTGACAATTCTGCACGCTGCCTCGCGCGCCTCTTTCAGATCGGGTTCATCGCGCGTAATCCATCGCACGCAGGTATTGGCGTCTGTGACTGCTGCGGCGATAGGTTGTTTCACTTCGTGTGCCAGAGAGGCAGTGAACTCTCCCATGGTAGTCAGCCGGCTGGCGTGCGCGAGATCCGTCTGCGCCTGACGCAGCGCTTCTTCGGCGCGTTTGCGTCGGGTTATGTCCCGCGCCAGTTTCGACGCCCCAACCACGCGGCCCGAGGCATCTTTCATCGGGGAAATTGTCAGGGAAACGTCGAGGCGGCTGCCATCCTTGCGCATGCGGACCGTCTCGAAGTGGTCGACCCGCTCGCCTCGCGCGAGCTGCCCAAGAATCGTTCTTTCTTCGTCACGACGCTCAGGAGGAATAATCAGTGCGATGTTCTGGCCGACCGCTTCTTCCGCAGGGTAGCCGAACAGCCGTTCTGCGCCCTTATTCCAACTGGTAATGATGCCATTCAGACTTTTGCTTACAATCGCATCGTGCGACGATTCCACAATCGCAGCCAGCAAACGGGTCGCCTCCTCTGCCCGCTTGCGCTCGGTGATGTCCGTCGAGCTACCCACAAATTGCACTAGATCTCCGGATGCGTTCAAAACAGGATGGCCGACGGTGTGGATGTGTTTGACAGAGCCGTCTGGAAGAAGGATTCGGAATTCCACTTCGTATTCCGACTTTTCAGCGATGGCTCGATCGATTACCCCCTGCCACCTAGCTCGATCCTCCGGATGAGTGCGCTGCCGACGTTCTTCAAAAGACGGCGGGCCATTTTCTGGATCGAAGCCATAAATTCGGTACCATTCCTCGGATAGATGCACGGCGTCCCTTCCCGCTACCTTCCAGCCCCAACTCCCTGTGTGCGTGAGCCTCTGCGCCTCCGCCAAGTAGGCTTCGCTTCGCTGCAGCTTCTCTTCTTGCAGTTCCAAGGTCTGAGCAGCGAATCGCCTATCCACCCAGGACGTCAGCAAGGCCAACCCTAGGACGACAAAGGTGACGGCGGCAATTCCGGCGGTGCCAAGTGTGGAGATGCTCACTGCGTGAGACAGGTCTGCCGGCGTGCCCGAGGGCGTGAAACTAGCGGCGGCCATGCCGGTGTAATGCATGACGGGAATCGCGGCACCCATCACGACGGCTCCGGCCAACTTTTCCCAGCCGATCCCCTTTTTCTCATCCCGGAAGTGAAAGGTAATCCAAAGCGCTGCGAAGGAAATCAGAACCGCGAACACGACGGACATGACGACGAGGGAGGAATTAAATTGGCAGATAGCCGGCAAACGCATCGCGGCCATGCCGATGTAATGCATACTCGCAATACCCGCACCCATCAGGACACTTCCAGCGACAGCTCGGGAGGCACCCATTTTCTGTCGGCTCACCACGCCCAAGGCAACGACCGAAGCGAGAATGGCCGCAAGCAGTGACAGCAGAACGGTCGGCCAATGGTAGGCTACGGGAATAGGAAGGATGAACGCCAGCATCCCTATGTAGTGCATGGACCAAATGCCAGTTCCCATCGCGCCGGCCCCGCCCAGCAGCCAAACCGCGCGTATCCAACCGCCCGAGGCCGTTACGCGACCTGCGAGATCCAGAGCAGCGTACGACGCAAACATGGCAATCAACACCGAAAGCGCCACGAGCGCGTAGTTGTACGAGCCAATCAAGTTCACGGCAGCCATTTGACTCCATCCGGTTGCCACGTGGAACAGTCGCCCCTCTCGATAAGTTCAGCGAGTCTTAGGATACTGCCAATTGGCGCGGTGAGTATTTTGATGGGTGCAAGCTTAACCATACTTAGCACCTTACAGCAGGAAATTTAGCTCACTGCTGTGATGATTAGCAATTCCAGGTTCGATGTGAATCGACGATGGGTCTGATGCTTTTCTGGTAGCTCCCAGATGGTCGGCAAACCGGAGTGCGATCCAGAAACGCTCTTCTCGGAAGCGTCGAGGCCACCTGGGTCGATGACCAGTTACCGTCGCGGAATTGTAGCGGCTGTCCAGTTTAGAGCAGTTCCTCCCGCCGCTGTGTCGCATGTAGATTCCGGCACAGGATCCGACCAGAAATTTAGGAGCACCAAGCGACGTGTTGTTAGCACCGCCTGAGTTCAATGTAATACAGGACTTTGGGCTTGGCCCGAGTGGCCTGAGCAGAACGCAGGCTTCCATGTTCGCGAAAGATCAGGCATAAGTGGCATCCGAGCCTAGGCTAGTATTCTGAAACGTGACTGAAAAGCCAGACACACACCTCAAGACCCCGCTTCGCAAAGGTTCTCTCCTTTCCCTTGTTCGATGGCTTGTCATCACTGTGGCGCTGGTTTGGTCACTTGCAGCGCTGATCCTTCTGACTGCCCGGTGGATCGACCCACCGACAACCGCGGTGCACATCCAGCGCCGCTTGCAGGCTTGGATTCACCACACACCGTATCACGAACGCTACAAATTCATTCCGCTCAGCCAAATCTCGCCCGATCTTCAGCACGCAGTAATCGCCGCCGAGGACTCGCGCTTCTTCCAGCACCATGGGTTCGATTGGCACGAGATCCAAATTGCTGCCGAAGACGATTTGGAGGGCGGTCGCACTCGCGGAGCCTCCACCATTACGCAGCAACTTGTAAAAAACCTATTTTTCGGAACCGGCCGCTCTGTCCTCCGCAAGGGTGCGGAGTTCTCACTGGTACCGGTGGCCGAACTCGCCCTCGGCAAGGGGCGCATTTTGGAAATCTACCTCAACGTGGTCGAATGGGGCCCTGGTATTTATGGTGCAGAGTCGGCGTGTCGCTACTACGACGGAATCGCCGCGCGGAATATCGCCCGGGAACCGGCAGCACGACTCGCTGCAATTCTGCCGGCGCCCCTGAAGCGACGCCCCGAGCGCATGAATACTTACAGCGCGCGCATCCTTGAGCGGATGGGCCAAATGGGTTGGTAAACCGTGGCCAACATTTCACCAATGCGGCGACTCTTAATTACTCTCGCGCTGAGTTCTGGTCGGATGGCAATTTGCCCCCCTTCTGACACGCAGTAGCCAACGGCGCACGCGGTTCAGCACACGGCTGAAGACTTACACACCATTTTGCTATAAGAGAACAATGCACCTACACGATTACGCACCCCGGCCCGCGCACCTCAAATGGCTCCTCGATTCTGACCCGGCCATCCGTTGGCAGGTCATGAGGGACCTCACCGGTGAAGCCCCGAACGCGATTGCAGCCGAGCGGTCTCGCGTCGCAACCGAAGGCTGGGGAGTCCAACTTCTCGCCCGCCAATCTCCTGCTGGCAACTGGGGCGAGGGGCCCCGCGGGTGGAGAGACGATTTGCCGAAGGAGGACCGAGCCTTGCTTATTACCCTCTACAGTCTCGCTGTTCTGATGGACCTCGGTCTCGACCCCGCCAGCAAGGAGGCTCGCAAAATGATCGACCGGGTCGACAAGCGGCTGGTGTTTAGACGGCTCAACAACCGACCTTACCTTGACGGCGAAACGGAGCCCTGCATCAACGGCAGAATTCTCGGCATCGGTTCGTATTTCAAGGAACCGAACGACGCTTTGGCCAATCAACTACTGGGCGAGCAGCTTGAAGATGGCGGCTGGAACTGCGAAGCACCCGAAAGCCGGCGCTCCTCGTTCCATACCACCGTCTGCGTGCTCGAAGGACTGCTCGAATACGAACGAGCAAGGCGGAAATCCGCAGCCGTTGGGAAGTCCGTCACTAGGGCACGAAAGAGGGCCGAAAACTATCTGCTCGAGCGACGCATGTTCCGCTCGCTCCGAACCGGCGAAGTCATCGACAAACGCTGGCTCCGGTTCTCATTCCCGACGTTTTGGCACTACGACGTCTTGCGCGGACTCGATTATCTGCGGAATGCAGGAATCAAACCCGACAGCCGCGTCCGCGAGGCCATCGAAATCGTGATTGAGCGCCGCCACCAGAACGGGCGCTGGCCGCTCAATCTCCTTCATACCGAACATATTCCATTGGAGATGGAGACCGATGTCGGCAGAGCAAGCCGCTGGGGCACACTGCGTGCTTTCCGAGTTCTGCGTTGGTACAACAACTCGACCTGGTAGTTGTGACTGGGACTGCTCGCGCTATGGCTTTGGGTCAGAAAGTTGCCGCGAATTTGCTATTCGGAGTGGCCCACGGAGCAGAGCGGGTGGTAATCTACGGCAGCCATGATGTCAGATTTGCGACACACTAGGAGCGCGAGGATCGAGAAATCCGAAGGCATTTACACCGTCAACTTGCCTGGTTAAAAGCTCGCGGTTGGGTCTCACTGCTCGCCCGCTCGCCTCTTGGCGACACTGCCGGCCAGTCTCCTCTCCATGCATCAGGGCCTGCAGCGTTCAGGTACCTGATGCGTACTGGCATGGCCGCAAGCCGGTCGGAAAGCAGTGCCTCATTACGAATCGGCCACCAGTCGTATAGGAAGATCTCAAGAGGGCGCCACATGGAAACCCAGCCGCCGATCGTAAGGCTTTCGCGAACAATCTCGCCAATGCGGCTACCCTTCATCAAGGCAGCTAGAAAGTCGCCCAAGGCAATGGCCGATGCTACCGCGACGAGGCCAATCGCAAGGCTTGTCCGGCCCACACGAAACAATTCACGCAGACGCCGCCGGTATGCTTGAGCGCGTTGACTGAAAAACTCGTGAATCGCGTCGCGCAGGACAGCAGCCTCATCCGGTAACCCGGCCTCGCGGTCGAGATCCACCACCAGAGCGAGAGTGGCGTCACGGGGCAAGTCCTTGGCCCAACCCACGATAAACTCCTCAGCTTTGGGGTCGAGGTCCTTGTCGCGAAACGGAGACGGATCGATCGCGTTGAACAACTGCTTCAATTCGCCTACGTGCACCTCGATGACAGAGCACTTGGGAGGGATCGGGTCGCCCGCGGAGGCTTTGTCCTTGGTCCCCGAGAGGTTTGTCATCGAGCCAGAATACGCCATTGTGAGTAGCTCATGCACAAGTTCCGCGGGCGAAGATGCCAGTCTTTGTCGGAACAAAAGCCGGATCTGGGTTTTCCAGCGGGACGGCGAGGACACGCGGATCATTGCAGATCTTCGGCCGTGTCACCTTCCGCCAACCTTGGCGTAGAATGCAGCCCGAATTATCTGGCCGGCTGTGCAAAATCCTCGAAGTTATTGATAAAAGAACGAATTCCGCGATAGCGAATAAAAAGCGAATACGCTACACTCGTGATCGTGGATGAGGGCAGAAAACAGGTCATTCTGATTGCGGCCTGCATCCTCGCTGCCCGAAAGTTGACTCAATGGGACGGTAAAAATACACCAGCGTCGGAGTCTGCGATCCACGATGCGATTGCGCTGGCGGAAAGAATTATGTCGAAGATTGATTCGCACTGGCCGGTCAGGCCCTGAGGTGCAATGATGCGATGGCAGGAGTTCATCGACGGTTACGACTGCAAGGCTCGGCTGATTCCCACGGCGATCTTGCTCTTGCCCGTATTCAGTACGTTCTATTTCTTTTTCCCAGGAGTGCTCGGCAGTCCACTTCAGTTAGCGGGTTCTAGTCTGCTTTCTTTCGCTGTGGTTTATTCGACATCAATGTTCTTTAGGGATCGAGGCGTGCGCTATGCGTGGAAATTCTGGGAAGAACGAGACGGACTTCCATCGACTCGCTTCGCTCGGATGAGAGATTTATATTTAAGCGCGGATCAAAAGAAGAGAATCCAACTGGCGGTTGTGCAGAGGTTTGGAATACGACTGATGTCGTTAGAAGAGGAATGTGAATATCCCGCGCTGGCAGACCGCAAGATTATGGATGCATTCCGAGAGATCAAAGAAGTCTTGCGGCGATGCGATGGATGCGGCTTAGTCGATAAGCATGGCGCGGAGTATGGCTTTGTGCGCAATCTGTGCGGTTCAAGAATGATTTTCGTCGTTGAAGCCGTCAGCGGAATCGTCATTTGCGGATTGAAAAGTAATTGGCCGCGGTGGACATTTACATCCGGCTGCGTGGCAAATATTGTCCTTCTTATATTTTGGGTACCTTTTGCGTGGTTTGTTCTGCCGCGAATGTTGATGCTCAGCGCGGATACCTATGCAGGTCGTGCATGGGTGACCTTCTTGGGCCTGGCGGAGGAGACTTCTAAGAAGCCCAGCAATTCTGTATGCGCGGTGGCAGACAATCGACGGGTGTCGGGGAATTGAGCTTCGGCAGCGATGCCGCATTTCTTCTGCAGGCTGACGTGCATTTAAACCAGGGACCTATTTATCACTTTGCTCGCCGCCTCTAACGTCCGAGAAACTTGTCGAGCCTGGCTACGTCGCCTTCTGCGAGGTCGAGATACTTTTTGGCGCCGGCGGCGTCTCGATTCTGCAGCGCCGCCTGGGCTTTCGCCATGTGTGTTTTCATAAGTTCCTGAGCGGTGGCGATGTCGCCACGAAGGCCGAGGCCTTGTGCGCTCTGCTGTCTCCGCAAATTGTCCAGACTGTCGTTGACCGAATTCGCTTGGCTCGAGAGTTGGTCTGCCTGCTGTCCTAGAACGTCCAGTTGATCTGAAGTTGCAGGTAGCGACTGCGAATTCTGGGCGGCAACTTCTTGCGTGCCTTGGGCGATTGCGGGTGTCACTACTTTGGGATTTCTGTGCGGACCATGCTTCTTATCGGGCTTGGCGCTGTCTGGCGAAGGGGGTTGCTGAGTTTGGTCAGTTTGCTTCACATCCGGCGCAGTCCCAGTGCCGCCCGCATCGCCGGAAGGCATGGACGATTGCGCGTCACTGGAGGATTGTGTTGCCTGGTTGGTCGGCAAAGGATTTGCAGTATCAGGATTGTGGGAATCGGATCCAGCCGAATCCGTGGGCTGCGCTTTACTCGCGTCAGCGCCCGCGGCGTTGCCGGAATTCGTAGAATCCGGCTGAGTCGTGGCCGGCTTTCCTTCTTGCGACGCGTTGGCTTGTTCGTTGGCACTGGTCTTTGCCCGTCGCGGGATGTAGACGCCCGCTACCACGAGCACGGCAAGCACGACCAATGCGCCTAGCGACATATACAGACCGCGGTGGCTTTTCTGCTGCGCCGAAAGTTCGAGTACGCTTGGAATCGGTTGCGGTTGCTGCGGCGTCGCTATCAGCGGCGCGGTAGTCCCTTCGTGTATCGACGCCGGAGGCCCCGCATTCTGAAGCAGCGCGGTCGCGCTGGCTGCGCTTATCCCGGCTGCTGCGGCAGTTTTGTTGGCAGAAGGCGTTGCCGGCATCGCTCCTCTCACGCTGTTCAAGGCGTTGCGGAAAGCATCGGCTGACTGGAAGCGCTGCGCTGGCTCTTTGGCGATGGCCATCAGAATGATCTCGTTCAGCGCGGGCGGTAAATCCGCCCGGACTTCGATGGGGGGCTTCGGCGGTTGCTGAAGATGAGCTGCCATCAAAGAATAGTCGCTGTCGGCGCGAAACGGCCGTTCGCCCGTAACCATTTCGTACAGCGAGACTCCGACTGAGTACAGATCAGAGCGCGCATCCGTCGGCTGACCCTTCACCTGCTCTGGCGACATGTAATAAAGCGAGCCCATGGTCGTGCCCGTCATGGTCAGGCCGCGTTCCGTGCCGGAACGCGCGATCCCGAAATCCATGAGCTTCACTATGCCAGCGGGCGTGAGCATCATGTTGGCGGGCTTTATATCGCGATGAATCACATGTTGCTGGTGCGCGTAGCTCAACGCGCCCAACACCTGGTCGATGTAATTGACGGCGTCCGCGGCGGATATTGCACCACGCTCCAGACGCGTGGCCAGAGTCTCGCCCTCGACGTACTCCATGACCATGACGAGTTGGTTGTCCAGGGTCAGTGCGGTGCGGAGTGCAGCAATATTGGGATGGTTCAAACCAGCCAGGACTTTGATCTCGCGCAGGAACCGGTCTCCCAGATCCTGCCGTCCAGCCAAGTCGGGCAAAAGAATCTTCATGGCCTCGATGCGATCGGAAATGACATTTCGCACCTTGAAGACCTTGCCCATTCCTCCACTGCCCAGGACTCCGAGAATTTCGTAGTCGCCAATTCGTTTCGCGGCTTCTTCGCTCATGGCAAGACTCCATTCATCCGTATTGCTGGCTTTGAATATGAAATGTTCGCTGGCAAGGGTCGACGTCTTACCAGCACCACATCACGGGACTATTGATTCTTCACCGCATCCCCGACCTTAGCGGGAGCCGTGCCGGTGTAGTTGGCCGTTGCCGACTGTGCATCCACGTCTGTCACTGTGGCCGTACCCATTTTGCTGGTGATCGTCCTGATTACTTTCCCTGTGTTCGGGTCTTTGACGCTTTTGATAGGCCGGCTGATATCGAGCATATCGCCAACCTTCAGGCCGTCTTTGCTGCCAACGTTGAGCACCAGGACATTGCCGGTAACATCGGCCACGACGCCGGTGACTTCAAGCTTCCGTATCGGAAGCGCAGCTGCTTTGTCATCGAGTTGCGTTGCCATGGAATCGACGGCTTGATGCACCGCTTCGCCGAGGATGGTGTTGGCGAAATTCGAACTGCTCATATCGAAACCGGCGCCCGCCGCGTTGCCGCCGCCACCACCGGCGCCGATCAGCGAGGTTCCAGAACGCGTCGACTCCCCGGTTCCGGTTACCGCCGCCAGAATTTCTGCAGTCGTCGTGTCTACCAGGCGGCCGGTGATTCCGACTACCGCCTTGGCATTATGTTTTCCGACTCCGCCAAGACCGAACTTGCTGCCGTAACCGCCGAGCGCCCCACCGCCCACCGTGGTGTTCTTGTCGTCTCTTCCGAACTGGGTGATGCTTCCCATAATCACCGCATCCACGCCGAGAATCTTTCCGATCTTCGCGGCTGTGCCCGAGTCGACGCGATCGCTGTTGCCGAAATTCTGTTCGCCTAGCACTTTGTCGATGGCGTTACGCTCGATCACGGAATACTTTCCGTCCTGAACTAACTTCTGGACTAGAAGGTCTGAAATCCCCTTGCCGACGTCCTGGTTGGTTCCAAAAATTGCCGACACCGAACTCTGCACCGTTCCATATTCAAAATTGAGCACGGCGACCCGTTTCTTCTGTTGCGCCATGCAGGCTGGAACCAGCGTGCAAACCAAAACCCACAATAGACCGGATCTGCAAAACCGAACCACTCTTCGAGGATGTCGGGAATTGCCAACACTCGCGGTACGAATCAGGATCGTTTTCACCATTGTCACTGGCGCCCTCCTGCGCCCACAGATTTCTCTTCCGCTGGACGTGCCGGGAATTTTACTCCATTGGCTGCAAATTTCCTATATAGTGCGAAAAAGGCACAGTCCGTTTCGGTCGATGTCCTCCCAAGCCTCGGTAAGCGAGATTTGGTTCGTCGGCGTCGCCGCTCCAGAAGTATTTACCTCCAACCAGAACTAGGATAGGATTTAGCGCCTGCAACGGTGTGGAATGAATCTGGTGGTCCAAGCCGCCGGCAAAACGGACGTTGGTGTGGTGCGCACCAACAACGAGGACAATTTCGGCTTTGACATACGGCATGGCATCTTCGTCGTTTGTGACGGCATGGGCGGGCAGGCGGCGGGTGAGCTTGCCAGCAAGATCGCTGTCGACACAGTGCTGGGCTACTTCCGCGGCGATTCGCAGCATGCTGCCTCTCCGGTCTTTGGGCGAAGTTTTGACGGGGTTTCAGAACGCGCTACCCGGTTAGCCAATTCCATCCAGCTAGCCAATCAAGCCATTCAAACGGCCGCGTCGCATAACGCGGAGCACGCAGGCATGGGGTCGACAATTGTGGCCATGCGCGCGGAGGGAAATCTATTTTCTATCGCGAATGTCGGGGATAGCCGCATTTACCTGATTCGGGAGGGAGGCATCCAGCAACTAACACGCGACCACTCGCTGGTGATGGAGCAAGTACGGCGAGGCTTGCTGACCATGGAGGAGGCGGAAAACTCCAAAATGCAGAACGTTATTGTGCGGGCGTTGGGTTCGGAGGATAGCGTCGAACCAGACTTGGAAGATCACGAATTCGCCCCCGGAGACGTGCTCTTGCTCTGCAGTGATGGAATGTCGCGTTACGTGAAGGAAGGCATTATGGTCGAAGTGATCGGCCGGAACCGCGCCCTGGATCGGGCTTGCGAAGAACTGATTCAGGTAGCAAAAAGCGCGGGCAGCGACGATAACATCACTTGCTTGCTGGTCCGCGCCGTAGAGGGAACCTGGCACGGGCGGCTGTTGGGCCGGCTGACAGGCGGCAATTCGCAGCAAAGCTCAACCTGAAACTGCGGCGGTTTTGCAGTTGCTGTTTCCAACATTACAGTTGCAGTACACTTGTCATCCGACCGTTTACAGTTGTCATCCCGAGCGGAGCAAGGGATCTAGGTGATCGCTCGGTCGACAAGAACCCAGATTCCTCGTCGCTTCGCTTTTCGGAATGACAAAGTGTTTTCGATGACGTATTTTTATCGCCGCAGTAAGTTCTTAGCGATGAACAACACATTCGCCGGACGCTCGGCCAATCGCCTCATCAGGTAGGGATACCACTCAGTGCCAAACGGAATGTACACCCGCATGCGCCAGCCATCCCCCGCCAGGCTCTGCTGCAGATCGCGCCGGATGCCGTGCAGCATCTGGAACTCAAATGCGTCGCGCGAAATTCTTTCGCTGGTGGCGAAGGCTTTTGCTTGCTTGATGATGTTTTCGTCATGCGTGGCCAGGCCATGATAGACCGTGCTCTTCATCAGAATTTTCATCAGCTTGACATAGTTGGCATCGACTTCAGACTTCGCCTGAAAAGCAATTTCAGGCGGCTCTTTGTAAGCACCCTTACACAAGCGAATGCGGATGCCTTCCGCCAGAAGTTTCTCGACATCGCTCTCGGATCGCCGCATGTAGCTCTGAATCACCGCGCCGACGCATCCCCGATTGGCGGGCACGCGGTGCAGTTCGTGGACAAAATCCAAAGTACGCTGGGTGTAGGGGGAGCCCTCCATGTCGACGCGGACAAAGTTGTGCGGGTTCATGGCAGCGGCCTTCGCCACTAGTCCGGTTACCAGATCGTAGGCTAGTTTTTCGTCGACATCGAGGCCCATGTGGGTGAGCTTCAGGCTGATGTTGGCGTTCAGCTTTTGCGCGGCGATGTCGTCCAACAGTTGGTGATAAAGCTGAGCGCTGGCTCGGGCCTCGTCGGCGTTGGTGACGTTTTCCCCGAGGTTGTCGACGGAGACGCCAAGGCCGGCCTGGTTGACGGTGTGCGTGGCTCGGAGCGCGTCTTCGACCTGTGTGCCGGCAACAAAACGGCTCGAGAATTTTTGCCCAATGGAGGAACGCTCGGCGACGCCACGCAGCCAATGGCTCTCCGATAATGAGATGAAGAGCGCCCTTAGCACCGTAAGCTCGCGCAGGTAGAAGGAATGGAGTTATGACTACACGGCACCTGTATGAAGATCACACAGATTTGTATCATAACCGAGCATCCACAATGTAGGGGCGAGGGTCCACGCTGGTGCAGCGCACGACCGAGTCAACTGCAGCGGACAACACTGTCAGCTCTACACTATTTCGCGTACCTCCTCCTTTAAATACCTTAGGCTCGTCGGTTTTGGGCGCTTCTCAGGAGACAACCGTCGTTCCGGGTTGTCCCATCCAATGCGCCATGTCACAGAATAGGCTTGTGCACCTTGTGAGCTGTATGGCCACTGCTTTGGTGGTCGGTGGCTGGGGACTTAATTCAGTTGCTCAGTCTTTGCCCTCAAATACTCCAGGCGGGATCACGAAGCTGAACCACATTATTTTCCTGGCGCAGGAGAATCGTTCGCTCGATCACTACTTCGGCGAACTGCGCCAGTACTGGGCGGACAACGGTTACGCTGACCGATCGTTTGACGGTTTGCGGCAATTCAATCCAGCTTCCGGGCTGCCCCCATACTACGGCCCGCCTCCGACCAATCCCGGTTGTGATCCGGCCTTCCCGCCACCGAAGGACTGCACCATCGACGGCAATAGCCCGAAGATCTCGTCGTTCGAGTTGATCACGCAGTGCACGGAAAACACCAGCCCCTCCTGGAACGAGTCACACGTGGATTGGGATTATTACGATCCCATGGGCAAGGCCAGAGCCAAGTTGAATGGTTTTGTTTATACCGCAGCTCACGATGCCCGAGCTATCGGCTTCTACGATAAGGACGGAATCCGTGCCATGGGGTATTACGACGGGACTGACCTGAACTACTACTATTTCATGGCCTCCAACTTCGCCACCTCGGACCGCTGGTTCACTCCGGCCATGACTCGGACTCACCCGAACCGGGAGTACCTGGTGGCGGCCACTTCGCAGGGAGACGCCTATCCCATTGGGACCGACAGCGGGGATAAGAATTTGCTGACCGCCACGACTATTTTTCAAGAACTGCAAAACGCCGGGGTGAGCTGGAAGATTTACGTAAATCCTACGAACACCGGTTGCAATGGGCCACCTTACGACCCCGCTTGCCTTTTGCAAACCAGCTACATCAAGTATTTCCAGTGGGGACAGACGATTCCCAAGGAGTACCCCAAGAACATTGGCACCATCGGTGTCACAAATTCTGATTTCGAGAACGATTTGCGCAATGGCACTCTGCCCGCAGTGGCGCAGATTGAGCCAGCAACCGATGCCGGGCTGGACGAGCATCCTTCTTCTTCGGACTCATCCCCAAGCCGAACCCAGAACGGAGCACTGTACGTTTCCGAGATCATTAATTCTGTGATGAGCAGCTCTTCCTGGAAGGATTCGGCTTTCATTCTCACCTATGACGAAGCCGGCGGGATCTACGACCATGTTTCGCCGCATGCGGCAGTGAGTCCGGATGGCATTAAGCCTAAGGATCTTCTCCCTGGCGATATCTGCAACAAGGGGCAGACGGGGCCGACTTGCAACTTTGTCTACACCGGATATCGGGTTCCGCTCATTGTGATCTCGCCCTATACAAAAAAGCACTTTGTTTCGCATACGGCGGCGGACAATACGGCGATTCTCAAATTGATTGAGACCCGGTTCAATCTGCCGTCTTTGACCAAGCGGGATGCGGCGCAAATGAATATGACGGAGTTCTTCGATTTTGCGCATCCTGCGTGGTTGACTCCGCCAACTCCGCCGGTGCAGAACACCGCCGATCCTTGCTATCTCAACAAATTGCCTTGAGGGATATCACTGACGACTGCTAAAGGAAGATGCCGGGGAAGAATCGGTTGCCAACGGCAGAGTGAAGAGAAACACGGAACCATGGTTGAGCTCGCTCTCAGCGCGGATGGTGCCGTCGTGCGCCAGCACAATGTGCTTGGCGATGGCCAGTCCTAGCCCTGTGCCGCCAGATTCGCGAGAGCGAGCCTTATCTACCCGATAGAAGCGCTCGAACAGGCGCGGCAAGTGCTCAAACGGAATGCCGGGTCCAAAATCGCGAACATAAAATTCAACGCCATGGTCCGCACGTCTTGCCCCGAGCACCAGTCGCCCTCCCGAGGCAGCATACTTAAGCGCATTGTCGATGAGATTGGAGAAAACCTGATGGACGGCTTCACGGTCGGCGCTCACCAAGTCCGGCGCCGAGTCTTCCACTTGCAGATCGATACCATGCGCCCGTGCCAGTTCACGGAAGTTTTGTACGGCTTCCTGTAGAATCTCCGCGGCCGCCACCGGCTGAATGTCAAAACGCTGCTCCCCTGATTCCACTCTCGCCAGAGTCAGAAGATCTTCGGTTAAGCGAGACATGCGATGGGCGTTCTTCCGGATGATTTCCAGAAACTCGCGGGAATGATTATTTTCTGGCGAGCTGTCGAGCAACGTCTCCGCATAGCCTTGAATAGAAGTCAACGGCGTCCGTAGTTCGTGCGAAACGTTGGCGATAAAGTCTCGTCGGGTTTTCTCCACCCGCTCGGTCTCGGTCAAGTCACGCAGAACCGCAACCGCACCTCCTCCCGGCATGGGGGCGGCGGTCACATCGAAAGTGCGGGCTGAAACAATCGACGTCGCTCGGGCTGTGAATACCCTCTGCATCACGCTGGCTCCGCGCACTGCACGCAGGAAATCGGGATCGCGCACGGTCTCAACGATGGGAGCATTCAGACGGGTGCGTTGCGGAACCAGGCCGTCCATTCGCTGATTGGCCCACTGCACGCGCTCGTCGGCACCGACAGCGATGACGGCATCCTCCATACTGTTCAGCAAAGTCTCAAGCTGGCGCTGGCTGTCTCGCAGGGCCGCGAAGTTGTTTTCCACTTGGCGCGCCGTTTTGTCGAGCGCGGCGGCGACTTGCCCAATTTCGTCCCACGAACCTTCGGCAATCCGCGCGGTGAGTTCTCCGCCGGCGATTTTGTTGGCGAACTGCACAATCCGTTGCAGGCGGCGCGCCGTGAACTGTGCCAAGATTCCGGCGAGGGCCAGAGCTACCAGAAATGCGAGTGCCGAACTAATCAGCAGCCCATTCCGAAGCTGCATTGTGCTGGATCCGAGATCCGATAGCGGGTAAGCAAGCCGGGCCGCTCCCCCAGAAACCGGCACAGCCACGTACAGGGAGTCAATTCCCAAATTGCGGTTGCTACGCGTATCGCTTCCGAGTTCTCCCTTCAAGGCGGCGGCAAACTCAGGCGTATTCGCAAGATTCTCCATCGTCGTTGCGGCAGCCTCAGAGTCCGCCAGGACTTTGCCGGTGACGTCGATGACGGTCGCGCGCGCGCCAGCCGCATGGCCTTCTTCCGAGACAATGTCCTGAAGATTATGTTCGCGGTCGGAATTCACCCGATTCGCGAACATTGCCGTCTTCTGCTTAAGGCTGCGATCGATTTCCTGCCGGAAAGAACTTTCCCATGCGCGGCGAATGGAGAAATCAAGTGTAGCCGTGGCGACAGCAATCACCAGAACAAAAGCGGCCAGGAGCCGCAAGAAAAGCCGGCTCCTCACTTGGGAGCCTCAAAGCGGTACCCCGCTCCGCGCACCGTCTTCAGATAGCGCGGGCTCTCGGGATCAGGTTCAATTTTCTCCCGAATGCGCCGCACATACACATCCACCGAGCGCGGCGTGACATAAGCAGTGTCCCGCCAGACGGAATCCAAAAGTTGGTCCCGGCTGAAGACGCGCCCGCTGTGCCGCGCGAAATAATCAAGCAGGCGAAACTCGGTAGCGGTCGTGCCGACCAGTTGCCCGCGTACCGTGAGCGTCATCGCGCTGGGATCAATTTCAATCTCTCCGACCTTCAACAGCGACTGCGAAAGTGGACGCTCGAAGCGGCGCAACACTGCTTTCACTCTCGCTACCAGTTCGCGCGGGCTGAATGGCTTGGGAATATAGTCGTCTGCGCCCAGTTCGAGTCCAAGAATGCGGTCCGCCTCCCCGCTTTTCGCGGTAAGAAAAATTACAGGAGTCGACGCCAGCAAGGGCGTCTGCCGGATCTGACGACAGAGTTCGAGCCCGTCTCGGCCTGGCACCATGATGTCAAGAATGAAGAGAGTAGGCCGCTGACGCTCCGACTCCATGACTACGGTGTTTCCCGTCGGAAAAAGTTTGACCGCGAATCCCGCTCCCTCCAAGTGATGTCGCACCAAACGGGAAATATCAGGATCGTCCTCAACTACAAAGATGCTTGGTTTCACACGGGTATTGTATCCGGGAGATTGGAATATTGCGCCGATTGTAACCTGATTGAAACATTTCGACTCTACCTCGTAGAAGGCCTGAGTAGAGAACCTCGGCTGGCGTTGACGTCAAATCGTGTGGCGCCGGGCGACTCGCCCGCCCTCTGGCCGAATCTGGATAATCAAGTTGCCCGCCCCATCCAGCCAAAACTGCGTCCCGGGAGGCACAACGGTAGTCCCGCTATACTCCGTGGCCACGGCCGCGCCCGAGTACTTCCTTCCAGGCTGCAGCGCATCCCGATCATAAATTGCGGCTGAAAGTTTTTTATCGTCGAAGAAAATCGAGGTTCGCTCCGGATCAGCACTGCCGCGTTTCGTGCGATCCGCACGCGTCTTACTCGCGCTCGACTGCCCAACGCTCGACTGTGGAGATTTCATTATCGCGCGTAGGCGTAGCGTCACTAACTCTATCTCGCGCGCCGGATAGCTGTAGCCATATCGATGCTCATGCTCGCCGCGGAAAGCTGCCATCAGACGGCGCGTGTAAGGAATATTGAGTTCGTAGCCCTGGCCGCGATAACGAACGTCCACGCTAAGCTCGTCGCGGATAGCGCCATGCCAACCCTCGACTTGAAAATCTTTCTCAGCCCGGCGGCACAACTTCCCGAACTCGTCATTCAGCTGCTTTGTTGGAAGTTCATCCAAGGTCCGCCACAACACGGTTCGCGAATAGTCTTTCACAACATCGCTAACCAGAATGCCGAAGGCAGAAAGCGCACCCGGACGCGCAGGCACAATCACTCGCGGAACCCGCAGAGCCGCAGCCAATTCGCAGGCGTGCAACCCACCCGCTCCGCCAAACGCCACCAAAACATATTCGCGAGGATCATAACCACGCTCAATCGACACCACACGAATCGCTTTCTCCATGGTCGCATTCACCACCCGAATGACGCCCGCTGCGAACTGTTCGAGCGAAAGTTTGCAGCGCTCCTTCTTTAGCCACGCGGACATAATTCCGCGAGTGCGTTCCAGATCAAGCGTGAAGTCTCCGCCTAGAAAACGATTCGACTGCAACCGCCCCAGGATCAGATTCGCGTCCGTGACCGTTGGCTGTGTGCCGCGACCATAACAAATGGGGCCGGGATCGGCGCCGGCCGACTCCGGCCCTACGCGCAGCGCCCCCGCTGCGTCAAAGCGAGCTATGGAACCGCCGCCGGCGCCCACGGTGTGAATGTCGAGCATGGGCACGCCAATCGGCAGTCCTGCAATTTCAGTTTGATTGCCTCCCCGCACTTCGCGGTCGACCAGCGCAACATCAGTTGAAGTACCGCCCATGTCGAACGAAATAATTCGGTCGTATCCGCTGCAGCGCGCCATGGCGGCGGCGCCCACGACTCCTCCTGCGGGGCCGGAAAGCACCGTGCGCACCGGCTCACGAGCAGCAGATCGCAGCGCGGTAATTCCGCCGCTGGATTGCATAACAAAGATGCGAGCGCTCGAATCGCTGCTCTCGCTTGCAGCCGCGCGGGCATTGCGGTTGTCGTTTGCTAGACGCCGGGAGGGCATGGCTTCAACTGCTGTACGTCGGGAGGGCACGGCTTCAGCCATGCCACTAAGACGCTTCAAAGACCCGGGCTTCGGCCCCTGAGGGACTGCGCTCCAAGTTTGCGAGCGGGCTTCGAGGCTTTCCAGATAGCGCTGCATAACCGGTTGCAGATATGCATTCATCACAATCGTGCTGGTGCGTTCGTACTCGCGAAATTCAGGAAGGATCTGATGGGAGACTGAAAGTGGCATACCCAAGTCCTGCAAGGCAGCCGCGACCAGAGTTTCGTTTTTCGGATTGGCAAACGAGAACAGAAGCGAGATCGCAATGGCTTCAGCCTTTTTCTCAAGCACTCTGGCGTTCAAGTCCCGCAAATCCGTTTGCGCAGGCTCTCGCAGAATCTCGCCATCGCAGGTCGTGCGTTCGTCCACGCCGAATCGGAGATCCCCCGGCACAAGAGATTCGACACGGTCAAAGAAGAAGTCGTACAGTTTCGGACGGGCCTGCCGCCCAATCTCGATCACATCCTCGAAACCAGACGTGGTGACAAGCCCAACGCGTGCTCCTTTGCGCTGCAACAATGTGTTGGTACCGACGGTAGTGCCGTGAAGCAAAATCAAGGCGTTACGGTGTCCGATCTTTTCCAACGCTTCCACGATAGCTCGCGAAGGATCGTCAGGCGTCGAAAAAACTTTGATCATGCGAATCTGGCCACGATCGATCCACACACAGTCGGTGAACGTGCCGCCAGTGTCGATGGCGATACGAAGCGGTTGCGGTCGAGAATGGCGAGCCATGCGATTTGAAACTGGAACGCTAGGGTAACATTTTTGAGATTCGTTTATGGCGATCGCCCAATCATAATCAGCAGGAGGTTGCCCATGAGATACGACTTTCTGCTGGAGACGTATTCAACCGAACGAATCAAAGTAGTCAGCGTGTGGAGCGAGTTCCGCGACGAGGATCTTCCGGTGCGGCCCCGGCACGACGATCCGCGGGGCCGCAGCGTTCATGAGCAAATGGTGCATCAGTGCGTCAGCGAAGATTTGTGGTTTCGGACAATGCTTGGCATCGATGTCGGAGCACCACCGTTGCCCAAGCAAGAAACCCGTCTGCAATTCATGAAACAATACGCGGAGGACAGCGACAAGCGCATCTCGGCGCTGGCCAAGAAGGACGAAACCTGGTGGGAAGAAGCGACGAAATTTTTCTCCGTTCAGCGTTCTTGCGCATGGGTGATGACGCGGCGAATCGCGCACACTTCGCATCATCGCGGACAACTGATGGCCATGCTTCGCATGCTGGGACGTGACTTGCACAGTAACTACGGCCCTACAGCGGATACCGGTGGCCTGATGCAAGATCACGCGCCCACAATTTACGCTTATGCAAACTTGGATACGCTGTTCCAAGGCGAAGCTGCGGGCGGCGCGAAAGCTCCGCTGCCAGGGTCCGGAGGTAAACCGGTCACCGAACGGCCTGCATAGAACGCGTCTTAGCTACTAGTCGTGAAGGCGAGCGTCAGCAGCGTATTCTGTTCCATCTCATGCGCTTTGGCTGATCCGGTCGCGGGACTCGCGCTGGCTGAGCGTTTTACCGAAAGCACGGGTCGATCCCCAGCGATGTGTCGCAGTCGTGGCAGCATGTAAAACATCGCGCCCATGTTGGCGGGTTCTTCCTGGACCCAGACAATGTCGCGCGCGCTCGAATGTTGTTCCATTTCCTTGATCAGTTCGGCCTCAGGGAATGGGTACATCTGCTCCACGAAAACGATCGCCGTCGAATTATCTTTTCTCTTCTTGCGCTCGTCGCGTAGCTCGTGTCCGATTTTTCCGGTACAAAGCAGGATGCGCTTGGCTTCGCTGACTTCCGTGTCGGGCAGCACGTTCAGGAAGTGCGGGTGAGCAAAGTCTGCGATGGTGGAAGAAGCATCCGGATGCCGCAGCATGCTTTTAGGTGTAAAGACGATCAGCGGTTTCCGCCAGTGCCGCAGCGCCTGACGGCGCAGCAGGTGGAAGTACTGCGCCGCATTCGAAGGCTGGCAAATCTGAAAATTGTCTCGCGCCGCGAGTTGCAGAAAACGTTCGATGCGAGCACTCGAGTGCTCCGGCCCCTGGCCTTCGTAGCCGTGCGGCAGCAACAGAACCACGCCCGATAGCAAATTCCATTTGTCTTCGCCGGCGCTGATGAATTGATCAATCACAGCCTGCGCAACGTTCACGAAGTCGCCGAACTGAGCTTCCCAAAGTACGAGAGCCTCCGGATAATCGCGGCTGTAACCGTACTCGAACCCGAGCACGCCGGCTTCAGACAGTGTGGAGTTGTAAATTGCACAGCGCGCCTGCTGATCAGAAATATGCTGCAGCGGGATATATTCCTGCTCGTCCTCAATATCGACGAGTACAGAGTGCCGCTGGTTGAATGTGCCGCGCCGGCTATCTTGTCCACTCAGCCGTACCGGCACGCCCGCCTTCACTAAACTGGCGAAGGCCAGAGCTTCCGCCATACCGTAATCCACCGGACGCTTTCCCGTGCCCATTTCCGCGCGTTGCTCAAGCAACTTCTTGACCTTCGGATGGATGTGAAAATCGCTGGGATAGGTGGTGAGCGGCGCTGTAATTTCGCGAAGCTCTTCCGCCGATAATCCGGTTTCAACCTCATACTCCGGCTTGTAGCGGCCGCCCTTGTATTGGTTCCAGTATGAAGGTAACTCCCGAAGCGTGGGTTTCTTGGTCAGGGTGCCGGCCATTTTCTGTGCGGCCTCGAGTTCGGCGCGAATGGTTTGCACGCGCGCCTGCGCGTCCTCAACCCCGATATCTTCGGAATAAATCTCCCACAGCGGTGGATGCTCTTTGATGGCTTTGTACAGCAGCGGCTGGGTGATCGTGGGATCGTCGACTTCGCTGTGACCGTGGCGCCGGTAGCCGATGAGGTCTACCACCACATCTGTGCCGAAGGCGTAACGATATTCAAGCGCTATGCGGCCGACGCGAATCACGGCATCGACATCCTCGCCGTTCACGTGAAAGATGGGAACTGACTGTCGCCGGGCGAGCTGCGCGGCGAAACGCGAGGAATGTGATTCACGCGGAACAGTCGTGAAGCCGATCAGGTTGTTGGCAATAATGTGCACGGTACCACCAACCGTATAGCCGGGCAGATCGGCAAAGTTCAATGTCTCGGCAACAATCCCTTGTCCGGCGAAAGCAGCGTCGCCGTGCACCAGGAGCGGAAGATATTTCTTTGTTCCCGCATCTCCCGTACGATCATGCTTGGCGCGCGTGCGGCCAATGGTTACCGGATCAACCGCTTCCAGATGGCTGGGATTCGAAACCAGGTGGATGTGGACTTTCGCGCCACTGCGCGTGACGTATTCGCCGGTCGCTCCCATGTGATACTTCACGTCGCCGCTGCCCAGCACGCTGCGCGGATCGACATCTTCAAATCCGGCGAAGACTTCTTCGGCGGCACGCCTGGCCACGTTCACAATCACGTTCAGGCGACCGCGATGGCTCATCCCCATTACCAATTCAACGGCGCCCTCTTGTCCGGCCGCTTCGAGAATTTCGTCCATGAGGGGGATCAATGCGGTGACGCCTTCGAGCGAAAAGCGCTTATTGCCCAAATAGCGTTGCTGTAGCACCTGCTCGAAAAGTTCTGCCCGGATGAGCAGATCGAGGGCTCGTTGTTGGTCGACGGCCGGTTGCGGACGCTCCACCCGCTCCTGAATCCAACGCCGGCGCGCGGCATCGGTGATGTGCATGAACTCCACGCCTACCGTGCCGCAGTAGACTCGTCGCGCCTCTTGCGCGAACTCGCTATCTATCTGCAGGTCGGGATGAGGCACTGGCTGGAGAAAGCCGAGTGGATCGAGATCGGCTTCCAGATATCCCCAGCGGCGGAAGGCGTCGAATACCCGCTCGCGTTCTCCGTTGGGAGCGTCGAGCATTGCGGTTGAAGTGTCAGCGGCGATCTTGGATCGGGTTGCCATATATCTGTTACTAGAATAACGGATGAGAGGCAGGTAGGGACGGATTCAGGAGGGTGGCGGCGCAGTGTCTGACGACTGCCCGCCATCGCTGACATCTTGCGGAAAACCCGCCGGGGTTTGAAAGGGCACGGCTTTCCCGCCGTGCCCCAAAGTCTTTGAAACGATCTATATTTCGGCTGGACTGTGCGCTCGCTTCAAAGATCCGGCGGGCTAGTTGCTAATCCTCAAAACTTCTCGCTCCGCCCTTCAAGCGGTTGGTCACCACCTGTTTCCATATCCACTTGATTACACGCGCATCGTTGTAGCAGTAGCCAAGATTGTGGTTGAGCGTGGAGAAGCAGTGCCGCTCACACGTATGTTTCATCTCCTTGAGCTGCTGCTGATCGAACTTTGCGTTATCGATGTTTCCCCAGTCAAAGGTGGATGGATACATGGGAAAGCAAGGAGCGACTGTGCCGTCGGTGCGGATGATCACGTTGTTCTGGCCGGCGCGGCAATTCCACTCAGTGAAACGCAGTTCGCCACTCGGATCCTGCACGATGCCAGGCGTCTGAGCGAGGATTTCATGCATGTTGCCGTTGGTCCCGGTGCCATCGCCATACCAGCCGTACTTTTTCAGATCCAGCCCGGACGACATGCGCACAAACGCTTTCATCTCCTGTAGGCGCTGAACCGAATTCACCATCTGATATCCGGCCTGATTTTTCTCGATAATCCAGTCGATCAACGAGTCAACCGAGCGCCAGTCTTCCGGCCGAATGTACGTGGGATTTTCATCGAAATGTTTAAAGTGCTCGTCCTGCTCGAGCATGGGGGTTTCGTTGATGTGATAGTCGGTTGCGAGACGATGCGCATGCGCGTATTCGGTAAGCCGGCGAACGTCTTCGTGATTGTTGCGGCAGATATTGATATTGAAGAACACCATGTACCCGTACACATACTGCTTGCGAATCAGGTATTCGAGATTCTTCTGGCCGGGGACAAAAGCTTTCGGCAAGCTGGGTTTTTCGTCCCAGGCGTCCAAAGCGAAATTGAAGATGGCAACACCGGCGTCCGCGAGCCGATCAGCGACTTCAGGGCGCAGCAATCGGCCGTTGGTCCCAACGTAAATCCAGAAGCCTTTCTTCGCGGCGTAATAAACAATCTTGTGCGCTACTTGCGGACGCAGCAAAGGCTCTCCGCCCATGAGCGCCAGCACGCGGCACCCCCGATCATGCAGCCAGTCAATCGATCGTTTGGCGACATCTTCGGTCATGCCCTTCACTTTGTTGTTGAACGCCCAGCAGTACCAGCAGTCAAGGTTGCATTTGTAGTCAACAAACAGATACGCGGTAATGGGATGGAATTCACCCGGCATCACTCGCGAGCGCATATACGGCAGGAGCCAGCCGCGGACTTTCCTCCATACTTGCGGGTAAGTCCAGTCGCGCTTTTCTAGCGGGGTTTCTGGGCCGGGATCCTTCAGCAGTTCCGGGTACTGGGGAAAAACGGGTTCGGGTAACGTCATTCCCTTGGGTTCGGCTGGGACTGGTCCGCTGGAAGCGGAGTTCATCAGCAGGTTGTGAATGTCGACATCGATGCGAAACTTGGCGGGGGCTGGGGTAGCCATTCGTTCTCCTCTCTAGGACCTCGTCAATAAACAATTCCGGTTTAACAAGGATGCTAACGCTTGAGCGAAGGTTACAAGGAGTTTTGTGGAAAAAGACGAGAGGCTGTAGCTCATTGATCGTCAAAGATTTAAGATGGCAGCTTCCTGACTTGGCCGGATCAAGGAAGGCATGCCTAGCCAACAAACCCCACAACCCGGAACTCCTGTTTTGCTAGGAATTCCTTTCGATGCTAACTCTTCCTATGTACGAGGAGCGGCGGGTGCCCCACCTCTAATTCGTGAAGCGTTTCGCTCCGAGTCGTCGAATTCATTCAGCGAGAGTGGTGTCGAGCTTAGCGCAGAGAATTTATTAGACGCTGGCGACTTGGAACTGCTGCCTGATAATGCGTTCGCTAAGATCGAGAGCGCGGTCGGCCAGTTGCTCGACCAGGGGCAAGCTACCGTTTGTCTAGGCGGTGATCACTCCATCACTTATCCAATTGTTCGGGCCTTCGGAACGCGCTTTACCGATCTCACCTTGGTTCACTTCGACGCGCACTCTGATTTATATGAGGAATTCGATGGGAATCGCTATTCGCATGCCTGCCCCTTTGCGCGGATCATGGAAGAACGATGTGTGAAGCGGCTGATTCAGGTCGGCATTCGAACTATGAATGCGCATCAGCGCAAGCAGGCGGATCGCTTTGGAGTTGAAGTCATAGAGATGAGGGAGCTTCCGGCGCTAGAAAGACTCAAGCTTGCAGGGCCCGTCTATATTTCGTTCGATATCGATGTGCTCGATCCCGCGTTTGCGCCCGGAATTTCCCACCGCGAGCCGGGAGGGATGTCGGTGCGCGAGGCGATTGCCCATTTGCATGCGATCCAAGGCGACATTGTGGGAGCCGACATTGTCGAGTACAACCCGAAACAAGATGTGTCGAAATTAACTGCGATGGTATGCGCGAAGATTTTGAAAGAGATTCTCGGAAAAATGATCGCCGGATGGAATGGAGAAAAAGAATTGCCGGCGCCAGTCAGCACGTAAGTCTCCGACTAACGCCGGCGTTCCTGCGGCCGTTACCTAAAAGCTGAACATATTAGTCAGATCGCCGATGGCTGGCTGGTTGCCCGGTATATAAGGCGTTGGACCAGCGGTCGGGTTAGGCAAGTTATCGCGACCGTAGCCGGTTACCGGCGACAGTCCCCAGTTTTTCTCGATGAACTTCAAGATGGATACGTGATCGTAGTAGGTGTGATCCACCTTGCCGCCCTTCGAGAACGGTGAGACCGCGATGAACGGAATACGGGTTCCGTCGCCGAAGAAATCGATCGGCTGAACGTAACCGGAATCCCAATAGCCTCCGCCCTCGTCGAAGGTGACGAAGATTGCGGTCGTGGCCCAAAGCTTAGGGTTCGCCTGCACTTCCGTGACGATCTTCTTCACGAAACCTTCATACAAATCGAGTTTGGATGAGGCTGGATGCCCATCCGTGAAACCCGAGGGCTTCACGAACGAGACCGGAGGCAGAGTACCGTTGTAGATGTCGTTGTAAAGATCGGTGACATCCTGCAGATGCTCCTCGCGCTGGGTCGGGTCGGTCATGATGGAAGTCGTGTACTGGGCAAAGTTGCAGATGTTGCAGTAGTTGTTCCACGGGTTATTGTAGTTTGGGTCTTGCAGGTAGAGATCCCAGCCATCCCCATAATATTTCCAACCGATGTTGGCATTGTTCAGCGAGTCAGCAATCGTGATCTGCGGGACCGGAGGAAGTGTGAATTCGCTCGTATCCACGCTGCCATCGCCGAAGTAGCCGGGATTGTAGTTGTTCAACAAATAGTAGGCTTTCGGCTGGCATATGGTGGCGCTCGTCGTGTAGGGGAGCGAATTCAGATAATCGAATACCTGCTTCACGCCCGGCTTTGAATGATCGGAGCAAACGCTGTAGCTGCCACCGCCGTATCCGTCCTGGGTGTACCAGTTGTTGGTCCCGGGCTGCGGGTTAGGGTTTTCGATCTCATTGGTCGGCGGTACTGCGAGGTTTCCCTTACCGTCGGTGTAAGCGAAGGCGGTGCCAGAACCGAGCATAATGTGGTTGGCGCCAGTTCCACCCATCACCGCCTGATGCATGTTGTCGGAGAGTGTGTAGGTCTTGGCCAACGAGGTCAAGTATGGCGCGTCACCTTGTTGAACGTTGAAGAATTCCATGGAGATGGAGCCTTCGTGAGTGGTCAGGTAATTAAACGGCTTCGGCCTCGGCTGACCGTTGCCGCCCGTACCGGTGACGACTTCCACCCAAGGAAACAAATCCGCAACGCAACCGCTGGGATTGCTCTTGGTGGCGTATTTGACATTGCAATCTAACTGCTGCCACATCTGGTAGAAACGATGAACCGGGCTGCCCGCATAAGCATCGTAGGGAACGCTTGGGGTCAGTTGATAGGGACCATTCTTCAAGGTGTACACATTCGCGATGCGGGTATCGACAACACCTTGCGCCAAACCGGTGGCGCCCGTGGTGAGCTTCTTATAGTCTGCGGGAAGCAAACCCGGCTCAGCCAGTTCCGCCGCGCTGATCGTCTGGAACGGAGCCGGGTGCGCATCACTCGGAGCTGTCGGCGCGCCCTGCGTATTTGTCGGCGGCAGATGTTTGAACGGAGTCTTGTCGCTCGGGCTTAGTTGGAATACTCCCCTGTCCACAGCACTGTCCTGGGCCGCGAGTTTAAAGTTTGGCCCCGGGGTTCCGTCCGCGTTGACGATGCGCTTGGAGAGCAGGTTGTCGACCTTTTGTCCCGCGGGCGCCTTGTAGGTGGCGAATACGTGATCGAACGTTCGGTTTTCGCCGATGATCACGATAACGTGTTGAATGGGGGTAGCGGTCGGATGTTTCTGCGTGTCTGCGGCCAGGCTGTAAGTTATCAGATTCGTGACGGTGGAAAGCAAAGCCGCGCCCAGTGCAAAATACCGCCATATGGCGCGATAGAGATCTACAAAACGCATTGGAGTTCCTCCAGGGGGATGTGTTTGAACGCTTCCGTTAAAGGTTGCCATCACGGATGCGACGGCTAGGTTAATCCGGCATGAATGTTCCTTTAAAAATCTGTTACAGACGTGATTACAAGTGGCTGGTTGTGGAAAACTATTTGATTTTCCGTCTTGTATCGATCCGAGTCGAATCTGTCGGATCGGATTTCACCACAACGTCACCGGGACACAGAGAAGCAGAAGAAAAAGAAGAAACAAAAAAGTTTTTCGCTGTGACTCGGTGGTGCTAGCTTAGGCGGGAATCGCAGAGAAGCCGGGTTTCACTGCATCAGTCGTTTGAGTGCGGCTCGAGCTTCGCCGACCTGGGGAAGGCGCGATTGCGAGCTGGCAAAGTGTGAAAGAAATTCCTGGTATTCGTTAATCGCCTGATCGCGTTTGCTGGTTCGCTCGAAGAGTTGGCCGAGATAGTAGTGGGACAGGACTCCAAGTATGGGAAATCGCCCTGTCAAAGTTCCCGCATTCGCCATGGAGCGCACGCTCCGCAGGACCCTACGAAACCCATCTTCGGCCGACGCATAGTCATTGGTAAGCAGATGGCTGTGAGCCTTAAGGAAAAGAAGGTATGGCTCCTGGAAATCGGGAATGCCGGCGGTACGACTCAAAGCGGTTTGTCCATCGCCCCGGTACACGGCGGCGCTCGCGTCCGCGTAGGCTCGACTAATTTCCAGAGCCCGGGGCGAAATCCAAGGGTGACTGGAAGCGTAGCGTTGCAAACTTTGCTGTGCAGCCGATGAATTTCCGGCAATGGTTTCCAGGAAGGCGACGGTCTGCTGCTCCTCGTCATTCAGCTTCTGTTTTTGAGCAAAGGACAGAGCGGGCGAACCCTCTCCCATCAGGACTGACAAGGCCGCAAAAGGCCGCAGGAAAGTCTCAGCCGCCTGGCTCTGTTTTGCGTTCCCAAGTTGCGCCACGGCCTCCCGATAACTGGCGAGCGCGCCTTCAAGGTCCCCTCCCGCCTGTTTGAATTGAGCTTCGAAACCGGGAACATAAAGACGCGAGAGTGGGGACGTGTGGTGCGCAAATTGCTGGAAGGCGGCGTTGGCCATGTCTGGCTTCTTCTGGTCGGCGTAAACAACGGCCAACTTGAGGTACTCGAAGTAATCGCTGAAGTCAGGCTTTAGGTCGAGCACTTTTCGGTAGGCGGCAACCGCTTCGTCATCCCGGCCTGCCATGAAAAATATGTCGCCGCGCGTGTCCATGGGATTAGGATCACCAGGACGAATCGACATATAGTTGTCATTTGCCGCCAGCGCCCCGGCAAAATCACCCTCAAAAGCCAACTCGTAGGACTGAAAGTTGAGCAGATCTTCATTCTTTGGATCCAGAGCCAGTCCTTGTCGCAGCAGTTCATTAGCCTGTTCCGCTTTCCCGAAGGCTCCCAGGATGGAGGCCAGGATCCCCCTGTCGAAACTCTGGCGGGGGAACTCGGATACCAGTTGTTGACGAGCGGCCACTTCCGCCTCGGGGTCGCGAGAGCGGGTGGTTTTCAGTACCTGTAGTGTCAATTGCTCGTAACGAGGCAGGCGCGACTGGTTTTGACTGACCTGAATCGCAAGCTCCGTACTGCGCCGCAGATCGCCCTGAAAGCGGTATTGATCGGCGAGACGCAATTCGGCCAGAGCGAACTCCGGATCCAAACGGACGGCCTCTTCCAATTCGTGAACCGCATCGCTAGTGAGAAAGCGGCGCGCATAGTCAATGCCCAACTGGTAATGACGGTAGGCTTCGACGTTCGAGGTGGAAGACTGCTCGATCTCCGGCGCTTTTTGCGGCACCTCGGATGCCGGCAGAAAACTGCCAGCGATACTCGCAGTCAGCCGGTCGACCATTCCGAAAATACTTTGAACATCCTGGCCTTCGAGCTTGTCGGAGAACAGAATCTGCCCCGTGCCGGTGTCCTGCGCGCGCACGTCGAGCCGGAGTTGTGTGGGTCCGATCTTCAACAAGGCGCCAGTGATGTAGGCATCAGCGCCGGCATCACGCGCGACACTTTGCGCCTGCGCGGGATTCATCGACTTCCCATCTTTAGTCGCGCGCTGCACCGCGCCCATCACTCTCTCGGTCGAGAGCACATCCAGACCTTTGACCTGGGCCAAGTTCGTGGTCAACATATCGGTGAGACCGTTGTCGAGCCAGTTCAGCGTCTGATCCTGCGAGAGGTTGGAAAAATACAGAACGGCGATGGACTTGTGTCCAGCAATGCTGGCAGGATGAGCGCTTCGCCCGCGAAAGAACCAGAATCCTCCGACTACGACAATAATGATCGCGGCACTTGCAGCCGCAATCAATCCTGTGAGCTTGCGGGGCGCAGCTGTGGCTGCTACCTCGCTCACTTTTCCTGACCCGGTAGCGGCGACTGCGGGAGAATTCCGCGAGGAAGACCCTGGCGCAACTGTCGGGACAGGCGCAGATTCCATCGGCGACGAAGCGACGACAGGCGCTGCCTCAAAAGATGCTGTCTTCCCCGATTCCGTGTCCCGCTTTAATCTCTGAAGATCGGCCCGCATCTCAGAGGCGTGCTGATAGCGCAGGTTCCGGTCTTTCTCCAGCGCCTTGCTGATAATCTCTTCGAGCTTCGGGGGAAGATCAGGATTAAGCCTCACCGGCGGCACCGGCACCTTGCGCAGAATCGATTCGAATATCGCAGCCGTACTGTCGCCGCGAAACGGCAGTGCACCGGTGGCCATCTCATAAAGCACAACGCCAAAGGAAAACAAATCGGTACGCACGTCCAAATCCTTGGCCCGCGCCTGCTCCGGACTCATGTAGGCCACTGTGCCGAGCGTACTGCCCGGACTGGTCAGATGCGGGTCGCTAAATGCCGTTGCGCTGGCATCGATTCCAGCCTCAGCTTTGCGGGCGACAACCTTAGCCAAGCCAAAGTCGAGAACTTTGGCGCGTCCGCGCTTGGTGATAAAAATGTTGGCGGGCTTGATATCTCGATGGATGATGCCTTCGCTGTGCGCATTGTCGAGCGCATCGGCGATTGAAATAGCGACCTCGAGTAACTGATCAAGCTCCCACGGCCGCCCGATGATTGCATGCTTCAGCGTCTGGCCATCGAGGAACTCCATGGCGATGAAAGGCTGGCCGTCATGCTGTCCGATTTCGTAGATGGTGCAGATATTGGGATGGTTCAGGGCCGAGGCAGCCTGCGCCTCGCGCTGGAACCGGTCGAGCGCCTGACGATCTTTGGCCACATCGTCGGGCAGAAACTTGAGCGCGACAAAGCGGTGCAGGGTTGTGTCCTCGGCCTTATAGACAACGCCCATCCCCCCGCCGCCCAACTTCTCGACAATCCGGTAGTGCGAGATAGTTTCGCCAATCATGGAGTCGGGTCATGTTAGGCGGGACGCAACGGGCAAGTCAATGATGTATCAACGCCATCCTGCGGGATAGTTTCGCGCCCGCCATCGACCCACAGAGAAACGTCAGAATTCCTGTTGATCGGCTGCAGATCGCTCGGCTCAAAAAATAGTCTACTTTCGGAGACGAACTGTGCGGGAAACGCCATCCGATTTTTCCACACCTGCGTTGCCAATTTTCACGAAGAATTCAACTGTTTGTAACATTCGGCCACGCTGCATTCCATAGCATTTCCTGCTGGAGGTCACAATGAAAATGAAAAAGACACTTGCGTTACTCTCCCTGACGGCTGTTTGTTTGGTGGGCACCGCACTCGCCCAGAACAGTGGCAGCCCCATCAAACGCGTTCTGTTGATCAGTGTCGACGGAATGCACGCTGTTGATTTCGCCAATTGCGCCCGCGGCCTTAACGGCGTCAACAATGGCCAACCTTATTGCCCGGCGATAGCAGCCCTCAGCCGGACCGGCATCAACTATGTCGCCGCCAATACCTCCAAACCATCCGATTCCTTCCCTGGCCTGACCGCGATCGTCACCGGTGGCAGCCCAGCGCTCACCGGCGTGTACTACGACGTCGCTTACGCCCGCGAATTCGACGCCCCGGCGGAAAAAACCGGGAACGGCGTTGCGGCGGGTCCTTGCACACCTAACGCGAAACCAACCGGTACCCGAAGCGAGTATGAAGAAGGCATTGACATTGACCAGACCAAGTTGAATGGCGGCGCGCCCGGCGCAGGGCTGACCGATGGCGGCCTCGCCTCTATCGACCACAAGAGGCTGATCCGCGATCCAAGTAACGGCTGCAAGCCAGTCTTCCCGTGGGAGTTTGTCCGCGCCAATAGCATTTTTAGTGTTATTCATCAGGCTGGCGGATACACAGCGTGGTCCGACAAGCACCCCGCGTACGTCTCGGTTGCCTCTGGTCTTGGTCCGCAAGCGCTCGACGACTTCTACGCGCCTGAAATCAACTCCGACGTGATCGCTCTTCCCGGCGTGGTAACGCCTACCGGCGCAGCCTGCGACCCCATCCGCGATCCCCACGCGGACCTCACCGCCTGGACCAACAGCTTCGAGAACATCCAGTGCTACGACACTTTGAAGGTCGACGCAATCATCAATGAGATCGATGGCAAGGACCACCTGGGAAAAAAGAAGACTAAAGTTCCCACCATCTTCGGCATGAACTTCCAGGCGCTTAGCGTGGGGCAGAAGCTGGTCGAGGCGAGCAACAGCACGAACGGCGGATACCTGGATGCCGCTGGCACGCCCACTGAGGCGTTGCTCGGCGAATTCCAATTCGTCGACGCGTCGATTGCGGCATTCGTCAAGGAGCTAAAGGCAAAAGGTCTCTATGATTCGACACTGATCGTGATCACGGCCAAGCATGGTCAGTCGCCCATCGATTCCAGCCGCTACGTCTCTCAGCTCATCAACGGTACGTCACCCGCCACTCTGCTTTCCGACGCGGGTTATATTCCCTTCTCTGAATCGACCAACAACCCGACTGGCATTGGACCGACGGAAGATGACGTCTCGGTGTTGTGGCTGAAGAACCGCTCCGAGACTTTGCCCAGTGTCACAATCCTCGAAGCGAATGCCTCCGCAATTACAGGAATCGCGCTGGGGGAGATCTACTACAACCGTGCCCTCTCAATCAACTTCAACGACCCATACACGGATCCACGCTCGCCGGACATCATCGTGGCCCCGAACGTCGGCGTTACTTACTCCGGCAGCACGGCGAAACTGGCCGAGCACGGCGGCTTCTCGCATGACGACACCAACGTCATTCTGCTGCTGTCGCAGCCGGGCTTCAAAGCCAACACCGTCCGCGCCGAAGTGGGCACCGCCCAGGTCGCGCCTACCATTCTGCACGCCTTGGGTCTCGATCCTGCGGCCCTTACCGCCGTTCAAGCGGAGGGAACCAGCGTGCTCCCGGCGGTTCAATTCTAGGCCGTCAGGGAAAGCAAGGTAACAACGGGGACGCTTCTTCGCGAGCGTTCCCTGTTTGATTTCAGCCGGACGACCGCGTGAAACGCTCATTTTGGCGGTGCGTAGAAGTAGTAATCAGCCGTGTAGCTGCTCTTTACTTCCTGGTTCTGCTTGGAGGCATCGCAACCGCCTGCCGGGGGTGGCCCACCCTTTGTGTGAATACGCTGGATGCTGGTCACATGGCTGAGCACGCCATCGCCGGAATGGCCCGTAGCAGTCACAAGCAGCCAGGGAATTGAATCCGCATCCGGTGAATCGATCTTGGCCGCGGCCTTCCCGGTGACTTCACTTCCGTCGTTGTGCTTCCACGTCGGGCCGGCATAGTGCCGTCCGATGACGGCCCCTTGCTGGTCACGAAGCTCGGCTTCCGGAGCCTTCAAAGTCCAGGCGGACTTGCCGTCCGCTCCTGTCTGACATAGGTATATTTGTGAGCCGACTGCATGCACCTGGAGGACAACTTCCTCGCCGGCGGGTGCTTTGATTTTGTCGGGCACATCCGGACGCGAGGCGCTTTGCCCACTTGCCTGGCTAACCATTGCAATCAAAACCGCGATCTGCAGCAATCTTGTTTTCACGGACAGAAGTTTACACCAACGCGGCGAAACGACGGATGCGAGAGACCGGGTTTGCTCGCGCCCAAAGACGTAGCAAGCTACGTCTCTACAGAAGAGCGAGCTGTAGGTGGGCCCGGTAGGATTCGAACCTACAACCAACAGATTATGAGTCTGCTGCTCTAACCGTTGAGCTACGGGCCCAAAGTGTTGAAAACGTTACATCGTGGTGACTGTTACCTTCGTAATGGTGTCCGTTAAGTGTCCGATAGCGTAGAATGCAGAGATGGACACCACCAAACGACGCGCACCTCGACACCAGACCGGGACAGTCATTGAACGCTCCGGCACATTCTACATCCGATACTATCGCGACGGAAAGCGAATCACAGAAGCTCTCGTCACAGAGAGCGGACAGCCTCTTCGCCGCGACAACCACTTCAAGAACACGACGTGCAAGGCGGTGAGGATGATCGCGACCGCGTTCATGAAGCCGATCAACGAGACCACAGAGAGGCTTCAGCAGAACGCGACCCGGCTGCTCGTCACCGACTACTGGACCGACGTTTATCTTCCGTGGGCTCGACTGAATCTTCGCGAGAGTACGTGTCGGAACTATCAGCAGACCTGGACTCTCTACATGGAGGACCACTTCAAAGGTCGCACGCTCGCCGACTATCGACCGTCTGATGCATCCGGCATGATGACGACGTGGGCTCGCGCCGGTCGAAGTGGGAAGCCTCTCGGTCGCGCTGTGATCGGTCACATAAGAAGTTTGGGATCGGGTGTCTTCGGTCACGCGGTGAAGACAGGCGTCATCGACCGTAATCCGTGGAGCGAGTCCGGCGTGCTCACGAAGTTCAAGACCAAGGAACCAACACGCGCTTACACCATCGACGAGGCGAAGGCGATCCTCGCGGCGCTCGCGAGCCGTCTCAATGCTCAGTGCATCTTCGGCCTCGCGTTCTTCATGGGACTTCGTCCGAGCGAGATCGCCGGTCTGCGATGGGAAGATGTCACAGGTAGTGTGTTGCACGTTCGCCGCGCCGCTGTACAAGGCATCGTTGACGAGACGAAGAGTCCAAGCTCACAGCGCGACCTACCGCTGATCGAACCGCTCAGCTCGATGCTCAAAGCATGGCGAGCACGCTGCAAGAACGTCACAGAGGGTTACGTCTTCCCGAAGGCAAGTGGTGGACCACTGAACGTCGAATCGCTCTGTCTTCACGTTATCAAACCACTCTGCAAGGCCGCTGGTGTGGCGTGGAGCGGCCTCTACAGCGCGAGGCGAGGTCATGGGACGGTGATGACTAGACTCGCGAGCCTGACAGCCGCACGACAGACGCTAGGCCATTCCAGCGAGCTTGTCACAGCTCAGCACTACGCGCTCAAAGATCAGATCGCCGGAGATGCCGGTCTCAAGGTGTTGGAAGCGACGTACTCCAGGGACGCAGTCACCATAACAGTCACCAGCGAAAAATAGCCTCACATAATCAATGGTTTGCGATAGTCGAATGGTTACCCTAACTATTCGACTGTCGTGACGTGTCCGTCGCCGGGGGAAAAATCGACGTGTGTGTGTGCCTCACGCGGCCAAAACGCAACAAACGCAACAAAATCAGGACCTATCCATGACATCTATGACAGTCCTCATCAGAAAGTGTCACAGATGTCACAGAGGGGTTTTGCCTGTTTTTCTACAAATATAAACCCCTATCTTTTCTTTGTCATAGAGCCTCTATGACATCCATGACATCTGTGACACTCTGACGGAAAGACCCCTTTTGAACTGTCATAGATGTCATAGATGCAAGGCTCGCGGCTCACCTCTTGTTTCTGCGATCCACAGCTTGACAAATTATTCGGAACGGGTTCCCGAATCTCCTTGATCATAAAAATCAGGAGGTACGTAAGCCCACTTTAGTAATAAGCCCGTTACCTGGATTCAGGCCATTCCGCAACTCGAAGCCTCAGGCTACCTTTGGAAACAGAACACAACATGTCCAGCACAACACAACTCGAACCGCGCTGCAATAAACGATCAGTGGGTGACGTGCTCACCATTCAACAAGTGAACGGAATTTACCTAACCTACGTGGTTATGTGCGACCGACTGAGAGTCGGCCCCGCGACGCTGGAGGTCTGGTCTTGGATAAGTCACAAGCTCGGAAAGAGGGAACTGTGTTGACTCCGAACATCCCGCCGATCCTCCGCACTCAGCGGTACGTCGTGACGAAGATCGTAATCAACGACAGGGGTCAGCCGACGAAGCCTCCAACCTCTGTTGTCACCGGCAAGCTCCATGACTGCTGGAAGTTCACACCCGACGCGCTTGTCACCGTTGAACAGGCTCTCGCGTTCGCGAACGAGAAGGGATACGACTTCGTCGGCTACAACCTCGCCGGAGGTTCTGCTCTGTGCGTCGATCTGGACAACTGTTTCCAACCGAACGGCGAACTGAAGTTGTGGGCGCGAGTTTTCGTCGATACGTGGGAAGGCTTCATCTTCTACGCGGAACGATCACCCGGCGTCACGCATCACGGCCTTCACCTGTGGATTCGAGTCGATCAGAAAGACCTCACGGCATTCGCGGAGCGGATGGCCGGTGTTGGTAAAAAGAAAGTTGTGAAGAACGTCGGAGCCGATCACGAGAAGATCGAACTGTTTTGGTCGAACTACGTCACGATGACCGGCAATGTGTGGGGTGAGTTTGACGGCGGGATGCTCGACAAGAACGGACTCGAAAAACTTTACACCTGCGTCGCGGGAAAAGATCAGGCGGTTGCTGAGGTCGCCGGAAAGCGCGGCAAGTCAGCCTACAGCGATCTCACCCTCGCGGACATGATCGCGAAGCCTGAGTCCGAGTTCATTGACGCGAGTTCAGCCGTTGCCTCGTTGCTGGTGAAGAGCGCCCTGAAGAACTCCTGTGACCCCGAAAAGATGGAGGCCGACCTCAAGCAATCAAAGCTCTACACAGGGGGGAAGTGGGGACCGACCGGCGAGAACAAGTGGGCACGCCGCAAGAACGAGGAACTAGCGAACGCGATTGAAGAGGCGCGAAAGGTTCCGCCGCGTGAGAGTCGCTCTCCCGAGGTCAGCTCTCTTGTAATGCCCGATCCAGGGTGGACACTTCGCAAACCGGAGCGCTGGTGTTGGAAGCCGGTCCTGAGAGAAGCGGGGATGTTGAATCTCAGCGGCGAATCATCCCAAGGAAAATCTCCACTCACCATCGACCTCTGCGCTCGCATGTCGAAGCTTCCCGGTCACGAGGGGTGTGGGGTGTGGCCGGATGGTCAGACGATGCAAAACTTTCCTCTGCATTCGATCATGCTCAACAACGAAGACGATCTTCAGGACACCATCCTTCCGCGCTTCGATCTCGCCGGTGGATGCGACATGTTCTTCCATCCGATCACCGGAGTGCAGGTATCGAAAGATGACAAGACGCATCAGCGAATGCTCGCGTTGAAGGAAGACATCGCGCTTATCAGCGCCGAGGCTCGGAAGCTCGCTCCACATCTAGGCATCGTTGTAATCGACCCGGTCACGAACTACTTAGGCCGTCTTCGTATGAACCAAGAAGAGGATGTTCGCGAAGCTCTGATGCCCCTGGTGATGCTCGCACAGGAGCTTCGCTTCAACATCATCACTGTGTCGCACCTCAACAAAGGCGAGAGCCTCGACCCGATGTCCCGCGTCATGGGTGCGCGTGCATTTGTGGGAGTGGCGCGAAGCGCGTGGCAGTGTTCAGACGATCCTGACGTAGAAGGTCACTACGCTCACATCATGAGTCCGATCCGTGGACCAAAGGGACACCAGTCCTTCCGCTATCACACCGAGGTCGCGAACGTCGAGATCGAAGGAGAGATGAGCGAGGTCATCAAGATCGTTTGGGACGGGATGTCGAAGGCGACAGCGTCGCAAGCTCTCAACCCCGAGACTCAGCGGAACAAGTCAGACACCAAGAAAGCTGGAGTCGTGCTGCGAGATTTTCTAAAGGGTGGGGCACGCGGCGCGAGGGAATGTATTGATTATCTGAAGACCGAAGGCTTCGACGTTGAGAAGCTCAACACAGGACGGGTTCGCGCCTCTGCTGGAGCGCAAAGCAAACTCGGAGGGAAGAACTCCTCCCTGTGGTATCTACCGACCGCGCAAGATCAGTACGAAATTCCGATAGGACGGAAACAGAACGACGGGCCGGATTACTAAGGGGTGTTTTATGGACGAACGAGAATTGAACATTCAACGGGCGATCTTCACGTTACAGAAGCGCCTTTCAAGATCAGGTCGCGTCTACCGCCAACAGATGCGCTACTCGTGCATGTGGGCGACTGACGCGGAATTTCAGCGAATCCTCGACTCGCTTGTTGCGAGTGGCATCGCCGTGCGTGAAAGCGGCGAGCGTGGAGGCGAGTCGTATCGCGGGGTGGCTCATGCAAAATAAACTGCTGACGCCTGAAGAAGTTTCAGACCGTCTCTGTATTTCGAAGCGGAGCCTTTACGAATTGCTCCGTCGCGACAGCGGCCTCCCTGTGGTTCGTCTCGGTCGAGCGGTTCGCTTTCGCTCGATTGATGTTGAAGCGTTTGTCGAGAAGCTCGCGAAGGAGAGTGTCCAGTGAAACGGAAGCGGGGTGGTAATCGCCGGTCCAAGGCTCTCGTCGAACGCGACATGATCGCTCTCGTCGAGCGGATGCAGCTTCACAACGAGGATGCGAAGGACGCGGGGAAGGCTCTCGGAATACCAACAAGAACGGCACAGGACCTCGCGAGAAAAGGATTACGGCGTGTGTTGATGGCAGCGGCTCAGGAGAAGATCAAGGCTATCGCGGCTGCTGATGAGAATCCTAATCCCACGATGCAGGGTCAATATGAACTTCCCGAACCGGAGCCGGGACTTCCGAAGGCAGAGTCGGTCCACGAGTTGAAGCTTCCCGATGTTCAGCCGGTGACCGCGCCGGTTCCCGAGGAGGACGATCCGTGGCCGTGGGGACACCTCATGTCTTACGCGGAGTTCAAGACTCGCGATCCCTGGCGTCAGAAACAGCTCATTGCACAGTGGGAGGAGAACGTTGTTCTCGGTGGGAAACACGCATTAACCCTGCGAGGTGGACCGAAGAACAAAACTTGCTTCCGTGGTTGCCCGTCGTACCAATGCACATGCGAGGACAACCTGTGAACGGTAACTTCATTCAACGAGCGCGTCAGGAAATTTCCAATTTACAGCAACGACGTGCGGCTAAGAATCGACTCGACAAACTCGCATCCACCGAGGACAAGGTCGAGATCGAACTGTTCTTAGATGACTGCAAGGCTGAGGGTCTCGATCCGAATAACCCTACGCATCTCGCCATTATCATCAGGGCTTTTTGCTTGAAAAAGGGTGAGCCACTCGAAGGCAACACAGATTGGGACTCCACGGAAAGTGATCTGACATTTTGAATGACACTCACTCGAAAAGAACGTCGCGTTTTTGAATACCTCCGCGAGCAACAAGGGTTGCCGAAGGCGAAGCCGTGGGCCTATCAGAAGGAGATCGCGGCACGTCGCCGGGAGGCTGCGTTGTTGCGGGAGCTTGTAAGCCTCATCGGAAAACACGGTTACGACCTGGAGTCGGTCACAGATTTGTTGAAGTCGGTCACGAGTCGGAGCGACGCACCCGCGCCGGGTTAGGCTTTAGATAGGCGACTCGCCCCTCGGAATTCCGGCTTGGTCGCCTCAGCCGAGGGGCGTCATGAATTGCAAGCTCGACCACAGAACGTTCTACATCCCGCAACCGAACTGTCCTCTCTGTGGCCGAACGTGGGATCAGCACAAAGGAATTACAAATTTTTGGGTTAAGGAGCCACAACATGAAGGCACTGGAAACGCAGTACGCGGAGTTGAAAGAGAAGATCGTCGCGGCTGAAGTCGCGAAGGGGTTCACCGAGGCCGCTGTCGAAACCACCATCAAAGAAACTATCACCGGCGCGACCATCGAAGAGCGGCTCGGTCGGTTGCAAAAACACGCGAAGAAAGTCGGTATCAAAGAGTCGGCCCCCCGCGTTCAACGCAAGAACGGCGCGGCGATCAACGAAGCCGCGACCGAAGACCGCGTTCAGCGTGCGATGCGTCTTCACAAGTTTTCGTTCCGCGAGGCAACGATCTTCTGTGGCCTGAAGGACCCTGGACCGAACGCGAAGCAACCGGCTGCACTCACCGAATCCCTCGTCGAGGCATGGGAGAAATATTGCCCCGGTCTAACCAAATCGGACTACCGGACGCTTGCGGAACGCGGCATCTCGCCGGAGTAATCATGCCTTGGGCCGATCAAAAATTCATCACAGAGGAGTTAGAAGATGCTGAATCCTGCAACTGCCTTTACCGAAGAACAAGCGAGGCCGTGGAACGCGGAAGTGAACGCGGGTGTGAAGGCTCATCGAGAACGGCTCACAGCTCCGAGACCGAAGCCTCAGGACTTGCCACTTATCGTTTATCAGAATGCCGACGAAGCGCGTGATGCGAGGTTCACCTTTGAAGAACAGCCGGACGCGGAGCGACAACTCGCCGACGCACACGAGGAACAGTTCGATCTGTGTCAACTCATCGCCGCGATGGAAGCGGTCCTCGCAAGCAACCCAACCGAGCACGAGCGCCGGAAGCTCGAAGGCTACGAAGCGAAAGACGTTCCATCACTTCCCGGCATCCTCGACACCTACCATCACGTCAACGGTAATCTCGACAACGCACGCGCCGATCTCGCGGAAGTTGAAAGCAGGCTCCCGCGCCTTGAGTTCGAGGCTGCTCGATACGCACAGGTTAGGGCTTCGCTCGCTCCGTGGCCGTGGTCACGCATCAACCGAGAGCGGAACGCTGAGTTCACCCGACAGGAAATCTGCAACGGGAGAATGCCGGTGAAGCGAGGGGTAACACTGTGAAGATTTACGAACTCAGATCAACACAGGAGGCGTTCAAGCGTCGCAGCCGAGAACGATCCGCTCGAATGCAAGGTCTCGTCGAGCTGTTTCAGCGCGGCGACATCAGCGTCAAGAGGTTTCGTCACCTCTCCGGTCAACTCAAGGCCGATCAGCGACAAGATTCGAGGTCCACAGGCTTCAGAACTGAGATGCCAAGCTTGGTGTGATGCAAGTTTCGGGCGAGGGTTACAACGACCCTTCAACCTGCGTCAGGGCAGGCCCAAGAAATCCCTGACTTCTATTTTTCCTAAGAGGTGAACCATGCAAAATAAAACGAACTTTCCCCAATCGAAGAGTCAACACACCCAGAGTGCTGTAAAGAATCCGAGCACTGTGACAGTGCAGAACTCTCAGCACTCGCGTGATGGAAAACAGCCGAGCCAACCAACCGAATCACAGGAGAGCTAATGTCTGACACGATGACGAGAGTGACCGTTGAAGTTGGGATGCCGGACGCGACCGAGATCGAACGTGTGGTGACGGCTTGGTTCGACGCCGCGCCTTTGTCTTTTGCCTACTCCGTGTTCTCAGGAGATCAGGAAGCATCCGACGAAATGAACGATCACGACGACCTTCCCACAGAGGAACAGGATCGTGTGATCCTGACGGCGACCCGGTATCTGTGGCTCCGAGCCGCAAGAGCGCGAGCCTCGAAGCCGTGATTTTCGGGTGACCACCGATACCTTGGAACTTCAGAAGTCCTCACCACGGTCACCGTAATGCGAAATTTTGAAAGGATTTTATGTTGCAAACTTCAAATCCCGAGATAGCAAGTTCACCGACCGGCGTCAGTGTCGGTGCGACGACAACTCCTGTGTTGGCCGCGAATCCGAACCGAACCGGCCTGACCCTCGTCAATACATCGCCGAACACGATCTCGATCTCGTTCGACGTTAACCCGGCTGTTCTGAACTCAGGGATCACCTTGGTTCCGAACGGAATGTTCGTGATGGACGAGTTCACGTTCACCACTCAAGCGGTCAATGCAATCGCGAGCCTCGGGTCGAGCAACCTGAGTGTGCAAGAGTTCGTAGCGTAGAGAAAGGATTTTATGCCAGACACAGGTTCTCAAGGGATTCAGATCGGCGATGCTGTGATTCAGTTCGTCGGGGACATGACGCAGCTTAACCAGGGCGTCGATAAGCTCGACGAGCGCATCGCCGGAAGTATGCAACGCGCCGGTGTGAACGTTAATCAATTGGGTGTCGCGCTCGACGAAGCCGGTGAGACCGCTGTCGGAGCCGGGGAAGAGATTAACTCCTCGATGGAGAAGTCTCGCGTCTCGATTGGCGAGGCTCGCGGCGAGGCCGCTCTTCTCGGTGAAGCTTTCGGTATTCATCTTCCTCGTCACGTCCGTTCGTTCGTCGCGGAGTTACCGGGTGTTGGTGAAGCGTTGCAGTCCGCGTTCGCCGCGACCGCTGTTCTGTTCCTCGTCGAAGCTCTTGTGAAGGGGACGGAAAAACTCACGGATTTTATCAGCACAGTGTTCCTATACACCGATGCGATGAAGGCCGCTGACGCCGCGACCGCCGCGCTGAACAAGGTCATCACCGATCAAGAACATCATCTCGATCAAGCGAAGACGGCCTTCGACCGCGTCGGCCTGTCGGCGGGAAAACTCGCACATCTAAAGATCGGGGACAACCTCAAGGATCAGCTCGATCAGATCAACAAAGCTCTCGCCGAGGCGAACTCGTCCCTCGAAAAGCAAGAGTCATGGTGGAAGCGAGCCTCGTTCGCGGCCCTGGATTGGCTCCACATCACCTCGCACGCGGCGGATGAAGCGACGCGGAAACACCAGGAGATGTTGAACAATCAAACTCAGGCCGACAAAGCGGCGGCTGAAGCTCGCAAGGTCGCAGCACAGGAGACAGCGACACAAAATATTCACGATGCGGAGGCCGCTCACAAAGCTTGGCTCAAGGCCGCTGACGAACGCCTGAAAATGTTACAGCACATCCGTGACGCCGAGTTCAGCAACGAGCAGCTCGATCAGAAGGACTTGAAAGAGAATATCGCGCTGAACGAACAGTTGAACAAGCTTCTCGAACAAGGCCGAAGGATCACAGATGAATCCGTTCACTCCGGCGCGGAGAAAGCGGCTCTCCAACACGTCAAGGAGTTGACGAAAGCTCTGAAGGATCAAGGGAAGGCGCTCGACGATCTCGAAAGGAAGATCGCGCCGTTCGCATCGTCCTTCAACAGCGCGTTCATCTCAGCCGCGACAGGCGCGGAATCGTGGGGACGTGCGATGCAAGGCGCGACGGGTCAGGCAGTCTCGGCGCTCGGACAATATGCCCAAATAAAAGCAATCGCATCCTTCGCTCAGGCGTTATCAGAGTGGTGGAATGGCGATGCTGCATCTCATGACTTCGCAGCGGCGGCGATGTGGGAGGTCGCGGCGGTCGCGGCGGGTGTCGGGGGTAGTTTGATGAGTGGCGGTGGCGGCGGCGCGGGTGGAGGCGGGGGTTACTCGGGGACTGGCACGCGAGGGAACGTCACATCAGGAAGCGGCGCGGCCTCAGGACCGGCCACGATGACGACTCGATTCGCCTCGGGTGGGTTGGTCACGGCTCCGACGATGGCAATGATCGGCGATTCCCCGAGCGGAGGCGCGGCGACTGAAGCTGTGATGCCACTCGATTCACCCGAAGCGATGGCAAAGATCGCGGCGGCGCTCGGACCACATCTCGGCGGTGGGAGCGGTGGGCATCACTTCAACATGAACGTGAAGGGGATGATCTCGGACAGCGACACGAAGACGCTCGCGAAGAAACTCTCAAGGATGGTCAGGCAGGGAACGACTCAGCTCCAGTCGTCACACACCATGAGGATCACGAAGAGGTCGGCTTAGGGGATACAGGAACGCATCTGATCGGGGGTTGCATTTTTAGGTAGATGGTCACAGGAAGGTCTCGGCCACAGATTTGTCAGCACCTCACCCACCTCTCGGGGAAACAGGGTGCACAGGATCATCACGATCAGGAAAAACATGAAAAACACCACACGCGGACGCGGACGTAGGCGAAAGAAGTTCATTTTTCCTCCGAGCGGAATCGGGAGAGGATCATTCCAGAAGCGCGTTGCTTTTCCCTAGTTACCAAAGGTCATGTCCTTCCGATCTGTGTTAAGCTCGGACTTTGAGGTGTTCCCAATGGAAGCCGTCCGCATCCCGAGCGCCGACGTTCACGGTCTCCGCGAACTGATGCAACAAATCATCGCTCTTCAAGACGAGATCACTCCCGAGGGTTGCTTGGAATTGAAGCACATCATCAGGAAAATAGATCGGATTCTGAGTCCCGGCGTGTGACCGCTTAGAAAAGAAAAAGCCGCGACCCGAAGATCGCGGCCTCTTCACCCCCTCAATCTTTCTACTCCTTGTTGAACGATCCAATCGGGTCTTCAGGAGGCGGGAATCCTGTCGGCTCGAAAACGAGATGTGTTGCAAAACCCATTTGTGATCCGTTGCGGATGTCGCGAGCCTCCTCCTCGGTGAAGACGGGTGGACGGTAACGAGGCCAGAACATCGGACGGTTGTGCGGGGCATCCAACAGCACGCCGTTCGCGTCGTAAAAGTAATCTCCCCATCTTTCATCCCCCAACTTCACACCGTTCGCATCATAGTAAGCCATCATCGCACCTCCTGTGAATCCCACGGCGCTTGCTCTCCGCGCTCTTCCATGTTCTTCACCATCGACTTCAGCGGGTAGGTGAGCTTCTCGTGGTAGGTGTTTCCTTCGTAGTATCCAACCACAAACGGCTTCGTGCGGTCGATTGCCTGTTCCTGTAAAGTTGCTTTAGCCACATGCTGACCCCTCCATTGGGTCGGTGCTGGTTAGGGTCGCGTCGTTGCGTGCGTGCTTCGGCGCGACCTGCTTACACGCACATCATCCCACCCCGGCGCGGAGCCTGCATAGATTCCCTCGGTGACGGTGTGTTACCTGTCCGAAGTCAGTCACAGAGGGATTGACAGGTTGGATTTTCTGTGGGGTGTGCGTACCTCAAGGCATTTATGAGCGAGACGAGCGTTGCTGATGGCGTCGCCGATTTTCTTCTGGTGACTTCGCTGAAGATCAGGTGACATCGCTAGTATCTCAGCGAGACAATCGCCACAGAAGACCGGGAGAGCGCTCGGAACAGCTATCTTCTTTGCAAGCAAAGTTTCACCTCTTGGGTCGCTTGAAGTAGTAACATTCTGGATTGAGTGCCAACACCAGTTCCCATCCCTCCGCTCCCTGAGCGTTCAGAAACCCCACTAGATCGTTGCCCTGAAATTCGGCGATGTAATATTCCCACTGGCCTGTCATCGTGATATTCTCCTTTTCTTCTCCTTCAGCCTACGTTTTAAAACCGGCATCGCGACAGTGATTATGTTGGTGCCTGATCTAGTGTCCGCTTTGGTGACTGATAGCTCCGACAACTCGTTTTGAGGCGTGCTTTGGTGCTTCGAGGCGTGATCTAACTCATTGATAAGTCGTTTAAAGGTAGGAAGTTACTTCGATTATGAGTCTGCTGCTCTAACCGTTGAGCTACGGGCCCGTAGGCCCAATTTAGCATAGAAGGGAAATCGCCTTCCCCAAAGGGCCACCAAATCGAGGGAAAAGAGCACAATGACGGCTCGAAAAGCGCGAAACTCTTGCTGAATGCGCGAAAGGCTGGGCCGGATTGGGCCGGTGGTCGCGGTTCCCGATTGAGATGCACACTTTTTGGTGCAGAATATCCTTCAAAAAAACTCCCTGTTTTGATGCAAAATCTAGAAAACAAAGGGATGGAAATTTCCTTGCCTCCTAGATCTATAGTTCTTAAGGTAGTTAGAGGCAAAATCTTGGAAACATGGGAGTTAGCTTGGTCTCCCGGTCTCCCTTGGCTTCGCGGTTGCGTTTTGCAGCCGGGTGCAGAGGATGCATCGGTCGGACTCAGCGGGTAAGCGGTCCAGGAGTCGCGCCCGTTGTCAGGTTGTCAAGGATCGGATATTATCTTGTAGATAACATCTACGTTTATATATTATCGCGTTGGCGGGTTGAGTTCAAGAACAGAGTGAAGGGGCTGCGGATCTGTTTCCCAAATTGGGAATCGCCGAGGGAAAACCCGGCACCAAGCGGGAAGCTTGAGCGGGGCACGTTTTAGAGTAGATTCAACAGTCAGGAGGTGCCAGCCCCCAAGCTGTACGTGCAGATTTCTATTGCCATGAGGTTGCAAAATCTTTCATCTTGACAGCCCATGACCTCTAGCCCACAATATGCCGACCTTTTTTGTGAAATGTAGTTTAGTTGGTTAGCGGGAAGTCCCGTCTTCCTTTCGCCGTCCCCCAGGCAAAGGCTTTTCCAGTTTTACTGTCTGACGATCAAATTCAGGAGGAGAGAAATGCGTAACAAAGCGCTCGTATTATGGGCAGTGACCCTGATGTTGGCCACTTCTGCATGGGCTAGCACTGAGACTGTGATTTACAACTTCAATAACTACACCGGCGACGGATATTACCCCTATTCTGGCCTGGTAGCCGATAAGGCGGGGAATCTGTACGGCACGACCCAAAGCGGCGGCGCCAACAATTTGGGCTCGGTCTTTGAGTTGAAGTTGTCGGGCGGTGTCTGGACTGAAACCCTGCTTTATTCCTTTGCCGGGGGTGTGACGGACGGAGAGTATCCTGAATATTCCCCACTCGTCTTCGACGCGGCAGGGAATCTGTACGGTACAACCCAAAATGGAGGCTCTAGTTGCAATTGCGGCACGGTATTTAAGTTGACCAAGTCTGGCAGCACCTGGAAAGAAACCGTTCTCCATGCCTTCCTCGGCTACGCACAAAAAGACGGATATTTGCCCCAGGCCGGATTGTCGTTTGACACCGCGGGCAACCTCTACGGCACGACCTACCAGGGCGGCGCATTCAACGTTGGAACTGTTTTCCAACTGGCACCGGTGAAGGGGAGCTGGAAGTATAGAGTGATCCACCACTTTGACAATGCAAATGGCGGAGCCGCTTACCCATTGGGAGGAATCACGCAGGGCGCAAACGGCTACTACTACGGCACGACCTACTACGGGGGATTCGCCTACAACGCCGGCGCGATCTACAGACTGTTTCAGGCAAGGAATGTCTGGGTAGCACAGAACGTATTCTACTTTCTCGAAGGCGGAGACGGAATCGGCCCTGATTCCAGCCTGACCATGGATGCAAATGGCAACATGTATGGCACGACCTACAACGGCGGCGCTGGTGAGTCGTGCAGTGGCGGCTGCGGAACCGTCTACAAGATGACTCTGGGCAAGAATAATACATACACCCACAGCGTTATCTACAGCTTTCAGGCCGGTGACAAGGATGGCGAAACTCCCTGGTACGGCGCAGGCGTAACCTTGGACGCAAAGGGTAATCTCTACGGGACAAGCCGCTATGGCGGGAAAGGTACGCAAAATGCCGGCACGGTTTACGAACTAAAGGTCTCAGGCAGCAGTTATAAAGAGAGTCTGCTTTGGTCCTTCGACACCGTCAGCGGCGACGGATATTATCCTCTCGGCGGAGTCATTCTCGTCAAGGGGAACATCTTCGGGACGACCTACGCGGGAGGGAGTCACGGCGCCGGCACCGCGTTTGAAATCAAACCGTAGGGGGCTGAACTAGCCCAAACCCTCTAAACTACTCTTCAGGGTGCCCCGCGCAAGCTTCAGCTTGAGCGGGGCATCCTCGGGGATAAAGCGGGCGCGTTAGTCTGGGCCACAGGCCGGGGGCGTCCTAGTCGGAGGTGTGGCTCGGCGCTCGCCACCTCCCTCAGCGGCTGAAGCCGAGTCATTGTGCTGGCCCTTATCGGCACGAATGAATTCGTGCCCTTCCCGGTTGCTGTATGTGCGAAAGATGTTGCTGTATGGAAGATGTTGCTGTATGTGCGGAAGATGCGGACTACTTGCGCATTTTCGGGATTGCTGCGTGTTCACGAAACGGCAGGTCCGTCCGCTCCGCTGCTCATCCCTTTGGAAATGAGAGCTCCGGTCGAAAATGACAATGAGTAACGCAGGACCCAGCCGCCGGAGTTTTGGCTCGCGAAATGCTGAGTTCGCGATGCTTCGGCGGAGGCCAAATCCGTAAATCACTGAATCAGCGGTAGCTTTCGAAACCGGCGTTAATCCCGCTTGAGGTTCTAACTGTTACATCCTGCAACGTTACTGAAGTTTGTCGTAAATCCCGTAAATCATTGTCCCTAAACAGATTAGATGCCATCCTAGTCAGAGATTCTGCTCGCTCCCCCGAGATGGACAGAACCCGATGGCAGGCAAGGCACAGTCGTGGAGAGACCTGCAACTTCACGCCAAGATTTTTGTTGGCTTGGTGGTGATCGCAGGCACCGGTGTGCTCCTTTATGGAGCCATGCACCCGACTAGTAAGAACATTGCCGAGTTCATCTGCTATCTGGGGATTGGGGTTCTGGCTTCGCGGATGAAGGTAAATCTGCCCGGAATTACGGGCACGATGTCAGTGAACTTTCTGTTTGTACTGTTGGGGATTCTCGAACTGAGCTTCTCCGAAACTCTACTCCTGGGTTGTGTCTCCATCCTGGTACAGTCTTTGTATCCGGACCGGCCCAACGCGCTCCAGGTAACGTTCAATGTGTGTGCGGGCGCTTTCTCGACCGCGGTCGCGTACGCCGTCTATCACCAACCTATTTTCGTTCATTTCATTCACAATGAGCCGTTATTGTTGGGCCTGGCAGCGTGTACCTATTTCGTCGCCAACACTGGTTCGATTGCTACCGTCATATCGCTGACCGAAGGAAAACGTCTCAGATCAATAATCGTGGATTGTTATTTCTGGTCGTTCCCCTACTACCTGGTGGGAGCAGGAATTGCCGGAGTGATTGGATGGTTTAACCGCACGTTCTACTGGGAGACATCGCTGCTTCTGGTGCCCGCGATCTATGTGATTTACCGCTCGTACCGTTTGTACCTGGGGAAATTGGAGGACGAGAAACGGCACGTTGAAGAGATGGCCAGCCTGCATCTGCGCACGATCGAGGCGTTGGCGCTCGCGATCGAAGCGAAGGATCAAACCACTCACGACCACTTGCAACGCGTCCGGGTATACGCGGTCGAAGTAGCCAAAGAATTTGGCGTGAGCCCGGATGAAATGCAAGCCGTGCACGCCGCCGCCCTGTTGCACGATATCGGAAAACTGGCGGTGCCCGAGCACATCATCTCGAAACCCGGACGGCTGACGCTGGAAGAATTCGAGAAGATGAAGATTCATCCGGTGGTGGGCGCTGAAATCCTGCAGCGCGTTCGCTTCCCCTATCCGGTTGTTCCCATCGTGCGGGCGCATCATGAGAAGTGGGACGGTACGGGATATCCTGCCGGACTGAAAGGTACGGAGATTCCCATCGGAGCCCGAATTCTCTCCGCGGTCGATTACCTGGACGCACTGGCTTCGGACCGCCAGTACCGGCGTGCCCTGCCGCTCGACGAAGTCATGCAACGGCTGGGCGCCGAGTCGGGGAAGTCGTTTGATCCGAAAGTGGTCGATATCCTCAAGAAGCGATACCTCAGCCTGGAAAAGATGGCTCTGGCTCAGTTTGGGGGCCAGGCAAATCCACTGCTTTCAACCGACGTCAAGGTCGAACGCGGTCTTGCACCCGCTGCCGGATTCGAGAACATTTCAGTTAAGGATGGTACTGGTCACGAAGCGACTTTCCTCTCCTCGATTGCAGCGGCTCGGCAGGAAGCTCAGACTCTGTTCGAACTCAGCCAGGACCTGGGCGCTTCGCTCAGCCTGGTTGAAACGCTGTCGGTATTCTCGGTGAAACTGAGATCGCTGGTTCCTTACGATGCCATCGCTATTTATGTCCGGCGAAACGACGAGTTGATCCCCGATTACGTGAATGGCGACAACTTCCGCTTGTTCTCTTCGTTGCGCATTCCTATTGGACAGGGCCTTTCAGGATGGGTAGCTCATAACCGAAAACCAATCATTAACGGCAATCCCTCGGTTGAGCCCGGATACCTGAACGATCCGACGAAGTTCAGCACGCTGCGGTCAGCTTTGGCGATTCCCCTGGAAGGGGTTGCGGGAGTGATCGGAGTGCTGGCTCTTTATCGCAGCGAGCGAGACGCGTTCACCTCGGATCACCTGCGCATCCTGCTGGCGATCAGTTCAAAGATGGCACTGGCAATTGAGAACGCACTGAAATACCAGCAAGCGGAAAATTCCGCCACCACTGACTATCTCACCGGGTTGCCTAACGCCCGATCGCTGTTCCTGCAACTCGATCGCGAATTGGCCCGCTGCAAGCGTGATGATTCGACGCTAACCGTGATGGTCGGCGATATGGACGGGTTCAAACAAATCAACGACCGCTTCGGACATCTGGAGGGCAATCGCGTCCTGCGTCTGTTTGCCCAGGCATTGAAGGAGAGCTGCCGCGAATACGACTACGTAGCTCGCATGGGGGGAGACGAATTTGTGGTCATCGCTCCCGGACTGCCGGCAGATGCGGCCGCGAAGAAAGCGATTCAGTTAGGGGATTTGGCCAAGCAGGCCGGGTTTGAAGTGTGCGCCGAAGAAATTCTGTCGCTGAGCGTTGGGCAGGCCATGTATCCGGAGGATGGAAAGGATGCGGAGGAACTTCTCGCAGAAGCCGATCGACGCATGTACTTGGAGAAGCAACAACAGCCTAGCCGGAAAAACCGCAGGCTCTATCCTCGGATGAAATGCCGCATCACCATTGAGTTGAATCCAGAGAATCAGAGTGCCCCAGTCTTTGGCAATCTGATCGATATCAGCATGGGCGGATGCTATGTGGAGACCAGCGCGATTCTGACTCCGGGCACGAATCTCAAGCTGGTGTTCTCGATCGATGATGGCAAGCTGCACACAGACGGTACCGTTGCCAGGATTCACCCAGGTTCCGGAATTGCGGTACAGTTCAAGGAATTGAATCGCGACGATAAAGTGCGAATGCATCGCGTCCTGGAATTCGTCCAGAGCTCCACCGCACTCTACGACAACCGCTACGCCGAAAGACTCAACCGCTGATGTTGGCGCGGGCGTCACGCCCGTGCGGTCCAGGCAAGAATTCAAACTGGTAAGGTTCCTTGGGTGGGAGTTAGAAAATTGCTACTTTCTTCCGGGATGAGCCTCTCCCTTGCTGGAAAATACCGAGTAAGGCCACTCGTTCTCCTTTTTAGGCAAGGGCACAGCAGCGGCGACGACAGGCGCACTTCCCCAGTCCGCTGGCGCCGGCTGGATGCACCAGATGTTTCCAGGCTGTTCGAGGGAAAGTCCAACCAGCCAGAAATTGCCCCCGGTTCCGAGTGGTACGCAGTTGGCGACACGCGCCGGAGCGCTTGTCCCCGTCGGAAGTTGGTCGAGCAAAACCGGAAGCCCTGGTTCCAACGGCTGGCTGAGGCGCACGCCGCATCCCTCTGTGTTAACCACCAAAGTGTGACATTGCTCGCTGAATAGAACGGTAGGATCCAGGCTGGCCAGGCGAAAGGGTATCTGCGCCCGAATACGGGTACTGCGCCGTGCTGCCTCGGGCGACTTCGCACTCACAATCATAGACGGACTCTAATCGATTGTACGTCGCGCACGAATCGTAGTTCGTCATCAGGAAGTGCAAGCTAGAAACCAAAGTAACCACCGGCACTAACGAGACAGTTACGTAGCCGCGGACGCTGGTGCGTCGAGTGAAGCTCAGCAGGCATTTGTGTTTGCAGGGCATCGTCCTTCTAACTGGTCTTGGTCAGTTGCAGGGGTTATCGTTCTTCAGATGGCCACCGCCGCGGAGATACGACCCGTTCTATCCGAAGCGGCGAACTTGTCGGCAACACGGCCATTGGCTCACAACCCGGAATTTGATCTGCTAATTGCCTGCTGCGCCGATTCACCGAGTCACTCACACGCCGCTCGCATACGCGAACTTCTCTCTTGCCCGCTGGATTGGAAGCGAATGCTGCATCTCGTGGATCACCATCGCGTGGTCCCGCAAGTCTACAGGGCATTGTTGGTGCTCTCAAATTTGGTTCCCAGCGAGCCACTCCACGCACTCCGTTTGCGCTACCGAGACAACGCGCGTAAGGCGTTATGGTTTACAACTGAACTCGTTCGCGTAGTCAGTCATCTGGAGTCAGCGGGAATCAGAGCTCTGGCCTATAAGGGACCGATTCTGGCGCAAACTTTATATGGCGAAGTCACGGAGCGCCAGTTTGGCGATCTTGATTTCCTGATCCTTCCGGCGGATGTACCTAAGGCAAAAGCCAGTTTGCTTGAGATGGGGCAAACGTGCGGGCCAGAGCTCCGGCGAAACCAGGAACCAGCCTATATTGGTTCAGGATGTGGGTACGTGTTTCATAGCGCCGCCGGACGCAATCTCCTGGACTTGCAGTGGCGGATCGTTCCTCGTTTTTATTCCATGGACTTCGATATTCCTGGCTTCTTTGCGCGAGCCCGTGAGATCAACTTTGGAACGCAAGCGATGGACAGTCATCCAGTGCGGACACTTCGGAGCGAAGATCTCATGCTCGTGCTCTGCGTTCACGCTGCGAAACATGTTTGGATTCAGCTTTCGTGGCTATGCGACATCGCCCAACTCGCCAAGTCCCCGCAGTTCGATTGGGACGTGATCCAGGACGAAGCCCGCCGGTTCGGAATCGAACGCATCCTCGGCCTGAGCTTGTTTCTCGCCCATAATCTGCTCGATGCGCCACTGCCGTCCCAAATTCAAAAGCGCCTGCGAGCCGATCCGTCAACCGCGCTTCTGGCGGGAGAGATTCAGCGCATCATCGAACACAGCACCCACTACAACACGGAATCAATCCCCTACTTCCGTTTAATGATGCGACTGAGAGAACGCTGGCAGGATCAAGCTCGTTTTCTCTGGCGGCTCACCGTCACTCCAAGCGTGAGCGAATGGTCGGCCGTCAGCCTGCCAAAACCTTTGCAGCCGGTCTATCGCCTCGTGCGCCTGTCGCGGCTAGCGAAGAGATTGGCTTTCGGCATTGGATGATCCGAGAAACGGTTCCCGCTGGAACTTCATCAGTGCGTAGTAGCTAACAAACGAAACCGTGAAGCCCACGAACCAGGAATAGTCATATAGCGTCCGCAGGGCAGGAACTACCAATCCTACGAGCGCGGTTCCAGCACCAGCCGCGAGTGCAGCGATTGCGAGCCAGTTGAATCCTCGCGAATATTCGTAGGCGCCGCCACGCAGGTAGAGGTCATCGACCAGCAGCACCCGACGGCGCACCACGAAGTAATCGCAGATCATAATGCCGGCCACCGGTCCGAGGAACGCGGCGTAACCGCCCAGCCATCCAAAGATCATGGTTTTGTAGTTCCCCAGAAGTTTCCATGGCATCATTGCGATTCCCATAAAGCAGGTGATCACTCCGCCGGTGCGGAAGCTGATCTTGCGCGGCCACAAATTGGAAAAATCGTTCGCGGGAGAAACCACGTTCGCCCCGATATTCACGTTCAGTGTCGCCAACAGAATCGCGAGCAATGAAATCACGACCGCAACCGGAGAATGAAACCGGCTCAGCAGTTGCACGGGATTCCAGATCGCAGTCCCGTAAATGACCACAGTCGCCGAGGTCACCAGGATCCCGATCAACGAATACAGCGTCATGGTGGTCGGCAGCGCGAGAGCCTGGCCGATCATCTGTTGGCGCTGGCTGCGCGCGAAGCGGGTAAAGTCCGGAATGTTGAGCGAGACCGTCGCCCAGAAACCCACAGTGGCGTTCAACGCGGGCACGAGAAACTTCAGAAAATCCGGAAAACTGGCGAAGCGCGACGGCGCCGCCAGCATTGGGCCGAACCCGCCTGCAGTGCGGTAAGCCCACGCCAACAACAGAAGACCAACTGCCAGGAGGACCGGCGCGCTGATGCCCTGCAACACCCGAATGTATTCCACGCCCTTCAGGATCACGGCGAGGTTGATAAGCCAGAAAGCGAGAAAACAAACGGCAGTGCTGTAAGGAAAATTTCTCCACACCGGAACCAAGGTCGCGATTAACGTACTGATTGCTTCACCACCGATCCATGTCTGAATACCAAACCAACCGCATGCGACCAGGGCACGCAAAACCGCGGCCACATTTGCGCCGAGAACGCCGAACGAGGCGCGGGCCAGCACAGGAAAAGGTACTCCGTAACGCGCGCCGGGATGCGAGTTCAAAAGCATCGGAACGAGAACGATGCTATTGCCCAGAAACACCGTCGCCACGGCCTGCTTCCAGTTCATCCCGCCTTGAATCAGGCTCGCGGCCAGCATGTAAGTAAGAATGTTGACCGACATTGATACCCACAAAGCAGCGTAGTTGTAGGTTCCCCAAGTACGCCGGTCGCTGGTTGCGGGCGCCAGATCAGGGTTGTAGAGAGGGCTGGACTCAATTGCCGGACGCAGAGATTCGCGGCTTGTGGTCATCGGAATCAGTCGGCGGCCACTGCTTGTCCTGTCTGTGTGGTCAGCGGCTCATAGGTCTCGGGACGACGGTCGCGGAAAAACTGCCAGGTCTTCCTCACTTCCGCAATCATGTCGAGATCGAGGTCGGCCACCAGGACTTCGTCTTTATCGCGGCTCGCCTGCGCGACGATCTTGCCGCGCGGATTGCAGAAGTAGCTCTTGCCGTAAAACTCGCCGATGTTCCACGGTTTCTCTGTGCCAACCCGATTGATTGCGCCTACAAAGTAGCCATTGGCCACGGCGTGCGCGGGCTGCTCCAATTCCCACAGGTATTCCGAGAGTCCCGCGACCGTGGCAGAAGGATTGAACACAATCTCCGCACCGTTCAGTCCAAGGATGCGCGCGCCTTCGGGAAAATGACGGTCATAACAGATATAGACTCCGACAGCAGCGTACTTAGTCTTGAACACTGAATAGCCCATGTCCCCGGGCGTAAAGTAGAACTTCTCCCAGAATCCGGGATGCACGTGCGGAATGTGGTGCTTGCGATATTTGCCCAGATAGCTTCCGTCCGCATCAATGACAGCGGCCGTATTGAAATACATCCCCGGCATCTGCTCTTCGTAGACTGGGACCACGATCACCATGCGATTCTTGGCCGCAATCTTCTGCATTAGCTTGGTTGTAGGCCCGTCTGGAACGCGTTCCGTGAGCTCGTACCAGCGGATGTTCTGCTCGGCGCAGAAATATGGACCGTAGAACAGTTCCTGCAGGCAAAGTATTTGCACCTTTTTTTTCGCCGCCTGCTCGATAAGCTTAAGATGCTTGTCGATCATGGCTTTTTTGATTTGCGGCAGCGGGCGGTCGCTGCTTAGTACATTACCCGCCTGGATCAGGCCACAGCGCACAATGCGGGACATCGGATACACCTCCGCGAGAGGGTAAATATAGCAGACCTCCACCTTCTTTTCCTGAATGGACGATGCTTCGTGCGGATCGTCGATTTGGCCGAGTTTTGCGCGTTCTGCGGCCTGAATCCAACCTTGACGCACTTTGGCGTGACTGGTAGATTTCGGTTCCATACGTAAATATCCGGGGGACATTGCTCTGAGGCGGACGAGGAAGTCGCGGCATTCGATCGAGCTTCCTTCGCCTAGTTCTTCAGTCGATCTGGATCCGGCAGACCGCGGCCGCCGAGACTTTCTCATGCGATGCTGCCAAGGAGCTTCGGCGGCGCTGGTTCCGGCAGGTCTGCGTGGTCTTGCTTTTCCTTTCGTCTTCGCTACTGGAAACACTCTCTCGCCGGGGAATGTCGACTTTCATCTTCATCCTCGCTATCGGTCCCAGACATCTCTCGATGCCACTTTGGTCAAGACGCAGGCGGGTCTCGACGCTTTCATAACCGAAAAATATCAGGATCAGATCGCTGCGACTCTTGCGGAGTGGAGCTCGAGCTTGCTGCACTCTCCGCAGGATACGCGGATGATTGAAGGGGTTCTTACTCCTGATTTCTCCGGATCCTCTTTCCAGCCAGTTGAATCACGGGTGGTCCGTTCTGGAGGGGCCCTTGAAATTCATCAGAATAAGTTCGGGTTGGGAACTTCTCTCGGACGGGATGCCTTTTTTCAGGAATTGAAATCGGCATTGGATTCCTTTTCGAAGATTCTGGTCGCTGAGTTTAAGGTGGTGAGTATTCACGTGGACTCGGGGAACGCCGACCGCAGGGATGCCGTCGGGACTGCCGGCGAGGACGCCGGCGCTACAAGACTTGCGAACGGTTTACGGACTCGCGTGCGCTACGAGATTATGGGTTCTGGGCGCGATTTCTACCGCGAGCAAAGGGTCGGGCATTGGGATCTCGAATGGGTAACAACTTCGACGGGTAAGTTTCTCCTAAAGAATTGGCGGGCGCTTGGTGATGAGACATGGAGCCGCGCCGCTGATCCAATCTATATGGACATCGCGGCGCAGGCATTTGCTGGCAGTCCAGCCTACTCGGCGCAGTTGCTTCGGGGAGTTGACTACTGGCGGACGGTTCTCGACGGGGCGTGCGGCATCGACGTCTACGGGCACAACGGCGTCTCGGTGGGCGACGTCGATGGTGATGGCTTTGACGATCTTTACGTTTGTCAGCCTGCTGGCCTTCCCAACCGCCTTTTTCACAACCGCAGAGATGGAACGTTCGAAGACATTACCGAAGGATCTGGAGTTGGGATCCTTGAGAATACGGCCTGCGCACTATTTGCCGACGTCGACAATGACGGCCGGCAGGATTTGATCGTCGTACGCACGAGTGGCCCACTGTTATTTCTGAACGAGGGCGGTGGCAATTTTCGGCAGAAGCACGACGCGTTCAAGTTCGCTACGCCTCCGCAAGGGACTTTCACGGGAGCGGCTGTCGCCGACTACGATCGTGATGGCTGGCTGGATATCTACTTTTGCCTCTACATCTACTATCAGGGTACCGACCAGTACAAGTATCCGTCTCCTTATTATGACGCGGAGAACGGTCCTCCGAATTTCATGTTGCGCAACAACCGGGACGGAACTTTCCGCGACGTCACTGCGGAGTCAGGCCTTGATCGGAACAACACCCGCTACAGTTTCTGCTGCGGATGGAGCGATTACAACCGCGACGGATGGCCTGACCTCTATGTGGTGAACGACTTTGGCCGGAAGAATCTTTACCGCAACAATGGCGACGGAACGTTCACCGACATGGCTCCGCAGGCGGGGGTTGAGGATATTGGCGCGGGCATGAGTGTGTGCTGGTTCGATTACGACAATGACGGAGCCGAGGATCTCTATGTCGCGGACATGTGGTCCGCCGCCGGCATGCGGGTCTCGGAGCAGAACATTTTCCAGAAGGACGCCTCCGAAAAAGCGCGAGCGCAATATCGCAAACACGCCAGAGGCAACTCGTTACTTCATAATGATTTACTTCGTAATAATAATAAAGACGGCGCGTTTCAGGACACGAGCGCATCGGCCGGAGTTGAAATGGGGCGCTGGTCATGGTCAAGTGACGCGTGGGACTTTGATCACGACGGATATCCCGATCTTTACATCGCCAACGGGATGATCTCTGGACCTTCACGACCACCGGAAACAGAAGATCTGAACAGTTTCTTTTGGCGGCAGGTTGTCGCTAGTTCGCCTGGCGTAGCCAAGCCTGCACACGATTACGAGCAGGGATGGAACGCGTTGAATGAATCGATCCGATCGGACGGCACCTGGAGCGGGTTCGAGCGGAATGTGTTCTACGCTAACAATCGGGATGGAACGTTCTCTGACGTTTCCGGTGTCGTGGGTTTGGATTTTCTCGAGGACGGGAGAGCATTCGCGCTTTCCGATTTCGATCATGATGGCAGGCTGGAAGTGTTCTTGAAAAACCGGAACGGGCCTCAGTTGCGGCTTTTGAAAAACGTGACGCAGAAGCTTCCGCCGTCGATTGCTTTCCATCTCCGCGGCGTTAAGAGCAGCCGCGACGCCATTGGTGCGGCGGTCACGGTTGAAACTGAATCGGGTCGCCAGACTCGGATGCTCCAGGCTGGATCAGGATTTCTTTCTCAGCACAGTAAGGACGTATTTTTCGGTTTGGGCGAGGCCACAGGCCCGGTGCGGGCGTCCATTCGCTGGCCCAGCGGGTTGGTGCAGGAGTTGCACGGCCTCCCCATCAATCATAGGATTTGGGTCGAAGAGGGAGCGGAACCGTCTCGGATAGAAGCGTTCGAAACTCAACCTCAGGGGCTAAAGCGCGGGTCCCTTACGAGCGTGATCGGCACGGCTGAAGCCATGCCCTCCCAAAACCCGAACGTCGTGTTTGACGCGCTTCCCAGCAAAGTTGAAACCTGGCTGCTAGCTCCGGTGTTCGCGCCGGATTTTTCTCTTTCTGACTTGATGGGACAGACTCACACACTTGCGGCCCTTCACGGAAAGGCAGTGCTGCTCAATTTCTGGGCCACCGGATCAGCGACCTGCCACGACGATTTGAGAATCCTCGATCGAGTGCACAAACACGCTCCGGGCTTTCAGCTTCTTTCTGTGAACGTTGACGATTCAACCAGCGCCGAAAACGTTCGAGCGCTGGCGCGAGAGTTGCATCTTTCGCTTCCCGTCCTTCACGCATCGGACGACGTGGCCGGCATTTATAACATTCTCTATCGCTACTTATTTGACCGGCATCGCGACCTGGGCCTTCCGACTTCCTTCCTGATTAACCACACGGGGGATATCGTCAAGGTTTATCAGGGACCGGTTAATGCCGAACTCATCGAACAAGACTTCCGGCACATACCACAAACCTCTGCGGAGAGATTGGCACAGGCAATGCCCTTTCCTGGCGTCAGTGAAACATCGGAGTTTCGCCGGAACTATCTCTCCTACGGTTCGGTTTATTTTCAACGAGGTTATTTCGATCAAGCGGAAGCGTCATTTCGGCTGGCGCTTCGTGATGATCCAGGGAGTGCTGAAGCCCTCTACGGTTTGGGAAGCGTCTATCTGCAACAACAGAAAACTGCTGAAGCTCGGGCGAGCTTTGAACGTGTGACTAAGCTTCATCCAGGTTATCCGGATACCCTGCCAAACGCGTGGAACAATCTCGGTCTACTGGCGACGCGGGAAGGGCGCACTGGCGACGCGATTCCGTACTTTCAAGAGGCTCTGCGGTTGAGCCCCGATCATCTGATAGCTCTCGATAATCTGGGAAACGCTTACCGCCAGCTGAAGCAGTGGGACGAAGCTCGCAAAATTCTGCAGCGGGCGGTTGCAGCGGGCCCCGATGATGCGGAGGCGAACTACAGTTTGGGACTGGTCTTTGCCCAAGTCGACGACAACGATCGTGCTTACGAATATTTGCAGAGAGCTCTGAAGCTTCGTCCAGCTTATCCAGAGGCTTTGAATAATCTCGGCGTACTTTATCTGCGCACCCACCGGAGGGATGAAGCGGTCGCAAGTTTCGAAGAGTGTATTCGGGTTGCACCTGCCTTCGATCAGTCTTACCTGAATCTGGCCCGGGTGTATGCGTTGGAGGGGGCGCCGGATAAGTCTCGAACCGTCCTGCTGGGACTGCTAAAACAACATCCCGATAACGCGCAGGCGCAGAAAATGCTGGAGCAGTTGGGCCGATAAGCTAATTAGATTGATGGAATACGGGCGTCGTGCCCGTCTGGCAGGACCGACCTCCATCGAGAGTGCACTTGCTAATTCTTTTTCGGAGTAGGTGCGGTCAATAGATCCACGAACATTTTGTAAAACCTCTCAAGATCCAGATCCACCTGAATCTCGACTGGCCGGACATCGATCTTCGGCTTATCATGATCCGCCCAGGTCAGTGTGTCTCCGTAACCTGCTCCGCGGTCGAGATTCATGTCCATATAGCGTGTTTCTTTTCTGGTGATCAGGCTGGGATCAAGCCATGCCGCGGCGGCAAGTTCATCCCACAAGTAGTTGTATTCGCCATGCAGCCGGGCATAAGTACCGACATAGCGCGCGGCCGGCGAATCGCCTGCTTTAATCCGGTCGATCAATTCCGTGGTCATTCTTGTCTTCACCGAGATATCCACCGGTGTGCAGATGATCTTTTTCCAAGGAGCTCGCAGCACGATGTGAGCTGCTTCGGGATCGAACCAGAGGTTGAATTCACGCCGGGGCGTATTAGTGAACTCGGGATTGGGAGTTTGTGGAGCGAGGCTGGCGCCCATGAAAACCAATTCTTTGACGAGCCCGGTAAATTCGGGATCGATGGAGATGGCGAGGGCGAGGTTCGTCATTGGCCCGCCAGCGTAAATCGTTATTTCATTCGGGAACTTGTGGACCATACGGATCAAGAAGTGGGCGGCATCTTCATCGGCCGGTTTCGTGCTCGGCTTGCCTTCCGGCATGTCTCCCAAGTCATCCGCCGGGTGGTAGAACCGCGGTGTCCAGGCCCCGAGCCAGCCCACGGAGCCGTAGAGTTGCTCCCAGAGTTCGGTCTCGTCTTTCCGCCGGACTAGCGGATACTCCGCTCCGGGCACGACTGGAATGTCGGTTCGTCCGATGAGTTCGAGCATGCGCAGGGTATGCGCAAGTTCTGCCTTGAGCCATTGATCGCCGGTTACGACGGTGATGCCCAGGACGTCGGTCTGTGGCGACTGGATCAGCAGAAGCATCGACTGCTGGTCGGTTCCTGCGGGGCCGGCTGCGTCCTGATCGACGATGATCTTGCGCTTCTGGCCCCAGCTTGTGAGGCAGGTTATCAGCAAAACTGCGGTTGTTAGGAACCAGATGCGACGGAATTTCATCATTTACCTCAGTTTTTGTTTCCAAATTCAACAGCGCTCGCAAGTCTGGGTACTATTGAAGAGCGAAAAAAAGAGCTTCCTTGCCGCGCCTGATGGCAACATCGGAAGCAATGTCGGTGTCGATCAAGAATGCGCGCGGCACCCGCGTAGGATAACAAACTCAGCGTCGAAGAGAGTCCGTTGGCCGTGAATCAGGATGATTCAGCTCTTCATTGCGGATCGAAGCTCTGATCACTAGAATAGCGGCTCAGGCGAAGCACACTGCTTCGCTGACACTCCGACTTGCAGTTGTCCTATGGTGCGCTTGCGCGGAACCGTACTCCGACCCTGGTGTTATGGGACTCTCATCGCAACCTGTGTGTTGACAGTCATAGCTCTTCTCTTTCCGTACCTGGCTCAGGGACAATCGGTTCGAGAACAATCACCAGATCAGGCGGCCTCTGTCTTGCAAGGATCTGTGCGAGATTCACGCGGTCACCCGGTTGTCACCGCTACTGTTTACCTGCTCCCTGAAACTGGAACGCAAACTCTAACCGCCGTGACGGATTCAGCAGGAGCCTACCGCTTCCCGGCGCTGCGCGAGGGCGTGTATACGCTTCGCGCGGAGATGACAGGATTCCGCGAGGCAGCTCTGACCTCCTGCGTCGTCGGACCCAAAGAGACGAAGCGCGTTGATCTGACGCTTGATTCGGCAATGATCTCCCCGAAACAAAACAGTTCGGCGGAAACATCGGAGGCGTCTCAGCCACAATTTTTCGATGATCCCCAATTCACGGTGGCAGGAGTTACTGAAGCCATGAATCCTGGCGGGCACGGCTCCGATACGATTTTGCGGACCACGGAGGCTTTGGCAAAAGAAACCGCGTCGTTGGGCGTTCCCGAGGCAAACGAGGAACCTCGTAGTTCCCACACCAGCGCTGCTACATCTTTATCCAGCAGCACATGGGAAGAAACTCTTCGTAAGGCGGCTGAACACGACCCTAGAAACTTTGAAACAAACCGGCAGCTTGGGAAATTGTTGGTCGACGACGGCAAGGCTCGCGAAGCGATTCCCTATCTCGAGCGGGCTTCTCAGCTCAACCGTGGCGATTACCAGAACTCCTACGAAATGGCTTTGGCTTATTCCGACGTTGGTCAATACCAACGCGCACGTTCGGAGGCTCGAACCCTGCTTGCCCGTGAGGATAAATCCGGACCGAAGCCGGGCGAACTTCATCACTTGCTCGCCGACATCGACGAGAAACTAGGCGATCCTCTCGAAGCGGATCGCGAGTATCAGCGCGCGGCAGAACTGGACCCGAGTGAACCCCGTCTCTTCGATTGGGCAGCTGATCTCCTCTTGCATCGTGCATACGAGCCGGCCATCGACGTTTTCACCAAAGGTAATCGTCTCTTCCCGCAGTCGGCGCGAATGCTGGCTGGGTTCGGCGCGGCCGCCTATGCCCGCGGTGATTACGAGGCGGCTACCCAGCGTCTTTGCGAGGCGTCCGATCTGAACCCCAACGACCCCGGCCCTTACTTGTTCCTCGGTAAAATGCAAAATCTCAGAATCGCGCAGTCAGAATGCGTGGTGGAGCGACTTCAGCGATTTACCAGAGTACAACCGGAGAATGCTTTGGCCAATTACTATTACGCTCTCAGCCTATGGATTCGGCACGAACATTCGGCGAGTGCAGAAAGTTTGGCGCAAGTGGAACGCTTGCTGGAGAAGACCATCCAACTCGATCCGAAGTTCGGGCCGGGATATCTGCAATTGGGGATACTCTATTCGGATCGCGGGGATTCCTCTAAAGCGACCGCTGCCTATCAGAAGGCCACAGAAGCAACTCCGGGACTGGAAGAGGCGCACTATCGCCTTGCACAGGCTTATAGCCGTGCCGGACAAAAATCACGAGCTCAAGCCGAGCTGCGACTCTACGAACAGCTATCGAAGAAAACGGCGGACGAAGTCGAGCGCAAGCGCCGGGAGACGCAGCAGTTTGTGTATACGCTGCGCGCCCCCGCGACTGTCTCGCCGCAGTAAAGTTCTGCGTAACGCCGCCGTCCCGCCGTCGGGATAGCCGGCAAGATGCCGGTGCCACGACTTGATCGCCCTAGAACCTCAGCTTGAGAGCAAACTGTATCGAGCGCGCATCATTCACTGTCTGATTAATCGTCTGACTGATCACGCCGAAACTGCTAGGCGAATTAATGTCCTGCTCGCCGGTGCCGGCGATGCCCGGCAAAAAGAAATGCGGGTGGTTAAACAGATTGAAGAACTCGGCCCGGAATTGTAGATTCATCCCCTCGCGGGACAATGGAAAGTCCTTGATTAGCGACAAATCCGTGTTCACGAAACGAGGACCGTAAACCGGCGCCCGGGCAGCAGTGCCCAACTCTCCCGCAGGCGCGGGTGCGAAAGCGCAGGGGTTGAACCAGTTGGTTAGCGTGTGGATCTTAGCCGGACAATCCGTACGGCCTCCTTCGGGACCTGCCTGGTTAGGATCGCCCACCTGATTCGGCCGCTGCAAAACCAGCCCGTTGTAGAAAAAGAAGACGCCAGACTCATCGGCGCTATCGACCACGAAGAGCGGGAAGCCGGATTCTGCCCTTTGGATGACATTGATCTGCCAATTTCCCAACACGGCGTTGGCAGCTCCGCCCCAGTTGCCGCCGAAGTGTTTGCCCTTGCCGAACGGCAGATCATAGAGAACGCTGGCGGTAAAGACGTCATTGAGATTAAGTTGAGACAATCCCCAATCCAGTTTTTGAGCCCCCGGCAGCGGCCAGTACAGCGCACCCGGATTGCTGCCCAGACCGTCGGTCAAGCCGGAATCGAAAGTGCGGGACCATGTGTACCCAAGCAGAGCGTAGAGACCGTGGCGCGCGCTCTTGGTTTCAGCTTTCACTTGCAGGGAATCGTAACGCGCCGAACCTATGCTGTTGTTGCTGTCAACCGACTGGAACGGAAATGCGTAAGGGAACGTCGGAAAGCCACAGCCAAGGGTGTAACCGGCTACCGGAGCGCTTCCACCCGGGCACGCGTTTGGAGAGCTGATATTTTCGTTTACCTGGCTGACTAGAATGTGCGTGCTGCGGGAGCCGGCATAGCCCATAGTAAGCACTACGTCTCCGGGCATCTGATGCTCGATGTTGAGGTTGTACTGCTGGATCATTCCAAGTTTAAAGTTGCGGTTCTGAGACTGGATGGTTCCAGTGTAGGCGCCGGGATTCACGGGTCCGCTGTAAATGGCACCGGCACCGCCCGGGACAGTAGTCGTTGAAGGGGTGCCAACCGGGAGGAGAAAACCATTCGAGAGCCCACAGCCGGTGCCTCCGAAAGTGGGACAAACTCCTGTGGGGAAGGGATCCACTTCGGCGTAGAACGGGGGATTCTGCCACAACCCTTGCCCACCCTGATTCCAGGCGGAATCGTGGAAGATGGCGTATCCGGCGCGGATCGCTGTCTTGTTGCCCAAAGGCGTCCAAGCCACCCCGATGCGTGGTTCCAAAGCAGTCTTATCAAACTGGATACCGATACGGCTATCGGAAGTGATGCAGTTGGTGCAGCCATTCAGCCCTGGGCTGCCGGATGGGACGTACCACTTCAGGGTCAGAACATCGAAGTTCGACTGGCGATTTCCGACTTCGGTTTCTGGCGTAGCTAGAGCCCAGGCAAGCCCAATGTTAACCGTCAGGTTGTTCGATACCCGCCAATCATCCTGGACGAAGGGACGAAATAGTTTCCAGCGGCGACCGACCGTACCTCCCAGGAATGTCTGATCGTGAGCGGCGAACGTCCCCAGGCTTCCGAGAAGCAGATCGCCCATGTTGTCGCCGGTGGCTGCTCCATTTTGAGAGACAAAACCGTCCTGAAATGCGTTATTTCTTATGTTCATCTGGTTGGCGCGGAACACGGCTCCGAACCTGATGTTGTGTTTGCCCCGAATCAAGTCCAGCGTATCTGAAGCGGAATACACATTGGTTCCGCCTTGGTACGGCGCGAATCCGCGATCTCCCAACGACATGTAGGTGGTCATCTGAAACGAAGTAAGGCCGCAACTGATGCAGTCCTTGTTGGACTGGTTCAGACTCGCAGGGTAACCGGTCACGCTGTCGCATTGGCTCCCCAAGTCAGCGCCGGGAATGCCGATGATCGCGGCTTCGCACGTGCCAGTGCCGAACGATAGAATGTGGTTGAAAATCCGGCTGAAGCCGATGCTGGCCTGGTTGATGGTGCGATCCGAGAAAACGTGTGTCTCCGATAGTGCCGCATTGCGCCCATGATTGTCGATGAGCTGGTTGCTGCCAAAGGCGTTGGTTTCGGCCCATGTGGGTGAGCCTCCGGGCACGAAGTTTGTGGCTTGATCGTAGCTGAAACGGGCAAAGATAGAATCCTTGTTGGAAAAATTGTGGTCCACACGGATGTCGCCAGTCCCTTCGTTGAGTTTCCTCACAGGCTGGTTAACGTAATTGAACCCTGAAGCTACGTTACTCGCGTTGCTCGTCGGATAAAGCTGAATTAATTTAGCGGCGAGCGGATTGATCATCGCCGCTGGAATTACGCTGCAGTCTGTACCCAGCGGCTGGATTCCGCCAGCGCCTACGGGCTCGGGCGTCGCGGTGCCGGGTACGCACTGGAAGTGCCTGTCGTTGCTCGTCGTCGGTACATACGGATTATTGAGGATGGGAAAGAAGACATTCGATCCCCGTGGGTTGCCAAATGGATCGAAATTAAAGTTGTAATTACCAGCCGCGTCGGGAGTCATCATTGCGGTCGTAGGAACCAGGCCGGTGAAAGGGACTCCAAGGCGCTGCATCTTGGCCTGGTAGTCAAGAAAGAAGAATGTTTTGTCCTTCTGAATCGGACCTCCCAGCGATCCTCCAAACTGATTCAGATTAAATTTATTTCTGGTGGGGGCGAAATAGTTGCGCGCGTCGAGCTTGGTGTTCCGGAAATACTCGAACAGAGTTCCATGAAATTGATTCGATCCTGACTTGGTTGTAACCAGAACGGTTGGACCCGCGCGCTCTCCCCACTCCGCCGAGTAGTTGTAGGTTAGAACCTTGAATTCCTGGATGGAATCGATCGACGAGAAAATCGCAATCCCGCCTTCATCAAGCTGGTTATTGTCGTTGCCATCCAGCATCCAATCTGTGCTCTGCGCTCGTGACCCGCCCACGGAAAGCGAAAAAGATCCGCGCGTGGAGGCTTCGCTGCTGGCAGCCCCATTGAAGAAACTGTTTGGGTTGGTTTCTGCTGTTGTACCCGGTGTCAGGGTCGCCAGTTGAACGAAGTTGCGGCCGTTCAACGGCAACTCGGCGACCTGTTCAGAGGTAATGACTTGACCCAAGGTAGCATTCGCCGATTCGACAGCAACTTCCGTCGCGCTTACTTCGACCGTGGATGTGACCGAAGCGGGCACCATGGTGAAATTTACTTCACGATGTTCGTCAATCTGCAGGCGCACGTCCTTCTGTTGTGCCGGCTGGAACCCCTGCGACTCTACTCCAAGCGTGAAATTGGCAACCGGCAGCAATGGGATAAGGTAATGTCCGGATTCGTCTGTTCTGGCTTCGCGGGACAGACCCGTGCTTTGTGAGGTGGCCCTCACGGTCGCACCGGAGATCACCGATCCGGTTTTGTCTGAAACGGTGCCGGAAAAACTTCCAGTCGCCTGGCCGTACAAAAGTGGGCAGATGGGAAATACAACGGAAAAGGACACGACCAGCAGCATCTTTTTGGTCAGCATTGATGTCTCCCTCGGCGGCGCCCGTCGAGTGGCGAACGGGCGAGCACTTTCCCACTAGAGTTTGGAAATCCCCGATTGTAATGCGAACCATCTAACTGGAGGTAGGGACTAAAGTCAAGATTTTTTGTGGCGAACCAAATCGAGAACTTGATCAGTCGTGATGAAATTTGCTCCGAGGGCTTTAAGTTCGATGATGGTTCGTTGTCCGTCCTCCGCCTTTAGAGTTGCGATGGCATCCGCGACTACCGAGACGCGGCGGCCACGCTCGAGTAATCCTTTTGCCGCGAGACGCACACAGTATTCCGTGACCACGCCAAAAACTACAAATTCGGCGTCGGGACCCAGGCGATTCACGAGTTCCCCAGCGTGCCTGCTTTCAAAGATGTCGAGCGTTTGTTTTTCGAGGAGGATCTGCTGGTACTGCGACAGATCGTGGGGCAACTCTGCCGCGTACTCGTTCGGAATCGTGACCACTCGCTCCGTCAACGCTTCCTGAACAAATTCAGCACCCTTGGTTCCCTTGATGCAATGGGGAGGAAACGTCTGGAACTCGGGATCGTCCTTCGTGTGGAAACAACCATGGGAGACGAGAAACACGCGCCCTTCGCGGGCGGCATCCGTAAGCCTTCGAATGTTAGGGAGCAATCGCTCGGCGCCCGGGACATAGAGTTTTCCGCCGGGCAGGATGAAATCAGCCTGCGCGTCGACTTCCCAGAAAACTAGATTGCGGGACAACATGACCCTAGGCGCTGCTCCTCGCCACCCACTCCGCATCGAAAAGCGGGCGATCGTAGAATGATTTCTGTGTCCCAACATTCATGGTCGAGAGACCGGCGTAGAGATTAGCGCGGCGGACGGCTTCGCGCTCGGGCAGCCCTTCCCCGAGGAACACGGCAAAACTGCCGATGAATGCGTCGCCCGCGCCGGTGCTGTCGAGGCTTTTCACGCTGAATGCGGCAATGTGCTCCATGTTTTCGCGATCCGCCAGCAATGAGCCGTTCGCTCCCAGCGTTAGTATTACCCGCTGGACGCCGGACGACAGCAGCTTCTCGGCGCACTTCTTTGCATCCTCAACGTTTCGTACCGGCATGCCAGTGATGGTTTCGGCTTCACTTTCGTTGGGAACGAAATAGTCGAGTCCCGCTAACGCATTCAAATCAACCGGCTGAGCCGGAGCAGGATTGACTATGCAACGAATGCCGTTCTTGCGTGCGAAAGTGACGCTGTAATAAACGGTCTCAAGCGGAATTTCAAACTGCAGCACGATGCAATCCACCGTCTTGAGCAGATCGGACGCCGCATCCACGTCCGCAGGCTTCAGTAGATCGTTCGCGCCTTTCACCACCAAGATGCGATTCTGCCCGCTGGGCTCAACGAATATCGGCGCCACACCGCTGGAGACGCCGTCAATTTGCTTCACATGAGTAGCATCGATCCCAAGTTTCTTGAAGTTCCCGATCGTCGCGGGGCCAAATAGATCGCTGCCCACCCTCGCCACCATAAAAACCTCAGCTCCGCAAAGTCGCGAGGCCACCGCTTGATTCGCCCCCTTGCCTCCGAAGCCAAGATCGAACTTCTGGCCAAAAATTGTTTCTCCAGCCTTGGGAAAACGATCTGAGAACGTGGTCAAGTCGATGTTCGCGCTACCAATCACTGCGATGCGAGGACGTTTCGCCATATTCTCAACCTTCGACAAAAGAGGCACGGTCACAGAGAGAAAAACTTTAAAAGGTTTCTCTGTGACTCTGTAACCCTGTGCTAATGAGAGTTACTCTCCGTAAGGCACCCAGATGTTCTTCACTTGAGTGGCGTGTTGCAGAAACCATCGACCTTCACCCTGTTTCACGTCGAACCAGTCAATCACGCGGCCTTCATTGGTAAATACCTGCTTCAAGTTTCCAGTGGAGAATGATTTCGCCGCAGCGGCACTGGTTTCATCTCCGAAACACCAGATCGCGTCCACATCATCGTGTTCAGCAAGAGTTTTTAGCAGTTGTGATGGATACCCGGTAACGATGTTAACAACACCACCGGGCAGATCGCTGGTGTCAAAGACCTGATACAAGTCTCCAGTGATGAGTGGATAGGTTTCCGAAGGGACGACGATCGCCGTATTGCCCATGGCAATCGCGGGCAAGACCACAGACAAGAAGCCAAGCAGCGGCGCTTCCTCTGGGCAGACGATCCCTACGGTTCCGATCGGCTCATTCATCGCGATGGCGATGCTGCGGAACGGCGGATTGTGTACAGCACCATCGAACTTGTCTGCCCACGCAGCGTAAGAGAAGATGCGTTCAATGCTTGCGTTCACTTCAGCCGTCGCTTGCGCTTCTCCAACCGCAGCAGCAAGCCGGCGAGCAATCTCGTCGCGGCGTTGGGACAGGTTCTCAGCCGCATAGTAAAGAACCTGGGCGCGATTGTGTGCGGTGCTCTTCGCCCAGCCAGCAGCTTTCCGGGCGGCTTCGACGGCATTGCGAATGTCCTTGCGGTTGCCCAACCCTACTTCGCCGAGCAGTTCGCCCTTCTTGTTCCGTACCTCCATGCTGTAGCCGGAATCCGGCCTTGCCTGCTTGCCTCCGATGTAAAGCTTCACAGTGCGATCAATTTCATTGCCCGACGTGGTGCTCTCTTGCTCGTCGTTTAGAGGTTCCTGCGGAACTGATTTCGCCGCAGGCAAGGCAGGCGCGTTCTTGAACCATTTCAGTTCCAGATATTCGAGCAGGCCTTCCTTGCCGCCCTCGCGGCCGTATCCGCTTTCACGGTAGCCACCGAAGCCGACGGAAGCGTCAAACAAGTTCGTGGAATTCACCCACACGACACCCGCCTTGAGCTGCGACGAAACGTGAAGCGCAACATTGATGCTCTCGCTCCACACGCAGGCCGCGAGACCGTATGCAGTGTTATTGGCAAGTTCAACTGCTTCCGCGGGAGTACGGAACGTCATGGCCGCCAGCACGGGGCCGAAGATCTCCTCCTGCGCGACGATTGAAGCGGGATGAACGTTGCTGAGTAATGTGGGGGGAAAGTATAGACCGCGCGACGGCATTGCCATTGGAGGTTGCCAGCAGGTTGCGCCGTCGGCTACGCCCTGATCGACCAGTCGCTGAATACGATCAAGCTGCACGCGGGCCACGATTGCGCCGACGTCGATGGCTTTGTCGAGCGGTGGTCCTACACGAAGCGTGCTCATGCGGTCGCGGATTTTCGCAATCAGCGGCTCAGCAATACTTTCCTGCATGAGCAGGCGCGATCCGGCGCAACAGACCTGTCCTTGATTGAGCCAGATTCCGTCCACCAGACCTTCGACGGCGCTGTCCAGATCGGCATCTTCAAAAACGACGAATGGAGACTTGCCGCCTAGCTCAAGTGAAAGCCGTTTGTGGCTCTTCGCGGTCGCGCTGCGGATCGCGCGTCCCACCTCCGTCGACCCGGTGAAAGCAATTTTGTCCACGTCGGGATGTTTGACCAACGCCTCGCCTGTGGAACCATCGCCGGTCACAATGTTCACCACGCCTGCAGGAAGCCCAATCTCTTGGCAGATTTCAGCAAATGCAAGCGCAGTCAACGGAGTGAACTCTGCGGGTTTCAGCACGACTGTGTTTCCCGTTGCCAAAGCGGGAGCGATCTTCCAAGCCAGCATGAGCAGCGGGAAATTCCAGGGAATGATTTGTCCGACGACTCCGCAAGCCGTGTAATCCGGAAACTCCTGCAGCAGGAGTTGGGCCCAACCTGCATGATGATAGAAATGCCTTGCGACCAGCGGTATATCAAGGTCGCGGCTCTCGCGAATCGGTTTTCCGTTGTCCATGGTTTCGAGCACGGCCAGGCGACGAGAGTGCTTTTGCACCTGCCTGGCGATGGCATAGAGGTAACGAGCCCGCGTGTGCGGCGTAATAGACTGCCACTTGGGAAACGCCGCCCGGGCTGCTTTGACGGCGGCATCGATATCAGCGGCAGATCCTTGCGCCACGCTGGCAAGCTTTTCGCCGGTAGAAGGATCCGCCGTATCAAAGTATTGTCCAGAAGCGGACTCGATCCACGTTCCATTAATGAAGTGGCCGAAGCGACGACCATGGTGGTCGAGCCAGGTCAGCGCCTCTTTCGCGTCTTCCGGCGCCGGGCCGTACTCCATAGCAACGAATTTTTCAGCGATGCTCACTTTTTCTTTCCACAACTCGCTGCGATCACGGGTACGTCTTTGTGCTGCCGCGCAAGATCATAAAAACTAAGCAATGGGATGGCGATAGTCCGCCGAATAGCGCCCCGTGGCGTGATGCTCCAGTTGCCGCTCAATATCATTTAACAGCCCGCTGGCGCCAAAGCGGAAAAGTTCCGCCTTCATCCAAGGAAGGCCAAGCTCTTCCTTCATCAAGGCCAGCCATTCCATCGACTGTTTCGCTGTACGAATGCCGCCCGCGGCCTTGAAGCCAACCGCCATGCCAGTTTCCTGCGCGTACTCGCGGATGGAGCGGGTCATGACGAAACCCACCGGCAGCGTGGCGTTGGTCGGTTCTTTCCCTGTCGAAGTCTTGATAAAGTCCGCACCGGCCATAATTGCGACGAAACTGGCGCGCGCGACATTGCGAAGAGTGAGAAGGTCGCCGGTCCCCAGGATGACTTTCATGTGAGCGGCGCCGCATGCATGTTTGAAGGCGGCGATTTCATCGTAAAGTTCTTGCCACCTGCCTCCGAAAACGTGAGCACGAGTGATAACAACGTCAATCTCTTGTGCCCCGGCCTCGACCGATCGATGAATTTCGGCGATGCGCTCGGACAGCGGAGAGAGTCCCGCGGGGAATCCAGTGGAGACGGCGGCCACTCGTACATTGCTGCCTTCGAGTGCCCTTCGTGCCGTTTCGACGAACCGGTGATACACGCAAATCGCCGCAACCTGAATGTTGAGATCTTCGATCTCGAGACGCTTTGCCAGTTCGCGCTGAATCGGTTGTCTGCCCTTGGCGCACAAGCGGCGGACTCGCTCGTCCGTGTCGTCTCCTGAAAGAGTTGTGAGATCCATGCAGGTAATTGCGCGTACCAGCCATGCCGCTTGCCAATCTTTTTTCACGGTACGCCGCGTAACATGAGTTTGCGCCCTGCGTTCCACAGCGCTGGTATTTACTCGAACTTGCTTCACCCAATCCAGATTGATGGGGATGCCTCGATTGGACAGAAGAGGGCGCCCATTCAAAGTTGCCAGGGGGGGAGTTCGTGGGACATCCCCGCCGGAGGCGCTGTCCGTGTTGTTCGCGATTCCGGAACGCTCGTTGTGCTGCACTGACATTTGGATGTTCTCCGCGAGCGCCGCGATTCGCGCTGACTGACGTTTGCGAGCTAATTGTACGGCAGAACAAGGGAAAAGAAATCCAGGCTGGGCGATTTTTCTTCGCTGTTTCAGGCTCGGCATCACAAGACTCTGGTCGACTATAAATTCAGTCTGACGCCGCGCGGGCGTGGGCCGTCCGCGCCTGCATTTGAACTTTTGGCCTTGACACTGATAAGTCTCAACGCTAGGCTTCGCTAGTCTTTTTCGCGAACCAATGGAAAATCTTCAATTGGTCAGAGTTGCGAGTCTTCGACGACCTACTCCATTTCTTAGCGCGATTCTTGCAATCTTTCTAGTGGCGATACCGGCCTCAGCTGCTAAGAAAATTATCATCGACACCGATCCGGGTACGGACGACGCGCTGGCGCTGATGCTGGCGCTCAACTCGCCGGAGTTGGATGTGCGCGCTATCACCGTCGTCCCTGGAAATGTCACGGCAGCAATGGGCTTGGACAACGCCCTGCGCATGGTCTCGCTGGCAAATCGCTGCGACATTCCGGTGGCTGCGGGGGCGCAACATCCTCTGTTTCAGAAACTGATTACGGCGGAGTTCTGGCATGGGAAGAATGGATTAGCCAACATTGAATTGCCCGCGAGCAAATGCAAGGTCGATCCTCGCTTCGGCCCCGACCTCATTATTCAACTGATACACGCCTCGCCGCATGAGATCACTCTGGTCCCCGTCGGCCCGCTTACGAATATCGCACTCGCAGTGGAGAAAGATCCATCTATTGTTCCCCTGGTGAAAGAAGTCATTCTGATGGGCGGCTCGATCAGCGGCGGCAACGTGACTGCCGCAGCGGAAGCTAACATTTATAACGATCCCGAAGCTGCGCAAATTGTTTTCCAGGCGGGATGGCCGTTGACCATGGTCGGTCTTGAAATTGGGGATAAGGCCCTCTTTACTCACAAATACCTTGATGAACTCGGCCAGACTCATGGGCCGATTAATGATTTCATTGTTTCGATTCTGAAATTTCTCATCAGCCTTTCGGCGACGTTTGGTTCTTCTGGATCGCCCATGCACGATCCATCCGCAGTCGCAGTGGCAATCGATTCCACTTTGGTCAAAGTGCAGGAGATGCACGTCGATGTTGAGACCCGCGGAGAGTTCACGCGCGGGGAAACGGTAGGCAATCGTCACGGAGAAGTGGAGCGCAATATTCTTCACGGGGATCGCTATATCATCGAGGGCGTCGACAAAGTCACTCCCAATGCGAAAGTCTGCGTGGATGTGGACGCCGATCGCTTTCTGCAACTTTTTGTTTCGAGAATTCGCGGCAAGTAAGTTTGGGCTGCCAGTTTGTGTGCGTTTAGTGGAGTAACTGTCCAACCCGGCGGCAAAAGCCGGACTTACTCCGGCGACTTGCGGCATGCTGGAAGGCATACCCTGATACGAAACGAGAAATAATGTTTACTCCGCACAGTCTGGGCATTGCGCTGGTGATGATGATCACGAGCGCCATCTGCTGGGGTTCGTGGGCCAACACTTATAAGGGCGTCAAGAACTATCGCTTCGAGCTTTTTTATTGGGATTATGCCGTCGGCATCTTTCTCATTTCCCTGATTCTCGCCCTCACCATGGGAAGCACCTCGAATGACACCAACAGTTTCCTCAACAATGTTCGTTCCGCGGATGCTTCAAATATCGTTTCGGCGATGGTCGGAGGCGCGATATTCAATCTGGCCAACCTCTTGCTGGTGGCGGCGATTGACATGGCGGGTTTGGCGATAGCGTTCCCGGTTGCCATTGGCATTGCTCTCGTAGTCGGCGTTGTCCTGAGCTACATCCTGCAACCCAAAGGGAACGGTGCGTTACTTGCTGCCGGAGTCGTCTGCGCAGTCATTGCTGTGATCATGGATGGCAAAGCGTACGGGAGCCTGGCTAGCGCTGGTCGTTCTACGTCAAAGAAAAGCATCATCGTCTGCATCGTCTCGGGCGTTTTGATGGGACTCTGGGCGCCATTCGTGGCTCATGCCATGACTCAAGGCAATACTCTTGGGCCGTATAGCATTGCCGTGTTTCTAACTCTCGGTGCACTGCTTTCCTGCTTTGTCTGGAACATTTATTTCATGAAACGGCCGCTGGTGGGAGAGCCGGTGAATTTCAAAGAATTCTTTCGAGGACCGGCTGCTGGACATCTGCTCGGGGTGCTCGGCGGCGTGATCTGGGGCACCGGGATGGTCTTTAACCTGGTGGCCGCGAACTTCACCGGCGTAGCGATTTCTTATGCTATAGGCCAATCTGCGCCAATGGTCGCTGCGCTGTGGGGTGTGCTGGCATGGAAGGAATTCGAAGGCGCAGGAAGCAGCGCCAAGTTTTATCTTGCACTTATGTTCGTGTTTTATTGCTTCGCGATTTTGCTGGTCGCAAAAGCAAATGGATAAAGTCCGAACCGTCAGGGCTTTGCTGGTGAGGTCCGCTGTTGACTCGTGACCGGTTTGATTTTGAGGACGGAACTTACATCCCTGCAGATTCGCGAGGAATGCAACTCTGCGCATCTATAACAAGAACATGTGAAACTTGTACGGTCAGGGAAAGACACGTGGCCACAGTTTTCGCAGACGAACCGTCCATCCAGACGTGGCTCCATTGGCCTGAACTGAACGCCGAGTACGCAATAGGGACAGCGGACAACTTTTGGACTCATAAAAAACTTGGTAGGACGGCGAAGCAAAAGACAAAGCTCGGACAACTCCTTGTCACCGCTGCTTTTGCCGTCCGCTGATGAATTTATCTCCAAGCGACCTCCTTCCGTAATGGCCCACCCGTGCCCTGTAGTGGCACGGGAGTGCCAAGAGTGTGGACCGGTGGCTACTGACTGTCGTGATAAATCACACCCAGAGTGAAGCGAACACCGCGTTTTAGCCGGCTTACGCCATGGCGTAAGCTGGTCCGGTAAAATCCGCGGTTGCCTTTTACGGGACGATAGCGCGTAGCAAAAATGAGGACCTGCCCTTGCCCGGCGGTGATGACTTCAGCTTTCGATTGCGCCCGAGGTTGCTGTTCCACGATCACGAATTCACCGCCTTCGTAGTCGGCGCCGGGCTGGCTAAGAAAACAAGTCATCTGCAGAGGAAATGCGACCGCTCCATATACATCCTGGTGGAGACAATTGAAATCGCCACTTTCATAATGCAGCAGCAAAGGCGTTGCCCGCGTCTGTGCATGCTTGGCGCAGGTTTCGAGAAAGCTGGTATGGCGTTGGGGAAAAACTTCCGCCACACCGAGAGCCTGATTCCACTCGTTGGCGAGTGGGACGAGATAGGGATAGCTGTGCTCCCGCAACTGCTGGACGGTGGCAGGCAGAGGGTAGTTAAAGTATTTGTAATCGCCGCGGCCAAAGCGGTAGCGGGACATAATGATGTGACTGCGGAATGGCTCCTCGGAGGGATACAGGTTCACCAGGTCTGTGCATTCGGACGGTGAGAGGAGCGGGGGAGTAAGGGAGTAGCCATACTGACTCATCGATTCCCGAATAGCGGGCCAATCCAAGCTTGCCAGCCGATCTGAAATGGCAGTGTTCACGTTCCTATTCCATTCCCTCGCTCGCAATTCTTTGCGTCAATTCCTCCCCCATCGCGCTTAGTGTAGGCAAAACGAGAAGGCACTTGCCATCCGGTTCTTGCGCTGAACTCTGAGCCGCGGATTTGCATCGAAATCGTGATAGAGTTCCGGTCCGCGAGCGGATTGGACCGTCTTCCCGGTCGTGGTTCGCGATGAGGTAGTTTGCCATGCTGCGAAAGCGGTATCCCACTCCGTACAATCGGTCGCATTTTTACTGTTTGGCGGGCACAGATAGGATGGATTAGCCGGAGGGCATTGATGGCCATAGCTCATAACGGTAGTGCAGGCTCCATCCATGTTGCCTTTGTCATACGAGGGTGACCAGCCGTTGTTATGGTTGTGGTTGGGATCGGCGCAGTCCGCCAACGGTCGGGGGTGTAGGGGAACCGGCGTCGTGCCACACTTTCCTCCCGTGCTGATCGGAACGATGTCGGCGCCGGCGTTTATTAGGTTCCGGTCTTGATAGGTCGACGGGGTACGGTTTTCTTGGGGACTACAACGATTTATGTGTAAGGTGCGTCGTCGCGAGCCCTCGGCTTTTGCCTATGACTCCGCGTCCTCGGGATGACAGTAGGTCTAGTCGCCAGTGGCATCGTAGGCGGGAACGTCCCACTGGTAGCCTTCCTCGCCGTGCTGGGAAAGATCGAGTCCCTGGATTTCCTCTTCTTCCTCGACCCTGAGCCCGATGGTTGCGTCCACGATCTTAAGAGCAATCAAAGTGCCCACAATCGCTAGCGCCCAGGACACTCCAACCCCAACCAACTGGTTGGCCATCTGGTGGGCATTGCCTTCGAGCAGTCCCGAAGGCAGCGCGGTCCCTTGTGCATTCTTGAAGATTGGGTTAATCGCGCTTGATGCAAAGACTCCGGTCAGCACCGCCCCAAGCGTCCCCCCGGCGCCGTGCACGCCGAAAGCGTCCAATGAGTCATCGTAGCCGAACCGCAGCTTGACGGTTGCCACCATGTGGAAGCAGACGACGCCGGCAATTAGTCCAATCGCCAGAGCCGGCATGGGGCCGACAAATCCGGCGGCGGGAGTAATTGCCACCAGCCCGGCGACAGCTCCTGAAATCGCACCCAAGGCGCTTGGCTTTCCATTGCGCAACCACTCCGCACCGCTCCACCCGAGCACCGCCGCGGCAGCCGCGAAGTGGGTAGCCACAAAGGCGCTCGTCGCCAGGCTGCTTGAGGCCAGCGCGCTGCCTGCGTTGAAGCCGAACCACCCTACCCACAACAAACATGCTCCGATGAAACTGAGCACAACGCTATGCGGCGGCATCGGCTCTTTCGGATAGCCAACCCGGCGGCCTAAATACAGCGCGCAGACCAATGCCGAGACTCCGGATGTGATGTGCACCACGGTACCGCCAGCGAAGTCGAGCGTGGGGAAACGCCCGCCGAGCGCGGCATTCAGAAGGCCGCCTTTGCCCCAAACCATGTGCGCCATCGGGTCATACACGAGCACCGACCATAGAACCATGAACAACGCCATCGAACTGAACTTCATTCGTTCGGCGAAAGCGCCCGTTATCAGCGCAGGAGTGATAATGGCAAACATCAACTGGTAAATCATGAAAGTCTGCTGCGGAATGGTGGCAGCGTAATCCGCGTCCGGCTGCGCCCCGACGCCACGCAGAAACACATTGTGCAAATGGCCTATGAAACTGCCGCCACTGCCAAACGACAGGCTGTAGCCAACTAGCGCCCATAGCACCGTAATGATGGCCATCATCGCGAAGCTCTGCATCATGGTGCTCAGCACGTTCTTTTTTCGTACCAGACCGCCATAGAAAAGCGCCAAGCCTGGGCCTGTCATCAGAAGGACGAGGGCGGAACTGGTCAGCATCCATGCGTTGTCGGCGGAGCCCTTGGCGTCGGCAACTTGCTGCTCCAGTTTTGCCAGTTGTGCAGTTTCGGAAGCGCTTACCGATGTCCCGGCTTGAGCAAGAACCAAGGGCGTGCCGATTGCCAGAACCAATAACAACAAACCGAGCCAGAGAAGATAAGTTTTCGCAGGAACCATCTGAATTCCCCCGCAGCCGAGAATTAAACACACTGTACCGGGGGAAATAACTTCGCGGAAATTGAAATTATTTATGGGAACTATCGGAATTCGTGATCGAACAGCAGAGTTTGCGAAATGGTATTTAGAAGGTTCCGAGCCGGGTCGGCTGCGCCGAGCTAAAGCCTTTACTTTTTCTTGGCGGCCACTTCCAGACGGGTATCGGCGCGCTTCAAATCCGCTGATGTCCGCTCGAACTCTTCCTCAGTCTTGCTGGTGGCGAGTTGCGATTCCGCGCGCTGTTTCGCTTCCTGGGCGCGTTTTGCGTCAATCTCTTCGGCGCGCTCTGCGGTTTCAGCGAGAATGGTGACCTTATCCGGCAGAACCTCAGCGAATCCCCAAGCCACTGACAGGTGATTGGTGTAGTTGCCCTTGCGATAGGTGATCTCCCCGACCGCCAGTTCGGTAATGAGCGGGGCGTGTCCCGGCAGGATGCCCAGATACCCGTCCTTGCCGGGAATCTGCATCTCCTCGGCCACATCGCGGACGACCATCTTCTCCGGAGTGACGATTTCGAGTTGGAAAGTGTCGGCCAATTGTTGCATTTCTTTGTAGAAACGTTGCAAGCAACGTTTCTATAGACGTCTTATGCTGCTGCTTTCAATTTCTCTGCCGCTTCCAGCACTTCGTTGATCTGGCCTTTCATGTAAAACGCTTGCTCTGGAATATCGTCGTACTTGCCTTCGTTGATTTCTTTGAAGCCTTTCACCGTGTCTGCCACCTTCACGTAGCGGCCGGGTGCGCCGGTAAACTGTTCGGCTACGTGGAATGGCTGCGACAAGAATCGTTGAATCTTGCGGGCCCGCGCCACTGTTACTTTCTGATCTTCACTCAGTTCGTCGATGCCAAGAATTGCGATGATGTCCTGCAGGTCTTTGTAGCTTTGCAGCGTCTTCTTCACCGCCTGTGCTACGTCGTAATGCTCCTGGCCCACGATGCGAGGATCAAGAATGCGCGAGGTCGAAGCCAGCGGATCGACTGCCGGATAAATTCCTATCTCGGTCAACGCGCGAGAGAGAACCGTGGTCGCGTCCAGGTGGGCAAACGTCGTCGCTGGTGCAGGATCAGTCAAGTCGTCGGCTGGAACATAAATCGCCTGCACCGATGTCACCGATCCTTTCTTCGTCGAAGTAATTCTCTCCTGCAGTTCGCCCATCTCGGTTGCGAGATTAGGCTGGTAGCCCACTGCGCTTGGCATACGGCCGAGCAAAGCCGAAACTTCGGAGCCCGCCTGGGTAAAGCGGAAGATGTTGTCGATAAATAACAACGTGTCGGCGCCTTCGACGTCGCGGAAATATTCGGCGACCGTGAGCGCCGTCAGAGCTACCCGCAAACGCGCTCCAGGTGGCTCAGTCATCTGGCCATAGATGAGCGCGGCTTTGGAATGATCAGGATCGCCGGGCTTGATAACGCCAGACTCGGTCATTTCGAGCCACAGATCGTTGCCTTCGCGGGTGCGCTCACCGACTCCTCCAAACACGGAGAATCCGCCGTGCTGCTTGGCGACGTTGTTGATGAGCTCCATGATGACAACCGTCTTGCCCACGCCCGCGCCGCCGAATAAACCGATCTTGCCGCCTTTCAGAAACGGCTGGATGAGATCGATGACCTTCACGCCGGTTTCGAACATTTCGGCCGTCGTCGCTTGTTCGTCGAACAGCGGCGCGGGACGATGGATCGGCATGGTCAGAGTGTGTGGAATGGGCCCGAGTTGGTCGACTGGTTCGCCAATCACGTTCATGACGCGCCCGAGCGTGCCGCGCCCCACGGGCACGGAAATCGGTCCGCCCTGGTCGATGGCCTTCATACCGCGCACCATGCCTTCGGTCGCTTCCATAGCAACGCAGCGGACGCGGCCTTCGCCGAGGTGCTGCTGCACCTCGACAACTACGTTGATCGGGGAAGGAACAGTAAAGCCATCGCTCACAATGCGAAGGGCTTCATAAATCGGCGGGATGGTGGCTTCGGCAAATTGCACGTCGACGGCGGGACCGGCGACTTGAATCACATGTCCAATGTTCTCTGGCATAAGTTTCGTTTCTTTCTTCCGTAGAAACGTAGCTTGCTCGTTTCTACAACTATCCTGCTGCGGCGGCTCCGCTTACGATTTCGATAATCTCTTTCGTAATTTTCGCTTGACGGGCGCGGTTCATGGCCAATGTCAGCGAATCGATCATGTCGGTTGCGTTGCTTGTGGCCGCGTCCATCGCCGTCATGCGGGCTGCGTGTTCGGCCGCCACCGATTCCAGCAACGCACGAAATATTTGAATGACTACGTACTTTGGCAACAACGACCGAAATAACTCTTCGGGAGGTTGCTCGTAAATATAATCCACTGGAGCCGTGGCAAACTTTGCCGCGCCTGCGTCGATTTCTCGCGTATCGGGCCGTCGAATGCCGACGCCCGCTTCTTTCGCCGCCTCAAGAGCCCGCTCTTTTTCTTTCAGGGTCATTTCCTCGGCCTGGGCTACGCTGACTTCACCGACCCGCTCAATCGGCAGGACGCGTTCCACGATCAGCCGCTGGGAAATCACTGATTTAAATTCGTTGAACACCACGTATACCGCATCAATTTCTTCCTTGGAATAGCGATCGACAGCGCGTCCCGCCATCTCAGAAACCATCGCATAATCAACTTTGCCAAGCACCCCTACGTGCTCGCCTACAAGCGTGATCCGCGGCGATTCCTGAGAATCGCCCGTCCTCGGAGAAGCTACCGCATATCGCCGCCGCAGAAAGTCGCGGCCTTTTCGCCCGATGGCCTCGATTTCTACGTTCTTTCCGGCCTTTGATTCGAGGAAACGCGACGCCGCTTTTAGAATATTCGTGTTGAACGCGCCAGCGAGACCTTTGTCGCCGGTGACGACAATTAGCAGAATGTTGTTTTCCGGGCGCTGCGCCAACAGGGCATGCTTTGGCTCGCCGGTATCCGGATCATAGATTTCGGCTCGCGACACCAGCGACTTCAACACGTTGGTCAGCATCTGCGCATAGGGACGCGCTGAGAGGGCTCGGTCCTGAGCACGACGCAGCTTTGCGGCCGAAACCATTTTCATGGCCTTAGTGATCTGCCGCGTGTTGGTCACGCTGCGGATACGGCGCCGAATGTCGAGTATGTTGGCCATCTCTGTGTTTTCTGTAGAGACGCAGCTTGCTGCGTCTTGGTCTGCGCGAGAGACGTAGCAAGCTACGTCTCTACAGAATTATTTTGCCACTGCTTGCTTCTCTGTCACGAATGTTTCTTTGCACTCTTTGATAGTTTTGTTCAGCTCGGCCTTTAAGTTATCGTCGAGAATCTTTTTCTCCATGATGGTGCGTAGAATGCCGGGGTTGGTCGTGTCCACATACTTATAGAGTTCGGCTTCGAAGTCTCGTACCTGGTCCACTGGTAGGTCGTCGAGAAAGCCGTTCGTGCCGGCATAGATGATCAGGATCTGCTTGGAAAACGGCAGTGGCGAGAACTGTTTTTGTTTAAGGATCTCGACTAGACGCTGTCCACGATTGAGTTGGTTCTGCGTAGCTTTGTCGAGGTCACTGCCAAACTGCGCGAAGGCGGCGAGTTCGCGATACTGTGCGAGATCGAGTTTCATGCTTCCAGCCACCTGCCGCATAGCCTTGATCTGGGCGCTGCCACCCACGCGGCTTACCGAGATGCCCACGTTAACGGCCGGGCGCACGCCGCTGTTGAACAGATCGGTCTCCAGGAAGATCTGGCCATCCGTAATTGAAATCACATTGGTCGGGATGTATGCCGAAACGTCGCCTGCCTGGGTTTCAATAATTGGCAATGCGGTCAGCGAGCCTCCGCCTTTCTTGTCGCTCATCTTCGAGGCACGCTCGAGCAGGCGAGAATGCAGATAAAAGACATCTCCGGGGTAAGCCTCGCGGCCGGGCGGACGCCGCAACAGCAGCGAGATTTCGCGATACGACGCCGCGTGCTTGGAGAGGTCGTCGTAAATAACCAGTGCGTGCTTTCCGTTATCACGGAAATATTCGCCCATCGCGCAGGCCGCATAAGGCGAAATGTACTGCATGGGCGCGGGTTCTGAAGCCGATGCCGCTACAACGATGGTGTAATCCATCGCGCCATAGTCGGTGAGAATTTTTACCACCTGCGCGATCGAAGACCGCTTCTGTCCAACGGCGTTGTAAATGCAAACCAGATTGTTGCCCTTATTGTTGATGATGGTATCGAGCGCCACGGCGGTCTTGCCGGTTTGACGGTCGCCGATGATCAATTCGCGCTGGCCTCGGCCAATCGGAATCATGCTGTCGATGGCCTTCAAACCGGTAGCCATGGGCTCGCGGACAGGCTGCCGGTCGATGACTCCCGGCGCCAGGCGTTCCAGGGCGATGAACTTGTCGGTGGCGATGGGGCCTTTGTCGTCGATGGGTTGGCCGAGGGAATTCACGACGCGGCCGATCAAGGCATCGCCCACGGGCACGCTCATGATACGTCCCGTGCGCTTAACCTCGTCGCCTTCCTTGATCTCGGTATATTCACCGAGAAGGACGACGCCGACCTGGTCTTCTTCCAGGTTCATGGCGATCCCAGCTACGTCGTGAGGAAAAGCAAGCAGTTCTCCGGCCATGACCTTGTCGAGGCCATAGACGCGGGCAATGCCGTCGCCCAAGCTAATGACCGTGCCAACTTCGTCCACGGCAATCTTGGATTCGTAGTTCTCGATTTGTTGCCGGATGAGTTGTGTGATCTCGTCTGCTTTGATTTGAGCCATAAAGTTTGTTTCAAGTTTCTAGTTTGCGACTCAGCGATTTAGCGCTTAGCACTCAGTCCCTCCACCTTCACGTTGAAAACGCCAAACCGCGGCTGGGCTGAGTGCTGAATGCTAATTGCTGAGTGCTTGTCTTATCCTCTCCAACTGCCCACTTACCGAACCGTCATAAATCGTGCTGCCTATCTTCACGACGGCGCCACCGAGTATGGATTCATCAAGCGCGTAACGTGCGCGCACTTTTTTCCCAGTCAACTTCTCCATCCGGCCCTCGATCAGTCTCCGGTCCGCTTGATCAAGTTCACGAGCGCTGGTGATTTCTGCCTCGGTGAATCCCAGGCGCTGATTCAGCTCCAATTCAAACTGTTTCACGATCGGGCCCAGGAAATCTATGCGTCGATGATCAATCAGCACGGCGACGAAATTCCGTACCGTGCGTGAAATTCCCCGGCGCGCAACGATCGCATCCAGTACGGCGCGCTTCTGCTCCGCCGTAATTGACGGAGCCTCCCAGACTGCTCGCAGCTCGCTGTTTCCGGCCACCAATTCGGCCACGGCTTGCGCCTCTTGCAAGGCCTTATCGGCATCAAGCCCCTTGTCGAAAACAGCGTCGGCGAAGGCGCGGGCGTAGGTGTTGGTCACCGAAGCCATCTTCTACTCTCCACCTTTCCGCGTGTCGCCGCCGTTGTCAGTCAATTGTTGGGTGAAGCTGCGCAACAATGCTTGATCGGTATCGGCATCGACATGGATCTGCCTCTTCGCCAGCGTTACCGCGAGGTTGGCCGCGTACACCGTCAGTTCGCGACGCGCCGACTTGACTGCCGCTGCGATTTCCTGTTCCGCAGTCTCCACGATTTTGCGCGCGTCTTCCTCAGCGGCGGCTTTAATCCTCTGTTCTTCGGCGGCGGCTTCCCTCTCCGCCGCGGCGCGCATTGTACCAATCTCCACATCGAGTTTGGAAAGTCGCGCTTCGATATCCGCCAGGCGCCGTTTGGCATCTTCACTGGTTTTTCGCGCCTCTTCCATCGCCTTCTGAATGGAAGCCGTGCGATTACGAAACAGTCCTGGGAGATTCTTCTTCGAAAGCCAGAAGATCGCGGCGGCAATTATCGCAAAGTTCAATAACACGCAGAGCAAGTACGCGCGCGCCAAACTCATGCCGGTAACTTTCGCCACCCACACAACCGATGGAGATTGCTTGAACTGTGATTGATCGTCCTCGCCAGCGGCTTCGCGCGTTTCTTGGGTGAGTTGCTGGCTTAACGAACGCGGTCGGGACGGTTTGTTTGTTTGCTGATAAGAGACTGCCGAGAAAGATAGGTAACTTGTTGCGGCGGTTGCCGCAGGCGCGAACCAAGTCAGTAGCAGGAATATTGCAAGAGCAAACGACAAGAACAACCTCGGCTTGTCCCCGGCCATCCTTCGATTTTGCTGCATCTTCGCTGGTCTCATCGCCCACGACCCGCCTGTGCCGGCGTCGTTCCTGGCTGCAAAACGATTCGGATGATTTCTGCGGCCAATTTCCCGGTTTCGGCCTCCAGACCCGCCTGCGCAGCAGTTTTGTCTTTCTCGATAGCCGCCCGCGCTTGTTCGACCTGGGCCTGAGCGCGACTGCGCGCCTCAGCCAACGCCGCCGCTCGAGCCTGCAATGCCTGCTGGCGAAGGGCTTCCTGGTGCTTGAAAACCATTACCCGAGCTTCGCGCAAACGCTGCTCGTATTCAGAGGTTCGCGCTTCGGCAGCGGCAATATCGGCGCGTGCCTTCTCGATCGCCCCTTCGGTTTTCTCATGCCGCTTGGCAAGAACCCGCACCAGTGGCTTATGGACAAGCGCGGTGTAGATGCCATACAGCAGAACCATGAACACAATGGTCGGTATGGATCCGAGCAGTAATTCCCCTACTTGTCTTAGCGTCTCGTCCATGTCTTGAGTTTGATAAAAATCTTGTGCTTGCTAAAATCTCAGCAATAGAGGGCTTTAAGAAACCATCAAACCTAACATCCTGCTAGGCTTAGTGTCAACGCAGGCGCTGTTCCAAAAAGAGACGGGCATCGACGGAAGAGCGTAGTTTTGTGTGATTGTCAAGCCTTTTTCGCGGAATCAGCAAACAAGACTTGACTTCTGGGATAGCGGGTCTAGCATAGAAGCATCACCTCCGATCCGATTCAGGATCGAGTGGGCCGATAGCCAAGGACTGTCACCGCTTCTTGGTTGCCGGCCCATTTAAATGTCTAACGACGGTTAGCCCAGCGGTTTCTACACCACGACGAACTCCTTTATCCCTCTGACCACAGACTCTGGCGCTTCAATTTCTAACTCCACCAAACCGTCCTTGTATTTGCGCGAGTAAATCCGCGCTCGCGCCTCGAGCATTGCCAGCGCCTTCCCTTCCTTCTGAGGTACCCGCAAATGAACGCGACTGAGGGCGTCTCGCTGGAGCAACTGATCGATCCGATCCAGAAGAGTGCTCATCCCAATGCCTTTCGCGGCTGATACGTGAACCGCGCTGGCCGCGTCGCGCAAGCTATCACGCTGCCGGGGAGGGAGCAGGTCGATCTTATTCATCACTCGCAGGCGCGGTTTTCCTTCCGCTTCCAGTTCCTTCAGCACCTTTTCTACCTGCGCGTCCTGTTCGGCAGAGAGCGGACTGCTGGCGTCGGAAACTTGCAAAATGAGTTCTGCTCGCTGCACTTCTTCCAGCGTCGCTCGAAAAGCGGAAACCAGCGTGTGCGGCAGATTCCGAATAAATCCTACGGTGTCAGAAAGTAGTACTTCGCGGCGGGAAGGCAGCGTGATTCCCCGAATCGTCGGATCCAAAGTCGCGAACATTTTCGGCGATTCGAGCACAGCGGCCTGGGTCAGCGCGTTGAACAGCGTGGATTTCCCCGCGTTGGTATAGCCCACCAAAGCGATCAGCGCAACCGGAACCGATTCGCGGCGCTGCCGCTGCTGAGTCCGGATGCGGCGGACGCTTTCAATTTGTTCCTTAACGTGACGAATGCGACGGTAGATTTTCCGCCGGTCGGTTTCGAGTTGGGTTTCACCCGGACCACGTGTGCCAATGCCGCCGCCCAGTTGCGACATTTCAATTCCGCGGCCTCCCAGCCGCGGTAGCATGTACTCCAGTTGAGCCAACTCCACCTGCAACTGGCCTTCGCGAGTGCGGGCGTGCTTGGCGAAGATATCGAGGATGAGTTGGGTACGATCAATTACCCGCGTGTTGACGACTTTTTCGATGTTGCGCTGCTGGGATGCGGTGAGATCGTGATCAAACAAAATCAGATCCGCGGAGACCGAGGCGGCGGCGCCTGCGATTTCTTCGAGTTTGCCCTTCCCGATAAGCGTGGCCGGATCGGGCTTGTCACGGTGTTGCAGGAACTCGCCGGCAATTTGTGCCCCGGCGCTGGTGGCCAGGGAGCGCAATTCGTCTAGCGATTCTTCCGCGCTGAATTCGGGAACCCGAGGCGCTTTCGACGCTCCGGGCACACTGCTAGCGCTGTCTCGCGCCGCCTGTGCGCCAGCGGTCAGAGAACCTTTGGCGGTCTTGGCGACCGAACCTGCGCGCGGGCGCACACGATAATCGATCCCGACCAGAAAGGCTCGTTCCGTCGGACTACGATCGGCCGCCGTCGAAATCGTGGCACGCCGCGCCCTCTTTGTGTTGCCTGATACTCTCGACTCTGAACTACTCAAAGATGAACTGCCTTATCCGTCCGTACCGGACGCGCTGGATGGACCTGACTCTGTAGCTGGGGTTGGAGGTGGAACCATGGCAGGCTTGTCGCCATGGCCATGAGCCACCCTTCCCATTGCCACCGTCGAAATAGCATGTTTGAAGATCAGTTGCTCCTGATTGTTGGTCTCGAGCACGACAGAGTACTTGTCAAACGAACGGATGCGCCCGGTCAGCTTGACGCCGCTCAAGAGATAGATGGTGATGTTCAAGCGTTCTTTGCGGGCGGTGTTGAGGAACGTATCCTGAATGTTCTGCGCCGGCTTGTTTTCCATGCCGATCTCCTTAGCTTTCTCGACCGCGAAAGCTTTGTGAACTTGCATAGGGTCAGCTCCTCGGGCCGCAATTAACACGGCACTGAGGAACAGGGGGGAAAGCCCGGGATGCACGAGCGCCCATCCGCTCCGCCGGCGCACCCAGACACTCCGTACAATACGGCCTCGTCTCTTACTTTTCAAGCTTGCGATTTACATCTGCCCGTCTTGACTCGCTGGTTGACATAGACATAACAAAATGCAACCATTCGTGCGCTGCAAATAACCGGAACAAGAATTCTTTCAGTATCGCAACTGATATTTACTTGACGAGCCAACTTTAGTGACTTTGGCGCGCTCATTAGGGTTGAGGCTCAGAAGCCTCGCAGTTCAATGCTGGCAAAGGAATATCCATGCAACCTCTGATCGCATTAGCAGCTTTAACCGTGATGCCCACCCACACCGGCTCAGAAGCCGTCGCACTTATTCTTCGTTGGTTTCACATCATTGCCGGTATCACATGGGTCGGATTGCTTTACTTTTTCAATTTGATCAACGTCCCTTTCATGAAGCAGGTGGACGCTGCCATGAAGCCCAAGGTATTTCAGTATCTGACCCTACCGGCTTTGAATTGGTTCCGCTGGAGCGCGCTGCTGACGGTGTTCCTGGGTTTCTGGTATTGGGGACAAATGTACGTTGGACCCGACGCGGCACGCATGGGTGTCAGCCCCCTGAGTACGATTGGCTTCTTTCTCCTCATCTGGATTGCGGCTTGGGGAATTCTCTTTGCTGTGATTAAGCAAGCGCCCAGTGGATACGTTCTCGGGGTTATTGTCGCAGTGGTCGCAATCGCCGGGGCCTGGTTGTTTGTGAACTACACTCCGGTGGGTCAGGACGATAACCACGTGCTCTCGATCGGCGTTGGCGGTGGCTTCGGCATTATCATGTTGTTCAATGTCTGGGGCGTTATTTGGCCCAATCAGAAAAAGATCATTCGGGGAACTCTGGCCGGAACGCCTCCGGCCAATGCTGCTGTTCTGGCCCGTCAGGCGTTCTTGGCGTCGCGAACGAATTTCTTTCTGTCGGTGCCCCTGCTGTTTTTCATGGCTACCAGCTACCACTATGTGATTTTCGGCCGGTAGGTGCTGGCTTGGGTTCGTAGCTTCGTAGAGACGTGGCTTGATACGTCTTATGGCACGTCCTGTGCCAAAATGAAGAGTGGATTCCGAAAAGTACCTTCACGGCATTAGCCTGTTCAACGACGCCGAGTTTTTCGACGCCCACGAAGCCCTCGAAGACGTGTGGCGTGCCGCACCTCCAGAAAACAAAAAGTTTCTTCAAGGATTGATTCAGGTCGCCGTAGCCTTTCACCATTATTCCACTGGAAACAGAGTGGGTATGCGATCGGTGCTCGAACGCGCCATAAAGAACCTTGCCGAGCCATCAGGAACTTTCGGACAAATCCAATTGACGCCACTCATTCAAATACTTGGCCAATGGCGTGACGCGCTGGACAATAACTCTACAATTCCGCCGTTACCTCGCATTCACGAAAACCGTTGACTTCTTAACTTAGCGCCTTGGAGGTATGCAACCGGATGTTAAAATCGTCTTTCCTGTGACTCGGTCCTCTACTGTAAAACGGCAGTCGCTACAATCCCAGGCGCGAAAGCACGACCCGATCCCTCTGCTTGACCTGCATCGACAATACCAGCAGATTCGCGATGAAGTGCTGGCCGCCGTGGAGCGAGTCTGCGCATCGCAGCAATTCGTATTGGGCGCAGAAGTAGAAGCTCTGGAACGCGAAATCGTGGCCTTCACCGGTGCCAGCGCAGCCGTGGGTTGCGCCTCCGGCACGGACGCGCTCTGGCTGGCATTGTTGGCCGCTGGCATTAACGCCGGCGAGGCGGTCATCACTACTGCGTTCAGCTTCTTTGCCTCGGCCAGCGCCATCGTGCGCGCCGGGGCTCGGCCGGTGCTCGTAGACGTTGATCCCGATACACTCAATCTGAATCCAGACTTTGTCAAAGCGCAGCTGCTTGCAGGAGGGTCGTATAAGGTGCGAGCGCTGCTGCCCGTACATCTTTACGGACAGTGCGCCGACATGGACGCATTGCAGAAAATTGCGAGCGAATTCCAGCTGTTTATCATAGAAGATGCAGCCCAGGCAATCGGAGCGAAATGGCGAGGCCAGAATGCTGGATCAATGGGCGCGGCCGCCGCATTCAGTTTTTATCCCACCAAGAACCTGAGCGCCTATGGCGACGCCGGACTCGTAACCACCCGAGATTTGAATTTTGCCGAGCGCATGCGAAATCTGCGGAATCACGGCAGCCCGCGCCGCTACCATCACGAAGAAGTGGGATGGAACTGCCGCATGGATGCAATCCAGGCTGCCATTCTCCGCGTGAAGCTTCCGCATATCGAAGTGTGGAATCGGCAACGCCGGGAACGCGCGGCAGCTTACGATCGTCTCTTGGCCGACTCGGGATTGATATCGAAGAAAGCTAATTCGCGGGTGCGGACGCTGCAGACTTCACCGCACGCATTCCACGTCTTTCATCAATACGTGATTCGGGTTCACCGCCGCGATGAACTGCGAAAGTTTCTTGGCGAAAGGAAAATCGGCACAGAAGTTTATTATCCCATCCCGCTGCACCTGCAACCGTGCTTTGCCTACTTGGGCTACAGCGCCGGAGATTTGCCAGAATCAGAACGCGCGTCCCAGGAAGTGCTGGCGCTTCCCATGTTTCCGGAATTGACGGAAGCCGAGCAGAAGTGCGTAGTTGAAAGTATCGCGGAGTTCTATTCGTAGTTCTTAGCGATGCCGCGTCTTTTTCCTGGGCGCAGAGGCTTCTTTCACTTCTCCTGGCGCCAGCACGCGACGCACAATCGGGGTGTTCATCTTGTACTTCCGCTCGCTCAGATTGCCATCGTCATCCTTTACGTGCAGTACGAATACCGGCAGCATTCCCTCTTTGCCGAAATCTTCTGGAGAAACCGTCACCGGGAGGACTCCATTCAGTTTGTGCTCGCGATACGCGGTTTCGTAGCGATGGCGTTTCACATTCCAAGTGAACACACGGACCTGATCGTAGTCATAGGGTAGACCATCCTTTGGCTCGGAGAGTACCACCAGATACTGGGGAACTTTCTTGTCTTTGTCCGTTACTTGGTTCAGTACAAAGAAAGCCACGGTCCGCTGACCTTCGGCATATTGCGCAATTTCAAGCGGCACGTCCAGGTCCACCATACGCGCGAGCACCCATCCAACGCGCCCATCAGGATTGCGGATCAGCCACCAGTCTTCCAGTAAAGCCGCCGGCTTGGAGGATTCGTGCTTGCTGCCAGTGGGCTTAGCCATCCCGCCGGGCACACTTTTCTCGGCAGTGGCGCGTTTCAGGATAGAAACTTTGGATCCCTGATTCAGTTGATAGAGATGTTCGGTCTCGCGGCCGGGATCGAGGTGAATGTTGGTGTCGTTGCGGGTCGTGCCAGTGGCTTGGACCGGAGTGTTCTGTTCCTGCTGGGCAAGCTTCTGAAATCCATCGTAAACCGACTGCGGAACCAGAGACCGCTGTTCTATCCAGCCTTCCGTGCCGTTCGCCGTGCGCACTCGTGCGAAGCGGCGTTCGTGCTCAAGGACCTGGACACGGTCGCCGTTCTTCACTACGCCAGTCTTGTTGAAGACCGCCGAGACATGGTCGCGCAGAATCGCTTGCGGTACCGAGACGTAAGCGATCTCCTGCACCCGGCCTTTTCCCCGACCACAACCGGAGAGCAGGAGCGGCAGCGTTAGCGAGAGTAGCAGCCACGGGAAGCGCCAACCACGTTTCAAAAGGACCACGAGCCAATATAGCGCAGAGCACAGCTCAAAATCCTGGAACGCATATCTCAAGTAGCTGACAGTCAGTCTCCAAAGCAAATCCCGATTGCGCGGGCGGTGTTCACGATTTGCCCGTGAGGGTCGACGATTTTCAGTTGGCCTATTGCGTCGGCGATGTTCACCGCTTCGATCCGGGTGTTGTGCAGGCAAACCATCTTGCCGAATCCGCCCTCTGCAATGAGATCGACAGCGGCTACGCCGAAACGGGTAGCCAGAATACGGTCGAACGGGGTCGGTGAACCGCCGCGCTGAATGTGCCCCAACACGCTGACGCGCACGTCCTTTTTCGTACCGGTGGCAACAGAATCGCCAATCCGATTGCCGACTGAGCCCGTACGCCGATGTTCCTGCCATTGCGCTGGCAGCTTAATGCCCTCAGCCACGACGATAATCGTAAACCGTTTGCCGAAGGATTCTCGCAATGCCACATGCTCGCAAATTTTCGGGATTGTGAACGGAATCTCGGGGATCAAAATCACGTGGGCGCCCCCGGCGATCCCTGCCTCCAGCGCGATCCAGCCCGCGTCCCGTCCCATGACTTCGACCACCATGATGCGATGGTGCGACTCGGCTGTGGTGTGAATCTTGTCGACCGCGTCGGTCGCGGTTACTAATGCCGTATCGAAACCGAAGGTGACCTCGGTAGCGGAAAGGTCGTTGTCGATAGTCTTCGGCACGCCCACGATGTTCATGCCCTTCTTGAAGAGCTCTAGGGCGATCTTCTGCGAGCCATCTCCACCAATGCTGATCACGGCATCGATTCCCAGATTGCGCGAGTTGGCGATGACTTCGTCCGAAATATCGCGCATAACTTCGACCCCGTCCTCCATGGTGCGGTAGTGGAAGGGATTGCCGCGATTCGTGGTGCCCAGAACAGTGCCACCGCGGGGCAGAATTCCGCTGACGTCCTTGAGCGTGAGTTCGCGCGATTTTTCCGGCCAGATCAGGCCATCGAAGCCGTCAGGAATGCCGATAACCTGCCAGCGGTACTTTAGGACGGCGGATTTAACGACCGCGCGAATGACCGCATTCAACCCGGGAGCATCTCCGCCCCCGGTGCAAATGCCGATACGGCGGATGTCAGGCATTGTGTCGCGCTATTGAACTGTGAGCTTCGCGGGCTGCTGCGCCGTGACTGTTGTGGTGCTCACGTAAGTCGCATTCACTGTAACTTGTTCCCCAACGGTAGCCCCAACTCCCGCGGTGATGGTCACCGGGTCACCCTGAGTTATCGTGAAGTTGGTAGTGTCGCTCACCGTCCAAGTCGCTGTTGCGGAGACATCAACGGGGTTGGCATCTCCGCTCACGGTGGCCAATGCGGTGAAGGTTGCGGTTCCGCCGTTCGTGCTGATGGTGGCAGAAAGCGGAGATATCTTCAGAGCGGTGACGTTTCCGAGGGCAACAGTGATGCTCGAAGTGCCGCTCGTCGCCTGGAAGCCAGCCGTGATCGTTGCCGTACCCGGGGATGCGCCGGTAACCAACCCTGAACTATTTACGGTTGCCGTGGTAGACGCGCTACTGCTCCATTGCACACCCGAGCCGAGCGCTTTTGTGGACCCATCGTTATAGGTGCCAATGGCGCTCTCCTGCACAGTAGCACCTTGGTTGATGGTCGCGGTCGGACCCACGGTTATGGAGGTTAATACCGGGTCAACGAAAAAGCCGCTGCAACCTAACCCCAAGGCAAACAACAGGAGAGCTGCAAACGCTGCCACAATTTGAATTTTCTTCTTACTGCTCAGCATGTTAGAAAAGCCCTCAGGGAGACCGCGTAATCGCGGCAGTCCACAAGCGGCGCCCATAAATTGTAGCAGAGAAGATTCCAGGCCAGCGCACAGATGAATGTATGTTCGTGCACGGTGGTACCTGTCCTGTCACGTCGCGCCAAACTAAAGAACGCCAATCCCTGGCAAGAGTTGCGAACTAAATTTTAATAGCATGCACTTGGCAATTGGCACTTAGCATTTGGCCAGCAGAGGCCTCGCTCCGCTTGGCTGCCCGGACGAGGCGTCCGGGCCTACGTGTACTTGCCGCTACCTGGCAAGTAGATGGACTGGCTAAATGCTAAGTGCCAATTGCTAGCTGCTTCTCACTGTCAGCGGTCCGCGTAATATCCCTCGCGGGTCTGCACGACCAAGTCCTTCTGTTTGGCTGTCAGGCTGATCTTGTGATAGCCAGCCTCAGCATTGCTCTTGTCGGGCGTGTAGCCCAGGTTGTACTGCGTTCGTAGTTCCTCGGCAATGCTGTCGTAGATTTGATCGATGGCCTGCTTTTTCGAAACTTCGTACAGACGTCCGCCGGTTTCTTTCGAAATCTGGTCAAGAATTTTCTTCCCGTCCACATGAGGTTCCTGCGGATTGCGCCCGCCACCCCGGCCGCCGCCTCCGGACCCGCCACCTCCTGGGAAACCGCCTCCCGGCCAACCGCCACCGTGCCGGCCCATTCCACCACCTCCTGGACCGCCAAAGCCGCCACTGTCCCGATGGTTGTCAGCGAATAGGATCGAGTAAACCACCGTGTCGGCGCGTTGCGCCGCTTCGATGGCGCTGTGCAGCGACTCTTTGCTGCCCCGGTCGTCTCCGTCGGTGAGAACGATGAGCGCTTTGCGGCCCTGCTGTTTTTTCATCAGTTCGTTGGAGGCCAGGTAAATGGCATCGTAAAGCAGCGTGCCACCTCCCCGATGCATGCGGGTTTGGCCATTGCCCGAACCCGGCGAAGATTGAGGGTCGGAGCCTCCCGGGTCATTGCCATCGTGATCCGGTTGTGGGGTGCGCAGCAACTCAAGTCCGGCCTGCAGCTTTTCACGAGAGGAGGTTAGATCCTGAAGCAGTTCGACCTCGCGGTCAAAGTGAATCAGGAACGCCTTGTCCTTGGCGTCGGTAAGCATTTGTTCGAGAAAGATCTTGCTGGCATTTCGCTCCTGGTCCAGAACGTTTCGCTGGCTCAAGCTGGTATCTACAAGCAGCCCGAGGGTAAGAGGAAGGTTGGCATCCTGGGTAAAATATTTGATCGCTTGCGGACGCCCGTCTTCCTGAAGAACAAAATCGTCTTTGGTCAGGTTTCGGACGATTTGCCCTTTTTTGTCCCTCACGGTGACGGGTAACGTGACCACGTTGACATCAACCGACATGGTGTTTACAGACTGACCAGTCGAATTCTGGCCGCCCACCGGCAAATTAAGCGAGAGCAGGCAGAGCAGCGCGACACTCAGGCGGACATGTGGTCGCATGATTAGCATCATACTCATGGAGAACTTCCCTCGGGCTGAACTCCCATCTCTTTTCCGATATCGAGCTGCACGGTCTGAAAACCAGTCAAAGCTTTGTCCATTTTTTCGACGACGCTGGCAATGTTCTTGCCCTGGATATTTGATCTCTCCAGTTGCCGAGTGAGGGCCCTGCTCTGTTTTGAAATGTCCGCATCCGATTTACTCAATTTCTTGGTTAGAGGCTTCAATCCCGACAGCTGCGAAGCAGTAAAGCTCCTCACAAACTGCTCGTTGTTGCGCTGTGCCTCCTCCACTTTGTGGTTTAAAGCTGCGTACCCTGATGAATCAGGGCTCTTCATATTTTCATCCTGGGTAAGATCTTGCGCCTGTTTTCGAGCGGCTTGCGTGCTCCTCGTCAATTCCTGGAATCGCGCGATCTGGCCGGGAGTCGCTTGAAGCGCAATTGCGCGATTGAAATCACTCACGTCGCTGTTGCTGGGGGCAGGATTGGGCGCGCCAGTCGCAGGACGCGCAGCACCCGCACCATGGCCTCCACGCTGGGCCAGCAGTGCACTGGGGCTTGCTACGCTTACTAAGAGGACGATCTCGCAGACCAATACTGACAATCGAGTCAAGGATGTTTCACTCCATATTATCGTAGCGACCAGCAGGCTAGCCCCGGGTAAAGACTCCGTAAAGGAAGGTAAAAGATTGTAAGCTCGAAGGGCTGATCGCGGAAGCATAGTGAGAATCTTGCCTTTTTGTTCTTCAAAGCTGAGTTTTGTTCACGAATTCTTTAGACTGAAAACAACTTCCCTCTATGCAAAAGAAATTCGTAATGCAGCACTTACCAATGGTAGTTCTCATGTTGCCGCTGGTGGCGGCCCTTGCGCAGGTTGCCGCGACACCCTCGGGTAGCAGGACAACTCCTTTTGTTGCGCATAAGGTGTGCGAACGATGCATTCGTGCTCACGAAGAATTCCTGGCTTCCGACGCGATCCAGGGACGGGGCAGCGGCACGCATGACGAGTTGGTCGCCGCGACTTACGTGGCGTCGCAGTTGCGGCAGTATGGCATTGATCCGGCCGGGGATAACGGCAGCTACATTCAGCATGTGTCCACCATCCATCGGAGCATTACTTCGCCACCTCAACTGAAGATCACGCCTCCAACGGGAACAGTGACGGAACCCATCACTTGGGACTATGGCAAAGAGTTCCTCGTTCAGGATTTGACGCAAGCGTCATTCTCGGGACCATTGAGGAAACTCGATGCCAATCAGTTGGGTAGTGGTGGGAATCCGAAAATCGAAAAAGGCGCAGTCGTGCTTATCGTGGGTGCGGACCAAACCACGGCCAGGAAGGCAGCATTGTCGGTGGCTTCTCAAGGCGCTGCCGCGACGCTCAGGCTCGCGAGTGATGACGATCTCAAGAACTTCGACGCGGCCAGCGCTCAACTGCCCAATCTGCCCGACCGGTTGGAGGAAGACTCAACCGATGAGACGAAATTCAATGTATTGAAGCTGAATCGGGGTGCGTTTCGTGCTCTTGAGCGAATCCCAGAAGGCACGATAGTACGCTTCGAGGCACCCTCGTCAGACAAGAAAGGTTCCACGTGGAACACACTAGGGATACTGCGTGGCAGCGATCCATCCCTGCAGCATGCCGCAATTTTGTTTTCAGCTCACCTGGACCACCTTGGAATTGGGACACCGGTCAACGAGGACAATATTTACAATGGCGCCGACGATGATGCATCGGGCACCACGGCTGTATTGGAAATTGCGCGCATGCTAGGCCGAGGGGGGCGTCCGCGGCGCACCGTGATCTTCGCTCTCTTTGGCAGCGAAGAAATGGGCGAGTTAGGAGCGACCTATTTCAGCCAGCATCCTCCGCTGCCCCTGAAACAGATTGCCGCGAACCTGGAAATCGAAATGATTGGCAGACCCGATCCGGCGGTGAAAGATGACACTCTGTGGCTTACAGGGTGGGAGCGATCAAACCTCGGTCCGTCATTGGCTGCGCATGGTGCGCAACTGGTGGCCGATCCGCATCCGGATGAGAATTTTTTTACGCGCTCGGATAATTTCGTGCTCGCGAAAAAAGGCGTGGTAGCCCAGACGATATCAAGCTATGGCCTGCACGCGGACTATCACCAGCCGAGCGACGATCTGGCTCATTTGAACTTCAAGCATATGGATGGAGCGATTGAATCGCTAATCACACCGATCGAGTGGCTGGTGAACTCCAGCTTCCAACCAAAGTGGAACGCCCGTGGAAAACCTTAAGCAGCACTCAGCAGCGCAAATGAGTTGCCAGCTAGCTTTGGCTAAGTGCTGACTGCTGAGTCAGTTCGTCTTCTTCGCCTTGCTGATCTTTTCGTCGATGGGCTTTCGGCCGGCGAAACCCTCAGTGGTGTCATGCCAATAGGTGATTCCCTGCTCTCCCAATTTCCAACAAAGCAGCACGACATGGCCATCAACTTTACACGGGAAGTCGAGCAGTCCGATATCAAGGTCTTTAACCTGGACGCCGGTGGCGTCGATCTCAGCTAGCGCATCTTTCACACGCGGGATAGCCTTTTCGCGCTCCGCCTTGCGGCGAGCCATGTGTACAACATTGACCAACAGGCCGCCTTGCAGAAAGACGCGGTGCGCAAGTTCCTGCAGTTCGGTGTCGACGGCCTCGATCAATTTCTTGCCGTCAATCGCAGTGCGCAGCAGCGACTCCAGCACAGGTAGAAGAGATTGAGCTTCTTCAAGGGTAAACGTTCGGTCGGGCATAGAAAGTATGTTTTTATTCTAATTCATTTGGGCGGCGGTTCGTTAACCATTCGTCATAGCCCCAAGGTCCAGGCATCGGACGATAAGAGCAAAGATCTCTTTCCGGTGGTAGACGTCGAATTGGCTTTATGGAGCAGTGATGGGTGCACTCAAAGAAGCTCGAAACATATTGGGAACCGCAGCGTTGATGCTGGCCTTACCTTCATGTCCTCTCTGGTTGAAGTTCAAATGCTACAACCACAAAGGACACGAAGGTACACAAAGGATTTGAGATTAAGTATTTTCGTTGGAACGAGGACGAATGGCCGCGTGAAGGATTTATCGTGATTCTTGTCCTCGGTGGCCGCCCCGGATCATAAGAGCTGCAAAGCGTAAGTAATACTCGGCATTGTGCAATCCCTTAGGCCGCAAACCCTCACCAACTGCTGGCGCTTAGTGATCTCGCTTGCGGACGCGTTTCGCAGGTGCGCGATTCTTCTTGAAGACTCGAGCAAAGATTTTGTCGACATTACGCAACTGGCGCTTCAGATCGAAGGCGTGCTCGATCTTCCGCCGGGGAACCAGATGTGTAATTTCCGCGTCTTTTAGCACCAGATCGCGGAAATTTAAGTCCTCTTTCCAGGCGCGCATGGCATGACGTTGCACCATTCGGTAAGCGTCCTCCCGCGAGACTCCATGCTCCACCAGATCGAGCAGGAGTTGTCCGCTGAACACCAACCCGCCGGTGCTTTCGAGATTGCGCATCATGCGCTCGGGATAAATGAACATTGTGTCAATCAGGTTGGATGTCTTCTGCAGCATGTAATCCACCAGCGTAGTGGAGTCAGGAATAATGACACGCTCGACCGAAGAGTGCGAAATGTCGCGCTCATGCCAAAGGGCGACATTCTCAAATCCTGCTTGCGCATTGGAGCGCACCACCCGCGCCAGGCCACTGATCTGCTCGGCGGTCACGGGGTTACGCTTGTGCGGCATGGCGGAAGAGCCCTTTTGTTTTTCGCTGAAAAACTCCTCGGCTTCACGGACTTCGGTGCGCTGCAAGTGGCGGATTTCGGTGGCGATCTTATCCAGAGTAGAAGCAATTACCGCCAGTGTCGCCAGGTAATAGGCGTGGCGGTCACGTTGGATCACCTGGGAGGAAACCGCCGCGGCTTTTAATCCCAGGCGGGCGCAGATTTTTTCTTCCAACTCCGGGCTGAGATGAGCCAGAGTTCCCACGGCGCCCGAAAACTTGCCGACGCGCATGTCCTCTGAGGCCTGCCGGAAGCGCTCGATATTTCTCTGCGTTTCGGCATACCAGTTGGCCAGCTTAAAGCCGAACGTGATCGGCTCGGCGTGAATGCCGTGGGTACGGCCGACCATGGGCGTATCCTTGAACTCCCAGGCTCGGCGTTTCAGTACCTCGGAAAACCGCTCAAGATCGGCGGCAATGATGTTCGACGCCTGACCGATCAGCAGGGCCTGCGCTGTGTCAACTACGTCGTTGGAGGTCAGGCCGTAATGAAACCAACGCGCTTCGGGGCCAACGATTTCAGCGACCGCAGTGGTGAAGGCGATCACGTCGTGGCGCACTTCGGCCTCGATTTCGTGGATGCGTTCCAGGTCGAAGTCGGCGCGCTTGCGGATGGCCTTGGCAGCATCTTTCGGGACCATGCCGGCGTCGGCGAGAGTCTCGGTCGCGGCCACTTCCACGGTCAGCCAAGTGCGAAAGCGGTTTTCGTCGCTCCAGATGCGGCCCATATCAGGGCGGGTATAGCGTGGGATCACGAAGCGTTACCTCATTAGTTTCAGATGGAGGACAGGCGTCTCGCCCATCCAGCCGGGCGGAAACGCCGGACCCCGTCGTTTATTTCACTAAAATTGAAGGACTAGGGATTCTAAACGGTAGAGCACCGCGGAGGCCACTGCCGCATTGAAAAAAGCCTTTGCCAAACTCGTCCCCGATTCTTTTCCCAACTATATATCGTGATACGATTTATCAGAGATAAAACATCGCGTCCTATGGAAAAGTCACTGACATTGGCCGATTATGAATCGCTGGCGGAATTGCGCTACCAAATCCGCCGTTTTCTGCACTTCAGCGAGCAGGCTGCTCGAGAAGCGGGACTGGAGCCCCGACAGCATCAGCTAATGCTGACACTGAAAGGCCTCACGCCCGGAACGCGACCCAGGATTGGCGAACTAGCGGAGCGGCTGCAGATCCGGCATCACAGTGCCGTCGAACTGGTAAACCGGCTGGCAGCCGGGGGCTACGTCCGGCGCCATCGCGGAGGCGAGGACCGGCGCGAGGTTCTGCTGTCGTTGGCTCCAAAGGGCGAGAAGGTATTGCGCGAGCTCTCGCTGCATCATCAGGCCGAGCTCCGCATGCGAGGACCCGCCCTGGTCGCCGCCCTCAAGCGAGCCATGCAAACCAGAAAAGCCAACAACGGAAGCCCAGTCAAAGGTTTGTCAGCCAGCAGGAAAAATAAACAGGGATGTTAGGGAGCCCGGGCGGATTAAACGATCCTGATGGAGCCACTCGCGAGGATTGGCAGCCGTTCGGTCGACGGGTTGTGAAGAAATCAGTTGCAAACGATTCGGGAACCCTGTCGCTGCATTTCTTCGAACCATAGGGAAGCTAGAAAAGCTTTCGGCGGCCGGTGATAATCTTGCAAGATGCCTCGCGTTCCTGATGCAGGCCTCGACTCTCCCAAATCTGCTCGATCCTCGGCTGCGGTTGTGTTGGCGCTTTTCGTCGGGCTGGTCCTTGGAGTCGTATTTGTCGGCTCGGTTGGATGGTTGGTGCTGTCGCGGAATTCCGGCCGGACTTGGCTGGGCCATATGTGGTCGGCGGTGACGGGCAGAACGCTTAGCATTGACGTGAGCCAGCCGACCGTGGTCGATCGCATTCAGCGGCTGCAGCGCCTGGAGACTGTGGTTTACACCATGGACAAGCTGGTCACTGGGGCGAAAGAAAGTCCCATCTTCCCGGATTTTCTGGCTGGAGATCGACTGTTGATGTTGGTGCATGGCGAAGTAGTGGCAGGGATCGATTTCTCGAATTTGAAACCAGGTGACGTCAGAGTGGATGGCAGACAAGTGCGTTTGCATCTTCCGGCCTCCCAGGTGTTCAGCGTGCGCATCGACAGCGCGAAGACTCGGGTGTACTCCAGACAAACTGGTCTGCTAGTGCCCACCGATCCGAATCTGGAAACGCAGGTCCGCCAGGAGGCAGAGCGCCAGTTGCAAGAGTCTGCACTGGCGGATGGCATTTTGCGGACCGCGCAGCAGAATGCTGCTTCGACGATCGCGAGTCTATTGCAAGGTTTGGGATTCGAGAGGGTTGAGTTCGAGTAGCCTCGCCGTGTTGACCAATTCCCGGACGGGAAGTCCATAATTAAGAAGCGTGGAGCGACTAGCTCTTCAGGGGTAGTTATGAAGCGGCGAGATTTCATCGTTCATGCGGCGCGCGGATTGGGCGTGGCTTGGATTGGGTCGAGTGGCTTGACGGCGTGGGCTTCGGCTCCGTCGGCGTTAGCGAAGAAGTACAAGGCCTCGGACACCGTGGTGCTGGGACAGACCGGCATCAAGACCAGTCGCCTGGCCATGGGAACGGGCACGATTGGCTTCGGCCATCACTCCAATCAGACTGCCCTTGGCGTCAAAGGCCTCTCTGAATTGCTGCTCAATGGCTATGACCAGGGATTGCGATTCATAGATGCGGCGGATGCTTATGGAAGCCATCCGCATGTGGCGGAGGCGCTCAAGCATGTGCCTCGCGACAAGGTTACCGTGCTGACTAAAACCTGGTCGCGCGATCCTAAGTCGGTGCGCGCGGACTTAGACCGGTTTCGCCGTGAGCTTGGGACCGATTACCTCGACATTTGCCTGATGCATTGCCTGACGGAAGGTGACTGGACCGAGCGCTATACCGGAGTAATGGACGTTCTCTCTGAGGCCAAGCAGAAAGGCATCATCCGGGCGCACGGTTGTTCATGTCACAGCATTGAGGCGCTTCGGGCGGCGGCCAAGTCGCCGTGGGTAGAAGTGGATTTGGCGCGCATCAACCCAATTGGCTCGCACATGGATGCCGATCCCAAGACCGTCGTCGACGTGTTGCGCGAAATGCGAGCCGCTGGCAAAGGGATTGTGGGGATGAAGATCCTGGGCCAAGGCGACTTGCGGACGCGGCAGGATGAGGCGCTGAAGTATGCATTGTCGCTTGGCGTGCTCGACGCGTTCACGATCGGCGCTGAGAGCAAAGCCGAGCAACAAGACCTGATGCGCCGGATCGAGATGGCAGCGTGATTTTTTGACACATTCTGATGGTCAAGGCATCGATATCGAATTAAAACCTTAACTAACTTCAAAATCAGAGGTTTTGGACAGAAGTGTCCGCCCTGCACGACACCTATTTTGATCCCTCAATCTCATCTGTACACAACGAGTTATCGTTTTTGAAAGAACACTTGTGATTTTGGTCACAGACTTCCTCTCTCGAAAATTGGACAATATGCAGGTCGAGTATTGGCGCGAGTGTATTCCAAAGCGCCACCCCCGCTTGACAGTTCCCCCCATATTTTGCGACTGCGCAACCCCGGCTCTTCGCAAGTAACAGCACAACCGAGGAAAGATCCTGTCACGAGGGTGAAGGTTGCGGAAATACTATCGATTCATCGACGGCCTGCGAAAATTTGCGAAATCGCGGATGAAGGCCGAGGAAGCGATCGGGTTAGCACGATCTTTGCTCCAGAAACGAATCGCAGAGCGCGAGGATAATTTCCTACGGCTGGCGGAGCAGAGCATTTTCAATTATTCGCGCAGTCCGTATTTGCCCCTGCTCGCTGCGAAGCGAATCACCTTCGGCGATCTCAAGTCATGGGTGTCAAAGTATGGGTTGGAGGCCGCCCTCCGCACTCTAGAACTTGAAGGTGTCTATTTCACGGTGGACGAGTTTAAAGGGAAGGTGCCGGTTCGGCGCAAGGGGATCAAGTTCGTCTGCGAAGAGCGAATGTTCGACAACCCCTACTTGTCATTCGTGTATGAGGTCAGGAGCGGCGCGACGCGCAGCGCGGGCACGAGGATCAGGATTGACTTTGATTATCTTCATCAAAGGTCTCTGTACGATGCGTTCCTGCTTGAGCTCCACGGATGCCTTTCGGCTCCGATCGCTAATTGGTTCCCGGTGTTTCCGGGTGCGCCGGGGATCAACTCCAGCCTGCGATTTGCGCATATCGGGAATCCGGCACAGCGATGGTTCTCACAGGTGGCGGAGGACCAGGTACGGGTTAACTGGGAGAAGCGATGGGGAACAAAGACTATATTTGCTGTCCATCGGTTCTTTGGCTGTCCCTTGGCAGAGCCTGAATACGCTGGACTCAACGATGCCCACCGAATTGCGCAATGGGCTTCAGAGGCACTGAGCGAGCACCCGAATTGCGTGATTTACACATTTGCGGCTTCGGCGGTGCGCGTGTGTATCGCTGCGGCAGAGGCAAACATCAGCCTTAGCGGTGCGAAGTTTCTGGTGACCGGCGAGCCCCTGACGCCGCACAAGAAAAGAGAGATCGAATCGACTGGGGCGGTAGCGATTCCGGTGTACGGAATATCGGAGGCGGGCGTTATCGCGGCGGGCTGCAACCAGGCCCATTCGCAGAGCGATCACTGTCACCTGTACAAAGACACCACGGCGATCATTAGCCATCAGCAAGTGGTCCCGAATTTTGATCTTTGCCTGGATTCCTACCTCTTCACCAGCCTGCTCTATGAATCGCCCAAAATACTTCTGAACGTTGGCATGGGTGATTTTGGCGACCTTGAAACGGAGCCTTGTAACTGTGGATTCGGCGCGCTCGGTTTCGACACCACCCTCAGCAACATCCGCAGTTATGAAAAGCTGACCGGTGAAGGAGTGACGTTTGTCGACACGGACTTCGTTCGAATCATCGAGAAGGAACTGCCCGAGAGCTTTGGAGGAAAAAGTACGGACTACCAGTTGGTCGAACAGGAGGATTCCAAGGGATTCACCCACCTGCAATTGCTGGTCAGCCCCCGAGTGGGAAGGGTGAACGAGGGAGAGGTTCTGGCCAAGTTCATGATGCTGCTCAAGCATGGGGAGGCCAGTCCAGAATCATGGGCGCAGAGTGGAATCGAGATGTGGCGGCAATCAAGCATGATGCGAATCAGGCGCGATTTTCCAGTCTGTACGGCGAGCGGGAAGATCCTGCCTTTCCAGTTAGGGAAACGAAGTAACCAGCTAACGAACTGTGCGACTAAATGAAAGGAACTAACAATGGGATTTCCAGCAAGAAGACTGAGAAGACTCCGACAGAGTGAAGCGATTCGAGGGTTGGTTCGCGAAAACAAGCTTTCCGCCAGTAATTTCATTCTGCCCTTGTTCGTGGTTCCCGGCAGCACGATCAAGCGAGAGATCGCATCTCTTCCAGGCAACTATCATCTGTCGATCGACTGCTTAGTCGAGGAAGCGATCGCAGCACGCGATCTCGGGATTTCTGCGGTTCTGTTGTTCGGGGTGCCCGAGCCCGAGACCAAGAATGAACAAGCGTCTGGCGCTTATTCTCTTGACGGAATCGTGCAGGAAGCGGTAAGGGCTCTGAAAAGCACGGTCCCAGAGATGCTTGTCATTACCGACGTCTGCCCGTGTGAGTACACGCTGAATGGGCATTGCGGAATCATTCGCGACGGCTACTTGGACAATGACGCATCCCTCGAGCTAATTACAAAGATAACTCTATCCCATGCCGAAGCCGGCAGCGACATGGTTGCGCCGGCGGCCATGCTGGACGGACAAATCCGTGCGATGAGAGAGGCCCTCGATTCGAACGGATTCCACAATTTGCCAATTATGGCGTACTCCGCAAAGTTTGCGTCGCAATTGTATGCTCCGTTTTTTAAGGAAGGTACGCACTCCACATTGTCATTTGGTGACAAGCGAACTCATCAGATGGATTTCTCCAATTCCGACGAGGCCATGCGTGAAATCGCGCTGGATATCGAGGAAGGCGCGGACATCGTGATGGTCAAACCCGCGCTCTTTTACCTGGACGTTGTGTATCGCGCCAAACAGGAATTCAAAATGCCGCTGGCAGTATATGACGTGAGCGGAGAGTACGCCATGATCGACGCGGCGGCACGGCTAAAACGTTTGGACAGAGACGCGATCATGATGGAAGCTCTGACCTGCATGAAACGCGCCGGGGCGGACATCATTATCACTTATTTCGCGAAACGGGCAGCGGAGCTGCTGCGCCGCAAGGAACACTCCATCTTCACGCATTTAGGGCACGACGCACTCGAGGAAGTTGAGGCTGCGAAATAGTGCAAGCAACAATTTTGAAGAATGAGCTTTGCCCCGGTACTGCTTTGCCTTTGCCATCGCAAGGGGCGTCCGGATCAACGGGAGATCTGCGCCATTTCATTGCACTTCTCGCCGACGCTGGCCTCCTGGTGCGCGTCAGAGAAGAGATCGATTGGAGATTCGATCTCGGCAGAATGACAAGGGAGAGCCCGACAGCGCTGCTCTTCGAAAACATCAAGGGCTATCCAGGTCAACGTGTGTTTACCAACGGACTACGGGATACTCGCTCGATCGCGCTGGCCCTGGGTCTGAAGCACGGAACGATCCGGAAGACTCTCATACCAGAAGCTCAGAAGAGGATAGCCACGCCGGTCAAACCGAGCCTGCTTAAGACTGGCCCGGTGCTGCAGAACCTTGTTCCCGCCATCGACGTCAATCTGCTGACACTGCCGGTTCCTCAGTGGAACAATCACGACCGAGGCCGATATATTGGCACCTGGCACATAAACGTAACCAAAGACCCGGAGACAGGCGTTCGGAATGTCGGTGTTTATCGAATGCAAATGTTAGGTCCGAAACAGGCGACAGTTAGTGCTTCTCCACGGAGCCACCTGTCTCGGCAGGTCGCCAGGGCCGAAAAGAATGGCCAACCCTTGCCCATGGCCGTGGCTATTGGTGTCAGCGAAGCAATAGTGATGGCCGCCGCTGCAGCATATCCCGAGGGCATGGACGAATACGACTTGGCGGGGGGTCTGCTGCAGGAGGCGGTTCAACTCATCTCATGCCAGACCGTGAATCTTGAGGTCCCCGCCCAGTCGGAGATCGTAATCGAAGGTTTGATTAAACCCGGTGTCCGCGTACAGGACGGGCCCTATTTCGATTACACGGGAAAACCGAACACGAATCCCAACGCGTTTTTGTTCGAAGCAACTCAGCTCATGTTTCGGAGCGACCCCATTTTTCGCGGCACATCCATTGGAGTGCCGGCTGCGGAAGATCATCAGTTGTTCGCGTTCCTCACTGAACTCAATCTCGTGGACTTTCATGGGTCTCGGGTCAAACAAGGCGTTCAGGACCTCTTGCTGAAGCAGCGCATGTTTCGGGCATTTCAACTCGTGGGCAAAATGGGGGAGTATGTCAGCCGTTGGCATTCGCTACACTCGTTCTCCATATAACCCTTTCCCTGAAAGACGTTTCTCGTGGCGTTTTTTCGTTCCAGATTTTAGTAAAGCAGCAGGGTCATGAGCTCTTCGTCAGCGTACACTTGTCCGACCTTGAGCGCCTGCGGCTCGCGGCCGTAGACTTGAAAACCCAATTGCGAATAGAGCTTTCTGGCGGCTGTTTGTCCGCTTGCCACTGCCAGCATTACCTGCTCCAGGCCTGGCTGTGACCGAACGCGGCGTAGAAGTTCTTCCATCAGCGCTAGTCCTGCGCCCTTCCCGCGTTGCTCGGATTTTACGAATACGCCCCAGACGCGCCCCTTGTGCCTGGTTTTCTCTTCCAGAGAGCGGAAGAATCCCGTCACTCCAACAAGCTGGCCGTTGACGAATGCTCCCAGCACGAAGCTTTCGCCAGAACCAGAACTGAGGCGCGCAACTACAGATTCGGGTGTCGTCAATCGGTGGGTTGTGGCGGAGGAAGAGAAGGCCAACGGTTCAGTTTCAAGGGCTTCGAGGCGCAGATGCCAGAACATCTCCGCGTCCTTCTCGGTCAAGGCTCGAATCTGCATATCTGAGTTTATCGTGGCCAGTGCCTACTCAAGTGAAAGAGACATTGAGCCGATGAGGGTACTGATAGTTTCTCTTTCCATGCAACCGTGGGAAGCGGGCTTTCATCTTTAGGGAACTCGACCCTCGGAGCTGGCCACATTGGAGGTGGAAGTTGGAATCTGAGAAACAACCCTGGTCAGCGCGGACGGAGAAGCCCATCGATGCACGGCGCTATCCACGATTCAAACTGGATGTTGATGTCAAAATTTATCCGCGTAGCGGCGGCGTGATTATGGCTCGTACCTTGGACATCAGCGAAACTGGACTCGCCGCCATGGTGAAAATTGAGATTCCCCTAGACCAGGTCGTTCGACTGGAGTTCAAGCTTTCGGTGGGTCTGGTTTCGGTGCGTGCGCTGGTGCGGCAAAGAAACGCTTTTCGCTATGGCTTCCAATTCGTCGAGCCAGACTCCGATGCGCAAGAACTAGCCAGCCGTTTCTGCCGCGCGCTTACGTCCCGTACCTGATTGGAAGAAGCAAACTGAATCCAGCTAGCGCAAGGCCACCGACTGACTAACTGCGGATACGAGGATCAGCAGTAAAGGCACGAAGAGTATCAGCCCGCTGCCCACTAGCAGAATCTCGCTGAGCAAGTCGGCTTTCATCAGGTCGTCGGGGTGCATCGAATCTTCTGGATGTATCATCAGAATCCCTCCCATTTAGAACACGAACACTAGATGCTCTAAAAGTTTTCGAGTCCGACGCCTACGATAACCCGTCGGTGTGTTTACTGCCTGAAAGCGTCATTTCTACAGCGATCACCGGAGTGAGGTTGACTTTGCCTCCTGGGATGCACCGGGTCGGGCTAACAAAAGTCTCCCGCAGGCTACCTCCAGATCGATTTCGGCAACTAAAGTGTCGCGCTGACAACGGCGTGCGAAGAGGAGACAGATGAGGGGAAACGGAGAACAAGAAGCTGCGCGCACGATCCGTGCAATTGCGCGGCCTGGGACAAATACTGCAATCGGGCCTGTCAGGAAGCGGGAAGCAGCGGGACGGAAATTGCCTGTTAATGCGGCCTCTGGGTTGTGCTGGTCGGATGACGGTGTAAATCACTCCGCACCCGATGTTTGATATGTCTGCATAGCGCTTGTCAGTGTCGTGTCTGGAGTCGAGTTAGCGCATGGTTAGCAAATAAATGGAGGCAACACCTATGAAGCTATCTGCAGTTTTCGGCGTCACAGCTTTGGCTGTACTTTTGGGAATTTCCGCGCCCGTCTATGCGCAAGACGAGTCGCATCCACAGGAGGACAGGCGCGCGGAGCCCGATGGGAGGGCTCACGAACAGGACAGGCAGAACGATAAACGCGCTGACCAGCCCCGAGAAAACAGAGAGGCCGATCACCAAGCCGACCAACCAAGAGAAAACAGGCAGGCCGACCAAGACAGGGAAAAAGAAAACAGCCGCGGTGAACAGCAAGGCCAAACCGCACGTCACGATGACCGGCGCGATGGCCAGGGAGAGGGCCGCGAAGCAAGACAGGGTGGGCACATTCCGGATGACCGCTTTCGAGCCAATTTTGGCCGCGAACACACGTTCCGCGTGGGTCAACCTGTCATCGTCGAAGGGTCCCCACGGTTCCAGTTTGGAGGCTATTGGTTTGTAATTGCTCAACCATGGCCGGTGGGCTGGGCTTACAGCGACCCGGTCTATGTCGACTATCTCGACGACCAATATTTCCTGCTTAGCCCGGTGCATCCCGGGGTTCAGATTGCAATCAATGTCATCTTTTAAGGATGATGGCGTTGCAGGAATGTTCGCGGGAAGGATAAAGGCCACCCTCTCCAAAGAAGGTGGCCTTTTTCATGTTTAACGCGCTTAGTTCCTTCAATGCACCGCGGTGATCTCAGTGTTCGTTGGCTGAGCCGGCGTTTGTGTCGCAACCTGCAGGTCCGACTTTTCCAACGGTTGAATCTTCACCGTGGACAGGATCCAACGCAGCTTACGAAAAACTTCATTGCGGTCAACCGGCTTCACACCGGGTTTCATCTTATCCGTCGTGGCTTCCTCGACGGTTTCCAGTCCAAGTGCGAATTCGTAGCAGCTGCTGTTCTGGAAGACGTGATAGTACTTCACATCGGCTTGGTTGTCCGCTTCTTCGGCGAAGCCTTCTACCGCGTGGAACTCAGTGGCTCCAACTTTGGTCTTTGACGCCGCGACGGAATCCCTACCTGGGTCATCCCTTTCTGCGAACGCAAATTGCTCACAATCGGCTGCGCTGAGCTTGGGATTTACGCTGACGTTGAAGAAGGCGGAGTTGAAGTCGGTGCCGGTGTAGACTTTGCGAGGCAATTCCACCACGCTGATAGTCGTACCGCCAGGCCGGATAAAATTCATTTCAAGCAGTCCTACGTTGTGCAGTTCCACGCTCGCCTCGTCGCCTTCCTTGAGGGAGTCCTCCTTGGGATATTGGAAGGAAACTCCGAACGCCGGATTCGCATATGTCGAAGCTGACAACCTTCGCTGACGCGACTTCTTTTTTGCGGGCGGCTGGTTTGCGACCGCAGCGGGCGTGGTCAACATCTGGGCGGGCGCCTGAGTGGCTGCGGTCTGACTCGGCGGAGCAATGGTCTCGGTTTTGCCGGATTCTTTTGAGCAACCGCTCTCCAGGACGAAGAGCCCTAGCAGCGCCGTGGTTGTCAATGATGCGATGAGCGCGGCAAGCTTTTGCCTGCTGCCAGCTTTGTCTACGTTTGACTGTGGATGTTGTCTTCCCGATGGTAGATTGGGCAGTGTTTTTCCTTGTGGTTTCTGGTCTTGATGGGACGATAGTCCGAGCTGTGTGAAATGTGCCATATTGCCTCCTGTGCTGGTTTTGCCAGTCAGAACCAGTCAGAGCAAACTCACAGCCGTTAAGAGTTAAGCTGATTCCACGATGGTTAGACAAAGGCCGATTCAGAAAGAGCGTGCGGCGCCGGAGACAACGTGGGTGGCGGGACACGATGGTGCAAAACAACTTTCCCGATTGTTGGAAGCCATTCTTCGATGTGAAGCAGAGTAGATTGTGTGGAACCCGCGACCGCGCCGCAAAGCAATGGCTCGTTCGCGATCTATGGCGCGCCGCGCGGCCCAAATAAATGCGATCAAAAGATCATCGATGCAAATTACCCATCTCGCGGCGCCGCGATCCCAGAGCAAACGCCTATTAACCGGCAGGCCGCTGGACGCCCAGGAATGCCTGTCGCGCCGGTCTGCCAGAAGGGTGCCACACCTTAACCACTTCGAACATAATGACGGTGGCGTAAAAGTGCCATAGGTCGAAGACAGCTCCGACTTCTTCCCGAGTTTATGTCCAGCAGTGAATTCTGCATTGTATCGAACGTTGCTTTCTCCCGCCCTCGTCATGGGACCCATTTCTGCGCGCGCGCAAGCGCCATCCCGAAGGCAAAGTTAACTGGGGATGAACGACAAATTGATTACGGATGACCCGGTTGCCCACCAGTTTCGGACTCAAATCGTAGATGGATCGTTCGAACCCGAGATCCATCTTTACGATTTCTCCGGCCGGCGTGATATGGGCGTGAACGTTAGTGATCGCTACGTCAGATTGCGGGACCGATTGATCGTTCGCGTCACCTGTAGCCCCCGCTTGCGAAACGCCGATCATGCCTTCAACTTAATGGCTTCGTTCGGGTGCCATTGGCCGATTACTCCTAGGTCCTGAATCCCTTTCGTACGTGACACATTTTTGCAACTTAAGTGCATTTTGCATCGCAAAAGAAGCAGTGGTTTCGAGGGTTTCAATACGGTGGAATGCGGTCTGGCACTGTGATACTTTTGTCCGGACGGGGGGAGCAGAAGGTCGTGACGTATTCTCGGGAAGGCCTTGCGAAACCAGGGGTCACCCAACTGCTCCGAGCCTGGGGTGAGGGGGACGAGGCTGCGCTCGAGCAGTTAGCTCCTTTGGTGGAAAGCGAACTGCACCGCTTAGCGCAAAAGTATATGCGCCGGGAGGGACCCGGTCAGACCCTGCAAACCACGGCGTTAGTGAACGAGGTCTATCTTCGACTCATAGATACACAGCAAGTGAGTTGGCAGAACCGCGCTCATTTTTTTGCTGTCTCGGCGCGAATCATGCGTCGCATCCTGACAGATTTTGCGCGCTCCCGGCACTACCTGAAAAGAGGCGGGGGAGCACATCACGTGTCGTGGGACGAGGCTCTCGCCATGTCTCAGGAACCGGACGCCGACATCGTCGCCCTCGACGACGCGCTGAACCAATTGGCTTTGCTGGACCCGAGAAAGACGCAAGTAGTGGAATTGCGTTTCTTTGGCGGGCTGAGCGTCGAGGAGACGGCGGAGGTTCTGAAAGTTTCTCAGCAAACGGTCATGCGCGACTGGAAGTTTGCGAAGTCATGGCTCATGCGTGCGCTGAGCGAACAAGAATCCAATGACTGAGCGCTTGCGCCAAATCGAGTGCTTGTATCACGCCGCTCTGGAACACGAGGAGGTTGAGTGGGGACCATTTCTCGACGCGGCCTGCGCAGGGGACGAAGACCTGAGGCGCGAAGTCGACTCGCTTCTGGTTTATAGCACGCACTCGAAAGACTTTATCGAGTCTCCAGCACTGGAAACCGTGGCCAAAGCCCTGGCTACGCAAACAAAACGAGACTTTGGTCCAGCAGATAATAAGCAGAATCAGAATCTGGCGGGGACCACGTTTTCCCACTATGAAGTAGTTTCGCATCTGGCGACAGGTGGCATGGGCGTTATTTACAAGGCCAAAGATACCCGTCTGGGCCGCACGGTAGCATTGAAATTCCTTCCCGAGCATCTTGCCCACGATGCTTATGCGCTTGCCAGATTCCATCGCGAGGTTCGTTCTGCCAGTTCCCTAAACCATCCCAACATCTGCACAATCTACGAGGTCGAAGAGCACGAGGGCCGTCCTTTCATGGTGATGGAGTACCTGGACGGGCAGACGCTCAATGATTTGATTTCCGGCCAGCCGCTGGAAACCGACAGAGTGCTGCAACTCGCGGTTGAGATCGCGGATGCGCTGGAGGCGGCGCACGCCGAGGGCATCATCCACAGGGATATCAAACCGGCAAACATCTTTGTGACGCAGAAGGGGCATGCCAAGATATTGGATTTCGGTGTCGCCAAGCTCCGACCACGGAAGAACCTGGAGCAAAGCGCGTCTTCGACCGGGGAAGCCTTATCCCGGTTGCCGTTAAAAGTAAGACTGCCATTTGATGAAGAAAATCAGGACTCAAGCCTCACCAGAACTGGATCGGCGATCGGAACCGTTTGCTATATGTCGCCGGAGCAGGCGCGGGGTGAGGAGCTTGACAGTCGTACCGACCTATTCAGTTTTGGTGTGGTGCTGTACGAAATGGCCACTGGCCGGCAGGCATTCAGCGGCAGGACCACGTCGGTAGTTTTCCACTCGCTTCTGGCAGAACAGCCTAAGCCTGCAATTGAGTTGAATCCGGCTCTCCCCCGTGCTTTTGAACGAATCATTTGTAAAGCGCTGGAGAAGGATCGTGCAGCACGATACCAGTCCGCCGCCGAAATGTTGGCGGATTTGAAAGCTCTGAAGGCAGATCAGCATGTTCATGCAGGCTGGAAGAAAGAGCCTTCGCGATGGTTGAGCCTGGTAGCGGGAGTACTTGCCGTGCTCGTGCCTGGATTTTATTTCTACGATCAACAGCGGTCATCCCCGCGGCTTACCAATAAAGACACAGTATTGCTGGCGGATTTCACGAACAAGACCGGCGATGGCGTATGGGATGAAACCCTGAAGCAGTGGTTAAGGGTCGAGTTGGAACAATCGCCTTATCTCAACATTGTGTCCGATGAGAATGTAACCCGATTGCTTCGTTACGCGGGACGCTCTACTAACGAGAGGTTAACTCCGGATCTGGCTCGGGACTTGTGCCAGCGAGCCGGCAGTAAGGCCACGCTGCTGGGGTCCATTTCCAGCGTTGGCACCCATTATGCCATTGAGCTTAGAGCGGTGAATTGTGAGAACGAAGATTCGTTGGCGCAAGAACAGGAGGAGGCAAACAGCCGCGAGGAAGTACTGGCCAAGCTGCATGATGCTGGCGTAAGCATGCGAAATAAACTTGGAGAATCGCTGGCCTCTATTCAGAAGTATGACGTGCCCGTTGAACAAGCCACGACACCCTCGCTTGAGGCGTTGCAAGCCTATAGCGCGGCCCTTAGAACCAAGCGTTCCCGAGGGGACGATGAAGCTCTGCCGTTGCTCAGGCGTGCGGTCGGATTAGACCCAAATTTCGCCATGGCACACGCCGTTTTAGGGACGGTTTACTCAAACCTTGGCGATGCCGCATTGGCTGCCCAGCATACCAAGAGGGCTCACGATCTAAGGGAGCAGGTCACAGAAAGGGAAAAATTCTACATCGATTCCTCCTACTACAACATGGCCACGGGAGAGTTGGAGAAAGAAATCGACGTTTACGAGCAGTGGAAGCAGGCGTACCCACGAGATTGGGTTCCCTACCATAAGTCAGCCTATTGCGACGGATATCTGGGGTTATACGACAAAGCCGCAGCAGGCTATCGCGAGGCGCTGAACCTGGAACCGAACGATGTGGTCAATTACATCGACCTCGCCAGCACTTACATTACGCTGAATCGTCTCGATGAGGCCAAAACCGTTCTGGATGCGGTCCAGGCTCGGAAGCTGGAGCATGAATATGTTCCCCAGACCTTATATCTGCTGGCCTTTATGCGTGACGACATCCAGGAAATGGAAAGGTTGGTCTTGGCCGCAACAGGGAGCCCAGGCACCGCAGATATACTCTTGTCGAGCCAGTCGGACACAGAGGCATTGCACGGACATTTGCGCAATGCACGGGACTTCTTTCAGAGAGCCGTCGACTCAGCTATTCAGAACGGAGCAAAAGGAAGGGCGGCCGAATGGCTGGCGCATACCGCCTTGAGGGAAGCGGAGTTTGGGGATGTAGTACAGGCAAGGCAGCAAGCCACCGCTGCTCTTACGATGACGTCGGGAACCGACGTGCAAGCTTTGGCGGCTCTTGCGCTAGCGCGTGCCGGGAGCGTCAGCCGCGCCCACAAGATTGCGCAGGATCTCAGCCGGCGATTCCCGACAGATATGTGGTTGAACAGCTATTGGTTACCCAGTATTCGCGCAGCAATTGAAATTGATCGACAGAATCCTGCGCAGGCGATCCAGGCACTCCAAATCAGCCGTCCCTACGAATTAGGCGGAGATCCCATTACGCTGGATACTCTATATCCTGTCTATCTTCGTGGTCAGGCGTATTTGATGCAGCGGAACGGGAGGGCAGCCGCCGCCGAGTTCCAGAAGATCCTTGACCACCGCGGTCGCGTAGCGAATGGTGCCGTGGGTGCTCTCGCTCATCTTCAACTGGGAAGGGCTTATGCATTGTCAGCTGATACAGCGAAAGCTCGAAATGCGTACCGCGACTTTCTGACGCTTTGGAAGGATGCCGACCCCGGCATTTCACTGCTGCGAGAAGCAACCGCCGAATATTCCCGTTTGCACTAGAAAAATCACGAACTGGGTCATTCGCCGGCTTTCTTTGGATTCCTCTCTGTGCGCCAAAAACAACGAACATACGCTCGCCGCTGCGTCACAGTGCTGGGTTGCTCGTAGCCGTTCGGGACCCGGTGCGTCTACATTACCCGTCATCGTTTCCTGTACTGGAACACCGTCCCTTGTTTGAAACGGCCACCCTTCTCAGCAGTACCATAGATGACGCCCGTACCATTGATGAGCAAACCGCCTTGCGGAATTCCCCCGTCTGCTTTCCCAGTGAAGCCGTGCAGCACCGTCTCCTGGCCATTGGCAATGGTTACGCTGAAGGCTGTCCCTCGGTGACCAGGACCGCCGGATAAGGTCGTCCCGTACAGGGCGCCATTGTATAGAACTAAATCTGTGGCCGGCGTTCCTCCGTCCTTGCCTCCTGTGAACGTGTAAAGTACGTTCTCAACGGCTGGGCCGTAAGCGCCACTAACCGCGAACAGCACACCTTTGCAGCAACCGTAGTTACTATCCTGGAGCCGCTTGCCGCCCATTTCAGTCGTACCGTACAAGGTACCGTTCTGGTCTCGAGTCAACCCTCCAAATGGATTTCCGCCGTCGGCACGGCCTGTGAAGTCATAGAGGACAGTTTCCGTGTTCGTTGTATCTAGCTTGAACACCGTTCCCTTACCGCCAGATCCGCCGCGGAAGGTGACGCCATAGAGGTTCCCTGCATCGTCCAAAATCACACCGGCCTTGGGGTCTGCGCCGTCGGACGGAGCTCCAGCGAAACTGTGCAGCACGGTTTCTGTGCTTGTGATGTCAACCTTGAATACCGTACCAAAGCCGGACGAGCCGCCACCTTCGGTGGTGCCGTAAAGATTCCCGGAGTCATCCCTAACCAAACCCGCGTAAGGGTTCGCCCCGTCCGCACCTCCAGCGAAGCTGTGCAGTACGGTTTCCGCGCCCCCGGTATCTATCTTGAAGACCGTTCCCAGGCCGGAGGCGCCGCCGGCAAATGTAGTGCCGTAGAGATTGCCGGAACCGTCGCTAACCAAACGCCCGTAAGGGGTGGCTCCGTCTGGCCCGCCGAAGATGTGCAACACGGTCTCGTTATTAGCTGTATCCAGCTTGAACACTACCCCGAGGCCGGAGCCACCGGAGGATGTAGTGCCATAAAGGTTGCCAGATACGTCCTGGATCAAAGCTGCCGTGGGTATTCCACCATCCGCGCCGTTAAACGCGTGGTTTACCCGGAATTGGTTGCCTCTGGATGGGCGGCGATCGGTTGCAGTTTCGTTTGCGCTCTGCCCACGTACAGTGGGCAGAGTCGCGCATTGAAAGATGGCTGCATACGATACGAAGATCAGCAGTACGCGTTTCACGTCGGCCCCCAAAGAGATCCGGATGACTTTGCCGGGAGAGTGCTGGGCAAGAGCGGATGTTTGTAGTCGCGAGGAGCCTCTAGATCAGGCTCAGCCCGCATTTTGCGCAATCGTATCAGAATGCCGGGAATTCGTCGAGAACAAGATTTTCCTCCAAAAGAAGCGCAAACGGCTCTTTGCTCTTGACAGTATGGGTTTTGCTCGTTCAGATCTTCGCGTTCTGGGCTTTGGGGTGTTCAGCGCAGACGTGCAACGCAAACTCGTGGTCGCGCAGCAGTTCGAAGTTCCGCATCACGTCATCAAAGGAGTTCCCCTTGGGCGGTCCAGAGGAATTGAAGACCCACGCGCAGGTAGAGCACCCGTAACCCCGAAAACCGCCTTTCTCGACCCAGACCAGCTCGCGTATTGCCGCCATCTTAGTCCAACTCCGGATGGTCGCTTAAGCTTTGAATGGCGGCACCTGCCACATAAAACACACTGAACCCGGCGGCCAACGCTATCAGCACAACAGCGAGTAGGATCGGGCAGAGGTGCACGAGGGGGCTCAGCCCACCGCCTTTCTACGGAATGCCTCACTTGATATAGCGAGAATTGACTGCTAAAACTGCCATGCCCCCGTGAAAACTCTTCCTAAGGACAAACCAGCCTCCGACTGGTCAAAGCCCAAAGACCTTGAGTGAGTGCTGTTCTACAGGAAAACGAAATTAAAATCATTCGGTGCAGCCTAACCTGTGACTGGTGGGCGTACGAGGAAGGCAGCGCTCGGAAGTCGGTTTTCCCGTGTCGAGATTGCTGCAAAAAGACGCAGATATTGTCCCTAGGGTCTGACTAGCGCGACGCCTTTGATGCTGCTCCGTCGCACCCGCTTCATTCTTGACAATCACACAATCCAATAGCCAAGCAGTATCCGATAACTGTTGGCCTAGGACGGCAGCGAACCTTTGGGTTCGCCATAGGGCGATACAGGGTAAGTAATTGGGATCGTGGGTATCTGGCGGAGAGGGAGGGATTCGAACCCTCGGTACAGGTGTTAGCCCGTACAACGGTTTAGCAAACCGCCGCATTCGGCCACTCTGCCACCTCTCCGGCGTACGGGATTACAGTTTACCACGATAGAAATAATCGTCTACGGATACGGCCACCGACAAATCGGCCGTCCGGCCCTTGCGCATCCCGTCGACCGCTGATCGTCTTTCTGAAGATCTTGCTTTCGGGAGATCTTGGAGACCTTCCAGTTCGTGGGACTGCGCTGAAAGCGAATTAGAAACCACACGCCCGAGCAGTTCGCGGAATGTTGTATCAGGCAATTCCTTATCGCGTTGGCCTGCCTGCGGCATTCTGTGAACCGACGTCGTTATTTATGTGGCATCGCGGCCGATACGAAAAACAACCTCTTCAGTTGAAAATGTCGTATAAATGGAGAGGATTCCGCAGCATTGATAAAATTGGGAAACGCGCCAGCAGATCTGGCAAAACCCTTAAGATTAACGTTTTAATAGATGATCGCCTTTACCGCAAATTGTTTATTCTCGCCCCTTGAGCGCCTCGAGCAACCGCTGCTTCTGGTGGAAGATCATGTGATCGTCGAGGTCGGTGCCCGAGCCGCCTGCCAGGTGCCGTCGGGAGTCCGCGTGGTGGATTTTGGCGATGGGGTCCTGGCTCCGGGATTCGTGGACATTCATATTCATGGAGGGGCCGGTGAAGACGTCATGCTCGCCGATCCGTCTGGTCTGGCCGCGGTTGAGCAACTGCTTTTCAAACATGGCGTGACCTCCTATTTCCCGACCACCGTGACTGCCCCGCTTGATCAAACCTGGTCTGCCCTCGACCGGCTCGCAGATGCGATCGAGCTGGCATCGCGGGACGACGATCCTCGCAGAGAGCGAGCCCGGCCGCTTGGCATCCATTTGGAAGGTCCTTTTCTCAGCCACGTTCGCCGGGGTGCGCATCCGCCGGCGAATCTTCTATTGCCCACTGTGCCGACCTTCGACCGCTTCTGGCAGGCGGCACGTGGTCACATTCGCATCATGACGATTGCGCCGGAACTGGAAGGCGCGCAGGAAGTAATCGCGGAGGCCACGCGACGGGGTGTCTGCATCAGCTTAGGGCATTCCAATGCTGATCTGAATTCGGCGAGAGCTGCTGTTGCCGCGGGGGCGCGGCACGCTACCCACACGTTTAATGCGATGCGGGCGCTTGATCACCGCGATCCTGGAATTATCGGCGAAGTACTCACCGACTCACGGCTCTCGGCAGACATTATTGCCGATGGAGTCCATCTTGATCCCGCCATCATTCAGCTATTTCTGAAGGCCAAAGGGCCGGATGGGGCTGTGCTAATCACGGACGCGATCTCCGCTACCGGGATGCCGGAGGGACGTTATCGCTTGGGGACGTTCGAAGTCGAAGTGAAAGATGGCCGTTGCCTCTTGGACGGGAAGTTGGCGGGGAGCGTGTTAACCATGGATCGCGCCGTCCGCAATGTGATGGAGTTCGCTCACTGGGATCTGCAACAGGCAGTGCGTCTTGCTACGCTCAATCCCGCGCGGGTTGCAGGATTGGCGAATCGAGGCAAGCTCGAGGCCGGGGCCCAAGCCGACTTCGTTGTGTTGAGTCCCCGGGGTGAGGTGAGAAGCACCATCGTTCGCGGCCAAGTATCGGAAGCCATGAGCACGATTTAGGAGACAGGATGCCAGACAAGGGCGGATTTCCTCATCACATGTTGAAAGAGATTTTCGAGCAGCCCCAGGGCTTGCGCGATACCATCTCGCCCCGCGTTTCTCTCGACGAAGGTCTGGTTCGGCTGGACGATGTGCGCATCACTGCGGACGAACTGCGTTCTTTACAGCGGATCAACATTGTGGCTTCGGGAACCAGTCGTCACGCCGGCATGGTGGGGCAGCACATGATTCAGGATCTGGCTAACGTTCCCGTCGATGTGGACTACGCCAGCGAGTTCGAATATCGAAACCCGCTTATCTGCCGCGACGAACTGACTATTGTGATCACGCAATCGGGAGAGACTGCGGATACGACCGCCGCCCAGCGTGAAGCCAAGGCGAAAGGTTCGCGTACGATTGCGATTTCGAATGTAATGGATTCGACCATCGCACGCGAGGCGGACGGCGTGCTCTACACGCATGCTGGGCCGGAGATCAGCATCGCGTCCACCAAGGCATTTACCGCACAAATGGCCGTGTTATTTCTCTTCGCAGTCTACCTTGGGCAAGTGCGGGGTAAGCTCACGAAGGAGCAAGTGCGCCTCTATATTCGCGAATTACTTGAGCTTCCTGTAAAAACGGAGATTGTGCTTGAGTCCGCGTCCGAGTTGAAGGCGCTCGCCGACCAGTATCACCAAGTGGGGGATTTCCTGTTTCTCGGCCGTGCCATTCATTATCCCGTGGCCATGGACGGTGCCCTGAAGCTGAAAGAGGTTTCCTACATCCACGCCGAGGGCTATCCCACGGGAGAGACCAAGCACGGCCCGAACGCGATGATCGACGAGAATCTGCCGGTGGTCATCATTGGCACCTGCGATCGTAACGACGCGGGGTCAGTGCTGCGTTACGAGAAAAATGTTGCCAACATCAGAGGGTTCAAACGACAGTCAGCGCGGGTGATTGCGATCGCGACCGAAGGGGATGAGGAAATGCGCAAACTCGCCGACCGCACTATTTTTGTGCCGGAGGCCTCGGAGCTGCTATCCCCCATTCTGGAAATTGTGCCGCTGCAACTATTCGCTTATTACATGGCGGTCCGAAAAGGCCTGGATGTGGACCGTCCGCGCAACCTGGTGAAGTCGGTCACTCTGGAGTGATATTGCCTCATTAAGGCGCTACCGGCTGACGTTCAGGTTTGTCACCGCACTCTCTTGTGGGCGAAGGAGTCTTCATCCGGGTCTGGGATCGAAGAAGGCGGATCACTTGCCGGAAACGTATCCGCCACGGTCTTATCCATCATTTTGTTTTTCTTTTCGACCGGATCGCACTCGTCAATGTCGCGATCCTCAGGATCCCTACGGTCTTCAATAGAATGTGCGCTCATGAAGCTATCCTAGAAGCTCGTTTTTACGATGCGGCTGACCGTTGCATGGAAACAGAATTCTTACCCTGACTCTCAGTGAGTGAACGAGAAATTAAGTCCGGTAGTCAGGACGATGTCGTTCGTCTTGAGCGCAGGTGCGCCCGCCGGCTGCGCAGGCGGGTTGGTCACGTATACGTCGCTGAACGCATTTTGCCAAGCCAGCCACTTGCTGATCTTCGTAGCGGTCCCGAGATTGAAGGTCGCATGATATTGCCCGGTCAGGCCAGAGCTGAGGTCGGGGAAGAAATACAACTTTTGGGTAAGCAGAGTTGTAGCGCCCAGTTTTTGACTAAGCTCCTCTCCGAGGGTAAGCGCCATGAAGCTGTTCGTAACGGTGCTGTAGTCTTCTCGGGTATAGTTCGGGCCAACCAGGAAGTCGAGCGTGGTCCTGTCGGTCTTGATGACGTGATACCCCAGACCGCCTCCGAAAATGCTTCGAAGATTCAGATCCTGCAGAGCGTTGGTCTGGAAATCGGCGCCCACGAAACCGAACAGCCGGGGGGTAAAATTCCTGGAATACCGGGCTCCGCCCTGATTCGTGTTGGCGGTCGTACTTGGGCTCGCACCAGGAGCGTCGTTGGTCGTGTACACCGTGTTTTCGTAGAGTGAGATCTCGTCACCCAGCGTCTTGCGATCTCCGGTAAAGGCCACGGCCAAGCTCTTGGTCTCACTGTTTCCGGCGGTGAGGGCGAAGCCAATGTTTGCTGCTCCGACCCAACCCTGGGTGAGTCCGGGATGCAGCGATTTCTCATAGGCCGTTTGCTCCGCGTCGCTGCGCAATGCGGTCACGTCTGACTTGGCGACGGTTACGGTTCCGCTCGTCGTGGTGCTCACGGCGAGGCTGCCGTCGGCCGTTGTAACCGGACCCGCTAGCGTTTTGCCGTTCGCCGTCGTCACGTGCAGCGGTTGCGTGGAAGTGACCTCCTGCACGGCCGGCCACTGAACCGTGACCTCGCCCGCAAACTCGGTCTTAATCAGCAAGGTTTTGTCGTCGGACTTGGTGATGGTTCCGGTCAGCCGATCGCCATTCTTCAGGACCACCTGATCGGCGAAGACCGTGGAACACAATGCGAATGCTGACAAGGCTGCCCACAGATGCTGCTTACGCATAATATTGCTCCATCATGATTTTGGACTTTCGCCCGCGTGGCTCCGAGGATTAACGGCGAAGAGATAAGTTACCGCAGCCGTGGGAATCGCGCTATAGGGGAATCCCCGAGAACTCACCGGCTGCTTCATTCATTCCTCCACCCACTCGGCGCCGCAGGTGTAGCACTTCCAGTTGTTCTTTCGGACCAGGATGGGGAATGATAAGAGCAGCCACAGACCGTACGTCCAAAAGCGATTGATCTTTTCGAATCCGATGTCGAGGGAATAACAGCGAGGACAACGAGGCTGCGCGAAGGACTCGCCGACTTCTTCTTCGAAGAATTCCGGCGGGATGGGCTCGTCCAGAATGGCCCGAGCGGAGTCTACGTCTTGCTGATGCACCTGCAGGCGAATGCCGCCGATGGCGTTCGAAAGCAGCCAGTCCATGCGCACCAGATTGCCGTCGGCCAGGGCGCAAGCAATTCCGGCCGACTCCAGTTTTCCCTTGGCGAGCAGCGCCTCAGGAACGTCGCGGAAGTGTTGCAGAGTGACGAGTTCGGTCGACACTTTTGAGGTAGCGCCCAGTCGCTGGATGTAATCTTAGCCGCTTTTCTATTGCACCGTCAGGCTGATTATGGCGTTGTGCATGAGAGCAATCGTGCCTCCGGTCGTGGCCGTGACCGTCACAGTGCTGGTACCGATCGGAGTTCCGGGATTTCTGGGTGTGCTGGTGCCGCCACCGCAAGCTGGCATCCACAGGGTAGAAAGCATCAAGGCAGCGATGAGGCTGAACAGCCGGATACCACGCCGTGTCCGCTTATTTCCCGCCGATAGCACCAGCCCGAGGAAGCCCGGAAGTAGCAAAGCATAGAAGCCCCCTCTGTTGCGCTCCAGAGGAGCTTTGTCCAATCTTGCGGAGGGCGACATGGTCGCAATTGTTAGCGTCTCGCTGGTGGCCGAGGCGGCAGCGAAAGTGCAGGTGGCTTCCGAAGGCAGCCCGGTGCAGCTGTAGCTCAATGTCTGACTAAAGCCGCCGAGGGGCGTGATGGTCAGCGTCGCTGTGCCGCTCTGTCCGGGAGCAGTGACTGTGACCGTAGCGGGATTGGCTGCGATCCTGAAATCCTGCACGTTGTAGGGCACGGGCAAAGAAGCCGACCCCGCGAAGTTGGTATCTCCGCTGTATGTCGCAGTGATGGAGTACGAAGCGCCCGCCAGCTTGCCGCTGGTGAACGTGGCTACGCCTGAGCTATTCAATGCTCCTGTTCCTAGCTTACCAATCACAGGGTCGGAGAAAGTTACAGATCCCGTGGGTATTTTGGTCGAGGAAGATGGCTTCACTGTAGCCGTCATAGTAACGCTGGTTCCTGCAACCACCGGTGACGCGGGTGAAATGCTGAGTGTAGTTGTGGTGGAGACTGCGGAACTCCAGCCGGTGACCAAGTTGTAGACGTCAACTGACCCGAGCCCGGTTACCAAGTCGTAGCCGGTTCCGGCACTGTAGCCAAACTGCCCGCTGGCCGGGCACTGCTGCGCAGGGGGATAGCCAATAGGCGTGCCTGGCGTACAAGGTACGATATTGTTGCCAGTCGTTATATCGTGAAAAGCGGATGGGTTGCTTTTGATGAGTTGGTAGAGGGTCGGATTGATGTTGCTGAGACCAGGATTGGTTATGAGGCCGTTCTTTACCAGATATTGATTGAGCAAGGTAACAATACCGGCGAAAACCGGAGCCGACGCTGAGGTGCCGCCAACAATAAAGGTGTCGTTTACGATGCCGTTGGCACAACTTCCACCCGAGCACAGAAGGTATCCATCATGATCGGCGGATGCCGTGATGGTCACGTCCGGCACATCGCGCGCACCGTCGCTGCCAGACTGCCACGCAGGCTTGCCGAAGTAGATGCTCTTGCCGCCCCCGGTTGAGGCAAAACCGCCGCCCAACGCAGTGTCGTTCCAGCCCTCTTCGGGAATGTAGGAAAGCGCTGAACCAAAATTCGGCCCATTGCTACCCCAGTAAGTTCCGCTCCCTTCATTGAATTCGCTGCCGCCGAGAGCCGTGGTTTCGGGAACGCTGGCCGGAAGATTCACTTCGAGCCCTTTGGTTGCCGGGGGTTTGCCTGAATCACAGGCTGCTGCCCCCGCGTCGCCTGCGGAAGACATAAAAGTGATGCCGCTGCTATTCGCTTGCTGAATCATGGTCCTGATTTGCATAGCGTTGGTCTGACCATTCGCCGGTTCGCAGCCGCCATAACTCATGCTGATAACCGGCGCAAGGTTATTGTCGATGGCGTATTGGGCTGAAGCGAACACGCCCCCGTGCTTGATATCGCACTTGACGAAAATGATGTTTGCATTCCGCGCGACGGCACCCGACCACTCCAGATCCAGATCCGACTCAGCAAGATCGCCGGTGGTTCCGGGGTCGACACAGCCCGTCGTCAGCGTCTGCTGCAGTTTAATAGCCGGCAGATTGAAACCGCTGCGAAACTGAGTGATGTCCGCAAGCACAATATCGGTCTGCCCCACGATGACTATATTCACGTTGGTGCCGTCGATGCCGGCGGCAAAGAGCGGCTTGATGTCATAGATCGTGGCGATATCGTCAGGTGCGAGGAAATTCCCGCTTCCGTTTGAGTAAAAAGCGTTCCAAGCGCCGGAGGCCTCGCTCTCCGTAGCCAACCGCCGGACTGCACTGGATTTCCATAAAAAATCGTCTAATCCCCGGACGCTGGTGACCACGCCTGCGAGGGCTTTTGGCAACGATATGTCAGTGGCATTCGCGTAGTGTTGTTCCCCGTCTACGACAAAATAATGAATTTGGGTATGCAGCGCGCTCTCCAGCTGGGATGCTGTTCCATAAAACGCTACCCAGTTGCGTGCGCGGGCGACTTGCACGATTGTGAACCCCCGCGAGCGCAGCCAATTCGTTATCTTCGCAGAATCGGTGCGGCTCATTCCAAACCGGGCAGCGAACTGCTCCGGGGCGAGCCATTTGTGGTAATTTGGCGACGCCGGATCCTGCTGCTCGGCCAACAGACTGTCGAGCGCAGCCTGCTGAGCTGGGGATGGGCTGATCTGAAGCGTGACGTGCCCTAGCTTCATCGAGGGATCAACCGGCCCTTGATCGAATTGCTTCGTGGCTTTCGGATGTACGCTACCCTTCAAGACCACGGTCTGATTATCGTCAATGGCGACGGTAATGCGATCCGGCTGTGCCGCCCACGCACTCACGCACAGGAACAGCCCAAGCAAGCACGGAGTTGACAGAAAGAACAGGGAGCGGCAGGCGACAGATGTGCGATTCGGCATTAAGGAACCTCTCTCCAACCACACAAATAAGTTTCCACAGGAATATAGCTACCGCCGGGGAAGGTACAGCGAATGGGGCTGATTATCGAGGAGAATTACGGCGAACGTCAACCCAAATTGTGTGTCCGCGACCAAACTTTGGTGTTTAAAAAAGCACCTCTTCCGCATTTCTTTCCCAATTCCGGTTCACAAAATGTCTCCGCATACCTACGTGATCTGGCTCCGGTTATCTTTCGAGCCTTAAATTCGGCTTATGGATTGTCGCGGGATACATCATCTTCTGTTGTTAGTGCTCTTTATTTGTGGCACTGGCTGGGCCCAGGATTTGCGCGAGACTCCGACGAAACATAATTTTTGGGACACAGCCAACAAGACGCTTTTTGCCAGCCACGCAGTGTTGGAAGCAGTGGACTTTGGCATCACTCACCACAACCTCAGCAATGGAGGACGAGAACAGGACTCCATGGCAAAGGCGCTTTGCGAAAGTGGGACGGCTGGCCAGTTGGTCTTCTTCGCGGGCAGGATGGCCGGGGTGGTTGCGGTCAGCTATCTGTTGCACAGAACCGCCCACCACAGACTGGAGCGTGCCTTTCCGATCTATGCCAGCGGCGATTCCGCATACGGCGTGGCCTACAGCTTCGCCCATCGATAGACAGTTTGTTATCACTGACACGGGGAGGATGCCTGCGGCCGACATTGGTGATGTGTAGGCGCGAGCGCATCGCTCGTGCAGGGCCTTACCTCATCATCTTGCGCGTGCCAGAACCAAGGTTATGTCATCCGGTTGTTCACTCGCGCCGATCCAGTCGTCTACCGCCGCAGTCACAATCTCGGTGATTCGCGGCAATGGCAATTCACGATTCTCCCGCAGCAAGTCGATCAACCGCTGCTCGCCAAACTCGCCAAAATCGTTTTCTGGCTCGGTCACACCGTCCGTGTAGGCCAGGAATATCTCACCACACCGGAGTTCGACCGAGTCTTCTTCATAGCTTCTTTGATCGAACAGGCCGACCACGGTTCCGCCGCACTCCAAGCGGCGAATAGAACCGTCTTCGCTCATGATGATCGGCGGAAGGTGTCCCCCGTTGCTGTAGGTGAGTTTGCGCTCAGCGCCGTTGTAAATGCCAAGGAACAAGGTCGCATACTTCTCCGGCGGCGTGCTCTCGTAGAGTTGATGATTCAGCAGCGACAGCAAAACACCGGGAGAAACATCAGGACCGCGAGCCGCCGAAGCCAGCATGACCTCGGAACCAAGCGCCGCGCCCACCGCTGCGGGTTCCCGCAAAACGGGGATGTCCTGCAGGCTGTAGGCGCGCACCGCCGAGTGGATGGTTGCCATCAGCAGCGCGGCCGAGATTCCCTTGCCGCTGATATCGCCCACAGCCAGAACCAGACGATCCGAATCCAGGGTGAGGAAATCGTAATAGTCGCCGCTCACGGTTCGCGCCGGGCGGAAAAATCCATGCACCTCGAGCGACGCGAGTTGAATGTTCTCCTGAGGAAAAAGCTGCGCCTGGACTTCTTTGGCGATGGTCAACTCGTTCTCGAGCCGCTGCTTTTGCTTCTGCTCCTCGATCAGCTTCTCGAGCGAGGCGGTCATGGAATTAAATGAAGTAGCGAGCGTAGCGACCTGATCGCTAGATCTCACCGGAATACGATGTCTGAAGTCGCCACGATTGACATGCATGGTGCCGTCATAAAGTTGGGCCACGGCGCCAGTCACGGTGCGCGTCAGGCGCGTACCGATGAAGATCGCGGCGATTTCAATCAATCCAAAGATGATGGCCACAACCAACAAGAACCATTCGATTGCGGGCGCAATGTCCCCGAGAGAATTAAATAGGCGTTGGTAGAGCTTGGAGACGCGAGTTTGTACGCTGATGAGGACCGGGTTCAGCCTGTCCCCGCTCTCCCAGTTCACCACCGAGATAGAAGTCCCGAACGACACCTGGGGATCCAGTGCGCGCGCCGGCGGAGGTACGGTTCCGGCAACATAAGCCGGGACTGGCTTGCTGGTGTCCAGGACGTAGCCTCCGGTCGCCTGCTGTTTGCCAACATCGAGTACCTGGTTGCGTTCGGGCTGACTCGAGGTTGCCGAGTTGGTTTGGCCCTGAGTTGTGGTTGCCTGCGACTGCTTCACGGTGCGGAGTGTGATCCCGGTATACAGCGTGACTTCACCCAGGTTTGCTGCTAGATCCTGTAGCAAATGCTGATCGAGAGGTTCGCTCGAAAGCACTATCAGGCTCCCGCCGCGAACGGGAATCGTCTCCGTTGCCCGAAGAAAGAGTTTGTCATGATCGCGCACCACTCCGCGGAACGAGTCCTTCAAGTAACTCGGGAGCACCGGAGGCGACGCAGACGCAGCCGCGGGGGCGCTGTTGAGCACGCTCTTACCATCGTGCCACGCATGCACGTGGCGGTCTGTCCAGGCTTTGTTGGTGCGGCGCAGTCCTTCCACGGCCGTGGTTTCCGGGTTCGCTCCAGCCTGCAGTTTGACTGCTAATTCGTGGGCGATGGCGGAGTTGGCGGCGTCCAGACTATTTAACTCGGAATCCAGCGCAGTGGTTATCACGAAGGTCGCGAACTGCCCGGCGAATAGATAAGCGGAAAGAAGCGCCAATACGACCAGCATGACTACCGGAATTACACCGATGAATACGTAGGTGACGATCAGCCGGTTACGCAGCCGCCAAAGCGCCTTTGCCTTTACCCAGCGAATTGCGAGAATCGAGAAAAGAACAATGACAAGGAAACTCAGGAAGCTGACCCATCCGCCAAGGCTGTCGCCATAAGAAAGCCTGAGCAGCTCAAAACTCTTCTGTAAAACAAACAGCAGCAAGTCCAGGCCCAGGAGATACCACGCGATCAGCGCCACTCTGCTGGCAGGCCACAGCCCCGCTTCCCTGAGCCGCAAACGGAAATTTCGGTTGGACGGGGTCATGATCTTAGACCGAATTATAGATGGAGAGGCGATAGCAGGCGCCAGGCGTAGGTGTGGAGTACTGAAACTTAATTGGAGCTAGGCCGGAATTTCTGCACATTCTTGCGGCCTTCGCGGCAACGACCTGAAGCCCGACGCCTGCAGCCTTCCCTTTCAAATCTCCGGATAGAAATCGAAGAACGCATCCAGGCTGGTCTTTAATTGTTTTTCAATCTCATCCTTGCTGCCTTCGAGCGTGTGCATGGTCACGTGAGCCTCGCGGCCATTTTTGAGCTTCAGGGTTGCATCCCCGACTTCTGCGAGTTCCTCCGAAGGCAGCAGCCGCAATCCGTAGACAAGTGTTAAGTTCGCCATAAAGTAATTCTACCTGCTTGGAGATTTAGGAAGCCCTTACGCTTCCCTCTTATCTGCTCCTGGCGCTCTGCGATTTAAGATTTACCGCAATCTTCATTTAGAATGCCCTCGTGCTCCGAAACGTATTGAGAATCCTGATCAGCATTGGTCTGGCGCAACAGGCCTACGCACAGCAACCCTCCCAGCCGCAGGTAAAGGTGAACATGCTGAATGTGTGCGCGCCTTCGCCGGAGGAGCAACAGGAAATTGCTTCCGCGCTGGCACGAATTCCGAAGCAGCCGGTCTTCAGGCCCGATTTTGAGGTCGACCGGGGACGTTCAACACTGGAGGAGCGCCCTGATTTTCTGAAAGCGGGAGCCAGCGCGCAATTCTCATCCGATTCCGGAACCGCCCAGTGGGTGCGGATTCGGCGCGAGTTCTCCGTTCAGGCCTTGTTTTCGACCGTGCAGTATTCCTTCAGCCAGGATCCGAAAAATATGGTGGAGACCCTGATCTTCCACGTGCGCGATCCCAAGGACTTGATGCAGGTTGCCATAGAAGATAACGCTTCCTCCGTAACTACACCCGCGACCATGCTGGCCACGAACACGCCGGCGGGCCGGATTAAGCTGGAGCGTTTTGGCAAGTCGTCGGTTGTGCTGGCCCGATGTCCTGCAACGGAAGGCAATCCACCGCCAGATCAAAGCGCTTACGAGCCGTTGTTTCAGAATGCAACCGCAATCGTGACCAACTATCGCAACCTTCTCTCAGCAAGAAATACCGTACCTGCAGAGTTGGCGCGAGTAGGCGCTTTAGAGGCCACTAAGTCAAAGACGCCGGCGAAAACCGTGTCTAAAAAGGCGGCGGCAGAGAAGTCCGTTCCTGCAGATAAATGACCGAGCGTCTGCGTGCTGAACCGAAATTCAGGATTTCGTAATCTAAACTCGTACTGGTTCTGTTGACATCCTTGTAACGACGCTGTCCCGGGGGCGGTGGTGGGAGGTCCCGCTCGCACCGCCGAGGCAGGATGCCATCGTGACAGGCGATGGGATGCCGGCGCTACTTAGATTTCTACACTCTTAACCTTATGGAAAATATTCGCAATGTCGTTGTTATCGGCTCTGGCTGCGCCGGGCACACGGCCGCGCTCTACACCGGACGCGCCAACCTGAAACCGCTGGTGCTCGAAGGCCACGAGCCCGGAGGCCAACTCTCGCTTACGACGCTGGTCGAGAACTTTCCCGGTTTCCCCGAAGGCATTCAGGGTCCGGAGTTGATCGAGAACATGCGTCAGCAAGCGTCGCGCTTTGGCGCTGAATACAAACATGGACACGTCACTAGCGTCGACCTCAGCCAGAATCCGTTCAAACTCCATGTCAGCCATGAGGTCGTCCATACCCGGACGCTTATTATTGCCAGTGGCGCTTCGGCGCGATGGCTCGGGCTGCCGCACGAACAGCAATTGATCGGACACGGCGTTTCCTCCTGCGCTACGTGCGACGGTTTCTTCTTTTCGGGCAAGGAGATTGCTGTGATCGGCGGCGGCGATTCCGCGATGGAAGAGGCTATTTTCCTCACGCGCTTCGCTACCAAGGTCACGGTTATTCATCGCCGCGAACATTTTCGCGCGTCAAAGATCATGCTGGAACGGGCCCAGCACAACGAGAAAATCTCGTTTCTCCTCGATACTGTCGTGGAAGACGTACACGACATTCAAAAGAAGGAAGTCACCGGCTTGAGGTTACGGAATCTCAAAACCGGCAAGGTTTGGGATTTCCCGACTAGTGCGCTGTTCCTGGGTATTGGCCACATTCCCAACACAAAGATTTTCGAGGGCCAGTTGGATATGGATAAAGATGGCTATCTGAAGACAACGAACAACGTCTTCACCCGGGTGGCCGGGGTCTACGCTTGCGGCGATGTGCAAGACCGTCGCTATCGGCAGGCCATCAGTGCTGCCGGTTCCGGCTGCATGGCTGCATTAGAAGCTGAGAGATTTCTGGAAGAACAAGCGCAATAAAACTGGGCGCGGGCATCTGCGCCCGTGCGGCTGTCACTTGAAATTCAAATTCAGTCAGAGTTTTTTGAGACCAGCCGTGGCGGTGTCTGAGTTTTTGCACTCAGGTCAACTGCAACGGACAGGAGCGTCCGCTCTACATTTCTGCCTTACAAAGTGTGTAAGTAGGCCAGCAGGTCGTTGATCTGTTGCTGATTTAGAACCTGGGCGTATCCGGGCATCTTGTTGCGGCCGAGACGGACTACGTCGGTGACGCGATCGTCGTTGGCAGGCATGCCGCTCATGGGCAGGTATTGGCGGCTGAACACGCCTTTCATGCTGGGGCCCTGCCGTCCCCGCGAGGAGTAAGGGGCGTGACAACGGTCGCAATAGTTATCGTAGATGCGGCGGCCCGCGATCTGCTGGGGATTGAGTCCGAGTTCAACGTCGCTCTTGCGGCGTTGGACGTCACAGCCCGGCAGTGACAACAGGCTCACCACAGAGAGACAGAGAGCAAACCGTTTCGGATTTTCAATACGGTATATCCAGGCAAAAAAATTATTAGAGCGCTCCATTCGTCCTTTAACAAACCGCTTACAATAATAAAGCAAAGCCATGCCCATCGCGGGATCCCGGTGACAACAAAACAGATAATCGTGAAACGAGTCTACGAACCGCCCGCGCGATCGGATGGAACGCGGGTCCTGGTGGACCGCCTTTGGCCACGCGGCCTGAGCAAAGAGCGCGCCGCAGTGGATCAATGGTTGCGCGATCTTGCGCCATCCGACGCCTTGCGGAAGTGGTTTCACTCACATCCGGACGCCTGGTTGCTTTTCCGCAAGCGTTATCTGAAAGAGTTGACTCGCCCAGAAGCTGCTCCAGCGCTCGACGAACTCTATCGCCTGGCCAACGGCAAGAAGAAGCTCACGCTACTGTTCGCATCCAAGAATGAGGCGCGAAACAACGCCGTGGTTCTGAAAGACTTGTTGGAGGGGATGCGAAAACCGCCCACCGGGAGCGGCCCCGGCGGCGTTCGCGCCGTCCGCGACCGTCAAGCAAGAAGGATGAAAGGCAGCACTTAGCGTTTGGCAATTAGCATTTGGTCCAGAAACATTCTTGTTTGGCCAAGTGCTAACTACTAGTGCTAATTGCTAAACTCTATTTCTTCGCATCATTCACGATCGCTTCGACGATGCTGTCGATGGCATCGAGAACGCGTTTATTGGGCAGATTGAAATTGTTGGAGAGGATGGAAAATGCGACTTGCTGGCCATGCGCAGTAGTGGCGTATCCGGAGAGTGCTTTGACTCCGCCGAGCGAGCCAGTCTTGGCGTAGATGTGAGTCCGTGGATCAAGATTCGCAAAGCGGTCCGCAAGCGATCCGTCGATTCCGGCCACCGGCAACGTTTCCCGGAAGCTCGCACCCCACGCCTGGCTCGCCGCATTGCGTAGCAACTGCACGACTGCGTGCGGCGTAACCAAATTCTGGCGGGAGAGGCCGGAGCCATCGTAGAAGACATATTGGTCCGCAGGTACATCGGCCTGATTGAGAAAGCCGCGCAGCACTTCAAGCCCGCCTTCGACGGTACCGGCGGCGCCTTTCTCCCGTCCCAATAGGCGCAGCAAGATTTCCGCATGCAGATTCTGGCTGACCTTGTTGATCACCCGCACATCTTCGATCAGCGGCTTGGACTGGTAACTGGCGAGCACGAGCGACTGATTCGGTAGTGCGCGCGAAGAGTCGTCACCGCCGCGCGCAGGCGCACTGGCAGTAACCGTGAGAGTGGAAAGACTCGCCAATTCCGTGTGCCGCGTGCGTTGTTTACCGTAGACGACGATGCCACGGTTTTCCAGCAATTGATGAAACAGCGCGGCAGCAAATTCCGCGGGGTCTTCAATTGCGAGAGCCTCGTTCGCGCCGGCGTCATCGAGCGGCACGTTGCCCCACAACGTCAGCGATGTGGATCCCGGTTCGCGGTTGATGAAAATCTTTCGGCCCGTGCCTGCGGGGGTGGTGATAATGCGATTGTCGATGCGATAGTAATCGGCAAACGGTGTGATTCCGACGAAGGCGCGCTCCCCGACGCGATCCGCGGGGAGAATATTCACGAACACGACATTGTCGTTGATGGTTAGCGCGGAGACCGGAGCGCCGTCGGCGAGAACTAAATCGTCCTGGCTCCAACCTTCTCCGTAGCGTTCGAAGGCGAAGTAGGAGTCATCCGCGATGATGTTGCCATCGACGTATTTCACGCCCTTCTGGACCAACGCATCCGCGAGTTGTTCGAGCACCTGAATGGGATGATCGTTGCGCGCGGTGCGCAAGTTGTAGGGCAATTCCCGGCCGGAAAGATTGGGGTCGCCGCGGCCGACCAGCACCAGATCGCCGGTAAGGCGTCCATATTTGTCGAGAACTCCGCTGGTTTCAACGGTGGTGCGCGAACTGTAGTTAGGTCCGATCAACGCCAGCGCGGCGGCAGTAGTAAATAGCTTGGTGTTGGACGCGGGAGTGAACAACTTGTCCGCATTCCGTGCGTAAACGACTTTTCCGTTGTCGAGTGAGACTACCTCGATGCCCCAAAATCCTCGAGCGAGGTCGGATGCGGAAAGGATTGTGTCGATGTTTTTGGTGACGGGATTATGCGAGGCGGCGTGGAGTTGCGTCGCCAGCACAAAGCATAAAACAACCGCGAAATGCGCGTCTTTGCGATACATCCAAGTAGACAGATTGTAGCACTGTGGGAACTCCGGGACGCTGCAGAAATCAAGCAAGAGAGCCCAAGGCGAGGCGAGCTTGTTACTGTTCCCCGCTGGCTGGCGGGGTTAATCGAAGCAAGAGGTAACGCTCGGGAGGAACGTACCCAACAACAAAAGGCAAAGGTCCCCACAGAGAGGAATAAAAGCCCGCGCCCAGTTCTCGACGCATGGGGGCGATCGCCCGGTGCATTTCGAATTCCAACATCGTACGAGAGGTTATGTATTGGGGAGATGGTTCGATGGTGTTAGCGTTATTCATGGGAATGACCATCAGATCCATCGCCTGCGGCTGGTAGGTCGCGACGTCAAGAGGGCTGAACCCCAAGGCTTCCATATAGTATTGAAAGCCCCAGTGTCCTTGGAAGATAACTCTGCCAGGCTGGTTGTGAGTCTGTTCACGGATTGACGAAGCCGCGGACCGCGCGGAATTAGCGGTTTCGGCATCGGCCGAAGCGATCCAGATTGATAGCACACCCGAGATAACCAGAGGCGTCAGCGCCTTCAGTAGAAACCGTCGTCTTGAAGAGACTTGGAATCGCTCCACTCGACGCGCCAGCAAAATGCCGGTCGCGGGAATCATGGGAAGCACCGAGCGGGCATTGATGGTCCAGTTCAGGAAAACAGCGAAAACAAACGTACCGAGAACCCAGAGGGCGAGCAAAAGAGATTCAGCGCTTCTTTGTTTCCACCACTCCGCGACCGCCAGTGCAACGATGGAAAGTCCACCGAGAAGGTAAACTGCCAACTGTAGGTTCAAGCGGATCCAGTGTTCGCGGGCGGGAACCTCGGCTGGCAAATAAACCCAGCCCATGGCGGTGAAGAGACTTGCCAGACCAGCCAGCAAGACGCCCGCAACCAGCCATCGGCGATGCCAGACAACCGGCGCAAAGGTTAATCCGCTCAGAGCGCATCCGCCAACGAAAGCGAATCCGATTATGGTATTTGCCAGACGCGATATATCGTGGGTTTTGCGGACGTAGGCATATTGGGCTGCATCGGAGAGCAGCCCTTGGCCGTAAAGCGCGTGGGTCCAGAATTGATATCCGCCCAGAATGAAAATAGGGATTAACAGATACCAAACCCAATTGCCCAGTCGACGTTCCTTCGCCACGGAATAGACCAGAAGCAACGGAATCAATGCCAAGCCGAAGTACTTCGTCAGTGCACACGCGCTGACTAACACAGCAGCGGTGATCAACAGCCGCGGCCTTATCGGGTCGAAACCTTCCAGCCAGAAGATCGTTGCCAAGATCCATAAGGCCAACATCAGGGTGTCGCACATCACGCTCGTACTGGACACCAGGAAACCCGGGGTCAGTAGAGTAGCGGCGGCAGCTAGAAGAGGAATATGAGTGAACCGACGCGCCAGATGGTAAGTGCCCAGAATTGCGATTAGCGCTGGAAGCACGAATGCAAGATGAAGCGCGGTCTCAGTCCAGCCAGCGACGCTGCCAACTGCCGCACTGTAATAGCAAGCCAGTGGAGGGTTCTTAGTTACCTCCGCCATTGGCATTTCGGTGGTGTACCAAACCAGCCGGAATCCGTAGGGATCGAGCGGATGTTTGACGATGTGTTGTGCCGCCCATACGAAGAGCGCGTCATCAGCCTGAAAAGCTTTTCCCAAGAACGGCGATAGGCAAAGCACTATGAGGGCTGCAAGAAGTAAGTAGGAATGTAAAGCGTGCCAGTTGATGAGAAGAGGCATGCCTGTTGAGCTCTCCTGGTTCGGAGTAACGGACGGAGACGGCCGGCGGGACTTCACCGTGCTGATGCCAGATCGCTTCATTGCTGTACGATTTCTACCTACCTCTTCAGAGCATCCAAGGATTCTTTTGCTTCAGCCAGTTTGGGGTCCAGCCCTAACGCCTGCTGATACGCGATGCGGGCTTCGGGCAACTTGCCGAGTTCCTGCAGGAGAATTCCTAGCTGAAGGTAGCGTGGCGCCGACGGCGCCCCGGCTGCATCTCGCGAAATCCGCTCGACCATGCCAGGAGCCTGCGTAGGGTCGGCCTGCAAAGCCAGTTGGTAATTCTCGCGTACTTTTGCGTAGTCGCCAAGTTGATCGTAGATCGTCGCAATGCTTTCGTAGCAGCGCGCCTGGATTGCAGGATCCGCAGTTGCCTTGATGGTCGACTCGTACTCTGAGATCGCGTCGGTCAGGCGATCAGATTCGACGAGGGCGGCAGCCAGGTTCACATGTCGAAAGGGATCCCCAGGATTCAGGCTGGCGGCTTCCGCGAAACCTGCCACGGCTTCCTGCGGCCGGCCAAGCTGCATCAACGCCTTGCTGAGGGATTCGTCGGCGACTACGTTATGCTTCGTGACCTTAACGGTGTGCGACCACAGATCATAGTCGCTTCGCCAATAGGCGATCTGCCGCCACGTCAGAAAAGATAGCGCCGCGACCCCTACAACCGCTGTCGCTGTGAGCACCTGGGAATTGACCCGTCTTCGATCAGCGGCATCAGCAGCGCTCCAGACAATCATCACGAAAATTCCGATGAGCGGGAGGTACGCGTAGCGGTCGGCCATGGCCTGATCGCCAACCTGTATGAGTCCAATCACGGGTACTAAGGTTCCGAGATACCAAAGCCACCCAGTTGCCAGATATGGGCGGGAGCGTCGTAGCTTCCAGACGAAGGCGCTCGCAGTCACGAGAAACAGTATGGCCAATCCGGGCTGCCACACGGCGCGTCCGTCTCTCGGGTAGGGATAGAGAAACGCGAGCCGCATGGGCCAGAACGCTTTCCATACGTATGCTGCGTAGGAGTAGATGGCGTTCTCCAGCCGTCCTCCAAAAGGATAGATCTCGAACGACTGGATCGCTTGTGCCCGCTGCGCGATGATCGTAATCGCCGCGCTGCCCAGGCTGAGAGCCAATAGCGGCAACTTTTCCAGAACGACCCGCGACCACGGGAACTGAGGTACAGGAAACACCTTCTCAGAAGCTGAACCCTGTGATTGTGCTTTGCGATTCTTACCTCCTCTCAGTGTCGATGATGAAGGTTGGTCCCACGCCCGGATTCTTTGCAGCGGCCAGAAGTCGAGCAGCAGGAGCACGAAAGGGAGCGTGATGACCATGGGCTTCGCGGCCAGTCCGAAGACGAATAAAACGGCCACAGCCAGATAGCGCTTCACATCGGGCCTGCGCGCGTACCATCCGTAGGCTGCGAGAGTGAGCAGGAAAAACAAGGTGCTCAGAAGATTCTTGCGCTCAGCGATCCAGGCAACGGATTCGACGTTGAGCGGATGCACGGCGAATAACGCGGCGACCAGCAAACTTCGTCCTTTCGCACCGGTAACGCGCAGCAGCAAAAGGAAGAGCAACACGACATTGAGTGCGTGCAGAACAATATTGGTCGAATGATGGCCGACGGGATTCAAACCGTAAAGCTGACAATCCATAGCGTGTGAAAGCCAGGTGAGCGGATGCCAGTTTTGTGCTGCAATAGCCGTCCAAGCCCAGGTGAATGTTTGCCAGGTCAAACCTGCTTGTACATGAGGGTTTTCGGTGACATAGTTTTGATCGTCCACGTGCAGGAAAGAGTTGCGGACCGCGCGGCTGTAAACCGCCAAGGTTGCGAGAGCAAGACAGAGGCAGGCAACTGGGACAAAGTAGGAACGCTTTCGATCCATCGACGGCGTGATTGTAGCATCGGGTCGGGGACAAGTCGGAGTCGTCTGCCGGAGTGACAGCATTCTATTTGCCGCCGGGGCCCATGGCGTGCAGGTATACAGTGGCTTCGGTTAATTTTGGGTCCAGCTTGAGCGCCTGCTCGTAGGCGGCGCGAGCCTCGGATGCGTTGCCGGTTTCCTGCAGCAATATTCCAAGCTGGACGTAGCGCGGAGCGGAAGGTTGCGCGGTAACGCTCTGAGTGAGCCACTGGGCCATGGCGGCGCCGTGATCCGGAGTGACTTTCAGCGCCTGCTGATAGCTTTCACGGACGTTGTCGTAATCCCCGAGCGCGTCGTAGACGGCGGCGAGGCTGTCGTAATAGTGGGACTGCATAGCAGGATCAGAGGCTAACGAAATGGCGGTCTCGTACTCTGGAATGGCATCCTGCAAGCGGTCGCAGCCGACCAGGCCGACCGCCAGGTTCCCGTGCCTGACGGGGTCCCACGAAAGGAGCTTTGCAGATTTCTCAAGCAGCGGCACGGCCTCTTCAGGGCGACCCATCTTGTTGAGCGCATCGCCGAGGTTGCTGATCGCCAACGGATTGTCGGGAGCGACCTCTAGATCATGCGCCCACAGATCGTACTCGCTCCTCCAATAACGGACCTGGCGCCAAGTGAGGAATGACAACACGCCGAGAATCAGTACGGCGGTGGCCACGCGCGACTGAGGATTGATCTGCTTGCGGTCGGCCCAATCCGCGGCGCTCCAGACCAGCATGACGAAGATTCCGAGCAACGGAATGTAAGCGTAGCGGTCGGCCATGGCTTGGCCACCCACTTGCACCAGCCCAATCACCGGCACCAGGGTTCCGAGATACCAAAGCCAGCCGGTCATGAGATATCGGCGGGTGAAGCGTTGTTTCCACACCAGCACACTGGTCACCACAAGAAACAGCGACGCGGTCGCAAGTTGCCATATCGGAAACCCTCTACCGGAATAGGGATAATACGGCGCCAGGCGGACTGGCAAGAACGCTTTCCAAACGTACAGGGCATAGGCACAAATGGCGTTTTCCAACCGCACGCCCATCGAAAATTGTTGTAGAGATCGGATGGCCACGGTTCGCTGGGCCAAGACCGTGATTATGGCACTGGCAACCGATAGCGCCAGGAGCGGCAACTTTTCTCGAACTAGTTGGCCTAAGGGTGCCTGAACGAAGTCTGGTTTGAAGGCAGGGCTCTCCGATCGGATGCTATCCTTTCGTCTTTTGCGGTCCGAGGCTGCCGGGGTGGGCCATCCTTCTATCCTGTGGAGTGGCCAAAAATCAAGCAGCAGAAGCACAAACGGGAGCGTGATTACCATTGGTTTGGCGGCCAGCCCCAGGACGAACAATATCGTCAGGACAAGGTAGCGTTTGAGGCTGGGACTGCGCGCGTACCATCCGTAGGCGCCCAGCGCGGCCAGGAAAAAGAGTGTGCTTAGCACGTTTTTGCGCTCTGCGACCCAAGCCACCGATTCCACGTTCAGGGGATGGAGAGCAAATAGCGCCGCTACCAGCAAGCTGCTCCCCATTGCTCCCGTGACCCACAGCAGCAACAAAAACAGAATCATGACGTTCAGGACATGAAACAGAACATTGGTGAGGTGATGACCGGCAGGATTCAATCCATAGAGTCGACAATCCAGAGCGTGTGAAAGCCATGTGAGGGGATGCCAATTCTGTGCATAGCCGACGTTAAACGACCACAGAAAAGTCTGCCAATTCAATCCCGACTGAACGTGTTCGTTCTGGGTCACGTAGTATTGATCGTCAAAATCGACAAAGGGATGGCGCGCGACCGAACTGTAAACGGCGGAGGTCCCTACGGCCAAAAGCAGGCAACAGAGGACGATAAAAGGCTTGCGTTTGCGATCCATGAAGCGGTCGAGTCTAGCATCCGGCACGAATGTTGACGGCGAGTCGAAGCCCGCGGTTTCCAGCTTTATGCAGGGGCTACTGCGTGTCGTCTTCGCTGGTCTGGGTACTTTGCGCCCCGGCCGGCTCGAAGTACTTCTCGTTGAACTGTGTTTTAACGGAGTTGTCCACGGAGTCCATCTCCTGTTTCATTCGCCGTCCCGAAATGCGCTTTTTGGCTTCATCTGGAGCCATCATGTGCTTGGAAACCAGCTTGAAAATGTGCCAGGCCTCGGTACCCGAGAGGACTTCAGTAATCTCTCCGGGCTGCAAGGCGAAGACTTCCTTTCCGAATGGCGCGAGTTCGGCGCGGGTATTGTCGCCCATGTCTGTATCGGGCACATCGTCGGGATCGCCCGCAAAGGTGTACACTTCGGCTTCCAACTTTTCAAAATCTTCGCCCGCGACGGCCCGGGCACGAATCTTCTCTGCCTCCGCTTTTAGTGCAGCCGCATCGGCTGCAGTATCCACATTCGAGACCGCGCCGGCTCCAGGTTGATCTGGATGCTGTTTTTGTTTAGGGATAGAAATTTGTAAGACCTGCGCCTGCTCGAATTCCTCGGGATGCTGTTTGAAGTAAGTTTCAAATTCAGCTTCGGTTTTTGCATTCGCCTCTTGCTGCATGTGATTGGCGAAGGCGCGGGCCAGAACCTGCAAGTAGGTAAACCGCAAGATTTCGTCGAACTTGGGATCTTTATCAAGACCGAGTTCATGCGCTCTATGGGCGTACAGAAGTTGCGTCGAGTAAAAGTGGGCAAGCTGGACGGCAGCTTGAGGCGGCCGGTTGGGGGCCACCACACCCGCAAGTTTTTCAAATTGAGCGCGGGTAATAACAGTTCGGCAGCCAGCCTTCTCCGCTGCGGCGGTTGAGTCTTTTGCCGCCGGGGGATGAGTGGCTTTTAAGCCGGCAGAGGTCGTAGTTTTGGAGGGCGTGCCCGACTTTGCGATCGAGAAAAGATCGCCGCCACAAAGTCCGTCAACCGTAATGACCGCCGAGTCGGGCGCGATGTGGGATTTAAGCGATGGCTTATCGCTGGGCTTCGGACTCGCCGCCGGTGCCATCTGCGCACGGGCAGAATGGCTCGCCAAAGCCAGTGATAGGAACAGCAGGAAAAACAGCCACCAGTAACGCATTGCGAATGCCACCTCCGGCAAAGAACTTGAAATCCTAACACAAGGGTGTGAGGAGTTTGAACCGGCCGACAACGGAAGAAGGCACTAGATGGGGCATTGAGGACTTGCTGTTCGCCTCACCTTTAGCTTGCAAACGGAACTCACTGCGGTGTGAGGACGATCACCTCGACCGTGTCGGGTGCGAGAGAATTAGATAGACTCAACGCACCCTCCTTTCCGAATCCGTCCTCTACCAGATCCAGATTCTGGGTCTTGCTAATGCGATAGCGCTTTATGCTGAACGCGGCTCGTCCCCATGGCAGATTGCTGACGGTCAGGTTGTAACCGCGATTGTCGTGGTAAACGATGCCAGTGCGCGGTGGGAGGACTTTGATTTTAGACATATCGGCCATGGGCGGCGCAGTTTTTTGCAACTCCGAGGGCATCGGCATGGTGTCCGGTTTGTAATTCGCGGGAATGGCGTAGTTGCAGATTATGATTTGAACTGTGTCGCCATCCGCGGAGCGGCCTGCAAGCGCCGCAAAACCGAAAGTGTCTGCGCCCTCGACCGCAAGGCGTTGCCGCGTGTCCAGCATTTTACCCATCGCCTTGAACGTGTATGCGGGCTTGAAATATTTGCCGTCAGCGCCGAACAGACCCATCCAGGCCGCATCTCCACGATAAAAGTGGGCGTGGTCAATGGAGGTATCCTGGAAATAGGCCAGCGCCGCGCCGATGAAGGCGGCATTGTGCTCGCCTTGAAGCTCGGCCTTCTCGGACTCGGTAAAGTTGGCGCTCAGATTCCATTCGGAGAGAATGCTTTCTGCATGCGGAAATCCATGCGTGTCCAGAATGCCGCGGATTTCCTTGGCCAGGCGAACCGCATCGTACGGATCTGCCGAACCGTTGGCATAAGTGTGCCAGGAATAAAAATCGAGCGGCACGTGATGTGAGGCGCAGTAATCGATGAAGCTTTCGCGGTAACCTCCGTCATCGGAGGGGAAAGCTTTGGCGACGCCTCCAACTTTGAGTGTGGAATCGACAGACTTCAGGGCACGTGCAGTTTTCTCGTACAGGGAGTAAAACTGTTGCGGGGTGCCCGACCAGAACAAGGCCTCGGGTTCGTTCCAGAACTCCCAATAGCGAATGCCGTAATGGAAGCCGCTTGCCCACCCCTGGTCGTAGTGCATGGCGATATGCTTCACTACGCTGGCAAACTTGTCGAAATCATCCGGGGGATTGATGTTGGTGCCCCAACTGCGTCCTATACGGTAGTAGACTTCCGCGCCGCTGGCGCGAATGCCGGCGATCACCTTGTCGGTTGGAACAAAATTGTAGCTCTCGGGTTTTTCGGGATCGGCGCTCCAGTCAGGAAAGATGATGCTGGCATTCCCCGCTTTTACTACGCCGGCGCGCTGGACATTATCGGGAATTAGCCAAGCCAATAATCCGTTGTCCAGAACAAACTTCGAATCAATTTCCGTGGGACCCATAAAATCGTGGGTGCGAACCTGATCGATACGGAGTTCTCTGTATTGTTCGACCAGGTTTGGAAGTCCCTCCATCACGGGGCTCGGCGGACCGTTCAATCCCTGAAACGAGCGGATTTGCCCGATAACTTTCCCGGCGTCTACTCGCAGGAATCGATATCCCGCGCTGGCTGCGTCTTGGGTAAATCCGGCTGCAGCGAGCAGCAAGAGGCAGACTAAAGGATGAAAAACGGTTTTCATCCACGAAGCACCCATGTTGCGGCCAGAAGACTCCATCTCGTGTCAATCTCCGCTGACCATGGTACGTCAAAGCTTGTAGACGCGCGTGTCCTCAGACATGCTCCTGCACAAAGAATGTTCCGGCTCTGCACGGGCGAGGACGTCCGCGCCTACACATACTGGGGGTAACTACTGGCGATGAGTGGAGGCGCCCGCGGCGAGATCGCGTAGCACTCCAAGGAATCCGGCGGCGGCGCGCTCGTCAGCGAGGGTTTCAAGGTCGATGGTAGCTGCAAGATGCGGGGACTCTGGGCGGAAGTGGACGCTGAGCAGGTTTTGGCCGCGAGAGGTCATCAGGGTGTTGATTACAGGCGGGAGCTCTTGTCTCCACTGGGTGCAAGTAGTAAGGACAACGGGGCCTGGGCGCACGACCGTCCAGTTACGTGATTTTCGCACCAGCTTGTTGTCGCTGTGAGTGAGCCAGCGATGGCGAAGCACTTCTAAACGGACACCCGGCGCGCAGTCCAGATCGGCCTCAAAGGTCAGCGTCTCTCTCTGCTTGTGATAGACACTCAACAACCATTGTATCGGCAGGGGACGCGGTACCAGGCGGATGGTTACGCGGGCGTTCTCGAACCAATGTGTGGCAAATCTCAAATGGGCCTGCAACCGGGAGGCCCCAATCCAGCGAGCGTCGGTCACTTGACCGCGATAGGAGCAGGCGGCTTCCACCCAGCGCAATGCCTTTGTCCCTCGCCGGTGGTTGTAAGTAGCGAGGCAGAAATACCAAAGCCCCACTAATGCTACTGCTCCGGCTGCGTCAATCAGAAGGATCCGCCCCACAACAACCTCAGATGCGAATGGTACGTCTCGGGGTGCAATCCGGACAACCATTTTCCAGGAATATTTTTTACCTATGCCTAAACCTCCAATCCTCACCAGGAAGGCCGGAATATGTGAAGCTCTACGGCTACAATGACCGGGTGGACTTTGCACTGCGAGACTTTCGGCGCGATGATTTCGATAGTCTCTGGCGCATTGATCAGGAATGTTTCCCCCCGCGAATTGCATACTCCCGGCTGGAGTTGGCGGCATACATCCGGCTGCGCGGAGCTTTTACGATAGTCGCAGAACCTGCGCGACCGCTTATCGAAGCGCCTGTGAAAGTTTTGGGGTTCATTGTGGCGCAGGCGACGCGGCGCGGAATCGGTCATGTCCTCACCATTGATGTGCCGCCCAGAAGCCGGCGCGCCGGGATTGGGTCGAAACTGCTCGCCACGGCCGAAGATCGTCTGTGTGCGGTGCCCTGCCATAGCGTCATTCTCGAAACTGCAGTGGACAATTCAGCCGCGCTGGCTTTCTACAAGCGGCATCACTACTCGGTGGTAAAAACCATCCCCCGGTACTATTCGAATGGAGTGGACGCGTTTGTGCTCGAGAAGGAATTGCATTCAGGCTCCGGGGGCAAGTAAGTTGGACAAGCACGTTGCTGATATGAAAGTTGCCATCCAAGGGGAAGCAGGTTCGTTCAGCCATGAAGCCGCGAAGCGCATGGTCCATGGGTGCAGCATTGTGTCGTGTGCGCGCTCGCTGGAGGTCTTCGACCGGCTTGAACGCGGCTCCGTTAGCGCAGCCGTGATTCCCATCGAGAACTCGTTGGCGGGCTCAGTGGCGGAGCACTTCGATCTCTTGCTGACACGGAATGTTTTCATTCAGCAGGAATACCAGTTGCGGATCGTGCATAACCTGATCGCGGCGCCAGAAGTAAAGATGGCGGATGTGCGGCGAGTCTATTCGCATCCCGTGGCCCTTGACCAATGCCGGGACTTTTTTCGAAAGCATCCGAAGATCGAGGCAACTGCGTTTTACGACACAGCAGGCAGCGTCAAGCACGTAATCGAGAGCGGATTAGGGGACGCAGCCGGAATCGCAGGGCGTCACGCTGCAACGGTGTACAAAGGCCGGATACTGGCGGCGGGAATCGAGGATGACAAGCGGAACTTTACTCGATTTTTTTTGATCCGAAAGAGGCGCCGCATTGTTCCGGGCGCCAATAAGACTTCCATCGCTTTCGGGGTAAAGAACGTGCCCGGTGCGCTATTCAAAGCATTAAGCGTGTTTGCGTTGCGAGACATCAGTCTGAGCAAGATCGAATCGCGTCCCATGCGCGGGCGGCCGTGGGAATATGTCTTCTACGCGGATTTGCTTTGTGGCGACGATGAAGTCGCTCGCCGCGCATTGCGGCATCTTGCTGAAGCTGGCGACTTGGTAAAAGTGCTCGGAGTCTACAAAGCGGCCTGATCAATTAAGAATGAGAAGGCGACGAAACTGCAAAAGGGAAACTGAAAGCAAGAAACCCTCCCAGAGAACTCTGAGAGGGTCAGCGAATCCGGACTCGTGGATTGTCAGGCGCGGACGACGTTTCCCGCCTGGAACCCCTTGGGGCCCTTCAGCAGATCAAACTCCACGGTTTCGCCCTCGTTCAGCGTGCGGTAACCATTCTCCTGGATGGCGGAGAAATGAACGAAGACATCTTCCCCTGTGGACCGCTGGATAAAACCGTATCCTTTAGCCCCGTTGAACCACTTCACTGTACCCTTCTCTCTCACAATGAACTCCTTTCACCTCTGCTGAATTGGAATTCCACATTCTTCGCGAAGCGCGCGCGTCAGTGACCCCCTCAAAGCATGTGGACAAACAAGTCTTGCCTCGCGTTCGTCGAAACTCTACTCCAGCAAAAAAGGCTCCGGAGTTTCGCGCCGGTGTACAGAAAATGGCGCGAAGCTCCGAAGCCTGTCGTAGTGGCGCGAGTTTCGACTGCGATATACAAAACATCAACCCGAGCTAATGAACGTCGCTGCCGGTGTTCTGGCAACGGCAGGAATAATATTCATGAATTTTCTTTCTGGCAAGAGAAGAATTAACAATCAAGTGAAATAAAGTGAAACGAAAAACGTGACCCATGGTTTTGCTGGCAAAGGAGGGCCAAGTTCCGCTGCCCAGAGTTCGGCTTGTTTTCGTCACCTAACGCAGTCGTAAGTCTCTGATAATATTTGGACAAACATTGATCCAATGGACCTGCCGTTCCTCCTGAGATGTGCCTCAATTATGTCCTCTTACAGAACTCGCTGTGATGCCGACTGTAGAGCGCGTAGACAGTCAAACCGATAGCCAGCCAGGCAAAGAATCGTAACCAAGTCAGAATGGGCAGGCCGGACATGAGCAGAACGCAAAAAAACACGCTAAGCACTGGCGCCGCGATGCCGCCCGGAGCGCGGAACCCACGGTGCCGGCCGGGATCGCGATAGCGCAGGATGATCACTCCGATCGAAACCAGCACAAACGCGAAGAGCGTACCGATGTTCGATAAATCAGAAAGCGTGCCAATGTCCAGAAAGCCCGCCGGAATGCCAACCAGGAAACCGGCAATCCAGGTCGCGGTCGCGGGCGTGCGAAAACGCGGGTGAACCCGCCCAAAAAGGCGCGGCAGCAAACCGTCCCGAGACATGGAGAACCACACCCGCGCCTGCCCAAGCTGGAAAACCAGCAGCGACGAAATCATCCCCATCATCGCTCCAAAGAGCACGCCCAGGTGAATCCAACTCAAGGTGTGCGAGCCCGTGCGCACGGTTAAAAGCTTCATCGCGTTCACGACCGGAGCAGCATCGTCCCGCACGGCTTGCCAGGGCACGATCCCGGTGAGCACAATCGCAACCCCGATGTAGAGCACGGTGCAGACAACCAGAGTAGCGATAATTCCAATCGGTAAGTCGCGCTGTGGATTGCGGGCCTCTTCCGCAGCGGTAGACACCGAATCAAATCCGATGTACGTAAAAAAAATAATCGAGCCGCCAGTCAGGATGCCGGACCATCCCATGGGAGCAAAGGGATGCCAGTTGCCGGGATGCACATATTGCGCGCCCACAATGACGAATGCGAGGATGGCGGCAATCTTCAACAAGACCATGATGTTGTTGGCCTCCGCCGACTCGCGAATGCCACGCACCAGGATCACGGTCAAAATCATGACCACAAGAAATGCTGGAAAGTTGAAACCAAAGTGGAGACCGGGCGTGTAAAGCACATCGCCCTTCAGATCGGTGAGGCCGCCTGGCAGATAGGCCGGTGAAATCCATCGCAATGCGGGATGAAATCCAAACCAGTCAAACATGCCCACCAAATGCGCGGAGAAGCCCACGCTAACGGCCATGTTGCTGACCGCATATTCCAGAATCAGGTCCCAGCCAATGATCCAGGCAATCAGTTCACCCATAGTCGCGTAGGTATAGGTGTAGGCGCTGCCCGCGATAGGAATCATCGACGCAAGTTCGGCGTAACAGAGTCCGGTGAAAGCGCAGACGATGGCGACTAAAACCAAAGACAGCGCCAGCGCCGGGCCGGCCCCCGGCCGTCCAAGCGTGGCATGGTGGGTGACCAAAAAATCGAGCAGTGGCGCGTTGAGAATCGAAGAAGTATCGAACTTTTGACCGCCGACGGCGGTTCCGATCACCGTGAAAATGCCCGATCCAATCACCGCCCCAATTCCAAGAGCGGTGAGCGAGACCGGGCCCAGGGTCTTCTTGAGTTTTCGCTCAGGCTCTTCCGAATCCGAGATCAATTTGTCGATGGACTTGCAACAGAAAAGCTGATTGTCCGAGGTTCGAGGACTGCCAGTGTTTGGTTTCGGAATCGTCGGTATTTGAGCCAAAGGCCGTTGTCTCCAGAAGTGCGGCAGTCAGCAACCAGCACTTAGCCCCGAACCTTCAGGGCCAAGTGCTAATCGCCAATTGCTTGTTTATCGCTTGGCTGCGCCGCGCACCATCTTCTTCACTTTGCGCTTTTTCGACCCACGAGCGTATTCCCGCGGCTTCAGCGGCTTTTCTGTCTTCACTTTCTTACGCGATGTTCGTTTCGCTTTTTTTCGCTCTTCCTTGCTTAGCGTTTTCGTATTTGCCATGAGTGCTATCTATTTCTCCTTGAATGTTCGCGATCAGCTGCCGAGCTTTGCTCGGCTGGACAGCCGACAGCGGCTAACCCGACGTGAGCATGCCCACGTAAAGATCTATGCCCGCTCCAACTGGGCATACTTCTCCACCAGCTTCTTCAAACCGAAGCGAGGGAATTGTACCGTAATCTTAGCCTCTTCACCGTCTCCTTCCCGATGGTAGACAGTGCCCTCGCCATATTTGGGATGCCGCACCCTCTGTCCTGGCCGGAAACCTTTCTTGCCCCTGGGTTCCTCGACCGGCAATTTCGGCTTGGCAAACTTCTTCCCTCGCGAGGCAAAAAACTCCGCGATGTTGTCGATAGAATTGTAGCTGCGCCCGGAGGACACCGGACTCCGCGGCGGGTTGGGAGCAGTCCAGTTCGCGCTGCTCTGATCCTCATCCTCGTAAGCGTAGTGCGCCTTCTGCTCAGGCTCGTGTGGCACGGACACTCTTGTCCGCGAAGATTCCCGCCTTCGCCGCGATCCACCGAGTTCCTCCACCAACTCCGCCGGCACTTCCTCGAGAAATCGTGAAGGCACGCTGGCCTCAGGCAGATCCGTCCCATAGCGTCTGCGGTAGACAGCGCGAGTCAAAATCAAAGTATCCATCGCCCGCGTCATGCCCACATAGCACAACCGCCGTTCTTCTTCGATATCGTCGGGCTGCAGGAAAGTCCGCGAGTGCGGAAACAATCCCTCTTCCAGCCCACCGAGAAAGACCAGCGAAAACTCAAGCCCCTTCGCCGCGTGCAACGTCATCAACGTGATCTGCGCTCGCTCATCGTAGGCGTCCGCGTCGCTCACCAGCGCCGCATGATCAAGAAACTGATCCAACGTCTCACCCCGGTCGCGCGAATCCATAGCCGCATTCACCAGTTCGCGCAGGTTCTCAATCCGTGAGTAAGCCTCGGGAGTGTCTTCCTCCTCGAGTTGCTTGATGTAACCCGTACGATCAATCAGGAACTTGAGAATTTCGGCAGTACTAGCCGGGTCGCCGGGAGCGCGGAACCCAGGCTCAGGTCGATCTGCTTGTGTGGAGCGGGCGCCCTCGCCTGATTCGGACGGTCCAAGGGTCGCAGCCGGAGTCTCAAGACCAGCATCTCCGAAGTCGAACGAAGTGTTCTCGTCCTCGTTGGGATCAAAGGAAATGTCTGCGTCCTCCGCCGATTCGTCCAGTGGGACTTCCGCATCTTGTTCCACCTGTGCTGTCTCTTTCAACCGTTCCACATAAGTCCCCGCCAACATTGCGCGGCCATCTTCGATAAGGCGCCTGAAACTTTTCAAAGCCGCCAGCGCCCGCTGCGGCAGAAGCTGACGCTTGATCGCTGCGCCTATCGCGACCCACAGCGAAACTCCGGTTTCGAGCGCAACCCGCTCCACAGTCTCAATCGTGGTCTTGCCAATTCCGCGGACCGGCGTGTTGATTACACGCAGCAGGGAGATCGAGTCATCCACGTTGTGGATGACCTTCAAATACGAAATCATGTCTTTGATTTCGGCGCGCTCGTAGAACGAAAAACCTCCCACCACGTGATACTTCAACCCATACCGGCGCATAGCCTCTTCAAACAACCGCGACTGCGAATTGGTGCGATAAAGGACCGCCACCCTCGCATTCTCGCCCTGATCCACCGCCTCTCGCAGATACTTCGCAATGTAATCCGCCGCAAACAGCGCCTCGTTCTCCCCGTCAGGCGCCTCGTAATAACCAAGCTTGGTTCCGCCCTGCCGCGATGTCCACAGATTCTTTCCTTTGCGCTTAAGGTTGTTTGCGACTACCGCCGACGCCGCCTGCAGGATGTTTTGTGTGGAACGATAGTTCTGTTCCAGGCGAATAATCTTGGCCTCGGGGAAATCCTTTTCAAACTCGAGAATGTTGCGAATGTCCGCCCCGCGCCAGGAGTAGATCGACTGATCTTCATCGCCAACCGCACAAACGTTGTGCCGAGTTCCCGCCAACAACCGCATTAGTTCGTACTGCGGGCGATTCGTATCCTGATATTCGTCGATCAGGATGTACTGAAACCGCCGGTTGTAGTATTCGCGAACTTCGGGCACGGCCTTCAGCAAGCGCACGGTTTCGAGGAGCAGATCGTCGAAATCCAGCGCATTCGCCTTCGCCAATTCTTTCTTGTATTCGGCGTAAATCTGAGCCACTCGCTCGGTCTTGGGATCAGCAGATTGCAAATAAACTTCCTGCGGATCGAGCATGTGATTCTTCGCCCACGAAATATGCCCCAGCACCGAACGCGGCGTCGTCTGCTTGTCGTCAATTCCAAGCCGCCGCATGACCGACTTGACCAGTTGCTGCTGGTCGCTCTCGTCATAAATCACAAAGCTCTTGCTGTGCCCAATCGGCGGAGTACCCGGAACGTTCGAAGGAATGCGCAGTGCCTCGATGTCCCGCCGCAACGCCCGCACGCAAAAAGAGTGGAACGTTGAGATGACCGGCTTGGCAATCGACAATCCGCCCACCAGTTTGTCAACCCTCTCCGCCATCTCGGACGCAGCTTTGTTGGTGAACGTCATAGCCAAAATGGATTCCGGCATGACGCCCATGTTCTCGATCAGATACGCGATTCGGTAGGTGATGGCGCGAGTCTTCCCGCTCCCGGCGCCGGCCAGAATAAGCACCGGCCCCTCGGTAGTTTCGACAGCCTCACGCTGCTGCGGATTAAGTTGGGAGAGAAAAGACAAAGAGATCCTACAATCATTTTACTAGATGTTCTTCGAGGATGATCGCCAGAACCCGCCAGCCATTAGTGCTCGATCCGCCCAATATCGCGCGCTTCTCCCAACGCCCTGAGCTCTCGAATGATCTCTCGCAGTCGATTTTTTTGTTCTTCATTCAATCCGACCCATTGTTCTGGAGCCGGGTTTGGACCCACAAGCATACTTTTACGCCAAAGTTCCTTCAGTTGCGGGTCGCGAATCCGGTGGCTCTCGAAATTGTCAACGTCCCATCCGGCATATCTCGGGGTTAGAAGTCGCTCAATTTCATCCGCCAAGCCATGGGGAGTAGGGTCTTTGGCCAAGCGATCATTCAAGATGAGCACTGAGATTCCGATGAGCACGAATGCAAACAGCCATTTCGCCCTTGGGTAGAGCAGGATTGCTAGCAGCGGCCCTAAAACTGCGATCAAGCACCCTAGGCCATATGCAAATTTTGCAGCTTTGATCATGTGATCAGCGTTAGTTTGCCACAAGAAGGTTATACAGAAGTAACGTGACCGGGGAAGTTCGCGGGATGTACGGAAAGGGTCGCAGGGTGCCGGGAGTATCCAAGAATTATACCGCCCCGAGAAATCAGGACAATCGTTTCTAGTGATGAGCGCCCGCCTGGATGGTCCTAGCCGCTTTACACTCCCTGCACGGACACCAATCCCGCAAAAACTGCCACGAATAAATTCCCAACTCATGCCCATCGTTGAACTGAAACTTGATCGCGTACTTACCGACGCCATCGGCCGAAGTCGCTTTGACGGCCGGCTTGAACATAGGCAGCGTACCAGGCGCAGGTTTTGGCGGCTCTCCTGGTTGCTGGTGGGTCTTGCCGCGCTGCTCGTCGCAAAGGGCACAAGGGCAAGCATCGCGCAGGAATGGAAACGAATAATGCGACTGGTGACCATCCTTCCACTCGATATCGAGACCTGTGCCAGTGCTCAGGTTGACCTTGACCGACTTCGGGTCCGCCACTGCCGCCATTAATTTAGTATCGCACAGCAGAACCGTCGCGGTTTTGGGATCTCGGTCACTTTCGCGGGGGTCGTGACCGCGTACCGGAAAAGTATCGAAAGTAACCGAGCAAGCATGACCGAAACACTCGCGGCGTGCTATCAATAGTAGAGACCCGGAAGCGCGCGGTTTAGCCTCCGTAATAATCCTGAATGCTCGATTCTGCTCAGATAGAGGCGCCGATGCCGCCCGAGGTCAGTTCTGCCGAGGATGTTTCGCATCTTTCCGGCAAGATCGCCGACCGTCACGGATTTGTTACCTCGGTCGATCAGACCCGCCTCTTTTATCGTTACTGGCCGGCCAGCACGGCCTGGAATGGCCGCATAGCCGTGGTGCTGCACGGCATTGGATATCACAGCGCCCCGTACAAGGTCATCGCCGACGCACTTAATGCTCAGGGCACCGACGTTTACGCCTTGGACGCCCGAGGACACGGGCTTTCCCAGGGCCGTCGCGGATACGTGGGTACATCGATCGAAGTGGGGGCCGATGTCGAATCCATGATCCGCTTCCTGCAGCAGAAGCGGCCGGCAGCCAAGATTTTCCTGCTGGGTGACAGCATGGGAGCTGGTCTGGCCCTTAACTATGCCAAACGAAACAGCCGCGAACTTTCCGGGCTGATTCTTCTAGCTCTGGCGTTGAACTTGGATGCCAGTCAGTTTGTCAGCCTGGAAAGCTTGAGCTTAATGCCGTACTTCGTCCTCGCGCACCGGGAGCCGGTCATCAGTCTGGTAGGCAAGCGTCTCGAGGAGAGCTCCAGGGATGCTGAATTCATCGCCCGTCGTCGCGTAGACCCACTGGCATATAAGAACGTCAGCTTTGGATACTTGCTGGACGTGCAGCGCATCGTCTTTGGCTGGAGATGGAAGATCGCGCCGCGCGTGCATTCTCCTACGCTGCTGATCAAAGGCGGAGAAGATCGGGTCGTCAGCCACCGGGAGTGTGTGGCTTTTGACAGACTCTGCGCTTCACCGGATAAGTCTTTCAAGATCTATCCCAACGTGCCCCACACCACGCTATGGGATCCCGAAACCCCGGAAATTCTGGATCACATTGGCAAGTGGATTCTGGAACACTGAATCTCGTGATTGACCCGGAGTTGTCGAAACCACCTAAACTCCGGTAAAATCTATGTTTTGCACATCAAGTTCTGAACTTCTCTGGAGTCGTCATGGCACAAGTTTGTGATATCTGCGGCAAAGGGCCGCAATTCGGAAATACCATCAGTCACGCGCACAACGTGTCCCGCCGGCGCTGGAACGTCAACCTGCGCCCGGTTCGCGCCAAGGTAAAGGGCGGGGCCAAGCGCATGCGCGTTTGTACTTCCTGCTTGCGCAGCGGCAAAGTCGTCAAGGCTTAAAACCACATTAACCACAAAGGACACGAAGGTTCACAAAGGAAAGCCAAGTTTTCCTTTGTGAACCTTCGTGTCCTTTGTGGTTGAAGCTTTTTATCGGACGCCTAACAGTTCGACATCGAAGATCAGCGTTGCATTCGGAGGAATTGGGCCACCCGGAGTTCCGCGATCCCCATAACCGAGCTGAGGAGGGATTCGCAGCTGCCGCTTGCCCCCTACCTTCATTCCGATGATGCCTTCGTTCCACCCCTTAATTACGGGCGCGCTGCCCAGAGGCTCGACCAAGAACGGCTCGCCGCGGTCCAGGGAGCTGTCGAACTTCTTGCCGTTGGTGAGCCATCCGGTGTAGTGAACTTTGGCGGTCTGACCAGCGGTAGCAGTGGGGCCGGTGCCAACTTTGATGTCCCAATATTGAAGGCCATCAGCTGTCTTGGTACCGTCTCCGGTAACCTTTGTGGGCGAACTGTTATCGGGTTTCTTGCTGCCGCCCTGCGCAAAGAGGGCTGTGGCCGCGAATATAACGATTGCAACCAAAAACGAAATCTTCAGCATTATTCTCTCCCTGTTGAGTTTTGAAATTCTAGACGACGCAAATCGCAAATTACCGCTCCTATGCCAAGGCGATCACATCAATCTCGACCAGCACATCTTTCGGCAGACGCGCCACCTCGACCGTCGATCTGGCCGGGGGCGTTGAACTGAAATAGCGCCCATAGACTAGATTCATCGCGGTGAAGTCGCCCATGTTTTTCAGGAACACGGTTGAGCGCACGACCTTCTCCAGCCCGCTCCCGGCAGCTTTTAAAATTCCGCTGAGGTTCCTGAGCACGCGATCAGTCTGGACGGCGACGTCGCCGTCGACCACTTGCTGAGTAGCGGGATCAATCGCCACTTGTCCAGAAACGAAGACGAATCCATTGGCTCGAATCGCCTGCGAATAGGGACCTATCGCTTGAGGGCCTTCTTCGGTCGCAATTACATCTCGCATCCATCCTCCAGAAAACTATCACCGCCGCTGATTAACGCAGATGAATGCAGACGATGTCAAATGAGCCTCCGCAATTTGCAGGGTCTGGCCAGCAGCCAACGACCAGCGGCCAACGGCTAGACTTTCTGCAGCCTTTGCACGTCGTGTACGCCAGGAATTTTGCGTACGCCGTTGATGATGTTTTCGAGGTGCTTGAGGTCGGCGATATCGAGAATCACATCGATGTTGGCTTGCCCATTGGAACTGCGCACTTGCATGTCACGGATATTGGTCTTGGCGTCGCTGATCACGGCCGTAATCTGTTTCAGCATGCCAAAACGGTCGTCGCAAAAGACCGTAAGCTTCACCGGATATGAACTCGGGGTTCCCTCGTCGCGGGCCCATTCGACGTCGATCCGGCGTTCCGGCTCGTACAGCAGGTTCACTACGTTCGGGCAATTCACGGCGTGGACGGCGACGCCTTTGCCGCGGGTGACGTAACCCACCACGTCCTCGCCGCGGATAGGATTGCAGCAGCGAGCGCGATACACGAGGAGATCACCGTGTCCTTTTACGCGAATGGCGTTGTTACCGCTGTCTCCACCAAAAACCCGGCGCACCACGCTGGCGATGCCACTCGACGTTTCACTTTCGGCGACAGGGGTGGCGGAAGCTGGCGCCAGGCGCGCCAGCACTTGCCGCGCTGAGTATTTGCCGTATCCGATCCCTGCCATCAAGTCGTCAATCTGGCCCAGACCGTAATCCGAGGCGATCTTGCGCAGTTCGTCGTCCTTGATCTCTTTCAGCGCGACCCGGTACTTGCGCGCTTCTTTTTCAATCAGCTTGCGTCCGATTTCTACGGCACGCTCACGCTGATGAATGTTGAGCCAATGTTTAATCTTGTTGCGGGCGCGCGAAGACTTGACCGCCGCTAGCCAATCGCGGCTGGGCTTATGGCCGGGTTGGGTCATGATCTCGACGATGTCACCGCTATGTAGCTTGTGACGCAGCGGCACCATGCGGCCGTTCACCTTCGCACCCACGCAACTGTGACCCACTTCGGTGTGAATGGTATAGGCGAAATCGATCGGTGTGGATTCCCGCGGCAGAACCACGACCTTGCCCTTGGGCGTGAAGGTATAAACCTCTTCGGGATACAGATCGATTTTGAGGGTGGAAAGGAACTCGGTGGGATCGGATACATCGCGCTGCCATTCGACCACTTGCCGCAGCCAGGCCAGCCTCTGCTCGTCCTGGGCCGAGACTGGGCCATCCTTATACTTCCAGTGCGCCGCGATGCCCTCTTCCGCCATGCGGTGCATTTCTTCAGTCCGGATCTGCACTTCGAACGGAGTGCCGTCCTCGGTAATTACCGAGGTGTGCAGCGACTGATAAAAGTTTGGCCGCGGCATAGCGATGAAGTCTTTGATTCGTCCAGGCACGGGCCGCCACACGTTGTGCACTATTCCCAGGACTGCGTAACAGTCCTGCAGGGATTTTGTGATCACCCGCATGGCATAGAGGTCGTAAACCTGGTCGACGCTGATTTTCTGGCGCACCAGTTTTTTGTGGATGCTGAACAGGCGTTTGATGCGGCTTTCTACCTCGGCAGTAATGCCTGCCTCTTTCAACTTGTCGCGAAGGGTTTGCTCGACTCGCGCCAGGAATTGCTCGCCCTGTTTGCGCCGGGATTCGACCGCGTCGTGCACTTGCTGATGGGTGAGAGGATCGAGGTAACGAAAACCCAAGTCTTCGAGTTCGCCGCGAATCTTGCCCATTCCGAGCCGATGAGCAATGGGGCCGTAAATTTCCAGCGTTTCCTTGGCAATCTTCTGCTGTCGGTCCGGCGGGAGATGCTCGAGGGTGCGCATGTTGTGCAGGCGATCCGCAAGTTTGATCAGGACGACGCGAATGTCGTCGACCATGGCCAGCATCATTTTGCGGAGGTTCTCCGCTTGCTGCTCTTCGCGGGTGGCGAAGTCAATCTGGCTGATCTTGGTGACACCTTCGACGATATGCGCAACCTGTTCGCCAAATTCCTTGCGGATGTCAACGATCGTGACAGATGTGTCTTCGACCGAGTCGTGCAGCAGACCAGCGGCAATGGCGACCGCATCCATCTTCATCTCCGCCAGAACCTGTGCAACTCCGAGGGGATGGACTAGGTAAGGTTCGCCGGAAGCGCGGCTCTGACCGGCATGATTTTTCTGGGAAAATTCGTAGGCTTTGCGAACCAGTTCCAGATCGTCACCGGGGCGGTTGGCGCGCATGGTGCGCAGCAACTCCCGGAACTTGGTCACCGTAAGGGCGGTGGTCGCGATCTGTTCGCGCAGCGTCGCCATGAAAGATTATAGCCGGGAACCAGACGTTGCAAGCAACGTCTCTAGAGCCTCACGAACGGCGTCTATCTACTTTGTTAATCGGCAAACTGATAAAGTTGATCACGTTGATTTATGCCTGGCAAGATTTTAGTCAGCGGGTCCTCCGGCTTGATTGGCGCCGCTTTGCTGCCTGTCTTGCGGTCGAGTGGATACGCGGTCACTCGCCTGGTTCGTGGGGCATCTGGTGAGGGACGAATCGGATGGGATCCCGCGCGGCCTCTGTCGCCTGAGTCTGTGTCCAGCTTTGACGCTGTTGTAAATCTCGCGGGCGAATCCATAGTTGGCCGTTGGACAGAAGCCACGAAACGCCGCATTCGTGAGAGCCGGGTGCAGGGCACGCGTAATTTGGCCACCGCATTGGCTGCAGCAGTCCAGCGTCCGCGAGTGCTGGTTTCGGCTTCGGCGATTGGATATTACGGCGATCGCGGCGAAGAGACGTTACGCGAAGACAGCTCGTCGGGCGAGGGCTTCCTTCCGTATGTGTGCCGAGAGTGGGAGGAAGCTGCAGGCCCAGCGGCCAAAGCCGGAATCCGCGTTGTGCAAGTGCGTTTTGGTGTGGTCCTGAGCCGGTCTGGCGGCGCACTGCAGGCGATGCTCTTTCCCTTCCGCATGGGCGTGGGCGGCAAGATGGGCAGCGGACGCCAATGGATGAGCTGGATTGATATCGACGATGTGGCCGGTGCAATTCAGCACGTCCTCCAAAGCGATACCCTGCGAGGACCGGTCAATGTAGTAGCGCCGAATCCCGTGCGCAACGTCGAATTCACCAAGACCCTGGCTTCGGTGCTGTCGCGGCCAGCGATTTTTCCGATGCCTGCTTTCGCGGCGCATCTTGTCTTTGGACAGATGGCCGATGAACTCCTGCTGGCGAGCCAACGGGTAGAACCGGCTAAGCTTTTGGGCAGTGGCTATGCCTTCCAGAAGCCCGGGTTGAAAGCGGCTTTAGAAACCATATTGAAACGGTAAGCCAGCCACGGATCTAGCCCGATCTGACGGATATTTTAATTATCTGACTTTGAGAAATCTGCGCAGATCAGTGTGGATCCGTGGCTGATGCTTGCGCCTTGGCGAATGCTTCCACTCGCTCGCGTACGCTGAGCACGTGCTTCGGCAGTTTCAAATGGCTGCCGGCTTCGAGAATAGGAATCAGCCTGTCGAAGTCAGGCCCGGAATGTGAGCCGGTAATTACGATGCGAATGGGATGGAACAACTCCTTGCCCTTGGCTCCGGTTTCGGCTTTGACCTCATTGATAATTTTCTTGAATTGCTCCGGCGTTATTTGGCCCGCGGCCGCCGATTCGTTTGCCAGAATCTTGACGATGAATCTAGTGAACACTGCGCTACTATTTGGCCAGCATAGGACCTCGGCGTTATCTGGCGCGGCTAATGCAGCCTGCGCATCATAGTTGAAGATGAACGATGCTTTCTTTGGGAGTTGATCCAGGCGATCTACATACGGCGCCAGCAGACCCACAACTTGCGAAAACCAACTGTGAAAATCATTGTTTAACTGGACTACAGGCAGCCGATTGGCGCATGGCCAGTCGGCATCGCTGCATTCGACTAAACCGGCTTTGACGAAGAACCACACTCCAACGGCGCTGATATCATCCGTGGGCCAGGTCTTGATGTACTGCCGGTTTAGCCAATACAGCTTCTCCATGTCGAAGACTGCCGCGGATGGCGTGATCCGTTCCAGGGAAAACTCCTTCACCAGTTCCTGAAGACTGAAAATTTCTCGCGTACCTCCACTCGGAGCCCAGCCGAGTAATGCTAAATAATTGACCAACGCTTCGGGCAGAACGCCCATGTCTCGGAAGTTAGCAATCGAAGTGGCGCCGTGCCGTTTCGAAAGCCGTTCGCGATCGGCGCCGAGAATTGTAGAAAGATGTGCAAACTCCGGCACCGGCCAGCCCAGTGCCTCGTATAGCGCGACTTGCTTGGGCGTGTTGGAAAGATGGTCGTCGCCACGGATTACGTGAGTAATCTTCATCAGCGCGTCGTCGATCACCACAACGTAGTTGTAGACCGGCATCCCGTTCGAACGCAGAATAATGGGATCGCTGACGACTTCGTTTGAGAACTCAACGTCTCCGTGAACAATGTCGTGAAAGCGGATGGGGTGTTCAGGAATTCGCAGCCTGATTGCACAAGTTTCGCCAGCCGAGCGTCGGCGGTTGGCTTCTTCGGGGTCGATCATGCGACATTTGCCCGAATAAATTGGTTGGCGACCTTCAGCTAAAGCCTTGTCGCGTTCTTTCTGCAGATCTTCCTCGGTGCAGAAACATAAATAGGCTTTGTGCTCGTTCAGCAGGCGCTCGGCTTGCTCGCGATAGAGTTTCAGGCGGTCGGATTGACGATAGGGAACGTAGGGGCCGCCGACGTCTGGGCCTTCGTCCCAGTCGAGGCCGAGCCACTTCAAATCCTCAATGAGTTGGTCTTCAAAGCGGGCTTCGCTGCGCTCGACGTCAGTATCCTCGATGCGCAGCACCATCGTGCCGCGCTTCTGGCGGGCAAACAGCCAGTTGAATAGGGCGGTCCGAGCGTTTCCCACGTGCAGATGGCCGGTGGGGGAAGGCGCGAAGCGCACGCGGACTGGAGGATTTGCGTTCACAAAATAATGTTAACAGGTGGGCCGGAAGAGGATCACAGTCGACAGCTCATAGCTCAGTCCGCTGATGCACGTTGACCGCAACGAACAGGGCTTGAAGCCGCATTGGTGCGGACCGTGGACTATGTGGCTGAAGCCATATCCTGATACGGACCTTTGGGTCCGTGACAAAGATCTGGGTTGCGTTCGCAAAGGCTCTTACTCTCAGTTTTGGCCCGGCGGTCTGTCTCGGTGCATTTCGTCCAGCAATTTCGCGAGTACCTCGGCTCGTTGGTCGCTGTTCAATTCGCGGCGTAATTCTTCGAGTGCTAGAGCGACAACATGATAATGGTGAGCACCACAATATTTGGGATCGGAGGTGATATCGAGCCACACTGCGTGCATGAGTTCAAGATCCTGGGGCCGCATACGCGGCGCATGCGGCCCTAGGAGGTATTCGCGGACTTTTCCGTTGGGCTCGTGTATCTCGAGGAGCAACCGCGGTCTGGGTTCGGGCAGACGTTCCCACGCGTCGCCGAGGAGTTTGGCCTGCTCATCGGGAGTGAGCTTGTTGGAGAGGCCGCAGACGATCTTGCTCGAGTCCAGGCGTTGCGCGGTTACGATAATCGCCTCGAAGACATCGGTCGCAGGCACTACCAGCAACGAAACTGGCTTGCCTTCCTTCTCCGCAACCGCGACTGCGGCGGTGAACAACTCCTGCTCGTAATGGTCGAAGACTTGCGAGGTCTCTACCTCCGCGCTGCCACTGAAGGAATGCTCGCGATGGTAGAGACGCGCCGTCATCACGACGACGTCCTGACGGGCTGTATCGGCGGCCCTGAGAACCTCCCTGAGGTAATAAAGATTCCTGGGATCGCGGACCGCAACCAGGATGTTTCCCGGCCTTACGCCCAGAGCTCCGGATCCCAGTTCCTGGTTACCGTAAACTCGGAATTGATCCAGATTCTCCGGCTTGCCGTGCCGCTCTTTGGCGACACGATGCTCGGAGTAAGTAAAAATGGCAAAGAAGACAGCGCTGAAGGTGACTCCTGCGATTGTAGCTTCTGATTTGGTAAACAGGTTGACCAATGCGGTAATCAGCAGCACAGCGGAGATCAGAATCAGTCCCACCGGTATTTCGTGGCCAGCGATGTGAAAATTGCCGGGAACTTTCCATTGGCGATTCCCTGGCTCGGTAAAGCGCAAAACCAAGACAGCCAGCGACTTCAGGGCGAAACTCCAAATGACTCCGAAGGCATACAGTCCGGCCAGCACATAAACATTGCCGCGGCTGAGAACGATCGTGAGGAGCTGCAACCCCACGATCAAGTTGATAATGCGATAGCTAGTGCCGAATCTTTTTTGCGGTTTTTGGAACCACTCGGTGAGGACGCCGTCTTCGGCCACGCGGTTCAAGACGCCGTTCGCGCCGACAATTGAAGTGTTCTGCGCCCCGGCCAGAATCAGCACCCCGACGAGCACCACGAAGGCGTGGAAGACCAGCTTCAGCGACATGGGGCCGATCAGGTACATGGCGATGCCGCCGATGAGGTTGGCGAAGTACTCGTGCCGAACGTGATCCGGAATAATCATTACGGCGTAAAAAGAAACCAGAGAGGTGAACAGCAGGCTGTAGATGAAAATGACCAGGCCCGTTTTTTCCAGATTCTTCAGCTTCGGGTGCTCGATCTCGCGATTGACTTGAGCCAGAGTCTCCTCGCCGCTCATGGCCAGGACGGAATGCCCGAATCCGACGAAAAGTATGATCCATGTCAACTGGCTGATCCGGGTTCCGTACAGCCAACCCAGGGATTCTTTAGTGAGCTTCACCACCCCGGGATGCAGCGGGTTTGGCGGCAAATGAACCGGCGCGCTAAAAACTGTGATGGTGCACCAGATGATGAGGATCACAACCATCACGGTTGTGACGATCATGATTTGCAGGGCCTTCTCGCTCGATTCATGCATGCCCTGGATGTTCTTCCACCAGAAGTACAGCACGATCAGAACGGCGAAGCCCGCGGAGAAGTGATCTTCGGAAAAAACCAGCGGATGGTGCACGTATTTGCCGATATCTTCGATGAAGCCTGCGAGGTATTGGCCCGCGGAGACGGCGCTGATCGGCCCCGTGAGCACATAGTCGAACAGCAATGCTGAGACCGAAAACTTGGCCAGCGTCCCGCCCATAGCCTCCTTGACTACGCGGTACACCCCGCCACGCACAAACATGCTGCTGGACTCGATGTAGAGTGCGCGAACACAGTAGCTGAACAACATCACCGCCAGGATGAACCAAGGGGCGCTCTTGCCGATGACTTTCTCGGCGTCACCGCCAGCGTAATAAGCCGAAGAGGCTAGGTCGGCAAGCACAATGGCAGCGGCCCGCCAGAACGAGATGAAGGTCAGCATCACCGTAGTGGCGACGAATACCTTCACTGCCGGACGCCGGATATTTGGAATAGAAGAAGAAGACATTTAAAAGAAATGCCGTAAGTCTACGAATTTAGCACAGCGAGCGATATCCAACGCTGCCGGACAAGACCATTTCCTAATTCCGGAGGAGCGAAGCGGCGAGGAATCTGGGTTCCCCCGGAAAGGCGCAAACCCAGATCACGCGCCGCACTCGCATGACCACAATTAGGGGATGTCCGCCACCTGAAATGGTTCCTTCTACGCTCTGGAAGAACTTCGACCCGTCCCAACAGCACATGGCGGGACAGCCGGATATGACTTGGGCGCCATATAAGTCTGAGTAATGCGATCGTGCCAGCAAAGGCGATCTTCATCGAGGAAGCACCAGGCATAGCCTAGCGCCAACGACACGCCCGACAACATCGAGGCCAGCACGCGCCACCGCCGGGTTTTCCTGGGAACCGCGGTGCCGTCAAAGCGGCTTAATTGTAGCTTGGCTATCTTCAGTCCCGGGGTTGTTCCGGTGTAGATCAGAAGAAGCCATTGGTACGCGGTCCAGAATACAGCCGCCAGAATGAGTGAAATTACTGCTGCTTGCGGCAGTGGCGGCGTGATCGAAGTAACTCGAAAAAAAATGTAAGCGAACATCGCTACCGCGAGAATCACGAGCATGGCGTCGACGGCTCCGGCCGAAAAACGCCTTGACATTGGAGCCGCCTGCAAGGGCAATTCGAATCCGGGGCGCCGTTCTTTTGCCGGTTCTTCAACGGCTTCCATCAGGATGCCCCCTAATGCGGGCGGAGGAAGTAAAAGCTCGGGCACTTCGAGGATCCGCGGGCTGTCAACGATGGGCTCGGCGAGTCCGTCGAAAACGGGCGGAGGCGCCGCAGAGCGAGGAAACTCCAGGATTCTGGCGCCAGGTTCCGCTACATCCAGATAGTCCGCGCGATCGTTTTCCGCCTGGATCGATTGCTCTTCCCGAGGCGCCGAAAGTGCATCCTGCCTCGCAACGGCGAGTCGACTTGGGGCCGCGGTAGTTGCAGGCTCGATCGTGGCGGGATTCGCGGTCCACGATGGCTCAGGAGGGTCGAATTTTAGCTGCAATGAGGGGTAACGCGGTGCCCGCGGACGACGGCGGGCCCGATAATTGTTGACTCGATCCGCTACTTCGTGGCGCCAAGCATCGGAGTCTGGCGGTCGGAGAGGTTCGTTTTGCAGAGAGTTGCCTTGAGCGACGGGTTCGACCGGGCCTTTCGGGTCTGAGTGGACGGTTGCAATCTTTGGTCCTTCGACCTGGAACGAATCATCGGCAGGGTGGGCGTCGCTGGAGGATTCGGGCGTCCCGTCCACCACAAACTGCCGAGGCGCAGGGTTTTCTTCGACGCTGGCGGCAAAGTGTTGTTCGCTGGCATCGTATGCTTCAGGGTCGATCAGGCGAGCGCCCGAAGGCAGCCTTACGTCGGAATCGATATTGGGTTCAAACCTGGGTTTCATTTCTGGAGAACGCAGACCGGACCAGCTTCCTGGCGCAGCGGTAAGTAGCGCCGCGGAGCGGGCTGCAGATGAATCGTCATTGCGGCATCAACTAGCAAGAGCAACCAAGAAGAATAAAACCAGAGTCTCTAAAACTGTTCACAGTTAATGGAATGCTAATCACTTTGCCTCTCAGGCCGACACCGTGCTAACTTCACGATACCCCAGCGTGGACGTCACACTCGGGGAGTTCGTGCGCGTTCCGATGACTTCCCGCACTCGATTCCTTATCACGGCAGCGTTCGTTTGTCATCTGATACTCTCACCTTCCTTAGTTACCAGCCAGTTGCTTTCTCCCGCCAGTCCAGCGCAAAGCCTGCCTAACACGCCCTCTGCTTTAAAGCACGATGAGGTGACAATAATCGCGGTTACGCAGGAGAAAAGTGGTTCGGTGTACAAGTTGCATGGCAAGGCTGAGATTCATTACGGGGTCTACATTCTTCGTGCGGATGAAGTCACTTACAACGCAGACACCGGCGAATCCACCGCCGATGACCACGTTGTGCTGGAAGGCGGCCCGAATGACGAGCGCATCCAGGCCAGCCACGCGACTTACAATGTTCGCGCGGAAAGCGGACGCTTTGAGAATGTAACCGGCAGTATTGGAGTGCGTATGCGCGGAACCAGGCTGGCGCTGACCTCTTCAAATCCCTTTTTTTTCACCGGAAAGGTGGTCGACAAAACTGGCCCCGATCACTACATGGTTTACGACGGCACGGTGACGACCTGTGAGTTGCCTCGTCCCAGATGGCAATTCAACGCCAACAAGGTTGTGGTCAATGTCGGCGGCACGGCCAAAATTTACCACAGCACGTTCGGGATAAAAGGCATTCCCGTTCTGTACTTTCCATTCGCAACGCTGCCGGCTGAGCGCATCCCGCGACAATCTGGCTTCCTTATTCCCAATATCGGGAACTCCTCGGTCAAGGGAACGATCCTTGGTGAATCGCTATTCTGGGCCATCAATCGAAGTATGGATGCGCACATTGGGGCGGAGTATTTCTCCGCTCGGGGGTGGGCCCCGCAGGGTGAATTCAGGGCCCAGCCGAGTCAAAGCTCTTTTGTCGATCTAAGTTACTTCGAAGTGCTCGACCGCGGAACTGGCCACCCACCGGTGAATCAGGGTGGTGAAGAGGTGCGATTAAATGCTGAAAGCGCCTTCAGCCACAACTTCCGCGGAGTTGCCAACATCGATTACCTCAGTTCGTTCGTCTTTCGCCTGGCTTTTAACGACGTCTTCACCCAGGCCGTGAACTCGGAAGTAAAGTCCGAGGCCTTTCTGTCAAACACCACGCGCGGCTTCTCCTACAACGTCTCGATGCAGCGCTATCAGGATTTTGAGAGTACAACGGCCGGCGACGTTATCACCATCCTTCATGCCCCCAGCTTCGAAGTATCAAGCGTCGATCGTCCACTCGGCCGCTCACCGTTCTTTTGGTCTTATGACGCCGCGGGCGAGGGACTTTCCCGCAGTGAGCCCGGTTTCAGCACGGCCGCATTGGTTGGCCGCTTTGATTTGGAGCCTACTCTGTCTCTCCCCATAAAGCTCGGCGGATGGGCGTTGCGTCCGGAACTTTCGCTTCGAGATACGAGCTATACCCAGCAACTTACACCGGCCGGCAGCGCGCAGTCTGATCCCGTCACTCGCCGGTCCTTAGAGGGCTCGGTGGAAGTGCGGCCGCCCGCCTTGAGCCGAGTTTTTGCTGGCGAGTTCATGGGACGGAAGTGGAAGCACGTCATTGAGCCGCGCGTGGTTTACCGGTATCAGACGGGTATTAACAATTTTGGCAGCATTTTGCACTTTGACGAACGTGACATTCTGACCGATACGAATGAAGTCGAATATGGCGTGGTCAATCGGTTTTACGCCAAGCGCAGATCCGGAGTGTCACAAGACTGCGGAAAGCCGGGAATGCCTTCTCTTTTTATCGGCGGAGCGCCTGTGCCCAGCCGCATCCCGTGGGCACGGCAGAGCGCGCCGGCAGAAGCGCCGTGCGACAGCGGATCGCCGGTGCGGGAGATTGTCACCTGGGAACTCGCGCAAAAATACTATGTTGACCCTACTTTCGGAGGCGCGCTAGTGTCCGGACTCAGCAACGTTTTTACCAGCACCGTGGATTTAACCGGCACTTCGTTCTTAACCGCACCACGTCACCTTTCGCCCCTCATTTCACGCCTGCGGGTTCAGACCAGTGCGAGAACCGACGTCGAGTGGGATGTCGATTACGACTTCGTGCGCGGTGGCGTGAACGCAAGCACCGTCTTTGCCAACTATCGCGTCGGGCCGGTTACGGTGGGGGGCGGCGACGCCTATCTGCAAGTTCCAGGCGAATGCGCTGTTAGCACATGTATGTTCAACACGACCACGGACCCGAATATCATTTTCTGGCCACAGCTTTTTAACCAGTTCCGGCTTCTGCTGGGCTATGGGCATTCCGGCAAACAGGGTTTCAGTGTCGCAACCAATGTTGGTTTCGATGCGAAAATTGGATTTCTGCAGTATGCCGCGGCGCAAACCACGTATAACTGGGATTGTTGTGGACTAAGTTTGGAATTCCGCAGGTTCGCCCTAGGTTCGGTTCGGAATGAGAACCAGTATCGCTTCACGTTCGCACTTTCAAATCTTGGGTCGCTGGGCAATTTGAGACGGGCGGAAAGACTGTTTTAGGTTCGGCGGGATCTGAGGGGACGAGCCCTTTCGAGATACTATGGACCTCCGTCGTGAAGATTCCGGATCTTACCGCTACCGGCACTGGTGACAAAGAGACCACGCAATCCCCTGTCCATCAGGGAATCTTATCGCCGCTAGAACTGAGTTTGCTTGCTCTCATCACTGGCCTAGCTGCCGTTGTTCGATTCCATTCCCTCGCGGCGAAGTCCTTCTGGTTTGACGAGGGAGTCAGCGTCGCGATTGCGCGCCTTGATTGGTACAACTTCGCCCGCATTCTATGGCGGCGCGAAGCCAACATGTCTTTGTATTATCTTCTTCTTCGATATTGGTTGCACTTTGGAGGCAGCGAGTTTTTCATTCGGTCGCTCTCCGTTCTTTTTGCCATCGTTTCTGTCCCAGTCATATACCTGTTGGGTCGCAGTCTCTTCGACTCGCGAGTTGGTTTGATTGCAGCTTCATTGCTTGCAGTCAATGCTTATCACGTACAGTACTCGCAAGACGCGCGCAGCTATTCGCTGATGGTGCTTCTTTGCTTGTTTTCGAGTTTTTGTTTTGTGAACTACCTGCATCTGCCGACGCGCCTAAACCGCGCCGCTTATGTCGTCACCAGCGTGTTAGCAGTCTATGCTCAATTCTTTTCCGGACTGCTGGTGATCGCGCACTGGATCTCTCTCAGATTTTTGGATGAACATCCCCCAGTGCAGACGCGGGACGCAACCAGAAACAACTGGCGCCGGATCGCGCTCCTGGTGTCGCCAGTCGTAGTTTTCGTTGCCACCACGGGGACAGGTCCGTTGCGCTGGGTACAACGCCCCTGTCTGAACGAAGTTTGGATATTTGCGCTGCAGTTCACTGGAAATGGCGGACTGTTGTTGCTGCTCGCGTACGCGGCCGGGTGCCTGGCGGCACTGCTTCCTGTTTGGAGCACGGGTAGAATCCGACGCGTACGGTGGGAATTTTGGCGTTACCGCTTTCTGCTGTGCTGGCTGCTTTTCCCGATCCTATTTATTTTGGGGTTGTCATTGGTCAAGCCGCTTTTTGTTCCGCGGTATTTCATTTTCTGCTTGCCCGCGCTCTTGTTGCTGGTGGCTTGCGGAATTGCGCGTCTTCGGCCTACCTTGTTAATGGTTGCTTTTTCTCTGGTGTTCAGTCTTTCTGTGTGGGGAACTCTCGCCTATTACAAGCGGGATCTGGACATCCAGCGTGACGATTGGCGCTCCGCGACACACTATCTGCTGGAACACGCCCAGCCCGGGGATGCCTTGCTGTTTCATGTTCCCATGGGCCGCATGCCGTACGAGTTTTATAAGTCGCTTCCGGAATCTGGGTTGGCCGCTCCGGTTGTACTCTATCCGCAGCACGGCGACCGCATTACATTCCTCGATTTCGTGGAAAAGCCAAATGACCCGGAACTGAAGCGCTCCCTTCCCAAGTATCCACGAGCATGGCTCGTCCTCACTTACGCCGAGACTCGGTCGGGTTCGGCTGATTCGAGGACGATTGAACTTTCGAAACTGCTTGAAAATGCCTACGGCACGGGAGAGCAGCACGATTTCCCCGGGATCGAGATTCTGCTTTACCGCAAAAAATGATTGCGTCCCGCCGCTGTCGCGAGAGGGCCACAACGTATTAGGATATCTAGATGACCGTTGCCGCCGCGACCGTGTCTAAGCGCGAGGCGCTCGAAGCCAAGATTCGTACCCTGGGTCGAACGTTGGTCGCCTATTCCGGAGGAGTGGATTCGGCATTCCTGGCCTGGACCGCCTACCGGGCAGTAGGATCTGACATGCTCGCCGTAATTGCAGATTCGCCGAGCCTGGCTCGTACCCATCTCACCGAGGCTATCGACTTTGCTCGCGAGCAAGGTATCCCGCTTGAAATCGTCAACACCAGCGAGCTTGATCGGGCCGAATACGTACGCAACGACGGTTCTCGCTGCTTTCACTGCAAGGATGAGCTTTTCACCGTGATGGAAGATTTTCGCGCGGCGCACGGATTCGACTCCATCGCTTACGGGGTCAATGTCGATGATCAGGGTGACTTTCGTCCCGGGCAAATAGCCGCGAGCCAGCACCACGTTTCAGCTCCGCTACTCGAATCCGGATTAACCAAGCAAGAAATTAGAGAACTGGCGCACGACACCAATTTGCGTGTTTGGGATAAACCGCCCTCGGCTTGCCTGTCCTCGCGAATCGAGTACGGACGTCCAGTCACGCGCGAAGCGCTCAGTAAGGTCGAGCAGGGCGAAGACGCGCTACGCTCCCTGGGCTTCCGCCAGTTCCGCGTGCGTCACCATGGCGAGATTGTCCGCATCGAAATTGCCAGCGACGAAATGCCTCGTGCCCTCAGTTCCTCGATGGCCGCTGACTTCACCCGCATCTTCAAAGCTCTCGGCTTCAAGTTTGTGACTTTGGACCTGGAAGGTTTCCGCTCCGGTTCGATGAACTCTCTGCTGCCAGTCGAACAACTCTCTCGTAAGGCTTGATTTTGCGTCGCCCTCCTCGATCAGATCCCACAAAGGCCGTATGGCGAGCCTCCCCGGTCTGTTCTGTATGAGATAATCGTAGATTAATTCCCAATGTACAGGCGGTTCTTAGTGACGCTATTGCGACGTTCGATCCTTGTTCTCATTCTAGTTTGCCTTGGCTGTTCTGCTCAGTTAGCGCCGGCGCCTTCCGATCTCATTCAGAAAATCGAGCGTCAAGTGCGCGCCACCTACAGCATTCCCGCGAGCGTGAAGATTAGCGTTGGCCCGCTCCGGCCCAGTGATTTTGCGAACTATGACGCGGTCACCATCACCATGGAAGGCGGCGAAAAGAAACAGACTTATGAGTTCCTGCTCTCCAAGGACGGCAAGACTCTGGCTAGGATGACCAAACTCGACCTCACTAAGGATCCCTACGTCGAGGCCATGAAGAAGATCGACCTCAGCGGGCGTCCCATCCGCGGCAACAAGGATGCTAAGGTGGTCGTGGTCAACTTCGACGACTTCGAGTGTCCTTTCTGCTCGCGCATGCATCAGACGCTCTTCCCGGAACTGTTGAAGGAGTACGGCGACCGCGTGGAATTTGTTTACAAAGACTATCCGTTGACTGAGATTCATCCCTGGGCCACGCACGCCGCCGTGGACGCGAACTGCCTGGCGGCGCAAAACAATGACGCTTACTGGGAGTTCGCTGACCATATTCATGCCAGCCAGCGAGAAGTTAATTCGGAAAAGGGACGCGATGCTCAGTTCGCCACCTTGGACCGTTTGACCCTTGAGCAAGGTCAGAAACATAATCTTGACCAGAGCAAACTTCAAGCGTGCGTGAAGGCGCAGAATGAGGACGCGATCAAGGCTTCGATGCGCGATGCAGAAGGCGTGGGCGTGACCGCGACACCAACTCTTTTTGTCAACGGGCAGGAAATGGACGGAGCGCTTCCCATCAGTGAAATGCGGGCGGCTCTCGACCGCGCGTTGGAGCAGGCTGGGGTGCCCACGCCATCGCACTCAACAGCCACGACTACAAGCGAGTCGAAATCGCCAACCAAGTAAGTGCCAAGAGGATCTATTGAAAACTAATTCGCGACTTAGTCTCTTCCTGACAGTGCCCCTCTCTGTTTCACTTCTTGCATTGTGTATAGGCTGCGGGAGCAAACTGGCCGGTGACGACGTTGCGGCCACGGTCGACGGTCGTAAGATTTACCGCGCCGATGTCGAAAAGTATTACCAGAACCAGACGGCCGGTTCCCAGCAGCAGCCTGTCGGAGAACAAGCCACGAGCTTGCGCCTCAGCATCCTGCGCGAATTGGTCGATAACGAAATCCTGATGCGGCGGGCCGAAAAGCTCGGCCTTCTTGCCACCGACGACGAAGTTGAACGCAAGCTGAACGAGATCAAGTCGCCTTACACAAAAGAGGAATTCGACGCTCGCTTGAAGGAAAAGAAACTCACGCTCGACGACTTCAAGCGGGACTTGCGCCGCTCGCTCACGGTCGAAAAGGTTCTGAACAAAGAGGTGACGTCGAAGATCAACGTCTCCGACCAGGACATTTCGAATTACTATAATGCGCACAAGTCGGAGTTCAACCTGGTCGAGCCCCAGTATCATCTGGCGCAGATTTTCGTCACCACGGCGCCAAATCCTCAGGTGCGCAATCTGAAGAACGACAAGGCGCAAAACGAAGCGGATGCGCGCAAGAAAATCCAGATGCTGGTGAATCGCCTGGATAGTGGGGATGACTTCGGCACGCTCGCGATGAACTACTCCGAAGACACGGAGACTTCTGGGAATGGCGGCGACCTAGGCTTTACACCGGAATCATCGTTGAAAAACACCGACCCGGTGACTCGCGATTCCGTCACCAAGTTAAAGCCAGGCCAATACAGCCCGGTCATCGTCGTCATCAATCCGATGACCAAACAGTTAGTCGGCTTCCGCATCGTGAAACTAATTGCGAAAGAAAGCGCAGGCCAGCGGGAATTGTCCGATCCCCGGGTGCAGGAGGCAATCCGGTCCCAGCTCCGCGACCGGAGGGAACAACTCCTTAAGGCAGCGTATTACGAAGTTCTGCGTGATCAAGCCAAAGTGGAAAACTACTACGCACAGAGAGTGCTGGAGGGCAACGGCACGGCGAAGTAAGTCACTCTCACCACTTTATGACTGTCATCCCTCGCTTCCCTACGGGATGACAAGTGTGTATTTAAACGACGTTTATCTGAAAACGGTAGAGCAGAAAAATCTGCCTTACTCCACAATCGCCAACACGTCCCCGGCGTTCACATTTGCACCCTCGGTAGCTACGATTTTTTGCACCGTTCCCTTCTTAGGCGACTTGATTTCGTTCTGCATTTTCATGGCTTCGACGACCAGGATACTTTGCCCAGTCTCCACTGCCTGTTGCTCGCCGATTAACACGCGCACCACTTTGCCGGACATCGGCGCCAATAGTTTCTTCGGACCTTTGTCATCAGCGCCTGCAGTTTTGCGAGCACGAAGAGATCTCGGATCACGCACTTCCGCGAGGTATCGGACACTACCGACCCACAGATGCAGGTCCGTCGCGGTATGCTCCAGCTTAATCTCGTAGGCTTTGCCGCCGATCAAAACCGAAAGCACATCCCGCCGGGTGAGCACCGCATCCATCTCGATATCGCGGCCATCCAACCTGCATCGCCAGGCTGCTTCTGCGCGCTCCACCTCGACCCGGTAATTCTTTCCGTCGATGTTTACGTCGTAGACCATAAGATGTTCGTCAGCAGCGTAATAGTCTCTTTTTAGCGCAGCGCTTCTGTCCTTGCTGCCCTCTTCCAACCCGACGCATCCGCTCTATCACTTCCGTTGCCCGGATTCACGGATGTATTCCGATCAGTGGCAAGAGTTGATACCGAGTCCAACGTTGCGAATATCCCTGCGGCAATGGCTGCGACTTCCGGATGTCCACCGCGCACCTCGGGAGGCTTTGACTTCAGCAAACGATCCAAGTATCCGGTGTCCAGTTTGCCGGCCTGAAAATCTGCATCAGTCAGAATACGGCGGAAAAGGGAGATGTTGGTTTTAATGCCACCCACAAAATACTCGTGGAGGGCGCGCGTCAATCGTGAAATTGCCTGTGTCCGATCAGTTCCGTAACCAATCAACTTGGCCAGTAGCGGATCATAATCGATAGGCACCGTCCACCCTTCGTACATGCCACTATCCTGGCGGATTCCTGGTCCTGAAGGCGACAGCAGTAAAGTGATCTTCCCCGGGCTAGGAAAATAATTGTTATCGGGGTCCTCCGCGTAGATTCGGCACTCAATCGCATGTCCGCGAATGCAAACGTCCTCTTGCCGAAACGGCAACCTGTCGCCAGCCGCGATCTGAATCTGCAGATGTACCAGGTCCAGGCCGGTAATCAGTTCGGTGACGGGATGTTCCACCTGCAGCCGCGTGTTCATTTCAAGAAAATAGAAATTCTTGTCTTGATCGACGAGGAATTCTACCGTCCCAGCGTTGGTGTAGTTTGCCGCCTTGGCCACTCGGACTGCGACCTCGCCCATCCGCCGACGCATATCGGCGTCGACGATCGGAGATGGCGACTCCTCCAGCACCTTTTGATGTCGACGCTGGATGGAACACTCCCGCTCGCCAAGATAAACGGTGTTGCCATGCTCATCCGCCAAAACCTGCATCTCGATGTGACGCGGATTAACAATTGCTTTCTCAATGTAAACTTCACGATCGCCGAATGCCCGCTCTGCTTCGCTCTGGGCCGCGTCCAGCGCGGCCTTCAGCTCTTTCGCCGTGTGCACCAAACGCATCCCCTTGCCGCCGCCGCCGGCCGCCGCCTTCAGCATTACCGGGTATCCAATCTTCGCAGCAACCTGTTGTGTCTGTTCCGCGGACTCTAACCCTTTCGAGGTTCCGGGCACGAACGGAACTCGGGCTTTTTCCATTTCCTGGCGCGCACGGGTCTTCGATCCCATCATTTCCATCGAAGCCGCGGCGGGGCCAATGAACTTCACGCCCGCTTCCGCGCACGCCTGAGCGAATTTTGCGTTCTCGGAGAGGAACCCGTATCCGGGATGGATCGCATCTGCGCCGCTTCGTTTGGCAACATCCAAAATCTTGCCGAAATTCAAATAGGATTCCGTAGCGGCTGGAGGCCCGATGCGATAAGCCTCGTCCGCCTTGCGAACATGCAGCGAAGCGCGATCCGCGTCTGAATAAACCGCAACCGAAGGGATCCCCATTTCGCGGCAAGCGCGAATCACTCGCACCGCGATCTCTCCCCGATTGGCAATTAGAATTTTCTTGAACATGCTGTTTAGCTCTCGAGCTTCTTCGTCAACAGTTCATTGACGATCTGCGGGTTCGCTTGCCCCTTTGAGGCTTTCATTACCTGGCCGACAAAAAAGCCGATCACGGTCTTCTTGCCGGCGCGATACTGTTCCACTTGCTTGGGGTTGGCTGCAATCATTTCATCGATGATCTTTTCGATCGCGGAAGAATCGGTAATCTGCTCTGGCTTCTCTCTCTCGTAAACTTCACCGAAGTCTTCGTTGCGCTCGAAGCTCAGCTCATACAAGTCCTTCAGCATTTTGCCCGAAATCGCGCCACTCTCCACCAAATCCGCCGACAGCGCTATTCCTCGCATCGAGATCGGCGATTGCTCAATTCCCAGGCCCTTGGCTTTTAGGCGTCCCATTAGTTCGCCCTGGACCAAATTCGCCACGCGTTTGGGATTCTTTGCGGCTTTGGCAGCCGCCTCGAATTGATCGGCGAACGACTTCGTAGCCGTCAGCACCTGCGCGTCGTAGTCGGTGATGCCATACTCGGCGACCATCCGCTTGCGCCGGGTTTCAGGCAACTCAGGTAGGTTGCTCCGGATTCCAGCCCGCCACTTTTCATCTACGACGAGCGGCAGGAGGTCTGGCTCGGGGAAATATCTGTAGTCGTGCGCTTGCTCTTTCGAGCGCATGCCATAGGTTTTGCCTTCGCTTGAATTGTAGAGCCGGGTTTCTTGCGTGATCTTACCGCCGGATTCGACGATCCCGATCTGACGGTCAATTTCGTATTCCAGCGCCTCACGAATGAAGCGGAACGAATTTACATTCTTGATCTCAGTCTTCGTGCCGAACTGCCGCTGTCCGCGAGGCCGCACACTGACATTGGCATCGCAGCGCAGCGATCCTTCTTCCATATTGCAATCGCTGACCCCGGTGTAAAGGATGATTTCCCTCAACCGGGTGAGGTATTCATACGCTTCCGCGGGCGAAGTGATGTCAGGTTCGCTGACGATTTCGATCAGCGGCACTCCGCTGCGGTTCAGATCGATGGCCGTAGTCTCCGCGGAATCGGCGAAGCCTTCATGCAGGCTTTTACCCGCGTCTTCTTCGACGTGCAGGCGCGTGATGCCGATCTTTTTTACCCCTGCGGCGCTCGTAATTTCGATTCCGCCGAACTCGGCCAGCGGCTTGTCGTACTGCGAAATCTGATATCCCTTGGGCAAGTCAGGATAAAAGTAATTCTTGCGCGCGAAAATCGAAGTCTCATTGATGCGGCAGCCGAGCGCCATCGCCGCTAGCACTGCGAAGTCTACCGCCTTGCGGTTCAGCACAGGCAGCGCTCCGGGAAGACCCAGACAAACCGGGCAAACGTTAGTATTGGGTGGATCGCCAAAGCGCGTCGAGCACGAGCAGAAAATCTTGCTCACGGTCAAAAGCTGGACGTGCACCTCCAATCCGATGACCGGTTCGTACTTGGCGCGGGCCGCTACGGCAGTATCCGGCGTCGTGGCCATATCAAGCGATTATAAAGGCCTGCCACTAAAGTGGTTAGGCGTGTGCATACGAATATGCGGGAATCAATTCGGCTTGGCTGGCGCGCTTAGGTATTTCTCCAACGGGACTTCGAAATACATCAGTTCATTTCCCTTGGCATCGCGCACTCCGGTCAAATAGAAGTTTGCGCCCGCAAGAGGTGTCGAAATCTCGGAGACATCAAAGAACATGAAACCGGATTGGGTGCTGTGAGGTTCGACCGCCTTAGCGGCAAACTGCGCGTTCTGAATTTCTTCCATCGCGTCCTTGCTCACACTGCCTTTTGCCTTCTTAGGCCAAGGTAGTGGATTCGGAGAGATGTTTCCCGGTGGCTTCGCGATTCGCCGGTAAATGTCGTCCTCTGTAGCGGGCGGAATTTTAGTCCGATTGACGGTGACCAGTTCAGCCTTCATCCCACTTAGCGAGGCCGGTTGATCGCCGTCGTTGGTGATCACCACAAATATTGGCATAAGGCCCATTTCGTTATAGTGGACCGAAAAAATGCTGGCCTTGTCAGCCATATCATAGGGATCCAGCCCTACAGTGATATTTTCGCTCGTGTGCTGGTCGTGTGCAGGATAGGTTTTCGCTGGCTGCGCTGCGGGCATGACAAAATGCTTTCCTGCCATGCACAGGGTCGAAAACAGCAGCACACATACCGCGGTTATCGTTCGCCGCGGCGAAGAAGGTGTATCCGTGCAGAACATGATGATCGATTATAGGATGCAAGCTTTCTGAACGGCGGTGCCTTCTGCGGTGCGGGGTAGAATGTTTCCTTGTATTTGATCTACAGTACGCTGCTGGCGGCGGGGCTCCTGGTGAGCCTGCCCTATTGGCTGCTCCAAAGGTTGCGCTACGGTAAGTATCGCGCTGGCTTGCGCGAGCGCCTGGGGAAAATTCCTCACCGAATGTTGGCTCAGCCCGCGCGGCCTGTGATTTGGGTTCACGCTGTGTCGGTCGGCGAAGTTCTGGCGATCAGCGGTTTAGTGGGAGAAATCACGAAGCGGTTTGCGCAGCACCGAGTCGTCATTTCGACCACGACAGATACAGGACAAAAGTTAGCTCGCGCCCGGTTCGGCGCCGAGAATGTCTTTTACTTTCCGCTCGACTTTGCCTTCGCCATTCGGCCATATTTGCGCCAGTTCCAGCCAGAATTAATTGTGATCGCGGAAACTGAGTTCTGGCCAAACTTCCTGAGGCTTGCTCACGCCGGCGGCGCTCGGATTGCCGTGGTGAACGCCCGAATCTCCGACCGCTCCTGGTCCGGATACTGGCGCTTCCGGAGCCTGCTGACCGGAGTTTTGCAGCACGTGGATCTTTTTTTGTCCCAGACCGGAGAAGATGCTCATCGACTCGAAAAAATCGGCGCTTCCCCGGACCGGATCCACATAACTGGCAATCTGAAGTTTGATGTACCCGCTGCGCCCGCACCGGCAATCGTCGCCAGTCTACGTACATCGTTCCAACAAGCTAACTCGGGTCCGGTGATTGTTTGTGGAAGCACAGTCGAGGGCGAAGAATCGCTTCTGCTCCAAGCCTTCGTGAACGTTCTGGCCAGCCATCCTCGTGGCGTCTTGATTCTGGCCCCGCGTCATCCGGAGCGTTTCGGCGAGGTGGCTGAATTGCTCAGCCAGCTTGGAATTCACTTCTGGCGACGTTCCTTGTGGAGCGGAGATCCAATTGCCGGTGGTGTCTTCTTGATCGACAGCATCGGCGAACTCGCAGCCCTTTACGCGCTCGCCGATATTGCTTTTGTGGGTGGCAGCCTGGTCCCCCGCGGCGGCCACAATATCATCGAGCCTGCACGGCACGGAGCTCCCATCGTCGTGGGCAATCACACCGAGAATTTTCGCGAGATCGTAGGTTTATTTCAACGTCGAGATGCCGTCCGTATCGTCGGTCCAGCAGAGCTTCCGCTAGCATTCATGGAACTCATTTCTAACCCAGCTGAACGGATTGCCCTAGGCCGCCGGGGAGCGGAAACGCTGCGAGCGCAAATGGGAGCAACGCAGAGGACGATGCACGCATTGGAAGAGCTGTTGGTGCCTGCTGGCGGTGGAGCGGAGACGGGGCTGAGCTTGTCAAAACCGGATCGCGAGCACGGTGAATGAATTTGTTGTCCTCCATCTTCGGAGCAGGCGTGCGGGCGCGTAATGCGTTCTACGACCACGGCATCGCTCGCGCCCGAAAATTGCAAGGTCCGGTGATCAGCGTCGGCAACTTATCCATTGGGGGGTCCGGCAAAACACCGTTCGTCTTGCTTTTGGGCGAGTTACTGAAGGCCCGTGAAGTGCCGTTCGACATCCTCTCTCGTGGGTACGGGCGTCAGAAACGTGGTGCAGCGCGAGTGGATTCCGAAGGCTCGTCCCGGGACTTCGGTGACGAACCGTTGCTCCTGGCTCGGCGCCTCGGGGTGCCGGTGATCGTGGGTGAGGATCGATACGAAGCCGGACTGTTTGCGGAACGAAGTTCTGGCCCGCAGTTGCATCTGCTGGATGACGGCTTCCAACATCGCGGTCTGGCGCGCGATTTCGATATCGTATTGGTCACGCCTGAGGATGCGCGAGACCACCTGCTGCCTGCAGGACGGCTGCGCGAGCCCCTGCAATCGTTGTCCCGAGCCGACGCCGTTGTACTGACCAGCGGCGCCTCCCCCGAATCGTTTCCCTTGCAAGGCAAACTGGTATGGCGAGTGCGCCGCGGCATCTCGTTGGTGAATGTTCCGGCACGCCCAATTGTTTTCTGCGGAATTGCGCGCCCCCAGAATTTCCTGCTGCAACTCCGCACGGCTGGCGTTGAGCCTGTCGCGCAAGCGTTGTACCGTGACCACCACGGCTATACTGAGCGGGACGTCCGAGATCTCTTGAAACTGCAGCAGCAAAGCGAGGCGGACGGCTTTGTGACCACCGAAAAGGATGCCGTTAATTTGGGCGGATTTCTCGCCGCACTCCAGCCTTTGGCAGTAATCCCCGTCAAAATGGAATTAGTGGATGCGGCTAACGCACTCGATACCGCGATGAGGATGATCGCGGAACGAAGATCGGGCCGTGAGAAAATCGGTGCGGGGCTTAGTGCCACTTAACGGCCAAATGACCAAACATCCCAAAGAGACGGAGCGGCTGAAGAAAATCGTTGAGTCATTTCCCAAGGTCACCATCACTGTAGTGGGCGACTTGGTGGCCGACGAATTCGTGTTTGGCGAAATCTCACGCGTATCTCGAGAAGCACCGGTCCTGATTCTGAAGCATCGCGAGCGAACTATTATGCCGGGAGGGGGCGCCAATGCGATCAACAATCTGGCTGACTTGGGCGTCAACGTCTTGCCCGTCGGGTTGGTGGGCGACGATGAAGCGGGGCGCTTGCTGCTAAAGGCTTTTCGCCACAAACATATTCCGATGAGCGGTGTTTTAAAAGACAAGACCTATACAACCGTGACCAAGACCCGCATCCTGGCCGGGATGACGCACACTGCGCGGCAGCAGGTGGTGCGCGTCGATCGCGAACCGGAAGCGGAGCCCAACCGTCATTTGAAACGCGAACTCGTGCTGGCGGCGCGAGAATATGCGCGCGCCTCAGATGCTCTCCTTATCTCTGATTACGGTTATGGAGCGGCGAGTCCTGCGATCCTCAATGCCATCCGCGAGCGAGGACGTCTTGATGAAGTGCCAGTTGTTCTCGATTCACGCTACCGCATGTTGCAATACTCCGGCATCGTCGCTGCTACCCCGAATGAACCGGAAGTCGAAGCGGCTCTGGGAATGCGGATCGGCAATGATTGGACGCGCTTGTGCGCCGCGGGCGAGCAAGTGATGACGCGCATGAAGCTGCAATCCCTCGTGATTACGCGCGGGCGCGATGGCATGGCAGCTTTCACAGAAAAGCACAAACCCGTGGACATCCCAATTTTTGGTTCTGACCAGGTTGCGGACGTCACCGGCGCAGGGGATACGGTGATCGCCACTTTCGCTGCCGCTTTTGCGGCGGGGGCAAGCACAGAAGAGGCCGCCCATCTCGCGAACTACGCGGGCGGAATCGTGGTGATGAAGCGGGGAACCGCGACCGTCTCACGGCAGGAACTTCTCGCGGCACTAGAACAATCACCACCGGCGACAAGAGCCCACTGAATGTCCGCACAGAAAATTCTGAGTCGTGACGAATTGAAGCAGCGCGTCGCCAGATGGCGCAAGGCGGGCGAGTCAATTACGCTGGCCAATGGCTGCTTCGATCTGCTACATGTGGGCCACGTGCGCTATCTCCATGCGGCCAAGCAACTAGGAGGGCGCTTGATTGTGGCCATCAACTCCGACGATTCCGTGCGTGCACTGAAAGGAGAGGGGCGTCCACTTATGCCCGCCGAAGAGCGCGCGGAAATTCTGTCGGCCTTGGCTGACGTCGATGCTGTCGTCATTTTTCCTGAGCAGGATGTGCGGGCATTGATCCGCGAGCTTCGCCCCAATGTTCACGCAAAAGGCACCGACTACACCGCCGGCACCGTGCCCGAGCGGGAAGTGGTCGCAGAGTGTGGCGGCCGGGTAGAAATCGTAGGCGATCCCAAGGATCACTCAGCCACCGAGATCATTCGTTCGCGGATCAGGCGGCATTCCTGAGCATGCAATCGCTGGTTACACCTCTTCCGGAAAAAGCTGTTCTATTCGCTCCACGGAGATTGCTGATCGTGCGGCTGGGCTCGATGGGCGACATCATCCACACGCTCCCAGCCGCCACTGCCTTACGACAAGCCTTTCCTGAAACCACTCTCGGTTGGATAGTGGAAGAGCGCTGGGCGGAGTTGCTATGCACTTTGCCGGAGCCCCGCTCCGGACCGCGTTCCCCGCAGAGGCCCCTGGTTGACCGAGTTCACATCGTAAATACAAAAACGTGGCGGACATCCCCGTTTTCGACTCAGACTTGGGAACAGATTGCGGCGGGGCTCAGCGAACTGCGTGCCCAGCATTATGACGTGGCGGTTGACTTCCAGGGAGCGGTCCGATCGGCGGTGGTGGCGCGTTGTTCCGGAGCGCCCGTCGTATACGGAAGTACGCAACCTCGCGAAAATGTGTCCAGCATGTTCTACACACGTCAGGTAATGGCTCGCGGGAAACACGTTGTCGAGCACAATCTCTCGTTGGCGGAATCGGTTGCGCGCCGCCCGCTGGAGGTGCCGACGATAGATTTTCCGCGCGACCCATCCGTTGAAAAAAAATGCGAAGATCGGGGCAAACAGAATATCGGGGATTTCGCTTTGGTCAATCCAGGCGCAGGGTGGGGGGCCAAGCAGTGGCCCGCGGAGCGCTACGGACATGTGGCCCGGCGATTAGCCGAGGACGGTGTTAAATCCTTCATCAATTTCGGCCCGGGCGAAGAACCCTTGATGCGAGAAGTCGAATCAGCCAGTGCGGGAACTGCCCAGGGCGTTGTATGTTCCCTGACAGAATTGATTGCGCTCACGCGCCGCGCGCGCCTCTTCATCGGAGGCGACACTGGCCCTATGCACTTGGCTGCGGCGCTCGGGATTCCAGTGCTTGCGCTCTTCGGCCCTACCAATCCGGCGCGCAACGGTCCGTTCGGGACTCGAAGTATAGTGTTGCGCAGCTCTTTGAGCCCGACCACGCACTCCCGCCGTGCGCAACCCGATCCCGGTCTGCTTGAAATCAACTCTGATGAAGTTGTTGCAGCCGCCCGGAAGCTTTTGGGGACCAACCGTGGCTGACGTTAGCTGGAGAAAGATCGCGCGTCGCATCCGCGTACCTCTAGGTTTCGCCTTCGCCGTGCTTTATTTGTGGCTAGCGAGACCAACCGTAATGTCGATAACTATCGGCACCGGGCTCATCATTTCAGGACTCGTGATTCGTGCGCTGGCATCCGGGCATGTACAGAAAAATGAGCAGCTCACGATGTCGGGGCCTTATGCCTATACGCGCAACCCGCTTTATCTTGGTTCCCTCATTCTGGCCGTGGGCTTCGCTATTAGCGGTCGGAACTGGTGGATCGGGGCAGGATTAATTTTGATTTTTCTGGCGATCTACTTACCGGTAATTCGTGGGGAGGAAGAATTTCTGCGTGAACATTTTTCTGAATTTGCGGAATACGCTCGTCAAGTCCCTCGCCTACTGCCTCGGCTCAGATCCCTCAGCGGCAGGAGTGGAGCATTTTCCTGGGATTTGTACTGGAAGCATCGAGAATACAATGCGATTCTAGGTGCCATAGCGATGATGGCGGCCTTGGTGGGCAAGCTGCTCTGGAGGCGATAGCGGAACTCGAGCATCTAACCAACATGCGTATTTTCCTGAGGTCGAATCCGGCGTGGTGTTTGTTCGCAATACTCTCGGTTTCGTTATCGCAAGGCCAAGCTTCTGCGCCATCGAATCCGCCTGCGCTGTCCACCATTAGCGCCACCCCCTCGGCCCGGATCGTTCCTCCGCCACCGAATTATGCCTTCCCGGATGGGCAGACCTATGCGTATGTCATCGAATGGCATCTCTTCAATGCCGGAACCGCCAGAGTCACGCTGGGGCTCGACGGCGGCCAGCAGCACGTGACCGCGATTGCTGAATCCGCAGGCGTGGTCAATGCGCTGTACAAAGTGCATGATCGCTTCGAAGCATTCTTCGATCCGCGAACCTTTTGCGCGCTGCGCGTCTCCAAGCATTCGGAAGAGAGTTCTCGCTCGCGCCAGACCGAACTACGTTTCGATTACTCTCGACACAAGAGTGTGCTCGATGAAAAGAATTTGAAAACCGGCGAACAGAAGCACCTGGAAAACGACCTTCCCGCGTGCGTTACGGATGTGGTGAGTGGATTCTATTACGTGGCGTCGTTGCCTCTGCAGCCGGGCAACATCTACACCTTCCCAATTAACGACGGGAATAAAACCACCGAAGTCAGGGTACGCGTAGAAGCTCGGGGTCAGGTCAAAGTACCCGCCGGCACATTTCAGACGGTACGGGTTAAAGCGGAAGCAATTTCCGGAGCTTTGCAGGGAAAAGGCACGCTGTGGGCGTGGTTCACCGACGATTCGAATCATACTCCGGTTCAAATACGGTCGAAATTAGGGTGGGGCACTCTTCTATTTCGATTACAACGGATAGAGAAACAATGACACGTAGGGTGCGAGTTTTTTGTTATTGCAACCGGAAGCGCTCGTTCATCAATCGCTGGAGGCGAGGCTTGTAGAGAATGTCGTAAGCGAATTCCTTGTCCGGAAACATTGCCAACGCCGCACGCTTGGCGCCAGCGACAAGCTCCGAGGCTTCCTCGACGGTGAGGCTAGGATCCTGGCCAATCACAGACATCACCATGCTGATCATGACTTGCAGCCGCCGGATATTTCGCGATTCCTGCTCTCTTTCGCTGACATTTGACGCCTGTCCATGCCGTTCTACACTGCTCATTGGGCCCCCAACACCACGGTCTTTAAGATTAGATGTTCCCCGTCGCAGGCGCGTTGCGCCCGCTTTGTGCTCATTGTCGCGGTAAGGCGAGCGCAGTGCAATGGCCTTATGGTGTACGCCTTCGGTTACCGGAATCACGTAGCCCCAGAGGCTTCGCAGTCCGCCGATTTGTGAAATCATGCCCGAATCTGTCCCTAAGTCCACTTCGATAGAGTTAGAATCAGACGAACGCGCTCGAAGCATTTGCGCGTCGGCCTATCATACTGACCGGAGGCAATAATGGCAGACTTGAAGTCCACGTCTGGTGCAGAACGTCCGAATCCGAACGAGAAACTGGTGCGTGTGTTTGATACCGAACAGGAGTCGGAAGCCATGGTGGTGCGGGGCTTACTCGAATCGGCGGGGATTGACTCTGACCTGACTTCGCTCGACGCGCAACAGGACATTCTGCCCGGCGTTGGTGGGACGGTGATTCTGGTGCGCGAGGAAGATGCGGCCAAGGCGCGCCGATTAATTGAAGAATACCGGCAGACGCCCGACGAACTTGAAACAGCGGAATACGCTCTCAATGAGGAGCCCCCGACTGAGAGCTGACGGTTTTACCGTCAAGATAAAACGTGACTGCTCCGCTCATGTCTGTACGGTAAGTATGAACATGAGCTTCCGCTAGCCGATCCAACACTTCCTGCCTCGGATGGCCATAAACGTTGCGTGTACCCACTGATATCACCGCAAACTTGGGATGGACGGCGGCCAGCAGCTCTGGAATCGTTGAGGTCGAGCTTCCATGATGAGCCACTTTCAGGAGGTCGGCTTGGGGACTCTCCTGGGCAACTTGCTTTTCCGTTTTCCTCTCCGCGTCTCCCTCCAGTAAAGCGGACGTTGCCCCATAGCTGATTTTTATCACTAGCGATTCGTCATTCGGCCGGGAAGCATGAGCCTCGGCATCGCGTGGCGGCGCCAATACCGCGACCTTGGCCCCACCCATTTCGAGGGTATCTCCTGCCTTGTGCAGAATAATGGGAATCTTCAGCGCTCTCGCTTCACGCAGTAAAGTTTGCAATTCCAAACTCGGCGAATTCACTCCCAACCAAAGTTCCCGGGGATGAAAGTTTGCCAACACCGCCGCCATGCCTCCCATGTGGTCGGCGTGCGCGTGGGTTAGCGCCACTATGTCGAGCTGATGAAACTGCCGCGACCACAGGTAGGGCGATACCACATCTTCCCCGATATCCAGTTCCGAGTGCATCCAGAATGGTATCCCGCCGGCGTCGATCAGGAGCGTGCGGCCCTCCGGCGATACCAGAAGAATCGAGTCGCCCTGCCCAACGTCGATGGCGGTGAGTTCGAGTACTCCAGCCCTGAACTGCGGATGCGGCGGTACGGCGCTGATCCAGAATGCACTGACGGCCAGCGCCGCCCATCCGGTTAGAACTAGCCAGGGGCGGCGGCGGCTGAGAACCATTGCCAGCACAATCGCTCCAGCCCCCAGCAGTATGACGATGAATTGCGGAGTGGGTATGCGAGTATCGGCAATTCGTAAAGCGCCCAACCACCGCACAGAACCATTCATCGCGTGAAGCGCAGCTCCAGCAACCAGTGTCGGAATCTTCGCCAGGGCCAACGAGATGTAACTTGCGCTTATCGCTACAATGGCGGCGACCATAATGATCTCGGTAAGCGGCACGGCCAACATATTCGCCGGCAGTGAGACCAGAGTCGCCCGATGGAAGTAGTACGCCATGGGTACTGCGAATCCAGCCTGCAGCACCGCGGAAATTGCGAGGAATTCGCAGCTCACCAGCAGCAGCCGTGCGCTACCGGAGAGCACGATCAACGGAATGCGCTTTCCGAAGAAGCGTTGCAGCCTTCCGGCAACCATCCGTAGGTCGAGCCGGAACTGCGCCAGCGGTGGAGACAATGCGGTGTCGTAGCCAGTCGCATCCAAACTTTTCAGAGCACGACGCAGAGGTTGCGTCGTCCGCTCCAAAAGCGGGGTTCCGATTCCGGCAATGACGAGCACGCAGAGGAAGCTGAGCTGAAAGCTGGCTCCGAGCAGCGCCGCGGGATCGACAATCAGCAGAGCCAAGGCTGCGGCGCCGATAGTGTTAAGAATAGATTTTCGCCGGTAAAGCAACCTTGCGCCCAGATAGAGCGCGAGCATCAGCGTGGCCCGCCATACCGGAGCGCCAACGTCGGTCAGAACGGCATACGCTACGGTGAAGAAGATTGTGATGGCGCTGGCGACAAGATCGCCTACTCGCATCCGGCGCAGCAACCAAAACAGTACCAGTGCAAGCACGGCGACTTTCAGACCGGAGATCACCAGCACATGATAGGTGCCGGTACGCTGGAACTCGGTGAGGGTTTCGCGCCCGAGGAACGAATTCTCGCCGATGATCATGGCGTCCAGCAGCGGAGCTTCGTCCGGCTTCCATAAAACATGGATTCTTTCAATCAGACTTCTACGGATGCCCGTCCGCCGGAGCTCGAATCGGTTACCGGCAAATCCCGGCAATAATTCGACTGTCTCCGCCTTGGTTGATCCCAATGCGACGATTCCGTCTTCCGCCAGATATCCCGTGTAGTCGAATGCACCCGGATTGCGAAAATTGTGCGGAGGATAAAGTTTGGCGTGAAATCGCAAGCGATCGCCGTAGCGGAACAGGTGCGTAGGCGTGGTCGCGGGCTCGTTCTTTTCGTTCTCATCTTTCGTTTCGCGGCTATAGAAACTGACGCGAATGCCAGAGTGGATAACAAAAGTCCCAGTTCCCGTTTCTATCTGCTCGGCCTCAAGGTCCAGCCTCTGTTGAGCGTCGCCAGGAGTCTTCTCCCGCAGGTTCCCTTCCTTGGTAACGTGTGCGGTGACGGTCAGGACACGACCGTCGGCAAACGCGAGGACATCCGCACTGCCGTGACTTTCGGGAACGCGCACTTGGATCATCAGTGCTCCCGTAACCAATAGGGTCGTTAGGCCGAGGGCAAAAGCGGCAATGGATCGGCGTCGTAGGAAATAAGCGCCTGATGTTGAGAAGACAATCGCCGCCACCAGCCACCACAGTGGTGGCCGCCAGACGTAGAAGCCGGTAACAATTCCGGTGGCGTACGCCAAAGCACCCCAAAGCATGGGCTGTCGTGAGAGCGGCTTGCCAGGGATTTTAGTGGAGCTAGGTGCTGGGGGATTCACAGGCTCGCCTGAAGGAAGGACTCAAGTGTGTGCGTGAGAGCCAGAACTGTTGACGACGCGACGGGACAAAACTCTGAACTGCCAGCCGCGAAGCGCTGTAAGAATGCAGCCCATGGCGTAGGCCATGGGTAAAAGTGGGAAGAAGACAAGCCCCAGCGGGGCGAAAGATTAGTTCTCACGCACACGTTCAATAGCTGGAAGAAGTGCTCGGATGTTGGACCTCGGTCACTTTCAGAAGGGCAGACTATTTCTTTCTCGTAACGGCGACCGAGCAAGATGGAACACACTTTCCAAGTGATAGGTCTGGGGGAACAGATCCACCAGGTGCGCCTGCTCGATGCGATAGCCAGCGCTGAGCAGACCAGCCAGGTCACGCGAGGCAGTCGCCGGATCGCAAGAGATGTAGGTCATCCGGTGCGCTCCCAATCCGACGAGCCTTTGGACCACAGTTTCCCCCAGACCGCTCCGTGGCGGGTCCACCACCACGAGGTCAGGCCGCAGCTTTCCGGGTGCGCTCCGCAAGAAGTCAGCGGTAGTCGCCCGGACGGCCTTCACGTTTGCTGGGGAATTGTGGACCAGATCGGCATAAGAAGTCTGTGACGATTCAACCGCGATCACCTGTGTAAATCTCCGGGATAGAACTGTCGAAAAGAGTCCGACGCCGGCATAAAGATCGATCGCCCTTTCGCCCGAATATTCATCGCGGACAACCTCTAGTAAGTCATTGATTAGAAAACGATTGACTTGAAAGAACGCTCCAGCGCTGACCCGGAAGGAGGCGTCGTCCGTCCGGTAGGCAAGCTCTTTAGCGCCCGACACCACGACTCGCTTCGGCTCTGCGATTCCGCTGTACGACTTTGCCTCGAACACCGCAATGCCCAGGATTTCTGCCAGAGTGCTCTGCGTGCCAGTTGTCCATTCTCTAAGCGCACTACCCGCAATCCCTGGTTCGCAGTAGGCCTCGATCAGAAGTTCAGTGTCCTCTGCATTAGCGAAGAACTCAATCTCTTGGATCCCAGCCGGCACCAGGCGTGCGCGCCCCATTTCCCATAAGGCCGAGATGGCGCGATTAATCAGCGCTGAACTTATCGGACATTGCTCAACCGGAAGCAGTTCGTGGGAGTTGAATTTGTAATAGCCGAGCGCGAACTCCGGCACAGTTCGAACTTTGAGCCGGGCGCGATTCCGGTAATTCCAAGGTGGCGAAGGATGAATCGTGATTTCGGTATCCAGCTCCAGCTTGGCCACGCGGCGAAGAGTTTCTTTCAGGATCGTAATCTTGATCTCCAGTTGATGCTCGTAGCGAGCGTGCTGGTAGTGACAGCCGCCACAGCTACGGAAGTAAGGGCAGCGCGGCTCTACTCGGTGAGGGGAAGCTTGCAGAACCGTCTCGACGCGGCCTCGGGCAAAGCCACGCTTCTGCTCGATCAGCGAAGCTTCAATTCTCTCGCCTTCCAGCACAAACGGCAGGAACGCGGCTTTGCCGGAACCGTGTTCATCGGCAGGCAAGCGGGCAAGGCCGTCGCCGCCATAAACGAGTTTTTCAATGGTGAGTTGCAAGCAAGAATTCTATGCTGAAAACGAAAGAATTTCCGATTGTCGAATTCCAATTGGCAATTGAAAATCGGAGATTGCTCGTTTAGCACTTCACATGTAGAACAGGCTCAGCCGCGGCAGTCCATATTTTTCCAGCAGACGTTTGTGCAGGTACTGTTTCTGCAATTGCTCGATTTGTGCTGACGGCATTTTGCGCCGGTATGGAGCCAGTTCCCGATCGGCTTCGGCCCGCACCGAGACGATCTGCTCATCAGGTGTCGCCGCTAGCAGTGCAGCCAGCAGTTTCTCTTCAGCCACGGTGAGCCGGCGTTCAACATCTTCCAATCGAGGCGGAGCTTTCGCAGCCTCCAGATCGGTGGCAATTCCGCGCAGTGTGTTTGCAGTCTCTCTAGCCAACGGCGTCGCAGAAATCCCCCTTGCTTCGGGAAGCTCAGCGGCATCGAGTTGCTCAGCGTTGAGTCTAAGAAAAGCGGTGATTTCCGAAGTTTGAAACCCACTCGCGCGCCCGGCCTCCGGTTCGGGTTCTGCCGCACCCACAGCGGCCTCTTTCATCTCCTCTGCCGCTACCAGCACCGCTTGCGCACAGTAAGCTAGGCTGTTCACCTTTTGTGACTTCGATGGCCGTTGCTCATATTTATCAAAGGCTGCATCGATGCCGCGCAGGACAGCCTCCAGCGGGATGCTTGCATCTTTCCACGTTTCAATGAGCGCCCAATCCAGCGGAGAAAGATAAATCCGTCCACGGCGACGCTGAAAGTGTTCTTCGATTTCGGTGAAGTAATTGAAGTAATTTTCCACGACGGCTTAACGGGGACGGGGCTTGCTTGCGGAAGAAACTTTGGACCCAGTTGCAACAGCTTGGTGTGCGGGTTTCGCGCTCAGGTTGCGTTCCCAGATGATTCGCAGGCCTTCCAGGGTCAAGAATTCGTCCACCTGCTTTATGTGTTTCGATCCCGTGCCGATCAGCGAAGCCAGGCCGCCGGTCGCAATCACCCGGGTTTCGCGACCCAGTTCGTTCACCAGTAATTCGAGAATTCCATCGACCAGTCCCAGATAGCCATAGTAAAGGCCCGACTGCAGGCTGCCCACGGTGTTGCTGCCAATAATGTGAGCAGGCTTTCGAATATCCACTCGCGGCAGCCGCGCCGTGCGCTCGAACAACGCATCAGCAGAAATGCCAAGCCCAGGACTGATCACGCCGCCCAAGTATTCTCCTTTTGCCGATACGCAATCGAATGTGGTCGCAGTTCCGAAATCCACGATGATGCAGGGGCCCCCATATTTTTCGAATGCAGCCACGGAGTTCACGATACGGTCGGCCCCTACTTCCGCGGGATTGTCGTAGTGGATCGGCATGCCTGTTCTTACTCCGGGCTCGATGAATAGTGGCTTCGTGCCGAAATACCGCTGACACACTTGGCCCAGGGTAGAGTCGAGAGGCGGCACGACCGAAGAGATCACGATGCCGTGAATCCCTTTGGGCTCGAGATTGTCCATAGCGAACAGGTTGCGGAAAAGCACGCCATATTCGTCCACCGTTTGAGTAGCAATAGTCGCAACTCGCCAATTTGCGACCAGTTGTTCGTATCGCGGCGATTCCCCTTCAGCACCGCTGTTACCGGAGGAAGTGGCTTTCGTCCCGGGAGCGAAGACTCCGAGCACCGTATTCGTGTTGCCGACATCGAGAACTAGGAGCATAGACATCGCCTGTGTGGTGATGGCCACTTTGACCCGCCCCGGCCCGCCGCGGTTTATCAGGCGGCAGTTTGTCGGTTGCGCCGGCAGGCGGGGTCAAAGACCCGCCTCCACACACTTCCTATTTTCAGCGAAGTTTCACCGTCCCGCTTAGCACGGTACGCAAACCCTGCGCCGTTCGAACCTGCAAGAACCCTCGAGAATCAAGGCCTTCTGTCATGCCCTCGAGGCCGACGTTGTCTTCGATCTCCACTTGCCGTCCCCGCACCGAAGACGATCGCTCCTGAAAGCGTTGGAGAATCGAAGCGGTCGCAACTTCCGGATTCTCCAGCAAATCTCGGTATTCCCGGTCCAGCGATTTTAGCAAAGCCGTGCACAGTTCCACTCGAGACCACTCAGTACCGGAAACTAATCGTAGAGAAGTAGCGATGGTCTGCAGATCCGTAGGAAAGCTGGATTGATTTACATTGAGGCCGATCCCCACCACGACATGCCGCACGCGAGTGACCTCAGCGTTCATCTCGGTTAGGATGCCACAAAATTTCTTCCCATCGATCAGCACATCATTCGGCCATTTCAGGTCCGGGATTAGTCGCGAGTCAATCTCTTGAACCGCGGAATGCACAGCCAACCCGGCAGCCAGCGAAAGCAGGAGCGCATCTGATGGCGGCAGCGCAGGGCGCAAAAGAACAGAGCAATAAATTCCCGACGAGCGCGCAGAGTGCCATTGGTTGGCTCCGCGGCCACGTCCAGCCGTCTGTTGCTCAGCCAGAAAAACACTACCCTCGGGAGCGCCAGCGCTCGCCGCTTCCATGGCAACTGTATTGGTTGATCCAATCTTGTAATAGTGATGAATGTGCTTGCCGAAAATTGTGCCGTGTAACTGCGGCGCGAGCATATCGGGCAATAGCAGATCTGGCACTGACTTCAGACTATATCCAGTGGATGGATGTCCGGCAATATCAACTCCAAGCTCTCGTAACTGCTGAACCAGACGCCAAACTTCCGAACGGCTGGTACCGATCTCGGCTGCGATTTTCGTTCCACTCACGACGACAGTGGCGTGAGCAATGAGAAGACGCACAATCCTGCCCAACCGGCCGTCAGTTTGTGGCGAGGGCATATGGGAGGCGCGAACTGTAGCCCCCGAATTCCGCTTTGTCACCGATTCTTTGATGCGGGAATTATGAGGGATAGGCCGCGAAACAGCAATCCAGGACCGGTGACACGAAGACAAGAGCCTAGATGACAGGAACAAAAACCGGACCTAGGCCGGGGCTAAGCGCATTGTGATATCCATTGCAATCGCTGAGTGGGTCAGTGCCCCGACAGAAATGAAATTTACTCCAGTCTCGGCGTAAGCACGAACGTTTCCCAGCGTGATTCCGCCCGAAACCTCTAATGGAATTGAGCGCTGCACACGCGAACAACGCTCGACCGCACGTTTCACATCCTCCACCGGCATGTTGTCCAACAAAATGGCTTCGCCGCCGTGTTCGAGCGCCTGCTCCAGTTCTTCCAGGGAACGCACCTCGATCTCGATAATTTGCGCGCCGCGACGGTTCTTGTGAGCGCGTTCCAGTGCCGGCACGATGCCCCCCGCCAAAGCAATGTGATTGTTCTTGATCAGCACTCCGTCCGACAGATCAAGGCGATGGTTTTGCGCGCCGCCGCAGCGCACAGCGTACTTGTCGAGCGCCCGGAGCCCAGGTGCGGTCTTGCGCGTGTCCAGGATGCGCGCCTTGGTGCCGGAAACGGCATCCACGAACTGGCGCGTCAGCGTAGCAATTCCACTCAACCGTTGCATGAAATTCAGGATCACGCGCTCGCAGGATAGAATCACGCGGGCGTTGTGACGGATGACCGCAATCGATTGCCCCTTATGCAGGCGAATACCATCAAAAATCTCCGGATGCGTCGTGACCTCGTAATGTGAAGTAACCGCGCCGTCCATGACCGCGTAGCAGTCGAGAATGCGGGAAACGCAACCAATGCCAGCGAGGATGCAGTCCTGCTTGGCTAAAATCGTGGCCGAAGCGCGCTGGTTGGGATCGATGCAAGCGTAGCTGGTCGCATCGCGCGTGGCGCGATCCTCCAGCAGTGCATTCTCGATGACCGCGGTAATGCGTCGGCTATTCCAGTCCATAGATCAGTCGTTGGTTAAGCCCGCGTGGGGACAGCCGCCCTCGGCTGTCTGGCCGAGCGAAAGCTCGACTATCCCAGTTCATTCAGCTTACTCGTTGCTTTCTCGCGCAGGATGGCTAACTCCTGCGCCCGTTTTCGAATTCCTTCCACGACCTTCGGAGGTGCTTTGGCCAGGAACTGTTCGTTACCCAACTGGCGTCGGCCATTGCCGATTTCTTTTTCAATCTGCTCTAATTCCTTCTTCAGCCGTTCCCGCTCTGCGGCCACGTCGATCTTCCTCTCGTAAATCACATGCACGTCGAAACGTGCTGTGTGACGCGCTCCTGACAACTTGGCGAGAGACTTCTCGACAAACTCGATCTTCTCGACGTTAGCCAGCCGCTCCACGGATCCCTGATTCCGTTCAATCAGCTTACGGATTTCCGGCTCTTGGACAAAGAGCTGAATCGGCACTCGTTGTTTCTGCTCTACCTTCAACTCTGCCCGCAAATTACGTACGCTGACGATCAGATCCTGCAGGATTGCCATTTCGGTCTCGGCAGACAAATCCAATTGCTGGTCGTCGAGTTGCGGATACGGAGCCAGAGCGATCGATTGCAGCGACGGATTCCCATCGTAAATCGCATGCCAGATTTCTTCCGTGATAAACGGCATCACCGGATGCAACAGCCGCAGCGAAGCTTCGAATATGCCCAGCAAATTGGCGCACGCGATGCGAGCCGATTGCTGGTCGGCGCCGTCCAACAACCGCGGCTTGATCAGTTCGATATACCAATCGCAAAACTCGCCCCAGAAAAAATCGTAAATCTGATTGGCAGCTTCGTGGAAGCGGTAAGTCTCCAGCGCTTCGTTCACGCCTTTGGTAACACGATTAAAGCGCGAGAGAATCCATCGATCTTCGAGCGCAATCGCCTCAACCCCCGCCACACCTATGTGCGACCGGGTCTCAGACCCGGTCGCGGGTCGCAGACCCGGCTCGATACGGTCAATATTCATGAACATGAAACGCGCAGCATTCCAAATCTTATTGGCAAAGTTGCGATAGCCTTCCGTCCGGCTCTCGTTGAACGCAATGTCGGTTCCCGGAGCCGCCATCGCCGCCAGCGTAAAGCGCGTAGCATCGGTCCCAAATCGCTGGATGACATCGAGCGGGTCAACCACATTGCCTTTGGTCTTCGACATCTTCTGCCGCTCGGCGTCGCGCACCAGGGAGTGAATATAAACCTGGCGAAACGGAACGCTGTCGTCTTTCTTGTTGCTCCAGCCACTGGCCTGCTTCACCTTTGGATCCTGCTGATGCCCCTGCATGAAATGGCAGCCGAACATAATCATGCGTGCGACCCAGAAAAACAGAATCTCGTAAGCGGTGATCAGCAGCGTGGTGGGATAAAAAACTTCCTGATCGCGTGTCTTCTCCGGCCAGCCCAGGGTCGTAAACGGCAACAGCCCCGAGGAAAACCAGGTATCGAGCACATCAGTATCTTGTTTAAGTTCTGAGTTGCCGCATTTCGTGCACTTCGCCGGAGTCTCGCGAGCCACGATAATTTCGCCACACGAACAATGCCAGGCCGGAATCCGGTGCCCCCACCACAGTTGCCGCGAGATGCACCAGTCATGGATGTTGCGCATCCAGTTCAGATAAATCTGCTTGTAGTTTTCCGGAACAATCGTGATTTCGCCATTTTCAACGGCTTCCGTCGCCTTCTCTGCCAGTGGTTTGATCTTGATAAACCACTGCGTCGAGAGCCGCGGTTCAATCACAGTGCCGCTGCGGTCGCACTTCCCAATCGAAATGGTGTAATCCTTCTCGCCCACCAGAAAACCTTGCTGCCGCAGGTCTTCAATCACGCGCTTGCGCGCTTCAAAGCGGTCCAGTCCAGCATACGGACCGGCATTCTGATTCATCCGCGCCTGCTCATCGATCACTTCAATCTGCGGCAGGTTGTGCCGACGCCCAGCCTCAAAGTCATTAGGGTCGTGCGCCGGAGTCACTTTCACCGCCCCAGTCCCAAACTCAGGCTGGGCCAGATCATCCGTGATGATCGGGATCTCCCGATTCATCAGCGGCAACAAAACTTTCTTGCCATGGAGATGCGTGTAGCGCTCGTCTTTCTCATTCACAGCAACGGCCGTATCGCCCAGCATAGTTTCCGGCCGTGTGGTCGCCACGGTGATGAACTCGTTCGAACCGACCACCGGGTAACGAATCTCGTAAAGCTTCCCGGCAACATCCTCGTGCTTAACTTCGAGATCGGAGATCGCCGTCCCGCAATCCGGACACCAGTTGACGATGTACTTGCCGCGATAGATCAATCCTTCTTCATACAAGCGGACGAAAACTTCGCGCACTGCCCGCGAAAGATTCTCGTCCATGGTGAAGTATTCGCGATCCCAATCCACCGAATCGCCAAGCCGCTTCATCTGCTCAAGAATCGCCCCACCGTAAAGCTTTTTCCATTCCCACACCCGCTCGATGAACGCCTCGCGCCCCATGTCGCGCCGCTTCTTGCCTTCCGTAGCAAGCTGGCGCTCCACCATCATCTGAGTCGCGATGCCCGCGTGATCCGTACCGGGAAGCCACAAAGTGAGAAACCCACACATGCGATGCCAGCGCACCATGATGTCCATCTGGGTGTGGTTGAGCATGTGCCCCATGTGGAGCCGCCCAGTGACATTTGGAGGCGGCAACAGCAAAGTGAACACCGGACGCGTTTCTCCCGGCGGAGGCGTGGGGACAGAAAACAGCTTTTCCTTTACCCAATAGTCAGCCCAACGCGTTTCAATCGCGCCCGGCTCGTACGCTTTAGGAAGATCGTGGGCCATGATTTCGAAGGAGCAATCAGCAATTAGCAATCAGCATTCAGCACTAAGCCAACACGGGTTCAATTGCAGGGTGCAAGAGAAATTCTAAGGGCTGAGTGCTGACGGCTGAGAGCTGAAAGCTGAAAGCTGAAAGCTGAAAGCTGAAAGCTGAAAGCTGATCTTTGATCTTACAGGCGGGTTGAAAACGCGGTCAAACGGCCAAAGGGCTTGTGTATACCGACGGCAAAATGCCCCCTCCCCCTTGGACCTGCCAGCTTACAGATTTCCTTCGCATGATAGCCGGTTCACCAACAGGATGGACGGGGGCAGTGGTAATAGGGACCCGGAGCGGGAGTGGACCTCAAGCCCCTCGAATGGAACGTGAAAACAGGTCGAAGGTATGAAACTGCTATTTAGCAGATTCCTTTTTCGAGAAATCTGGCTAGTTCGTCGTCTGAATACCCAGTGCTGAGAACCGGGCGCGCGCGCGCGACGTGACGAATGTGTTTAACATGCTTAACCTTTTTCACAAATTTGACTGGCTCAGCTAACGTCGCAAAAGGGCAGGTCTCTCTCACAAAACCTACTCTTCGACCTCTCAGATCGTACAGGATTCCGTTGTTAAAGAAGCCGAGATGGTGCCCATTCCAGCCATATATCGTTTCGTCGTCAACGTAGGCAACGGCCTGCCCTTTCCACAAGTAAATCGAGTTCTCTCCGTCGTCCGCAATGTACGCGACGGCGTGCCCTTTTCTGTCGAATAGCGTTGTCTCCATCGCGGTAGTTTACAACCTTTCCGCCAAACATCACTGTACGTCGTGTGCGATAGCTTCTCTATCCGAGCTTCTTACACAGTCCACATGTACACCAGTTCCAATGCTCTCCACCCATCTTTTGGCAGATTGGGCAAACGCAATAATTCTAGTGATCTCCACCCATTTTCTTGCAATGCGGGCAAACGCGATAGTTCCAGTGTTCACCGCCCATCTTCTTACAGACAGGGCAGACGCAATGATTGAAGTGGTCACCACCAAACTTGTATTCGTTGCCCATGCGCGCAGTGTCTCACCTTGGATTCAGGAAGGTCCAGGCCTAATCTCCGAAGGCTATTCGAAAGCGTTGGTGGGGGTGTGCTGGCTGGCCGCGCTTTTCTTTAGCTTGAGTTCAAGTTCTGTGATTTGTTGCTGCATCTGGGTGAGCTTGAGGACAGACTCCTTGGCTGTTCGCAGGTCAGATCGCCAAGCCAAGATTACCGTTGAAACGGTTCCGATAAGGCTGACAATCGCGGTTACCATTCCGGCGATGCCGACAAAGTTTCCCACCCCTACGACATGAGCATCTGCCGCAAAGGTGAAAAGGACTAACGGAATTGAGATGACGAAGGCGAGGCAGAAGAACAATATTGCGAGCGCAGTGCGTAACCGGGATTTGGTTATCCAACGGAACATCTTGGTGCAATACTATCGCTTTTCCCACAGAAGTTTCAGCGTTTAATCTCGCTAATTGTGTGACAGTCCGCTACTTTTCATTCCTCACAAGTTTCACGACATCCTGAAGATGATCTCCAAAGGTCTTAAGCGTTGCAAGAGTGAGATTCTCATTGGCCTTCATCGCTTCAAGAACGGTCGTCGTCTCGCCTGCCTGTAGCTTTGTCGTTGGCAGCGCCGCCGATATTGAGTTCGCGAAATTGCGGAGACTCTCTACATCACCTAGCTTGCTCAAAATCGAATATGTGACACGATTTCCCTCAGCTCTGTGTTTAAGATTTAGAAAATATTTAAAGTCCTCCACCCCGATGCGATATTGCTGCAAGAAATACCCTGCCAGCAGTTCAATAAACAGCAGAATTGTAAGGCGGGGAGCTGCTTGTTGTAAGAACTCGCCTGTACTCTTCGTCTGCAGATGAGCCACGCTAAAGTACCAAACCGTCAGACCGATCAGGCCCATACCTATGCCAAGTATTAAATATGTGTTCGTCCGTCTCTCCATTCTCTCGGCCAAACGACCTGAGGATCGGGAGAACTGATCCAGGAGACCCTCGACAGTATCTACTTTATGGGGTTCAATCTCTGGGTGTCCGCCGCCGTAAAAGGGTCCGGGTGGGTGGGTTTTAACCACAACTTCCGTTATCGACTCTTCGGGCACGACTTGACGCAAAATCGATTCGCCTTGCGATGATTGTTCGACCAACTTGTCGGATATCGGAGGAGAAGAGTTCTGGGGGGCGGTAGATCCTTCAATGAACACGCTCGATGTCCCCGAAGACGGTCCATCGCTGGAGGCAGATCCGTCGTTCACTATTGTCACAGGGGCAGGGGGAGTTGGGGACCCGTTCGCATCAGAATCAGGACTGGACCACACCTGGCGCATACGCCAAAATTTGTTCCTACGCGGCACGTGTCTCCGAATGCTTTCAGGGAGGAATGCAAAGAATAATCTTATCGGCGTTACCTGAAAGGAAGTTCCATAATAAACAAGCGCGAAAAAGAGACTCAGCAGAACGCTTAGGACGGTACCTTGTGGAAGGAACGAGTGAGCGCTGGAATAGAAAGGAGCATTAAAAAAGAGAACACGCCATCCAATCCATGCGAAGTCAAGAAAAAGCACCACAATAAGAGTTTCGCCTAGGAATTGAGCGAAATCTGGTCTGCTGCGCATGGGCATGTCAGGGCTCCCCGAAGCGACTTTTGGCGGTGAAGCGTATTACGAAGGGCCTGTTCTGTCAACTTAAGAAGATTCACAAGCCATGCTAGCAGAACCTAATCGCATGGATCGCAATTTCGGCCCCATAAAAAACAAAAACCTCAGTGGGCGCGTAAATAGATAACAGAGCAAATTGAGATCAAGACAGCAACGATCGAAAAAATAGCATTAATCGTCTGGACGATTGCGCCGTTTGCTTCAAGCCAGTCGAGGGTCTTCTGAAGCCTGTGGCCCTTGGCTGTGCCAGGGATTCGTTTGCCATCCTTGCTGTACGCCCGAGCTCCCGGTTTTACGTCTAGAATGTAGAGTGAACAAAAGCGTTCTCCACGCTTGAAAGAAACCTCTTTCTTGCCCAGATTGAATATGGTTACTAACAAGTGACCATGGTATCCCGGATCTACTTTTGAACATGTATTCGAGATTCCCTTCTGGAGCAGTGAAACCTTCGGTACGATGTGCCCGAACATCGATCTCGGAAGTTGGACTGACTCTTCTGTTTCGATAACTATGGCCGCACCTGGCAACAATTTTAGTTCCTGGCCTTTCGGGAGTTCGCTTTTTCCAATATCGCGATGGTCTCGATATTCCTGCCCAACCCTCAAGTCGTAGCTGGTGTTTGAATCTTCCGACGCGGCGGGGGACGAAAGCTGGTCCTGGTCTAGGTTCTTGATGAGAAGAGTTTTTCCCTCCAGACCGCCAGCATCTTGGAATGCTTGGTCCGAATCTACCACGTTTCGGTCGTGTCCTGAGCTTATGAGTGGAAACACTGACATAAATGAGCCTCTCTTTACAAGATTTGTTGGGGCCCGGAATCGTTAATAGTCGCTCATCCTAGTTTGCTCGCGAGCTATGGTCAAGATCGTTTGTTGTAGCTCTGAAGCCAGCGCTCAAATTCAGTATAGGAATTACGCTTCACTAGGATATTGCGAACTAATTTTCGAATGAAGTTCTTGCGATCAAACCCGCTTTCGCGAGCGCATTTGTTGATGCCGATTTTCCTGATATCTTTCTTGACTTCTTCACTCGCGAGAACCATCTTCGATCTTCTGTACTCTGTTGGCTTGAACTCTAAGACGCTAACATCGTCGCCTTCTTCCCATTTGCGATCTGTCTCTTTTCCGACGTAGCGAAGCTCACCAACAACAATGTGGGCACGCTTGAGCAGTCCTTTCGTGTCACTTTTGCATGGTGTGCCATCGGGCGCAAGACTTTTGGCTTCAGGGTGTTCCTGGTATTGGACAAGAAGGCGTTCGAACTGCAGAGGGAAGACAACATTGTCTGGAGAGTTCTTTTGCTTGTTGTAGTCCAGCATCCTGTAGTTCTTGCCGTCATAAATATTGACGCATTCCAGGTCAAACCAGCGCTTTTGTTTGGGCGAAAACGCGGTAACCAGCATGATCTTCTCGTTCTTGCGCATATCAAACGCGTAGCCAAGAATTGGATCGACCATTGGCAAAAGAAGAAAATTGTACGGACGGGCAACTTCCCAGTCGCCGAGCATTTCTAAAACGTTGTGGGTGGTCACCGTCAGTCTCATCATTTGAGGAATGTTGAGCCAGGACGGTGTTCTTCTTTTTAGCTTGAGAACATCTCGCACGATGTAGTCCCACATTTCATAAATCCATTGCGCCACGTCCTCTTTCCATTTCTTCGGGGAGTCCTTAGGAGGGTAGAGAAAACCAATACCATGCGCTTTCGGATCAAGGATCTTGACATCCGTCTTCCCGATCTTGTCGTACAAAGCATAGCGTTTCGCTGAAATACTGTAGCCGTGCAATTGTCGTTGGAGTGGTTTCTTGCTATCTGGATCCACATAATTCGTGTCAACAGGGTTCAAAATCGATTTTTCCACGATCTTACGGTCATATGGGTTTAATGACTCGAACCTGTCCACAATGTCTTGCACCTCGTCCCAAGACAGAATCCTGAGACCTTCACTGCCTGGAATCCGAAGTGGTCCGCCACATTTGGACGCGACGACAGCGAGAGAGTCTGTATCACAAAACAAGTAAGAGCCTTTCTTTTCTTGGACACACGCTTCCGTCATGGCCAGCAGCAGTCGTCCGCCTGCCGTAATGAGGGAAGCTAAAGGCGGGAAGAACCAACCTCCGGGGTTTTCAATCACGTTCGATGTGTCGCGAAAGTTCTTTTGACCGGAGAAGACGTTAACCGGGACCTTTTTGCTAAGAGCATCGGGATTCAGTTCTCCGAAGAATCCATAAATGGAGTTCGCGAGAATCTTGAGCCAATAATAGAGCGCCTTGTCAGCCTTGTTCAGCCTGCGCTGCTCGATTATTTTCTTGAAGAGATCATCATGGTACGGGTCAATTTTGACCATGCTGCCCCTTAGACTCACGGACTCCATTCGGGCTTGTTTGTCATGCGGTACCATCCGGACCGCTTTTAGAATGTGGGGTACCTTTCCGTTATTTTGAAGAATGGATGCGATTAGATCAGGTCCAGCAAACCATATTGGAACATCAGACTTGAGATAGTTGTTGCCGATGTTTTGAGTGACTCCGTCGTACACCGTCCGCACCGGAAGAATGTCGTCATCAGGTTTAATGAGGGCGAAGAACAGACATTGCTTCCAAATCGCAGGCCTGAAGCAGTTTTCTAAAGTGATGCTTTTAAGAAACGTACGGACCCGCTTTGTGTCATTTTCAAAACTCACGCGCTTGGCGGTCAGCACATCGAAAAGACCCAAGAGGGCACAGCACGTCGGATATTCGCTAGTAAAGTCGAGTGGCGCTACCGGGACCTCAACACAGCGTATGCGAGTCTCAGACCGCCCGCCGTAAAAGCTTTGCATCGCAATGCCGAGATATTTCGCAGGAACCTTGAACTTCTTCGCAGGCTTGATGATTCCCATCGCATCCAGGTAACTCTTGGCCACACTCGCGGGAGAATACGCGTCACAAGGCTTCAGTCCAATCTCGTGCCAATCAAATTCCAGTTTTAATGCGTTGAGCGCATCCACAGTGCAGCGACCGTCTTGGCGTGCATATTCAATTTCTTCGGGAGTAACTTTGCCGGTGGGCTCGTGGTCTCTCTTCTGATGTCTTGTCTTAAGCTGTTTGCACAGTGTTTTCAACGAGAACGATTCGTTAAATAAGGCCCAGGCGAACGTCCGCAGATCCAAGAAATCGGGCTCTCGCTTCCATTCTTTCTTTCTTCCTTCCGGTATCCATTCCGCCACGAGGCTGATGAATGCTTTCTTGCTGTCGAGCGGTTGTATTCTCACCCGCCGCCAGTTCTTATTTTCTTCATCATTTGAATACCGTGCCATTGTGAAAGACCACATTCGGCTGTCGCTACCACCCCTACCACCCTTGTCCCATTCAACGGCCAGTCTCGATAAATCAAAAGGCAAGTTGAAACCGCAAACGAGCGCACCATCTCGCTTCATTGCGGGATAGAAAATTTGTTCAATGAACTCAGATTGTGAATACAGCGGGAATCGAGGGGGAAAGGTTGCCACATCAGGAATGGCTTTGTATAAATGGGAGTGCAACGTCTTGCGGTCTTTGCCGGGCAGATCATCGGCGTAGAAGAGCCCTTCTTCGTGGGCCACATATTTATCGTTCTTGAGCGTGCAGAGTCGATATACACCAAATGTCAGGGATTGATCCGCTGTGATCCGAGTTTCGGTATCAAACACGAGGACGTGATCGGGCCATTTGCGAGGGACGATGCGGCGGGTTCTCTTCGATCTTCCGGTTTTGGAGACTCTGATTGTTGCGACGTACCTATTTCTTCTGTTTGCAGCCTCTGTTACGAATACGATGTCTTTGCCAATCCAGTCATCGCTTTCTTCGGATTCCAACGCTTTACGGATTGTCTTTCCATCGCGCTCGTTGACGGACGATAGCCAATACGAATACTTCTTGCTTCGGAGTTTGACCGTGAGCAGAGTTCCATTAAACTCCGCGGTTTGGACGAGTTTTGCTGCGAGAATTGTTGCGGTTGCTCGCTTACCAATTTGTTTTTCCGCAAGGTGGGGATACCTTGCGGAAGGTTGTTTGTTCTCGTTTCTTACGACCGTGTAGGCACGAAGAAAGATGTCGTGGGTATCCATCATTTCAAAGCTTTGTCAGGTCGCTCCTTTTTAACGATAACTGATGAAGCATATAGCGGTGAAAAGCCGCCCCAACTGATCCTAAGAGTTTTGATCGCAGTGGGTAAAAGTTAAGCTGTTGTTTAGACATGTACCAGTGAAACACCGAATAAGCCAGCAAAGCACGCCGTAGCCGCTCGATCTTGTTTCTCGTATAGCGCATGTCTACTTTCGCCCACGTGATGTAATGCGTGAGTTCCCGATGATGGGATCGGCAGAGTGTAATTGTGAAGTACGGGAAGTGTTTACGTCCTCCCAAATGGTGACGTTCAAGACGTTCCTGCGATCCGCAGATAAAGCAGCGTTGGCGTAACCACTCGAACATGATTTTGTAACTTGATTCGCTCATGCTCGACCGCCATTTTGTTCCGCAATAGAGACAAGGTCGAAGACGCGGGATTGACTTAATCATGCTGCACCTCCTGAGAGCGAGCGATAAAGAGAGTAAGGAAGTAGGTCCTTGTGAGCAAGGTTCTTCAAAATCTCCTTATCCGTTGTCAATTGCACGCCCGCGATCTTCTTTCCGCGCCAAGGTGCAAGAGCGTTAGATTCGCCAGCGAGAAATCTGTTCACTGCCGCCTTGTAGCTGGAAATCTCTCTGGCCTGTTTCGATCCACGTGCGGTTATGTCTATGGGACCGTTCGGACCCGGAATTTGCAGGTAACGAAGAAGCCTATCGCTCTTCATCGCGCGAATATGTCCCCCTGGACGATCTTGTCGAAGCGCGGCTCCTACATGCCGCTTAATGGTCCTCGGGGTAATACCGTTTTCCCTGCCCGCGCGAGAGATTGAAGCTCCTTGCCGCATCGCCGTGAGCGCGCGAAAAGCGCGGATTCTGGTTTCATTCTCTCGCCTAATGTGCGTGTGTTTCTTGCTGTGTCGCATTAATGTTATCCTCGGGTCGTAGTATAACCCCTGATTATCAAGTAACACGTTTTGTATCAACCACTTGAAGTAACACCTCAAGATATTATGGCCGTCTAATTCCTGTTACTTGGGGTAGATCTACGCGTATAATTATTTTGTTAAGTTCTTGAAGTGAATGACGAGCAGTCGCACAAATGATCGAAGACAAGAATGGGTCCAAATCGACGAGAAAAGCACTTGACAGGGTTTCAGAAAAATCCGCCAGAGGCCCAAAATGGACTGTCGTTCCGTCAGCAGTATGGGCGCAAGCCAAACACAATCGTGGGATTTTTACTCATGTTTGGCACGAGCTTTGGCCTCCGCTTGTGAACGCAAAAGGCGAATCCGATGTAATCAAAGCTTTCCAGATCGCAACTCCAGGCGGGCCGGAGTTTCCACGGCAGGCCGCGTTGATTTTCAAAGTTCTTCAAGAGCGGACCTTTCCGAAAAGGGAACAATCCCGAATAAATTTCTTAGCCGATTCGATAGCGGCACAGGGCATAGTGACTCCGCGTCGGTCGCGCGACATCTGTGTTGAAGAACGCAAAAGAGAGAAACACACTTATCAGATTGTTCGGTGCGAGTTCTACGTCGAGTGCTCGTGCGGTTATAGGGGACCGTCTCGCGATAAAGCCTGTCGAAAGTGTCATGCAAAGATTCCGGAGGAGTGGTTCGACGGATGATTCAGAGAAATCGGCTCCTTCAATCGTAGATCTTATGAATTAAAACGGGCCCGCCATCTGTTAGCGCAGACGACAAGCCCTAACCACCAAGGAGAGACTACTCCAATGGCAGCTTCGCACACCGTACCGCAATTCCCAAACAGCTACAAATCTGCAATCAGCAAGAGCGGCGTGCTTACGATCGACGGTTTCGGCATACGCGTGCGAATGCAGTCCGGTCATCTCCAGATTGAGGACGGCATAGCCGATGAGCGCCGAACGATCAGGCTCGCCCGCGTGGGCCACGGATTGCGCCGATTAGTCTGTATCTCAGAGGACGGATTCTTCACTTTAGACGCTTTGAAATGGCTCGCCGATCAACGAGCGTCACTCATCATGCTCGATCGTTCGGGCAAAGTATCGTTGGTCACCGGACCTACCGCCTCATCGGATGCTCGACTACGCCGGTCTCAAGCATTGGCCCAGCAGAGTGGTACAGCAGTCGAAATCATGCGCGAGCTCATGCGTGCCAAGCTTGACGGTCAGCAACAATTGGTGCGGAGTAAGCTGGCCAACACGATAGCAGCAGACATCATTGCGAAACTGCAAGAATCATTGTCCGCCGTTGAAAGCCTGGACGAGATTGCACGGCTTGAAGCACATGCGGCGAGCGCCTATTGGTCTTCGTGGAACGAACTGCCGATCAACTTCCCACGACAGGACATAACACGGGTGCCGGATCATTGGCGCACGTTCGGAACGCGGAAGTCGTTAATCACAGGATCGCCAAGACTGGCGACGAATCCCCCGAACGCGATTCTCAATTACTGCTACGCCCTCCTTGAGTGCGAAACACGCTTAGCATCAGTGGCGGTTGGACTTGATCCAGGTATGGGGTTGTTGCATGTTGATACTCCTGCTCGCGACAGCCTTGCTTGCGACATCATGGAAGCTGTACGCCCCTCCGTGGATGCTTGGCTGTTGGATTGGATCATGCGAGAACCCTTCCGGCGGTCAGATTTCTTCGAGGAACGAAACGGCAATTGTCGCCTATTGAGGCCACTTGCCGCGAGATTGAGCGAGACTGCATCTGTTTGGGGCAAGCTGGTTGCGCCATGGGCTGAGTACGTGGCACACACGCTTTGGGCCACAACGTCACGGGCAAGTACCCGGAGTTCGTTTCCTACCCGACTAACGCAGCAACACCGGCGAGAAGCAAAGAGCGGTTTACCGGTATCGACAATTCCAATCCCGAAACCTGACCGTGTATGTCGGGGTTGCGGGAAGAGCATCAGGACTGGACGAAGTGATTGCGGTAAGTGCGCGATAGATAACGCAACGAAGCGACTTGTTGAGGCTGCCAGGATCGGGAGAGTTGCAGGGCACACTCCGGGAGCATTGGCCAAAGAGGCGGAGAGTCAACGTCAGCACGCTAAAGCTCGCTCTTCGTGGGCAGCTTCTTCCCAACCATCCTGGCTTACTCCCGAAATCTATTCCGAGAAGATTCTGCTTCGACTCACCGAAGTTTCAACCTCAACTATTGCCTCACGGATCGGCGTGTCTCGTTGGTATGCAGGGCGCATTCGTAAGGGTTACCGCCCGCATCCACGGCACTGGCTGGCGCTTGCGCAACTAGTTGGCGCCTCAGGGTGATGCGGGTGGTCCATATTTGGAATTACTGATCTGAGAACTGGGCCCCGTCCTCGGATTTCCCTTCCTGCTTAGTTCCTAACGGCGAAGCTTTTTTGCAACCATCGGAAACAGTCCGTATCGACCTTCGTTGGGATTGCCGGTGAAGGTTTCATGATTGATGGTCTTGAGAATATCGTGCGGTGGCTCCGTATTTTCGACGATAAATAGTTGTTGTGCGCCGATGAACTCAATCAGGTGCTCATAAAACCGCTGCTTCAGGTCAGTACCAGCGATATTTTCATCATCACCTGCCGGTTCCTTATAGGCCAGCAATGGCGAGTCCAGCACTACGAAACCGGGGTGTGGCATTTCACGCAGGCGGCAGTAATCGAGAAGGCCGATGGTGAAGGCGGAATGCGTGATCGCGCATAGACCGCGTCCCCGGCTACCCCGGGGTTTACCGCCAATGACTAGGTCGCGTTTTCCCTCGTCGAAATATGTGTTCGTTGCGTTTGGGAAATGCCATTCCTGAAGAATGGATTGAACGAGTCCGGAAAATTCATCCAATGTGGATTTCGGAAGATATTGGGCGACCGGTGCAACTTCTTCGTCAACTTCCTTTACCGGCTTGTATGACGCATTCTGCGCTATTTTTGCCTGTGTGTCCGTCACCCGCTTATAGGCCGCGATAGCATTGCGAACTGACGACCGCTTCTCTATGAGATCAGAATACGTCTTGCGGGCTTGGCTGAACTCAGGCGACAGAGCTGCGTCGATATTTTTTTGCAGGCGGCGGAGATCCTTTTCCATTGTGATCCGCTCGCTCGCAATTGCGGCGCTTTCCTTGGCGAGAACCGAGACCGTGTCGTGCAGTTCTTTTTGGAGCAACTTGATCTTGGCGATTTCAGCGGCTGCGGCCTGCGTTACGGCTGACACATTGCCATCGCAGTCGGTATCGGTTTTCTGGTGTTCGGAGGTGGCCCCGCAAAGCGGACAAGTATTGACGGTCAGCAGAATGAAATACTGGCCGGTTTCTTCGATCGCCAGAAGCCTTCTGAGATCGGTGCTGTATTGCTCGTCGAGGAGCCTGAAGCGCGCCTGCAACTCGCTGATCTCGCTGGCTCGCGAAGTGATCGTGCTGAAACGGGTGAATACCTCTCGACGCTCCTTTGTTTTATCTGCGAGCTGGCCCTCCATGTCGGCCAAGGAGCTCTGCACTTCGTTGAGCTGTTCCTGAATGTTTTTATCGATTGCGTCGAGCTCATCCGGCTCGTCGGTCAGTTTCGCCAGTTCGTCCTGGTAATACGAAAGCATCTGCTTCAGGACTTCCGGTTCGACCGAACTCAAGACGCCGGCGAGCTTCGTCGATTTAGGTGCATCGATGACCGAAGCATCGTCTGTTCCAGTCAGCAGCAATTTGAAAACGCCATATTCACGTGTCCGGTCCTGATATTGGCCACCCTCGATTGGCGAGCTGGCTTTGCTGATGTCCTGTGCAGTTATGACGCAGAGATGGGCGAGCGCGCGGAAACCCAGATTCCGCAATTCGCCGGAGTCTTTGCTCCACAGAATCTTTTTCTGATCGAGGCCCATTTCCTGCAACAACCATCGCGATAGGTTGTTGGTTTTGGTCGAGGAATGCGCGCGGGCCAGCTTGACAGCATCTTTCGGATTAGGTTTGACCCCATTCAGGAGTCCATCGAACCGCAGAAAATCCCCACCCTGGATACCCCGAATGAGGGTGTAATCTTTCGCCGAGCTCGTCGACAATCCAAGCTCGACGCTTTCGTAGCCCTGACGCTCAGGAATATCCTTGAGCTGATCACCGCTGCCGAGCATGAAATCGATAGCCTCGACGAGAAAGGTTTTGCCTGTGTCGGACGCGCCCCAAAGCACATTCAGACCGGGCGTGAATTTGAATTCGGCGTCGGGCTTTTTCGATCCGCGGAAGCGGATGAACCGTAATGAAATTCCGTTAAAACTCACGCCTTTATGCCAGGCCTTTCATGCACTTGGAATTCTCTCGTCCACGGTTCATAGATTTTCGACAAGGCCTGCCTGATATGGCTGTCGGACATGTGGCCGAACGTGGACATAACCCATGTTGCCCGTTGCTTGAGGTCATTTAGATAATCCGCCGACAAGGCATCTAGAAAGGGACCGGCGTTATCGTCGGCCTGGTAGCAAAGACCCGACTCCGTTGCGATGCGCTGTACAAGGCCTCGGCTCATCATTAATAAGAGACCGCGCTCGATCAATTGTCGGCGGACCAGTAGCTCGCCGGAACGCAGCGGCAACGCCGGATGGAGACTGGGAGGACCGCCCACATCGCCGGAATGGACTACTAGGTAATCGAATTCCAGGATGCGCTGAAGGTCCAGCGTCTCCGGATAAGCTTCCGCAAGAACGATGAGCGCGCGCACGCCGGTTTCGATCGGACTGTTGAAAGGCGTAACTGTTGCGGCGAGTTGGGCCATTATTTTACCCAGATAAATTTGTCGACGTTCGCGAGGTGATGGCAAATGCCATGTTTATCTTGCACCTGAACACGTATGCAAAGTGCGTTGCAATTAGGGCTGAGGTTGCCAGCCTGCGTGATCGTCGAGCGGATGCGTGCCAAGCCGTTCGGATATGTCATTTCGTAAGTATCGACGCTGCCGTGGTAAATTTCGTCACTCACAGCGTCAAACATACCAGCATCGACACTATCGCGGGCAAAATTGCGCAGCGACTCGGCATGGTAGAACACTTCGCGAGCACGATTAAAGTGTTGTTCGATTTCGGGCCATTCCGCAAGGTCTTTTACATCGGCAACGGGAACCTTTAGATATTCGGCGTATGCCTGTAAGAGCTGCTGGACATATCGACTTTCGGTTGGCTGAATTGCAATGGGCGGAAGCGCTGGCGTCGGACGGGCAGGAAAATGTGCAGAGCCGAAACGCCGGAGGTAGAACGGCGTTTTCACATGGGCCGCGATCATGTCTAGGACAGACAGAGGTTTGAAGATGCTGAAATCGAATGCATCGAGGTATGTTTTTAATGCGCCTGTGAGCGGGATTTCGTTCGTGTCGGTAATTTCCTTCTTGCAGTATTTGTCCCAATTCGCGATGAGTCCGGCTTTTAGCAGCGCAGGATTGGTCAGAAGTTTTTTCAGCGCTAGGCCGATGTCCTTCGAGCCTGCGAAATAATAATTACGCGGCGCCGGGAAGGCCTTGGAAAAAGTGTAATAGATCAACTTACCGAGTTCGAGCCATACGTCGGAAGGTCCAAGCTTATCGCCATAGCGCTTACACTGAAAGTTATCCCACGGACCCTCGAAAAGTTTATCCGACAGGAAGCCGATGACATCGCGGCCCATATCGCCCGGACCTGAAAACCGCATGGTGCTGTGATATTTAGGAACAACGGAGGCGACGTATTCTTCGGTGAAACCTTCCCAGTCGTCAGGCGAAAATATCTCGACCAGTTTCACGGCCGGGAAATTAGTGCCCGAGCCGATCTGCGCGGGGGTTCCCTCGCCCAGCTTCAATGATCTGTATGTTCCTGTGATGTCCGGCTTCGCCAACCTTGCCTCGTACCACCGCGCCGTGCGCCCGATGCGCACACTATTTCGAAACTTGGCCCTGTAACTAAGGATATTTGAATCGGGGGATGATGACTAAAATTTGCTGGAGTAGGATACCACTTTAACAACAATTGGGAGTGGATGGCCCAGTTCCCTCGGATGATAGGGAACAGATGGGACGTGCCCCAACTTATTCCGCTCCCTATACGCTTAAGAAGCTCTTGCGTCGGAATCCGCGCTCCGGACGCGTGCCAAGATCCGGTGTTGTTTGAGAATCTCGACAATCTCACTCCCCGTCAGTTGCTTCTTGCGCCTTACCACCAAACGCTCATCCGCACTTAAATACTTTTCGTCGGTGACCCCCACAGAAGCCCAATCCTTTTTCAAAAGGGCTTGCGCGACTTGAGCCACGGCGGCCCAATATTTAGCGAAGAGGTCTTGAACCTGGCCGTTGGTCCTTTCAAGCATCAGTCCGGCGTGACCTGGGGAATAAATTTGATTGACCGCTTTAGAAAACACCTGTGCGTCAGGCACGCCTCCCCTAATTTCCGAATTCGGGAATTGTTTTAATTGAGCCATTTGGCCGGCGCGCAGTGCTTGTAGAACAGGCTCGACCTCTCCATCTTCCCAATAGCAGGCCATTCCTGCGGCGACGTTTCTGACCTCGAACATTAAAATGCCTGCTGGACGCAGATCTAATCCGACGGCGGCAGCGGTGACGATGTGCCCCGCCTCGTGATACGCAGTTTCCTCGGGCGAGTTTCCAATTAGCTCCATAACCAAAATCTTATAGCTGGTTTAATGCAGGGGCGGCCTACCGATACGACCCGCGCTGTACCCAAAGCCTCAAGAATCCAATGTTGCCTGCATCTTAAGAAGATCCACCCACCAACTCGACGCTGGGAGAACCATCCGCCAAGCTGGTTGTCTCAAAGTCTCCAAAAATCGACGGGGCTTCCACCTTCATGAGTTCGAGAAGCAGAGCACAAACTCTTCGCATCTCAACATCTCCCACAATACCACCGCGAACGACAAGAAAATGCCTGATTGCTCGTGCATTTGCTGTCACAGCAACCTTGGTCTCGGTCGCATTTGGCAGAAGGCTACGGGCTGCCGATCTCAGGGCTCGACGCTGTTCGCGACCATCGATATTCATGTCCAACTGCTTAAGCAACTTGCTGTATATGTGTCGGGCGCTGTCAACGAACTCCCCCCACGCCTGCTCCACCTCCGGGTGATCATGCAGACCCTCTGGGATAACGAAGCGTGCGTTCGTCTCGTCGTGGTACTGCTGGGACAGTTGGCTGAAGGAAAACCCCGCGCGGTGTCGAACGAGTTGGTGAGAAAAGGCTCGTGAAACACCGGTTATGATAAAGGTCCAGGTTGCGTGCTCCAATACACTGTCGTGTCCCATCTCAACGAGATTCCGAATGTAGGCTTTCACATCGCGGGGAGACTGCATCTTTCCGAAGGACATGTAGCAAACGCGTCCACCGAGCTCAACCAACTCTTCAGCCGCGGCAGCCCCACTAGAACGTCGCCACGATGTGTGCTCATCGGATAAAAACTTTGAAAGGGCCTTCTCATCCACGGTTGGTCGCCCAACTAGATAAACGTGGGGTGCGCGAATGTATTCTTGGTTGTCCATTTGTGCCCCTACCTACCGCCTCGCTTTTCAATCGTGCCGACTCGTTTCTCCAGCGAATCCATCTCCTTTAACATCCGTTCCATCTCGTCACGCGTCGCTAGTTTCTGTAATTTCTGATCCACGTCGCTAGCCTTTGCGCTTTGTTGACTGATTAGATCAACCTCGTTGTCGAGTTTTGATACCGGTGACCACATCGAGAAGATGGCAATCACGGCAGCAACAAACAACGACGCTGCTACCGTCGTGAAGTCGAATTTTCGCGACAGCCTCCGCTCGACCTCTTGTATGTTCCTTTGAGCATTCAACACCTCGGCTCTTGCAATATCTCCAGCCCGCTTCTCTAAGTCTATGAAATCCGAGCAAAGATAATGAAGGTCGGTCGTATTCGGGCTTCTTCCGGGCTTGCCTGTTCGCGTGGCCCATCCCCGCGATACGGGCTTGCTGGTTACGAACAATACAAGGGTACCCACTCTCTGACCCACTTCGAGTTTCTGAGGTTCGTGCCCCATGTTGATAATTGTGAACCGTAGAGGGCCACTATATTCCGGGTCAATGTGTCCACCATTCGTGACGAGAAGAGCCTTGACCGCAAAGCGTGACGGAGGAAACGCAAACCCACCTACATCCTTGGGCAATTTCAGCGTTTCAAGAGTCTTCACGAGCACGGTTTCTCCCGTGTTGAGCAGATACTCGTCGTGGGGGTGAGACTCCCCGCCCGCAGCATCTGCGTTTGTGCCTGGGACAAAGATTCCACCTATGTGTAGATCAAGAGACCCCGGTTGAACCGCAGACTCCGACGTATATGCGTCGTACCCGGTCGGAACGCCCTCAATATGATGTTGTTGCACAAGTCGAACAAGTTCGTTGTCCGGCAACATTCCAGTCCTCCCTCCTCGACGATAGACACTTTGTGTTGGGCTGGCTTGAACGAGCCCACGTAAGAATTCTTTGAACTTAAACATCAACATCAGCACAATTGATTGTGAACTTCACTGAACGGAAGTATAGACCACCTAGTGAAGGTAGTTTTAAAGGTAGGCACTTTGGCAATCGGCAGGCGGCGAGAGTTCGCGAGAGCTTCCTCCAATGACTCTCCGAGACCTGCGCTAGATGCAGGGAGACCTGGCTGACGTTGGAAAAACGAGGGAGGGAGCATTTTGCCGTCGGTATACACAAGCCCGTCAAACGGCCAAAGGCCTCACCGCGAACGGTGACACCCGTCACGGCAGACGCTGCCGAAGCGCCGTAGCTTGGTTTCGAGGCTCCCAGTTGCCTCACAAGCAAGCGCACTGCAAGGCCCAAATCAAGGCAACTCGGAAGTATCGGGTTCCCCCCCGACCCAGTTCTGCACTCGTACCTCGTTCTCCGGGCCGCCGTGAAACCCAAACAGTAACGAATACTAGCCGGCACGAGAGTCGCGGAAGAGCAACGTTAACAAGCGCGAGGATCGTGCTTCGCAGCCTATCGAGAAGGTTCATTTCTCGAACTGAGTTTCATTCGATTAAGAGAAGGGGAGGAAATCATGAACTATAAGAAATTCTTGGGAGCCGCAAGCGTGGCCCTTATGATTGTCATCACAGTATCTCTGCTGTTCGCACCCGGCGCCTGGGCACAAAACAGGTTCAAAACGCTACATAAGTTTACCGGCCTCAAGGACGGAGGCCTATCGGCTGCCAGCCTGATCCTCGACCGGGCAGGAAATCTCTACGGCACGACAGCTTGGGGGGGTGGTAATGGAAATGTGTTCAAGCTCACTCCGAAGCCAGATGGAACCTGGAAAGAGAAGGTGCTCCACAGCTTCTGCACCTTCACCGACTGCAGTGACGGATACGCTCTCTTTGGCGGCCTGATCTTCGACCAGGCAGGGAGCCTTTCCGGCACGGCGGGGGGTGGCGGCGCTTACGATCAAGGCGTCGTCTTCAAGCTGACACCGAACCTGGACGAAAGCTGGACTGAGAGCGTGCTGTACAGCTTCTGCACCGCAGTGGACTGCCACGATGGACTGGGTCCAGATGCTGGCCTGATCTCTGACCCGGCAGGAAATCTGTAGGCACGACCGAGTATGGCGGTGCTCCCGGCCCGGGCGTCGTCTTCAAGTTGACACCGAACCTGGACGGCAGTTGGAAAGAGATAGTGCTTCACAGTTTCGGGGGCGGCGGCGACGGAAACGTCGTCACGGCAGGCCTGATCTTGGACGGGCCAGGAAATCTCTACGGCACAACGGAAGCGGGCGGCATCTATGGACATGGCGTGGTCTTTGAGTTGACCCCGAACCTGGACGGAAGCTGGAAAGAGATAGTGCTTCACAGTTTCACGGGCGGCAAAGACGGAGCCATCCCCAAGGGAGGCCTGATCTTGGACGGGCCAGGAAATCTCTACGGCACAACGAAAGCGGGCGGCACCTATGGAAATGGCGTGGTGTTTGAGTTGACCCCGAACCCGGACGGAAGCTGGAAAGAGAAAGTGCTCCACAGTTTCACGGGCGGCAAGGATGGACGATGGCCCTATGCCGGCGTGATCTCCGATCAGGCTGGAAATCTCTACGGCACAACGTGTTATGGTGGCGCTTCTGGATATGGCGTCGCCTTCAGGCTGATGCTCGGCTCAGACGGTAAGTGGAGGGAGCGCGTGCTCCATGCCTTCATCGACCATCCAGGAGCCTGTCCCCGAGCCAGCCTGATCCGAGACGCATCAGGAAATCTCTATGGCACAACCTGGGGGGACATGTCTACGACCTTCGGTTCAGTGTTTGAAATCACGCCGTAGGCGGATTCTCTGGCTACTCGAGCTTGGAGCGCCGAGTGGCCGGAGACCAAGGTATGGCTCGTAGCTGTCAAAAATCGCCATAGCGCTCATCGCCCTTCGGAGGGGGTTGTGAGCGCTATGGCCTATGGCGGTTATCGTTAATTGTGATTTCGACAATTACCGAGCAGCGTTTCTATGCTTTGCGTCTTGCCCCGCGGTCCGGCTTCAGTAAGTTTTGTGCTCTTTGGCCCAGGCAATCCCTGTCTGAAGATCATTGAGCGCCCGATCGATGAGGGCGACTGCTTTCTCCTTTCGGCCACCCCAATCATTGCCAGCCCTGGCGAAGTCGGCCCGGGCGGCCTGCAGGCTGGATATGCCACTGTTCAGAATGCCAGGCTCGTCGACATTGCCTGATTGCATCTCCTGAGGGGTTGACTCCGGACTTACGCCGAGTGCTATGAAGGCCTGGTCAATCGACGCGATGCCCTTTACGCGATACCCTCCCCACTTGTCTCCCGCCTTCTCCAGGTAGCCCTTGGCGGATCTTAGTTGCGAAATTCCGGCTTGGTACTCCGCGGGCACATTCTGCTGGGCAGTAGTCCTCGCCTTGGTTGCAGGTTGCTTCGCGCTTGGCGTTTGCGCTTGAGACCATGCCATGAAAATACCTACGCTTGCCACGAGCGCGAGGATTGTCGTTCCTAATCGTCTCCGTATCATCACGTTCCTCCTTGTTTCAAATCGGCTGGGTGGTGAGATGACCGCCAGGATCTTGCGTGCGATTTGAACATCCCAGTGGACCCATGCTTATGCGTCTAGTTTACAAAAAACATCGGACTTGCTGGCGTACCATCGCCATTACACTCGTTGGACCCTGATCGGGGATTGTGAGCGAAATCGCCTGTTCTCGCCACTTGAGAAATCGCATTGTTGACCCTTGATCCGAAGAAGACGGATAATGCCCAAGCTTCGGACGGAGGATTTATGCAGCGCGCTTCCCAGCCACGCACAACAGTCGGACTTTCCAAGTCACTCCAAGAACAGCTCAACATGTATGCCCTCGCGGCGACTGCGGCTGGAGTCAGCGCACTGGCTCTGGCACAGCCCGCTGAGGCGAAGATCGTTTACACACCGACAGATGTGATAATCAGCGGTCATCCATTGCCCATCGATCTTAACCACGATGGAATTGTCGATTTCTTCCTCTTTCATTATTACTTTCATACCTCGACCGGGGGTAACGCTTTACTCGCCTGTCTCGATCCAGCGAAAGGCAGCATCTTCACGTATTGTGGGGAATCGTCGCGCGGTTCGAATGCGCTAAACGCATTCAGGGTGGTTGAATCCGGGTGGGGAGCCGCTGTGCAAGCTGGAGCAAAAATCGTAGGTGGTGACCGATTCCGATCCATGCATTCCGCCAACCTCGGCTCGGTTGTATTCCCCACCTCCTCCCATTTCAAGCCAGCCTGGCGCGGCCCGTGGATGAATGGAGGTAAGGGCGTTAGGAATCGCTATCTCGGAGTAAAGTTCCAGATCAATAAACGTTTTCATTTCGGGTGGGCCCGGATCACCGTGACGACGCAAGCAAGGTACGCGGCGAACCGAATTCCGGCATCCTTCACAGCAACTTTGACCGGTTACGCTTACGAGACCGTCCCGGACAAGGGTATCGTCGCCGGCAAAACCAGGGGACCGGATGCGGTGGTTGAGCCTGCGACACTCGGTCATCTCGCGGCAGGCGCATCCGCAATCCCAGCTTGGCGCGTAAAGCGAACTGCAGCAACTACTCATTAAATCTGAGGGGGCAAGGCGGGATCGGGCGAAGTTCGGCCCTTGCTGTCTGTCTACGATCTTGCCGATTGCTGTCGCAAAATCGCCATAGCACTCATCGACCATTTGTCAAAACGTGTAATCGGGGCTGGCCCAGCGTCTTTTGCTTGGGTGGGTCTGGGGAGACATGCGTAGCTCGTATCGCGCCAACAATGCCAATCCTCTCCGCCGCACTTTTCGTTTCCCAAAGCGGGAATCTCCTCCGCAGCCCGTCCACTTTCCTCTTGATCTCATTCTTTCGTTTACGATATTATATAAGCACAATGATTATCTATAAGATAATCTGCGTTCTTTGACAACCTGACAGCGGCGAGCCATGCCAACCGCTGAGTCCGACAAGATGCCGAAGGCGAAACCCTTCGTCTCGCTATAGCTGGTTGTCTCAAAGCGCTAGAGGTAGGCGGAAAGCGACCCACCATAACCCCAATGTTTAGAATATTTTGCCTGTAACTACCTTAAGAACCATAGATCTAGCAGGCAAGAAAAATCCCGGGTAATAATATACGAGACGCACATGTAGACTAGAGAGGCCGTGACAGGGCTACTTAAAAAATGGCCGCTGCTATCTTTTTGGAAGCCTGATTTCTAATCTCGATTGCCTTCAGGTGTCGCTTGCCAAACCATGTGGACTCAGCGTAGTCGGAGGGACTAAAGACTAGCTCGCAGCGCGTCTGAAAAAGATTCCCGACGTGATCTTGATAGGTCGCGATGACAGGCTCAATCAGCTCATGCAGTTTTTCATCGTTGAAGCTGCGATATTCCAGGTGCAGAGCTCCCAAAAAGTCCATGTTCATTGCGTTCGCTTGACCGTCATTGCGAGTGATGACTACATCCAGATTCTCGCTTCGCAAAGAAGGAAGGTACCAACTAAAAGTTGGAAACGATACAGTGTGTTCTTTTAATCGAATCGGTTCTAGATATATACACTTTGCCGCATTTGAACCGCGATTGACTGTCGTGAGAGAAGCCTTGCCCCCTTGGTGGGAACGCTCATCTCGAAACTCAATCTCTATTTTTGGGTCCGAGTCTTTGAGGGTCGTGTCGGGCTTCTGCGCTTTCAGTTGTTCCAATTCATTTGTTAGCTGGTCGCGCTCCTCGCGGACCATTACAAATTGGTCTTGGTATTTCTCTCTGGATGATTGCTCATCCAGGAATAGTTGCCTGAAGTCGGTGTCGTCATCGCCCGCATCGCTGTCACGGGTATTAGACGAGCCCTCGTGCGCTCTCGTTCTTAGTACCAGCCAAGCGACCAAAAAATACAGCATGGCTGAAGCTGTGGCTCCAGACCAAGTAAGCACATGCCCGACTCTGGCTTGCAGCGTTGCTGGAGCTGCCTCGTATGCTATCCACAGACCGAGCAATGTCGCGAAATTGCACATCATAGTGAAACCGAGTAAGATTTTTGTCAGCATCTTGATCTTTCCGAATTGGCCCGATTCACGGTCGGGCCTTTCACTCTTTACTTATGAAAACCAAACCTCAGTACGTCGAAGGTCCACAGGCCCAAGCGAATTTCGAGCGCAACCTAACAGCACTTTTCAAGGCCCCAAAGGAGCCCAGAAAACCTGCTACGAAGCGCAAATCCAAACACCCCGACAAGGACTAGAAGGGAGCCTCCGTCTCCCGCGTCCCTGTCGTTTCGTGATGTGGCGATTCACTCTTACCCGTGAGATCAGAATAGGTGAGGCGTTTCCCGGCGATCTGGCTCATGGCCAGCGCGAAGCGGTCCGCATCGGTTTTGTTCGTTCGATTGTTGAATCGAAAAACTTGCTCGTCGATGTACCGCTCAAGGTGGAAAGGCTCTACGGCAACGTAGGTTCCTCTGAGGCTTCGCTTTAGCAGACTCCAAAAGTTTTCGATGCCTTGGGTGTGAACGCGGCCATTGACATACCGTTCGCTGTGGTTCACTACATCATGCACGAAGCGGTAGTGCAATTTGTCGTAGCCGACCGCGCTATCGGAATACACGGTAGAGCCGTGCTTTACTTGTTTCAGGATTTGGTCCTGCAAGGTTTCGCGCTTCACATCTCGCACCACTTTGGCGCGAACCTGCCGCAGATCACGGTCCAGAATACCCATGACGATAGTCTTGTTCATGTACGGCCCGCGACCCTCAGCTTTGAGCCGTTTGTCTTTGTGCATGTTCGCCACTTTGCCGCCGACGAAAGTCTCATCAACTTCAAGTTCGCTGCCCGGACCGCCGCCGATCTTCCCGCGTCCGAATGCATTGCCCTTCAGGGCTTTCCGAACACGCTGAAGCATAAACCATGCGGACTTCTGTGTGATGCCAAGGGTTCGCGCCAGTTCGTGAGAACTAATTCCGTTCTTGCAGTTGGAAAGCATCCACACTGCCGTCATCCACTTGTCGAGTCCGAGGGCGGAATCCTCGAAGATAGTTTTCACTTTGACGGTGAACTGTTTCTTGCAGGCATAACAGAACCAAAGCTTGCGGGTTCTGATGAATGAGAACTTTTGAGCACCACAGCGCGGGCAGTAAATCCCATCGGGCCAGCGAAAGCGTACCGCGTACTCGAAAGCGCGGTCAGGATCAGAGAAGTAAGCAATCGCCTGCTGTAAGGTTTTGAGGACTGGTTTGTTGTCCGCCATGCAAGAATATTAGTACAAAACACATATATGTGTCAAGTATATTCTTACCAAATCCCGGTTCTTTGTTTTCTAGATTTTGCGTGGAAATGAGAGTTTTTTTGGAGGAAATTCTGCACCATAATATGTGCAGCGAGCTTTAGTATCCTGGAGTGACGGTGAGACACTCTCCGAAGCAGCCCCCAGATTTATGCCACTCCACGTGCACCCTCGCGGAACTAGTCCCTTCGCCCCGCTGATTGATTCGCACCACGCCCTTCCCCCGAAAGCATAAATTCCGATAGCTGCTCCGCGACCACCGTTCTGGTTCCTTGTTCCGGCGCCAGAATGCTAAAATTGTCCGATCGGGCCGACCGATTTCGACCGCCCGCGTTGCTCACCTCGTCCTGGCCGGATTCCCCACGATCCTTCAAGTTTCATGGTGTTCGCCGTTCCTTTATGTATGGAATCCAGGAGTAACCCGATGCGCCGGACTAGCCTTTATCCTATATCCGTCAACCTGGTGTTTCTGCTGCTTTGCGGGATTGGCGGGCCTGACCATGCCCGAGCCGAACTCCATTGGCAGACGGAGAAGAGAGTAGATCTACGCGTGCGCTTGATCGCCTTGGCGGAGGCCGATCCTAGGTCTTCATTTTTTTCGACTCACGAGGTGTTTGTCGCCGCGCAACAGCTCACCGAAGATGAATCGCGCCTGGTGAAACTGGTGTATGCATTCCTGCCTTATCAGCCGCGGCTTTCCGAATACGATTTCGACTATTCCTTCGTGCACGATCTGCGGGTGACGCGAGATCCGAGTTGCGATCAAACTCTAGCGCAAATCACAACCGACGAAAGAACTCGGACGCAGATAGCGTTAAAATACTCGGCCGATTCTCCGGTGCTGAATACCAGCAGGCATCACAGCGCGTTGCCATGCTTTTCGACAACTGCGGAAGACTACACCAAGGCGATTCATCGCCCGGCACCTCCGGAGGAGGAATATTGATTGTGGAACCGTGACTTTCTCATTCTCTCTAGGGCTTTGTTGAGGGGAATTCTGCACCCGGATATGTGGAGTGAGCTTTTTCGGATCCGGGTGACGGCGGAATAAGACTATAGGGCAGCGCCGAACAATTTACTTTTTCTTCTCTTTGCCCATCTTCTTTGCAATCTCCGCCATCAATTTGGGCTTTAAGTCGGCGAGGACGCTATCGACGATGTTAGAGATTTCGCTGCTTTCTTCTTCCGTGGCGGACGAAGCATCAGGCTGAGATTCTTGCGGTGCCGCGGTGCTGCTCTCGTTGAATTCCGCGACAGGATCGGTAATTTGTGAATTGGCTTGTGGCTCGCTGACTTGCGGCTGGTTGACGGAATCCCGAATCTGCTTCCAATTCGCCCAGGCTGTGGCTAGCTCCGATTCGACATGTCGTCCGCTGGACTCGGACGCGGGAGAGACGCTTTCTGGGGACTCTACCACCAGGCTCGGGGATGACGTGACTTCCGAATGGGACGTGGCTTCCACGGAGCTTGAGCTCGCCGATGCCGCAGCGGCGTAGGCTGCAAGCTCTTTCACCTCGGAGGTAGCACTCTCGCCGGAGATAGCAGTCTCGCTGACCGCGTCTACTGTCGGCGGGACGATCTCGGTGCTCGATTGCGCGATGGATTCTTCGCCGACGATCGCAACTGCAGCAGGTTCTTGTGGCTGCGATTCAGAGCTGTCAGCGTTGGTAAACGACTCGACCGGCGAGTAAGGAACCTCCGCGACGAAAGCGGGAGGATCCGCAACCGGAAGCGCATCGGGTTCGGGTGAGCTCGCAAAACTCATCCGACCTGCGTCGGCCGCCGCAAAAGCGGCGTAAGCCTTTTCCATTTCCTGTTCGAGAACGAGGGTTGCTTCGTCCTCCCCGACCGGAACCAGTTCAGCAATCCATCTCGGGCCGCTGTATTCTTCGGTCGCACCCGCGACGGCCATCGTCACTGGAACCCGATCTCTTGACCCAAATTCCGACCTGTCAGCTTCTGTGTCGATTGCGGCCCGATCCCCATGACCGTTTCCAGGTGCAAGCGCGGCAAGTGCTGCCGTAACTTCATCGTCGCCGAGGTTCGTGGCCTCGGTGCCCGTTACCTGGGGTTGGTCTGTCTCGGAGGCAACCATCCCGGACAGTGGCACCGTTTCAATGGGGCCTTCGCCGGCAGATATGCCCTGAGCGGTTGTGGTTGGATCCGTGTTTGCTGTGACCGCCTCTTGCGGCACGAGGAAAATGCCTTCGGATTCCCGAGCCGGCTCTTCCGCAGTAACTGGGTCCGGTGCGGCGGTTTCTGCCTGATCGCGAGCAGGCTGCTGCTTGAAGCTTGATTCATCGCTTGGCGTATTGAGGGCTGCGGCAGCGGCTTTGATGGCTGCGATTTCTTCTGGCGTGACGTCCTGGGGCATGGAAGACAGTAAGGCCTCTTCCAGGCCGGATCTCATTTCTGCAGGTTTATACTCTTCGGCTCTGGATGCCTCGCGAACCTTGGCTGTCGCCGTCGATTCCTCTGGAGCGATTCCACGAGGCTTGCTATGAGGAGGCGGAATGGACAGCCGATTCTTCCATCCGGTTTCGCTGTTGTCGAATTCGCTCGGAGACTCAAGTTCGTCCGCCCCCGCCAATGCCTTGGCGAACCGGCTTAGCTTGGCAGGCTGACTTTGCGGGACAATCTTGTCTTCCAGTTTGGTAAGCGCAGTAAGCAGTTCGCTGGCTTCAAACGGTTTCACGATGAAGCCGTCGGCGCGTACGCGGCGCGCTTCTTCCGCTTTGAAAGGCTCCAGCTTGCCTACGGTAAGCAGCACCGGGATGCGTGCGGTCTCGGGCGCTTCGCGCAGACGCTGGCAGACTTCGAGCCCGCCATAACCGGGCATGTAAACGTCGAGCACGATAAGGTCAGGCTTCGATTCGGCAATTTTCTTGAGCGCGGCCGAGCCGTTATTCACCGTAGTGACGTCGTAGCCGGCGTCGCTAAGGATCCTCCGGCCCATATTCTGGGCTGTCACGCTGTCATCGGCGAGCAGTATTTTTCGCGCCAAGCGATGTCCTTAAACCTTATCTGAAAGGGGAGATAGCGCGAAGGTAACTTGTCTCGAACTCTAAGTCAATGAGGATACGAGCTTAAACAGGTTACGACGGGCCAGTAACTACCGCGCAAGGTTAGACAGGAACCTTGCTTCGTTAGGCGCGCAGCAGTCACGGTCAGAAGGGAACTACCTTGTGAATACCCTTCTTTTTCTTATGCTTGCTGGAGGCCGTGGTTGCATCCGTGTCATCGCTCTGGTCGGTGGTCGAGGATGCGGAAGCATTCTGCCCACTAGTCGTGGCGGCTTGGCTGCTCGTGTTTGCCGGCGGAGTGGCTGCTCCGTTCTGGATTTCATTCACCTGTTGCGGTGGAGGCAGTGCCTGACTATTGTTGTCGCTGACATTGGGCTTCAATTCGTTCGGGTCCGCGGGTCCGGTGTTGGGTTTCAACTCATTCGGATCAGGCTGAGCGTCAACAGCCGGCGAAGCAGGGGCTGATGCAGAGTTATCTGCAGGAGCGATCGCATCCGCAGGTACCGGCGTATCCGAACGGGGAGCCGGCTGATCCGGTCCCGGTGCGCCTCCCTTGACAGTCTCGATGGCGACAGAGCCAGTGCCATTTCCCATCGCGGCCCGTGTGGCCTGCTGCACCACTTGGCTTGCACTCATCGGCGTAGGATCGACCAGCGTAGGCTCGCCAACTTTCGTTGCCTCCGCGACATTCGGATGCTTGGCGAAAGTCTTCATGACCTTCGACAACGTGCTGGCCTCGCGCCGGCTATCTTCTTCCGCCTTGTTTTGCGCGACTGCCGCCTTCGTGGGTTTGGGCACTGGTTGGTGTAGAGCCAGCAGGCGCGTCTTGGCGTCGGCGGCTCGATCCATTACCGGATAGCGGGTGAGAATGCGGTCGTAGGCTTCCGCGGCGCCCTTGGTAAAATCCTCGATCATGCGGGCTTTCGCAGCTTCGTTCATCTGCCGCGCCCGCATCATGGTGATCTCGCTTTCGTAAGACTGACCAAGCAAATACAGCGCTTCATCAGCCTTGCTGTAGAGCGGGTATTTGTCGACCAAAGATTTCAAGCGGGCGATTGCGGCCGGATACGACTGCCGCAAATAGTAAAAACGTCCGACGTTAAATTCCCGTGACGCAATCACTTCCTGCACTTCCCGCAGACGCTGCTTGGCTTCCGGCAGCAGTTTGCTGTCGGGATATTGCATGATGAGCTGTCGGTACTCCTCCTCGGCGCGCAGGGCATGGGTGGGATCGCGATCCGATTTCTCCATCTGTTGATAGTGAATGTTGGCGAGCTTCAGTTGTGCCTCAGCCGCTTCCGGCATGTTGGGGAAAAAGGTCTCGAAATCCTTGTACTCGATTTCCGCTTGGGCAAGCGAAGCCGAACCACCTTCCGCGTACCAGGAGTCGGCGACGGCGAGCTTGGCGCGCGCAATATATTCCGAATCAGGATAGGTGTTGATCAAGGTTTGCAAGGACAGCCGGGCCACATCGAAACGGTTGTGTTTCATCGCATCCATGGCACGATCGAACAAGACCTTGTCAGGCTGTTTCGAATCGACATTTGCGATCGGGTTGCTGACCTTCTTGTTGGAGCAGGCCACGGTAACAGCAAGCACGCCCAAAAGAAGCATGACCGGAATACGACGTGACATAAAAACCCTCAGAATGCCAGAACTGTGTAGGACCGGGTCTCAGACCCGGTCCTGCCGCGCAGCGGCGGAGGTGCGACCCAGGCTCACGGGGCAGACACCCAAAAGGCCCGCTCTACACCCGCTGCAAAGTAGCTTCGGTTGCAGCCTTCAATAATTTCTGCGCGTTACTCGTTGGATCGCCTTTGCCGAACACTGCGTTGCCCGCAACCAGAATTTCAGCTCCCGCTCGCACCACTTCGCCAACGGTATCCAAAGCGATGCCGCCATCGACCTCAATCCGATAACAGAGCCGACGCTCTTCGCGTAACTCTGCCAGTCTACGAATCTTATGAACCGCACCCGGAATAAACTTCTGCCCGCCGAATCCCGGATTGACCGACATCACCAGCACATAATCGACGATGTCGAGCACTTCGCTCAAAGTTTCGACCGGTGTCGCCGGATTGAGAACGACGCCGGCCAACACGCCATGGCTGCGGATCAGGTGCAGCGTCCGGTTCAAGTGCTTGCAGACTTCCTGGTGTACGGAGATCCAGTTTGCTCCCGCCTCGGCGAAGTCGGGAATGTACTGATCCGGATTCTCGATCATCAGGTGGCAATCGAGCGGCAGATCGGTAGTCTTGCGCAATGACTTTACGACCGGCGGTCCGATTGTTATGTTCGGAACGAAATGCCCGTCCATGATATCGACATGGATGACGCTGCCGCCGCCTTCAGCAGCGGCCCGGATTTGCTCCGCCAGGTGGGCGAAGTCAGCGGACAAAATCGACGGCGCTAGCTCGATCAGTTGGGCTCCAGGCATGGGGCTACTTGCGAAAATTCTAACACGGCTGACGTGGTGCCGAACGGTCCGACCTCGTTTTTGTGTGGTGGTGCGGCGCTGCATTTGATGTTTCGTAAATCCAAGTTTTGAATTTGTCTTCTGGCAGATTCTGGGGATTCTCGATCTGGTGACGGCAATTACTCTGGGGACGACCGCAGGGCTGATCAGTCCTCACGAAGTGGCACCTTCGTTAATGACGGTGCTGCCTATGAGCGTAATTCTGACATTTGCCGTCCCACTATTTCTCATGCTCCACTTCATCTCCATTGCCCAAGCCATGCGCTGGAGAGAGCGGCAAGACTTGCGTGTTGGAGAGCAGTTACTCGCTTCGGCATAGGCAGAAGCCGCGGACCGGATGGTCGGCAACCCTTCCATAACTCGATTGTGGCAGGGTTGCCGTCGCTTTCAGGTGGAAGCTGCCGAGTTGAAAATGGATTCAATGACTAGGCTCCAGAACTAATTTCTGCACCCGCCAGTTCAATATTTCAGCTACATAAAGCTCGTTTTCGGAGGGACAAGCCATTTCGTGAATCCATCCGAACTGCCCTAACTGCTTGCCCGACTTCCCTAACACGCCCAGGATTTTTCCATCGAGCGAAAGCTTGTAGATCCGCCCAGGGAAACCATCGGAGCTGTACAGCACTTGGTGCGGCGCCGGCGTGACGCAGATTGCCCAAGGCGCTCCTGGAGCTCTCGACCCGCTCGACTGCACCCGCTTGTTCCCAATCGCCGGACGCCAATCGGGATCGACCGGCACGTCGATGGTAATTTGGCGGAGAAACTTTCCCTCGCCATCGAACACCTGGATCCGCCGGTTGCCGCGATCGGCCACGTACACACTTCCCGCAGCATCGACGGCAAGGCTGTGCGGAGTGTCGAACTGCCCTGGCCCGCTGCCAGGCTCTCCCCACGACTTAAGCCAGTTGCCATCCTTGTCGACTTTGCCGATGCGCGAGTTGACGTAACCGTCGCTTATATACGTGTTGCCGGATTTGTCCCAGGCCACGTCGGTCACTTGCCGGAACATGCCGTCCTCCGGAGGCAGTGGCGGGTTCGGTTTCTTCAACGGACCGGTACCGTCATCCGAAGCTTCCTGCTTGCGACCGAACACCATGGCGACGCGGCCTTCGGGATTGAACTTGATCACCATGTCCGAGCCTTTGTCCGTTACCCAGATGTTGTCTTCGGGATCGATTTTCACCGTGTGGGCGAAGGACCAGGCGTACAGGTTGTGGCCGATCTCACGCACGAATGTGCCATCCGCGGCAAACTCGAGAAGTTGCGCGGCAGCTGCTCCATAGGCGGGGCCCTCTGAGTTTCCGCGCGAGAAAATGAAGATGTGTCCCTTGGAGTTGACCGCCACTCCCGGAACCTCGCCGAAGTTCATGTTCGGCGGAAGTTTTAGAAAGTCGGGCACAGAGTGGTACCGTATCTCGGGCACGGTGGTTTGTTGGGCGCAAACGGAACCGACTACCACGAGCAAAGCGAGCATAGTGCGTCTCATCGAGGTCTCCGATCAGTAGAGCTTGGTACGACAATATAACCTGCCGCTCTGTTGCGAACCTCAATTTCCGGGAGTGGCTATTTTGGATTCATCGTTGAATCAGATTTGGAGTTTGGAGAAATTGGTGGGATTATAGGAGGCTAGAGGGCGCGTGAAGCAGCGAGAATACACCAAATGGAAGGTTGTGCTAGGGCTGATTCTACTCGTTCTAACCCCGATTAGCATTTTCTCGATACCGAACACAGCAAAGCACATCGGCTATGACCTCGCCGCAATTGTTTGGTGGAGCTTTGTGTGTTGGTTGCTCTGGTCAGGCGGACTCGGCCGCCGTCTGCTTAAGTCAAACGATGATCCGAACGAGATGGCCCGCTGGGTTCCTTAAATCTTCGAATTGAGCGACTACTCAATTTCTTGAAGCGCGTCAGGCCGCGCTCACAATCCGGTACAATTTCTAGTTCGGTTCAGTGCGGCGAAGGCCGCCAACCGACCGATACGCTATGACGATGAAAGTTCGCAAAGCCGTCTTTCCCGCCGCCGGACTGGGCACGCGCTTCCTGCCCGCGACCAAAGCCCAACCCAAGGAAATGCTCCCGGTAGTGGATAAACCGATCATTCAGTACGGCGTCGAAGAAGCACTCGCCTCGGGGTGTGACCAGATCATCATTATCACGGGCCGAGGCAAACAAGCCATCGAAGATCACTTCGACGTCAGCTACGAACTGGAAAAGATGCTTGAGGAGCGGAAGAAAACCGATCTGCTCAAGATTGTGCGCGATATTTCAGACATGATCCACGTTGCTTATGTCCGGCAAAAGGAAGCACTCGGACTCGGTCATGCTGTGCTGATGGCGCGTGAACTTGTGGGCAACGAACCCTTTGCGGTGTTGCTCGCTGATGACATCATCGATGCCACCCCTCCCTGCCTCAAGCAGATGATTGACGTTTTCAACCAAACCCAGTCCTCGGTGATTGCAATCCAGATTATCGAAGGCAAGGCCATATCTTCGTATGGGGTGCTGGACGTAAAACCTGCGGACGGGCGTTTCGACGGACGACTGTACGAAATTCGCAACATGGTAGAGAAACCGAAACTGGAAGAGGCACCCTCAGACCTCGCTGTGATAGGCCGCTACATCCTCACCCCGGCGGTTTTTGAGACATTGGCAGAAACCAAAGCTGGCGTCGGCGGCGAACTGCAACTCACCGACGGTATGCGCGCCCTGCTCAAGAAAGAGAAAATGTATGGCTACGTCTTTGACGGTAAGCGTCACGATGCCGGTGACAAACTGGGCTTCTTAAAAGCTACCGTCGAGTTCGCACTCAAGCGGAAGGATTTGGGCGGACCGTTGCGGGAGTATTTGAAAGGGCTGAAGCTGTGAGCGCATTGGTTCGAATTCGTTGCGATCGAAGGGCGCGGCTGAAGCCGCGCCCCTTCAGAACTCCAGTGGCCTCATTCGTGACCGATAAAACGCATTTCCGGCGGTTCCGGCTCTGCCACTCCATCAGCACGCGGGTCCGACGCGCCCGAGTTGATGCCGCTCTTCGAATTGTGCATCACGGCCTGTCCACGTCCCATTGACACGCTGTACTCCTTGTGCACGGTGAGGTTGTGTCCTTTATCTCGCAGTGCCTGCAGGACCTCATGCTTAACTCGCGACTCGATCACGATGTCACAACTCACCGTATTGTTTGCCACGGTAAAGCGCGGGGCTTCGACCGCAGCCTGGATGTTCATGCCGTAATCCACAAGATTGGAGACGAACTGCGCGTGCGCCAGCGGCTGGTTTGGTCCTCCCATGATGCCAAAGCCGATGTGCACGTCGCCCTGCTCCATGAAAGCGGGAATGATGGTGTGGAACGGCCGCTTCCGCGGTTGCAGAGCATTGGGATGGCTGGGATCGAGCACGAACAACGCGCCGCGGTTTTGTAGCGCGAAGCCCATTCCGCTGACGACAATACCGGACCCGAACTCAGAGTAATTGCTTTGAATCAACGACGCGATGTTGCCGTCTTTATCGACAGCCGCAAGATAAACGGTGTCGCTCGTGGCCGGAGCTCCTGATCCGGGCTTACAGTTGGCTTTGTTGGGATTGATGAGAGCGGCGCGGTGCGCAGCGTATTCCTTGGACAGGAGGCCCTGTACCGGGACTTTGGCGAACTTCGGATCGGCATTGTAACGATAGAGATCGGCGTAGGCCAGCTTCATGGCCTCAATCTTCTTGTGCAGTTCCACCGTGCCCTGCGGTCCGCCAGCGTCAGGGTGGAAAGTGCTCATGATGTTCAACATCTCGAGCGCCGCCATGCCCTGGACGTTCGGAGGAAGCTCGTAAATCTTCCAGCCGCGATAATCAATGGAGATCGGTTCAACCCATTCCGCGGAAAAGTCAGCCAGGTCGTCCGCTTCCATAGTTCCGCCGAACGACGCCGAAGTGCTGATGATGGCCTTCGCGATCTCGCCTTTGTAAAATGCGTCGCGCCCTTGGTCGGCAATCATCCGCAGGGCTTTGGCCAGATCGGGGTTGGAAAACATGGCACCAAGTTCAGGAGGCTTGCCTCCGGGAAGAAAAACCTTCCGCGCCTCGGTGGTCTTTTGCAGCTTGGCTTCTTCAGCGATCCAGTAGCCGTGAACGATCTCCGGCACGGCGAAACCGTGATCGGCATAATAAATTGCGGGGGTGAATAAATCCTTCCAGGGCAAACGTCCGAAGCGCCGGTGGGCTTGGCTCCATCCTTCAACTGCGCCGGGAACCGTGACGCTGTGGATTCCATCACTAGGCATGGACGTGATGCCCTGTTTCGCCAGAAACTCCACGGAAAGCTTGCGTGGCGCCCAACCGCTCGAGTTGAGGCCAGACAGTTTCCCGGTCTTTGCGTCCCAGTAGATGAGAAATAAATCACCGCCCATCCCGTTGCTCATGGGGTCGGTAAGGCCGAGCACGGCGTTGGCCGCGATAGCGGCGTCGATCGCTGATCCACCTTTGGCCAGAATTTGCGCGCCGGCCTGTGAAGCCAGGTAGTGGCTGGTAGCGACGATACCGCGGTCGGTCGTCACCACCGAGCGACCGTAAGAGCGGCCTTGAGCGGAAGACTCCATAGTCACCACTAACAGTAGGAACACAAGCAGAAGAATCGGCCGAAGCACGCGGGCCTCCGGACATAGAGATGGATTTATCTTCTCGGGACTGCTAAGTTCCCAGCGTGATCTTCAGTTTCCGCGACTTCTCTTCCACCCCGTTGGCCAGGGCTTCTTTGTGACTTTCCAATTTCTTGGCCAAGGTCGCGCTGGACAGCCCCAACATTTGTGCCGCCAGAATTCCGGCGTTGGTCGCTCCGGGTTTCCCAATGGCTACGGTTGCAACCGGAATGCCCGCGGGCATCTGCACGGTCGCCAGCAGCGAATCCAATCCATTCAACGCGGTGGACGGAATAGGAACGCCTATCACGGGCAACGTAGTATGCGCAGCGATGACTCCCGCAAGATGCGCGGCGCCACCCGCTCCCGCGATGATCACGCGAACCCCGCGGCTCGCAGCCTTACGTGCAAAGTCCGCCGTGCGATCCGGGGAGCGGTGCGCCGAGGTTACGTCGATCTCATAAGCAATCCCAAAATCCTCGAGCGCCTTTGACGCCTCGCGCATGATGTCGAGATCAGAGTCGCTACCCATCACAATCGAAACCAGTGGCTTACTCATCGTGTCCTTTTTGTAGCACCGCCGTCCCGGCGGCAGTCTGGGTGAACTACTTCACGAGCGCTCGCGCCGCAATGTCTTTGCGATAGGAGGCGCTCGCGAAACTGATTGTTGCCACCGCCGCATAAGCGCGCTCGACGGCGATCTCAAGGCTGGCTGCTCGCGCCGTAACTCCCAGGACGCGCCCACCCGAGGTGAAGTAGGCATCGTCCCGCTTGGTGGTGCCCGCGTGGAATACCTTGACCCCTGCAACTTTCTCCGCCTCTACGAGTCCGCTGATTTTCTTTCCAACTTCGAAGGTGCCCGGGTACCCGCCCGAAGCCATGACCACGCAAACCGAAGCATCCGGTGACCAGCGGAAGTCACCGTCGCTGACCCGGGCGTCAATCGAAGCTTCCAGCGCTTCCACCAAATCACTTTCGAGGCGCATCAGAATCGGCTGAGTTTCCGGATCGCCAAAGCGACAATTGAACTCGAGCACCATCGGTCCGCGAGCCGTCATCATCAGGCCGCAGTAAAGCACGCCCTTATATTCCGCTCCTTCCGCCTTCATCCCCGCGACCACCGGACGAACGATATGTTGCAGAAGCCAGTTCTGCATCTGCGCGTCCAGCATTGCTTGGGTGGAATAAGCTCCCATGCCGCCCGTGTTCGCGCCCGTATCGCCCTCGCCCACACGCTTGTGATCCTGCGCCGCGGCTAGCGCAACCACGCGTTCGCCGTCGCTGAGCGCCAGAAAAGAAAGTTCTTCGCCTTGCAGGCATTCCTCGATCACCACCCGCGAACCGGCCTCGCCCAGCATCTTCCCGCTCAGCATTTCCGCCGCCACCGCTAGAGCCTCTTCCTTGGTCTTGCAGATCACCACACCTTTGCCCGCGGCCAGTCCATCCGCTTTCACCACGACCGGCATGTGGAAATGGGGTAGCGCGTCGCCAACATCCTTCAGGCTGTCGCAGATGGCATAGTGCGCCGTCGGGATGTGATGGCGCTGCATGAATTCTTTCGCGAAACTTTTGCTGGATTCCAGCCGCGCCGCAGACTGAGTGGGACCGAAGATCCGATATCCACGACGGGTGAACTCGTCCACTACGCCGAGCTGCAGTGGCAACTCCGGACCGACAACGGTCAGATCTGGCTTGACTCGCGCCGCCAGCGCCAGCAGGGACTCGATATTCTTCACATCAGCGGGCAGACATTCGGCTTCCGCCGCAGCCCCAGCGTTACCGGGCGCGCAGTAGATCTGCGAAACGCGCGGAGACTGGCGCAGTTTCCAAACCAGCGCATGCTCGCGTCCACCACTTCCAATGACCAGGACTTTCATAGTTCGGGATAAACAAGGTTAGGGGGAGCGGCAGATGATGTCAAACGCTGGGATTGAATCATTGAGCGATTGAGTCACTAAGTCATTGAATCATTCAGGGACCGACTTAGCACAGCGGCTCAAAGAATGCCTTCCGCCGTGGCACATTTCTGTATCATCCGAGCGAAAGGCATTGGCTTCCAACAAATGTGTTGCGTTGCCGCGCAATGACTCAATGATTCAATCACTCAATGTCTCAACCCATTAACCACGCTTAACTCCGTCGTATAATCTTCCTCAATGATCACCGTCTCCAAGGAAGACTATCTCAAAGCAATCCTCGCGGCCGAAAGCGAAGGCGAGACGGTTATCTCGGCGACGCTAGCCCACTGGTTATCGGTGTCGCCACCCGCAGTCACCATGGCTCTTCGGCGCTTGAAGAAAGACGGACTGGTGCGAGTGCAAGGCGACGGCCACGTCGGCCTGACCTCTGCTGGGCGCAAAATTGCACGCAAGCTCACCCTTCGCCATCACCTCATCGAGCGCATGCTCTCAGAGATCTTTGGTATGGAGTGGTACCGGGTGCATGACGAGGCTGAGCGTTTGGAGCATGCTGTATCACCCGACTTCGAAGCCCGTCTGCTGGCGAAGTTAGGTCGCGGAGGAGCTTGCCCGCACGGCAATTTGAGCGAACTTGAAAGTCCGGCAAGTCGCCGCCGGCGAGGCCTGGTGCTGCTTGCCAATGCCGATGCGGGGAAAGATTACGTGGTCAGCGGGATTTACGAGCGCGATCGACACCTGCTGGAATTTCTGGAGGGTCGAGGGGTTCGCCCTGGCGCGCGGGTACACGTTGCCGGCCGCAATTACGATCAAACTTTGACCCTGGCCACCGATGCCGGAACGGTCGCGCTCGGCCGTTCGGCGGCTGATAAGGTCTGGGTTACGGGGGAGGCGAGCAAATCGCGAGGTGCTTCCTCCCGTTCTGCCCGTGACCAATAGCCAACATCTCTTCATCAGAAATTAACTATAGTTTACCTGTTGATGTATACTCACGCTAATCCATTCCATTATGAGCGTAGGTTCAAAACCTCCACAGACGAACGGAAGTGCAGACGAAATCGTCGTCATCACTCACGAAGATGTGGATCGGGCGCATGATCGAATCCGAGTGTCGGCAGCGCGCGCCCAGCGCGGCTTGTTCTCCAGAGCGCGCCTGCTGTGGTTGCTGGTCGGGCCCGGGGTCCTGGTCATGCTGGGAGAGAACGACGGACCCAGCATGCTCTCCTACGCGGCCACGGGCGCGAAGTTTGGCATCGGATTCTTCATTCCTTTTGTTGTGCTCACGTTTTGCATGGCTATTGTTGTGCAGGAAATGACTGTGCGATTGGGCACCGCGACTCATCGCGGCCACGCTGAACTGATCTTCGATCGCTTCGGGCCGTTCTGGGGATGGTTTTCGATGATCGACCTGGCAATCGGAAACTTCCTCACTCTAATTACCGAGTTCATTGCCATTCGCGCGGGACTAGGTTTCTTTGGCGTGCCTCCGTGGATGGCGATCCTTATTGCGCTCGTCATCTTGTATGCGGCGCTGATGAGTCACCGTTACTGGACCTGGGAGCGAATCACGCTCGCCGCAGCCGCATTCAACCTGGTCTTCATTCCGGTCGCGCTCATGACCCATCCGCACTGGCATGCCGTCGGCCATGCATTCATCACCTGGCAGCCGCTTCCCGGATTCAACAAGGACACTCTGCTGATCGTGCTGGCGGACATCGGCGCGACCGTCACTCCATGGATGCTTTTCTTTCAACAGAGCGCCACAGTCGATAAGGGACTTACCACGAAAGACATCCGCTTCGGCCGTATTGACACCGTGTTAGGAGCGGTGTTGGCAGCGGCTGCCGCGGTGGCTACGATTCTTGCGACGGCCCCGCTGTTCGCTCATCAGATGGGCGCCGACAATTTTCAGGCTGCTGAATTTGCGCAAGCGCTCCAGCCGATCATTGGCCGGTTTGGCGCTTCGCTGTTCGCCTTGGGCATGGTTGAGGCCGGGATTGTGGCTTCAATCACGATTTCGACTTCTTCGGCGTACGCTTTCGGAGAAGTAACTCACAAACCACATAGCCTGAACTTGCCGATGGGGCAGGGCAAATCTTTTTACTCGGTGCTGACTTTGTGCGCGGCGGCTGCGGCGGCCATCGTGCTGATCCCGGGTCTGCCGCTGGTCTACGTGGTCTTGGTCGTCAACGTGGTTGCGGTCCTGGCCATGCCTCCCGCGTTGGTATTCCTGTTCATGCTGGTGAATGACAGAGAAATTATGGGCGATCTCGTCAGTCCGGTTTGGGCAAATGTTCTTTCCGCTGGCGTGGTATTTATTTTGACCGCTGCAGGTGTGCTTTTTGGCATTAGTGTGATTGTGCCAAACATCTTTGCGGCTTTGGGTGGGAAGTAGGCGCTCTGTGAAAAAAGACGAAGCAAAAATCGCGGGATCCATTGCGGATGAAAGCTGGGTTTTATCGTCGCTCGAACACGATCAACTGGTTCGCGCAAAGAAGCATTACATTCCGAGGCGGCAGCTCAAAGGCCCCGAACTTGTCGTGTTGTGGGCGCTTCGACTTTATCTTTTGTTCATGATGGCCGTTGTGGGTTATCAGGTGTGGACTGCCGCCCGCTAGAATGTTGTAATTCGTTCTCTCATTCTCAGGTTGTTTCTTCGCACATAGAGCTTCTGGCAGCTACTCCACGAGTGTGGACGCTCGCGCTCATTCAGTGGAATTCCATCGTGACGAACTTGGCTTCCTGCTTGCCCGTGTTGGTCAGGGTGTGGGTGTAGCCGCCGGGTAGCCATTTGACGTCGCCGGGTTTGAAATGCCCTGGCATTGGGCCCTGGCCTTCTACGTCGCTGCGGATTTCGAGATCGGTGACCGCTACCATAAGGTGCGGGCCGGAGTGATGGTGACTGGGCAGAGTCGCGCCCGGTTGCAAGTCGGTCTCGGAGACGCGGACTCCATCCTGCACGAACATAATGTCCTGAGTGCCGCCGGTTAAGACGTGCAGTCCGCGTTCTTCATCCCACTTTGCTGGAGGATTCTTGTGGGCGGCTTCGTCCTGCAGAAGTTCGACGGTGACATTGCGGAACGGCGTGTCCGCCAGATTGCGCGCAACGTGGGCGAAGTCGCCCGCCGTAAATCGGGTTTCGCCATCTTTCAGTTTCACCGCGGCTGGGGCCTTGCCTTTGACTTCATTCGAAAGATCCGCCGCCCCAATCGTGACGTAGACGTAATCGTGGTGATGGATGTGCATCAGGGTGGCATCATGCGGGGCAACTTCGACTTGGAATACGCGGACGTATTGGTTTTCGAGCGCCAGGTGATGATGCTGCTCAGCTGTGATCTCGACTTCAGATGTCTGTTGTGCAGACAAAGCCAGCGCGGCTACTAAGAGTGCAGGAAAAATCAGGCGAGTTCTCATGGGAGCAGATTCTAGCACTTGTCCACGAACTGAGAATTGATGTTGAGGCTGCGCGCCTTAGGTGGTTGGTGGGGGCACATCGGTTCGAAGCTTGAGCGTCGGCGTGCCCTGCGCCGTTGATTTCTGCTGGTTATCCTTGCTGAGTGCGTCGAGCAACTCTCGCGTAATCCTGTCATCGATCTCGGTCGCGTTCTGTAAAGTGACGGGATAGCGGATGACCGCCTCGAGACCAGTGCCGGTAAAGCGCAGCCGGGTTCTGGGACGAAATTCTCCCGGCGAGGTGTAGCCGAGCGTTCGCTCCATCTGGCGGCGCTGACCTTCGATGTCGTCCTTGTAATCGGCAAAAACGCTTTCCACCACTTGGGTGAGATTTTTCTCGACTTTGTTATAGTCGCTGTCGCCAGGCAGCGTCACAGTGATCTCGTGCCAGGTGAAGTTAGTCCCAGGGATTTGTTTGAAGAGGCCGGAAGTGGGTTGGAAGACGATGGAGTTGGAGAATGCGACCACCCGTCCGGTGGGAATCTCCGATCCACTGCCACTCAGTTCCATGAGTTGCAACCGGACCAGCCCGACCTCGACCACCTCTCCTGAAACTCCCGAGATCTGTACCCGGTCGCCGACACGAATGCCGAACTTGCCAATCAGAAAGAAGTAACCTGCAATCGAGAGAATGACATTTTGCAGCGCGACGGCAACTCCCGCGGTGATTAATCCCGCGAAAGTGGCGACCGAGCCAAGCTGGCTGGCAAAGGCGAAGGCAACTACCATCGTGATCGCAAACCACATCACGATCCTGCGGATTAGCAGGAACTGATAGCGGCGTCGAGCTTCATGTATGTAGAGGAAAATCGCCCTGCGCCAAAGCTCCGCGGCGGCGACAACGAATCCCAAAGCCAAGGCAAGCAGAAGCAGCCGGACCAACAGCCCTCGCAGATCGGAGCGGTACCGCGTCTTTACGCTGCTCTGCCAGTTCGTCAGATTCCTCTTATAAAGGTCCAGCAGCACGGATTGCTTGCTCAAGGGGAGCACAGCCGCCGAGATCTGCTTGAACTGGGCGGTGAGTGAGTCCAGCTCTTTTTTCTGTTGCGCTAAGGTGTTGGCGTCAGCGGTATCGGCCTGGCCGGCGATGGTGTCGCTTTGCTGGGTCAATTCCTTGAGGCGAGCGACCAGAGGATCGAGTCGCTGTTGAACGGCGCCCGCCAAAGAGTCGGTTCCCTTGAAGCGGTCGTTGATGGTGTGAACCTTGCCGGAAAGAGAGAAAAGATCCGCAGTCAGACCCCAGATGCCGCTGGGATCGGGCTTGCTATTGGAAACTGCCGGAGCGCTCCGTGATGCAGGGTTAATCGGGGCGTTCGACGATCCACCATTGGTGGAACCGCCAACTTCCGGCGATACGGTGCGAGCAAGCGCGTCGATCTGTCCCCGCAGACCGCTCGCTCCCAATCCGCCGCTGCTCGCTCCACCGACAAAATCGGCCATGTTGCGGATGATGTCGCGGCGGGCATTGGCAAGGTCGATTTCGCTTTGCAGTTCGGCGGTAGTAGCTTCCAGTTCGCGGCGCTTCTTACCAGCGGATGCTTCGAGCTTCTGGCGATCGGACTCCAACTCTGCCTGCGTCTGCTTAATCTGCTGGTCGAGCTTTTCCGCTAGTTGCAGAAGTGACTGATAGCGTGCGAGCTCGGGGTTCTGCGCCTGATTGGATTTCGTCGACACTGCCAAGTCTGCTGCAGCTCTGGCAAAGTCGAACGCGCAACGTACGACCTGGTCCGCAAGGGAACGATCGTCGTTTACCGCGATAACATCGTTGGGCTCAGTCGCAATCTGCCGTTCGACATCGATCTGGCGGTACCAATTGATAGTCTGATCTAGAAACTGCAAGATATCAGAACGATCGGGAGGGGCGGGGTTCTGTGAGGTCGACACTCCGACGCAGAAAATCGCCAACAGAACGGAAGTGGTGGCGATCGCCAGAAGCGGGCGGAGCACTTTCTTCGCATTCCGACACTTCGCACTTTGCTGGGGGAGAATGAACCTCATGTTTCTAAGCGTTTAACACCAGACTTTCAGTGTAATTGATTCCGCTACCGCGCGACCGAGCCTTCAGAGGAGTGGATGCAGATGATTCGGCGGGGATACCACTCGGACACGCAGCACTCATCAATAAAAGTCGCGTCCAATGAAAAAGGCCGATACTGTGCGGGTCCGGCCTGAAACGAGCGGCTGAACAATGAACTACCGCGGCCGTGAGGGTCCGAATGTCGGCTACCAGTCGACGCTAACCCATGACCGCCGAAGGTTCATTGTGATTACAGGCAAAGCTAACGCACACACGAGGAGTGGACAATACAGCGAATACCGTAGTCACGGTTAGTGACACTCGCTGCACTAGTTGATCCAACGGATTGGCGACTTTTCGGAATCTTCATCTTCAGACTTCCCTTGCTTGACAGGGGTTCGGTCGTCCATCCATATCATCACCATGAACTGGTTTTGCCGGTGGATAGTATCAGATTGCGATTCTATCGTTTGAAACTGGGCACGGATTGTCTTCAACGCCAAAGCATAGTCGTGCCGGGATGGCTGTTTCTTATGTTCATGTCGCTTCATCACGCCCCCCTTGACCTTTGGATACCGTGGCGTCCGCTCCCGTTGCCCTTAACAATGAAATATGACACGAATCGTGACAGGGCAGCGGCTGGCTTGATCGCGGTTTGTCATTTTCGCTCCCAAGGTCACATTCCCTTTTTTCTTGCCTGCCGCTAAACTGAATGTCTTATGAATAATCCATCTCAACAACCCAACATCCGGCTGCTCAACGCTTCCGACTACCGCGAGAGCTATGCCAACAGCGTCCAGGTGCGCGTGAATGTTTGGGATTTCTTTCTGGTTTTCGGTACTTTGCAACAGCAGAGCGAGACTCAGGTGGAAGTCAAGAACTTTCAGGGCATCTATCTCAGCCCGCAGCAAGCCAAGGCGCTGATGTCGATTCTGCAGCAAAACGTCTCGGGCTATGAAAGCACATTTGGCGAGATCAAACTCGATCCTCGGATGGCGGCTGCAGGCCCGGTACACTAGACTGCTCCGGTGGCCGGAGACATCGATCGGCGGCGCAGGTACTCTGCAACAACACTCGTTCTTGCGCTCTTCTTTTTCTCTGTGCTGCTGGCATTGCACATTCCCCTGCTGCACCTCCCGTACTTCTGGGACGAAGCTGGATACTACGTGCCCGCAGCTCGCGATTTGCTGCTGCACGGGACTCTCATTCCGCATTCCACGCTCTCGAACGCACATCCGCCGCTAGTCATCGCATATCTTGCTCTCGCGTGGAAGGTTCTGGGTTACGCGCCCTGGGTCACGCGCACGGCCATGTTAGTGGTTGCGGCGTTTTCCCTGCTGGGTATATTTCGACTCGCCCAGCGGGTTGCGAATACCGAAATTGCCGTCGGCGCTGCAATCTGCACCGCGCTTTACCCGGTTTTCTTTGCGCAAAGCTCACTCGCTCATCTGGATCTAGCAGCGGCTGGATTAACCTTCTGGGGATTGCTTGCGTATGTAGAGGACCGGCGATCGACCGCTGCCTTATGGTTCTGCCTGGCTGTGCTTGCCAAAGAAACAGCCGTCTTGGCTCCTCTCGCTTTGTTGGCGTGGGATTTTATTAAACGCTTGCATGCTCGGATCGGGTCAGCGAGCGCTTCCCAGGCCTCCGTTGTTATCCCGGACGTCACTCCGAAGGTCGCGTCCGTCATCCCGATTACCCCGGTTGTCATCCCGAGCGAAGCGAGGGATCCAGGTTCTTCTCGTGTGCGGAGAAAACCTAGATTCCTCATCGCCTTCGCTACTCGGAATGACATTGGGGGAAGAGGCTCCTCCAGCCTGCTTCTCATTCCCTTGATCCCGCTCGCGCTCTGGTACGCCTTCCATTACGCGCGTACGGGATTCGTCTTTGGGAACCCTGAGTTCTTTCGCTACAACGTTAAATCCACCATGCAGCCACTTCGTGTGCTCCTAGCGCTTGGGTTGCGTTTGTGGCAAGTGGTCGGATATCTCAACCTTTACGTCCTCACCCTGAGTGCAGTGCTCGCGATGTGGCTTCCGCCCCTGAGCGACAACGGAGAAGAACGGCGAAGGATCTCGCTGGATGTGCAGTTTTCGTTTCTGGCGGTAATCGTAGCTTACGTGCTCGCGATGTCGGTTGTGGGCGGAGCGGTGCTGGCCCGCTACATGCTTCCCGTGGTCCCACTTGTGATTATCCTCTTCGTCTCCACGCTCAGGCGACGGGTACGGCTGTGGCGGAGCGTGATTGCGATTGTGGCGTTGGCATTTGTGGCCGCTCTCTTCGTCAATCCTCCTTATGGGTTCTCTGTTGAAGATAACCTTGCGTACCGCGACTACATTCTGCTGCACCAGCATGCCGAGACCTTCGTAGAGACACGTTACCCCATGTCCAGGGTGTTGACGGCCTGGCCAGCCAGTGACGAACTTGCTCGCCCGTACCTTGGATATGTGACCCGGCCGATGCGGGTTTTTCGGATTGAAGATTTTACCGTCGAGCAACTGATGGCTGCGCGCGATCAACATTCAAATTTCGATGTGGCCGTGGTCTTTTCCACCAAGTACGAGCCGCCACATTCCTGGTTCGACCACTGGCGCAGATGGCAGTTATGGAAGACACAATTCTTCGGCTACCACCGCGATGTCCCGCCAGCCGCGGCGGCGCAGATTTTGGGAGGACGCCTCGTGTACGACAACTTTCGCGATGGCCAGTGGGTTGGCGTGATCGAACTGGAGCCAGCAGAGCTGGCACAGACTCAAAACACGGCTTCACAAGGACGGATTGCCATGTCCACGAAGGAGAGGTGAAAGCACACCGACGTTTTTATTGACGCTAGAGGAGCACAATTCGCTCAATTTGAGGGCTGAATGAGTGAACCATGCTGGATGCGCTTGTTGCCAGGCATCCGGTTGCATTTGTGCTGCTTGAACGCCTGCAGAGTGTCATCGCACGCCGCAATGTGAGTCGGTACTTCTCGTGGAATAAAGTCCTTCCAGGCGCAAGCATCGCAGGCCCATCCCATAAAGAAGGCTGTTTGTATCCATATCAAGGCTCTTTTCCCTTCGGCCATGGAATCAGCGTCTCACAAAATGTATGACTAATAAACTGCAAACGCGCCATTTGCGCGTTCTCTTTCCCGAATCTGTGCGAATCGTGACCTGGGCTGTGATGAATTGGAATCGCGCGAACGAACCGCGAAGCCTGTACACGAACGGCTGGAGCATGTTCGACGAAGGGCGAACCGCCCTGACTTACGAGGGAAGGCACGCATTTCGATGCCAGCGCCGTTTCGCAATCCCCTTGCATTTTCCCAATTTTCGGCCACACTATCTGGGCCGGAGTACTCTGAAGAAAAGCCGCGGATTCTTGTATGCGCAACCATGTTCACCCGCGACATCCGCTCCGAACGCTCGCCCTCGCTGCGTTGCTTTGGTGCGCAGGCGCAAAGCCCACGCCAGCCCAGAGCACACCTGAAAATAAACCGGCCGACAGTATTCGCGGTGTGGTAGTAAACAGCGTGACGCACGAACCCATCGGCCGGGCGCTTGTTTACGTCGGTGACAATCGCTTTGCCACCTTGACAGACAGTGAAGGACGGTTCGAGTTCATCTTCCCGCAGACAGGAAGTAGCCAGAACAATAACGATTCCCGGGAAGCTTCCTATTCGGCCATGATCCGTCCAGGGTTGATGGCTCGGAAACCAGGATTCGTGAGCGATCAAGTAGTCCAAAGCCCGCCGTTGGGTAAGGACCTTACGCTTTCGCTCACCCCCGAAGCTCTGGTGGTCGGACGGGTCGTTCTTCCCACCTCCGAAGCTTCCGATGCAATTCAACTCGAGCTTTATCGACGCCAGATCGTGGACGGGCGGGCGCATTGGATCCTTGCCGGCTCAGCTTCCACCAAATCAAACGGCGAATTTCGTTTTGCCGAACTCCCTGCAGGTAGTTACAAGTTGCTGACGAGGGAAATGATGGATCGTGACCCTTTGATATTCGATCCGCGTGGACAACTCTACGGATACCCGCCCGTCTACTTTCCGAACGCTACCGATTTCTCGCCCGCCCACACCATTCAGTTACTGGCAGGCCAGGTTTTTCAGGCAGATATTTCCCTGGTCAGGCGCGCCTATTACCCGGTCAAAGTGCCGGTGGCAAGCCCCTCACCGAACCCAGGGGTCAGCGTGGTTGTGTCAGTCCAAGGCCACAGAGGCCCGGGATACTCGCTCGGCTACAACCACCGCGACCAGACGATTGAAGGCATGCTGCCCAACGGAAACTACACTCTGGAAGCATCCGGCTTTGGACCGAATGCCGCGTCTGGTCTGTTGAATATCAGCGTGAAGAATGCGGCCTTTGAAGGGCCGCGCATGACTTTGATCCCGAACGGAGCGATCAGTGTGAATATTAAGGAAGAATTCGGAGCCACCCCAGAAACGAACTCGACGAGTGCGAATATGGAAGGGCAGCCCGTGCAGTTGCGCGGGCCGAGAGGTTATCTCAATCTGCGTTTGGAACCGGCCGATGACTTTGGCCAGGAAAGAGGTGCCTGGCTGCAACCGCCTCGGGGAGCTGAGGACGACTCGCTCGCAATCGAGGGTGTTCAGCCAGGCCGCTACTGGGTGAGAGCCGACAGCGCTCGCGGATTCGTGGCGTCGATGACTTCTGGAATCGCCGACCTGCAGCATCAGCTACTCGTCGTTGGCTTGGGAGGATCGAGTGCACCGATCGAAATCACGATGCGCGATTCCCCAGCTGAGATCGACGGAACTATCGAAGGGATGGCTGCGTCTTTCAACGGTACGGCGGGCAACGGTACGGCGGGCAACGGTGCGGCGGGCGCGGCGCCTTTGGCGAACGGGACTGCGCGTGTATCGCCCGATGTGTTGGCACATGTGTATTGCGTTCCGCTCGCTGACAGTAGCGGAGAATTCAGGGACGTATGGGTATCTCCCGATGGGAAGTTCGGTCCCCAGAACTTGGCCCCGGGCACTTATCGGGTGTTTGCCTTCGATCGTCCGCAACCCGAACTGGAATATCGCAATCCCGACGCGATGCGGGCCTATGACGCGAAAGGCCAGCTAGTCCATTTGATAGCTGGCCAGAAGGAACACTTGCATCCACCGTTGATTTCGACAAGCGAGTAAGCATGAGTATTTTTTTATCGTTTAGGCGATCTCCACTTTGGAGATCACGAATTCTCGCAAGCGGCTTTCTGTTGGTTCACTCCCTGGCAGCCTTTGCTGCTCAGGGCTCAGCCTGGCAGACCCAATTGTCGGCAACTTCGCTTCGGATCGCAGGGACCGTCGTGAGCTCAACCGGCGGAAACCCACTGGCGCGAGCTCGGGTAGTGATTGCGGACGCGACGAATCCCCAGAATCGGCAGTCGATGATTACCTCCGAAGATGGCCGCTTTGAGTTCAAGTCGGTACCGCCCGGAAAATATTCGTTGCAAGGCGCGAAGCGGGGTTTCATCAGCGCCGGTTATGACGAACATGAGCAATTCTCCACCGCCATTGTGACCGGCGCCGGTTTCGATACCGCGAACCTTATACTGCGTCTGGCTCCGTCTGCTGTACTATCCGGCAAGATTCTCGACGAGTTCGGAGATCCAGTTCGCCATGCCGCGGTTTCGCTATACCGCGAAGACCGAAGCGCGGGCGTAGGCCGTATTCTCAAATTTCGCGCTGACTCGACAGACGATCAAGGCGTGTACGAATTCGCGCCACTCGACGCCGGCACCTACTTCATTACTGCAATGGCGACGCCCTGGTACGCCGTGCATCCCGTCTCTACTCATCAACCCGGCGCGGAAAATCTACCGGCCAGCGTCGACCGCACGCTGGGCCGCTTATCCGGTCACGTACTACGGCGATTCCACCGAGCCCGATGATGCAACTCCAATCCCAATTCGCGGCGGCGACCATTTGCAGGCCGACATTCATCTCAATCCGGTTCCCGCCCTGCACTTGCTTTTTCACATTCCTGACAATGGCGAACACGGAATCAGCGTGCCCATGCTGCAAAGGCCATCCTTCGACGGAGTAGATAATGTTCAGACAGGAGGCGCGGAGCAGGTTTCCCCTGGAGTGTTCGAGATCAACGGAGTCGCGCCCGGCCGCTATTCCGTGCGCCTGCCTGGAAGCGGTCAAGGAAATGAAACCAATGAAGTTGATCTCGCCAACGACGGGCAGGAGTTGGATGTATCAGGTCCGGAGCGCGCTGGCGGAGTCAAAGCAACAGTGCAGGTTTTAGGGGAGGCAACGTTGCCGCCTCAGATCGAGATCGCACTTCGTAACAACAAAATGAGAATCGTTGCGTGGCAAGAGATGAACGAAAAGGGGGAAGTGGAGTTCAATGATCTTGCACCCGGAAAGTATGACGTACTGGCAGGAAGCCGTCGGAAATCCTATTCCGTGGCGCAAATGACATCCGACAGCGGCGTGATTTCAGGCCATACCTTAAACCTAGCCCCGGGCTCATCGCTCACAATTTCACTCTTGCTGGCCGGAGGCACGGTGAATGTCGAAGGGTATGCCAAGCGCGCCGGAAAAGCCGCGTCCGGGGTGATGGTGGTACTCGTGCCCAAAGACCCCGAAACGCATCGTGACCTTTTCCGCCGAGACCAAAGCGATCAGGACGGAAGTTTCAGCCTGCGAAGCGTCATCCCCGGTTCCTATACTATCGTCGCGATCGAAAACGGTTGGGATCTCGACTGGTCGCGGCCCGGCGTTATCGCCCAGTACGCCAAGCACGGGCAAAGCGTGACGGTAGGCGATCACGCCCAAAGTTCCCTGCACTTGTCAGAGGCTGTTGAAGTTCAGCCGCGATAGGAACTCTGACTCACGCCCCGCGACGGAACGTACATTTCTTGACACGTTCGCTGATAGTTGCCGGAATGCTACGCTGCCTTTCAGTGAAACGTATTCCTTCACTCGACGGTCTGCGGGCGATTTCTATCTCGCTGGTCGTCGTGGGACACCTTTCCAAGGCCGGGCTGGCGCCCCGGTTCATGGCAAATTACGCCGGTACGGGAGTGCGGATTTTCTTCGTTATCTCGGGCTACTTGATTACCACCATCCTGCTTAATGAGCACGCGCAAACTTCCACAATCAATCTGCGGCAGTTCTATATACGCCGCGCTTATCGCATCTTGCCGGCTGCGGCGGTCTTCATGATTTTTGCATTTGTGACGTACTGGCACGAGCTGCGCTGGTATGACATCGGGGCCATCCTGTTATACGTAGCGAATTTTGACAGCGCCCGGCCGTGGATGGTGGCACACTTATGGTCGCTGGGCGTTGAAGAGCAATTCTATTTTCTTTGGCCGAGTGTTCTGAGGAAGTGGTATCAGCAAAGCGTTGCCATTCTTGTGGCAGTCATTGTTGTCGGTCCCGTGTACAGCGCGGTTTGCTACCACTTCAAAGTTTCAAGTGGCGGCTATGGGACGTTTCCCGCCGTAGCTGACAATCTGGCCATCGGATGCCTGGTTGCGATCTTCGGTTCGCGTATCCCGAAAATACGGTCTTCGGTGGCTTGCACCATGTTGCTCGCGGTCATTCTCATTCCGAGCTATGCGGCGAACACTCCCGGGCGCACTTTGTTGATGCTGTTTGTGCTCTGGCCGATCCTCCACTGCTCGATCGCCGGATTGTTGTTGCACGTCATCCAGCAGCGTTATCGCATCTTGAACCTTGCCCCGGTCGTGTGGTTGGGGAGAATCAGCTATAGCCTTTATCTGTGGCAAGAACCGTTTTTCTTCAATCCCTCGCACCAGCCCGCTTACAAGCTGTTTCTTGGATTGGGGCTGGCTTGTCTTTCCTATTACCTCGTCGAACAGCCTGTGCTCAGATTCCGGGACAGGAAAACAGCGGCTTCGCCCAAGACTCAGGAAGCCGGCCTCGTGATGTGCGAAGCCCTGCAGTCCTGACCAATCTGTCTTTCTACCGCGCGTAATACGCGGCCTCCTCGTGGTAACCTGAATTCTCCTCCTGAAATTTTATCTTGAGGTATTGAACTTGATCGGTCGGCGTGGGCTATTGGTTATCTTTCCTGTTTTCTTGCTGCTTTCTTTCGTTTTTGGGGAAGGCACGCGCACCTGGGAACAATCGAAATTCGAAGAACTGATTAAAGGGACGACCAAGGGTGTCGCCGTACGCAGCACGGGCGGCTTGGAACTGGCTCCGGCTTTCACCGCGCTGTCTACGACGCCGTCAACCTATATCTGGTCGATCGCGGCGGATCGCGAGGGCAATCTTTATGCCGCTGCGGGTTCCCCGGCGCGAGTGTATCGAATCACTCCCGACGGCAAATCTGCGGTGATTTTCGAGCCTCAGGAACTCCAAGTACAGGCGCTGGTAGTGGATAAGAGCGGAGCCATCTACGCAGCCACCAATCCTGACGGCAAAGTTTACAAAATTGAGCATCATGCGGCTTCGGCAGGCAAGGGATCCAAGGATAAGAAATCCGGCGATAAGACGGCTGCGGATTCTCCTTGGAGTTCATCGGTTTATTTCGAGCCGGGCACCAAATACGTTTGGGATCTTGTCTTCGACGATGCCGGGAATCTCTACGTGGCCACAGGGGATCACGGCGAGATATTTCGAGTGACTCCGAAAGGCGAGCATTCGGTGTTTTTCAAGAGCGACGAAGCCCATATCCGTGTGATGGCCTTTGACAGCAAAGGCAATCTGATCGCTGGCTCCGACGGAAGCGGGCTGGTGTATCGAATCTCGTCCAGTGGAGAAGGCTTCGTCCTGTATAGCGCGCCAAAAAAAGAAATCACTGCACTGGCCATCGACAAAACAGGCAATATCTACGCCGCCGGAGTGGGGGAAAGACGTGGTGGGACAAGCGCAGCAAGTTTCACTTCGGCTCCGGTTTCCATCCCGAGTTCTCCGTCTCCTTCGATGAGTGGGCCACAGGGCGGGATCGTGATTACCGCACCTCCCAGCACTTCGTCCCCTTCGATCAGTTTGCCAAGTTCGAGTTCAGGATCGGCGGGCGGGTCGGAGATTTATCGCATCGCGCCTGACGGCTCTCCCAGCCGCCTGTGGAGTTCTCACGAGGACATCGTCTATGCCTTGGCGTTTGATCAGCATGGCCGCCTGCTGGCGGGCACGGGAAATCGCGGACACGTCTTCGCCATCAGCGGGGAGGATGAATTCACCGACCTCATTAAAGCCAGCGCTACCCAAGTGACCGCGTTCGCCAGCGCTCCCCAAGGAGGTCTCTACGCGTCGACCAGCAACCTTGGCAAGGTGTTTCTGCTGAGCGCGACGCCCGAATCCGAGGGCACTTACGAAAGCGATGTTTTTGACGCTCACATTTTTTCGCGCTGGGGACGCGCTGAGTTCCGCGGCGCCGGCAATGTCGAACTCTTTGCGCGCAGCGGCAACGTGGACAATCCCGACCGCAACTGGAGTCCCTGGGAACAAATCGATCTGCGGAAAAACAGCCCGGTCAGTGTTCCTCCGGCGCGTTTCATCCAGTGGAAAGCCGTGCTCCGCTCAGGAGATCCTGCGCCGCGCGTCGAGAGCGTTGCGGTCAACTATCTGCCGAAAAACGTAGCCCCCGATTTTGACGATGTCACGGTGCAACCCGGAGTGCGCTACCAAGTGCTGCCTAAACCTGCAGGAGTGGACCTGGGCGCTGGAAATGCACAGCAGCCACACTTCGACCCGCCGCCGCCGGTCATCCATGACCGCGATTCCATCGGCGTGAAATGGAGCGTTCACGACGACAACGACGATCAGACGGTCTACTCCGTCTACTATCGCGGTGACGGTGATACTCGATGGCTCTTGCTGAAAGACAACCTGACCGACAAGTTCTACTCCTTCGAGGCCTCACTTCTGCCCGATGGCGTGTACACGATCAAAGTCGTGGCCTCTGACTCGCCTTCGCACTCTCCCGGGCAGGCGCTGACCGCAGAGAAAGAAAGCACGCGCTTCGAAGTCGACACGACTGCACCGCAGATTGAGAATCTCGCCGCGTCTGGAGAAAGCGACAAGATCCATGTAACCTTCCACGCCGTTGATAGTTTTTCGAATATCAAACGCGCCGAGTACTCTATCGACGCGGGCGAATGGCAGTTCGTTGAACCGGTTGGCCAGTTATCAGACTCGAAGACTGAGGACTACGATTTTCGAGTGCCACCACCTGTGGCAAACCCCGCGACCGTGACAACAAAGTCTGGCAACGTGGGATCACTCGAGCATGTTGTTGTGGTGCGCGTTTACGATCGCTACGACAATATGAGTTCAGCCAAAATATTGATCCGGGGAAAGTAGCGGCGGTCGCTTGTGGAAGCCGGGCGTCTACTAAACGCCCGGGAGTTGATCCGCCTTTCGCAGTTCCGGAAACCGCCAGGCCCACACAGCGATCACGACCAAAGTACCAACACCGCCCAGCACCACGGCGGGAACAGTGCCGAACCAGTGCGCCGTCAGTCCGGATTCAAATTGACCTAACTCGTTGGAGACGCCAATGAAGAGCATGTCCACCGCGTTGACGCGGCCGCGCATGTCGTCCGGCGTGCCCAATTGAATCAGAACGCCGCGAATGACAATGCTTACCATGTCGGTCGCACCGATCAGCAGCAGGGAAATCAGAGAAAGCGCGATGCTTCGCGAAATTCCGAAAAGAATGGTACACACTCCGAAGCCGGCAACACACCACAACATTGTCGGTCCGGCCCGCCCGCGAAGCGGACGATGAGCCAACAGGATCGCCATCGCTGACGCGCCGACTCCAGGTGCGCTGCGAAGTAGGCCGAGGCCCCAGGGTCCGGTGTGGAGGATTTCACGGGCGTAGATCGGCAGGAGCGCGACTGCCCCGCCAAGTAAAACCGCGAACATGTCCAGCGAGATCGAGCCCAGAATCAGCTTCTGCCGCCAGATGTAGCGAAATCCAGCCAATACTGTCGTTAGGCTCACAGCTTCCTGAGACCTGGGTTTCGCCTGGGGTTTAATTCGTACCGCAGACACTAATGCCAGCAACGAGAACAGCATCGCGGTCAGGTAGACCGCCGAAGGACCGCGAAAAAAAGCATAGATAAGCCCGCCGACCGCCGGGCCCAGAATAGTTGCGCCTTGAAAAACGCTCGCGTTCCAGGCTACGGCGTTAGCGAAATGTTCTTCGGGAACCAGTTGCGGCAGCAGCGCCCGGCTGACCGGTCCAGTGAGCGATCGTACCGCCCCTAGCAGCACCAAAACTCCGTAGATCAGATAAACGGGCTGATGAACCAAGTGCGATCCCTTCCACGCAATCGCTAAGAGCAGCCCCGCGCAGACCGTGAATCCGCCATAGCACAACATCAGCAGCCGGCGGCGGTCAAACCGATCCGCCGCATGTCCTGAGGCTAGAAACAAAACGATTCCGGGAAGAAACTGGGCCAGCCCGACCAGGCCCAAGTCCAAGGGCCGCTTTGTAATCTCGTAAACCTGCCAGCCCACCGCGACCGACTGCATCTCGAGAGCAGTCTCGATGAAAAATATCCCAAGCTCGTAAACGGTGAAATCCGGATAGGTAAACGCAATATTCCCCGCGAGCCTGGCATCTTCCCGTGCAGCCATCGCTCTCTACTGTGCCACAAAAGCGCTCGCGGAGGTCGGCCGCCACAAGCAACTGCAGATTCCTCATCGCTTTCGCTCCTCGGAATGACAGAGGATAGGTTTGTAGCCGGGCACGGAATGAGACAATGACCGGATTACCCCATGACTCGATGGCTCGATCTGTGCGGCTGGGCAGCTTGTGTCGTTTACTCGACGATTCCTGTCTTCTGGCTACTGATCCATCCGCGCGCCCGCTATTGGCGCGCGCGGAAGCGTTCCCCATATGCGGTTCTGGTGCCAGTGTGGATTGCGACGTGGATCATTCTCGGGTTGCTGACGTGGAGGTGGCAGCGCGTCGGCCTCTACAATACGCGCTGGACCTGGATTCCCGCCATTTTTCTATTCTTGATCGGCGTTTGGATTTACTCGCAGTCTGGAAAGGACTTCAGTTCAGCGCAGCTCGGAGGCTTGCCCGAGGTTTTGCCTAACCATCACCAACAGCAGTTGATAACATCGGGAATTCGGAGCCGTGTGCGCCATCCAGTCTATCTTGCGCATCTCTGCGAAATGCTTGCGTGGAGCGTGGGGACAGGGCTGGTCGTTTGCTACGCGCTGACCGCGTTCGCTATGGTTACGGGCGCAATCATGGTTCGATTGGAAGACGCGGAACTTCAACAGCGATTTGGAGAATCATATCGAGCGTATCGAGAAAACGTGCCGGCGGTGCTACCTAAGATTTAGGCTAAACACTGCTGCTGCCCGCTCCCGAAAATATTCGTTCGCGCTTTGTCGATAAGGAAGTGCCTCGTTCGACTAACCAGCAGTACAGGCTAGGAGGCCTGAACAAAATGCAATATCTGCTGCTTATCTACGGAAACGAAAGCCAGTTCGAGAAGACAGGGAAGGCCGAACAGAGCAAGATCCTGCAGGAGTATGGGGAATTTTCCAAGAGCATCGCGGGCAGTGGCCACATGCGCGGCGGCAATGAGTTGGACCGTACTTCCAAGGCCAAGACCGTGCGAGTTCGTAACGGCAAGCAGGTGGTGACCGACGGCCCGTTCGCGGAGACCAAAGAACAGCTTGGCGGCTACTATCTGGTCGAAGCCAAGAACTTCGACGAGGCCCTCGCGCTGGCAGCGCGGATTCCTTCGGCACGCTGGGGCTCGATCGAAGTCCGGCCGATCATCCCTCACGAGATGCCGATCTAGCCTGATGGAGTCCGGGCGCTCCCGCCCGGCCGGACGGGCCAGAGGCTCGTTCTCCATTGTCCATCTATAATTCCATTTGGTCTGAATCGCTCGAATGAGATTCGAACTCTTTGTTGCTTCACGGTACTTGCGCGCAAAGAGACGCCAAGCGGTGATTGGCGTCATTACGGGCATTTCCATTGCCGGGGTCGCCGCCGGCGTCGCTTCCCTGGTCGTCGCGCTCGCGATCAACAACGGATTTCGCCAGGATCTGCAGGACCGACTGCTGGGTTCGAGTTCTCACATCAATCTGCTACGCGTTCAGAGCGACGGAATCAAAGACTGGCGTCCGCTCATGGACCGGTTGTCGAAAGAGCCACACATCGTCGCCGCTGCTCCGGCGATTTATGAGCAGGTCCTGATTTCTCGCGGACCACGAGCCCGCGGCGCCGTTCTAAAGGGCATGATCCCGGACCAGGAAAGAAAAGTCAGCGACCTTCTGAGCACAATAAAGATCGGCTCAGCGAATCTCCTAGAAGAAGAGCCTGTGGGACCGGGTCATATTTCGAAATCTGGACCCGGTCAGAGCGAAACGCCCGACTCTGCCGCAGCCAACGCGGGCGAGGGCTCCCACGCCTCGCGCATGAATCCGCCGAACCAATCTCCCAGTGATCTTCAAGGCGTGGAAAACCGGATTGCCGCGATGCCGCCCATCATTCTTGGAAATGACATGGCCGATGAGTTGGGCGCCACTGTTGGCTCCGTCGTGCTGGTCACGAGCCCACAAGGCGAACTCACTCCCTTCGGCATGGTGCCCAAGTACGACCGTTTCCGCGTCGTGGGAATTTTCAACTCTGGTTTTTACGACTACGACAGCAGTTGGGCTTTTACGCGACTCAGCGACGCGCAGCGGCTCTTCGGTCTCGGCGATCTTGTTTCCGTACTTGAGTTCAAAGTGGATGACATTTACCAGGCCGAGCAGATCTCGAGGCAACTCGAGCAGGCCGCCGGCAAGGGTTTCATGGCGACGAATTGGATGGAACAGAATAAGGCCCTTTTTCGAGCGCTGCGGTTGGAGCGGCTGGTCACATTTATCACTATCGGCTTGATTGTCTTCGTGGCCGCGCTCAACATTCTAATCTCGCTGACCATGATGGTCATGGAAAAGACTCGCGACATCGCCGTGCTCATTTCAATGGGCACGCGCAAGTCGCAAGTGCGCCGGATCTTTATTGCCCAAGGTGTGCTGATTGGGGTGTTCGGGACGGCGATTGGTTTGGTTCTGGGCTACACGCTTTCCTGGGCTGGCGGACACTACCATCTGCTTTCACTCGCACCCGAGGTCTACTCCATTGATTACGTGCCCTTCGCGCCGCGGGCAATGGACGGTTTGCTGGTGGCGCTGGTCGCGATTGGGGTCTCGCTGATCGCGACAGTCTATCCTTCCTGGTCGGCAGCCCGGATCCTTCCTGCTGAGGCCTTGCGCTACGAGTAAGGCGCGGATCGTGGCATGCTTTGCCCTATCACAGGCCGGCTAAGGAGCGCCGACCGTGGGCGCACACCTTGTCACTTTGCCCCCGGAGATTAGGAAGTCCCCGTCTCGTACCCTTGGCTGTTCTCGCGAGAATGCGGAAAAATAGCGCGCGGGTTCGTTTGGAAGCCGGCCAGATCAGAAAAGTCAACTACTGTGCTGGCCTGGTCCGTTATTTCCCGGGAAAAATCAGCGCTCCTGAAACTCACGTTGCTCACTGCCTTATCTACGGAATTTCCTTTACCCGGCTTTGACCCTTTTTTGACATCCGTCGTGCCCCTTTATGTCATTCTGCGTGCGTGATCCCGTGACTTTGGGTCCGGCTCTCTGGGTTGGCACAGCGGTGACCGAGGTCACATCCCTGTCTAAGATTTCTGAAGTACAGTTGGCTGCAGATGTTCCCGAAATGCGAACAGAAACGTTTCTGGCGTCGCCGTGTTTTAATGGGAATGGCGACCTTCCGCAGTGAGTCGAGTAGGGTAAGTCGAGTAGAGGACGGCTCGGCACTGTGGATTCCTGAGACGAGGAGCGTTGCGGGTGCATCTAACAGAACAGGCCATATTAAGGATCGAGGGCCTCAAGAAGGTCTTCCGATCCGGCAAGTCGGATTTGGTGCTCTTTGAAAATTTGTCGTTTCAGGCAACGAAAGGCGAAATGCTTGGCATCGTGGGCGAGTCCGGTGCTGGAAAAAGTACCTTGCTACACATCGTGGGCGCGCTTGATCGGCCTTCCGCAGGTGACGTATACTTCGCGAACTTGCAATTGAGTTCGCTTTCGGAGAACGCCGCAGCCGAGTTTCGTAACTGCGAAGTCGGCTTTGTTTGGCAATTCCACTACCTGCTGCCAGAGTTCACGGCGTTAGAGAATGTGGCTATGCCATTGCTGCTTCGAGGTTGTCCCTGGCAGGATGCAGAATCAGAAGCTTCGCGGTGGCTGAGTGAGGTCGGGTTGGACCAGCGTTCGCATCATCGTTCGGGAGAGCTTTCCGGGGGTGAGCAACAGCGCGTGGCTTTGGCTCGGGCATTGATCACCAAGCCCAAGCTCCTGCTGGCGGATGAGCCGACCGGAGACCTCGATAGCCGTACCGCGGATTCAGTTTTCGAACTGATTGCCAAGTTGCATCGCGACTGCCAGTTGACCTCCCTGATCGCCACCCACAACTTCGGGTTTGCCCGTCGTTGCCAGCGCGTGTTGAGGTTACAGCAGGGAAGGGTTGAGGAGGTGGCACCGGAAACGCTACCCGCATAGCACGTCGTGGCGATTGACTTTTCTCCTGCGACGTGTCGGAATGATAAATTGAGGGTCGTAATTGAAACGCCGCCAGTCGGGCGACTTGCGACAAGTTGCAACCACTTGCGGAGAAACGACAAGTAAGGTGTCTTTGGTAACTGATTGGTACGAGTCAAACCCGCGATATAAAGAGTGTAGCGGTTGGCACGTTGATTGCACCATTAACTTAGGGTCAGGGAGATCCGAGGAGCAGGGCCGCCAGATTGACCCGGGAAGCTCTTCGAGAGCTCAGGGGAAAGGGCCATATGTTTGAACGTTATACGGAGAAGGCGAGGCGCGTCATCTTTTTTGCGCGCTATGAAGCCAGCCAGTTCGGGTCTCCTTATATTGAGACAGAACATCTTCTGCTGGGACTACTGCGCGAAGATAAGGCCCTGACTAATCGCTTTCTGCGTTCCCACGCTTCGGTCGAATCCATCCGTAAGCAGATCGAAGGTCACACCACCATTCGCGAGAAGGTTTCCACGTCCGTGGACCTCCCGCTGAGCAATGAGTGCAAGCGCGTGCTCGCCTATGCCGCGGAAGAGGCAGAACGCCTTTCCCATAAACACATTGGCACCGAGCATTTGCTGTTGGGTTTGCTGCGTGAGGAAAAATGTTTTGCCGCCGAAATTCTGCACGAACGCGGCCTGCGACTTTCGACCATTCGTGAAGAATTGGCTCGCACCAGCCAGGAAAAAGCCCAGCCCCAGCGTCAGCGTGAATCTTCGCTGCTGAGCGAGTTTTCTCGCGACCTGACTCAAGCTGCCATGGATTCTCAACTCGATCCTCTAGTTGGACGTGACGGCGAGTTGGAACGCGTGGTGCAAATCCTCTGCCGCCGCACCAAAAACAATCCAGTGCTCATCGGCGAGCCTGGCGTGGGCAAAACTGCCATCGTCGAGGGCCTGGCACAACGGATTGCCGATGGCGAGGTTCCTTCATTCCTCGCCGACAAACGCATTCTTGCGCTCGACCTCTCATTAATCGTCGCCGGCACCAAATATCGTGGCCAGTTCGAAGAGCGCCTGAAGACCATCATGAAGGAATTGATGGAGTCGCAGAACTCGATCATCTTCATTGACGAACTGCACACTCTGGTCGGCGCAGGATCGGCTGAAGGTTCGCTCGATGCAGCCAACATTCTGAAGCCAGCGCTATCGCGCGGCGAAATCCAGTGCATCGGCGCTACTACGCCGGGCGAGTATCGCAAGTCGATCGAAAAAGACCGCTCGCTCGAACGCCGCTTCCAGGCGGTAAAAGTCCCGCCTCCGAATGAGGCTGACGCCACCAAGATTTTGTTCGGGATCAAAGACCGGTACGAGAAGTTTCACGCCGTCACCTACACCGACGATGCCATCAACTTTGCCGTTTCGCACTCGAACCGTTATATTCCCGACCGCTTCCTGCCCGACAAGGCAATTGACCTGGTCGACGAAGCCGGCGCCCGCGTAAAGCTGCGCCAGACTTCGCTCCCCGAGGAACTCACCGAGGTGCAGAAGCGCATCAAGTTCATCGTTCACCGGATGGAAAACGCCATCGCGAACCACGAGTTCGAGAAGGCGCGTTTCTATTCTGACGAGGAACGCAAAGAGCGCGAGAACCTGCGCGCTCTTCGCGAAAAATATCATTTGGACGAATCTTCGACCGGCGTCGTCGGCCGCGAAGACATCGAAGACGTGGTTTCGCGCTGGACCGGCGTCCCCGTTACGTCGATCAAGGAAGAAGAAACTCAGAAACTGCTCCGCATCGAGGAAGAGCTGCACAAGCGAATTATCAGCCAGGACAAAGCTATCAGCGCACTCGCCCGCGCCATCCGCCGCAGCCGCGCCGGCTTGAAGAACCCGAACCGCCCTATCGGTTCGTTCCTGTTCCTCGGTCCCACAGGTGTCGGCAAAACCGAAGTCGCTCGCACCCTGGCGCAGTTCATGTTCGGCACTGAAAAAGCTCTGGTCCGCTTCGATATGTCGGAATTCATGGAGAAGCATTCCGTTTCCAAGCTGATCGGCTCGCCTCCGGGATACGTCGGCTACGAAGAGGGTGGTCAGCTCACCGAGCGCGTGAAGCGCGCACCGTATTCGGTTGTCCTGCTGGACGAAATCGAGAAGGCGCACCCGGACGTCTTCAACATTCTGTTGCAGGTCTTTGAAGACGGGCAGCTCACCGACGGTCTGGGTAACACGGTGGACTTCAAAAACACTATCCTCATCATGACCTCGAACATCGGCGCGCGTCACTTGCAACGCCGCGAGGGTCTGGGCTTCCAGTCGAGCAAGGAAGACATGATCTCGGAAAAGGTCGAGGACCTGGTGAAGAACGAAGTCAAGCGCACCTTCAACCCTGAGTTCCTCAACCGCCTGGACGAGATCATCCTGTTCAGCGCTTTGAGCGAAACCGATTTGATCCAGATTCTCGAACTCATGGTCAGCCAACTGAACCAGAACCTGGCGCAGAAAGCGATCACGGTCACGGTCACCGACGAAGCCAAGAAGTGGATCCTCAGCCAGACGCTGGTGGATCGCAGCTATGGCGCGCGTCCGCTACGTAGAGCGCTGCAGAAATACATCGAAGACCCGCTGTCGGAGGCTTTGATCCAGGGCACGATTGCTACCCGGCCGGCGTTCATCGAGGTCTTCCTCGGCGACAACAAACTGTTCTATCGTCCAGTGGACTCGAAAGAAACCGAAGGCGTGTTGCTGTACGAGAACTAGCTGTCAGCCTTCAGCTCTCAGCCGTCAGCCAAAAAGCTGGCGGCTTTTTATTTGCCTGCCCAGAGGCTATCGTGGTATCGAGAAGTTGAGAGGTGGGGGCTTTCCATGAGCGTGCCGATTCACACTTATAAGCGTATGCCGTCTGCGGTACCGATTTTTGTTCTGGTCGTCGTTCTGGCCGTCGGCCTCACGCCCGCCCATGCCCAGCAGACGCCGGACCCGCACCAGGTTCCGGTGATGGACGGAGAAGCCGGCCCCTGTTCCGTCGCCTACACCGTCACCGATGTCAAAGGCGCGCCAGTTTACGACGCGCGCCTCCGGGTGCACATCGCCTATGGCTTCGCGGGCGTGCGGCGGCTTGATCTCGAAGCGGCTACCAATGTCGATGGCAAAACGCAATTCAAAGGTCTGCCGGAAAAGGTCAAAGGCGGGACGCTGCTTTTCCGCGCATCGCAAGGCAAGCGGGACGGGTCGGCGATCTACGATCCCACCAAGAACTGCAGTGGCCAGCAGAGTTCCATTGTTATAACCGAGAATTAAGAATCCACCGAGCCTCGGTCGAACATCCGCCGCTGCCCTGCCCACAACTGCGATGGATGCTAGAATTAAATTGTCGCAATTACATCCCATCGCATGCTGACCGGCTCGAAAATTCGCCGTAAATTCCTGGACTATTTCGTCCAGCATGGACACAAAGAGATACATTCCTCGTCGCTCGTTCCGGCCAACGATCCCACGCTGCTCTTCACCAATGCGGGCATGAACCAGTTCAAAGACGTGTTCCTTGGCCTCGAAACTCGCGACTATAAACGCGCCACAACCTCGCAAAAATGCGTCCGCGCCGGCGGCAAACACAACGACCTCGAAAACGTCGGCTTCACCAATCGGCACCATACGTTCTTCGAGATGCTGGGCAATTTTTCCTTTGGTGACTACTTCAAAAAAGACGCTATCGCCTACGCCTGGGAGCTCATCACTTCGGCTTCATGGTTTGCCATAGAAAAAGACAAACTCTACGTCACGATTTTCAACGGCGAAGGCGGCGTGCCTCGTGATGCCGAAGCTTACGAGCTTTGGGTAGGGCAAGGGGTTCCAAAAGACCGCATCTTCGAGTTCGGCGCCAAAGACAATTTCTGGCAGATGGGCGACACCGGCCCCTGCGGCCCGTGCAGCGAAATCCACTACGACATGGGCCCGGCAGCCTCCGACCAAAGCCACGCCGATTGCGCGTTCGGCTGCGACTGCGGACGCTACGTCGAAATCTGGAATTTGGTCTTTATGCAGTTCGACCGCGACGTCACTGGCAAACTGAATCCGCTACCCAAGCCGTCGATTGATACCGGTATGGGGTTGGAGCGGGTGACGGCGGTGCTGCAGGGCGTAATTTCAAATTACGATACAGATTTGTTTACACCGCTACTGGAAGAAGCGCAAGGATTGTTGTTGCTAAGGAATTCCGGGCAGAAGCTGACCTTCTCCTCCGAGCCTAGGAATGTAGCCGCTTCACTGAATGTAATTGCGGATCACTCTAGGGCCTTTACGTTCCTGATTTCAGATGGTGTTATTCCAAGTAACGAAGGCAGAGGATACGTTCTGCGCAAAATAATAAGGCGCGCCATCAGGCACGCGAGGTTTCTGGGTGCTACAAAGCCATTTTTATACGAGATGACATCAGCTGTCGCACGACAGATGCAGGACGCGTATCCGGAACTTAAGGAGAACGAAGATCGGATTGCAGGAGTAGTAAAGCAAGAGGAGATTCGATTCGAGAATACTGTGGCACTTGGTCTGCGGCGCTTCGATGAGGACGTGCGCGAGCTCATTCGGCAGGCTGCAACGGTGCATGGACTCAAGATGTTAGACGACCCAGAAGCCTCCGAGAAGCACACGGAACGCGCTCTTTACCAGCTCCTTAGCCAAAAGGGCGTGTCGCTGACCTATCCAGGAGACAAAGCTTTCAAGCTCTATGACACGTTTGGTCTCCCTCAAGACTTCATCATTGATGCGTGTCGGGACGAAGGCATTGCTTTTGATTCTCTTGGTTTTGCTGAAGCACTGGTCGCGCAGCGTGAGCGCGCCCGTGCCTCTTGGAAAGGCGCAGGCAAGCAAACTGCGAATCCGGTTTATCAGGAGCTAGCGGCAGGTGCCCATGCAATGCTTTTTCCCCCGAAGGGGACCGTTTCGCGGCCGCAGTTGCTGAACTCCGAATTTGTCGGTTACTCCCGCACACGGGTTGACGCCTGCGCAGTTGTCGCGATCATCCATAACAACCGGGGCGTGCAGGAACTCAAAGGCGGCTGCGAAGGCGAGATCATCCTCGACCACACGCCGTTCTACGCCGAGGCTGGCGGACAGGTCGGCGACCGGGGATGGCTCTACAGCGACGATCACAACACGGTCGTCGCCGAGGTCAAGGGCTGCTACTATCCGGTTCAGGGTGTGCGGGCGCATCAGGTCATCGCCAAGCAACCGATTCGCGTAGGCGACAAAGTCGATGCCGTTGTCAACGCCGACATCCGCGAGTCGACCATGCGCAATCACACGGCCACGCACCTGCTGCAAGCCGGGCTGCGAGAGGTTCTGGGCAAGCATGTCAAGCAGGCGGGGTCCCTGGTTGCGCCTGACCATCTGCGGTTTGATTTCTCGCACTTCACCGGCGTTGCCGATGAGGAACTGCAGGACATCGAAGACATCATCAATAAAGAAGTGCTGCGCAACGAAAAGGTCGAGGTCATCGAGAACGTGCCTATCGATGTCGCTATCAACGAATACAAAGCGATGGCTTTGTTCGGGGAAAAGTATGGCGACCGGGTTCGCGTTATCAAGATCGGCGATTTCTCGACCGAACTCTGCGGCGGAACTCACACCAATGCGACTGGGGAAATCGGTCTGATCAAAGTTTTGAAAGAAGGCAGCGTTTCTTCCGGAGTCCGCCGCATCGAGGCGGTCACCGGCGAAGGCTCGCTGCGGCATTTCCGTCAGGACCATCAGTTGGAGAACGTGGTGGCTAGCTTCGTTGGGCCCACCCTTTCGCAAAAAGCGCGAAAGGATGGGGCACCCACCGTTGGGGAGGCCCCGGCTTCTCCCGCCGAAGCCCTGAAGCTGGAGCTCGACAAGAAAGACTCCGAGATCAAGCGCCTGCAACGCGAACTGGATCAGGCCCGCATGAAGTCGGCTTCATCGACCGTCGCTTCGGTCACCGACAAGATCAAAGATATCCACGGCGTCAAAGTGCTGGCGCACCGCGTCGACAATCTCGAACGGGCGCAGATGCGCACGCTGGTCGACCAACTCCGCGACAAACTGGGTTCAGGCGTGGTGGTATTGGGCTCGGCAAGCAACGGCAATGTCGCGCTCATCGTCGGCGTGACCAAGGATTTGATCAGCCGCATTCAGGCGGGTAAGGTTATTGGCGGAGTGGCGGAGAAAGTAGGCGGCAAAGGCGGCGGCAGGCCGGATCTGGCCGAGGCGGGCGGGAAGAATCCCGAGGCGCTGGACGCGGCTCTCGCCGAAGCTTATGGTGTAGTCGGATCGCTGCTGGGTTGAAGTCTTCTTTCTGCGCGGACGTTGCGGCTTGGAATCGCCTATGGATGACCGCATACGGTTCATCACGCATCAGGGCAAGCAGATTTTGCTGGTAGACCTATCTCACTGCTCAGCCGCTGAGGTGCTGAAGATTTCCCGTGTCGTCCCTCGTTATGTGATGCCTGAACCCCGCGGCTCGGTCCTCTTACTTGCGGATTTGACCGGAGCCGAGTTCGACCGCGAGGCCATTACCAGCATCAAGGAAAGCGCGGTTTTCGACCGGCCTCATCTCAGGAAATCTGCGTGGGTAGGGACAGAGAATCTGCCCCGAATATTCTACGAACATATCAAAGTTTTCTCCCAGAGAGAATTACCCACCTTCAGGACCCGCGAAGAGGCGCTGGATTGGCTGGTGACGGATGATTCAGCAACGCCCCGCGAGTGAAGACTCAGTGCTAACCGCTCCCATTAAGCCACTTCAGCTCGACCGTCGCGCTGGTTCAAGGTTTCAGCGAACAACTGCGTGAGCTTTTGAAAAGCGCGTTCGGCCTGTGGGGCGTTGTAGACGGGGCTGTCTGAGGACGTCCAGTTGTGATAAGCATCCTGGTAAACTTCGCTTTCGGACTTTCCGCCCCAGGATTCCAGCGCTCGGTCCAGCTTCGCGATTGGATCCTCTGGCATGCTGCGATCATTCGCCGCATGCCCGAAGTACAAGCGCGCTTTGATGCGAGGTAATGTCAGGTGCCCGGCAGTGAACCGGGACTCTGAGAAAAGTTTATTACTTGGTTGCGCCTATTCTGGTCACGCCTCCACCATCATTTGTGACCCAGACATTGCTTCCATCGAACGCCACCATATCAGGCCTCAAGCCAACTGGGTAGGTACCGAGAAATGCTCCGCTACTGGCCCGTAGCTTGGTCACCGTATTGTCGCCGCCGTTTGTGACCCAGATGTTGCTCCCGTCAAACGCCATGAAATAAGGAGTGTGACCGACCGGATAGGTGCCGACAAGTGCGCCGTCACTAGCCCGTAACTTCGTCACGGTGTTGTCGCCATTGTTCACTGACCAGACGTTGAGTCCGTCGAATGCTACACCGTAGGGACCTGTTCCAAGCGGGAAGGTGCCGAGAACCGCGCCATCGCTAGCCCGCAACTTGGTCATGTTGTTAGAACCGTAATTTGAGACCCAGATATTGGTCCCGTCAAACGTTATGCCCTTGGGATTGGCACCTGTTGGATAGCTACCGATGACCGCGCCGTCCGTAGCTCGCAACTCCGTCACCGAGTTGCTCCAGGTGTTTGTGACCCAAATATTGGCTCCGTCGAACACTGCTTCAGAAGGACTGGACCCTACTGGATAGGTTCCAACGAGCGTGCCGTCACTGGCCTGTAATTTGGTCACGGTGTTACTGTTTGAGTTTACGACCCAGATGTTGGCTCCGTCGAAGGTTATGCCGAGAGCCCACGCCCCTGTCGAGTAAGTGCCTACGATAACACCATCATTGGCCCGTAGCTTGGTCACCACGTTGGAAGTGTAATTTGTGATCCAGAGGTTGCTTCCATCGAATGCTATCGCAGCCGGGTTGGTTCCAGCCGCATAGGTCTGTGGGTACCACTGCAAAAGTGCCGCTCGCATTTCCGCCAATGACGGACCTGGCGTTCCATTGAGTCCGTTTGTGCCATTCGTGCCGGCGTTTCCTTGCGGTCCTTGCGGTCCGGGTACCGTTGACGCTGCCCCCTGTAATCCCTGTGGTCCTTGTGCTCCGGAAAGACCATTGATGCCATTGATGCCGCTCGTTCCATTCGTACCGTTGGTGCCTGGCGCCCCCGCTGCCCCTGCCTGTGCCATCATTACCCAGGGAGACGTGCCCGGTTTCGCGGTCCCGGCCGCTACGGGGCCGGTTGCGACATATGTGGACGCGCCGCTGGCCGCAACTGTACCGCCAGTGCCGATTAGCTGTGAACTCCCGGCACCAGCCGCAGACTCCGAGTATGCGTTATCACCATTGATGCTCCACGTTCCGTAGGCAACGGGTCCGAAGCAGTTAGACCAGTCCGTCATACAGAACTGCCCAGATGCTCCGCTGACGCCCCAGAAGCCCCCGTTGCTGTAGGTCATTGTTAGGGTGGTCGAAGTTGCAGTGAAGTCGTTGTTGGGTTGCCCACCTGTATTGTAGTTGCCGGAACTAAACGCGGAATTGCTCGGGGTTAGAAGTGTCGAGTTGGTGGGACTGTCTGCCAGCGTGAGGTTCCACGAGACGATATTGGAAGTGGTCAACGCTCCCAGGGTGCCATCGGTCGTTATCGTGCCAACCATAGAACCAGCGGAACCGAAAGTCAGGTTAACATTGTAGGTAATATTGTTAGCACTGGGGGCGAAAGTTACGACGTCGTTGATGGCATACCCAGTGCTCGTTTTGAAAACGCCACGAAAGTTGAAGCCAGTCCCGTTGGTGCCTGCTACGCCTGCCGGACCAGTCGCACCCGTTGCACCCGCTGGACCTTGCGGACCCGTCACACTCAGCCCGCTAGGACCCTGCGGACCCACCGAACCTTGGGGACCTGTGGGACCAGAAGGTCCAGTGATGCTAATTCCTGCTGCGCCCTGAGGACCTGTTTGACCCACTGCTCCAGTGGCACCATTTGAACCCGCCGCTGCTAGAATCGTCCAGTTCGGATTTCCCGCAGGTGGAGGCGTCACGGACAAATTGCCGGGCACCGATCCAAGGGTATAGAAGGGTGCATTTTCATTGACATTGAGGCTGTAGTTGCCCGCCAAAAAGACTGGCGAAGACCCCGGTGACATTGAAAAAAGCTGACTCGTCCCGCATACGGTTACGATGGCTGTCCCATAATTGGTGCTGGGCAATGAAATGGAAAGCAACGAAGTACCTGTTGGGCAGGCAGGACCCGACCCAGACTGCCAGAACGTCAGACCCATAGAAACGCCGTAGAATTGGTAACCGTTCGGGTTCGTCCAATTACCCGCCACAGTCGTCGTAAATCCGGTGCCGTTAGTGGTGAAAGGAGTAAAAGTTGAACTGGAGGGCACTGAGAACGAAATGCTGTGAAAATCCAGCGAGAAACCAGTGCTCCCACCAACCGTCATATCTGGCTCTTGATTGGTGTTGGACGTGACGGAAATATAACTGGTTCCGTTGTACGATGTGGCGTCATTGACGTTGTAGTTGGTTGTGGAACTCCACGGTCCAGTCCAATTGATGCCCGTTCCGTTGGTTCCATTGCTTCCAGCGGGACCAGTCGAACCCTGCGGTCCTTGTGGACCCTGTGCTCCGTCAGCACCGTTATTGCCGTTCGCTCCAACTGAACCCGTGAGACCTTGAATGCCCTGCGGTCCCGTGGCTCCAGTCAAACCCTGCGGACCGAAAGCCCCGTTACAGATGTAAGTGATGTTGCCATTCGCATCCGTCACCGCATCGCCACCAGTTGGACAGGTACTTCCTGCCGGGACTTCGGCTACAGTGGCACCAACTGGTCCTGCGACCCCTGGTGCTCCAGCCTGTGCCAGCACACTCCAAATATCACCGCTGGTGATGGAAAACGTTGACTGACCATCGACGCTCGGATAACTACCGGGCGAGACTACCACAGTTGAGTTGTACGGCTCGTTCGATGCAGGGTTGTAAATCGAAGTGGACGACCCGAACATTGCAAGCTGGGAGTTTGTTTGGCAGCAGGGGTTTAGACCGTTCACCCATATAGAAACTTGCGTTGCGGCCATGGATTCCCCAAGTGAGCCATAGGGGTTGCCGCAACAAACCAATGGATCAAAGAAAACGACTGTAAAACTTGCAGGGGTACCGTTAAATGTGCCATTGACTACCAATTTGCAAGGAACACCCGAGCAAACTGTGCCGAAAGGTAACGACCAAACGTATGTTCCAGGGACATTTTGATTGTTCCCGGCTGGCAGCCCTGTAATCTGCGTAAGTGTGAAGACGTTAGTGTTGGAACTTAGATCGGGTTCCTTCCCGCTGTTCGACTGCAAAGCGATGTAGCTGGTGCCATTGAAAGTCGTCACATCATTGACGTCGTAACTCTGGGAAGTGGACCATGGACCTGTGAAGTTGAAGCCTGTCCCATTGGTTCCGTTAGTGCCTGGGGTGCCCTGTGCTCCTGTTGAACCTTGTGCTCCGGCGTCGCCTTTGAGTCCCTGCGCACCTTGAGGTCCGATGGCTCCGGTTAATCCTTGGATTCCTTGTGAACCTTGGGGTCCGATCGCTCCGGTAAGACCTTGCGACCCTGCTGCTCCCGTGGCTCCTGTCAACCCGATTGGCCCTTGGGATCCAGTTGCCCCTACTGGTCCTGTCGCTCCCGTCGCTCCCGTCAGTCCACTCGGACCTTGTGGACCGGTTGCGCCCGTTGCACCTTGGGTTCCGGTTGCCCCGGTTGCTCCTGTCGCGCCCGTGAAACCCTGGGCTCCTTGTGGCCCGACAGCACCGTAAGTCACATAGAATGTGGCCGAGCCTCCGCTGGTGTTGGCAATCATCAATCTGTAAGAGCCTGCCGCCTGCACAGACAGAGTAGCCACGACCACGGAAGACGAGCACGCAGATGTCACTTTAAGTCGGGTCGTGTTGAAAGTGACTGCGGGCACCGCGCCAGTGCAGAAGCCTGACCCGACAACGGTGACCGCGTGGGTCGTGTAATTGATGGACGCGCTGTTAATGGTGACCGGAGTGAGCGCGAAAGATAGCGAGGAAACCAACAATAGCAAGACACACAAGTAGCGTTTCATCTTATTCTCCCAGTCCGGTGCTCGGTTCGCGCCCCTATCTGAGGCTCGTTACCGCGTGCTCGCGCTGCGTCGAATTTTTCACTTAGCTCCTCTGCAAAGTGCGGAAGGGTTGCAGAGTTTTCATGGGTGAGTGTTCCGGGGGGAACCGTATGAATCGGTCTCGCCTTTGGTGAAAGCCATCTTAGCTGTTGCAGCAGGTGGGGAAAGATACCGTCTGGGTCATTACGGTGCCATTACTAAGGTGCCGCGTGGGAATGTTCCGACCGAGAACACTGTCAACAACACCGACCGATCAGAAACATCTGAGTCGGGGCATGCTGAATACAGTCTGTTCATGCTCAAATGGTACGCCGTATCCTTGGCGACCGTAGAGCGTCAACCAGACCGCTTTGGGAACGGCTCGGGAATGCTGATCCCCGCCTGACACTGCGCGGTGTTCGGTTTCCCAGCGTAGAATAGAGCTAGGGACAAACATGAAAAATACTAAATTTGTTGTGAAGTTGAACCGTGGCGGTAACCTTGTGCCTGAATTCGTGAAGCGGATTGATCGGACTCCCATCCAGACGACCACCAACCGCAAGCTGGCACTGGTTATGGGGAGATTCACAGCCGAGGACGCTATCAAATCTTTCGAAAACTCACGGCGCGTTCCCGAGCTAGTTTCCGTACAAGTCAGCGCTAAATAGTCCAATCAGAACCGCCACTCATCTCGACTACCACAAGTTCGGGTTCACCAACTCGCTATACCAGCACGCAAGAGGAACACCGCCAAAGAAACTATTCTGGGTAGCTGTTCCGGGCGGACGCTGGCGGATCGATTGGCCGCGGACGAATCGGGTTGGCCGAACGCCAAGAGAGGTATCAAGGCTTCGCCGCACGGAGATCAGAAGTGAGTCACGAGCGGAAGAATCAAGGATGTTCCGTTCCGATTACACAGTTTTCGGGAGCGGCCTCTGAGATTCGGTCGCCTTCGCATTTTGCGCGAGTTGCTTCAGAGCGGCCATGGTGCGTGCCGTGTAGTCTACACGCTTCGCCGACTTCGGGCGTCGGTGGGGTTTGGTGGGGGTATCATGTTTTGACATTGGCTTCTCCTCTTGCTTACCGTATCACATCGTGTCGGCCATGAAGGCTGCGGTTTGGCTTTAGTTGCGAATCCCATCCGATTCTTTGCGAATCTTTTTCCGGGCACACTTTCGCGCCAGAGCTTGTTTCACCCTGCGTTTCTCGCCCCGCCACTTTTCTGGTTTTCTACATTCCACTGATAAAGGGTAGGGCAATGCGAACGCGGGTCGGGGCATGATCCCTCTGAGTGTACCGAGTTATCCTGTGTGTCCGATGGATGCTCAGTAACGACCTACCCTACAATCAAAACCAATGTTCGAGCGGCTGCAAGCATTTCTTCAAACTACCGAGTTCGCTGTATAGACTTGTCCTCCCCAAAAAGCCATCATCAATCTGGCGTTTCAGGTCCCGCGGCAGCGAGATTCAAGAGATGCGGACGGGCATTTACCCCGAGGGCCGTCTATACTGTTTGAGAGATGGACGTTGAACGCATCATTAACGACATCGAGCAGCTGCAGGAAATGTTCGAAGCTCCGGACATAAGGCCACTCAGCCCAAGCGACATCTCTGCTGCTAATCGAAGGCACGACGAAATGCTCGTACATAGCCCGTGGTTTCGGCTTTGGCAGGATTTTGGGGTTTGTTGCCGAACCGAGTCGCCAGTGCTTCGACTAGGAGAAAGGGAGCGCTAGACCTCCGGCGAATGAACGTGAGAAATGGCGAAGAAGAAAGCCGCGAATGCCCTGCCGAAACTGGCTGAGGTCGAGCAAGACCTGCTCTCACATATCCAAAACGGATACCAGCTTGAAACTGATTTGCTAGGCAGCAACCCAGTCCTGCAGCGGTCGAAAGATAACGAAGAAATTCGCCCTCTGTCTGCCAATCGCAATACCATCAAGGCGCTGGAACAGCGCGGACTCATCAGCCCCGATAAAGGTCGAGACCCGCTTACCATCGTGTGGCATCTGAAAAAGAAACAGCCTTAGTGCTCACTGCGCCCCTATCTTACAATCGAGAACAATGCTCAAGCGGGACGTTCATGTCCTCCCCATGCTTGCTCTTGCAATGGCTGGGTGCCTCTGGGGAACAGGATTTTACTTCGGCAAGATCGCGCTGAGCGAGATGCCCGTTGCCACTATGGTTCTGTTCCGTTTCGTCTTCGCGTGCGCCGGATTACTCGTTTCCGCTGCTGAGCCGCGTCATCCGAGCCGGAACCGGAAGAGCGCTTCAAGGGCAACGGTGTAGATTTGCAACTCCTATTCTCCGTGTCGCTTTCAACCCCTCCCTCACCGGAGCTTTCTCAACGGCCTCCAGTCCAACAGTTGCGGGTCATTGTGCATCCAAGAATCGGGATGCGGGCACCGATCAAGCATGCGCTGGCCGGGACCTACGGAGACGTGCTCCGAAACCACACTCTGCAGATGGCTGCTGCGCTCTCGTACTACTTCGTTCTCTCGCTCTTTCCATCCCTCATCCTTCTATCGGCCATTGTGGCATACCTGCCCGTTCCCAATCTCTTCGACCAGGCGCTAATGCTGATGGCGCGGTTCCTACCGGCGGACAGCATGGGGCTGGTCCGCAGAGTTTTGGCTGATGTGATCACGCCCAACAGGGGGACGTTCCTTTCTTTCGGTATTCTGGGAACGCTTTGGACGGCATCGGGCGGATTCGCGGCGGCTATCGAGGCCTTGAATATTGCCTACGATGTCAAAGACGATAGACCGTTCTGGAAAACACGCCCTTTGGCGGTGGGCTTAGCGCTCGTGACTGGAGCCTTGATGCTCGTAGCCCTATCCGTGATGATTGTCGGGCCCAGATTTGGAGAATGGCTCGCCGGTCGAGTCCATCTCTCCTATTTATTCGTTTTGCTTTGGCCGTACATTCACTGGTCCATTGCGATAGGGTTCACAATCCTCGCCGTGGAAGCTTTGTACTTTCTTGCTCCGAATGTTAAGCAACGTTTCTTGGCCACATTACCGGGCGCGATCCTCTCCGTGGCCTGCTGGCTTGCGCTCTCGTATCTGCTCGGTCTTTACTTTCGGCATTTCGCAAACTTTAACAAAACTTACGGAACGCTCGGTGCAGGTATTGCGTTGATGACGTGGCTCTATTGGACAGGCTTTGTCATGCTGGTCGGAGCGGAACTCAACTCCGAACTGGCGAAGATCAGCACCGGGGGCAAGATCGAAGAGAAGCATGAACCTCCCCCGATCACAAAAATTGATTTTGCCGCCTGAGGCATGCATTCAGAGGCCGGACATCGGGTACCGTCCCGCCCCGAATGTTGCCGGCTTTCTTCCGGCAAGCTCAGAAGAGACGCTCGCCTCGCGGTCCAGGGGCTTCGATCGCGAGATTTAGCGCAGATTAGGCTTAAAATGCGCAAACGGATTCTTGCCCGGCCCGCTTCACCCCCTGCTGAGCAAGGGTGGCTCGACTTGGAAAGTACTGCATCGGTCGAAATCACCTCCGAAGACAACGCCTTTCCAATTGAATCTGCGCTGTTAGAGCGAGATAAAGGAGGCTGGCGTGCGGCTGGGCCGGGCATCCAGACGATTCGGCTCATCTTTGACGAGCCACAAAAGCTCAGACGCATCTCGGTTGTGTTCGAGGAGACCGAAACCAAACGCACGCAAGAATTCACCCTGCGATGGTCACCAGATCGCGGAAGTTCATTCCGCGAAATCGTGCGGCAGCAGTGGAATTTCAGTTCGCCGGGTGCCACGCGAGAGACAGAGGACTACGCTGTTAACCTTTCAAACGTCACACTGCTTGACTTAATCATCGAGCCGGACAAAGAGAACAGCAAGGCTCGGGCGTCGCTCTTGAGCTTGCGCTTGGCTTAAGGTCTTGCGGCGTGAGGTCGCCTGGACAAATTCCTCACCATGGGTGTGAGTATCGGGCACGAGCATTGATATTTGTAACGCACGACATTCAGATGCCGCTCCGTTTGACGATTGCGACGCTCATGTTGGATGTTGTAAACGCATGGACGTTGAACGCATTATTGATGAGATCGAGCAGCTACAGGAGATGTTCGAAGCGCCGGATATTAGACCACTCAGGGCAAGCGACATCGCTGCTGCCAATCGAAGACACGACGAGCGGCAAGCCAGCAACCTGTGGCTTCGGCTTTGGCAGCAGTACGGGGTTTGTTGCCGGTCCTGAGGGCGTGGCCGAAGTGCTCAACGTTTGCGAATGTATCTCCTGTTTCAAATTGAACTCTGGAGTGGCAGGCTGCCATTGCGAGCACTCAAAACCGCGCGTCAAAGGTCAATGAGTGCAATGGCGATGTTACGCCAACAATGGCGAGTAGACAATGAACCGGTGAACAATCAGAATTGTGGATGGACTGTCTTGAGTACACTTGTGAGATGGGGGTGAGCTCTAGCCTGCTGACTGACTCGCAGGATGACGGAGCCAGCCCATGGCAAGTGGTGGCCATAGTATTCCAGGTCGTTGGCGCCATGGATCGTCTCATGATGTACGTGCCCGAAGGGGGGAGCAAGCGTCATCCACCTGGTGGGAGCACTACCCATGAAGCCTTTGTTTTTGCTCCAGAATTCAACCGTTCCTCTATCTTGGTTCAGCGCAGTATTGGTATTGATTGACAGCCGATCATACCCCGCCTGATCGGAGAAGAATCTCATCCACGACTCGGTCTGGCCCTGATGTTGCCTGAGGCTTAAGGGGAATCCTTTGTAGGTGAAATGAAAACTTGTTTGGGCTTCCCAAACCGTTGCGACCCGTGATGGAGCATCGGGAAGTTGGACAGCGCTCTTCTCTAGTGGCGGCGTTCTCTGCGCCCGCAGAACATGTGTGAAAAGCACCAACATGCTGACCAACAGAATCGAAGAGGGATGCAAGCCCGAGAGCGCTAAGCCCCGCATGGGGTTTCCTTCCTTAAGGGTCTAGGGCCGCCTGTCCCGTCACCGCCGACGAAGATACCCTCACATTCGACAATGCCCGCTTCGCCAACATCAGCGATGTTCAGGTCTTAGCATGCCCAACCCTCCTGACAAACGAGTGAGGCAAGTTGATTACCAAACCGGACAGCTGTGTTTCTACTAGTTAGATTCCAAAGGAAAGTAATACCGGGAAAAATGGCTAGGAAAACCGAGCAAATCTGCGATACAGAGAAGGCTGTATCTGCAGGTGAGGCACTCGTGAAAATGAGGAGGGATTGTTGATTAAGCGGACCATTGAAGCATGTAGACGCCGCTCTATCCGTGCTGGGCAAGTTGAACGGAGGAAGCTTCTACACAGAGCCTTGGCGGACTTTGTCAGCGGCTGCGTGTAGGAAGATGAGCTTGGCGCAGAAAGCACGATGGGCAAGAAGAGTATCTGCGAACGGTCAAATAGTTCCACTGAGTCTAAGCGCACAATGTCAGCATCAGCTCGACGGAAGATTGCGGTGGCACAGCGGGCAGGATGAGCGAAGGTAGGGCAGGAGAAGAAGGCCGCGTAGCGTAACAAGGCTGCGAGTTTGCCACTCGTAACCAATGCGCGTTCGAGCTTGTCCCTTGACTCTAGAGGTGAAGCAGGTAGCTGATCTTCACGAAAAACTGCCGGCCGGTCAACGTGTTCGGAGGTCCAAAGTTAGTCAAACTGTAAGGGGCGAACGGAGTGCGATTGATATTCTCATAGGTCGACGTGTAACCGCAGAATAGCGCCGTACCCGGGTTGATCTGGTAAGTCACAAGGAGATCCCCCGTCAAGTTCTTGTAGGGATTGTCGGAGAGAAGCGACGAATTGGCCAGCAGGGCATCGTAATCGACGATGGCCCGGACGGACAGGGCGCGCGAGAATTGATAATTCACTTTTGTCCGCATGAGGTGATTGTCATAGACAGCGTGCGCCCCCGGCGGAAGTTGAGCGGCAGACTGGCTGTCCCCTCGTGTGCGCAGATTCACGAAGTAGTAAGATTCGCCCACTGTGAGTCGCGGCTTGGGATGGAGGGTGAATCCAACTTCAGCCTCGGAGGAGTTCCCCAGAAAGGGCAGGAGGCCGGCAGCCGGAGAGTAATTGATGGACGTGCCTTGATCGTAGGAGGCGTAGGTGGTCAGCCATCGCAGCCAGTCGCTATAAACGGCAAGCCCAGTGATTCCGTGAAGAAACCACAACCCCTGATACAGTTCGTTTGAGTCAAATCGCGAAACGGTTACGCCAGTCGATCGCGCAAAATCAATCTTGAAGTCTGCATAGGTGGACCAATCCTGCAGTTGGTTCTTCGTGTTCCAGTCTATCGTGGTCGAAACGGAAGGACCGAAACTCAAGACCTTGCTGCTTTCGGGCCGCCAATAATAGGACGCGTATTGTTCCATGGAGCGAACGTCCAAGCGTGGCACAAATCCCAGCTCTGAGCGGAAGTCTGCGCCTAGCTGAGAAAACTTCGACAGATAACTGAAATGTTCTCCATTGTTGGTCAGCTGCGCATAGTAGGCACCGGCGGCGAGACTGCCGTTCATGGGATCGTCGCTGAAACTGCGAGCGGCCTGCCCGCTAAAGGACCAATTCCGATTCAGCCGGGCAAAGGTATCGAACGAGACGACGCGGTTTGAGGTTGCTCCGAAACTGTCGGTGGTCATCAAACCGCCGAACCATAAGTTGTCGTCAATTTTTCGCTGCAGCCGGAACACGCCAATTGTGGCGCGGTTGCCATAGGAGGGGTCTCCGGGTTGCAGCAATTCTCCAGGAGCACGATCGTCGGTAGCCAATGCCCCCAGCGTCCACTGGCCCACTTGCCCGGTCAGACGAGCGCCGAACTCCGGATCCTGGATGCGGCGCGAGTAAAACAGATCGATTGGAGTCTGAAAGTAATTCGCGTTGTCATTGAAGAAAGGCCGCTTCTCGGGGAAATAAACCTCGTAGCGCTGGTTGATCGTGACCTGAGGATCGTCGGTCTCTACCTGGCTGAAATCCGGATTGACCGTAGCGTCAAGAGTGAGGGAGTGATGCAACACGATTTTCGAATCAAAGCCCACGCGCCCTTGCGCATGGTCTTGAAAGTCAGTATAGGTAGCGTTCGGCAAGGTTGCCTGAGTCAGCGTGGCGTAGGGAATGATCTGGATGTTGTGCCCGGTCGAAATCTTTTCCATGCCCTGGACGGTTCCCATTTGTTGCAGCAGGCCGTCGGTCTGGCGGCTTATGTAAGGCCAGTAGGCAGTCTCATCTTTCCTATTAATCGAGCGGCTTAACGCGATACCCCAAGTTTGCGGAGACGCATTCTTGAAGCGCAAACTGGAGAAAGGGATCGCGATCCAGACGACGTATCCTTTTTTGGTCAACCGGCCTTTCGAATACCACAGCGTGTCGAACGTGAAATCGGCATCATGGCCTTCAATTACCGTACCGTCGAGTTGAACCCCTAGAGGATTGGTTCCAAAGATATAGGCATGTTGATGGTCGAGGAATGTGTCCAGATAAATTCGCACCTGGTCGTCGTCGCCTATGTCGTCGCGCTTGGACATGCGGGCACGAATCTTGTCCGGCTCATCTTCGCACACGAATACGACATAAAAGTTCTTGCCGTCATAAGAAAGGTAAGCCGTGGTGGTTTTGCTGACCGGGACTCCATCGGCCGGCTCCAGTTGACGGAAATCATCGATCTTAGTTTCAGCTTCGCGGGATGCTCCATCCAGGAAATCTTCAATCCGGGGAGGCCGGGATACATGCGGAATCTGTACCGTGCGAACTTGAACCAGTTGCACCACCGGTTTCTTGGGCGGGGTTTGGATGGATTGGGAGAATGCGGGCAGAGTGGCTACAAGCAGAAGTAGACACCCGACGTTCCCACGACGAGTCATGGGTCGGCGACACGGAAAGGATGGAAAGACCGCCAGATGGGAACTGCAATTCATCGTCCTCAATCTCAGACATTTTCCAAATAAGGCGGGACCGTCGTGCGTGCATCCAGCAAATCCGCCTTTTTGCGGGATAGGGTTCTTCCCTCTTGAAATGCATGGTCTCTGCCGACCTTCCTTATCAGTCCGACGGCTATGCCGCAATCACGTAGAGATAGAAGCAGAGGCAAAATGGCAGCCACCAGAAGAAAGTCGCGAGCAATCCCGGCATGCGCGCGCTCCGCCCCGGTCACCAGTGCCCCCAGGGCAGCCGCAAGAGCGAAACCGACCCATCCATAGCCTGGCCAGACGCGGAGCCGCACCAACTGCCGTTCTTGACCGTGTTCCTCAACCACCATTCTCAAACGCGCGGACCCAATCAGGCCGCCGCACACCTCGAGATCCCAGTTGTCAAAGCCTCCGCCGCGATGAACCACGGCGCCTTCTGCCTTGAGAGCAGCCTCCAGGGCGCACATTCTGTGCTCGGCAGAATGCCATAACTCACTCCAGAGAGTAAGAAAATACGTCTTCGGAATGGACAGAATCGATATCGTCGTTCGGCGCCAGGGCGTCAGACCCCATCGAACTCGTCCCACCAGGCGTGCAATGGGCTGAAGCAGATGGAACCCGGCTATGACGCTGCGACTGCGCAGCTCCGCCAGGCGATTTTTGGGGGCGTCAGGAAAACGCGCCCGCAAACTGCTCGCTATAGCATGAACCAACGGCAACCCAAACGCGGTGAGCAGCAGGGGCGCAGCAAGAAATAGCGGTTTCCAACTCAGGCCGAGCAAGGTCAAAACACTCAACAGCGCCACGATCAAGTGCCATTCGGGCATCAAGATTAGGCCCGACAAAGTTCCCGGCGCGGCTTGATACAGCCGCTGGAAGGGAGCTGAGCCCCACATTCCACCGTAGATTCGTCCTGCGCGTGGGATTACTGTAAAAAATCCATTGCCGTACACTCTGCCTGCCCAGGACACGTGGCCGACGGCATTGTACTTTTCCGGCCACTTTTGTTCTAGCAAAGCCTCCGCGCGGCCGTAGCCTTTTTGTTGCTTCCAATACCTCCGCATCGAGTTGCGCCGGTGATGCCAGACGACGGCGGCGGGGCTGAAACCCAGCTTCCATCCGGCCTCTTGAAGGCTCCAGCAAATGTCGACGTCATCTCCTGCTGTCCGAAAGCGATTATCGAAACCACCGATCGCCAACAGCGCCCCCTTGCGAAACGCCATGTTGCAGCCGGGGATGTGTTCAGCCTCGCGATCCGTCAAGAGCACGTGAATGGGGCCGCCCGGAGAATTGGTCACGCAATCGGCGATCCAACCGTCACCTGGGGGAGGGATGTTCGGCCCGCCCACACCCACGTAATCCCCGCGCAGAAAAGTCAAAGCCAGATACTTGAGCCAGTCCGCATCAGGATATGCATCGTCGTCCAAGTACGCGACTATTTCGCCGTTTGCCGCGTGTAGGCCGGTGTTGCGTGCGCTACTGAGCCCAGCATTCGGAGTCCGGATGAGACGATAGCCGTAAGCTTCGGCCTCATCAGCCCCGCCGTCGGTGGAACCGTCGTCGACCACGATAACTTCAAAATCGGGATAGCTCAGGCGCTGGAGATGCTGGAGAGTTTCCCGCAGTGTGGCGCCGCCATTGTACGTGCACACGACAACGGAAACCTTGGGCCACTCGATATTGGAAGCGAAAGGTATCTCGTTGAATGCATGCTGCACCGCTGCGAGAGCCGCTTTCGGGGTGCGGTCGCGGCGTGTGAGCCCAAAATTCCAATCCTCAATATCGCAGCCTCCGCGGTGCCATTCGTCAGTCCAGGAAAAAACAAATATTCCGGCAGCGCCTCCTTCAAATGTACTGCGCACCTGCCAGGCAAGAGACCGCGCCTGCTGCTCCTCCCCGTTGCGACGGCTGTCCAAGCCAATTTCGGTCATCAAGAGTGGTTTGTCGCCAGCCAGGCTTTGCAAGCGTGCCAAGTAGGCTTCGAACTTGGGCTGCGATTCGAGATACACGTTGAAGCAGAACAAATCCAGGAACGGGAGTTCCAGAAATTCTGTGGTGGGGAAATTCACATAAGTACAAAGGGCTTGCGGATTCTCCTCTTTCACGGCTCGACAAAGTCTCTCGATGAATCGTTCCACACGTTCTTTGCCAAGCCAACGCACAATCCCCGCTGGAATCTCGTTACCCACGGCAAAGCACAATACTGCAGGATGGCGAACACAGCGCAGAACCCCGATCCGCACGCTCTCCTCAATGGCGTTCGCCATGCCTGGCTCGTCGAGAAAGTTGACGTGCTGCGCCCAGGGAAGGCCGACCATCACCCGTAAACCAGCCCGGGCCGCGGCGTCAAGCAGCCATTTCGGGGGTACGCTATAGACGCGGATGGCATTAATCCCGTTTCTCTTCATCTGGGTGAAGTCCCAAGCCACCGCCGCGGGTGCTGGATATTCAACTCCGTCCGCGCGCGCGGCAAAAGGCCCATAGGTCACACCACGCACGCAAAACTTTTCATCGCCAGCAAAGAGGAATTTCCCTTGTGCGCGCACGGATTTCGCGTTGGCTGACTTGTGACCGAGGGATTCCAGGTCGCCTAACTGACGCGAGATAACGAGATTAGGAATGCGCCTGCGATTTCTATCATTCGTCCCAACGGCGAAAGCCATGCCCGACCCCTTTAGATTTGTTTTTGGGGAAGCTTTCCCGGACCAGTGCGGGAATACCTCTTACTGGATATAGCGAGGACTGGCGTCCGAAACTGACATACCGCGGCGGGAAAATTGGCACGTCAACCGGCTAGAGACGAAAGGCTCCACTGTAGGGACGAGTAGGTCCTGACCCTTCTCATCCATAAGTTGCCGGCAAGGATGGAAGTTTCAGAGCCCAGTTCTCGCTATATCAAGTGAGGCGTCCTGAAGAAGGCGGCGAATCAAGGATTATCCTTACGCAAAAGCTTTGGTACTAGAAAAGAGACTGCGACGGTGGAGTCAGTGGATCGGGATCACTCAATGGAAACTGAGTTGCTTCTTCAGCCGGACACACAGAGCCTGTCCTTGGGGCTGAGGTCAATCCTTGATGTGTCCAACGCTGGCGAGTTGCCTATCCTCGAGCGGGAACGCAACGCCTATTCGAGTGGTTCTCTCAGCGAAATTGTAACGTGCAGATGTGCCGATGGCAGCGCACTGCGGCTGCTGGTCAAGTACGCACAGTATCCGGATGCGGCCTGCTACCGTCACCCCATCCATGAACCGTTCACAGTAGGGTCCTGGAGCAACGTACCCTACGAAGCGGAAGTGTACCGACATGTTCTTCAACCGCTGCGGCTTTCTACTCCGAAGTTTTATGGTACTTATCAGGAGCCAGGCTCCGGGCGGTTATGGCTGGTGTTGGAGTATTTCGGGAACGCTATTCCGCTGGACGAGCTTGACGATTCCGATATGGGCGCTGCGTCAAACTGGCTGGGCCGATTTCACGCAGCTAGTGAACACTGCGTTGCCAATGAAGCGTCCCTGTCCTTTCTCAAGATTCGCGACGCGGCATATTATTCCGCGTTTGCGACCCGGGCGCTGGAGCATGCAGCAAGACTCGGTCGTTCGTTTTCTTGGCTGCCTGATCTTTGCTCAAGGTTCGGGGACTTCGCAGCATCCATCTGGACTCTGCGTCCAACGATCAGCCACGGCGACTACTATCGGCACAATATTCTTGTCCGCGATGGAAGTATTCATCCTGTTGATTGGGAGCAAGCAGCCATCGACGTAGGCGAAATCGATCTGGCGAGTCTTACGTATCGATGGCCCGCGAACGTTGCCCAGCCCTGTGAACTTGAATACCAAACTAGCCGCTGGCCGCAAGGTTCGCCCGATGATTTTGAGACTGTCCTGAATGCGGCACGATTGACGCTATACCTCGACGACATACGGAATGTCGCGAACTGGACGGACCGCGACGAGCGTCTGACTTTCAGCCAGGAGATGCGCTCTCTAAGCGAGCGTTTGGGATTGATCTAGTTAATACTGATGAGCAGGCTGAGACGCATTCTCGATGGATTACGCAGATATTTCCGGGCGGATATCTACGCTCGCCTGTTCCCGTATGTCCGCGCCTACAAGTGGATCATGGCCGTAACTGTGGTCCTGGAATTAGCACAATCCAGTCTCGCTTTATTGGACCCGTGGCCGCTGAAGGTATTGATCGATAATGGTCTGAGCGGCAAACCCTTGCCGGTCTGGTTAGGGCGTCTGCTTCTAGTTCCGTTTGCAAGTCCGCGGGTGGCAATCATTCTGGGGGCAGTCGTCTTTGGACTTGTGCTGCGCCTGATTGCGGGCATCTTGGACATCGGAATCGAATATGTGAAGACGCGGATTAATACCGGTATGAACCTTAGGTTCGCGGCCGATTTGTTCAACCACCTCCTGCGTCTGTCTTTCAAGTACCACGACCAGACCACGGTGGGCGATTCGATCTACCGGGTAAACAGTGACACTTCGTTCGTGAGCACGATGGTGTGGAGTAACTTCCGGCACGTTCTCACCGCGCTCGTGACCTTCATTGGCATGCTGTGGATCGTGGTCAGGCTGGACTGGCAGGTAGCGCTGCTGGCACTCGGAGTTGTGCCCCTGCAGTACATCTCGGTCGGCCTTTACGGGCGATTGTTCAACGAGAAGACCAAGCGCATAAAGGTTATGGAGAGCAAAGCCCAGAGTTTCATGCAGGAAGCGCTCTCCTGTTTGCGTGTTGTGAAAGCGTTTGGACAAGAAGACCGGGAACATGAACGGGCAGTCGATCAGCGCTGGCGAGCAGTACGCGCACGGATTCACCTGGACCTTCAGGAGAGTATCTTCTCATTCGCGTTGCGGTTTCTCTCCCGCATCGACCGCAGCGCGGTCTTGCTGCTTTGCGCCTACCATGTTTTCCAGGGACGCCTTACCATTGGGGCTCTACTGGTCGTCATGACCTACGTGGGCCAGCTTCAGGATCCCATCGATGCGATCGGCGATGTGCTGACGGACATGCAGAACTCACTGGTGAGTGCGGAGCGAGTTTTCGAGGTGCTCGACATCGAACCGGAGATCAAGGACCGCCCAGGCGCCAGGTCGCTGCCGTTGGTTCATGGAACGGTCGCTTTCGAGAACGTCAGTTTTGGCTATGACGCATCGCGGCTGGTAGTGCACCAGATCGACTTTAAAGCTCGCGCCGGAGAGGTAGTTGCCCTGGTCGGGCCCACGGGCGCGGGAAAGACGACGATTGCAAGTTTGCTCATGCGTTTCTACGATCCGGACTCGGGTCGCGTAACGATTGATGGCGAGGACGCGCGCGATCTCAGCATCGGCACCCTTCATGACAACGTGGCTCTCGTGTTGCAGGAGTCGGTGCTGTTTTCAGGCACGATCCGTGACAATATCGCCTACGGACGGCCGGACGCGTCGCAAGAGGAGATTGAGGAGGCCGCGAAATCGGCCAACGCTCACGATTTCATTTCCGGGCTGCCCGATGGTTATCAGAGCCAAGTCGGAGAGCGCGGGGTGAGGCTCTCGGGGGGTGAGCGCCAGCGCATTGCGGTGGCGAGGGCATTTCTCAAGAATGCGCCGGTGCTCATCCTCGACGAGCCAACCTCATCGCTCGATTCCCGCACCGAGACAGTGATCCTGGACGTGCTCGACCGTCTGATGGCGGGCCGCACAACTTTCATCATCGCGCACCGTCTCTCCACGATTCGTTATGCCGACCAAATCCTCGTTCTGGATAAAGGCCGTATCGTGGAGCGCGGCGCGCATGACGAGCTTCTCCTGTTTAACGGGCTTTACTCTCAATTGCATCGACTGCAGAATGGCGCCCTCCGCGACCGCAAGCTTCGTGGGGTCATTCGGGAGGAACCCTCATGAGAATCTGCCTGGTTTCTCAAGAGTATCCTCCGGAGACAGCACGGGGCGGAATCGGGACCCAGACGTGGAATAAAGCGCACACGCTTACCCGGTTAGGCCACGCCGTTCATGTGCTCTCTTGTTCCCCGACGCCTGGACTTGGCCTAAGAACCGAAATCGGAGCTGGTGTTACGGTCCATCGGATACGGCCGCCTGGAGAGGAGGCCGGAAGCGAGTTTCCGATCTACAATTCCGTCACTTACGCAGTCGGTTATACATGGAATGTCCTCCGGGAGCTCCATCAACTGATGCGGACGACCGACTTCGACGTAATCGACTTCGCCGAATACGGAGCTGAAGGATTCGCCTACCAACTGGACCGCACTCCCTGGAACTGGGTGCCGGTAGTAGTGCAACTCCATGCGCCGCTGGCCATGCTAGCCGAGTGCCTGAACTGGCCCTCAAAGGACGGTGACTTGTATCGGGTGGGGTCGTTCATGGAAGGAATATCAATCGAGCGGGCGGACGGCTTGATGGCGTGCAGCGCCAACATCGCCGATTTCACCGCCGCCTTCTACGGAGTGCCACGCAAATCCATCGACGTGGTGCATTGCGGAGTCGACGCCGAAGCTTTTCGACCGGGCGATGAAGAAGAGCGAGCCGGAGATCGACCAACGGTGCTGTTCGTAGGCAATATCGCGAACAATAAGGGTGTGAAAACAGTCGTCGCGGCTGTCTTACGACTGCGTTCCAAGTATCCCAACATTCGGCTACAGGTTCTGGGAACCGGAGACGATGGCCTGAGGGAAGATTTGGAGCGCTGGGTGCACAGATGCGGTGCAGAGGCGAATATCGAATTTCTCGGATTCGTTGAACGCTCGCGTCTGCCGGACTTCTACCGCCGCGCGAATGTTTTTTGTTCGCCAGCTCTCTACGAGGGCGGCGTGGCAAATGTCTATCTCGAAGCAATGGCATCCGGTTGCCCTGTCGTCGCGAGCATCGCAGGCGCAGCGCCGGAAGCTGTGACCGACGGTGTAACCGGACTGCTCGTGCCACCTGAGGATGAGGGCGCAGTGGTCGCGGCGTTGGATCAGATCCTGAGTAACGCCACTTTGGCGGGGCAGATAGGCGAAGCTGGGCGGCGGCGCGTCGAGGAATATTTTGCAATGGACAAATATATTGTGCGAGTTCTCAAGAACTATCAAAAGGCGATCGAGTGCTCCCGCAAGAAACTGGATGTGCTGAAGGCCGCAGAAACCGCGGGTACGGCGTGTGCACCGTGAGGCAAGGCAGGTACTTTCGTATCCCGGAAAACCCCATCGATATCGAAGAACTTTGGGGCGAAGCTGAGCTTCTTACCGCAGCCAGACTACCCCCGTGGCTCGGCCCCGAAGACAGTAACAGTTATCGGTATGTTGGCTGCACTTCGATAGCGACGCAGAACGCCGGAGATCCCGACGGTTGGCTCTCCGAGCAAACGGCGCTTGAATCGGCTGGGTTGATCATTGATCAAGATTCCGAACAGGGTTCGATGCATCGCCTCTACATACCGGCGCCCAGTGAAGATATATGGTCAATTGGAATCTATGCGGGCCAGTCACCTTTTGATGTGCACGCTCCCCAAGGCGTGCATAATCCAGTTCTGACTCGGGAAGCCGTATCCGATGTGCCGGCTGCGTTTGTAGCCGATCCATTCATGATCGCAGCAAACGGCAGTTGGTACATGTTTTTCGAGGTTATGAACTGGCACACAGGAAAGGGCGAGATCGGACTGGCACAGAGCCATGACGGATTTGCCTGGGCCTATCAGCAGATCGTATTGGCTGAGCCATTCCACTTATCCTATCCCTATGTGTTCGCGTGGAGAGGCGACCACTACATGATCCCGGAGAGTTTTCAGGCGGGCTCGATTCGACTGTATAGGGCAGAGAATTTTCCGACACGATGGTCCTTCGTTGCGCAACTCCTCGAGAGACCCTATGTTGTCGACCCTTCTGTCTTTCATTACGGCGACAAATGGTGGCTCTTCACAGAAACCAACCCTGAGGTGAAGCACGATTGTCTGCGCCTGTACTTCGCAGACGAACTCACAGGACCATGGACCGAACATCCGAAGAGTCCGGTCGTCCAAGACAATGCAAAGATCGCCCGGCCGGGAGGAAGGGTTCTGGTACAAGGCATTGACATTTTCCGGTATGCCCAGGATTGCTCGATCTCGTACGGTTTTCAAGTGCAAGCATTCAAAATCACCGAGTTAACCACCAGGAAGTATGCGGAAGAAGAGGTGCGCGCCGAACCGATATTGGCGCCCAGCGGCAGCGGTTGGAACGCGGACGGAATGCATCACATTGACGCGCATCGCGTGAGTAACAATCGGTGGATTGCCTGTGTGGATGGACGTCGAGCGCCCAAAGCCTTGGTAGCTAAGACCTAAGATTATGAAAATCGGCTTTCTGTGCTCCGATATCGATATCCCGCTTTTTGGCGATGAGGGCTGCTCAATTCACGTGCGTGATTTCACCGATGCCCTTGTGGATTTAGGTCACGATGTTTTCATTGTGTGCCCATCTCTGGGAGAAGGCACCTTCGTACAACTCAGGTCGAGACTCTATCATCTTCAGCCCCGCGGCCTGGATGCGCTGGGTTGGAGTCTGGTCGAAGAAGAGCCCATCATTCAGAACCAGCAACTAGAGCGCGATTTGAGGTCGGTGGCCTACAACTTCTGGCTGCAGTCGGAAGGCACATCGATTATTGAGCGCGAAAAGCCGGACCTGCTGTACGAACGATATTCGCTCTTCGGGTGGGGAGGGATCGAACTGGCAAGGCGTCATGGAATTCCGCTAATCCTCGAAGTAAATGATCCGCTTTGCCGCGAACAGGAGGGTTACGAAAAGTTTACGTTGACTGCGACCGCCTCGCGCATGGAGAGAGTGATCATTCGTGGGGCCGACACGGTCATTGCAATTTCTAACTGGATCAAAAATTGGGCCATATCGCTCGGCGTGAATGAGGAAGATGTGCATGTCATCCCGAATGGCGTGTCTACCAGGCTCTTTGCAGAAAAGAAAACCGGCGAGACTGTTCGGCAGCGTTACAACTTGGGGAATCAACGGCTGATCGGTTTTGTGGGCAGCTTCCAGCCCTGGCATGATGTGGAAGGCTTGCTCCGCGCCTTCTCTACGCTGTACGCGAACGATCACGATCTGCGATTGCTTTTGGTGGGAGACGGCGAGCCGCGAGAGACCCTGGAAGAAACCACACGTCAATTGGGCTTGGAGTCAGCCGTAGTCTTCACGGGCAACATCCCGCACGATTCAGTTCCCGACTACATTGCGGCCATGGATGTCGCGGTTGCGCCCTACAACTGGAACGAAGACTTCTACGGTTCCCCACTCAAGCTCTTCGAATATATGGCAGCAGGAAAACCGACAGTAGCAGCGGCTATCGGACAGATCGAAGAAGTGATCGACCACGGCAAGACCGGCTGGCTTTACCCGTCTGGCGATTACGCGCTGTTGGCTCACGGACTCGCAAAGCTCATTTACTCACCCGAATTGGCGTCGGCGATAGGTGCTGCCGCCAGAGAGAAGATCTTGACTGACTACACTTGGAAGGCAATCGCAACGAGGATCACAGACCTTGCCAATGTGCTGTTCGAAGAGAAAACCGGAGCCGAAACGAATTTGGCGCAACGACGATAGGATAAGTTAGGAAAAATGTGACCTGCATGAGTAGGCCAATCCATTCACTCTAATGCCGCAACCCCTCCAATTCGCGGTGGAAGAAGAACTCGCTGTAGCCGCGGCTTTCTCTGCTCTTGAGGCTGCACTAGCTGACCCGAAGGAGTCGGACGCCACCCCGTTCCTCCCCGAGCAGAACGAGTGGGCCCTGCCGCTGGACGAACAGCGATTTCTCGCAAGTCTCGTCACCCACTTGAAACCACAGCACATTCTCGAAATGGGTTCAGGGACATCCACGCAGGTCCTCGCTCGTGCCTCTTCGCAATTGAATGCGCCCTGCTGCATTACCTCTGTTGAGCATGACCCGGATTTTCGTCAGAGTACAATTCGTGGATTAGCAGATCATCGGCAGGCAGGCTGTCACATAGCCCTGCAGTTTGCTCCGCTGGTTTTACGCGAATGCGGTGGCAAACTGCTTCCCGTTTATCGATTGCGGCCCCAGCGTTTTGCTTCCCCCAATCCGGCTGATTTGGTGCTGATTGATGGACCACCTGCGGCCCTCGGAGGGCGTGAAGGAACTCTGTATCAAGTTTTAGATTTCGCCCGAAGCGGAACCCTCGCGCTGCTTGACGATGCGAACCGTTCAGAAGAACGCGCAGTGCTCTCCCGATGGCAAGATAACCTCGGAGACGCCATTGAAGTGAAATTACTGCCTGAATTCTCGCACGGAATGGCCGCCATCATCATACGGGAGCCCATCCGCACTTCTGAATTGTGGAACCATCGCCTTTGCCTCTGCGAACAGGAACTTGAAGCCCTGATCTCGCCGGAAGACGAGTTTATTGTTGTCGACCAGAACGTCGCTACCGATAAGCTCAGCCGCAATGGCCGCGCGATCCCATTCCTTGAGCGAGACGGCCAGTACTTTGGGCCTCCTGCCGATGACGCCACCGCGATTCGCGAAGTTGAGCGATTGCGGCAATCGCAAGCCGCTTTCATCGCCTTCGTCTGGCCGGCACTGTGGTGGCTGCAACACTACCAGGCATTTCACCATCACCTGCGCGCGAGCTATCGCTGCGTTATCGAGAACGATCGAATGGTCGTCTTTGATCTGCGATCATGAGCAAAAAGTTGAAAATAGTGATTCTGGGAATGATGGGACGCTGCCCGTTTGGGGGACAAACCTGGCTGTATCTTAGCTGGCTGCGTGGCTTCCAGCAGCTCGGCCATGAGGTTTGGTATGTCGAGGACGATTCGGTGTGGCCTTACGATCCCCGGCAGAATACAGTCACGGACGACGCCTCGTATGCGGTTCACCACATCGAGAGTTGTATGGAGCGGATTGGAATACCCAATCAGTGGGCGTATCGATTAGCAGACCGAAAAGGCGCATGCTTTGGAATATCTGACACACAACTGGATGAGCTTTACCGTTCCTGCGATGTGCTGCTCAATGTGGTGGGTGCTACGGACCTCCGCGAAGAACACCTGCAGGCGCGCTTCCGAGTGTACGTTGAATGTGACCCGGTGACTGCCGAACTGCAGTTGGCCAACGGCGATGAACATACCCGTAAAGAATTCGCGAAATATGATCGCATCGTTACCTACGGCGAGAATTATGGCGCCACCGATTGCGACGTTCCATTGAACGGAATCAAGTATGGTAAGACCAGGCAACCGGTAGACCTCGATTTCTGGTCCATGGCTTATGACCCGGAAGCGCGCTTCTTCACCACGATTGGAAACTTCCGCCAAAACGGGAACGATATCGTCTACCGCGGAGAGCTCTATTACTGGAGCAAGCACTACGAGTGGGAAAAATTCCTTGGCCTGCCGCTGCGCACACCGCAGCCTTTCGAACTGGCCATGAACTGCGAGGGCGAGGATCGCCAACGTTTGCAGCAACACAATTGGAACTTAGTTTCTCCTTTGGTTATGTCTCTGGATGTGTTTGGCGCATACCCCGCTTACTTTCGCCAGTCCCGCGGAGAGTTTACTGTGGCTAAGGACCAGAACGTCCGGCTTCGTAGCGGGTGGTTCAGCGAGCGGGACGCGTGTTACCTGGCTTGCGGCAAACCTGTGATTGCTCAGGACACCGGCTTCGGCAAGGTCTTGCCCAGCGGAGAGGGCCTTTTCGCATTTACCACCATGGAGCAGGCCTTGGTCGCCATTGAATCTATCAATTCCGACTACCAGCGGCATTGCAAGACCGCACGAGCCATCGCGGAAGAGTATTTCGGGGCCCCGAGAGTCGCTGCGAAGCTGCTCCATGATCTCGGGTTCTAACCATGGCAGGGAAAAAACAACTGATCGTCAACGCCGATGATTTCGGTCAAAGTGCCGGTATAAACCGTGGCATCATCGAGGCCCACGAGCGTGGCATCGTAACCAGCGCCAGCCTCATGGTGCGCTGGCCGGGCGCGCCGCAGGCTGCCACCTACGCTCAAGCGCACCCGGAACTGAGTGTCGGCCTGCATCTCGATCTGGGAGAATGGGCCTATCGGAATGGCGAGTGGGTTCGGCTCTATCAATTGGTCGATGAAAACGATGCCGATGCGTTGGCCAGAGAACTGGAGGCACAGCTCGCAACCTTTCGGAGTTTAATAGGGAGAGATCCCACGCACTTCGATTCTCACCAACACTCCCATCGGGAGGAACCGGCCCGCTCCGTTGTCCTGGCGATGGCTACGGAACTCGCCGTGCCAGTCCGCAGCTGTAGCGCGGAAATTCGCTATTGTGGCGAGTTCTATGGACAGACGGACGAAGGGCTGCCTCACCTCGATGGCGTCAGCGTAGAGAACTTACTTCGTATCCTAGGAAACCTCTTGCCCGGGTGCACCGAACTTGCCTGTCATCCCGGATATGGAAGCGATATGGAGACCATGTATCAGGCCGAACGGGAGCAAGAGATTAAGACCCTCTGCGACCCGGCCGTTTTCAAAGCGGTAACCGACATGAACATCGAGTTGGTCGCTTTCGACCGCAATTGAACAAGCTCGCACTCCGAACCTCGCAGGGGCTGCTTCACGCGCGGTCTGCTGCGCGTGTCGCTGCGCTTGGCCCACTGAAACTCAGTCAACGGTTCGGGCGGGGACTTCAGTATAGCGGCGCTCTATCAGGCCTAATTTCCTCATGGTCGGCAAACGAGATTTCGCTCATGCCCAAGCCTTATGATCCACGATTCCAGTTTGCCGTCGTTAAGGTTCGCGACCAGGACCGGAGCCTGCGAGTTGAGAGCGTGAGACGCTTCTCGCAACCGGAGCAGACGGATGACATCACGCTGCTAGTCGCGCGTCGCTTTGCCTGAGTGAACATGCTCCCACAGCTACAATCATTCCTGAGTTGTCGGCTAACCCCACGCTATCCATAAACGGGTTTGTGTGAAATACAAGAAAATGTTTCCGGTCCAACCGGAAACTGCGTTCTGGGACTAGCACAGTGTGCCAATTACAGGGGAAGGCACAGCTCGGTTCGCCAATTGGCCGGATCCGGGCTCGATTCAGGACCAGCCGTAAAGATCTGCCAGAAGTCGCCTCGACTCACGTGCCCCTCACGCTTCATCCACTCTCGAAACTCCGTCCAAGCATTGGCGAGCCCTTCGTAGTCCCCGCTCATGACTGCGCGTGCTATCCGTCCTCCGGGAAGTTCTCCGTTTTTCACACGGCCTGTGGGCTGCATTGGGGCCATGATGGGGAACCCCACTTCGAAGTCGAACGCTTGTTCCGATGTTTTCAGATGGTGGTCGAAAAGAGGTCCTGCAGGAGCTATGCCTTGGCCGGACAGTGTAGCGAGAATTTCACGGATCGCCACCGGCATGACTGTCCGTATTTCGTCGCACGGAACCGTCACGTGAATGACAGCCGCGGCCCGCGGTCGTGTTTCTGTGATTTCGGGTGTTCCGATCATCAGATTTCCTTTCTGTCAGCGATCACCTGAATCCGTCTTTTTTGAACGTCGAACGGTAAGAAATGGCGGCATATCGATCATCCGCCCGCCGCAAAGCCGGCGCTTGATATCCTCGAAGTCGGCTCGGTCCCAGCGTTGCGGCCATCTTGGCCATCATATCTCGGCACCGTCGAACGTCGGTCCGGAGTTCAGAAATCAGGGCGACGATCAGCTGGCCTGCGCCTCCGTGTCATCGTCGTCCGCCCGCCCGAGCGCAGGGAGGTACCGGCCGAAGTTCAATTCAAAGTCGCTCCGTACGCCGTAACCGATATTACGGATCTTGGCACGGCGCGCCTGCGCACCTGGTAAGGCCAGCAGTGGGAAGAACAGGTCGTTGCTCGACTGGAGCTCGGCAGCCGTCGGCGTCCCGAACCGATTGATCTGGGCCTTCACCGCGGCTAGTGTTTCACGGTCGAACGAGGCCAGACGCCGGACGAGCGCATCGACAAACGAGTCGAGGTCGTTATCGTCCAGTGTGCGGTTTACCCAGCCATAACGCTCGGCGATATCAGCATCGAAATCGTCGCCGCTGAGCACGATCTCAAGTGCGCGCGAGCGGCCGACCAAGCGCGGAAGCCATTCCAGCGCTCCGCCGCCCGGGACCAGTCCGACGCCGATCTCGGGGTTGCCGAATACAGCGCTTTGCCGGCTGGCGAAGCGCATGTCGCAGGCCAGCACGAACTCGTTACCGATGCCGCGCGTGCGGCCGCGAATCTTGGCGATGCTCACGACTGGCGTGGACGAGAGGCGCAGCACAAATTCGCGCCAAAGGCCCAGCACCTCTGGCCGTTCCGCTGCCTTGGCTACGTCGAGATGGGCGATGAAAAAATCGGGATTTGCCGACTGGAACACTACGACCTTCACGGACGGGTCCGCCTCGAGGTTGGTCATTAGCGCTCCCAATTCGACGATGGTTGCGGGAAGAAACATGTTGATAGGCGGGTTGCTGAAGGTGATGGTCCACTCGCCCGGATGAGTGCGATCGGTGCTGAACTGCGAATGGTCAGGCATGATGCATCTCCTCTCTTGTGAAGAACCTCAGGCCATCAAATATGATGGCCGTTATACTCGTAATATGATGATCAATAAATGAAGGATACAAAACAAATGCGTTCAGCCAGTGGCTGTAACGTACGAGCAGGTGGTAACTGCGAACTACACGCACGCCGGCTTGATTCCCCGGCGTGAGTTAGCGATTCATTCGTTCTCGAGCGGCTTCCGAGTAGCGGTGCTGATCGGCGATGTAGTACTGGCTCGCGCCGTGCAGGATCACCGACTGTCTGAAGAAATTCTTAAGAGCGTTCGACAAAAGCTCAGCTGACCATGCGCTCGCGACTCCGAACTATCGCCTCGCCACCCTTGTGATCTGGAAAGCAAACAAAGTTCATAGATGTGCAAACCCGAAACTATCAAGACACGGCTTCGGGGGGATTGATAAATTCCTCGCCGACTTCTGGCCTGCTAAGTGTTTTGACCGTTCAGCTTAGTTGAATCGTCTTCCAACCCTAGCGGGCGCTGATGCATCAACTCCCGAGCGGAGGACTTACTGGCTGTGAAGCGGGTGATCCAAGGTGTGCATATCGTCCAGATGGGGTTTGCAAACGCCTTTTTGATCGAAAGCGACGACGGGTTGACACTGATCGACGCTGGTTACCCGAATAAGGAGGCAGCAGTCTTCGGCGCGATCCGCGATCTTGGCCATTCCCCAGACCAGCTCAAGCACCTGATCTTCACTCACGGCCACCCTGATCATATCGGCAGCGCCGCCGCTATTGTGCGTGGAACCGGTGCGAGGACCTACATGCACCCGCTCGATATCCCTATCGCCGAGAGTGGAGGTCCTTTTCGGCCGATGACGCCGGCGCCTGGTCTGTTGGGGCGAGTTTTGTGCAACCTGTTCTTCCATCCGGACGAGCGACTGGACCCAGTTTCCATCGATCAGCCTTTGACCCCAGGGGAAACACTGCCGATCGCAGGTGGCTTCGAAGTAATTCATGTCCCCGGGCATTGCGCCGGACAGATCGCGCTGCTGTGGCGTCCTGGACGAATGCTGTTCGCGGCTGATGTGTGCACGAACATCATGGGCCTCGGTGATCCCGTTGGCTTCGAGAACTTGGAGGAAGGTCGTATGAGCCAGCGCAAACTTGCCAGTCTTTCATTCGATGCTGCCGGGTTTGGCCATGGCAAGCCTATCGCCCGCGATGCGTCGACGCGCTTTCGGAATACGTACGCCAAACATCCAGAGAAAGTGCATCAACTGCGTTCCGCAGCTTAATGCCCCGACCCAGGGGGCTGGTTGGGTTCGACTGGTTTTGTCTAAAAACGCCGCAATTGTTTCTTGCGCCGCTCGTATACTCATCGCCGGTTGGCGCTAGTTAAATAAGACCGGGCTTCGACTTCCGAATCGTCGGCTCGGAAGTTGGCCAAAAACGGGCTTGTGGGAAGTGCAAGAGAATGTTCCCGGTCCCCGCCAAGCGATTGAAAAGATGGTGAGCGCGGAAGGAATCGAACCTTCAACCTACTGATTAAGAGTCAGTTGCTCTGCCAATTGAGCTACGCGCCCTTCGTGGACCTGCGTTTTACTGAGAGGTGGTTCTTCTACGCATCTTTCATCATTAATGAGGAGCGTCCGGGAACAAACTGTTCTGACGTGCTTAGTCTGGTCGCCTTTGAGCTAATCCGGTGACTGTCAAAGTCAACCCTGGGGCTACTCCAGTTGCAGCGCTTACCCCGCGGCAACCACAATAGTACAGGAAACGAATCCGGGGCCGCAATTCGGCCGACGGATTGAGCCTATCGAGATTTTACCTGCCCGAGTAACCCGCTATACTTCCCATGAGTCGATACCGGCGAACGGGATCGATGAGGCTAGCGGCAGATGAAGCTGATAACGGTAAGTACAGGGCTTCCTCGCGAGGTGACGTGGCACGGGCGAACCGTGACCACGGGAATCTTCAAGCAGCCGGTTGACGGCCGTGTCGCTTTGCGGAATCTTAATTTGGACGGTGACCGCCAAGCGGATCTCACGGTTCACGGCGGACAATATAAAGCCGTCTACTGCTACCCACGAGTACACTACGACTACTGGAAAAGAGAGCTGCCCGGACGAGAACTGCCATTGGGCATGTTCGGTGAAAACTTCACGCTGGATGGCTTGTTGGAAGACTCGGCACATCTTGGCGACCGGTTTTCCGTGGGTTCGGCGGAAGTGATCGTGACCCAGCCACGCCTTCCTTGTTACAAACTTGGCATCCGGTTTGAAGCCGACGATATGGTGAAGCGATTCTTCGTAAGCGGCCGCACGGGTTTCTATCTCGCGGTTACTCGCGAGGGGGAGGTCGGCGCTGGCGATGAGATCGCGGTTATCCGTCGCGACCCGAATGCTGTCCCGGTTTCGGAGATCACTCGTTTGTATGCCGAGAAAAGGTATAGCGACGCCGATGTGGCTTGGGTGCAGCGTGCCCTTCGGGTCGAAGCATTACCCGAAAGTTGGAAGGAGTATTTCCGGCAGCGACTGGAGCAGATTCCGACTGAAGGCTGAAGGCAAGACCGCGCTGCGGTCTTCGGTCACCGGCGACCAATCGAAGAGACAAAGCCCGCCGTGGAGGGCTAAGTCAAAATGCAAAAATCACAGTTTAATTGTGCGTTGATCCCGCGGGGCTTTACCTTCGTGAGAAGGGCTGGACGAAGGTTTAGAGCTGTGCGGTCGGGATCCCTAATTTCTCGGCCATTCTTACCAGATCCGGCAGCGAGTCCGCACCCATCTTTCGCATGAGTTGGCTGCGATGGACCTTGGCGGTGGTTTCGCTGGTTCCAATCTTGGCGGCTATTTGCTTGTTGAGCAAGCCGGAAATGACCAGCGGCAGAACCTCTCGCTCCCGCGGCGTCAGCCATTCAAAGCGGTCCCGCAGTTGGGAAATTTCTGCATCTTGCCGCCGTCTCGCCGCGTCACGCTCCAGCGCGACGTGAATTGCATCCAGCAGATCCTGGTCGCGGAACGGCTTGGTCAGGAACTCAACGGCTCCCGCCTTCATGGCCCGGACTGACATTGGAATGTCCCCGTGGCCTGTGATAAAGATGATCGGAATTGGATTGTTCGTCTCAGCCAGCCTGAGCTGGAAATCCAGCCCACTGACTCCCCGAAGCCTAACATCGAGGATTAGGCAGCTTGGCACATCCGGCCGCTGCCTTCGCAGAAATTCCTGGGTTGAGCTGAAGCTCTCGACTTGGTAACCCACGGACCGGATCAGGCTATCGAGTGCCTTGCGCACTTCTGCATCGTCATCGACGACGAACACCATGGATGGCGGTTCAGTCATGACTAAGCTGCCTTGGGCAAGATCAATTGAAAAACCGCCCCTTGCGAGGATCCGGAGATCGCTTGCAAGCGGCCGCCATGAGCTTCAACAATGGAACGGCTGATCGACAGTCCCATTCCAATCCCGTCAGGCTTCGTTGTAAAGAAGGACTCGAAGATGCGGGATGCTTGTTTCGAATCGAGTCCCTTCCCTGAATCCTGAACCTCGACCAGCACACCCTCCGTGCCCAGCTCAGACTTGATGTTCAACAATCTTGGCCGGTCCTTGATCGCAAGCATGGCGTCGATGGCGTTCATGATCAAGTTCAGTATTACCTGCTGCAACTGGACCCGGTCGCCGAGCACGCACGGAGCATCAGGCGACAGCTCGGTGTGTGCGGCCACGCCGCCTACCATGAGCTCTTTGTGAGCCAGGGCCAATACCTCTCTGATGACTTCATTCACATCCAGGAGTCGCAGTTCCGGTGACGCTTTCTTCAGCATGGTTCGAATTCTCTCGATCACCCGGCTTGCCCGATTGGCTTCGCGCATGGCACTGGCCATAGCCTCACGGGCTTCGGAGAGATTAGGTGGCTGCACCGCGAGCCAGTGCAGAGAGGCGCTCGCATTCGTGGCCACAGCCGCCAGGGGTTGGTTTATCTCATGCGCGATGGAGGCGGTTAACTCACCCATGGTCGCGATGCGAGCCACCCGGGCCAGCGCAGCCTGCGACTCTTGCAGTGCCTCTTCGGCCGCCTTGCGCGCCTCCTCCAATCGCACCCGTTCGGTAACGTCCCGCTGGATGCCCCAGGTTCGCACCAGCCTTGCGTTCTCCACAATACCGATCATGCTATTCAGGAAAACCTTGGGATTGCCCAGCACGTCGACTTCGTGAGACTCCCGCTCGATTACACGGAAACCGGAGCGGACGTAGTCACGAGTGAGTTCGACATTGTGTGGGTCGTTCGGGTCGAGCGTATCGGTCAGTCGTTTGCCAACAAATTCTTGTGAGGTATTTAAGCCATACATCCTGGCCATTGCATCGTTGCATTCCGCCAGGTAGGAATCGTGGAGGATGCGATGCACCAGTTCGTCCTCCGGCAGGTCCACCCGAATTGGAGCGTCAAGGTCCTGGCGGAAGATGCCCTCGGAACTCTGAGCGACGAAGTTGCGGTAGTTTTCTTCGCTGCGGCGCAGAGCGGTTTCCGTCCGCATGCGCTCGGTGATGTCATGGGCCATGCCGCGGACGACGGGCGAAGGAACTCCCTCAGTGCGAAGGGTGTTGTGGTATTCCCAAATCCTGCGCTCTCCCGTGCGGGTGATGACGGCCATCAGACCCTTGTCTTCGCCGATGGTCTTCATTTTGGCCAGATATGTCTCAAACTCTTTGCGATACTCGGGGGCGAGCAAATCTTGCATGGGGATTTCCAGGAGTTCAGTGACTTCATATCCCAAGATGCGGGCTGGGGCCGGATTCGCGGACAGTAGCTTCCCCTTCAGATCGTGGGTACAGAGCAGGTCCTGGCTATGTTCGACGAGGTCGCGGTAGCGATCTTCGCTCTCGCGCAGCGCGTCCTCCGCCCGCTTGCGCTCAGTGATGTCGACAAAAACACCCACCGCTCCCCGGACGTTGCCTTTGTGATCCCAGAGGGGCACGGCGTTGCCGTACATATCGCGCGAGGTCCCATCGTCGAACAGCAGAGTAATCTCGGATTCGCGAACCTCCTCGCCTGTAGCCGCGGCCTTCTGAAGCGGCAACTCGCTGGAAGGCTGTTCCTGGCCGTCCCGAACCACGCGAAAAGTACAAGGCCTCTCCACTTCCGGCGCGGACTTAGAAATGTTCGCGCCGTAAGGCAACCGCAGTAACTCGTAGGCGACGCGGCTGCCGGTTATGGTGCGGCAGGCTGGGTCTTGGGCAATGAGAGCCATCCCCGGCACGGCATCCAAAATGACCTCCAATTCTTCCGCCCGGACCTTGGCCTCGGCTTCGCTTCGCTGCAGAGCTTCTTCCGCGTGTTTGCGCTCAGTGATGTCGCGGGCGACTTTGGACGCGCCCACGACCACGCCTTCGGAATTCCTCATAGGCGAGATGGTCAGCGAGACATTGACTCTGTTACCTTGCTTCGTGACACGGATGGTTTCGTAATGCTGAATGTGCTCGCCGGCTCGCATCTGGCGCAGGATATTGACTTCTTCATATTGCAATTCGGGAGGGATGATGGTGGTTATCGGTTGCCCCACGACTTCTTTTTCGGTGTATCCGAAAATGCGCTGGGCACCGGCATTCCAGCTCGTAATCACTCCATTCAGGTCTTTAGAAATGATCGCATCGTCGGATGATTCTACGATGGCTGCGAGCCGAAGACGTGCCTCTTCAGCCTGCTTGCGCTCGGTGATGTCCTGGCAAGTACCGATTAGGCGCGCCGGCCGTCCTTGTCCATCATGAAAAACTTTCCAGTGCTCCTCCAAGACTTTGACGCGGCCGTCTGCCATGACAATCCGGTATTCGACCGTGGACGGCGCACGCTTTTCGAGCGAAGCCTCAAAGGCCGCATCCACTTTCGCACGATCCTCCGGATGAACAAGTTCCACAAAGCCTGCACGCTTGGGGTGAAAACAGGAGGGGTCAGTCTCAAAGATGCGGTGTGTCTGCTCAGACCAGGTTATGTCAAGACCCGGCAACTCGGTTTCCCAACTGCCCACTTTTGCGACCGCTTGAGCCTCGATCAAGCGGGCGCGTTCTGTCTCCAATTGCTCTGCGATCTTGTGCTGCTCCCGCTCACTGGTTCGGAGGGCTTCTTCCGCGTGTTTGCGCTCGGTGATGTCCTGCAAAACACAGGCTAACCCATCGATGCCAGTTTGTCCTTCGACCGGAGAGTACGCTAGTAACAAGTCCCTTTGACCGAGATGCGGATGCCTGTCTCGCATCTCGTATTTGACTACCTTACCTTGGAAACCTTCATCCAGCTTGGGCTTAACCATCGTTTCAAAAACACCTTTGTTCAATATTTCCGAGAGCAACTTTCCAAGCAGTTGTTCCCTCTCCATCCGGCGATATTTCAGGTACGCATGATTGGCGAGCACGTAGCGGTAATTCCGGTCAACGACTACGATCATCTCCTCCAGGCCTTCGACGGCTTTTTCGTATTCCCGCAGCCTTGCCTCTGCGCGTTTGCGCTCACTGATGTCACGGATAGCCGTCGAAACCAGCACCCCTTCTTCGGTCTTGAGCGGGCTCAGGCTGATCTCCACAGGGAACTCGTGCCCATTCTTGTGTAAGCCGGCGAGTTCCAACCCCGCTCCGCTCGGCCGTGCTCTAGGATCGGAGAAGAAGTGGTTCAGGTGTGCTGAGTGCTGGCCCCGGAAGGGTTCTGGCACCAGCATCCCATGCTCTTGTTGCAACAGTTCCTCCCGCCGGTAGCCGAACAACCTTTCGACCTGAGCATTGACGAGCACAATCTTGCCCTCGCGATTCACGACTACGACAGCGTCCGGGGCTGCCTCCAGCAGATCACGGAACCTGCCCTCCGCTGCTGCCGAAGCCTTCGCAGTTCTTATCAGAGAGAGGACTTGTGGGACGGTGAAGGGCAGCAGCACGGCGGTTGTGAGCGATACCAGAGCCGTGGCCACTTTGAGGCTTGCGGAAAGCACGTAAACCGGAATCCAGACGGTAACCACTTCCATGAAATGGGTAGCACCACAGGCGACAATGAACGAGCCGAAGGCTAGGAACATCCAGTGGAAAGGTATGTCGCCGCGTCCTTTTTGAACCAGGTAAACAAGCGTTCCGGAGATGGTGAAATAGGCCAAGCCGATGCAGGAATCAGCAATCACATGAGTCCACACCAATCCTGGTTTGCCAAGGTAGCAATAGAGATGGGGCAAGAAATTCGACGCCAGAATGCGACCGGCAAGAGTCGGCCAGATCAGGAACGGAGCCGTCGCAATAGCCAGCAGCAGAGCCATCCCATAAAGCAGTTGACGCGTGGGGAATTGTGGCGGTTCAAATAGCCCAGAGGTGGTTGCAGGCGTTAACATACGACCTCCTGCCAATGGGATGCTCGCGCGGTCGCGGGCCCCCAGCAGTTCATGCAGTTAAAGTTGATGAGAATGACTGCGGAGCGAAGGCGTCCAGCCAGATCGAGTGCGGTGTAGGAGACGAAAACGGCCAGCAACACGGAGAGCGCCACCTGCAGGTGGTCGTAGGAACCGGTCATCGGCACGATCGTGGAGACTGTCACGAAGAATCTCCCCGGGGCCCGTTTTGAAGCAACTCTAAACTTAATGCACGAACTGCGGACGAAGTGTTGGAATCCCTCAACTAGGCGAGAGCTTCACCTCTGCCAATCAGAGCTTGCATGGCAGGCGCACGAATATACCCGACCGCCTGCAGTTCGCGGTCTCCACCTTGTCAAACTCTCAGGTCTTTCGCAACCAGTCACCGAGCAAGTGGTGAAGCTTCGCGTACAGCTCAATGTGTCCGCACTCTTCACATACTCCTACCGAGACCGCCCCTGAATATATAGGACCGTCAACAGCGTCTGGGCGCGCAAAATCTAACCTCACTACACCGGTAATCCTTCTAAAATGCTGGCATGGTTCCGGAGCCATTCCCCCCCCTCACGGCAACCGGGCGATACGACATGGACTCTGCTTCAAATTCCAGTTGCACTCAAAACGCAAAAACAACTGGCTGAGCCAATTCCCCCAGGATAGTCCCGCTAATCTACACCGAAAGCTCAACTTGTCAAGGGTTTACCCTTCTTGACCTTTGTAAAGTTTACTTTGCAAACGTAAACTTTCGTAAACTTTTCTTGCCAAACGTATAACTCGGGTGTTCCAACGTAGCGCCCGGCGATACGAAAGCAGCATAGATTCGTCGTCATTCGCGATGCTAGTTTCAGCGCTGAATACTGAAGGAGCGAGCAGTTGTTGAAGAATGACACATATCTCAGCCCACCTGCACCCCTCACAAAGACAACTTTTTCCGGATGGGAAGGCGGGCAGGCAAGGCAAAGGATCGGCCTACCTATGGAAGAAGAACGGTCGGAAAGTAGCTTTCAAGAGATTGTAGGCGATAGCCCGGAGCTCAGGCGAATGCTGCGGTTGGCGATGAAGGCAGCGAAAAGCGACGCTCCAGTGCTAATTCTCGGGGAATCCGGATCAGGAAAAGAGTTGATCGCCCGAGCCGTGCACCGCATAAGTGTCCGAAAGAACGAGAGTTTCGTAAAGATCAACTGTGCGACGGCTGTCGAAGGAAGCCTGGACAGAGCACTGTTCGGACATGGGAACGAATCTGACGCCAAGAGCGGAGAGACCGGTCCATTGGAAGCGGCCAACAAAGGCATTCTATTTTTGGACGAGATCGCGGAGTTCCCACTGGACTATCAGGCCAAGTTGCTTCGTTTGCTGGAGCACCGGGAATTTCAACTCAGCGGCGGCGCACACAGTATTCGGGTGAATGTGCGCTTGATCGCGAGCACGAAATACGATCTCGGTGAGCAGGTCGCGGAAGAGAGGTTTCTCGGCGAGCTGTACGATCAGTTGAATGTTTTCCCCATCGGGGTTCCGCCACTGCGGGACAGACGCGACGACATTCCGTTGTTGACGCGCTATTTCATGCAGAAGTTCGCTCGCCGCATCGATAAACGCATCGAGAGTATTCCCGCCGAGGCCATGAGCTTCCTGATGAATTCCGACTGGCCAGGCAACGTCAGACAACTGGAGAACCTGATCCAGTTGGCGGTAGTTTTGACCGAGGGCTCCGCATTGAACGTTCCACTTGTAGAATTGCAACCCCCCGATAGCCGCACTCCATGACGCACACCTAGGGGCGGACGTCTCGTCCGCCCGTTGGATGTTCGCTCCGTAGAAGCCGTTATGATCATTTGGCGAACTGTTATCCAGACGAGGCGTCTGGGGCTACTTCTCTCTTCGCTACGCAATCTGTTCCAGAAACGACTAAACTAGTTGGTTGGGATCTATTTTCAGGGGCAATCGTCTATGAACAGCTTTGGGAGCCGTTCCACTCTCCGTGTTGCTGGCCACGACTACGAAATCTATCGCATCGATGCGCTCGATAAGCAGGGCATTTCGACCCGGCATCTCCCTTTCTCGCTGCGCATTCTTTTGGAGAATTTGCTGCGCACCGAAGGCGCCAGCGTGACTAAAGAAGACATTCGAGCACTGGCGGCATGGAACAGCAAGTCGAAGCCGGACAAGGAAATCGCCTTCACGCCGAGCCGCGTCTTGATGCAGGACTTCACCGGGGTGCCTGCGGTTGTCGATCTAGCCGCCATGCGCGATGCCATGAAGGTGCTCTCCGGCGATCCGGCGTTGATTAATCCGCTGCAGCCGGCGGAACTGGTCATCGACCACTCGGTGCAGGTGGACGAATTTGGTACGCCGCAGGCATTTCAGCTGAATGCCGAACTCGAATTCTTGCGCAACAAAGAACGTTACGGATTCCTTCGTTGGGGGCAAACCGCTTTCCGGAACCTGGCGATCGTTCCCCCCGATACCGGCATCGTGCATCAGGTCAACCTTGAGTTCCTGGCGCGAGTTGTCTATGTGCAGGAGTTGAATGGCAAGCGCGTAGCTTATCCCGACACGCTCGTGGGCACGGATTCGCACACTACGATGATCAACGGTCTCGGTGTGCTGGGCTGGGGCGTCGGCGGAATCGAGGCCGAGGCAGCCATGTTGGGCCAAGCAGTATCCATGCTGATTCCGCAAGTAGTAGGCGTGAAACTCACGGGCAAACTGCGCGAAGGCGCCACTGCTACCGATCTGGTGCTCACGGTTACTGAGATGTTGCGTAAGCATGGAGTGGTCGGAAAGTTTGTCGAGTATTTTGGACCCGGCCTTCAGGAACTCCCTCTGGCCGACCGCGCCACCATCGCAAATATGTCTCCCGAATATGGCGCGACTTGCGGAATCTTCCCGGTCGATAAAGAAACCCTCGCCTACTTGCGGTTGACCGGACGCACTGAGGAACAGATCGCGTTAGTCGAGGCCTATTGCCGTGAGCAAGGATTATTTCACGATGAGAAAACGCCCGAGGCGCAATATTCTGAATTGCTTGCGCTGGACCTGGGAACCGTGGAATCCAGCCTGGCCGGACCCAAGCGTCCGCAGGATCGGGTCCCACTCAATCAGGCGCGTGAATCGTTTCAATCATCATTGCCCTCGTTGTTAAAGCCGAAATCCGGAGTAGCGGTGTCGTCGCACACCACCGCACCTACCGAGTCGGCTAAGAAGATTGCCGGATGGGAACAGGAAGGCGGCAGTCCCACCGCGGTGGGAGTCGGAGACCATCGAGCGGAGGAGCACGTTCCTGAAGCCGCGGGCGCAGCTTTGCGGCACGGAAGCGTTGTGATTGCGGCCATTACCAGCTGCACGAACACTTCCAATCCTTCGGTGATGGTGGCCGCCGGCTTGGTCGCGAAAAAGGCTGTCGAGCGTGGCTTGCAGGTTCCACCGTGGGTAAAGACTTCACTGGCTCCGGGATCAAAAGTGGTGCGCGATTATCTTGAGCGAGCCGGGTTGACCCCGTATCTGGAAAAGTTGAAGTTTCACATTGTGGGCTACGGCTGCACCACGTGCATCGGAAATTCCGGTCCACTAGCGGAAGAAATTTCGAAGGCAATCGACGAGCAGAATCTGGTCGTCGCGTCCGTGCTCTCCGGCAATCGGAACTTCGAGGGCCGCATTAATCCGGAGGTTCGCGCTAACTATTTGATGTCGCCGCCGCTGGTTGTTGCCTTCGCGTTGGCCGGGCGCATCGATCTAGATTTGCGCAAGGATGCCATCGCCAACGACAAGCAAGGCAAGCCGGTGCATTTGGCCGATCTTTGGCCATCTCGCAATGAAGTGGATGAAGCCATCAAGAAATCGATTTCGTCGGACATGTTCCGGCGAAGCTATGGCGAGGTTTATCACGGAGACGAGCGCTGGCGTGGGTTGCCTGTTCCCAAGGGAGAGACCTACGCTTGGGATAAAGATTCGACCTACATCCGCCGCGCTCCGTACTTCGATGGCATGACGCTCAAGCCAGCGGCGGTCGAAGACATCAAGAAAGCTCGTGTGTTGGCGGTGCTGGGCGACAGCGTTACCACCGATCATATTTCGCCCGCTGGTTCCATCAAGAAAGATAGCCCAGCGGGAAAGTATCTGATCGAGCACGGCGTTAAGCCCTCCGACTTCAACTCCTACGGCTCGCGGCGCGGCAATCACGAAGTCATGGTTCGCGGAACATTCGCCAATGTTCGATTACGCAACAAGATGGTTCCCAACCTCGAAGGCGGATTCACGCGGCACCTGCCCGACGGCGCGGAGATGAGCATCTTCGAAGCGTCGGAGAAATACATTGCGGAACACGTACCGCTCGTGATTCTCGCGGGCAAAGAGTATGGTTCCGGTTCGTCGCGTGACTGGGCTGCCAAGGGTCCTCTTTTGCTCGGAGTGCGCGCCGTAATCGCAGAAAGCTACGAGCGCATTCATCGCTCCAATCTGGTCGGAATGGGCATTCTTGCCTTGCAATTCCTCGAGGGAGAGACGGCACAGTCGCTGGGCCTGACGGGTGATGAAGTCTTCGAGATCACCGGCATTCGTGAACTGATTGGAAGCTTCGCGCCAGGACGGCAGGTGAAGGTGCGCACCAGTGCGAACGGCAAGACCACGGAGTTCAAGGCGCTAGTGCGAATCGACACGCCACAGGAAGCGCAATACTACGCCAATGGCGGCATCCTGCAATTCGTGTTGCGGCAATTGTTGTCGACCAAGCCGGCAGCCGTACACGCGTAAGCCGACGAGAATCACGTGGGGCCGTCCGCCCTCGGCCGTCCGCCCGCCCGAGTGAAACTCGGCAGCTAGCGTCAAAGGACTGACTCGACCACGAGACGACAAAGAGGAGGCTGGAGATGACCGACCATCTCTCGAAACGGGCCCAACTCCTCAGCGAAATTCCGCGTTACATCAACGACGGAAACTTCGAAAAAGCGGGCGATGCCTGGTCATTCGGAAACGGGCGGGGCACCTCTCGGGACCAAGCGAATAAGGACACAGCAGTTTTTGGCAAGATGCGCCATCTGGTTTACGACCATGTTGCGCGCACCGTCGCCATTCAACGGACCTCTCTCTCCAGCCCGCCTACAGTAGATTCCTTGGCGGACGAATTCAAAAAACTGATGGACGAACTGACACCTGAAACCCGCCAAGCTTTGGGCCAAGCATTCGGTCCGATCGCGGCCGGACGGGACTCGCCAGCTTCTGAAGCCGCCGCTGAAGTCGCCGGCGAATTCGACGCACTCGATCGCTACTACTCGGAAGAGATTCTCGAGAAGCTGGATGGAATTGTTTCCCGGGCCTCGGCGCTGGACCACATGGGTCTGGAAATTGTGCCCAACAGAAGAGTTCAGTTTTTGTTTGAAGAGGCGCATCGCTGTTATCTCTACGGTTTTCACTTAGCTTGTGCCGTATTTTGCCGCGCCATTCTGGAAGGAGCGCTCAAGGAAGTCGCGGACCCTAAAAGTGAGACCAATCAGTCGATTCATGACATGATTGCGATGGCGGTGGAGAAGCGGCTTCTTGTCGATGATCGTCCTCGTTGTGCCCGCGAAGTGGCCAAGGCCGGCAATCGCGCGATTCATGATCCGGAGATGTTCGACCGGGATTATTCCGCGGAAAAGGTCGAAGAGATTCTGACCAACACGCGGAAAGTCTTGGAAGAACTGTATCGGCTGCCATCTGCGTAGAGAATTCTTTGACATCCTTTGTGTCCTTTGTGGTTGACCCAGTTGAAATGCCAGGAACCAAAGGACACAAAAGTTTACTAAGGAAGCATGTCTTGTGCTGCACGAGCGCGGACGCTCGCGCCTACATTTTTAGAACGTCTTGGACGAATCCAGCAGAATCGTTACTGGACCTTCATTCACCAGTTCCACCTGCATCATTTCCTGGAAGCGGCCAGTTTGGCAGGGAAGGCCTGCGGCCCGGATGCGCTCCACAAAGTATTCGTAGAGCTGGCGAGCGCGTTGCGGCGGGGCTGCCGCATCGAAGGACGGTCGCTTGCCGCGGCGGACATCTCCGTAGAGAGTGAACTGCGAGACTACTAGAATTTCGCCGCCTGCCGCAGGTGTATCGAGGTTCATCTTTCCATCGTGGTCTTCGAAAATTCGCAACCCCGCAATCTTGTCGGCCAGATAGTCAGCGTCCGCCTTGCTGTCCGCATGGGTTACGCCCAGCAGAACCAATAGACCTCGGCCGATCTTACCCACGATTGCCTCGTCCACTGTGACTTGGGCTCGGCTGACACGTTGTACCACAGCGCGCATAAAGGCAGTTTCAAGTTTCTTGCTCTGACTTTCAAGTGCCGATCAATGGCGATCGCGACCGAGCTGCCACGGCTGGACGGGTCGAAGACCCGTCCGCACACAATTAAGATCGGCTCCTCCGCCGTTGACCTCGGCAACTGCCAGCGGTTAGGATTCTTGTGGGCGTTCTCAGAGTCGACCGCAGTGCAGTTCGATTGCGGCGGGACTCGCCTTTACAGCGATTCGTACTGGCCAGTACACTACTCGTTCCCTTTTTTCATTCTTTTGGGAGGTGGATTACTATGGCCGCAGGAGACAAATTGAAAGAGACGGTTGAAAAAGTAAAACAGATTATCAGCGAGCAACTGGGGGTTGACGAAGCTGAGGTCACGCCCAGCGCTTCGTTCGTGGACGATTTAGGCGCCGATTCGCTGGACCAGGTTGAACTGGTGATGGCGCTCGAGGAAGCATTCGATCTGGAGATTCCAGATGAAGATGCGGAGAAGATGCGCTCGGTCCAGGATGCTATCGACTACATCGAGAAGCACGCCAAAGTGGCCAAGTAAGTTGCAACTCTTCAGTGGAGGACGGGCGTCGCCCGTCCAGCCGGGCGAGGACGCCCGGCGTCCATCGTTGCAAACGAAGTTCCGGGTGGTTCTGACCCCCATTCACATGAGCAAATGCAAGGAGAACGCATGGCAGCCGTTGACGAAAAAGTGAAGCAGATCATCGTGGAACAACTGGGAGTGGATGAAGGCGAAGTCACTCAGAATGCCTCGTTTGTCGACGACCTGGGAGCCGACTCTCTGGACACCGTGGAACTGGTCATGGCTTTTGAAGAGGCCTTCGAGATCGAGATCCCCGACGAAGACGCCGAGAAAATCCGCACGGTGCAGGATGCCGTGGATTACATCGGGAAGCACGCGAAAGGCGGAAAGTAGTTGGCGAGACGGGTCGTAGTTACTGGCATTGGCCTGATCTGCGGAGTGGGCAACACCACAGAGGAGATTTGGCGAAACCTGCTCGCAGGCAAGAGCGGCGTGGCCCGCATCACTCACTTCGATGCATCACAGTTCGCTTGCCAGATCGCAGCCGAAGTCAAGAACTTCGACCCTCTGCAGTTCGTCGAGAAAAAAGAAATGAAGAAGATGGGCCGGTTCATTTATCTGGCCCTGGCTGCTGCGGACGAGGCCATGAAGGCCGCGGGCCTGCAGGTTACAGAAGAGATTTCCACGCGCACGGGCGTGCACATCGGATCCGGAATCGGCGGGTTCGACGTGATCGAGCGCGAGCATATCAATCTGCTCAATGGCGGACCTCGCAAGATCTCTCCCTTTTTCATCCCTGCCTCCATCGTAAATCTGGCCGCCGGACACGTCAGCATCCGTTACAAGGCCAGAGGGCCGAACGAGGCCACATGTACCGCCTGCACTTCGAGCGCGCACTCTATCGGAGATGCGTACAAGATCATCGCGCGTTGCGATGCCGATGTCATGATCGCGGGTGGGACCGAAGCTGCCATCACTCCCATGGGCGTGGGTGGTTTCGCCGCGATGCGCGCACTTTCAACGCGCAATGATGCACCCGAAAAAGCCAGCCGTCCCTGGGACTCGGGACGCGATGGCTTCGTGATCGGCGAAGGCGCTGGAATCCTTATTCTCGAAGAGCTGGAATTTGCCCGCCGACGCGGAGTCAAGATCCTGGCTGAAGTTGTCGGATACGGTATGAGCGGGGACGCTTACCACATAACACAGCCGGCCGAGAACGGCGACGGCGCTTATCGTGTAATGCTCAACACTCTTAACGATGCCAAACTTCAGCCCCAAGATGTGGACTACATCAACGCCCATGGCACTTCGACGGATCTCGGCGACAAGCTGGAAACCATCGCCATCAAGCGCGCCTTCGGCGATCATGCCCGCAAGCTGGCGGTGAGTTCGACGAAGTCGATGACCGGACATCTACTGGGCGGAGCTGGCGGACTTGAAGCGGGCATCACGGTGTTGGCGCTACGCGATCAGATTTTGCCTCCGACCGCCAACCTGGATAATCCCGATCCCGAGTGTGACCTCGACTATGTCCCCAACCATCCCAGGAAAGCGGACGTAGAGTACGCCATGTCCAACTCATTTGGCTTTGGCGGAACCAACGGTGCCTTGCTCTTCCGGCGTTGGGCGGAGTAGCGGTATCGAGTCCATCACCTTTTGGCTCAGCGCGCGGCTCTTCTGCGGCAGACTCTCAGCATTCCCCTTACCTCAGTGGCTGGAGCCCAGGTTTTTTAGCAGGTTGCAGCACGAGTGAACTCGTGCCCTCCCCAACGGCGAAGTCCTAAACAAAACTCTCTCTTTGCCGATAGTCCAATGGAATGGAATCTTTGCGGCCAAACCATGCCCGGGAACGCAGCCTCATCTACGCCGTTCTCACCCTAGCCTTGCTGCTGGGTAGCGTTCCCGCCCACCGCTCGCTATGGCTGGGCAATGCTGAATTGCACACCTTGCTGGAGACCATTGCCACCGTACTCGGTCTTGTTACAGGAGTGATGGCCTTAGTGCGCTATTACACCAAGAAAAGCGACATGTTTCTGGTTTTGGGCACTGGCTTTCTGGGAGGCGCTCTCCTCGACGGCTACCATGGGTTGGTCAGGTCATCGTTCTTTGTCGGGCATACGCCCGTTTCGCTCTCCAGTCTCACGCCATGGAGTGGAATCATGTCCCGCGTGTTCATCTCCCTGCTCATCTGCGCGAGTCTTGTGACGTGGAGCAGAGAGCCGCAGAGGCCAACTGGAGACAGGTTGAAGGAGGCCATGGTTTATCTGCTGGTCGGGACATGGACTGTGGCCAGCTTTATCCTATTTGCGCTGGCGTCACTGCCTCCTCCTTTCCATCCCCACCAACTGATTCATCGCCCCGCGGACTTCGTGCCAGCCATTTTTTTTGCATTGGCGGTGGTTGGGTATTTGTGGAAGGGCCGTTGGAAGACTGACGATTTCGAACACTGGCTGGTTCTCTTCCTCATAGTTAGTGCTCTTGGCCACATGGGATACATGTCCTTTTACAGCAGGCTCTTTGATACGCAATATTTCGTCGCTCATGCGCTGAAAATTCTGGGGCACGTGGCAGTGCTGACCGGCCTCTTCATCAGCACGTTTTCCATTTTCAAATCCGAGGCCAGAAGCGCCGCTGATCTGTTGCGTGCCAACCAGTCGCTGGCGACACAGATCACGGAACGCGAGCAGATTGAAGAGGCATTGCGGCGAGCGCACGATAAGCTGGAAGAGCGTGTCCGGGCACGTACCTCGGACTTGGGTAGAGCCAACGAAGCATTGGAAGCGGAGATCGCGGTCCGTGGCGGCGTGGAGGAGGCACTCTCCAAAGAGCGCACGATTTTGCGATCCCTGATCGACAACGTACCCAATTTTCTGTACATAAAGGACACCCAAGCCAAGTTTGTGGTGGCCAACTTGCATTGTGCGCTCCGGCTAGGTTTGAAAACTAGTGAGGAGTTGTTGGGCAAGGGTGATTTCGATCTGTATCCGCAACATCTTGCTGCCCGCTTCTACGAAGACGATCAAGCTGTCCTTCGTTCGGGACAGCCATTGCTCAATCACGAAGAAATGGGTGTCGACCACGAGGGAAATGCAACCCATATCCTGTCCACAAAGGTGCCAATTCGAGATAAGGACGGCCGGGTGACCGGACTCGCTGGCGTTGGCATCGACATTACCGCACAGAAGCGCGCGGATGCGGAGCTTCGCGATAGCAGAGAGTTGTTCAGGATATTGTTGGATTCTATCCCCGAAGGAATCTACGGTATCGACAACCAAGGTAACTGCACGTTCTGCAATCCCTCTTGCCTTCGGCTGTTAGGTTATGCGGACGCTGCGGAATTGCTGGGTAAGAACATGCACATCCTGATGCATCATACGCGGGCAGACGGAACGCATTATCCAGTGGCGGAGTGCCACATCTACGAAGCTTTTCGCCGCGGGCAGGGCACTCACATCGACGACGAAGTCCTCTGGTGTCGTGACCACACCAGCTTTCCCGCCGAGTACTGGTCTTACCCCATGCTCCGAGACGAAGACGTAATTGGCACAGTTGTGACTTTTGTGGACATTACCCAACGCAAACGAGCCGAGACGGTTTTGCGAGAAGCCCGAGAAGCCGCCGAAGCGGCTAATCATGCTAAAAGCGAATTCCTCGCCAACATGAGTCATGAAATCCGTACCCCCATGAACGGTGTCATAGGCATGACGGAATTGGCGCTTGATACCGAACTCACATCGGAGCAGCGCGGCTATTTGAATCTGGTCAAGAGCTCGGCAGAGTCCTTGCTAGCACTCATTAATGACATCCTGGACTTCTCCAAGATTGAAGCCGGCAGGTTGGACATAGAAACCATCGACTTCAACCTGCGTGACAGCTTGGACGATACCTTGAAGGCTGTCAATTTGCGCGCGCACGAAAAGGGGATAGAGCTTGCCTGCCACATCCTGCCTGACGTTCCGGAGGCCGTGCGAGGCGATCCCACCCGGCTGCGTCAAATCGTTACCAATCTGATTGGCAACGCTATTAAGTTCACCTCCGAAGGCGAGGTTCTGATTCGGGTAGAAACCAAGCAGCAAACGGATAGTGAAGTGTTGCTTCACTTCTCTGTAACCGACACGGGGCTCGGAATCCCGCTGGAAAAACAAGCGTCGATTTTCGAGGCATTTACTCAAGCCGACAATTCAACCACGAGGAAATATGGTGGAACCGGCTTGGGCCTCTCCATCACTTTACGCCTGGTCGAAATGATGGGCGGCCGCATATGGCTGGAAAGCGAACCTGGCCGGGGGAGCACGTTTCACTTCAGTGTGCGTTTTCAATTGCAAAGCCGCTCCCCCGGTATGCACACGCCCATTGGCTTGGAGAGGCTCCGGGACCTGTCCGTTTTGATCGTTGATGACAACGCTACGAACCGGCACATCCTGAAAGAAATGCTTGCGGGTTGGCAGATGAAAACAGTCGAGGCCGACGGCGGCCGTTCCGCTCTGGCTCTCTTAAAGCGAGCCGCTGAGGAGGGAAAAGCTTTTTCTATAGTGCTGCTGGATGCTCAAATGCCGGAAGTCGACGGCTTCCAAGTGGCAGCCCAAACCAGGCAGAACCCACAGTTGGCCACTTTAGCTTTCATCATGCTCACTTCGGCGGGTTTTCGCGGCGATGCCGCTCGCTGTCGCGAGTTGGGCATTCAGGCCTATTTGCCCAAACCAGTCAAACATTCCGATCTTCTGCAAACCATTCAAACCGTGTTGAGCTCGCCCGGTCGAACAAAAGAGGCGCCGGCGCTAATTACGACTCATTCCTTGAGGGAGAGTCGAGGACACCTGAAGATTCTTCTGGCCGAAGACAATCGCGTGAATCAAGTCTTAGCGGTTCGCCTGTTGGAGAAGAGAGGACACCGGGTCGCCTTAGTGGAAACCGGCAAAGCAGCACTCGAAGCTTTGCAAAATGAATCCTTCGACCTCATTCTAATGGACGTTCAGATGCCGGAACTTGACGGGTTAGAGACCACGGAAAGGATTCGCGAAGATGAGAAAACTACGGGGAAGCACATACCGATTGTTGCCATGACGGCTCATGCCATGATCGGCGACCGGGAGCGCTGTCTGGGGGCCGGAATGGATGCCTATATTTCAAAGCCTCTTTCCGTCAAGAATCTTTTCGCCACTATCGAAGGCCTCTTTCCGGCTTCGATCGGAACTTCGAGTGTCTGAAATCAGCAGCAGGGCGATGTCGATCCACAGCTCACCGGGGAACGTTAGGACTCCTCCCTGCGCCGGTAAGTAATGCGACTTTAGTACTCAGGGATTGGCCTTCTTCTCCTTTGCCATTGCCGATAGTGCAATACAGAATAGACTCTGAGGGACGAACACCCTTCTAATGGACAAAACCTTCGGAACCGCCGTCCTGCCCACGCTTAACAGCAAGAAGGCCTCGGCCCGGGTGGCCCTGGTCGACATAAAAGAACCGGCGAGCAACACTCTTTCGGAATGCTTTCGGCAGTTTGGCATCGAGAGTGTCTCGTTGAACGGAAATGCCGCTGAACGCCTCCACAAGGAAAAATTCGAGGCCTGTGTGGTCAGACTGACTCCAGGATCTCAGACCGTAATGGAGTCCGCCCGCACCTCGCCCTCGAATAGCCGGATTGTGCTGTATGCCGTTGGCGGCAGTGCGCAGGAGGCGATGGGATACTCGAAGTATGGGATCAACGCTATTTTCCACGAGCCGCTGGAACGTCCGTCGGTCCTGAAACTGGTGCGGGCCACGCAAATGCTCGTATTACACGAACTGCGCCGGTATGTACGCATCCCGGTAATCACCGAGATCGCGCTTGCGATGAGCGACGGCCGCAAGGTGACGGCAACCAGTATTGAAGTCAGCTCAGGAGGAATGTCCCTGCGCAGCGCCGAGGATATTACGGTTGGGCAGTCGGGCGAGGTTTCCTTCGCTTTGCTGACCTTGCCAAGGATATGGGTCCGCTGCGGAGTGACTTGGCGCAACGTTCACGGCAAAACTTTTGGCATCCGCTTCGACCATCAGGACGATCGCCGCTTCAGAATCAAAGAGTGGGTTGAGGCTTATCTGGAAGGTTAGTGGAACAGAACTCTTCTCATCAGCCGCTACTCGTCTTCTCCAGCAACACTACAGCGTTAGCGATCGCTGCATTGTCGGTACCCAGGCCCTCCGGGGTCTTGGCTTTGAGGCCGACGCAATCCGCGGGCACGCCCAACAGTTCCGCCACATGCTCTCGGATAGCCGCAGCGTGTGGACCGATCTTGGGCGCAGCCAGGATTAGCGTAGCGTCGACATTGGCGACCGCATAACCTGCCACCCGCATCCGCTTCAAAGCCTCGCGTAAGAAAACCGCGGAGTCCGCCCCTTTCCAATTTGGATCAGATGGTGGAAACAACGAACCGATATCAGGCGCTGCCAGGGCACCGAGCAGAGCATCGGTGAGCGCGTGTAAAAGCACATCGCCATCAGAATGGCCGCCCAAACCCTGCGGATGAGCCAGAGTCAATCCCCCGATTTTGAGGGGAATGCCGGCTTTAAATTCGTGAGAATCCCAGCCATAGCCGATTCTCATGCTGAAACCCCGGCCACCGATTTCCGCAGATTTTCACCGGTCCTTTTTCTCTCATTGTCAAAGATGAGTCTAGGAAACTGGGGTCGAGTTCCAAAATTCAGCAACATGCCAATTTCAACCTGAGTGGACTTTAAGTAATGCAGCAACTGAGCCTCGTGAGCAGGGTCCAACGACCGAGCGCTCTTCAATTCGAGCAGTACACAATTTTCGACCAGCATATCCGCCCGGAATTCACCAACCTTGTGACCACGAAACCAGACTGGCAACGGTATCTGTCGATTTGCAGCAAGTCCTGCCTGATGTAGAGCAATCGCGAGCGATTCCTCGTAAACGCATTCCAGAAATCCGTACCCGAGTTCGTTGTAAACGTCGTAAAAGACGCCGATGATTCTCTCGGTGACGTCCGCATGTTTGAGTACTACCTCGGTGCTCATAGACCGAAGTGTACTGCTCACGCGAGTTAGTCTGTGAGAATCCGTGGAAATCTGTGGCCGCCTTTACCGTGTCAGGAAGAACTCCGCCAACTCCATATCTGCTGGAGCCGTAATTTTTATGTTTCTTGGCGATCCCATAACCACCGCTACCGCGTGCCCGGAGCGCTCGACGAGAGAAGCTTCGTCCGTTCCCATAAAGCCATCTGCCGCTGCCTCGTCGAAGGCCTTCTTGAGAACATCGTAGCGGAAGCCTTGAGGAGTTTGCGCCAGGACCACGCGCTCACGCGGCAGGGTAGCCGTAATTAAGGCGCCGTCGGATGTGCGTTCGACTTGCTTCACCGTCTCCACCGCCGGCAGCCCGGCAATCGCCGCTCCGTACTTCTGCGCAGCCCGGATCACATCATGAATGATTTCCTCCGTGACGAACGGGCGCACGGCGTCGTGGACCAGAACAATGTCATCGTTATCCGCGGATATGGAGCTCATCGCGTTCGCGACGGAATGTTGCCGATGTTCTCCACCCTCGACCAGATGAGTCTTCTTCTGCAGAATATCTTTCGCTTCTTTTTCTAATCGGGCGCGGAATCCTTCGATCTCATTCTCACGCAGCGCGATGTAAATGTCGGACACCTCCGAAGTAGCCGCAAACTTCCGCAGCGTGTGAATGAGGATGGGAGTGCCGCCGAGTTCGGTGAACTGCTTGGTCGCCGCGGGCCTCTTTCCCTTGGCGCCGGGAGCCGACGCCATGCGCGTCCCCAAGCCCGCAGCCGGAATGATTGCAATCACCTTCATAGCGGGTGGTAAGTATACGAGGGTGGAAGGCTCAGTTCAAATCAGATCGCAGACCCTAGAGCTCTTGTACGCGCTGCAGGTCGGAAACTTCCGGAGATGCCCAATATTCCACTGCATCTCCATACTCCTCGTATCGCTTTATTTTCTTAGCCGCATTTTTTGCTCGCATCAGGACCTTCTTGCCTTCGCACCCCGGCACGATTTGGGTCTCGAAGAAGGGCTTCGTTTCAAGTTATGCACTATCAGGAACTTACATTGACAAGAGAGATCACCAGCGTGGCCACAAAGTTGCAAGATAAAGCTGCGAGGAAAATGTGAGCAACAGCCGTTCCTGGTTTGGACTGATAACGTTTTGTATTACTCCGGCGCTGGTGGTGGCTTTGTGCTTGGCCGTTCTTTTCGCCGGTGTTGCAGTCGCATTCGCGGTTTCCGATGGTGGGAAGCCGGTGACGCCTGCAGCTCAGACGAGCCCAAGGACGCGAGTATTTGCCGGGCTGATTACCGACGACCATTGCGGCGCGAGACATCACATGGATTCCGGCATGAATCCTGCGGAATGCACGAAGATGTGTGTGCGGAACGGTTCCAAGTACGTACTCGTTCAGGGCGATAAGAGATACGCTCTGGCAGGAAACGAGGGTGAACTCGACGGCTTTGCCGGCCAACGGACGAACATCGCTGGAACCCTTGAAGGAAACACCATCAAAGTAGATTCGACAAGCCCCGGCCAGTAAATCCCGGCCGTAGATTCTCACGGATAGACAGTCCAAATTTATTTCTGGATTTTGTCCGCCTGAATCCGTGACATCCGTGCTGGTGTTGCCTACTCTGCGGGCCGTTCCAGGACGACCGGGGCGGTCTTTTTCGGCTCTCCATTTGGAATCGCTGTTGCCGTGGTCATCACGACTGCCGGGCGCGGCTCCGTACGGGCCATGGCGCGCTCATCCCACTTGCCGAAGATCATCTTTCCCGCCGTTGTTTGCAGCACTGACGTGACCGAAATGTCGATGGTCTTACCAATCATTTTTCGCGCGTTGTCCACAACTACCATGGTTCCGTCGTCGAGGTAGGCCACACCCTGGTTGTATTCCTTGCCTTCTTTCAGGATGAACACCTTCATGGTCTCGCCGGGGAGCACGATCGGCTTCAGCGAATTCGCCAGTTCGTTGATGTTCAGGACCGCAACGCCTTGCAGTTGCGCCACTTTATTAAGATTGAAATCGTTGGTGATGATTTTGCCTTCGTAAAGCTTGGCCAGTTCAATCAATTTCAGATCCACTTCGCGGACCGCAGGAAAGTCATCCTCGACAATTTGTATCTGCACCGAGGCCATCTTCTGCAGACGTTGCAGGATATCGAGGCCGCGGCGTCCTCGATTACGCTTGAGAGAATCGGCGGAATCGGCTACCAACTGCAACTCGCGCAGGACAAACTGCGGGGCCACAATTACGCCATCGAGGAATCCGGTTTCGGCGATGTCGGCAATGCGGCCATCAATAATGACGCTGGTATCGAGAATCTTGTAACTCTTTCTGGATTGTTTCTCCCCGCCGAAAATCCCGCCTAACGCCGCCAGGTTCAGCAGATCGCCCTTGTTGGCGCCGACGATCAGGCCGACGTACGCCATCAAAAGCATGACCATGATCTGCAGGAAGCTCTGAGTGGGACCCGGAGGAATGCTGTTGCGGATCACGAGAGCAAACAGGTAGGCACCAAAGATGCCAAGGACACTGCCAATCGCAGCTCCGATCAGCCGCTTCAGGCTCACCAGACGAAGACGCCACTCGAAAGTGACGACGGCAACGCCTACCAATGCCCCAACTCCAGCGTCCAGCTTGGGATCGAGGCCGAATGGCTGAATCAGGTAGCAAGTTATAGCAACAAAGAGAACAAATAAAAAACGAACTGCTATTAAATCCACTGATCGACCTCCTCGGAACCCACTTGCCAAGGTGAAGTCCCGCACCGGCCGCCCGACTGCCGAATCTATCGCGGCCAGTAACCTTTTATGCGGAGCCTATGAATGGAACTGAGATATGAGACACCAACTCCGCGCCATGTCCAAAAATCGGACAAAGACATCCCCGTAAATATTCCAGTGGAAGTATATACCGGCGGAGAAGCATGCGAGATTACGCAAGTCACAGCCGGAGGTGATATGCACCTTGGCTCAAGCCGGGCGAATACCGTCTTGCTGCTACACTGTTCGTCATGAAAGCTATTGTCATCAGTCGCTTAGGTGGCCCCGAGGTACTCGAGGCACGGGATGTTGCAGACCCCGTGGCCAGCGCCGGAGAGGAGTTAGTCCGGGTGCAAGCGGGCGGCCTTAACTTCGCCGACGTCATGACGACGCAAGGCGGTTATCCCGGAACGCCGAAGCCTCCGCTGGTGGCCGGGCGGGAGTTTTGCGGCGTAAGGGAAAGCGATCAGCGACCGGTCATGGGCTACGCGCAGTGGGGAGCGTTCGCTGATCGGGTCGCCGCGCGCTCCGAATTGTTGTGGCCGGTCCCCGAGGGCTGGACCGTGGAGGAAGGCGCGGCTTTTCCGGTGAATTATTTCACCGCCTACTTTGCATACTGGAAGGCGGGATTGACCGGTGATTCAAATCCCACTGGCGCTGCTCCCCGAGTTCTGATTCAAGCCGTGGCAGGAGGCGTCGGAACGGCTGCGGTGCGTATCGGAAAACTGCTGGGCATCGAAATGTATGGGACATCCTCGTCCGACGAGAAACTCGCCCGGGTGAAGGAACTCGGCTTGCAGCACGGCATCAACTACAAGCAGCACGACTACGAACAAGCGATTAAAGACCTCACCCGCGGTGAAGGCGTGGACGCGGTCTTTGAAATGTTGGGCGGCGAGCACCCGGCGAAGAGCGTGCGCTGCCTGCGCGATTTCGGCCGCGTGATCGTGTACGGAAATGCCACTGGACAAAAAACGCAGCTGGATCCCGGCGTGCTCTATGCCAAGGGCGCAAGTGTGCACGGTTTGTGGCTCACATATCTATCAGCTAAGCGCGAGCTGATCGCCCATGCCTGGAAACAACTTTCGAGCTGGATCGCGCAAGGACACTTGCGTCCCGTGATAGGACATGTGCTGCCCATGGAACGCTTCGCCGAAGCCTACCGATTGTTATCCGAAGGGAAGAACTTCGGAAAAGTAATTCTGAAGATCACTTAGCCGATGTAGATGCGGGAGCGTCCTCGCTCGTGCACAAGCGAAACAGTTCGTGTTCGCTTTCGAACGCGTCAAATCCATTAGCGAACAGTGCAGTATCCGGCAGTTTGCAGTTCTCGCTTCGAATCAACGAATTCTCTTTTCGCTGTTGGAAACGCGCGTGCAAGAGTCACTTCGAGTGTTGTGAGATGATGTGAAATCTTGTGGACATTCGTAAATTAGTTCGTCAAAGACAAGACAAACAAGAGTTGTGACGATGTTGCACGCAGTTGCAGTTGCTAACGAGACTGCCGATGACGCGTCCAACCTGATAATTGCGATTCAAAGCGCATGGAACTTTTCAGGATCCAGAAACGTATCCTGACATCGATAGGAATATCGAGACGGATATGGGAGATAACGAGCCGGGCGGTTAGCAAGCCCGGGCTTCGAAACAATTTCAGGGGTTAAGGGACTGGCTCAATCTCGGTTTGGCGGCCCAGGTGAGCGCAATCCCTGCAGCAGAGAGCCCGCGGTCTTGCGGCCACGCGCTTTCTCCTTAACCCCGCGGCAGCATTGTAAGGCTTTCACGGCAAAACGCAAGTCTTTCGTGAAAAGGCTGAGTCCAAGCCGCCCAGAACCGGTTCCCGACGCTTTCGGGAAAGAAAAAGGAGTTTTATGAAATTCGCAAACGTTTCCAAGGGCTTGCTGCTGGGACTGGCTCTGCTGCTGGCGACAAGCGCATTCGCGGCTTCCAACAAGGGCTCCATGCAACTAATGGACCCCGTCACCGTAAGCGGAAAGCAACTGCCCGCGGGTGATTACTCGGTGAAGTGGGACGGTAGCGGCCCTAATATTGAGTTGAACATTCTGAAAGGTAACAAAGTGGTCGCCACAACTCCAGCCCGGCTAATTGATCTGAGTCAAAAACCTAACAGTGACGCGGCCGTGGTAAAGAGTAACGACGATGGCAGCAGGTCGCTCACAGAAATTCACTTTGGCGGGAAGAAGTATGCTCTGGCGATTGGTCAGGAGACCGCCAGTATGGACGGTAGCGGCAGAAGCAATAACAGCAAGTAGGCTTGGTGATTCCGAATGGCAAATGGGGAGCGTTAAGCTCCCCATTTTTGTTTGTGGCAGTTGCTTTTGGTAGATTCTTACGAACCCTTCGGCGCAACGTTTCGTTCCTGAAGCCGAGAGCCTGAAGTCGCTCTTCAGTACTTCGGCATCTTGGGATCGACGCGATCCGCCCACGCCAATATTCCGCCGGCGAGATTGTGCACTTTCTTGAACCCCGCCTGCTGCAGGAACGTCACCGCCTTCGCGCTGCGCACGCCGGAGCGGCAGTGGGCCACGATCTCGCGGCTTGAATCGAGTTCGTGCACGCGATTCGGCAGATCGCCCAGCGGGATCAGATGCCCGCTGATATTGCAGATTTGATATTCGTGAGGCTCGCGCACGTCGAGCACGAAAAGGTCTTCGCCCGCGTCCAGACGCCGCTTGAGTTCTTCGACTTGTATTTCGGGAACGCCTGCTTCCACTGGTTTCTCCTGGCTTCTTTCTTCACCCCGGATTCCACAAAACTCGTTGTAGTCTATCAGTTTTGTGATGGTGCGATGTGTTCCGCAGGCCGGGCAATCAGGATTCTTGCGCAGCTTGAGCTCGCGAAACTTCATGCCCAGCGCATCGATCAGCAGCAGCCGTCCAATGAGTGGGTCACCCTTGCCCAGGATCAGTTTGATGACTTCCGTCGCCTGAATCACGCCCACCAGTCCCGGCAGAATACCCAGCACTCCGCCTTCGGCGCAGGATGGAACCAATCCTGGCGGTGGTGGGTCGGAATACAAGCAGCGGTAGCAGGGGCCATCTTTGGCGGCGAAGACGCTGGCTTGTCCCTCGAAGCGGAAAATCGAACCGTAGACATTGGGCTTTCCCGTGAGCACGCATGCGTCATTCACCAGATAGCGGGTGGGGAAATTGTCGGTGCCGTCGGCAATAATGTCGAAGTCGCGAAACAGTTCGAGTGCGTTGTCGCTGCTCAGGCGAGTTTCGAATTTACGGATGTTCAGAAACGGATTGATGGCCTTCAATTTTTCAGCAGCCGAGTCCAGTTTCTTGCGTCCTACGTCAGCAGTACTGTGGATGATCTGCCGCTGCAGATTCGTGTAATCCACCACATCGAAGTCCACGATCCCGAGCGTGCCCACGCCAGCGGCGCCAAGATAAAGTGCCAAAGGCGAACCCAGCCCACCAGCACCAATACAGAGGACGCGTGCAGCCTTAAGCTTCTGCTGGCCCTCCATACCGACCTCGGGCATGATCAGATGCCGCGAGTAGCGCAGAATCTCGTCATTGGTCAGAGTGGCAGCTTCGGACTTGGCTTCACTTAGCTTGACTTCTGTAATGGTGGCCATAAAACCTCGGTTCAGAAATCCTGATTTAAATGATTACGAAATGGACAACTAGAAACAACAACAACAGCAGACGCTGTGGCGGGGCATTCGAAGGGTGGTCCATCCGCAAGTCATTCGTCGGAGCGTCACTTTACCGGCCTCCCGCAATCGAAGGCACTATCGAAATAGTATCACCGTCCTGGATGGCGGTGGCTTCTTTTTGCAGGTAGCGGACGTCTTCGTCATTGACGTAAACATTTACGAAAGAACGAAGTTTGCCCTCGTCGGTGTACAAATGCCGCCGCAGGTCAGGGTGCTTGGAAACCAGGCCGGACAGGGCTTCGGCGACAGTGCCGGCTTTCACTTCGACCGTGGGCTGTTTGCCCGAATATTGGCGCAGGGGTGTTGGAATATTGATTTTTGTCATTCCCGTAAGTGATGCCGAAAAGAAGCCGTAGGATTCAGCAAGCCTCATGTAAGGCGGACAAGAGTGTCCGCCCTACACGGTTACGCGCTTAAACTACTTCAATTTTCTCGTCCACCAGGCTCTTGCCATCCTCATCACTACCTGTCAGTTCGAATGAATTCGTCACTACGGCCTTGCCTTTTTCGACGCTGGTAATTACGTACGAGCAGCCGAACCAGTGCGCTTCCGCGAGGTCAGTCGGCGACCAACGGGCTGGGTGGTCAGGATGCGAATGATAGAAGCCGACAATATCTTCTCCCCGATCCCGACCCTGCCGCTGAATACGAACCAGCTCGCGGGGATCGATGTTATAGCGGTTCTGGGGCGAGTCCGTACGGGTGTTGCCGCACCGGGCGATGGAACTCACAGTGCGCACCTCGCCGTCCATCTGACCAAGGAGCACTCCGCAACACTCGTGCGGATAGTTCTCCTCGCCATGCCGCCGCAGAGCTTCGTAGCCCTGACTATTGACCTTCAACATCCAGACTTTCCTTTAATGTCATCCTGAGCAGCGGCTCCTGCGCTTCTCGCGCAACCACCACCGCGCTCAGGATTACGGGATTTTTGTCATTTACTCCTGCCAGAATCTCTCGCTCAGATACTTATCGCCGGAGTCGCAGAGTATTGTGACGAACACAGCGTGCTCGTTTTTCCTCAACTGCCGCGCCAGTTGCAGGCATCCGACCACGGCCGCGGCCGCCGAGATCCCCACCAGCAAGCCTTCCTCGCGGGCCAGACGCTTGGCCATAGCGTAGGCGTCTTCTGTAGAAATGCCCAGGTCGGCATCAGCCAATGAGGCATCGTAAATTTTCGGAATGATGGCGCTGGCCATGTGCTTTGCGCCTTCGATTCCATGGAACGCCGAGTCCGGCTGCAGAGAAATACAGCGAATGCGCGGATTCAATTCCTTCAGGCGTCGCGTCGCCCCAACAAAGGTTCCACTCGTGCCTAACATCGAAACGAAGTGCGTGATGCGTCCTTCCGTCTGTTGCCAGATTTCGTTGGCTGTGCCATGGTAATGAGCTTGCCAGTTAGCGTCGTTGGAATACTGGTCGGCGTAGAAATATAGATCGGGATGTTTCGCAGCGAGTTCGCGGGCCATGCGGATGGCGCCATCGGAACCGTCGGCAGGGTCGGTGTAAAGGATGTTAGCGCCGTAGGCTTGCAAAATGCGCTTGCGCTCGACCGATACATTTTCCGGCATGCACAGCGTCACCGGAAAGCCCTGTGCGGCGCCGATCATGGCATAGGCGATCCCGGTGTTGCCGCTGGTCGAGTCCAGCAGAATTTTACCGGATGTTAACTTGCCACTGGCCCTGGCCTGCGCCACGATGTTGGCTGCGGCGCGATCTTTAACTGAGCCGCCCGGATTGAGCCACTCCGCTTTGCCGAGGATCTCAACTCCAGGGAGTTCGTTGCCAATGCGAGCGAGGCGGAGCAAAGGAGTATTGCCGATGCGATCAACCGTTTGTTGGCCCAAAGCGGGTTTGTCGAGCACATGCTTTTTCTCCGCATGTGATGCAGAACTAGAGACTTCCGTGATAGTTGAAGACGCGCGCTGCATAAATACTAAACTCGAGGACCGTGACTTACGTAATGCTATTGGAGAGCGAAAACAGGCCCTACAAACGCTTGATTAGATTATAAGAGAGACTGATTAGTTCCACCGAAGATGCGAGCACCGCACCTTTTTCCGGAATCCGCATCTAACTCAGGTAAGACCGAAGGACGAAATGGCATCGAAGATAGAAGAACGTACTTACGAGGAAGCGCTGAACTGGCTTCGCGATCATGGTTTTGATCTGCTCGAAGCCCCGGGCACGAAAGCGCGCGTATTCCTTAGGAAATACAACGTATCGGCGGCCATCCAGAAGAATGGTGACGACCACGTAAAGATTTTTGCTTATCCCGGCTACCTGATTGGCAGCGAGATTTCGAAGCTGGTCAACAAGGGATACCAGCAGTTTCTCAAAACCGCCAAGACCGAAGTCCCAGCCACCGCAGATCACCTAAAAGCTCTGCAACAATTCACTGAAGAATTGAAGGAAGGCTTGGGCCTGCCTACGCTGTACAACGAATCCCTCGGAACCACGAGCGAATCGTACCACTACGACCGCGTCGAGAATCGCGACAAGCCCGCCGCAGCCCGGCCTAAGCGGCCCTGGGAAAAGGCTGGAGTCATGGCTGCCGCAGCGAAAAAGGGCCGGGCGTAGACCACCCTCCATTCATACATTCATATCGCGACCCAGTGAATGTGGCCTAGTGTGTTCGCGTCAATTTGGTACATTGGAGTCGCTGGAGCCGCTTTGATCCGTTCCTCCCGCGTTCGATAAGACAATACTGAGCGATGCTCAACACCCTAGCCATCTGCAACTACCGTTCGCTGCGAAATGTAGTTGTCCCGTTACAAAGCCTCAATATCGTTACCGGCCCGAACGGTACTGGAAAGTCTAGCCTTTATCGTGCGCTGCGGCTTCTTGCCGATACCGCACAAGGTCGTGTTGTTTCCTCCATCGCGCGCGAAGGAGGACTTCAATCGACACTTTGGGCCGGTCCCGAATCGATCTCACGTTCAATGCAAAGGGGGGATCATCCGATCCAAGGTACCCGACGAACGCAACCTGTAAACCTCCGATTAGGGTTTGCTAGCGATGAATATGGTTATCTCATAGACATGGGCCTCCCGACCCCCGGTTCCTCGGCCTTCAGTCTCGATCCTCAGATTAAGCGTGAATGCATCTGGCATGGCGCCGTGCTTCGCCCTAGTACGATGCTGGTAGATTTTCAGGGCTCTCTTGTTCGCATTCGCGGTGGAGACGAAAGTTGGAACGTTGTCACGGATCACTTGTCGGCGTTTGACAGCATGATGACGCACGTTTCCGATCCGCGAAGCGCCCCAGAAATGCTGATGTTACGAGAGTCCATCCGCAATTGGCGTTTTTACGATCATTTCAGAACGGACGCGGATTCACTCGTACGCTCGCCACAAATTGGAACTTGGACTCCTATCCTTGGGAACGATGGGTCCGACCTTGCGGCGGCAATCGAAACCATCCGCGAGATTGGGGCCGGCGACATGCTTGATGCAGCGGTGGAAGATGCCTTTCCGGGCAGCCGTCTTTCCGTTGAGAACGTCGAGGGGCGATTTGCCCTCACTATCACCCAACCTGGCCTACTGCGACCGCTCGGCACAGCGGAACTCTCCGACGGCACGCTACGATACCTCCTTTGGATTGCCGCGCTCTTGACGCCAAGACCTCCCGCAGTCATGGTGTTGAATGAGCCGGAAACCAGTTTGCATCCGGACCTGTTATCTGCCCTTGCGCGGCTGATCGCTAGAGCGGCTGATCGTACACAGGTTGTAGTTGTAACGCATGCGAAGCCACTCATATCAGCACTGGCGACACAAGTAGGATGTCATTCCATCTTGCTCGAGAAAATATTTGGTGAAACTAGAATCAAGGGGTCCAAGGAAGTTGGCATCCCAGCTTGGCACTGGCCCTCACGCTAGAACCGTGCGACCTTGCGTGCTCGGAGAATCGAATTGGCTGTGGTGGCTGTTGGGCGTAGCATTGCGATTGCACTAAGAATCCCGATCGACACAACAACCGACTGTTTCCCCAGCCTTCACCTTCGTAATCACAAAACCCTCTTCCGTGATTTGTCATCTGGCCTTATGCTGGTTAAGACATCGTGACCGTCGACCTCGCGGTTCTTTCCAGAAGTCATGATTCCAATCCGTCTCTATACCATGATCTTCGGCGGCGCGGCTTCCTTGCTAGCCGCGTATCTCCTGCTGCGTCGCAAATCTAAGGGGCCTGATGAAGTTGAGAAGGAGCGGCGGGCTTGGCTCGACCGCGTGGGGCGTATAACCGACGGCACCGTCATTGATGTTCAGGAGATGCAACCCGAAGGACGCAAGCCTTCAACTTTCCTGATTTTCCAGTATGACGTGGCCGGCGTGTCTTACGAAGCCTCACAGGACGTAACCTACTTGCGGCAACTCATCAATCTACATTCCTGCCGCTTGGGCCTGCCGACGTCCGTCCGCTACGATCCACATAATCCAGGAAATTCCATTGTAGTTTCCGAGCGTTGGATGGGATTGAGACAGTGAGTTGGTCCTTAGTCGTTGGTTAAAACGGCTTGGATTTCTACAATGTGGAGTGTGCGCTTCTTGTGGTTGGCTAACGACCAGAGGCAAACGACCAACGACCGCTTCTAGCTTCCCGCCGCAAATCCGCCGGCATGCGCCATGGTCAGCCGCAGGAATTTGTGAGGATTGACTGGAGTGTCATTGATGCGGACTTCGTAGTGCAAGTGCGGACCGGTGCTGCGGCCGCTCAACCCGACATATCCGATCGTATCGCCCCGGCGCACATACTGTCCGGGGACAACCGCATAGCTGGCAAGATGCCCGTAACGAGTTGTGATCCCATGGCCGTGATCTAGGGCGATTGCCCGTCCGTAGCCACCCATAAAGTCGGCGAACGTGACCACGCCATCGGCCGGAGCTACGACCGGCTGTCCGTAGGAAGCCGAGATGTCAATGCCGCGATGAAACGCACCCTCACCGTTGAACGGATCAGTCCGCTCGCCAAACGATCCCGTCACCGGGCCTTCCACCGGCCACAGGTTCGGAGCCGAGTTGGCCTTCAGCCAGTCCGCCGTGGTGGCATTGCGCGTAAGGCCGAGAGAGATCCCAGTCGCCGCCGCGCCGCTCAGCGCAGTGTCTTTCAAAGCGTAAAGCCGGTCTAGGGAAGAGCTTACCTGGGCATCCTGAACGTGATCTGAAGATTCCGATTCTAACGTCGGGTTCGATTTCAAACCGTAGAGCGAAGAAACTTCGCTGGCCAGCGACCCCAGCGACGCCACCTGAATGTCACGTTCCTGGGCTACCTGCTCCAACCGCGAGTAGCGGTTTTTCAGTTCATCTTTCTGGGTCCGCAGCTCGTTGTAGTGCGAGACCTTCAACAGCATGCGCATGTAGGAACTGGCAATACCCGTGAGGCTCAAGGCCCCTATCGCCGCGCCCACGATCAACACGTACAGGTAATGAATCGGGATGGGAATCTTGCGGAGCTGCCCGTCGTCGCCCCTGGCTACGAAAAGTATGTAGAAACGCTTACGCAATATTGTCCCTTCGTCGTGTAATCCGAATCGAGCAATCGCCGCAGGTCCGCTGCTTCGATCCTAATAAACCCTCTGAACCCTGCTGCGTTTATAACCCTTCCTATGCTGGGAATAAGCCGCTCAGTCCTACCAGAACCGGGGTCAGCCCGAATCTTCCGTGTCTGCAATCCTAACGCGTTGCAGCACTTAGCTCGGCCAGAGTTTATGGAAGTAGCTTCGCAACGTTAACAAAGTAGGCCCCTCCTGTCAACGTCGCAAAACACAGTCCGCGGTTACGGAAGACAGAGGGACAGCGGTACTTCGGCGGGTTACTAACGGATCAACCCTGGATTATCCCACGGATTATTAAAGATCAATCCGCCTTTTGAATTCGGCATGGGCCAATCGCCCCCCAGCGATGGCCGACAACCAGAGGCTCGTTTTTGGATGGGAACGGATCCGCAGGAGTTGCCCCTCATTCCGGGTAACCATTAAATCGCCCCCAGCGGTTAGCCAAACCGTTCGTCCTTGTATATTTAGAATGTCCAGGTATGGTGGCATTTTGCCTCACGCCGAAAAACTGTTGATCTCTCGCATTCGGGATCGGGCTGCCCGAAGGCGAGGGATTGTAACTGGCATCGGTGACGATTGCGCGATCCTGCAAATTCCCCCAGGTCACCAAACCTTGGTTACCACCGATTTCAGCTTGGAAGGGGTTCATTTCCGGCGCGAGTGGCACCCAGCCGAGATCGTTGGCCACCGCTGTCTCACCCGCGGTCTTAGCGACATAGCCGCCATGGGCGGCAATCCTATCGCAGTATTCCTCTCTCTTGCCCTGCCGCAAGCCTTGCCCCAGCCATGGGTTGACCAGTTCCTAAGAGGCTTGCTCAAACTGGCGGATAAGTTCAATGTAAGCCTCGCGGGTGGAGACACAGCACAATCTCCCGACGGAGTTCTGGCTGATATTGTGGTTGTCGGATCGGTCCCCAAGGGAAAGGCAATCTGCCGTTCGGGAGCCCGCGCAGGCGACCGTCTCTATGTGACAGGGGCATTAGGAGGCGCGGCCGCGACGCTGAAGATGCTATTCTCCGGCCGAAAATTGCGGCCAGCGGATTTTCCCCGCCACTTCCATCCCACCGCCCGAATCGAAGTGGGCCGGTTCCTGCTTGAGAAAGGCCTTGCCTCAGCTATGATCGACCTCAGCGACGGCCTCTCGACCGACCTGAGCCACATCTGTGAAGAGAGCGGCGTGGGTGCGGAGATCCACGGGCCCGCTATCCCACGCGCCAGCATTGGGAAGCCGTCACGGGAAGTTGACCTGAAATTTGCCCTGCATGGCGGCGACGACTATGAACTACTTTTCACCGCTCGCCCTGGCAAGCGTGTACCTCCCCAAGTCGCGGGTGTACCGATTACGCAAATTGGCCACATCACCCGGGATAAGCACATCATCTTGCTGAACGAGGAGGGCGCAGGCTCGGAACTACGTCCCAAAGGCTGGGAGCACTTCAGGGCACAGATATGAACGTGTGGCGGCGGGTCTATGCTCGGCAAAATGGGTCTGTCGAGCTTTGCTCGATGTGACTTTAGTGCTAGCTGAATCTCTTCTTTCTGTGCCGTAGGTCCGGCAACCGGGCTAAGGTAGGTTTATGTCGTTCCCAAAATCCGTTCCCCTTCAGATCGCGTTTTGTCTGTGGCTAAGCTTCACGCCGACCGCACAACCGGCATCGGTGCCTTCGCCGACCAGGCCTATCGTCAACAATGATTTCGTGCAAAAGCAATTTGGATCGACTTGCTCTCTCATCGGAATCGATCCCCTCATCGCTGATCTGGACAGCGACGGTACCGAAGACATTGTCATCCCAGCCCGCTGCACGAATCCAATGATGGATCAGGTCGAAAACAGCTTCGTAGTCGTCGACCCCTACAACAGCTTCTTCGGCTACGGCAATCCCAAGGTCACGACGCAATTTGCCTCCGATGACCCAGAACGCCGCGGATACTCGCTACTGGTGATTCACGGAGCTGGCGCTGAAGCGTGGCACTCCGCCACGCCTAAAGCGAAGTTCATCATCGTGAATCTGCCCTTCAAGCAGGTGGTCGTGAAAAAGCTTTCTGTAAAGAAAAGCAAAACGATCATGGGAATCTTCACCGAAGAAACTGGAGGCGATCAGTCCACCTCAGTGGTCTTCTGGGACGGCAAAAGATATAAATACCAACCTCTCGGCTCCAGCATGGAGTAATCGCAACCCGAATCACGTGGGGACAGCCGCCCTCGGCTGGCCGGCCGAGCGAAGCTCGGCAGTTTCGTGCGCATCATCCTGCGCCGCAATTCTCATCTCCCTGAAACCGCTATAATTCTCCCGCCATGAACCTCGAACAGAAACTTGCCGAACTGAAGAAGCGTGACCACCTGGCCGAAGACGGCGGCGGCGAGCAACGCCGTGAACGACAACACAAAGAAGGGAAAATGTCAGCCCGCGAGCGCATCGAGTTTCTGCTCGACGAAGGCACATTCGAAGAGACCGACAAACTGGTCACGCATCGCTGCAACGACTTCGGCATGGCCGAGCAAAAGATCTATGGCGACGGCTTCATCACCGGATACGGCCGCATCGAGGGACGCCTGGTCTTCGTCTTCGCCCAGGATTTCACTGTCTTCGGAGGCTCCCTCTCTGAAGCCAACGCAGCCAAGATTGTCAAAGTCATGGATCTAGCCGCCAAAATGGGAGCCCCGATGATTGGCCTTAACGACTCCGGTGGCGCCCGCATTCAGGAAGGGGTCATGTCGCTGGCCGGCTACGCCGACATTTTCCTGCGCAACACGCTTTACAGCGGAGTCGTTCCCCAGATTTCCGCCATCATGGGTCCATGCGCTGGAGGCGCCGTTTACTCGCCAGCCATCACCGATTTCATTCTGATGGTCGACAAAACTTCTTACATGTTCATCACTGGCCCTGACGTAATCAAAACGGTGACGCATGAGGAAGTCACCAAAGATCAACTAGGCGGCGCCGAAACCCACAACGAAGTCTCAGGGGTGGCCCATTTTAAAGCTCACGACGACGCCGAGTGTTTGTCCATGGTGCGAGAGTTGCTTAGCTTCATGCCGTCGAACAATGTCGATGATCCGCCACGCAAGCCCTGCACCGATCCAATCGAACGAGCTGATCCCGCACTCGATAAGATTGTCCCCGACCAATCGAATTTGCCGTACGACATCAAAGACGTAATCCACACGGTAGTAGACGACGGCTACTTTTTCGAAGTCCAGGAACACTACGCCAAGAATATCGTCGTAGGATTCACCCGCCTGAACGGAAAGCCCGTAGGAATCGTGGCCAACCAACCCGCGTTTCTGGCCGGAACGCTAGACATCAACGCCTCGATCAAAGGCGCCCGCTTTGTCCGCTTCTGCGATTGCTTCAACATCCCGCTGGTGACGTTCGAAGACGTCCCCGGATTTCTCCCCGGCACCAATCAGGAATACGGAGGCATCATCAAACACGGCGCCAAGCTACTATTCGCCTTCGCCGAAGCCACGGTTCCCAAGGTCACGGTGATCACGCGCAAAGCCTACGGCGGAGCCTATTGCGTGATGGCCTCGAAACACATTCGCACGGATGTGAACTACGCATGGCCGACCGCAGAGATAGCGGTCATGGGCCCGGAAGGCGCAGTGGACATCGTCTACAAACGCGAACTGGAGAACGCTGACAACCGCGAAGCGGTTCGGCAAAAAAAGATCGAAGAATTCCGCGACCGCTTCGCCAACCCCTACGTAGCCGCCGACCGCGGTTTCGTCGACGCCGTAATCCAACCCCGCGAAACGCGCAAAAAACTAATCCAAGCTCTGGAGATGCTGGGAACCAAACGCGACAAGAACCCGCCGAAGAAGCATGGGAATATCCCGCTCTAGATTGTGTAGAGAGGACACTCCTGTCCGCTGCGCATAGTGCCGATTCACCGGGGAGTCGCACCAGGAGGCCTAGAATCCATGAAGAGGCTAAACTTCTCACTCACGCGTACGTTACTCATCTCAGCGATGCTGAGCGCGACCTTTGCTCAGGCGGTTGATGGAAATTGGTTCACCGTCCTGCGCGGAAGTCTCTGCGTGACCGAGGGCACGATTGAGAAAGCGGCAGGCGACCGCCTGTCGGTAGACGTCCCCAAAATGCGCGCTTTTGTGAACGCGCACACTTCGCAATCCGTCGAGGTGCATTTCACCTACCGCGGCCCCACCAAGAAAGAATCCGCTCTGGGTTCGGGGGAACAGCGCCGCCAGTTTGGCCTGAAGTTGCGCGCTCACGATCCCTGCAACCTGGTCTACGCAATGTGGCGCATCGATCCCGAGTCCAAGCTCGTAGTCTCGGTGAAACGAAATCCCACGCAG